>Ga0066652_100000002_pt1 | contig 715028 bp, 600 predicted proteins | sample GraSoiAngelo_101_FD_71413 | JGI IMG/M metagenome (GOLD analysis project Ga0066652, IMG submission 71413) | Grasslands soil microbial communities from the Angelo Coastal Reserve, California, USA - 14_0903_02_30cm | ecosystem: Environmental > Terrestrial > Soil > Grasslands | place: USA... | reverse complement strand
GGTATTTAAAACTTCAAAGCCTTCTTTCCTTTTTTGCTCCGGATCTGGTAAAAAGAATCCATGTGTGGCAAGGTGTAAAATGGTTGGTGAATTACCGCTCAGGTTTTTAAATTGTTCTTCAGTCGCCTTTTGTTGCATAAAGCTGGCCGTATCTATTTTATTCTTTGCAAACAGGTTTTTTATCTGGTTGATTTCTGTCGCTGTTCCTTCCAGTTGTCGCCAGCTTCCTTTGTTTTCATCCCGGCTTATACCTGATGAATAAATATTACTGACCCCGCTTTTTGGCGGAATGTTCTTTACAATTGATATACTATCCATGGTAAAAGCGCAATCGCCAAACAGGGTAATGAATTGGGACCTGGTTTTTGTTTTTTCTTCCTCTACAGCCAGTTGCCGGGTACTGATATATTGATTCATTTCATATTTGTCGATCAATAACTGACCGTCTGGTGTTGGTAGTGCCTGGAAAGCCACCCTGTTCAATAATCCGGATGGTGAGTAGCTGATCTTTGTGATCCCGTTCAGATACGGAAGTAGCGGTTTCCAGATGAGAGCATACAAACTATCACCTAAAAAAACTTCAGTTGAAGTTTCATCTATCGGCTCGCTTCGGTAAAGAGATTTAATACCAGATGAAGATCTTGAATTGGTGAAGTATTTGTTGAATTGTTTTTCTTCGCAAAGAGGTACAAAACTGGGAACCGAATCGTTTTTACGCAGAATATAGGCAGCGTAGATTGTACTGTCGGTCCAGCCTTTAGTGTACAATCGAAAATCCACAAACTCGATTGCGGCTCCATCTTTCTCCAACTTTTTTTGAACATCTTCGATTTTTATTTGCAGGTTTTGTTGCTGCTGACGAAATTCGGTTGATCTCCTTGTGAGTTCTTTCTCTAGGTTTTCTGTTTGTTCTTCGATTTGTTGTAAATCAGATCTCCGCTTAGTGATAGGTATTGCATATTGCTGAGATAAAGTTGATTTTTTTAATTGCCATTGATTGTAAAGATATTGAACTGTTGAGTCGCGATTATTCCTGATCGACTCTATTACTTTTTTAGAATTAGACAGTGCAAGAGACTTAAGAACAAGTTGCAGGTTGTAATTTTCTTTAACGAAATCATTACCGGCTTTTTGATATGAATACAAAAAACTGTTTTGTTGATAGAAAACATAGGCTTTAAATTCCAGGTAATTATTCTTTTCTTTTTCGGAGAGGACATTGAAAACCTCCAGCAAATTTTTGGTCTCATTTTTTTTAACATCTGAAAGCATTGGTTCGGCCTTTTTATATTCACCCCTCTCCTGATAAAATATTGCAAGGTTGTTGAGTCTGTCAGCATAGGCGGGATTGTTTATTCCCAATACTTTTTTCACTATTCCCAATGCTTCTATATAAAGGGGTTCAACTTTTTCATATTTACCCATCGCTTTATATAAAAAAGCCAATTTGTTCAGGCCAATGGCATAATCAGGATCATTTACTCCCAGCACTATTTTTTTTATTCTGATTGCTTCTATTTGAAGTGGTTCAGCTTTCTCAAATTCACCCATCTCTTTATACAAAGATGCCAGGTTGTCTATGGCTGCAGCATAGTTAGCATTGTTCTCTCCCAAAGTTTGCTTTAGTAAAATTATTAATTGCTGGTATAAAGTATCAGCTGTCGCATATTGATGCGCCATTTGATACATATGTGCGAGGTGATTTATGCTACTGATGTATTCAATACTATTTTCTTTTTCCCATATTTCCATTGCATCAAGATAAAGCCGTCCAGCCTTCACATATTGACCCAATTTTTCGTATAGCTCACCGAGATTGTTGAGGATTTTGGCATAAGCGGGACTATTTTCACCTAATACTTTTTTCCCTGTCTCTTTTATTTCCAGAAATAAAGATTCTGCTTTCCCATATTGACCCATTTGGGCGTACATCGAGGCTAGAATTGTAAGGCAACGCACATAATCCCGACTGTTTATTCCTTCTTTTGTTTTTATTATTTCTATTGCTTCTATATATAAAAGCTCGGCCTTTTCATATTGAAATATCATATCGTATTGAGAAGCTAAAACAAAAATACTGGTAGCATAATTGAGATGGTTGGTTCCAAATTCTTTTTTTGCTATCAATACAGCTTGTTCACCAAACAGTATTCCTTTTTGAAAATCCTGATTAGCAATATAAAAGAAAGTGCTGTCGTTTAACTCCTTCCAGGTTTGTGAAAAGGAAATAATATATAAAATAAAAGCCACCCCTAAAAGCAATCCTTTTTTCATAAATGTTTTCTGAAGTTGCGACATCGTAAGATATCCGATTAAGCAGAAAACACAAAACACATTTAGATTAGGCTACAAATGAATAAGCATAATTAATAACAAAGCCATCCAGGAGTATTTCAGGATGGCTTATATAAACTTTCCGTAGCGAATAGTATATTTCAGAAATCGTGTGGTATCGGATGACGTTACACCATAAAAGCTAAACCTCAAAATAATTAAAACTCGGCGCTTCCCGGTGTTCTTGGAAATGCTATTACATCCCGAATATTACCCATGCCGGTTACAAACTGTACCATTCTTTCAAAACCTAATCCAAATCCGGCATGCGGTACCGTACCGAATCGTCTTGTATCAAGATACCACCACATTTCTTCGGTGGGGATATGCATTTCTTTCATCCGTTTTTCGAGCCTGTCTAAACGCTCTTCTCTTTGCGAACCTCCAACGATTTCTCCAATCCCCGGCGCAAGAATATCCATGGCTGCTACAGTTTGTCTTCCAGCTGCATCAACATCATTCTGACGCATATAAAATGCTTTGATAGCTGCAGGGTAATTATAAAGAATAACAGGTTTCTTAAAATGTTTTTCTACAAGATATCTTTCATGTTCACTTTGCAGATCCATTCCCCATCCTGTTACAGGGTATTGAAATTTCTTTTTCTTATTGTGATTACTTTCGTTCAGAATTTCAACTGCATCGGTATAAGTCAACCTTTCGAAGTTATTATTCAAAACAAATTCAAGCTTGTCGATCAATCCCATTTCACTTCGTTTATCCTGTGGCAATTGTTTTTCTTCATCAGCTAACCTTTGTGAAAGAAATTCCAGGTCCTCACGATTATTCTCCATCGCATATTTAATAATATACTTAATGAATTCTTCAGCGAGGTTCATGTTATCTTCTAAATCATAGAAAGCCATTTCGGGTTCTATCATCCAGAACTCAGCGAGATGTCTTGCAGTATTGCTATTCTCAGCACGGAAGGTGGGGCCGAATGTATAAATTTCACCAAATGCTGTTGCGCCGAGTTCACCTTCGAGTTGTCCGCTTACAGTAAGATTGGTTGATCGTCCAAAAAAATCTTCTTTGAAATTAACACTGCCGTCCTCATTGCGTGGTGGATCATCAAATGGCAATGTTGTTACCCGGAACATTTCACCTGCTCCTTCTGCATCACTTGCTGTTACGATAGGTGTGTGCATGTACACAAAGCCTTTATCGTTATAAAATTTATGTACAGCAAATGCCAATGAATGACGTACACGAAACACAGAGCCGAATGTGTTAGTACGGAAACGCAGGTGTGCAATCTCTCTTAAAAATTCGAGTGAATGTTTTTTAGGTTGCAATGGATATTTTTCCGCATCACTATCACCCAATATTTCAATAGCTGTTGCTTTCAAATCCATTTTCTGCCCTTTGCCAAGTGAAGCAACTACCGAACCTGTAATTTTTAATGAAGCAGATGTAGTGATGCGTTTCAATAATTCCTCATCAAATTTCCCCAGTTCAACAACCACCTGCAGGTTATTATTGGTAGAGCCGTCGTTCAGTGCTATAAACTGGTTATTGCGAAAGGTGCGAACCCATCCCATTACCGTTACTTCCTGTTCCTGAGGCTCCTGTGCCAGCAGGTCTTTGATCTTGATACGTTTGTTGAACATGCCTTTTTGTTTGAGAGCGGCAAAGGTATGATTCATCAGGGAACTATTGTTGAACGTCGTCCTTCGAGAACCTCAGGATAAACTTGCCACTATTGCTCAATCATGGTTATTCCGCCCGCCCGATAATCACAAAACACCTGAAATTTTTGATTTTGCCATTTTCGCCGTATACTTGCATCGGATTCCGGCTTGACAGGTTCCGTTTTAATCTCGCAATACAGTCCATTCAGCCAGTTCCAGTCAAATAATTTCAAACTCAATTTTCAGATTTTTTAAGACAGGTGAATTAGGTTTCGTGAAACTTCAAGTTATTTTATATGTATGATATCCTGCAACTGAACGATATGCTCGTTCCCGAATTGCTCGACATTGCCGAGGAATTGAAAATCCCCAATGCCAAAAAACTTTCGAAACAAGATCTAGTATATAAGATCCTGGACAGCCAGGCTATTGCCAACTCCAAAGGCGGCAATAATAACGATGATGCATTAAAAGGAAAACGTAAACGAATTATAAAAACAAGTACCGGTATCACTACCGAGGAAGCGATCGTGGAAGACAGTTCTGCACCGCCGATAACCGGTGATTTAAAAATGCCAGCTAAAAAAATATCCGCTATTATGCCAGTAAAAAAATCTGAAAAGCCCGTCGTTGTGAAAAAGAGCCGTAAGAAAAGTGAGGACGCCGAAGTAAATGAACCTGTAATTGAAACCCCATCTGCCGAGGAAGAAGTATCAATAAACCAGGAGGAACCACAGGCCGCAGAAACAACTGCCCAGAATTCAGAGCAAATGCAAGGCCAGGGAAATACTCAAGGTGGCCCGGCAAAATTTTACCCTCCCCGCCGTGAGCAAAACTTTAATGTAGAATTTGATGGTGTGATACTAAGTGAAGGTGTTTTGGAAATGATGCCAGATGGCTATGGTTTCCTCCGTTCATCGGATTATAATTATTTATCATCACCTGATGATGTGTATGTATCTCCATCACAAATAAAATTATTTGGATTAAAAACCGGTGATACCGTTTATGGTGCGGTACGTCCTCCAAAAGAAGGCGAAAAATATTTTGCACTCTTGAAAGTTGATACGATCAATGGTAAAGGACCTGAAGAAGTTCGTGACCGTGTACCGTTTGATTACCTGACACCACTTTTCCCTTTTGAAAAATTAAACCTTTTCACAACTCCATCTGATTATTCAACAAGAATAATGGATCTGTTTACACCAATTGGTAAAGGACAGCGTGGATTAATAGTAGCTCAACCGAAAACCGGTAAAACGATGTTGTTGAAAGCCGTGGCTAATGCTATTGCTGAAAACCATCCTGAATGTTACTTGATGGTCGTACTCGTAGATGAGAGACCGGAAGAGGTAACCGATATGGAAAGAAGTGTGAAAGCAGAAGTAATTGCATCCACTTTTGATGAGCCGGCAGAGAAACACGTAAAGGTTTCTACTATTGCTTTGCAAAAAGCAAAACGATTGGTAGAGTGTGGTCATGATGTGGTGATACTCCTTGACTCAATAACAAGATTAGCCCGTGCCCATAATACTGTTGCACCTGCAAGTGGTAAAGTATTGTCTGGCGGTGTGGAAGCAAATGCAATGCAAAAACCAAAACAGTTTTTTGGTGCTGCAAGAAAAATAGAATACGGAGGTTCTTTAACTATCATTGCAACTGCGCTGGTTGATACCGGAAGTAAAATGGATGAGGTGATCTTTGAAGAATTTAAAGGAACCGGTAATATGGAATTGCAGCTTGACAGAAGATTGTCTAACAAACGTATTTATCCTGCTATTGATATTGTTGCTTCGTCTACTCGTCGTGATGACCTGTTGCTTGAAAGAGATGTGCTGCAGCGTATGAACCTACTGCGTGTATTCCTTGCAGACATGAATGCTGAAGAGGCAATGCGTGAACTGCAAAACAGGATGAAGGGAACCAAGAGCAATGAAGAGTTTTTGGCAAGTATGAATAAGTAATTAACCGATTAGCAGTCCCGATAGCTATCGGGATGCAAATGATATAACAGAAAGCTGCTGATCAATTCGGCAGCTTTTATTTTTGTTTAAGTAATTTTAAGTATAATAAAAGAGGAATAATAGCTATGATCCAGTTTGAAAAATTTGTTTTATCAAATGGCTTGAGGGTAATCGTTCACGAAGACAGTTCAACACCAATGGCGGTTGTAAATATTATGTATGATGTTGGCGCAAGAGATGAAGACCCGAACCGTACCGGTTTTGCGCATTTGTTTGAGCATTTAATGTTTGGTGGTTCTATCAATATTCCGGAATATGATGAGCCCTTGCAAATGGCCGGCGGAGAAAATAATGCCTATACAACAAGTGATCTTACCAACTACCACATACAAGTACCGGCCGAAAACCTGGAAACAGCTTTCTGGTTAGAGAGTGACAGGATGTTATCACTTGCGTTTAGTGAAAAAAGCCTTGATGTGCAACGAAAAGTTGTATGTGAAGAGTTTAAAGAGCGTTACCTGAATAAACCATATGGAGATGTATGGAAAACAATGCTGGATATTGCATACAAAACGCATCCGTACAGATGGATGACGATCGGCAAAGAGCTTTCACATATTGAAAACGCAAAGTTGGAAGATGTAAAGAATTTTTTCTTTAAACACTACCGGCCCGTTAATGCAATACTCGTAGTAGCCGGTAATGTAAAAACAGCACAGGTAAAACAGTTAGCTGAAAAATGGTTTGGAGAAATTCCGGCTGGAGAAAAATATATCCGCAACCTGCCCCAGGAAGAAGCACAAACTGCCGCAAGAAGATTGGAAGTTGTTGCAGATGTGCCGCTGCATGCTTTTTATAAATGCTGGCATATCTATCCACGGCTTGACAACAGGTATTATATCGCAGATCTGATAACTGATATTTTGAGTGGTGGCGGTTCGTCAAGATTATACCAATCACTGGTAAAGGAGAAAAAACTATTCAGCAATATAGAATGTCAACATACAGGAAGTATCGATGCAGGTCTTGCTGTAATAGAAGGAAAATTAGTGGCTAGTGTAAAAATAGAAGATGCAGAAAAAGCCGTAGAAGAAGAGTTGGAGAAAATGAGAAATGAAAAAGTAAGTGAAGCAGAATTGCAGAAAGTGAAGAATAAAACAGAAAGTATGATTGCCTTTGAAGATATGAGTGTAATGAACCGTGCTAATAGTCTTGCTTTTTACGAGTTGCTGGGCGATGCTTCCATGATGAATTCGGAGCTGGAAAAATATGCGGCTGTAACTTCAGATGACATTTTAACTGAATGCCGCAATATTTTCAGGGAAAGTAATAGTAATACACTGCATTATATGGCCAAGAATTAGTTTGATTCATATTTCAGATTTTTGGCGATTCCCGTTATATTTGCAGCCCCAACAAAGGAAATGAGGTGCGGTAGCTCAGTCGGTAGAGCAAAGGACTGAAAATCCTTGTGTCGGCGGTTCGATCCCGCCCCACACCACTTCCAAAAGCCCGGTCAATTTCGACAGGGCTTTAATTTTTTCCGTATCTCATCTCTTAAAAATCTCATTTCGTAACATACTGGCATCCACCTTTTTTACATTTGTCGCTATTCAATGAATCCCCGGCCTTTACATATCGCTTTTGTAGGTAATCCCAACAGTGGAAAGAGTTCTCTTTTTAATTGTTTTACCGGGTTGAAACAAAAGGTTGGAAACTTTCCTGGTGTTACGGTTGAAAAAAAAACCGGAACTGCCGATCTCGGAGATTCAATTAAAGCTGAGATCATTGATCTCCCAGGCTCTTATAGTCTTTATCCCCGACAACTGGATGAATGGGTAAGCTATAAAGTATTGCTGAACCAGGATAAGATCAAAGCAGATATTGTAGTTGCTGTCGCTGATGCCAGCAATCTGAAACGTAACCTGCTTTTTTGTACTCAACTGATCGATCTGAAGGTTCCGGTTGTCATTGCCTTAACGATGATGGACCTTGCTAAAAGCAAAGGAATAAAAATTGATGTAGCGGGATTGGAAAGAGAGTTGGGTGTGCCGATCGTTGCTGTGAACCCAAGAAAAAACAAAGGAATTCCTGAGTTAAAGAAAGCAATCCTGCTTACTGCTCAACATGCATATAAAGCACCGGTTCGGGATTTTATTGAAAATAAAAACCTGGCATCTGATGCGATCGATGATATTCAAAAAGTTTTTCCAGCTCTCAGCGATTATACAAGTATTCATTATTTGATCAACCATGAAAGTTTTAATCTTTCAAATACTTTACAGGATACTGTAGAAAATATTGAACTTAAGCATAAATTCAATCCTACCAAAACACAGGCAGAAGAAATACTGCAACGTTATCATCGTATTGGCCAGATAATGAAGCAAACGGTTTCAGAACCGGGGCCTTTACAAAAATCTTTGTTTACAGAAAAGCTGGATAATCTTTTGTTGCATCGCAGATGGGGTTATATTATTCTGCTCGCTGTATTATTTCTTTTGTTCCAAAGTGTTTTCTGGCTTGCGCAATTTCCGATGGATTGGATTGAACTCGGGTTTTCAAAAATGAGTTCTGCCGTTTCTTCTGCATTACCAGATAATCGTTGGTCAGACTTATTGATAAATGGAGTGATCGCTGGCCTTAGTGGCATTCTTGTTTTCATTCCGCAGATCATGATCTTATTTGGTCTTATTACAATGCTTGAAGACAGTGGATATATGGCAAGGATCAGTTTTCTAAGTGATAGATTAATGCGAAGTGTTGGATTGAATGGTAAAAGTGTAATGCCGATGATAAGTGGATTTGCATGTGCAGTGCCGGCCATTATGAGTGCAAGAAGTATTGAAAACAGGAAAGAGCGGTTGCTTACGATCCTTATTACGCCGTTGATGAGTTGTTCGGCAAGATTGCCGGTGTATACTATATTAATTGCATTGGTTATTCCAAATAATTACGTGTTGGGATTTTTAAGTCTGCAGGGATTGGTAATGATGGGGCTTTATTTGCTTGGGTTGGTAATGGCCCTGATAGTTTCGTATGTAGCCAAGTGGTTCATAAAAATTAAGGAAAAAAGTTTTTTTATTCTCGAATTACCCATTTATCGTTCACCACGCTGGGGAAATGTATTGCATACTATGATCAGCAAGGCGAAGATATTTGTATTTGATGCAGGTAAAGTCATCATGGTGATCAGTTTGATTTTATGGGCACTTAGTTCTTTTGGCCCGGGAAATAAAATGCAGCAAATAACTCAACAGTACGAACTAAAAATTTCAGAGCCCGGCGCTGATGTCGCTAAACTTGAGAAAGAGAAAAACACAGTCAAACTTGAGAACTCCTATGCGGGTAAGCTGGGGAAAGCAATTGAACCCGCCATTGCCCCTTTGGGTTATGACTGGAAAATCGGCATTGCATTGATCACTTCATTCGCCGCAAGGGAAGTTTTTGTTGGAACGATGGCAACCTTATACAGTGTGGGTGATGAAGATGGCGATTTGTTGCTGCGTGATAAAATGAAAGCTGCAGTAAGAAAAGACGGAACTCCGGTTTATAATCTCGCTGCTGGATTATCGCTGATGATCTTCTATGTATTTGCAATGCAATGTATGAGTACGCTGGCTGTAGTAAAACGAGAAACACGAAGCTGGAAATGGCCGGTCATTCAGTTATTGTATATGACGGCGCTGGCTTATTTGATGGCTTTAATAGCTTATCAACTGTTCAAATAAATTATTTTACCGCTGCCTCCCATTTATCTTTCGGTTCAAAATAATCCCAAAGCAATCTTGAAATTTTTCTTGCCAAAGTCCAGGCTTCATTTTCGTGTGTCCAGGAAATGTCTTTGTTGTTTTTAGTAAAAATTGAAAAAACATAAGGATTGTGCGGGGCATTTACAATCGTGACTTCGCTGCGTACTGCATTTACACAACCATTTTTGCTAAACACTTCTATATAAGGCGGTATTTGTGAGATAGCTTCATCCTCATCCCAGAAATTTCTCCCAAGCATTCTCATCATCCTATCACAGAGCTCTTTTGAAAAAATTTCATTCTTGTAAATTTTTTCCAGCACGGTTCCTATTTCATAAGGCGTCGTTTGTCCCCATTGATATTTTGAGCGGTATTCTTCTCTGCCGGGAGTTCTTGAATTAATTCTTGTGTTTTTCAACCCGAAGCTATCAAGCAGTTCATTAATTCTTGTCCCCGTACCAGCAATGCTCTGTAGCCAAAGGCTGGCAGTATTATCACTGGTAGTAAGCATAAGCATTAATAGTTTTTTCAACGCTATCTTTTCGTCGGTTTTAAAAGAACCGAGTATATCTGCACCAGCATATAGTAACGAGTCTTTATAAGTGAAGGCAGAGTCATAGGTTATTTCACCCGTAAATAGTTTTTGTACAACTCCAATCATTATCGGCACTTTCACAATGCTTGCAGTAGGAAAAATTGTATCCGCATTAATAGCAATTGTTTTACCCGTACGGAGATTTTTTACATAAATACCAATATCACCATTGAATCCATTAATTTCTTCACTTACTTTTTTAAAAAGTTTTTTATCCGTTGTCTGTGCCTGCGAATATTGTAACAACAGAACACATGCTATTAATTGAAAATATTTTTTCATTCTACAAACTTGTAATACTTATTGTCTGTTCAGGTAATCAAATACAATTGTACAAAATGCTTTGATGCCGGTTTTCATTCCGCAATCATCCACAAAAAACTCTGCTGTATGATGTGGTGGCGCCTTCTTAGGATCATTCCCTTTTGGCATTCCTCCCAGGTAAAAAAAGAATGCTGGGGCCTTTTCACCATAATAAGAAAAATCTTCTGCGCCAGTCACCCATTCTCTTTCTTTTACATTATCCATCCCCGCCGCCTGCTGAAGTGATGGTATTGTTTTCTTCACGAGGTCAGGATCGTTATATGTAACGAGTGTTTTTGTATCAAGAGAAACTTCTGCCGTTGCACCAGAAGCTTCTGCAATATTGATTGCCGTCCGTCGTAGTTTTTCATCAATATCCTTTTGCATGTCTTTATCAAGTGTACGAATGGTTCCCTTCATAGTGCACGACTCGGCAATAATATTATTTCTTACGCCGCCATCAATTCTAGCGACCGTAATTATAACAGGGGCTTTTGTAAGTTCTGATTGACGGCTCACTATTGTCTGAAGCCCATTAATGATCTGCGCAGAAACAACTATCGGGTCGATGCCTTTCCATGGTTGTGCGCCGTGGCTACCTTTTCCGTTTACTTTTATTACAAACCAATCAGACGATGCCATAAATGCGCCTGACTTATATTCGATTTTTCCTACTTCAATATCAGATTCGATATGCAAACCAAAAATCGCATCTACTTTCGGGTTCTCCATTACTCCTTCTTTGATCATCAACGGGGCTCCACCTTCCTCTCCTTCCGGCGGCCCTTCTTCTGCTGGTTGAAAAATAAATTTTACTGTTCCTTTAATTTCATTTTTCATACCTGATAATATTTCTGCAACACTCATAAGCATTGCAGCATGTGTGTCGTGTCCACAAGCATGCATAACACCAACTTCAGCCCCGCTATAAGTTGATTTGACCTTTGAAATAAAGGGAAGATCATTTTTTTCAACAATTGGTAATGCATCTATATCGGCACGCAGTGCAATGCATTTCCCCGGTTTTGCTCCTTTTAAAATTCCGACAACACCTGTCTTGCCAACATTCTCTTTCACTTCTATTCCAAGAGCCCGAAGATGGTCGGCAATTTTTTTTGCTGTGCGGTATTCATTATTCCCCAATTCCGGATTTTGATGAAAATCTCTTCTCCATTCGATGCTTTTTGATTCAACCTTATTTGCTGCTGTTTCAATTTTTTCTTTAAGCTGAACCTGGGAGAAACATAAAAGTGGAAATGCCAACGATAATACAATTAGGTGTTTTTTCATTGTCCAAATTTTTATGAATATACACCCGAATGAGATTTTGGAAGCAGTTTAGATAAGAGTCCTATTATTTTTTTACTTTTATTGTTAATGCAACTGCTTCGTCACGTTTCTTTTTTAAAGTCTGTTTTTATTCACAGCCTTACTGCTTTTGGCGGGCCGCAAGCACATATTGGTATGATGCTTAAAACTTTTGTACATCGAACACCTTATGTCACAGAGCAGGAATTGATGGAGTATAACGCCTTTTGTCAATTATTGCCCGGCGCATCATCCACGCAAACACTTACTTTAATTGGTTATAAAAGAGGTGGGGTTCCTTTAGCTGTGCTTACATTAATTATCTGGATTACACCCGCCTGCTTTTTTATGGGAGCACTTTCTTTTCTTTTGCAATACATAGATAAAAGAGCATTAAATGTTGATGTCTTCAAATTTATTCCACCAATGGCTGTTGGTTTTTTGGTCTATGCAGCATCGATGGCTTTTCATATTTCAATAAAGAATACCATTACCTGGATTGTTATGATTGTGGCCGGCATTCTTACCTACGTTTTGTTTAAACAACCGTGGATATTTCCTTCATTGATTTTTGCCGGGGGTATTGCCACTAATTTTAGCCGGAAACGTATTCCACAAATTGAGCAAAAACCCCAAAAAATCAAATGGTGGAATTTTTGGATGTTTGGAATAATATTTATTGTTGCTGGATTTCTTAGTGAAACAGCTAAGAATAACGAATTGCCCAATCGTAGTCCAATTAATCTTTTTGAAAATACTTATCGAATGGGAAGTTTAGTATTTGGAGGTGGCCAGGTATTAATGCCAATGATGTACGAACAATTTTGTGTACGTCCGGATGCGATAAAAGAAAAAGATCCTGAGGTTGTAAAAATTGATAAGAATGATATGTATACTGGAATGGGAATAGTAAGAGCTATGCCCGGGCCTGTTTTTTCTATTGCTTCTTTTGCCGGTGGAATGGCATTAAAAGATCATGGCAAAACTCCGGAAGAGAAAACATTTATGCAATTATTAGGCTGTTTAATAGGAGCTGTTGCAATTTTTTTACCCAGCGCATTGCTGGTTTTATTCTTCTTCCCTATTTGGCACAACATGAAAAAATATGCCGCTGTTTATCGTTCTCTTGAGGGTATTAATGCAGTTGTTGTAGGAATAATGATCGCATCAACATTTTATTTAATGAAGGATTTTCCTTTGCTTGAATTTAAATTAACCAGTTTTATTAATGCACTTGTGATTACAGGCACTTTCACACTTTTGCAGTTTACAAAATTACCGCCTCCGTTTATTGTTATTGGCTGTCTTCTTCTTGGATATATTTTTTAATTTCTATTCTTATAAAATCTTCTTGTTTCAATTTCTTCTCTGACAATTTCTGGAACCAGATACCTTATCGATTTACCGGCTTTAATAAGTTCACGAATATGTGTTGCAGATATTTGAAGAAGTGGCGCATTAAGTTCTATAATATTTGCCCCATGTGTGTTCTCAATTTCAAAACCGTTTCTTTTGTAAACATAAATAGTGTGGGCTTCGGTTATCATTTTATAGTTTTTCCATTTATCCAGGTTTTGAAAACTATCACTGCCCATTATTATTGAAAAACTATCGTCTGGATTTTTCTCTTTCAAATAGGTTAATGTGTCAATCGTGTAAGAAGGCCGTGGCATACTAAACTCAACATCTGATACTTTAATTCTGTTGTCTTGTTCAACCGCCAATCTTACTAACTGCAGTCGGTAAGTTTCATTAAGCAAACTATTGCTTTGTTTAAAAGGATTTTGAGGAGAAACCACAAACAAGACCTTATTCAAATCTGTTTCGTTCAAAACATGATTGGCAATTATCAAGTGTCCAATGTGGATAGGATTGAAGGAGCCAAAGTATAATCCAATTTTCATTAAAATATTGATAATCAATTTTTTATATCAACAATAATGCCTTCTGCTTCAGTTAACCTGAGGCTCAAAGAATAGCCAGATATGCTAACGGATATTGGATCTCCGAGTGGTGCCACCTGCTCTAAAAGTATTTCTTCGCCAGGTATGCATCCCATTTCTAATAATTTGATAGACATATCACTATTATCAAAATGTCGTATTATAGCCTTTTGCCCGGGTTTTAATTCTGTAAGTTTCATTATTGGTATCAAAGCTAAATATGCTGATTTACTTTTGCTTACGATTTATGAAATTATGGTAACGAGCAAGGAAATAAACATTCGATTTTTTGCAAATGGGCTCACCCTGCCACTGACAAACAGAAGAAACCTCAAACTCTTGTTAGAAAAAATAATTAAATCGAATGGTAAAAGATTAGATTCAATCAACTACATATTTTGCTCGGATAAAGAATTACTGAAATTGAATAATAAATTCTTAAGTCATAATTACTACACGGATATTTTGACCTTCGATTTATCAGAATCAAAAAATGAGATCACCGCTGAAATTTTCATTAGTCTGGATAGGGTTAGAAAAAATGCCGCCCAGTTTAAAAGTTCACTTAAAAAAGAACTTCACAGGGTTATTATTCATGGAGTGCTACATCTCTGTGGTTATGCTGATAAGAACAAAACAGAAATCCTTAAAATGAGAAAAGCAGAAGACAAGTATTTATCTCTTTATTTTAAGTAAGCCGTTTCATGTGAAACAACAAATTTGTTGAGCATGCTTTCACATGAAACATCACTTCAAAAAACTTCCTTGCTTTATTATACTAGATAGTAGCTTTGCCGGCTTATATGTTCCAGAAATATGATGTCATAGTAGTCGGAGCTGGCCATGCTGGTTGTGAGGCCGCCGCTTCGGCAGCAAATCTTGGTTCTAAGGTGTTGTTAATCACCATGAACATGCAAACTATTGCTCAAATGAGTTGCAATCCAGCAATGGGTGGAATAGCGAAAGGGCAAATAGTTAGGGAGATTGATGCGATGGGTGGTTATTCTGGAATTGTTACTGACAAATCCATGATTCAATTCAGAATGTTGAATCGATCAAAAGGTCCGGCAATGTGGAGTCCAAGGGCACAGAGCGATAGAATGATGTTTGCTTTAACCTGGAGACAGATGTTGGAGGAAACGGATAATGTTGATTTTTACCAGGACACAGTAAAGGGGCTTCTGATAAAAGATGGAGTTTGCAATGGCGTAATAACCAGTTTAGGGCACGAAATAAACTCCAGGTCGGTTGTATTAACCAATGGAACATTTTTGAATGGAATAATTCATATTGGAGAAAAAAACTTTGGGGGTGGAAGGGTTTCAGAGAAAGCGGCAACCGGAATTACGGAGCAATTGGTCTCACTAGGTTTTGAGAGTGATAGGCTTAAAACGGGAACACCACCACGAGTTGATGGCAGAAGTCTTGACTATTCTAAAATGGAAGAGCAAAAAGGGGATGATTCGATCTCCGGTTTTTCATATTTAGATATTGAAAAACCAAAGGTGCAAAGAAGCTGCTGGATCACCTACACGAATCAAAAAGTCCATGACATACTAAAAACCGGGTTCGATAGAAGCCCAATGTTTGCTGGAAGAATTGAAGGAACAGGCCCTAGATATTGCCCAAGCATTGAAGACAAAATCAGTCGCTTCGCTGAAAGGGAGAGACATCAATTATTTGTTGAGCCCGAAGGATGGAACACTGTTGAAGTTTATGTGAATGGATTTTCAACATCTCTACCAGAAGAAACGCAATACGAAGCACTTCGTATTATACTGGGATTTGAATCAGCAAAAATTTTCAGACCTGGTTATGCGATAGAGTATGACTTCTTTCCGCCAACCCAATTAAAATATTCTCTTGAAACAAAGCTGATTGAAAATTTATTTTTTGCTGGCCAGATAAATGGAACTACAGGTTATGAAGAAGCTGCATGCCAGGGGTTAATGGCGGGTATCAATGCACATCAAAAATCAAGAAATCTTGAACCTGTAATTTTAAAAAGAAGTGAGGCCTATATTGGCGTATTAATAGATGACCTGATAAGTAAAGGAACAGAAGAGCCTTACAGAATGTTTACTTCAAGAGCTGAGTTCAGAACATTATTAAGACAAGACAATGCAGACCTGAGGTTGACAGAACTAAGCTATAGACTAGGATTAGCATCACAAGAAAGAATGAATCGAGTGAAAGAAAAAAGAGAGGGAGTTGAAAAAATTAAATCTTTGCTTTCTGAAATAGCAGTTAGCCCCGAAGTAATAAATCCTTTTTTTGAAAACAATTCATCTTCTTTAATAACAGAAAAACAAAAACTTTCAAAAGTATTATTGCGCCCCGGAATTGAACTGCAAGATCTTGCAAAACACTTACCAATACTTGAAAAAGAATTGGCTGGTTTTTCAACAGAAACAATTGAACAAGCTTCTATTCAGGTTAAATATGATATCTATATCGAAAAAGAAAAAGAACTAGTTGAAAGAATGGGACAACTTGAAGACCTGAGAATACCCGAGACCTTTGACTATAAAAAAATTCAGGCTTTAGGAAATGAAGCAAGAGAAAAACTCTCTCGGATCAAACCTTCAACATTAGGGCAAGCAAGCCGTATCTCTGGAATCAACCCAAGCGATGTACAGATTTTAATGGTCTATATGGGTCGTTGATTTTTCTGAAAATCAAGCCAGGCAAGCACCAATTTTATTTCACCAAAGCTTATATTGCTATCCAAAATTTTTTTAATCTCCGTTATTGAACCTCCGTTAAAGTTTTTTGCTGCTGGTTCAATCAAAACAATTTTCTCTCTGCTAACCAGTTCATTAATATCTATATCTCCCTGTGAAATATAATGTGCAAGATGTCCCTCAATTGTTTGTTTTGTCAGGTTTCTTTCTTTAGCAATTTCATCAACACGTTTACCTTCCTTATATAGTCTGAACGATTCCACTTTAGTATCAACCTTTTTTTTCTTTTCACCACTGCTCGCTTTTTCATCCTTCTTAGGAATTTTTTCATGAATATGAGAGGCGAGGTTGTTCTCTTTACAATATTCCAAAATTATATCTAAGAACTTTTGTCCATATTTTTCAATTTTCGCATCACCAAAGCCACTAATCCTTCTCAGCTCTCCTAATGATTGTGGAAGGTAGCGGGCCATTTCATCCATCGTATTAGTGCCAGCAACTATATATATAGGCAAGTCTTTCTGAGCACAAATACTATCTCTCATCTTCCTTAATTTCTGATATAGTAGCGGATAGGGGCTTTCAATTTTTTCTTTTGTAACACCAGCATATGCATTAATACTAAAAGAAGGAGTTGTAAAATATTTCTTTCTGCGATGGTAGGTTTCTATTTCAAATTTTCCGGAAAAACCATCTAGCAAATATTTATTCCTGGATAGTTGTATAAAAATTTCTTTTAGCCCATCATTAAATTCCTTTGCATGAGTACGGCTATCTGTTACGGCCGGAGATTTTTGAATTATGTCTATTAATTTATTCTGTTCCCTTATAAAATAAACAATTCCTGCTTTTATCCGCTCTTGCAATACAATATTAGATTCGGGGGCTTCATCTATTATAAATAGATTTTTCAACTGCAATTGAAATTTCTCTGCTGTAGCATGCATTTCACTTGCACTAATAGAAATTTCATTTATCCATTCTTCCGCGCTGTCATTAAAAGAAGATTTATGTGCCGATAGATAGTTTTTTAGTTCAACAATTTCACCAATTATACTCCTATGATCAAACAAAGAAAGCAAAACTTTCAACTGATAATTTCGTCTTGACTCTTGCAATTCCCGCTGCAATAAATCTGTCGAAGAAATATTTCGGGAAAACCAAACAATTCTTTCATCAGTAAAAAAACCATTTGATCTTATCCTGCTTTGCAATATGATACCATCTAGCGTAGTACACCTGCTCAACGCAACATATACTTGCCCGGGAGCAAAAGCTCCGCCAGCATCAATAATCGCTTTTTCAAAAGTCAATCCCTGGCTTTTATGTATTGTGATCGCCCAGGCAAGTCGCAATGGATATTGTACGAATGAGCCCAAAACTTCCTCTTCAAGCTGCCGGGTTGTATTATTCATTGTATAGCGGATGTTATCCCACTTTTCTTTTTTTACTTCAATAGAATCATCCTCACATTGAACAACGATCTTCTCATTATCAATTTCAGTTATCACGCCAATCTTTCCATTGAAATATCGTTTTGCCTTTTCAGAATCGTTTTTAATAAACATTACCTGTGCTCCTGCTTTTACTTGAAGTATCTCATCAACAGGATATGCCGATTCGGGAAAGTCTCCTGTTATCTCAGCTCTATAGCTGAATATACTAGTGCTTAGATTCGTTAATTCTTTTCCATTCGTATTCCTTGCCTTTTCATTGTGTGTAGTGAGAATTATGTAACCATCATTTTTTGTTCTTCGAAAAACAGGTTGATAGCGGCTTTCTAATAATTCCCGTCCATCATCATCCAATTCATTATTTCTTACCTGGTTTAAAAGTCTGATAAACTTTTCTTCGCTTTGGCGATAGATTTTAGTGAACTCAATATAAAGTGGAGGCTCTTCTTTTATAACAATACTATCAAAGAAGAAAGGGCTGTTATAATATTCTTTAAGATAACTCCATTCAGCTTCTTTAATTACGGGCGGTAACTGGAACATATCGCCAATAAACAACACTTGCAAACCTCCAAAATGTTCATTATGTCTTCGACGTACATGCCGAAGGATTGTGTCCACAGCATCAAGCATATCGCATCGCACCATGCTGATCTCATCTATGATAAGCAACTCAAGCTCCCGGATTATTTTTTTCTTTTCTCCTGTCATTTTCAGGCGGCTTATCAAACTGTTCCGGTTTGATATTTCCTCATTACTGTTTCTAAAGCCGCCATCAGCATCCGGAACAAACGGACCGAATGGCAACTGAAAAAACGAATGCATCGTAACACCGCCAGCATTAATAGCTGCAACTCCGGTCGGAGCAACAATCGCCATTTGCTTATGACAATTCTCTTTTATGTATTTCAGAAATGTTGTCTTACCGGTGCCAGCCTTCCCTGTAAGAAAAATATTTCGTGAGCTTTGATTCACCAGCTCCACAGCAAATTGAAACATTTCGTTATTGGTGTCGTAATTCATTTTTATTTTGCTTCGTGTGCCTGTTGCATAAATAAAACCGCAAGATGCACCGAACAATGAAATTAAATATTCGGCACATTTCCGGCTAATTAAAGTTCAGCAACCTCACATTTCTATTGCGTGATTATAGATATTTGTCAACAAGTAATGAATTGAGGAAAAAGCAATCATTATTTTTACAGCATGTCAAAACCAGTTATCTGCATCGGCGCTTCGTTTATTGATGAACTTTTTCATGCAAAAGAAGAACTGTTACTTGCAACAACTTCAGAGGCTTCGGTTACAAAAACAGCAGGTGGTGTAAGCAGAAATATTGCACACCAGTTGGCGTTGCTCGGTGTACCGGTGCAACTGATAAGTGTTTTTGGAAATGACAGCGATGGTGACTGGCTGAAACATATTTGCAAACATGCTGGAGTCAAACTTGATGCTGCAATAACAAAAGAAGGTCTTTCAGGAAAATATACAGGTATACTTACTCCCGATGGCTCATTGTATACTGCTTTTATAACTAATGCTGCAAATCATTTAATAACGTCAGAACACCTGGAACAGAATAAAGATTTATTAAAAACAGCATCTTATTTATTGGCCGATGCGAATATCAGCGTGGAAACAGGAGAGTGGTTGCTACGATTTAGTAATGAAACCGGTATTCCTTTTATTCTTGAACCCGTTTCTGTGCCTCCCGCAAGAAAGTTTAAAAATGTAAATCTAAGCGGCCTTCATCTTGTTACACCAAACGAAGATGAATTACCGGTGCTCTGTTCGGAAAAATCTTTTTTCACTCAGCAGCAGGTTGAAGAGTTATTAAATAAAGGAGTTCAGAATATCTGGCTGCATAATGGCAAACATGGTTCGGCATTGTACAGCAAAGAAAATACCTATTCTTTACACGCACCCGAAATTGAAGTGGTAGATTGTACCGGAGCTGGCGATGGCTCATTAACTGGTTTTATACTGGGAAAAACCTTGGGTAAAGATGATCTGGGTTGTATGAAATTAGCTCACACTTTATCGGCTGAAATACTACAGGTAAATGGCGCCATTGCAACACATCTCAATCAACAGAAGCTATTAAACCTCGTTTCAAAATACTATCCTGATTAATGAATCCCTATTTAGAAATACATCCCGAGGTTAGGCAAGCTCTTACAGAAGGCAGGCCTGTTGTTGCATTAGAGTCAACAATTATTTCTCATGGAATGCCTTATCCTGAAAATATAAATACAGCGATTGCGGTTGAAGAAATTGTGAGAGCAAATGGCGCAGTGCCCGCAACTGTTGCAATTTTTAATGGTAAATGTTATGCAGGATTGACGAAGGAACAGCTTGAGATTTTTGCAAAAACAAAAGATGTGTGGAAAGTAAGCATTCGGGATATGCCGTATGTTATCAGTAAAAATTTATACGGCGCAACAACTGTTGCAGCTACAATGCGGATCGCATCAATGGCCGGAATAAAAATTTTTGTAACTGGTGGCATCGGCGGTGTGCACAGGGATGCGGAAAAAACAATGGATATTTCCGCCGACCTTACAGAAATGGAGCAGACGTCGGTAGCCATTATTTCTGCTGGTGTAAAATCTATCCTTGATATTAGGCTGACTCTTGAATACCTGGAAACAAAAGGGATTCCGGTTGTAACTGTTGGCCAGGACGAATTTCCGAGTTTCTATTCCCGCAAAAGCGGTTTTTCATCTCCCTTACGATTAGATACAGCTAATGAATTTGCCCGTATGTTACATACCAAGTGGCAGTTGGGGCTAAATGGTTCGGTTTTGATTGCCAACCCCGTTCCGGCCACCGAAGAAATAGACGCTTCTGAAATGGAGACACATATCAGCAAGGCATTAAAAGCAGCTATAGAAAACAAAATCACTGGCAAAGAGGTTACCCCCTTCTTGTTAAAATATATTGCCGAACACACAAAAGGTGAAAGTCTTGAAGCCAATATTGCCTTGATTAAAAACAATGCAAAGGTTGGGGCGGAAATTGCCGTGGCTTACTCAAAGTTGGTGTAATCTCATTCCCTCGTCATAACTCAGTAATCTTTAAAAATTTCTTAGCCCTTCTTTAAGTAAAAGGATGGCTGTCGCCTTTAACTTTGCTTCAAATAATTTCCACCCATGAACAGGCTACTTTTTATTGTTGTTTTGATTTTTGTTTCGCAGCTTTCGTTTGCCCAGAAAAAGAACAAATCAAAACAAAAGAATACTGGTAATACAGTAATCACAAATCTCCAATCGCATATTACTTTTTTAGCAGATGATAAGCTGGAAGGAAGAAGAACCGGCACGAATGGTGAAAAAATGGCGATGGAATATATCAGCGGCCAGTTTCAGCAAGCGGGTCTGCTGGCAAAAGGAACAAGCAATTACTATCAAAGTTTTGAAGTAAATGAAGGAAAGCAAATTGATCCTTCAACTCATTTGCTGATCAATAATATTGATTTGAAAGTTGGTGGCGACTATTTTCCCCTTCCTTACTCGCCTGATGTAACAATGGAAGCATTGCCTTCTATTTCACTCCGCGAATCAGATATGCCCTGGTTTTTCGATTTAAAAGAAACGCTGGAAGAAAATAAAGTTAATCCTCATTTCGATCTTGAAGGATTTATAAAAACAAAAGCAGAGGAGGTAAAAAAGAAATCTGCTTCGGCTTTATTTATTTATAATTCGTCTGCTATTGACGATAAACTTGCTTTCAATGCTAAAGACCGTTCGGCACAACTATTAATCCCTGTTGTGTATGTTTCAAAATCTGCATCTGGTAAATTATTCAGAGATGCTGATGCGCCGCTCGATATAAATCTTAAAATAAAGATCACAGATAAAATAAGAACCGGCTCAAATGTGATTGGCTATATAAATAATAATGCTGTAAATACGGTCATACTCGGTGCACATTTCGACCATTTGGGTTTTGGTGAAGACGGAAACTCGATGTTGCGTACGGGAGAAAAATTAATTCATAACGGCGCAGATGATAACGCAAGTGGCACGGCTGCGTTAATTGAGTTGGCAAAAATGATCACTGCCGGGTGTGCAGATAAAAAAGACAAAACATTGCTCAATAGCAATTACCTGCTTATTGCTTTCTCAGGCGAAGAACTTGGTCTGTATGGCTCAAAATATTTTACCGAAAACCCAACCATTGATTTAAAAAATGCCAACTACATGATAAATATGGATATGGTTGGGCGGTTAAATGACAGTAGTCACGCATTGACGGTTGGTGGTTATGGCACTTCTCCAAAATGGGGTGAATACTATGCTTCAACCTCACTGAAAGAAAAACAAGATTTTTTGTTTAAATATGATTCAAGCGGTACTGGCCCAAGTGATCATACTTCTTTTTATAGAAAAGATATTCCTGTACTTTTCTTTTTTACAGGACTACATACAGATTATCATAAACCATCTGATGATGCTGATAGGATCAACTATGAAGGCGAATCTAAAATCATCAATCATATTTATTCCATCCTTTACAGCCTGAATAAAGAAAATCAGAAACTGGTATTTACCAAAACCCGGGAGTCGCAGAGCACCGGCTCAATGCGCAGCATGAGTGTATCAATGGGTATTATGCCTGATTATACTTTCTCAGGTGCGGGAGTAAGATGTGATGGTGTAACAGATGGAAGACCTGCTCAAAAAGCAGGACTTAAAACCGGTGATATTATTTTACAAATTGGCGATTTCTCAATTACCTCTATGGATTCTTATATGCAAACACTTGGTAAGTTTAAAAAAGGCGACAAAACAAAAGTGAAATACAAAAGGGGAAATGAGACAGTAGAGGCAGATGTGCAGTTTTAATATACTAACTTAGACAGCATGGCAACAAAGCTGATCCTGGATACTGATGGAATGACGGATGAATTTTTTGAAGACACCCGCCTGCTTGGTATAATGGCCCCGGTAAAAGATTACCAGTTTGCCTGGCAGCTCAACCACCTGATGGGGATTGATTTCCGGATTAATAATGATATTGAGATACAGCTTAAACGTAAAGGAAGAAATTATTTTTTTGCTGTATATGATTTTCATGAGAGTACAGGAAGCCTGAGTCATTATCTATACAATAACAGGTTTGATGGGGAATATTTATTGCCAGAGTTCAAGCATCTTGATTTTCTCTGGCTCATGAAAGGCGATATAGTTGAAAATAATTTCTTGTTTGATTATATTACAACGATTAAAACGGCAACGGGAGTACAACTGGTGATGGAATTGACCAATGAAAAAATAAAGCATAAAGAACACCTGGTGTTTTGATCTGCACATTAATAACTCTCAAATCAATTTTATGTGGGAAGAAAAAGATAATAAACTGTATAAAAAATTTGTCTTCAAAAATTTCAGCGAGGCTTTTGCCTTTATGACCCGTGTTGCCATTGAAGCTGAAAAGATGGATCACCATCCTAATTGGAGCAATGTGTGGAATACAGTTGAAATTTGGTTGAATACACATAGTGCAGGCAATATTGTTACAGATAAAGATCATGCCCTGGCAAAAAAGATCGATTCATTATTATCCTGAGCTATCGTTGAATGCCTGCCGCCAGCACCATACTCATGATTCGTCCCGCTGCATTTGGTTTTAATGCTGAAACTGCGGTCAATAATTATTTTCAGAAAGATAAACCAGTTGATAAAAAAGTCATTCACCAAAATGCACTGAAAGAGTTTGACGCAATGGTGACTCTGTTAAAAGAATCGGGAGTTGATGTTTTTGTTATTGATGACACTACTGAGCCTGTAAAGCCTTCTGCTGTGTTTCCTAACAATTGGCTTAGCACATCACCTGATGGCAAATTATTTATTTACCCAATGTATGCTGCAAACCGCCGCACAGAAAAGAGGGATGATATTCTAAAATTAATTGCCGAAAAATTTAAAATAACAGATGTACAGGATTGGACAGAGCTTGAAGCAGAGGGAAGGTTTCTTGAAGGAACCGGCAGTATGGTAATGGATCATGATAACAAACTAATTTACGCCTCTATTTCAGAAAGAACGAACCCAGCCGCATTAGAAAAATTCGTAACCGCCAATGATTATTCCGCTGTCGTTTTTATTGCTAAGGACAAAGATGGCAATCCTGTTTATCACACTAATGTTGTGATGACATTGAGTGAAAAATTCTGTGTATTATGTGAAGAGGCAATTGAAGAAGAGTGGGAGCTGATCGCTGTAAAACAATTACTGGAAAGTACAGAGCATGAAATCATTCCCATCACCCGTGAACAGATGTATTCGTTTGCAGGCAATATGCTGGAAGTAAAAAACAGCTCAGGCGAAAACATCTTAATTCTCAGCCACGCTGCTTTTAATATCCTGACCAGGGAGCAAAAAGAAAAGTTGGAGTCTTATGATAAATTGCTGCCGATAGCCATTCCGACTATTGAAGCTGTTGAAGGTGGAAGCGTACGATGTATGATGGCAGAAATATTTCTTCCTAAAAAGTAATTTTTGCTCCAACTGTTGCATAAAACATTTCTTTCCACTTTCTGATAGATCAGGTCGCCCCTCAACTAAGGATTAAAAGGATAACACAAATAAATTTAGATTTCATGGTTTACGGTTGAGTTAAAAAAGGGGGCTATTCATAAATCACTCTACCATGCACCCCACTTCATAGCTCACATAAAAACGGGCCTTACATCGTTATTGTTTTTTTTCTTCCGCTGCTACTTTAGCTTCCGACCTAACAGATAGGAAAGGATTAAAAAGGTTTAACGCAGAATATATTTTTTAAGTAATCGGAATTTTACTTTCCTGAAAGACATTTGTCATTTTTTTGTTTAATGTCGCAACACCTCAAGTCTGGCAAAATCTTTGCCAACCTCTATGACAATAAAAAACCCTATTTATGATTAAAAAGATTTCTTTTCTTATTTTATCACTCCCTGTTTTATATTCTGTTCATGCACAAAATTCATCCGCTTTTTTAAAAGGCGGAGTAAATCTTGCAAATATTTCATTCAATGAAAATGGAAATATTGATGATGCGAATATGTTAGTATCATTTCATGCAGGCATACAAGGGGATTTTCCGATTGCTTCGTTTTTATCCTTACAGCCCGGGGTCTTTGTAACAGGTAAGGGTTCAAAAACACAGGCCGGTAATACAAGTGATGCTAATTATTACAGGGCTACAACAAATCCCATCTATCTTGAAGTACCGCTCAATCTCGTTTTTAAAGCTCCATTAGAAAAGGATGTAAAATTTTTTGCAGGTGCAGGTCCTTATGCTGCGGTAGGTATTGCGGGCAAAAGGAAAGCGGAGGGAAAAATATTTGGTGTAGCCTTCAGCAGTGATGATAATATTGAATTTTCAAATGATGACCCCACAACTTCTGGTGAAGAAGGTGCTGGCTTTGGCATTTTGAAAAGATTTGATTACGGTTTAAACGGTACTGCTGGCATTGAAGGAAAGCACATGCTCTTTTCCGTTAATTATGGATTAGGGCTTGCAAAACTTCAATCAGGAACGAACAGTAACACAGACGAGCAAAACAAACATCGTGTGCTAAGCTTTACAGTAGGATTTCGGTTATGATGTTTGTTTTAAATAATAATGCAGTCAAGGGCTGCATTATTATTTTTATTTTACAAAAATTATTTTCTCGTCTTGCTTTTTTAATACTCCTACGGGTGTAATAAATTCTTTCAGATTGTTTTCTATAAGCAACGTTTCTATACTTGCAATAGCATCGGGTTTTACGCTTATTAATAACCCGCCATTTGTTTGCGGATCGGGTAATAAAGTAAATGCCTCCATTACATTTACTCCTTTTTCAAATTTTACTTTATCGCTATAGCTGCTCCAGTTTCTTGTAGTAGCATCAGGGAATATACGTTGGCTTATATATTCTTTCACTCCTGCAGCAACGGGAAGTTTGTCATAATAAATTTCTGCGCTTAAACCGCTGCCCTCAACCATTTCAATTAAATGTCCTAGCAATCCAAACCCGGTTATATCTGTCATCGCTGTTACTCCTTCTATTTTTCCAAGTTTTTCGCCAATCTTATTCAATGAACAAAGTTGGTTTATCATTACCGGTAAATGTTCTTCTTTCAGCAATCCTCTTTTTTGTGCAGTAGATAATATACCAACACCAAGGGGTTTGGTAATAAATAATACATCTCCTTCCTGTGCAGTGTTATTTCTTTTTAAATTTTCTATCGGTACGATTCCTGTTACAGCTAAACCAAAGATCGGTTCCGGAGAATCAATACTATGCCCACCAGCCAACGGAATTCCCGCTTCAGCACAAATTGTTCTTCCTCCTTCAATAACCCGTTGTGCTATTTCAGAAGAAAGTTTTTCAACCGGCCAGCCGAGTATTGCAATTGCCATTAATGGTTTTCCTCCCATAGCATACACATCGCTGATAGAGTTGGCTGCAGCTATCCTTCCGAAATCAAAAGCATCATCTACAATTGGCATAAAAAAATCAGTGGTAGATATTAATGCCATTCCGTTTCCCAGGTCATAGGCCGCGGCATCGTCTTTACTGCTGTTACCAACAAGCAGATTTTTATTATCTGGCAATGCGATATTGCTTTTTAATATTTCATCCAACACTTTGGGGGCAATCTTGCATCCACATCCTGCGCCATGGGAATATTGTGTAAGTTTGATTGAGTTTGAAGCCAGAAGTTCAGAGTCGGGAGTCATTAATATATTAGCTTATTTTCCCAAAGTTAACAGATGCTTTGAGGCAATTAGTCTTTTAATATTTCAAATATTTTATCTATGCGGGTTTTCTGATGCTGAAATGAAGGGTAGGGCCAGTCTAAACTTATTTTTTCCTTTTCAAAACAATTGCTGAGTTCTTCTTGTAATCGGCGCTGAAGCGTACGTTATGTCTTTCTTCTCCATCGATTACAACCAGCAATCCTGTATTAGGTGGATAAATTCCAAGGTTCTCTGCATATAAGACAATATTAGCCTGGAAGTCTCCTGCAGGAATATAGATCGTCTTTTTAAAAGCTGATGTTTTCAAACATTGTTTAGCAACAATCACTTCTCCGTTCAACAGCACACTAACTGTGTCTCCGTCTACCTCACCATTATCATATAACGCCAGCACCAAACTGTCCGATGTAAAGTTTATTTCCTGCGGCTTATCAAATTCACGTTCTGCAACTGCTTTTGCAGCGTCTGTATTGAGAACCGGTACATTTGTTTTTACTGGTACTGATGTTGTCAGTGGCGATTGTTTTATTCCCTGCTCCGCCACAGGCACCGTAGTTTTCACCAAAGCAGGGGGCTTATTTGTTGTTGTTTCCAGGTAACCTGTTTGCTGATTGATTTGAGGTATCTCCGCATTTTGTTTTTCCTGGTTAACTGCTGTTTTCTTCGTCTCTGTTTTTACCGCAGCCACTTCTGTGCTTTTTATATTTTTAGTATCAACATACACAGGCTGCTTATTCGAGTTCGGTTCTGGTTGTGCAATTTGTTTTTCTGTATTAATAGCCGTCTTCTTCTCTTCTACTTTTATCTCGACCATTTCTGCGCTGGTTCGGTTACTTGTATTGATCTGTATTGGCTCTTTTGATACCGATGTTTTTGAATCGCCGACAACCTGTTTCTCCAGCGCCACATCTGTTCTCTTTTCTTCAGGGATTATTTCAATCATCGGTTGTGCTGTTTTGTTGGATGTATTTACAGCTGCTTCCGGTTTTCCTGTTGCTGATGCAAGATTATTTTTTTCCTTCTCGGCTACAACGAGGCTTTTCAAAAATTCCTGTTTGAATGAATTATCGTTTGATGCAATCGTTTCTTTTTCTTTTTTCCATTCATTATAAAAGGCGATGTCCTCTGTTTTCTTCAGTTCTTCAAGATGCGGAAAGATCTTTGATTTGCTTAAATCTCTTTCCTGGCTCAGGTCTGATTTTCCAGAAATAGAATAATACTTTTTTGTAGTGTTGGTTTTCCATTCGCCGTCAAGATTCCAGGTGCTGTCAGTTGTGTTGCGGCGAAAGGTATAAGTAACTTGTACTTTCTTCTCAGGTTTCTGTGGAAAATTATGCATGAGGACTCCCGCATCCGATACTTCACACAGATTGCCATTTATTACTCCCTCTACTTTTTTTACAATGTAATACAGATTATCATCCACAAAAAAAGTACTGCGTGTATATCCATACACCTTGTTCTTATATTCGGTAAGTACTATTTCATATTCATCATCCTTGCGAACGGTATTGCTGTCGTTTGACATTTTTCCCGTCCACAAGCCGGTTAATGATTGTGCATGAAAAATTAATGGTAAAAAAAGTAGGGCAATGCTAAGGTGAAGGGTTTTCATGATATTGATGGCGGCCGCTAAGCCTGTTTGCATTTTCGGTAGTTACGGAATCACACTTTATCAAATGTAATAACGAATTTATTTTCTCCCGATTGTGCAGGCCCTTCAGATACCATTTATCATAGTACTTCAACAGAATGCGGAAACTTTCTATCGTATTATTACTTTCCAGATGATTAATTGCATTTTTTGCTTCCAGTCCCCCCAGTCTTTCTTTAATACGAACGATAGCGTCAATCATTTTTTGTGTATCGAGTTGTCCGTATTCTTCATTAATATGATTCAGTCTTTCTTCAAATGGAATGTCTAAAAAGTAAATAACTGAGTTACGCATCAGTTTCCATATATCATTAGGGATATTCACAAGACCGATGCGTTGAGATTCATCTTCGAGCCATATAGAATTTGTTTCTCGCTGCTGATTACCAGCTACTGATTGAATAAGCTCTAATGCAAGCAGGTTTTCAAACATTTCCTGTGTCGGCTGTTTTGGTAACCCGATATTTCCAAATGCTGAGCCTTTATGTATTGCGATTTCTTCAAGATCTATTACAGTTTCTCCATTTCTTTTTAGTTGCTTTAGTGTTTCCGTTTTTCCTGAGCCGGTATAGCCGCCAAGAATTTTAAATGAATATTCCTTTTTAAAGTTTTCCAACACATAATTTCTGAATTTTTTATAGCCTCCAACAAGAGTGTACACTTTAAACCCATACAAATCCAATAACCATGATACAGCGCCGCTGCGCATACCACCACGCCAACAGTAAACGAGTATAGAGTTGGTCGTTCGGGGTTCGGGGTCATCCGTTTTGGGTTTTCGGCTATTGATCAACGACTCAACTTCCTCCACCATCTTCTTCATCTTGGGACCAAAAAAATCCAACCCGATCTTAATTGCCTTCTCACGGCTTTCTTGTTTATAAGCAGTGCCCACAGCAGCTCTTTCCTTATCAGTAAACAATGGCATGCTTAAAGCTCCCGGTATATGTGCATGATTATACTCACCCGGGCTGCGTACATCAATTACGGGGTGTTGCTTTGCTAACTCAAGAAATTGCTCTATATGGATTTTTTCAGCCGGCATTTTATCGTGGCTAAATTATTACTATTTATTAAATGCCGTTTGAGAGAATAAAAATTCCGGCAGTCCTTTATTTTGTTGACATTAATGATTTGGCTTTAAACTCAAGCTCGATAAGTATACCTTCCCGTCGTACCACAATTTTTATTTTTTCATTTGTTACCTGTAGCGCCTGCTTCATCACCGTGAGGTTTTGGGTAAAATTTTTGTTGATCCCAACAATAACATCTCCTTCTCTTAATCCAGATTCTTCGGCAGGAGAGTTTTCTGCCACATCTCCTGCAATAATGTTACCGTCAATAAAATATAATTCAACGCCTGTATAGGCATAATCAAACGCATCGGCGTAATGGGTGTTGGGCATGAGGTAAAATTCTTCCTTCTCATAATTAAAAGTAGTATTGAAGCGGCGTAATATATCATTACCTATCAATCCGCTGAGATAGGGATAGGAAGTAATATTATTTACATCTTCAAAAATATAAGTGGGTACATTCCGAAAACGATAAGGACCGAGTTTTAATTCTTTAACCACTGTGATTTTCATATCCACTTTCCCGCCAACTCCTTCAGCTTCTTTCGCCCAAAGCTTTCTTTTCTTATCAAGAAATGCACTATCAGCAATAAAGTCAGTGGTAAGCAACAGGCAAAGCGCCGCACCGATATCATATAAAAATCTTGAACCGATCGTTACCGCATCCTTCACTCTTGCATTCTGTACGGGTAGCGTACTGATGTTTGGTTTAAATAAATAACCGCCTTTTGGATAACGGAGAGTGCCACGGGTCCATATCTCCATTGTATAGAGATCATAATCCAATTTTACAATATACCTGCTAAGAACTGCATACCCGATAATGCCATCGATCTTCATACCATATACTGATGTAAGAATACTATAGTCATTGATATGAAAATTAAGACTGTCAACGGATAGTCCTTCGAGATGAAGTTTCCGGTTATATAAAAAACTTACTTTTTTTATACCTGCAATACCCCTGATTGTCCGTTCGGTTGGCTGTGGCTTAAGATTAAAGTAATCAACAGTAGAGGAGTCAAGAGAAATACCGCTGCTCCCTGTATCAAAAACAAAATTTAATGTATCCGGAAAATTATCCAGCCTGGCGTGTAACAACACTACGCCGCCAGATAATTGGGTAAATGTAAATTTTGTAAGTCGTTTTGACGGCGGCGAAATATACTCTTCCTGTGCCTTGACAAAAATGGCAAGCAAGAGCAGGCTTGTAAATATGGCAACTCGTTTTTTCACTTTTAAAGCAGGTAGTGGTAAGTTAAAGACAAATCGAATGATCCCTTTGATGCAGCAAAGTAAAGTATTTATAACAGTACAGAACCGGTCAGCTCAATATATTACCATCCGCCCCTTTTTAATATAATGCGGCTTACCTTTACAAACAAATTGACGAGATGCATACCCCGGATTTATATAATAAAGCGCTAAAGTTGGGTTTTCTTACAAAAGAAGAGGGCATGCAACTTTATTACTATGCTCCGCTTGCTGATCTGATGTATGTGGCCGATGAAATGCGCAAGCAACATGTGCCGCATGGAAAAGTAACCTGGCAGATCGATAGAAATGTAAATACAACCAATGTGTGTGTGGCCAATTGCAAGTTCTGTAATTTCTATCGCATACCCGGCCACGCCGAGGCCTATATAACAGATATGCCAACCTATCGTCGCAAGATCGAAGAAACAATTAAATATGGCGGCGACCAGTTATTGCTACAGGGCGGGCATCATCCTGAATTAGGACTGAAATTTTATGTCGATACCTTTAAACAGATAAAAGCAGAATATCCAACTATAAAACTGCATACACTTGGGCCGCCGGAGGTTGCGCATATTACCAAGCTGGAAAAATCGACACATAAAGAAGTCTTGACCGCATTGAAAGAAGCGGGTATGGATTCATTGCCCGGCGCAGGAGCAGAAATTTTAGTCGATAGAGTGAGGAGGCTGATCAGTAAAGGAAAATGCGGCGCTGATGAATGGCTTGCTATCATGCATGAAGCACATAAGCTAAACATTACCACATCGGCAACCATGATGTTCGGTCATGTTGAAACTATTGAAGAACGTTTTGAACATTTAATAAAGATCCGTGATGTACAGGCAAAGAAACCGGCGGATGCAAAGGGCTTTCTTGCGTTTATCCCATGGACATTCCAGGATGTGGATACCCTGCTTGCTAAGATCCGCGGCGTTCACAATCTTACAACCCCGGAAGAATATATCCGCATGATCGCTATTAGCCGCATCATGTTGCCAAATATTAAAAATATACAAGCAAGCTGGTTAACTGTTGGAAAACAAACAGCACAAATCTGTTTACAGGCCGGCGCCAATGATTTTGGAAGTATAATGATCGAAGAAAATGTAGTGAGTGCTGCCGGGGCGCCACATCGTTTTACCTATAAAACAATACAGGATGCTATTCTTGAAGCAGGTTTTGAACCGCAGCTGCGCAACCAGCAATATGAATGGAGAGAAATACCTGAAACAATTGTAGAGCAGGTGGTGGATTATTAATAAATAGATTCAAACGAATCAAAGGTTTCCATTTTATTAAAAGAAAGCTGTTGATTACAAATACTCTTTAAATCGTTTACAAAACTATTTGTATAATCAGATCGCAGATCTTTATTAGCTACCGATTCTTTCCGGTATGTATTTATTTGTACAAAGCTGTTACTTTCTTCTTCACTGCAATAACAAAAGCTGCGCATACCACCCGGGCCGCTTTTATTCAGTTCATCAAAATAATGGTTGATTATTTTTTGTGTGTCTGTTATTTTCTGTTCAGGGACAGAAAAAGAAAGTATATACCTTACCATATCAGCAGGTGTGTTAGGTTAAGCAATCGGTCGATATAAATAAGTCAATCAACAGGCAAATTTTGCTGCCTCTAAAGTCTGCTTAATGTATGAACGGTAATAATCATTTACCAATGCCCCGATAAAGAGACTACTGCTTAATGGAAATTTCGGCGAGTATCATTTGCGTGGTGGCGCTGTCCCTCGTAGAGGGATTTAGGAATGTAAAATCAGGGCGGCTTACTTCATAATCCACAGCTTGCATCTGCCGGTCAATTTGATAGCCGGATTCAAGAACATCTTGCTTATTGTTTCCATGGAAAAAAAGCCACACTGTTCTTTTATTATTCATTATTGAATCATTGAATTGTTTTCTTATTGTACCGGTATAAAAATTAAATGAAGAGCTATAGTTCTCTTTCCAGAAATAAACATCTTGTGGATCAATCGCTCCATTTACTTTTTCCGCCAACTCATTTCCGCATTGATATTTTAATAGTCGCGGAGAAAAATTGGTGTTGTAAAGAAAAAAGAAACCGATCGATGCTGCCGTTGTAAGACAAACCGCTTTTTGGAGTTGAGTAAAAACCTTGCTCATTAAAAAATGAAAAACCATTGCAAGACATATTATCATTCCGGCAATTATAAAATAGTTTCTGACAGGAAAGAACCATCCGTTTAAAATAAAAGATAAGAGCAATAATGCAACAGAAGCAAATACCTGGATATTATAAATGATTTTGCCTTGCTTTTTGTTTTCCAGGATCCACGATGCAATCAGAACACTGCTCGCTGGAAAAACAACATTGAGATAATGAGGAAGTTTAAATCCGGACAAACCAACCAAAATTGCAAATATGATAAAGGTTGAGATCGTCAACCATTCGTTCTCTCTTTTTAAAAAACCTTTTAGTCTTTGCCAAACCGCCCAATATCCAATAAAGGCCCATGGGGCAAATGCCCAGAGAAAAGAATGAAAGAAAAAGAAATAATCCTTTTTAGCATCGTCGCCCATGCCGCCTCCAAAACGTTCAAAGGAATGATCCCATAAAATAAATTTTACGCCATTAATATGATCTTTGCCTCTTACTATTTTTTCAGGATGCAGATCATATTGCAGGTAATAGCAATACACGACGGGGGAAATGAATAGGGCAAAACAAACCAATGTTACCAGCCATTTCCAATTATAAAAAAGGCTCCATTCCTTTTTATAGAGTATATAAAAGAACAGGCCGATTGCCGGAATAAAAAGACCAATATGTCCTTTAGTGCAAAACCCTAAAGCAAGTCCTGCTGCAAATCCGATTGCATTAATTGTTTTCTTTTGCTGAACAAAGCCAACACCCTGCCAGGTAGCAAACGCAACACTGGCTGTAAGTATAGCATCCATCCGCACATCGTTATTAGCCAGTATAAATGCAAACGCAGAAGCAATGATCAATGCGGCCAGCTTCCCGGTTTCATTATCATATAACGTCTTTCCTAATTTATACACCGAATAAATACCGCCAATTGTAAAAAGAAAAGAAGGAACCTTATAAGCAAATGTTGTTACACCAAAAATTTTATAGCTGATTGCACATAACCAAAAATGCAAGTGCGGTTTATCAAGATAATCCCTTCCATTATCAATAAGATTTACATAATCACCTGTGAGATGCATCCGCAACGCAATACTTGCATGATGCGCTGAATCATTATCCATTAAGGTCACAAAGAGCCCGGCAACGTAAACGACTCCCAGCAGAGAGAAAAGAAAAGTGTAAGTGCGGTTGGGAAGTAATGAAGAGTCCAAATAAAAAATTTATACAAAGTAAACAAACCGCAGGCAAATTATGGGTAGTATAACAGCTTCCGGTTATGGAACGATGGTAAACGCTGGTAGGTGATCACTATTTTCTGGCAAAGCGAAAGTAAAGATGTGCCGATTCCGGAAAAATATATTGGAACAAAAAAATTAAACTGATGCCAGCAGCTCTTTCACTTTCTCCCCGATATAATCTCTTACTTTATTAAACTCTTCTGGTTCCATGTGTTTGGGGTCTAGTATTTCCCAATCAATAAATATTTTAGCCGGCATCCAGGGACAGGCGTCGCCGCAGCCCATTGTAACTACAGCATCAAACGGTGCATATTGTTCCACTTCCTGTAAAGATTTGCTGTCGTGTTTGCTTAGATCATAACCCAATTCTTTCATCGCAGCAATAGCTTTAGGGTTTACTATACCACTTGGTTTACTGCCTGCGCTGTATGCTTCTACATTTTCTCCTCCCAGCATTTTTGCAAACGCCTGGCTCATCTGAGAACGATTACTATTTTCAACACAAACGAAAAGAAGTTTCTTTTTCATAGTTTGTAAAATTATAAAGAGGGGTCGAAGCCCCTCTCATTTTTTTTAACAGCAACCCATATCAATGAGTCCGCCGCAACAGCCACCATCCTGGGATGCAGGAGAGCAGTCCCGATTGCTATCGGGATTCGTGTTTGTGTTCATGGCTATACTATTTATAATTAAAAAATAAAGACATTTTAACAACAGCCGCTTCCGGACTCGCAACATTTTCTATCATCCTTTGCCGGCTTCTCTGCAAAGACTGTGATGCTTGTGATCCTCACCTTACCTTTTTTATATTCATCAATTTCTTCTACGCTTAAATATTCTGCGAGTATTTCATCTGGTATTATGATCGTTTTATCTTTTTGTAAAGTAAGATTTTTAAACCCCGCTTCTTCAATAATACTGAGATATTCGCTTTTCTGAATAGCACCGGAAACACAACCAGCATAGAGCTCCGCAACTTCTTTCCATTTTTCTGGCAGCGGCCCTTCCAACACAATATCAGAAATTGAAAAGTGGCCGCCGGGTTTTAGTACACGATAAATTTCACTGAATACTTTGTGTTTATTAGGAACTAGATTGAGTACGCAATTGCTAACAATCACGTTTGACAAATTTGCCGTCACCGGCATACTTTCAATATCTCCCTGGCGAAACTCCACATTTGTATAACCCAGCTTCTCTGCATTTTCCCTTGCCCGGGCAATCATCGCTTCAGTAAAATCAATTCCGATCACTTTTCCTTTTTCCCCTGCGATCCTTCTTGCAATAAATGCATCATTGCCGGCGCCGCTTCCGAGATCGATTACAACATCTCCTTCTTTGATCTGTGCAAACTCGGTTGGCAGGCCACAACCCAATCCAAGGTCAGCATCGGCTACATAGCCTTCCAGCTTTGTATAATCATCCGCCATAATATTATAAACATCATCACCGCAGCATCCTGTTGCGCCGCAACATGAACTTGCATTTACTGTTCTTGATTGAGTAGCGATCTGGCTATATTTTTCTTTTACCAGTTCTTTGATTTCAGATTCATTTTTCATGACTATGCTTTTTAGATTGTTAATTAATCAGCAACAAGCTTTTTCATTTTGAATTTTCAGTTTATTAAAAAGAAAGCTGAATTCATTATTGAATTTTTCAAATGCTTTCCAGTTAATGCAATAACAGCTACGTGGACCATCAATAGTGCCGTCAATCAGTCCGGCATTTTTTAATTCCTTTAAATGCTGGCTCACGGTGCTTTGCGCTAGCGGCAACACTTCTACCAACTCCCCGCAGATACACTCATTTTTCTTTGCCAGCTGACCAAGTATGGCAATGCGGGCCGGGTGACTTAATGCTTTTGCAAAAGCAGATAATTCCTGCTCCCTTTGTGTAAACTCTTCTCTTTTGTGTATTGCCATTTGTTTAATCGTTTTTATACGATGAATTGGGTGAAAGAAAAAGACGACTGTTATCGCCTGACATCTTATATCGCAAATATACGATTAAGAAAATGAGATTTCCAAATTTTATTTGAGCTTTTTGTCGTGCGGCTGATTTTTCTTGTGAATGGAGATAATGATCCCGCTACCGATAATGCAAATAATTCCCGCCCAGCTTATCCAATCGGGGAAGGCGTCGCCCAGCAGCATACCAATAAAAACTGAGTAAATAATATTAGAGTATCCGAATATGGAAACGATACCAGCTTTGTCGGCGCCATATGATTTAGTAACAAAATACTGCCCGAATAATGCTGCAAGTCCCATTAATAAAATCCAGAACCAATCAACTCCTGATGGTAATTTAAAATCAACAATAAACAATCCATCAGCTCTTACTCCGGTTGTATAGTGAATGATCATGGTGATCAGCGGAACAATAAAACCACTGAGAAGGAACGATAATACGATAACTCTTGGTTCATAATATTTTGCCAGCCGATGAACGGTGAGATAAGCAATAGCCGAAGTAATACCAGAAATCAAACCGGCAACGTGATAATACCATGGTAGATGCATAACCGGTTTATAAATAAGTAACATGCCTGCAAAACCCAGGAGTACTGCAAACCCAACATGATTGCCGTGATATTCATTAAACAGGAAATAAGAAAAAATGGCAATGAACAAAGCTGAAGTAAGGTTATAACTCATGGCTGTGCCCAATGGAATATGCAAAATGCAATAGAGTAAAGTATAGAGAGCCAGCGTCCCCATCAAGCCACGAAATGCGAGACGAATGGGCCTACCGCCTTCCTGCACCGGGGGTTTTATAAACAATCCGGGTAATAAAAAAAGAAGACCAACAGCATTCCTGTAAAACACCAATTGCCCCGCATTAAAACTTTCTTTGAGTGCTTTGGCGGCTCCACCCATTACAGAAAATCCAAGGGCAGCCAGTAACATGAAGAAGATTCCTTTATATCTCGGGTCTTTAAACATTAAATTTTTATCAGCCGTTCTACAGCTGTTTCCAACGTTTCATTTTTCTTGGAAAAACAAAACCGTACAACTTTATTATCGGTTCCTGCTTTATAAAACGCAGAAACGGGAATTGTAGCTACGCCGTATTCTTTTGTTATACGTATTGCAAACTCTTTATCCCCCTCGTCGCTGATGCGGTTATATTTTGCACAGATAAAATAACTTCCACTGCTGTTAAGCATATCAAATTTTGTTTGCTTCATCAGCTCAATAAAATAATCCCGCTTCTGCTGCATAATGCCGCTAAGTGATAAATAGGCTTCTTTGTTTTTCAGGAACTCGGCCAATGCAACCTGTGATGGAGTATGACAACAAAAGCAATTGAATTGGTGAACTTTTCTGTACTCAGTCATTGTTTCAGCAGAAGAAATACAGTAGCCAAGTTTCCAGCCGGTACAGTTATATGTTTTACCAAATGAAAAACAAACAAAACTTCTTTCCAGTAATTCGGGATAACGAAGAATGGATTGATGCGGAATATTGTCGAATATAAGATGCTCGTATACTTCGTCACTCAGAATAAAAATATTTGTGCCCCTTACAATTGATATAAGTTCTTTCATATCTGCTTCGCCCAGTACTGCGCCGGTTGGATTGTGCGGACTATTCAGCATGATCACTTTCGTCTTCGGGGTGATTTTACTTTTTACTTCATTCCAGTCAATTTTATATTCAGGGAATTTTAAATTAATTAGTACGGGCACCCCACCATTGATCTCAACATTGGGGATATAGCTGTCATACGCTGGTTCAAACAAAATAACTTCATCGCCGGGTTGAAGCACAGTGGTCAATGCCGTATAAATTGCATACGTGCCACCGGGTGTAATAGTGATCTGTGTGTCGGGAGATATCTTTGTGCCATATAAAAATTCAACTTTTTCGGCGAGAGATTCCCGTAACGGCATATAACCCTGCATCGGCACATACTGGTTAAATCCTTTAAGCATCACTTCATTCACTTTATTCACCAGCTCTTCGCTCATCTGGTAATCAGGAAATCCCTGCCCGAGATTGATAGCATTGTACTGATTGGCAAGCCCACTCATGATGGTGAAAATAGAAGTGGCGGTGTTGGGGAGTTTGGATTGAATAGTCAATTTGAAAAATTTATAAATAAAAACGGCTGCTCCATTGGCAGCCGTGCTAAGTTCTGTATTTCTTTTGACTTTATCTCACCGTGATCTTTGCAAACTTCAATTCTGTTTTTGCCATAGCATGCATACGCCAGGAAGGAATGATAAACTCGTTACCTATTACATAACCCTGTCGTGGCATCAGGATAGCATCCGTACCATTAGCCGCAATAAATTTCTTTGACATATTTCCTGTTTCCAGGTCAACTGATATGCCATAAACATTACTCTTCTTTTTGAAATTAAAAACACGTTTTACCTTGTCGCCATATTTGGGAATTGTGTTGTTACTGCTATGATCATTTATAACCAGTATCAGTTTATTATTATTGATCAGACTTACAAATGAAGAGTAATAAGGCATGCTGCCGCCTTCTGCAAAGAAACTTCCATAGTCGTACCCGTATGAAAAATAACTTGGCGTATAACTGTTGTTGGTGCTGCTGGTCCTCACCTGCTCCAGTTGTGATTTGGGTATTGCATTCAACCATTTAATATTCCCCTCTTTATCTGCATTGATCAGCAGAATATCATCATTCGTAAAAGTGTGCACATACTCTGTTGTGTTCTGGTAGGTTCTTGTTGTGGAATTATATGTTGATGTGGTATATGAATAATGCCGGTATTGTGAGATCTCGCTGGCAATCACAATTGAGTTGTCGGCCGGGTTAATATCAACAGAGCGGATGACAAACTCGTTAGGGAACTCATCTATCTCATCATCGTCTTTTGCTTTCTGGTAGGCTTTTCTTGCTCCTTTTGTATCATCGTCTTCATCACCAGCTTCATTTTCGTAATTCTTCCCAAGCATGGCGGAATTGATCTCTTTAAACGAACTTACTGTAAGCTCCCCGCTTGCCGGATTGACTTTATTTATAAAAAAACCATTCAGGTCATCTTTCTTTGAAGTATTGCTGTAAAACCCTGCCAGCATCAGGTTACCATCATTCTGTTCAATCATTTTACCGCTGATGACAAACCGGTCACCGGAGTTCAAGGCGATATCACTTTCTTTTTCGCCTTTGCCGCTGTAGATCATCATGGCATATTGCTTGAAGACATACTGTTTTCTTTTTTTCTTCCCTATTTGTGTAAGCTCATATTCTTTTCCGAGCAATACAATTTTTCCTGCAGTAGTATAGTCAACATCCTGCAGGCTGTACTCGTCTATTTTTTGTGAGAGATGGATAATTGTTTTTTCTTTTACCCTTAAGGTTTTATCGAGCAGGCTTATGCCCAGCGAAACCTTTTCTTTACCCGAAACATTGGCCACCATTAAAAAATTCTTTCCATTCCGGATAGGTTTCATCTTCATTTCAAAATCATCTTTTTTGCTTTCAAGCGGATAGCTACCAAGTTCTGCAAAATCACCTATGAGGCTGCCAGAGTTTTTATCAACCCGGGCCCCATATACTTTAAAGGTCTTTTCTTTCTTATCATAATCGGTAACGAACATATAGATATCGCCATCCATTGCCTGGAAGCTGTGAAAGGAAAACCCTTTAAGCTCTTTTTTATATTCCTTCTCAAACACCTCTTCATAGTTTTTATCAAATTTCAACAACTTCTGGTTTTCTCCATAAGTAGCGCCGATAAGAAAATAGCTTTTCATTACTGTTCTGCTTTCTGTAAAATACAACCCTGTATTGTCCGCATAAATAATGTCCAGATCGGTGCTTCCTTTTTTAAGCCTGATCTCGTTGCCCATCGTCATACGGTAGTTCTGGGCAAATGAAGTATGTGTAAGTGTGAATAATAAAACAAGACCAGTTATTCTTTTCATAGATATTTTTTTATTTGTGGCCGCAAAAATAAATTAAACGTCACAAGAATTTTCTTCACCCCGCTAATATTAACAACTGCTAAAAAGAAAACGTTCTCCTTTGGGGAGAACGTCAAAATATTTCCATTCGGTCGTTTCTAATCTTTTATTTTTTTCTGTTAAAGTTGCTGTGTGCAACAGATGAGCCGGAGAAAAACACCGACAAAACTGATTTCAGCAAACGAAAAACATTAAAAGAAGGTTTGTAATAACTTCGGTAAATCCTCGCTTGTTCGTGGGAGTACGTGATATTTCTGTTTTTCATACTGGATGTTTTATATGGGGTTAACGAATAATAATACTCTAAAAGTATGTAAAAATTTTATTATTTCATAATATTGTGCCTGATTATCAACCATCCTAAATCCAAAACTCATGCTAAGAACCGTAAAAGCCGCAGCGCTATTTGTCGTTTGCATTTTTTTCTCGACCCATTCACGATCACAATCATCACTTAAATTACCAACAGTAAGTCCGCTTCCAGGTGATATTAAAATGCTTGTTGCCGATTATCCAAGTCGTTTCTCTAATGTAATTGGAGATGAGATTGCAAAAAATCCACAAAGCACCGACTATAATTGTTCTGTAAAAATTACCGGTGCTGAAAACTCTGTCATCACGCTGTACTCATCTGCTACTGGCGGTAAATGCAGTTGGGCCGGTGAAATGCTTGTGACCGAAAACTTTAATGAGGCCAAAAAAAAATACAAAACACTCTACACCCAACTCAACAATATACAGGTAACTGATGCTGCGGGAAGTTTCCATTTCAAAGGAAAGTATGATGAGCCGACCGAAGCAAAGAAGTTTGCCGGCTCTGTGCTATCTCCCGACAAAACTGTACCGGGTTTTACAATGCTAAGGATGGAGGTTTCTTTACAATACGAATTACTGGAGTGGAAAGTAAAGATCCTGCTGTATGATAAAGAAAGAGAGGATAATGAGAGAGGGAAGACAACAGAATGAGTTTGGAGTTATTAGTCGGGAGTTAGGAGTCATAAAATCATACTATCTCATAGATTTTCCCCAGCGCCGAACTACTACTACCGGTTTCTGACTCAAACATTAACCTTCATTAACCTTAAACCAAGTGTAGTTAACAGCTTTTATATTAAGCTCTTGATAATTTAGCGGCCGGAAAATAAAATGTATGAAACCAACGCTATTCTTATTCTTGATCCTGGCCTTGTTCACCACTTCATTAATTGCACAAAAAAATGGAACTGTAAGGGGCGTTGCTTATGATACGTTGGGCAAAAAAACTGTTAGCGCAGTTACAGTAACCGTGCTTGATAAAAAAGACTCTTCACTGGTTTCATTTACCATGACAGATAACTCCGGGAATTTTGAACTGCGGGGCATTCCGAATGGCAATTACCGGGCAATGCTTTCACATGTGAGTTATCATAATACCAGTAAATATTTTTCCATCAGCGACAGCAGCAAACTTGTTAACCTTGGCAATATTGAATTAAGCGATAAATCGAAAGTGTTGGAAGAGGTAGTTATAGAAGCCGAGGCACCGCCGATAACAATGATCGATGATACACTTCAGTACAATGCCGGCTCTTTCAAAACACAACCGAATGCAAATGTAGAGCAGCTGCTAAAAAAATTACCGGGTGTAAAAGTGGATAAAGACGGAACCATTACCGCACAAGGAGAAAAAGTAAACCGTGTGCTGGTAGATGGAAAAGAATTTTTTGGCAACGATCCAAAGATTGCAACAAGAAACCTGCCCGCCGACGCCATAGATAAGGTACAGGTATATGACAAACAAAGTGACCAGGCTCAGCTTACCGGTTTTGAAGATGGTAATTATGAAAAAACGATCAACCTGAAACTGAAGAAGGATAAAAAGAAAGGTGTGTTTGGAAAACTGGCTGCCGGCGCGGGCACCGAAGAACGATACGAGGCAAGGGGAAATGTAAACTCATTCAAAGGCGCAAGACAGTTCTCTGCAATTGGAATGGCTAATAATAATAATGCCGAAGGTTTCTCTTTTATGGACATACTCAACTTTACCGGGGAGCTGTCCCGCATGCAACGAGGCAGCAGCGGTGGTAATATTAACATCAACATTTCCGGAGAGGATGCCGCTGCCATGGGAATGAGTGGTGGCGCTAATAACGGCATCACTACTTCGTCCGGTGGCGGATTAAATTATAATAATATCATTGGCTCAAAGGATGATTTCCAGAGCAATTATTTTTACAGTCGCTATAACCCTCAAAAGGAAAGTCATATCAGCCGGCTGAATCTTTTGCCATCCGGTAATACCAATTACCTGGAAAATTCTTTTAGCAACAACATCAACAGCAGCCATCGTTTTAACCTGAACAACCTTTACCAGATAGATTCTTTCAGTTCCATCCGCATCATTCCTTCATTTAGTTTACAGCAAACAAAAAATAACTCTGTTTCTGATTATCAAACTCTTTCTGAGTCGGGTGATCTGATCAACGAAGGCCTCAACAAAAATTCTTCTTCTACTGACGGATATAATTTCAGGAATGAAATTGCTTATCGTAAAAAATTTCGCCGTCGTGGCCGGACATTTTCGCTGACACTTCAAACAAGCCTGAATGAAAGCGATGGCGATGGCAGCCTGAAATCTGTAACCCGTTTTTTTAACAACACAGGATCGCTGGTAAGGAATGATACACTGAACCAGCAATCAACCACAGCCGCCGATCTGAAAAGCTATAACCTGCGGGCTGTTTATACAGAACCTTTGTTTAAAAAATCGCTGTTGGAGTTCAGTGTAGCAAAAAGTAACAGTAAGAATGTTTCAGATAAGATCACCTGGGATTATAACAGGACAAGCGAGGAATACGATAAGGTCAATCCTTCGCAGACCAACAACTATGAGAACCTGTACGGGTTTACCAATGCCGGTTTCCGCATCCGTACACAAAAAAGAAAATACAATTATTCTGTAGGCGTATTGTGGCAGCAGGCTGATCTTGAAGGAACCGTTATCAGCGACATCAAGGATTCTGTTATAAAAAAATCATTTCATAATTTATTACCCAATGCAAGGTTCCAGTATAATTTCACCCGGTTTAAAAATTTCTCATTCAACTACAATGCTACTACCCGGCAGCCAAGCTTATCGCAATTGCAGCCAATACCGGATAACAGCAATCAACTCTACATCCGCCAGGGCAATCCTAACCTGAAACAGGAGCTTACACATACCGTGCAGGGAAATTTGTTTTTAATGAGCCCTTATAAAAACAAAAACTTCATGATGTTCTTTAACCATACCCGTACACAAAACCGTATTGTGAATTATGATGTGGTTGACATTTTCGGCGTCCGCACCACCCGACCCGTGAATGTAGATGGTGTTTACTCTATGATGGGTGATATGAACTACAGCATGCCGGTACGTTTCTTAAAGGGTATGTTTGAAGTTGGTACTCGTGTATCTTTCAACAACGATAAGCAATTCATCAATACACAGGAAAATACAATTAAAACATTAACGGTAGGGCCCGAGCTTTCCCTTTCGGCTTCTTACAAAGAAAAGCTGAATCTTTCTTTTGAAACTTCGTTCAACATCAACCAATCAAAATATTCCCTGGATGCCGCGAACAATGTAAAATATCTGCAGCAGCGTTATGGCGCCGACCTGGATTGGGAAATGCCTAAACGATTTTTCTTCTCCACCGATTTCAGTTATACAATTAACAGCCAGCGAGCCGAAGGTTTCAATGGAAAAATTCCTATCTGGAATGCCAGCATCAGTAAACAATTCATGAAATACAGCCGCGGCGAGATCAAACTCAGCGCTTTTGATATGTTAAACGAAAATACCGGCGTCACCCGTACCAGCAACCAGAACTATATTGAAGATTCAAGAGTGAATACACTACAACGTTTCTTTATGCTTACGTTTACGTATAGCTTAACGAAAAGTGGATTGGCTACTGGCGGACATGGCGGTGGGATGAAAGTGATGACGAGATAGAAAGAGAAATCTATTTTATATCAAACCCGTTGTTTTATAGACGCCGTGATGCGTGTCTCCACGCATCATTTATTTTGTTTGTTCTGTTGCATGGGGACACGCAACAGGGCCGCCTCACTTTATTTAACGGGCACTAACCAGGGCGCAGATTTAAGAAGCATTATTATTTGAATTCTTTATCAATTTCTTCTAACATTTCTAAAAGTTCTTCAAAATTGGATTGCAGGGAATTGACAAAAATCCGTAACTCAAATTTGTCTTCAATTTTTGATTTAATCAACGTTTGGTCTAGGCGATTAATAATGTAGTCTATTAAACTTAACGTGTCTTCAGTTCCTTGTAAAGCACTTATGGCAAAGTATCTTTCAATTATGCCTTCTTTTATTTTATTAATAGCAGCCTGGATATGCTTAAAATTCATTTCTACTAAAGGGTGGTCGTGATAAATATGTTCATTCAGCTTCGAAAATTCATAGTGCATATCATCTCGTACAATTGCTCTCAGGCTTTGGCCTTTAAATTTATTTTTATGGGCTTCAAAATCATGCTCAAGTTTTGACATTACCTTATTTAAAATTTGATTAACTAATACAAACTGTTGCTCAATACTTTCAATAATATCAATGTTTTGAAAGATTGATTTACTTCCTGTTTTTGGAAAGTATGAAGCAAGTGTGAATGCCTCTTTCGAAATTGATGATCTGTCAATATTGTGAAATGATGCGTCATTACCTCTACTTGTTGGGTGTCCTATCGAATTGTTTCTGTTTTCTCTTATTTCGTAAAGCTTGGGGTATTCGTTTTTATAATCGATAGTTGCGTTGAAAAGTGAAGTGTTTAAATTATTGACGGCGTCCTGCTGGATATTAAGTGCTTGCAAAAGTCCATAAACATAAAGATAGCCACCGCTATATCCATCGAACTTTTCAAGTCCTAGGTAAGTGTCAATTGCTAATTGTGTATCCTCAATTGCGTCCATTGATGCCCAAAGCTTATTCCACTTAATTCTGTCATTAAGTAGTAATTCTCTTTTCCAAGGGTGATTACATAATTCACGAATTTGCCTAAGTAAATCTGTCATTTAATGAGAATGCTAAAATATTGGCACCAACTCATAAATATACGCAGTATCTGCAATAATTTTTTGTTGATAATAAGCTCAAACTTATACCAGAAAACAAAAAAACCCCACTGACTCTTCAGCCGGGGTTCACTATTTATAACAAGCAATCTTTAATTTATCCGTATCGTTCTTTGGCCACCGCCACCCTGCATATTCTTTTGCATTTCTTCCATCATCTTGTCTCTTTCTTTTTTAAACTCATCGGGTGTCAGTTTCTTTTTTCCTGTTGGTTCTTTTATCAATGCCACATCTGCTTTTTCAGAAATACCCGTTGCTTTATACACCTGTCTTCCGTTGCTGATATCCATTTCTAAAATTGCGCCGGGCAATTGTCCCTGGAATTCTCCCGGGCCTGTAGTTACCGGAATATCTGATGCAAACCATGCAACGATCACCGAGGTGTCTGCCACTTCTTTTCTTTCCATTACACCATTATTAATATTCATCCGCATAGAAGAGCTGATACGTGTAGCTGTTGCCTTCATGCAGTTGTGGTTAAGAATACTTTTTGTTTCACCTGTCATCATCTTCCATTTCAACGGACGGATACTGTCTCCAACTAAAAAATTCTTGTCCATCACTTCTCTTTTTTCTACCCGTTGCGCATTATCAAAATTGTGATATACTACATCGTTAGAGCCGGCTACGAACATGCGGATCTGCATACCTCCTTCACTGCTGAAAGTTCCGCCATCATCATTGTCTTCTGCAACCGAACGCCAGATAGATTGATTGTTGGCAAATACCAGCTCGTACTTATCTGTTCTTGATTGAGGAATGCTTTGTTCCATTCCTTCATTTCCTCCCGGTCCTGCGCTGAACGCCATCATCATTTGAACCGTTCTGCTATAGGTTATTGTCCCCTGTTTCATTTGTGCTGAAACGGCAGCAGAAATCATTAAAAAACATCCTGCTATCAGTATTTTTTTCATAAACGTTTAATTTTTGTCAAAACTATAATCCAAGGGGCGCAAGATAAGTTAAGCGGGGTTTCATTAAGGTTAATAAAGGTTAATGAATACCGTTAGCATAAATGCTTTGGCTTAGTTTTGACTCCGAAATGAAATTATGCGTCTGCGGCTATTACAAATATTAATGACCATCACCATTCTCGGTATTATTGCTTTCCAGGGCTACTGGCTGAGAGAGAATTATAAACGAGAGGAAAAAACACTGTCCTTTAAAACCGATGTGGCATTCCGCGAAACCGTCAGGCAGTTGCAGGAAAAAAATTTAAAGCTTGGAAAGAGCATGCCTTTTTTAAACGACTCCATCCCTAAGGGGAATATGAGGGTTTTTGTAAATAGCGAACATCCGGGGCCGGAAATAGTAAACATTGATCCGCATAGAGAACTTGCAACCACACTGAATATTGTAGGCCAAAAAATTAAAGACTCGGTGTTAAAAAGAATCGCAGGAAAAAACAAAGTGATGATAACGATGGATAATTCTTCTGTTTCTATTTCAAAAGACTCAATGCGACGATTCAACAAGGAAGCAGACTGGTTTGGCCCGGATCCTGAGGGAAAAGAAAATTACATCATGCAGTTGCTTTATAGTGTTGACTCATTGCAGGATTCTATAAAATTGAAAGATGTTCAACTTGCTTATACAAAGGTGCTGGAAAACCAGAAAATAGATATTCCTTTCTCCATTACAAAAACAGAAAGCAAATTTCCCGAAAGGCGGGATGAACCTAATAGAGTAACTGTTGGTTTTGCAAATCCCGTTACTTTCAGCCTGGTAAAAGGAAATACATTTCCTTATTTATTGAAACGTATTGCTTCACCTTTATTGTTTTCTGTTTTTCTTATTGCTCTCACAATTCTTTCTTTTGTGTTGTTGTATCGTAATATGAAAAAGCAGCAAAGACTTGCTGAGCTAAAAAATGATTTTATCAGCAATATTACCCATGAACTGAAAACACCGATAGCAACTGTTGGTGTAGCAATTGAAGCATTGAAAAATTTCAATGCGATGCAAAGCCCGGAGCGTACTAAAGAATATCTTGATATTTCTTCCAATGAACTAAACAGGTTGAATTTGCTGGTAGACAAAGTGCTTAAACTTTCCATGTTTGAGAAAAAAGAAATTCAACTTAATCTTGAAGCAATTGATCTAAGGAGCCTTGCAGACGAAGTGCTTGCTTCTATGCGTTTGCAATTAGAAAAGAAAAATGCCTCTGTTATATTAACTCATTCGGGTAATACATCTTTGATGGGCGACCGCCTTCACCTGCTGAGTGTTGTATTTAATTTGGTTGATAATGCCCTTAAATACAGTCCTGAAAATCCGGATATAAAAATAGCTGTCGAAGAAAAAGAAAATAATGTGGAGCTTCGTGTTGCTGATAATGGCGTTGGTATTCCGGATGAATACAAAACAAAAGTGTTTGAAAAATTTTTCCGGGTACCGGCAGGCAATGTTCATAATATAAAAGGATATGGGCTTGGCCTGAGTTATGCTGCTTCCGTTGTAAAAAAACATGGCGGAACAATTGAAGCAAAAAATAATGAAGGGGGCGGAACCAGCTTTACTATCACACTACCAAAAAATCAGTCATGACAAAAGTATTATATGCCGAAGATGAAATGTTTCTTGGCAAGATCGTAAAAGAAAGCCTGGAAAGTCGTGGTTTCAATGTAGTAATGGAAGCCGATGGCGGAAAAGTCTTTTCTGCTTTTCAAAAAGAAAACCCCGATATCTGTATTCTTGATATTATGATGCCCAATAAAGACGGCTTTGAAGTAGCAGACGAAATACGTAATGTAAATGAAGAAGTGCCTATCATTTTTCTGACAGCCAAAACACAAACCGAAGATGTAGTGAAAGGTCTTACGATCGGCGGCAATGATTATATCCGCAAGCCTTTTAGTATGGAAGAGCTGATTGCACGCATTAATAATGTGCTGCGTAACAAACCGGAAGCAAAACCACTGAGTGACATGGTGAATGTTGGCAAATTCTTTTTTCATATAAACAGGCAAACGCTGAATGATGGTAATGAAGAAAGAAAATTATCATTCCGGGAAACACAGTTGCTGAAATTGCTGTATGAGAACAAGGATAATATCATCGATCGCAAAGACATTCTTAATTTACTTTGGGGCAATGATTCATTTTTCAACAGCCGCAACCTGGATGTATACATTACAAAGATCCGCAATTATTTAAAAGAAGACCCCTCTCTAGAGATCATTACAATTAAAGGAATCGGCTACCGCTTTGTAGTTGCTTAACAGCTTTGCTCCAGTTATTTGCAAGGTTCTATTATCTTGCAGGCATGCAATTCTATTCTGCTGACAAAATATTTACTGGCGAAGAGTGGTTGAGCAATCATGCTATAGCTGTTAATAATAACCTGGTTGAAGCCGTCCTTCCTCTTTCTTCAATAAGTGAAAACGTAAAATGTTTTGATAACTGTTTTATAGCCCCCGCTTTTATTGATCTGCAGATCTATGGTGCAGGAGGCAAATTGTTAGCCGTTTTTCCCGAAAAAGATTCATTGATAAAACTGGTTGATTATTGCCGTGCTGGTGGCGCTGCTTATTGTATGCCAACTGTTGCTACGCATCCTTATGAAACATTTTATAAAGCTATTGACGCCGTAAAAGATTACTGGAACAGCGATGGTAAAGGTGTGCTGGGTTTGCACATTGAAGGTCCGTGGATAAGCAATGAAAAAAGAGGGGCGCATATTTCTGAGTTTATTCATCAGCCAACATTGGCACAAGTAAAAAAGTTACTGGAATATGGTAAAGGAGTTATTAAAATAATAACCCTTGCGCCGGAAGTGTGCAGCAAAGAAATTATTGATTACATTCTTTCATACGATGTTGTTATTTCTGCAGGGCATAGCAATGCAAACTATGAACAGGCAACCAATGCTTTTAATAACGGCATCGCTGCAGCTACGCATTTATACAATGCAATGAGCCCTTTGCAACATCGTTCACCCGGAATGGTTGGCGCAATAATGGATCACCCCACTGTAATGAGCAGCATTATTCCTGATGGCTATCATGCGGATTATGCGGCTATACGAATTGCTAAACAGGTAATGAAAGAAAGATTATTTGCAATTACGGATGCAGTAACAGAAACCGCAAGCGGTTCTTACCCACACCAGTTGGCGGGAGATAAATATGAAAGCAGCGGTATCCTTAGCGGGTCGGCATTAACAATGGCCAGAGCTGTAAAGAACCTGATACAGCATTGTCATATTGAATTAGACGAAGCATTAAGAATGAGCAGCTTGTATCCCGCCAGAGTAATGGGTTTACAAAACCGGCTTGGTATGATTAAGAAAAATCACGAAGCGGCTTTGATTGTGATGGATAATGAATTCAACGTAGCTGCGCTTTTATAATTTTCTTTCTTCTTCCGAATCATTATAACAAATCAAACATCCGGAGTCTTGTCATTCCGACGAAGGAGGAATCTCAGAGACATCTCCCAAGTACAGCTTTTATGCTAAAATGATGACCGATAATCAACACTTCTGAGATGTCTCACCTGTCAGTCATTAAGATTATTGTTTTATTTTAAACGCCGGTTCGACATGACAATACTCCGTGGGTTTGGTTGTCTTTTTTGTTTCCGAAAAGACTCTTCTTTTGTTTTCTAAATTTTTTATTTTTTCCTCTCCGGCCGTGGCGCCAGCATTGCAAGGGGAATACCGATACATATAACAAGAATTCCACACGCAATTAATGCGCTGTTAAGATTAAATTTTTGACTCCCTATTGCTGATAACGGAACAACGATCCTGTTCATTACGGCCCATACAAAAATTCCATACAATATTCCTGTAATAAGTCTGTTTACAATCATCAATCCCAATTTTGAAAAGATGATAAAGAAGAAAACAGTAAACAACAAAGCAATAGTATAATGAAAAGCAAGACCAGCTACAACCATTTCGCTACCTCCTGTTCTTGCCGCCGGACCGAATATGGCGCTGGCGATATATCTGCATATCATTTTAAAAACCTCGACAACATCTTTGTTCTTTCCTTTAATAAACACCTGTATGGTGGCCGCCATCATATCCATTGTGCCTACAAACAACCAGGCCTTTATCATTTTCGAAAAAAAAGAATTATTCATAACAACAGTTTTTTTATTCTTTAATGGCAACGGCTATTTTTGAATCCGCTGTTCCATAATATAAAAACCATTTATCCCTGAAATAAACAAGCCCTTCAACAAAACAAACTTCATTTACCTCACCTGTTTTTTCATATTCTTTATCAGGATAAATAAAATAGTTTTCTGTTCTGTCAATTAATTTAACGGGGTTTTCTTTATCAAACAATGCCTGGCCGGCCGCATAAGTAAATTTTGGTAATGCAGTATCATTAAAGTTAGCCGCATTACTCCCGTTATAAATTAAAAGGATTCCTTCATCTTTCAATAATGCATAAGGCCCGGGTTCTACCAGCCGGCTGTCGAAATAACCCGGTCGTGGATGTAAAACAGAGATCAGTTTTTTGCTTTCAGTATTTTCCGATACTTCCCAATGGATCAGATCATCTGAACTCGCCATAAAAATATCTGTATCGCCAAAATACATCCAGTACTTGCCGCCAATTTTTGTTGCAATGATCTTATTCCCTTGTTGCTTTGCAACGATCGCCCCGGACTTTGACCATCCTTCCTTGTATTTTGCTGCATTCAGTACCAAACCGTGTTTACTCCATGTTCTTAAGTCCTTTGAGGAAGCAATCGCTAATCTTGCCGTTTTTCCATCATAGGCCGTATAGGTCATTATATAAGTTCCATCTTCGCTTTCAACAATGCGAGGATCTTCCACGCCATCAAAACAAGTTTTACATAATGTGCCACCTACGGAATCTCTTTTGTGGTCCCATTCATATCGTTTCATTGAATCGCTGGCGGCATAAAAAACAGGTAAGGCTGCTTTTATAAAATGTAAACCATCAGCACTTGTGGCCATGCCTATTCGGGAGGTTCCATTCATATCCTGCGCACGGAAAAACAAAAACACGGTATCGTTTCTTACAACCGCTGCGGGGTTCAACACATTGCGTTCCTCCCATTTTACGTCCCTGTTCAGTAGCGGGCAATGAAAACTTAATTCAGCAGAAGGTTTTAAAATAGGATTGATGCTGTCCGCTTTTACAAAACCGGTAAGGGTCCAGTCGTTTATATTTTTCTTTTCTGATCTGTTACTGCATGATGTTATTAATGCTGAAGCAAGCAGGATCAAAGCAATTCGTTTCATGCAATGAATTTACGGTATTGTAAACTCATCTGCCGTATTATTGCTCATTCGATTTTGTTATCGGCTCCTTTAAAAAATTATTTATTAATGACACTGTTGCCGCAATTAAAATTTTATCCTGCGGCGCAGTCATTTCACCGATATAATCTCCATGTCCGCCAGGGATGATAGCAAGCCGTGAATTTGAAAGCAGGCGGTGCATTTCAGTAGCATGTTCTGGAGTTGTAACATCCCGGTCGCCTATGATAATAAATGCCCGTGCTTTAATTGATCTCATTTGCTCTTCTGAAATATCGGGAAAGGATTGCATCCGTGCCACATCTCTCTCATACATCCGGTGAAGTGCATTTGTATCATGATTTATTTTCAGGAATTCATCCTTGTAGGGTTGCGGCATTCCTTCAAATGTCGGCCTGGACATCATGTCCCAAAACCAACCAGGGGCGCCTGCCTTTTTATAGAAAGTAGATGCAACAATTATTTTGTTCGTCATTTCGGGATACCTGATAGCAAATTGAAGCGTAGTACTTGCACCATTACTGAAACCAAAAATATTGGCTTTCTCAATGTTTAGTTGTTTTAAAAGTGCTGCAATATTATCTGCATCTTGCTGAAAGCTTAAAGCCCTGTCAATATCTGCTGTGTGTCCATGTGCCTGCATCTCTACCGCAATTACTTTGCTGGATTTTGCAAACTCCTCTATCACTCGTCCAAAAGTTGTCTGAAGGGTAGAACCACCGCCATGAATTAAAACTAACGGGTTACCGGTTCCATGAATTTCATAGTACATTTTTAGTCCATTCACAGAAGCGTAGCCGCTTGTGTTGTTCTGTTTGGTTTCTTTACCTGTTGTCGTTTCAGAATTCATTCTATTATTGCCCGGATTATTACAACCTGAAATTATCAAAGCTGTGATAATTATAAAATAGTTTCTTTTAGCCATTCATGAAAAATGTTTTGAACTGTTGTTGATATCCTTCTCTTAAAAAAGGATTGATCAAAAAAAGAATAATTATTCACCAGCCGTTTTATCTATTGCCTTTTTAATTTCTACAACCCCGCCTTCTCACTTATCTCCAGCATTCTCTTAATTGGTTTCAGCGCAGCTAGTCTTAATTCTTCCTCCATCAGTATCTCCGGCGTTTCATATTCCATACAGAGATAAATTTTCTCAAGCGTATTTAACTTCATATGCGGGCAGTCGTTGCAGGCGCAGTTGTTATTTGGTGGGGCTGGTATAAATGTCTTTTGAGGGCTTGACTTCATCATCTGGTGGAGTATACCTGTTTCAGTCGCAACAATGTATTCCTGTGAATCATCTTTCTGTGTGTACTTCAACAACCCTGTTGTACTTCCGATATAATCAGCAATTCTCAAGATTGGATCCTCGCATTCAGGGTGTGCTATTAGCTTTGCTTTTGGGTGTCTTTGCTTCAGTTTTGTTATTTTTTCCAGGCTGAATATTTCATGTACCATACAAGCTCCGTTCCATAGCAACATATCTCTTCCTGTCACTTTGTTGATGTAGGCGCCCAGGTTTTTATCCGGAGCAAAAATTATTTTCTGCTCTCTCGGAAAACTCTCAACAATAATTTTTGCATTACTGCTTGTGCAGATCACATCGCTTAATGCTTTGATTCCGGCACTGCAGTTGATATAACTTACGACCACATGATCAGGATGTTTTTCTTTGAATTTTTTAAAAAGTGGTGGTGGACAACTATCGCTTAGTGAACAACCGGCTTTCAAATCCGGGATCACAACTTTTTTTGTTGGGTTTAAAATTTTTGCTGTTTCCGCCATAAAATGCACGCCGGCGAAAACGATCATATCCGCTTTTGTTTTTTCTGCCTGTTGTGCAAGGCCCAGGCTATCGCCGATATAGTCGGCCACATCCTGAATGTCCGGTTCCTGGTAGTAGTGGGCCAGCAGGATGGCATTCTTTTCTCTTTTCAATCGCTCTATCTCGGCAAACAGATCCAGTGTAGGATCGATCTCAATATCGAGGAACCCTCTTTTCTCAACATTTTTTTCCGCGGCCACCAGTTCTCCTGTTTTCATTTTTAATTTTTTTCAGGGTGCAATAATCCATCAACAAATTAAACTTTTCAAAAACATTTCTTAAATACTATAATAGTATTAATATAAATACTTTTTAAAAAAGAGTTTATTATTATTACAGCTGTGGATTAGTGGATAACTCTTTTATTTCACCACACAAAGTTAAGAACTCACAGTAACTAACATCAAACACAAACTAATCCACACCATGAAACATAGTGCTGTAAAGAAAAGAGTTGATTATTCCACATAGTTGTGAATTAATAGTACAAATACTGTGATTATAGAAAATGAAAAGAGCTCGTGTGGATAGAGGTCTGATAAATTGTAAAGAACCAGGTTAAGGACAGCAATTAGGAGTAAACTCACAATCTGGTATCAAACAGTTCTATTTCATATTAACGTTCCATCGCGGTTTATTCACACAATGTGGTCCCTATTAACAGGCTGTTGTGGGGAAAAAGATGACTCTTTGATCTTTTTGAATCTTGTAATGCCGGGGATTGGGACGGTTAAACCTTAAAAATCCAGAATCATTTACATTTACCTACCCAAAAATGATAGCAATGAAAAGACTCAGACATTTTTTAGCCGCCCTTTTCTTATTTATTATCACAATTGCCCGTGCCGACGAAGGTATGTGGCTTCCCCTCTTCCTGCAGCAGCTCAACGAAAAAGATATGAAGGCGAAGGGTATGAAAATATCAGCAAAGGATATATATAATATTAACAGTGGTAGTCTGAAAGATGCGATTGTAAGTTTTGGTGGCTTCTGTACCGGCGAAGTAATTTCAGCACAGGGTCTTGTACTTACTAATCATCATTGCGGATTTGATGCGATACAAAATCATTCAACACTTGATAATAATTATATCCGCGATGGGTTCTGGGCAAAATCAAATAATGAAGAAATTCCAAACCCTGGACTGTTTGTAACATTTATAGTACGAATAGAAGATATAAGTAAACAGGTATTGGCGGGTGTAGCTGGCACAATGAGTGAAAAAGAAAGACAGGCGCAGACGGAAAAAAATGTTGCTGAGCTGATAAAGACTGTAAAAAAAGAAAACTATCAGCAAATACTTGTCCGTCCTTTCTTCGAAGGAAACCAGTATTTCATGTTTATAACAGAACGTTATAATGATGTACGCCTGGTTGGGGCTCCACCATCTTCTATTGGAAATTTTGGAAAGGACACCGATAACTGGATGTGGCCTCGTCATACAGGAGATTTTTCAATGTTCCGTATTTATGCAGGCAAAGACAATAAGCCAGCAGATTATTCTCCGGATAATGTTCCTTATGTTCCTAAAAAATCATTGAGCATTTCTTTAGATGGTGTTTCAGAAAATGATTTCACGATGGTCTTTGGTTTCCCGGGAAGGACAATGGAATACTTGCCCGCCATTGCCGTTGATCAAACGGTAAGAGTTGGCGATCCTGTGAAAATTGCCATCCGCGACAAAGCATTAAACGTTATTGATGGTTTTATGCGGAAAGATGAACAGATAAAAATTCAGTATTCCGAAAAATATGCAAGAATTCAGAACTCATACAAAAAATGGCAGGGCGAAGTGTTGGGTCTTACACGTACAAATGCTGTGGCTAAAAAGAAAACCTATGAAGCAGAATTTCAAAAAAGAGTGAACGCTAATCCGCAAAGGAAACAACAATACGGTTCGCTGCTTAGTGATTTAGAAAAAGCATATGTCGAATTTGAGCAGTATGGAAAACACAGGGATTATTGGGCAGAGATCACCAGCCAGGTCGAAGTTTTTAACGTTGCCAACCAGCTAAATAATTTAATTACTATAAAAGAAAAAAATGGCGAGTCGGGACTTAATAATGCATTACCACAGACTATAGCAAGGCTTCAAGGAGTATATAACGAGTACAATTCAATAGTAGATAAAAAACAATTTGAAATATTGATGGAAATGTTTGCAAAGGATCAGGATGAAAAGTTTATTTCGCCTGCGCTGAAAGAAAAAGCAATGGCTGCCGGAGGCTACGCTAAACTGGCTGAACAATTATATTCCATTTCATCGCTGGATGAAGGCGAAAAAATAATGAGCGGACTAAACAACAATGCAACCTTTCTTTTAGAAGAACATAAAAAAGACCCTATCAATATTTTATTTAAAGAGCTAGCGGCTGTCTACGGAGAAAAAGTATCTGTGAGATTAAATGAATTGCAGGCCGAGATAAACAAGCTGCAGCGGAGTTATATGCAGGCACAAATGGATGTATTTAAAGAAAAGAAATTTTATCCGGATGCCAACGGAACGCTGCGTGTCACTTACGGAAATGTAAAAGGATACAATGCAAGAGATGCCGTCACTTTTGATTATTACAGTTATCTGGATGGAATAATAGAAAAGTACAAACCTGGCGATTATGAATTTGATGTGCCCGATAAACTAAGACAACTGCAAAAAACAAAAGACTTTGGCCAATACGGCGTAAAAGGAAAGATGCCGGTTTGTTTTATCGCCGCCAATCATACCACTGGCGGCAATAGTGGAAGCCCGGCACTGGATGCTTACGGAAATCTTGTTGGTCTCAACTTCGACCGGGTATGGGAAGGCACCATGAGTGATATCAACTTCGACCCAACTATTTGCCGCAATATTATGGTGGACATTCGCTATGTGTTGTTTATTGTCGATAAATTCGCCGGAGCCCCACACCTGGTAAAAGAAATGAAGCTGGTTCACCCTAAAAAGAAGTAGAAGCGTTGGGGCTGTGAGCCGAAATCAAAGCCGGGCAACGATTCCGGCTATCCGCTGCAAGTCCGCCACGGCTAGTACACAATACAGATGTGGCGGAGCTTTCCGCTACTATTCGGCAGCCCGTCACCGACAGAATAAAACCCGGCGAGAGGCCTCTGTTTTCCACAGTTTTTCCCCTATTTTTGCCACCCCTTAAAATCATAAATAATAAGGGAGAGTTTACCCTCTAAAAACCTATATAATTATATGTCTATTATTCAGACTATTCGTGACAAGTACGCAAAGTGGGCGGTGGTAGGAATAGCACTTGCCATTATTGGATTCCTTTTAATGGATGCTTCAGTGGGTCGCAGTCGAATGTTCTCTGGCCTTGCCGGCGCAAGCGTTGGTACAGTAAACGGAAGGAAAATAAAACACAACGAATTCAGCAAACAAGTTGACGCTGCGCAAAGAAGTATTGAATCGCAGCAACCCGGTATAACCGCTGATGCAAAAACAGGACAAGCTGTTGATGCTGTTTGGAACCAGGAAATAAACAAGACAATTCTTGATGCTGAATTGGAAAAGCTTGGAATATCTATTACAGAAAATGAAAGAGCAGATATGATTGCCGGGGAACATCCTCTGCAGGCTGCTCAACAATACCTCGGCCAACAGGGACAACCCTACAATGGTGCACAGGCATTGCAAACGATCAACCAGGTTAAAAGAGGTAATAATGCAGAACAGAAAACACAGGTGATCGAGTTGTTGAATTATTTTGATCGTGTTCGTCTCGAAGAAAAATTCAATTCGCTTTTTTCCAACTCTGCCAATGTACCACGCTGGATCATTGAAAGTGAAAATGCAGACGCAAGCCGCATTGCAAATGTTTCTTTTGTACAGGTAAGATATGTTGATTCAATTATGGGCCCGGATAGTGCAGTAAAAATTACTGATGACGAAGTAATGGCCTATGTGAACAAGCATAAAAAACAATTTAAACAAATTGAAAGCCGCAGCGTAAGCTATGTTGCCTTTTCCGCAGCGCCAAGTAAAGCAGATACATTGGCTGCAAGAGAAAAAGTTGCTTCGTTAACAGAAAAATTCAAAACTGCGGCTGATGCAAAAGTGTTTTTAGATGGGGAAGGTTCTGCGTTTCCTTATTCAAACAATTATGTTCGTGCAGCAGATATGCAGCAAGCGAATAAAGACACACTGTTAAAAATTCCGGTAGGCGATGTTTACGGTCCTTATCTCGACAATGCACATTTTGTTACTGCAAAAATGATTGAAAGCAGAATGATTCCAGATTCTGTAACGGTTCGTCACATATTAGTGAAAACAGCAGACCTGGACCCACAAACCCGAACATTTACACAAACAAGAGATACCGCCGAAGCAAGAAAGTTTTTGAATGATAGCATCATTGGTTTAATAAACCAGGGCATTTCATTTGATTCGGTTAATAGAAAATATAATGATGACCAGGGACGTAAAGACAGCGGTGGCGTTTATAAAAATGTGAAGTGGAATGTTATGGTCGCCAATTTCAATGATTACATATTTACAAATGCTCCCGGCTCTAAAGGTGTAGTTTATACAGAATTCGGATTTCACTATATAGAAGTGTTAAAGCATTTTGGCGCAGCCGATAACCGCATTGTTAAGCTTGCTTTTCTTTCAAGAGAAATTGAAACAAGTCCAGAAACAGAAACAGAAGTATCTGGTAAGGCGAATGCATTTGCCGGAAAGGCCCGCGACCTAAAGTCGTTTGATGATGTATTTGAAAAAGAACTAAAACCACAAGGATTGGCTAAAGGCATTATGCCCAATATCCTGCCCAGCGCATATAGCTTCGGCAATCTTGGCGAATCAAGAACACTGGTTAAAAAGATCTACGAAGCAAAACAAGGCGAAGTGCTACAACCCGAAAAAGTAGGAATGGATTATATCGTAGTAGCAGTAACCGAAGTACAGAACGAAGGCACACAAAATGCTGCAACAGCGAGAATGAATGTTATACCTGCATTGCGCAATAAAAAGAAGGCTGAGATCATCAGGAAAAAAATCGGAACAATAACAACACTTGAAGCGGCAGCAGCAGTACTTGGTAAAACAGTTCAGACTGTTGACAGCATAAGTTCATCAAACCCAAGAGCATTGGCTGGCGAACAAAAATTACTAGGCGCTGCATTCAACCCTGCTAATAAAGGCAAGGTTGTACCCGAAATGATTGAAGGGGCGCAAGGTGTTTATCTTTTACAAGTACACAGCACGGGAACGGCGCCATTGGCTACAGCCAATGTAACCGAGCAAAGGGCCAATATCATAAACTCAAGAAAATTCACATCCCGCACCCTTCAGGCCTTGCGTGAAGGAGCTAGTATCAAGGATAAACGAAAGGATTATTATTAAAAGCTTAAGAAAACTCATACAAACCGTCCCGCATTGCGGGACGGTTTTCTTTTACCCATTTCGCAAGAATGACCAACCGGAAAAAACTAATTTTGTAGATATGAGCGATGCGATAGTAAATAAAGTGGCTGACAGCGGATTAATAACTCTTGACCTGGAAAACTATTTCCCTAAAGGCGAGGTAGCGGTGTTTGATATGAAAGATTACCTTTTTATGGGAATGATCTTGAAAGAAAAAGAATTCCGGGAGTCACTGAAGAATCTTGACTGGGAAAAATTTAGAAATAAATATGTTGCTATCACTTGCAGCGCCGATGCTGTTATTCCCGTTTGGGCTTATATGCTGGTGGCATCTGGCCTAACAGGCATTGCAAAAGATTTTGTAATGGGGGATGAAAAAGAATTGCATCGCATATTGTTTTTAAAAAACCTTGCAGCAATTGACACAAACGAATATGCTGATAAGAGAATGGTGATAAAAGGTTGCGGTGAAACACCGATCGGTGAATTTGCTTATGCAGAAATAACAAAGCTATTAAAGCCCGTTGCGAAAAGCATCATGTACGGCGAGCCATGTAGCACTGTTCCTGTTTACAAGAAAAAATAAATTTATAGAAATCAGAACCAGCCTCTTTTCCTGAATAGCCAAAGCATAACAATGGGGATCGCAAGCATCAGAACAATAGCGGTATAAAATCCCCAGGGTTGATGAAAGAACTCAACGTTTTTATCGAAGTTCATACCAAAGATGCCGCCGATAACCGTAGCCGGCGCAAGTGTACAGGTTACGATTGCCATCACCTTCATGACTTCATTCATCTTAAGGTTTACGTTATTGATGTATAGGTCCTGCATACTCACCATAATATCACGATAGTTTTCGCCAAGATCATTTGCCTGTACGATATGATCATATACATCTTTAAAATATTTTGTAGTGCGGTCATCAAGCAAATCGCTTTCACTCCGGAGAATGCCATTGACAAGGTCACGTACCGGGGCAATATTCCTTTTTAGTACGATCAGCTCTTTACGCAGCAGATTTAATTTGGCAAGACTTCTTGTGTTACTCCGGCGTATAATTTCCTCTTCAATAATTTCAATTTGTTCACCTAGCTTTTCCATTACCATAAAATAATTATCTACGATAAGGTCAAGCATAGCGTATAAAAGATAATCAGCCGAACGCTGGCGGATCTGGCTTTTTGCGATCTTTAGTTTATTTCTTAATGGGTTAAACACATCACGACTCGCATCTTCCTGGAAGCTGATAACAAATTCTTTTCCCAACACAATACTTATTTGTTCTGTCTCAACTGATTTTTTCTCATCATTGTAATAGAGCATATTCAAGAGACAAAACATTACCCCCTCTACTTCATCCATTTTTGGACGCTGGTTCATGCTCAGAATATCTTCAATAAGCAAAGGGTGTACATCAAAGTGAGTACACACAGCTTCCACATCTGATTTTCGTAGACCGTCTATATTGATCCAACTGATGCGGTTGCTGTGCTTGAAATGAAAACAGTCTATTACATTATCGGCTTCATGTTCGGTAAAATCATCGGGACCGAAATCGTATACAAAAACCTTTATCTCCCTTGCTTCTTCACGAACAGGGTCCACCGTTGGGTTTACACTCAAAATTTCCTTGGTTCGCCGGGTGGCAAACAGATTAGGCAGGTAGAGATAACGCAAATACTTTTCTGGACGAAGTTTTACATTCATTAAAAGGGAAGGTAAGGAAAAAACAAAATTTTCTCCTATCATTTCTTTACAAAAAGCCCTTCAAGCTTTTGATAGCGATAGTTGAAAATATTCTCAACTTTTTTATGGACGATCAGCTTACCGGCCAGCCAGCCAAAAATGCTTTTACCAATATCATAGTAAAGTTTATCTGTCATCATCACCCCGCCGGTTACTTTTTCAAAATGATGTTCATGATGCCAGGTACGATAGGGGCCTTTGCGCTGTTCATCTATAAAATATTCATATTGTTTAATAACAGTTATTTCGGTAATCCAGCTAAAATGAAGATTAAGAAACGGGCTTATTTCATAAATGATAATGGTGCCTGGATACATTTTATCGGGCACTTCATTCAATATTTTGAAATGAAGATCTCCGGGAGTTATTTTAGCAAGGTTTTTTGGAGAACAAAAAAAATCCCAGGCTTCTTCCATGCTGATGGGTAAAAACTGTTTAAATACAAGTTGCTTCATATTTCTTCATTCAAAGATTGCTTATATACTTCCAACGCTCTTTTTCTTGCAAAATCATGTTCAACGATGAGTGGCAAATAACCAGGCTTGAAATCCTTTACCCACTTTTTGATATAGATAAGATCGGGATCAAATTTTTTAGTTTGTTCTGATGGATTAAACACTCTGAAATAAGGAGCCGCATCACAACCGCAACCAGCGGCCCATTGCCAGTTACCATTATTGGACGAAAGCTCAAAGTCCAACAGCTTCTCTGCAAAATAAGCTTCCCCCCATCGCCAATCGATCAACAAATGTTTAGTTAGAAAACTTGCTACCACCATTCTTACCCGGTTGTGCATATAGCCTGTTTCATTCAGCTCCCGCATACCGGCATCAACGATCGGGTAACCGGTTTCTCCTTTACACCAAAGTTCAAATTCTTTTTCATTATTCCTCCACTCAATATGATTGTACTTTGGTTTGAAGCAACAAGCTACAACATCAGGAAAATGAAAAAGGATCATCATAAAAAATTCCCGCCAGATCAATTCATTCAACCATTGTTCATTTAATTCGGCTGCAGCTTTTAGTAATTGGCGGATGCTTACTGTGCCAAAACGTAAATGCACACTCAGGCGACTTGTACCATTTACAGAAGGAATATTTCTTGTGTTGTGGTAATTTGAAACGATTGAAGGGTCGATCGAAGTTCCAGGAACAGCTGAATCTACATGATTAAATCCAAGTTCTTTCAACGAGTGAAAACGAAGAGGCCTCGTTTTAAGAAAAGACGAAAAATTTTCTTCTGATGGAAAAGAAGATAAACTTTCGGGCCGCAGTTTAGCTTTCCAGGTTTTTGAATAAGGAGTAAAAATGGTGTACGGCTTTCCATCAGGTTTCAACACTTCGCGTTTTTCAAATATCACCTGATCCTTATAAGAAGAAAAGCGAATTCCTCGTTCTTTTAAAAATCCAAAAATCTCTTCATCCCGTTTTATGGCATATGGCTCATAATCATGGTTGGTAAATACTTCACCGATCCTATATTCTTCTGCGAGGTTTTTAAAAGCATTCAACGGAGTATCGTAAAACAGATGTAGCGAAGAACCTGATTGAATAAGCTGTTCCTGAATTTTCTTCAGAGAATCATAAATGAAAGAAACCCGGCGATCATTCTTATCCGGCAGCGCACCAAGTATTTTTTTATCAAAAATAAAAATTGGCAAAACAGGCTTACCGCTTTTCAATGCACGGAATAAACCATGATTGTCAAACAATCTTAAATCACGGCGAAACCAGAAAATATTTACCTGCATTTATTATAAACAATTGTGCAGGATAAAGGTTCGGTTCGTCCATTTATTGTTCTACAAAATCTTTCAACAATGTGCCAATAAGCATGGTCCAGCCGTCTGAAAAACTTTGTTTTGCAAAATCGGGATTATTAGAAGGAAATGTTTCGAGGCCTTCGTGTGTAAGCTTTAATCTTGTTTTATCGCCTTCGACAAATAATTCAAAACTAACTTCTGAAACCCCTTCATATTTGTCATAACTCCAGGTATAAGAAATTTTTTTACCGGGGACGACCTGAGTCACTTTACACAAATGAAGGTATTGCTCACCTTTATGGCCCTGACCATAAAACTGGAATTCAAAACCAACAACAGGCTTAAACTCTGCCAGATCAAAATACCACTTCTTCATCTGGTCTTTATCCGTCAGGGCATTCCATACTTTTTCAATTGGAGCATTGTAGGTTCTTTCAATAACGAAAGGCTGAACGGCAATCATAATACTTATTTTTATTGTTGATAATTGTTTAGATAAGTTTCCATCCTGTCCACATTCTGTTTCATTCCCTCATCAGCTTTAAATACTCTGATTACTTCTGCGAGTTGTTCTGCCGATTCAAAAACAGAATGAATGTTTACCATCGTTTTATTTCCGCGGTCTTCAAACGTAACAGTCATTTCAAACCTTGGTCCTGTTACATGCTCCAGTACCAGTTTTGTTGGCTTGATGATTTCTTTATAGATATGTTTGTTTTTATAATCAGTTCCATCGGGACCATGCATTATAAATTCCCACTCGCCTCCCGGAGTTACATCCATTTTGGAAATTGTATTTGTAAATCCTGACGGCCCCCACCAATGCTTTATATGCTCAGGGCTTGTCCATACTTTCCACACCAGGTCAATTGGTGCATTCACAAGACGGGAAATGCCGATCTCTCTTCCCGTAGTGTCACTTCTTTTTTCTTTTTGCTGTTGCATTTGATTTAGTTTTTTTAGTTTGTAAATCATCCAGATAAATTTCAAGTGCATCAAGTTTCTGTGTCCAGAATTTCCGGTATTGTTCTGCCCACTCAGAGACTTCATTAAGCCGGTCAAGCTTTGCCTCACAATATCGATGCCGGCCCTGTTGTTTTATAACGATCAACCCGCATTCAGTAAGAATTTTTATATGCTTTGAAATAGCGGGCCGGCTTATATTAAATTTTTCTGCTACCGAATTCAGGTGTAGCGAATCTTGTGCAATCATATGAATGATCTGGCGGCGTGTTGGGTCGGCGATAGCCTGGAATACGTCTCTTCTCATGGTAAATGCTTATTTGTGTAACCTTTCGGTTACAAATATAGGAAACCTTTTGGTTACACAAAAATTTGGGGCAGAATTTTTGAAATATTTTTTTTAAGCATTATACATCCACTCCCTGAACTGCGAAGAATTTTCCTGGCTGATAATGATATTATGATTGATCTCGGGAATATTCAGATCAACTAAAAGTTTTACCCGGTCAAATGTTTTGAAGCCCTTGATATAATTAATATGAATGATGTATTGACGGTTTGCCCTGAAGAAACGGCTGTTATCCAGTGTTTCTTCCAGTTCGGAAAGATTTTTTTCAGATAAATATTTTTTACCGGCCGTATCTACTACATATACCAGTTTGTTTTCGGTATAAAACAGGACAACATCTTCGAGTCGGAGGGAAATATATTCGAGCCCACGTTTTACCAATAAGCGATTTTTGCGGCGTCCTTCAAACTGGTGAACAAAACGCTGTACGGCTTCATTCTGGTTGGAGAAATGTTTTTCAAGCATCCGGTATTTAAATAATGCCTTCTCCAATTCTTTTGTTCCAACAGGTTTTAATAAATAATCAATACCGTTGTGTTCAAATGCATTCAACATATATTCATCATAAGCAGTAATAAAGATTACCGGCGTTTTAATTTCAATTGACTTAAAGATTTCAAACGAAAAACCATCAGGCAATTGCACGTCGCTGAAAATAATATCTGCTTCAGCATTTGAAGTAAAATATTCTTTTGCTTCCGTTACAGAACCCAATACGGTTTCGATGTGTACATGAAATGAGACCTCAGAAAGGGCATGCATAATGGCGCTGACGGCCAATTTTTCGTCTTCAATGATAATAGCTTTTGTCATGGCTTATGGTTTTAGGATTGTTTAATGATCGGCAGCTTAACAGTAAATAACCCGGGGCCGCTTTCAATGTTTATTTCCTTTTTACAAATCAAACGAAACCGGGAACTGAGATTTTTTAATCCTGTGTGTGTTGAGTTGGCGGAGTATGGCTTGGGACGGAAACTATTTGTCACTTTCAGATACTGACCATTGGCAATGATGCTGATATTTAAAGGGTCCTTTTCAGAAAACGCATTGTGCTTGATCGCATTTTCAAGTAATATCTGCAATGCACAGGGCGGTATCAATAAGTCACCAGATTTTACACTTGAATCTATTTGTAAACGTAATTTTTTGTCATAGCGTATTTGTAAAAGAAAAAAATAATTTTCCAAAAAATCCAGTTCTTCATTTAGCGGAATCAATTCTTTGGTTTTATTCAACAAAAAATATTTATAAACCTCCGAAAGATTTGTATTGAATAAATGGGCCTGCATGGGATTATTCATAATAAGCGAACCCATAGCATTTAAAGAATTAAAAATAAAATGAGGATCCATTTCATTGTGCAACGCAACAAGTTCCGCCTGTGTAAGTTCTCTATCCATTTCACTCACCAGCTGTGTGTCCAGTTCCCGTTCTTTACTTAGGAAAAGAATTTCATAAACCAACGTAAACACGACCACTGCAAGCATGCAGACTGCAATGAATTTATAAAAACTGTTCCAGGCAAATGATTCCTTTGAAAAACGGAACCAGAGCAATACTGAAATGCCACCAATTGCAGCGCCATATGCTGCATTGGAAATAGATACAGCCGCAATTCTTGCAAATGGTTTTGAAACGGGAATATAAACGGAACGCAATTTTGCATGCATCCAATTGCTGCCTCGCCAAATAATAAACGATGTGAGAATGAAATAACAATTATACGCAAGGAGTTCAGGCGTTGAATAAAGCCTGTAATGTATTGCACCCGATATATACGGGATAGCAATCCCCAGCAGGGGAATAAAAAATATTCTCAAGTACACGTCTCTGATCATAGCAGTGGGTGCCAGGATGAACATGATAAATACCTGGCCGCAGTTTTTTCATGTGCATGCAGTACATTATTTATACAGACAACAAACTATTTATAAGTGCTGTTAACTAATAGTCAATATTCTTTTCGCGGCTAATATGCTTTATAAGCGGTAAGCAAGAATAAACACCTGCGTATATCATAAAGTTTTTGTATGACAGTGTTCTGACAAACGAAACAATTATACACAGTGTTCACCACGTAATTTTTTTATACATCATGTTTCAGGATTAATTAATCATGCTTCAGTTTTTAACCAATGTTTTTGTGAAGCACATTTCCGTTAACGGTGTCTTTACAAACGGAACCACATTGTTTAATCAGAAAACTAAAGCTATGAAAAGATTTTTGCTATTGCTTGCGTTGGTCATTTCCGGATTTGCAGTTGCACAAGCACAGAAAACTGTATCCGGAAAAGTGACTGACAAAAAAGACGGAACACCGCTGAGCGGCGTTACTGTAAATATAAAAGGGAATAAGATCTCAACACAAACAAATGCACAGGGCGAATACCAGTTGAGTAATGTGCCTGATAATGCAACTCTGGTATTTTCAATTATCAGCTATAAAAATGTTGAGCTGAAAGCTTCATCAGGCAATACGCTTGATATTGCTTTAGATGAAGAAGCAAAACAACTTTCAGAAATAGTGGTAACAGCAAACACAATCAAACGTGAAGCAAAAAGTTTGGGCTATGCAACTACTACTATCAACAACGCAGAACTTACAAAAGGAAAAGACAGAAGTGTTTTGAACTCGCTGCAGGGCAAAGTAGCCGGCGTACAGATAACAGGAAGTTCAGGCGGCGTAGGTAGTTCTACAAGAATTGTTTTCCGGGGTGGAACTTCTATTACAGGAAACAACCAGGCATTGATGGTAGTAGATGGTATTCCGATTGACAACTCACAAATAGATGCAGGCGATAATCTCAATAACCAGGTAGATGCCGGAAACCGCGGCAATGATCTGAATCCCGAAGATGTTGAATCAGTAACATTGTTGAAAGGACCTGCGGCTGCCGCATTATATGGAACCCGTGCTGCTAACGGAGCAATAATCATTACAACTAAAACAGGCAAAAGCCTAAAAGGCAAAAAAACTGAGATAGTTGTTAGCAGTTCTTACAACGTTGAATCATTGCTGCGCTTGCCAAAATATCAAAATGAATTTGGGCAGGGTGGACAAGGTGCTCCTGATAGCCGGGAAAACTTTAGCTGGGGACCACGGTTTGATGGACAAGTAACACCCTGGGGACAACAAGTCGGCGATTCACAGAGAGTAAAACCTTATGTTGGTTTAGAAGATAATGTAAAAGAGTTTTTTGATATCGGTGGGGTCGCAACCAATAACGTTTCTTTTGCCCAAAACAATGATAGGAACAGTTATTTCCTTTCACTGAATAATGTAGACCAGAAAGGAATCATGCCCGGAACAAAGTATAATCGTACCTCGATCCGGATGAATGGAACAGCAGACCTTACGGATAAGATCTACAGCAGCGTTGCTATTAATTATATAAGATCAAAAGGAGATCTCACCATACAGGGACAAGGCAACTCTCCCTATGACCAGGTGTTGCAAACGCCAAGAGATATTTCATTACTTGAATTGAAAGATTATAGAAACAAGTTTAATGATTTGAATGGTTATTATGGTGCCTATACTATTAACCCATGGTACTTACTGGGCGAAGATTCTTATACATCAACACTTGACCGTGTATTAGGAAATGTAAATATTGGTTATAAACCCGTAAGCTGGATTGATATTAGCCTTCGGGTGGGCACGGATGTTTCGGGGGATAAAAGAAAACAGATCGAATCAAAAAGAACACCTGACCCGAATGGGCAAAATGCCGGAGCCTTGTTCCCGGGGCATTATGCTGAAACATCAATTAATATCCGGGAGTTTACCAGCGACCTTATTGCAACTGCGAAAAGAAAACTTACCAACGATCTTTCATTAAGTGTATTACTAGGACACAATATCCGCCAGCGTAATACAGATATTTTGTTCAGCGAGATCAATTCACTCACCATCCCTTTCTACTATAATCTCGCAAACTCTGCACAACCACCACGAGCAACCAATGCTTATACATTACGCAGGTTGTATGGTGTTTACACAGACATTAATCTTTCTTATAAAAACTTTTTATACCTCGGTATTACAGGAAGAAATGATTGGTCATCAACATTACCTAAAGGAGATAACAGTTTCTTCTATCCAAGTGTAAGCTCATCATTTGTGTTTAGTGATGCATTCCATTTACCAGAGTTTATTTCATATGGTAAAATAAGGGCCAATGCCGCCCAGGTGGGTAATGATGCTGCACCGTATTTATTAGAATCAGTATTTGTTACAGGATCAGTAACCGATGGTTTTGCAAACTCAAGAGTTGATTTTCCGCTGAATGGAGTCGCAGGTTTTACACAAGGCAATGCTATTGGTAACCCGAATATCAAACCAGAGATCACCACATCATATGAAGTAGGACTTGAACTTGGTTTATTTAAAAACCGGGTAAACATTGAAGGAACTGTTTACTCTAACAGGAGTAAAGACCAGATCATTACTGTGCCTATTGCAGCCTCATCCGGCTATACAACCCAAACATTGAACGCAGGTCTTATCACTAATAAAGGCATTGAAGTGCTTGTTCGTGGTATACCCGTGAAAAGTGTAAACTTTACATGGGAAGTAACAGGAACCTTTACAAAGAATAATAATAAAGTAGTTGAACTGTTCCCCGGCACCAATCAATTAGCACTTGGAGGATTTAACGGCGGTGCTTTAGTTGCACAGGTTGGTGAGCCTTATGGTGCCTTCTTTGGCGCAGGATTTTTGAGAAGTCCCGAAGGAAATATAGTTGTTGATCAAACAACAGGATATCCTATTACTGATCCGGAAGCAAAGATCCACGGCAATGTTCAACCGGATTTCCTGGCAAGCTTAAATAATAGTTTCTCTTATAAAGGGGTTACGCTATCGTTCCTTATTGATGGCCGTAGTGGTGGGGTCTTTTATTCAAGAACAAGATCATTACAGGAATTTTTAGGTACTGATCCAAGGACATTATATAATGACAGGCAGCCATTCGTGGTACCCGGTAGTGTAATACTGAGACCAGATGGAAAATATGAGGCGAATACAACGCCAGTGCAGAATGCTGAAAACTATTGGACCTCATTCAGCACGAATAGGGCAATGGAACAGCTGATAGATGCAAGTTTTATAAAACTGCGTGAAGTATCATTATCCTATCGCCTGCCAAATACATTATTCAAAACATCATTTATTAAAGGCATCACAGTAGGATTCTCCGGTAGAAATTTATTCTTATGGACACCAGATGAAAACACTTACTCTGATCCCGAAACAAGTTCATTTGGAACGGGTAATGTGCAGGGATATGAATATGGAACCATCCCATCACTCAGAAACTATGGCGCTAACATAAGACTGGTATTCTAACTATTAAAAACTTTAGATCATGAAAACATTACAAACAATAAAAATAACGGCAGCGCTTACTGTTATGATTGCTGTGTCATCTTGCAAAAAAGATTTTCTGGATGTAAACGTAGATCCTAACAATCCAACAAAAGCAGCAATTGAGTTGGTGTTGCCAACAGCACAGGGCTATGCAGCCTATAATCTCGGAAATCCCTACCAGATTTTGGGGGGTTACTGGGCACAATACTGGACACAAGGGCCAACAGGAAGCCAATACCAGGCTTATGATCAGTACAGCATCAACAGCGGAACCTTTGATGCAAGATGGATCAACATGTATGCGGGTCCATTGAATGATCTTAAATATATCGTTGATGAAGGAACAAGAACCGGCAGTGTAAATTATGCGGCTATCGGAAAAATTATGCAAGCCTATTTATTCCAGGTAATGACAGACCTGCATGGCGATATTCCTTTTTCTGACGCATTAAAAGCCGGCGAGGGAAATATTGCACCGAAATACGATTCACAGCAAGATGTGTATGACGGATTGATAAGACTGGTAGATGAGGGTATAGCATTGATTGACGAAAACAGTACTCTTCATCCCGGTACTGATGATTTCTTTTATAATGGCGATATGCACCAATGGCAAAAATTTGCCAACACATTAAAACTGAAAATTTACCTACGGCAAGCGTATGTACGTCCACAAATAGCACAAGTGGGTATACAAGCTATGTATGCAGCCAATGCAGAGTTTGTTGATTTTGGTGACGAAGCATCGTTGCATTTTACAACAACTCAGTTTAATCAACACCCTCTGTATGCTCATATCAATTCACTTGGTGAATTTAATATTCTCGCAAGCAACACATCGCTGAACAGAATGCTTACATTAAACGACCCAAGAGTTGATGTTGTATATAAAAGAGCAACAGCAGCTCCTAATACAGGAAACCATGTCGGTATATTGCAAGGCAATGGAAGAAATCTTCCTAACCCTGCAACACTTAACGACAGACAATTCTCAAAACCGGGTGCAGCAGTCGGCGGACCGGGTGGCGCAGCAGCAAGAGTGATATTTATGAGTGAAGCAGAAAGTTATTTCCTGCAAGCAGAAGCAGTAGTAAGAGGATGGGGAACAGGCAATGCACAGCAATTATATAATGATGCGATTGAACTTTCATTTTTAAGCTGGGGATTAACTTCTGCACAGTTTGCAACATATGTAGCACAACCTCAAGTAGCTTATCCTGCTGCCGGAACAGCGGAACAAAAAATAAAAGCGATTATCACTCAAAAATGGACAGCGCTGTGCGGATCACAAAACGTAGAAGCATGGACCGAATGGAGAAGAACGGGTTACCCCGATATTTTCACTATTTCCGCTAGCAGCAATATTGGAAATCTATTCCCGGCCCGTTTACTGTATCCTGATTCGGAAGTAACAAGCAACCCTAATACGCCAGCACAAAAATTGGTAACGGATAAAGTATGGTGGGATGTAAACACAACAGGACAAAACTGATTGTTCACCTAAAAAACTAAACAATGAAACTGATAAATAAAATTTCAATTGCATTCATACTATCGGCATTAATTTTTACAGGGTGTAAAAAAGATACGACAGCCGATGTTTCAAGAGCAGTAAAGGTGAGCTACCCGGAAATAACATTGAATGGAAGTGAGCTGGTGATTCAAGCAGTTGGTGCAACCTATACCGATGCAGGCGCAAAACTGACAGATGATATCACAGGTGCGGTTACTGATATACAACCAACATCAAGCAATGTAAATACAGCTGTGCCCGGTTTATATCTTGTTAACTATAGCGCATCCAATTCAAACGGATTTGCAACAACAGCAACAAGATTAGTAGCCGTAACTTCTGTTAATAACCCTATTGATCGTTCGGGTACTTATTTGAGAACAGCAACAGGAGTCAATTGTTATATCACGAAACTTGCACCGGGTGTTTATGAAGTAACAAACCCCGGGGGTGCAGGAGTAGGCGTTAACACAATTGTGATCATGGTTGAAACAGCGCTGAATGTTTATACGGCGCCTTCGCAACCAACAGATGCCGGAACTTTTTCTGTAATTAATATAGCGTTCACTGCAACAGGTGCTACCTGGAATGTAGTAAATGTCGGGTATGGTACAGGACAAAGAGTATTTGTAAAACAGTAGTAGTTAGAACAAGCAGTATAGTTAATGCCATCAGTCGAAAGTCTGATGGCTTTTTTAATGTTATGGGTGGCAATAATGAATGATGCGAAGAAATAATTTTTTTTAAACATGAATTAATCATGTTCCGGCAAATGTGATTTGATAACTGAGAAAGAGGAAACTAATTTTATAAAAGAAAGACGAGAGAGTTATTCTACAACACACAAAGAAGTTTTCTCATGTTAATGTATGGTCAAAAGCAGACCGAAGTACGCAGGCGGCTCCCTCTAGTCGGCCTGCTTTTTATTTTATCATTTTAACCATCTCTTTTACAATCCTACCCAGTTCTTTTTTGCCTGCTGTTATCTCTGCCGGTGAATTAAAGTAAACAAGTCTCCGGTCTTTATAATTCCCTTCCAGCAAGGCAGATTTTATTTTTATAATATTGGAATGATGAAAAACAAGAAGGACCTGGTCTTTTTTCCTGGAAGGTCCAAATGTGACTATATCTTCTTTATAATAATAGCTTGGGGCATTCCATTTGATCCTTTCGTTAAGTTTTGGAGAAGCTGTTTTTATAATGCTTCTAACTGCATCTATCTGTTTCTTTGTTGCAGTATCCAGATTTGCGATCCATTCTTTCACATTTTCATCATCACTTGGCTTTTCGGTTTTCTTTTTTAAACCAGCTTTTAATTCATTTTCCTCCAACTTGTATTTTACTATTTTTCTGATCAGCTGTAATGGAAGCGGTTTGTCACTTGAAAATTTTATTGTCCCTTTAGCTCCTTTATATTCCAACATTTCTTTTTTTAATTCTGCAGCATTCCACGGCGCCGGGTAAAGACTGATATGATTTTTCCATCCTGCAAAATAAATAAGAACACCATGATGTTTATACCCTGCAATACCATAACTGATCAACTCTTCTGCTTTTGGAGCAACAGATTTAATTGCCTTCTGTAATTGTATAAGTCGCTTCTTTGTTTCATCAGGAAAGCTGGCGATATATTCATCGACTGAAGAAGGAGCTTTTGTTTTTTGCATGAAGCTGCTTTAAAATTATAAAGCTTGTTTTTTAGTCCAGAAATAATAAGATAATATCCCCGGTATGATCCACATTAACATCCCGGCTATTCTCGGGTCAATATTATCCGGCGCTATCGCAATACCAGAATAGGTGGCGCCAGCCAAATCAAAAAACAAACCAGCATAAGCCCACTCTTTAATTCTTTTCAATCCCGGAATTAAAATGACGATTGCACCAATTATCTTGGCCCAACTGATAAACTGTATAAAATAAATAGGATAGCCAAGGCCTTTATGAAACATTTCAATTACCTCGTCACTTGGGCCAATGCCACCGATGGAAGAATAAATCATCAGCCCGGAAAACAAAACCGTAAATACCCAATAAAGAATATTTGTTGTTTTTGCAGTCATAAATTTCTTTTTAAAATTTTATAATAAGAAATATTAGTTTATCAGGCATTCACCAGATCTTCGATCACCAGCTTTTTCATTTTCATTAAAGCCTGCATTGCCCTTCCACTTTTTTCAGGATCAGTCATCAATTTTCCAATTACAGAAGGAACAATTTGCCAGGATACACCAAACTTATCTTTTAGCCAACCACACATGCTTTCATTACCGCCATCTGCGATCATTTTATTCCAGTAATGATCTATCTCTTCCTGTGTATCACAGCTAACGACTAATGATAATCCCTCATTAAAAGTATAAGCATGTTCACCAGGCCCATCCATTGCAATCATATTGTAGTCATTCAGTTTAAATTCAGCGAACATCACTTTACCTTCATTGGCATCTCCGGCCGGGTAAAGATGTATTCCGGAGATAGAAGAATTTTTAAAAAGACTGGTGTAAAATTTTATTGCTTCTTCAGCTTTGCCAAACTTGTTACCGGTAAATAACATAGATGGAGTTATTGTTTGCGAATCGCCGGCATTGTTTACAACCGACACCTGCCAGGTCATTCCATATTTATCCTGCACCCAACCATATCGTTCACTCCAGAAGTATTTATCAATTGGCATTAACGCTTTTCCGCCATCCAATAATTTTTCCCAGGCTGCATTTGTTTCATCAATAGTATCGAATAAAACAAACATCGAGATAGAGGGGTTTATTTTAAACATGGGCCCGCCGTTCAACCCCATGAATTTTTTTCCGAAAATATTAAAGTTGACAACCATCGGCGTATCAACAGTTATTTTCGAATCTTTAAAAACAGCGCAATAAAATTCTGCAGCTTCTTTTGCATTGCCATCAAACCACAGGCAGGGATAAATGGGGTTTTGCATATCGTTTATTTTATTAATGAGATAAATGTTGTTTCAAAAAATCAGTTATGATTTATTTTTTACATAGTTAAGCATCCACTTTACACCAAACTTGTCTTTACAACTTCCCCAATAGGCGCCCCAGAACATATCAGTCATCGGCATTTCTATTTCGCCATCATTTGAAAGTGCTCTAAACAACTTATCTGCTTCTTCTTTTGAATCTGGCTCAAGGTTGATGTAAACATTATTGCCCACGATTATTTTAAAGCCCATTTCTTCAGGGGCATCGGAACCCATCAGCATATAACCACCTAGTATCGGTAAGGAAACATGTAATACTAATTTTTTTGTTGCCTCATTCATCGGAGGAGCTCCTTCCTGCGGCGGCATATCACCAAAACGGTTAATACCGCCACTTTCGAACTCAGTACCAAAAACGGATTTATAAAAATTGAAGGCTTGCTCAGTTTGATTAGTGAAGTTTAAATATGTACTTACCTTAGCCATGATTATTGGTTTTGATTGTTGAAAGATTATACTTAATTGTTTTCGCAAATAGCTTTTAGTTTACTCAAGGCTTTCGGCCATGTTTCTTCGAAGTAAGATTTGAAATCTTCATTTGAATCCATATCTACTTCTACAACAGTATTGCCATTGTTTGTTTTAAATGTATAGTTTTCTAAAGCACCCGCCCAGCCTTCAACTTCAGCGCCGCTTGTTATTTCTTCATCGCCTTTTAAAACGCCAAGATGTTCGATGCTTATAAATTTGCCCGGAATATTTTCTCTTACTTTACTTACCATGCCACCGGTCTTTCCATCTTTATCTGTTCCAAGAAAAAGAATTTTTGAACCCTTGTCCCAGGAGCCTTTATAGTAAGAAGAAGGATTGAATTCTGCCGTCCATTCCCTGTATGTTTTATCTCCCAGCATAAGATTAAACACTTTTTCTGCAGGCGCATTGATGCTTATTTCAAAACTTATGACTTCCAGTTTTGGCGAAGCCTCCACATGTTTTTTAAAATTATCCATAATAGATTGCCAGCCGCCTTTCTGCATCTCGATGGAATGTGTGCTTTCGGCTTCGAATTCTTCAACCACTTTTGTTTGATTGCCAGTTGAAGTAAACACCACCTTCACTTTTCTTCCATCACCAAGTGTGTATTCGATCAGCTTATGCTTTTTAACTTTATCATACACACCGCCAAAATCAAAACTGAAACTTCCGTCTTTAGCAGCCATCGTAGCGCTGAATGAACCGCCTTCACGCAAGTCATTCTCTGCTTTAGTTGTACACCAGTCAGCCGAGGCATTATTCCAACGGATAATATGACGTGGCTCGGTCCAGTATTGCCATACTTTTTCAACAGGAGCATTCACTGTTGTTTCTACCGTAATGATTGTTTTGTTGGTTTCCATTTTAATTTATTTTAAAAAGTTATAAATTACTTTTTGATTCCTTTGAATAAAGCAAATATTGCCATTGCATACCCGTGTCCCAGGCTGAAATCTTTTTTAAGCCACTCAACTATTTCGCCAGCTTTAGTCGATGGATTAAATTTTCCTTTTTGTAGAAAGCCTTTCTTCTCTGCCAGCTTTTTAAAATCTTCTGGTGATTTACCTGTTTTGATTTTGATATTATCAAGATAAGCCTGGAAAGACATATGATTAATTTTTTGAGTAGTTAAACATCCAGTGTATCCCAAATTTATCGGTGATCTTACCAAAGGTAGCCCCCCAAAAAGACTGATGCAACGGCTCGTCAATTTTTCCACCAGCGGCAAGGGCGGAAAAAAATGAGTTTACCTCTTCATCGCTGCTGCACATCATGCAAAGCATAACATTATTACCTGTATTGGTTTTTGCCCCCAACATATCAGAGCCCATTATCGTCAGGCCATTCTTTGTCAGGCTGCTGTGCAGGATCCTCGGCCCCATTTCCGACGGCATTTGCGCTGCCATTGGCGATTCTGAAATCTTTTGCAGTACCAGTTCACCACCGAGGCATTGCTGGTAGAAACTCATGGCTTCCCGGGCCCGGCCATCAAAATTCAGGTAAGCTACTATTTGTGTCATTGTATTAAGGTTTTTAGTTGTGATGAGATTGTAAATATTTCTAAGCTGGTATAAATGTCTTTCTGTGTGATAAGAAATAAAACACAGCCATTCCATACGGGTCAAATGTCCAAAGCCGGGAAAATTAATGGCCGGACAGGAAAGTGAGAGATCTTCGGTATTCAAAAACTGAATGATGTTGTTTGTTTTAATTGTAAGATCTTTTATAAGTAATTCACGGTTGATTGGTTTTTCAGAAGGAAGAATAAAAGCCGGCGATTTCATTTTTACATCCCTATTCAAAAACATGGCTTTTAATGTTTCGACCTTTTCATCAGCCGGTCTTTCCGTTGTAGCGGCCTGAACTTTTAGGGCTTCAATGATTTCGTATGATCTACTCAAATGTTCTGCCACCTGTGCCGCCGTCCAGCTGCCTTCAAAAGGAACGGCATTGATCTGCTTTTCATCCAGAGAACCAAGGATTGAAAGCAACTCGTTAAACGATTTTTTTAATGCGGGTTGAAGTTCCTGTTTCATGTCTCGTTGATTGATAATACAAACATATTGTCATAATCCGGCTCTCATGCTGTGGTATTACGACAACATAAGGGGTTGTTTGCGACAGCGGAGTGGTTTATTTTTACATCTAAACTGAGAACAGATGAAAAATATAGCCATACTCGTTCCTGAAACAGCCGTAATAGAAGCGGTAGCCGATCCGCGATATATGTTTACCGCCATCAATGAATTTCTAAAAAGCCAGGGACAACCCGCATTGTTCAATGTGCAGTTAGTTGGGTTAACAAAAGAAGTAAAACTGGTTGATGGATTGTTTACGATTCATACAGATGCTACTTTAAAAAACGCAAACAATCCCGACCTGATAATCGTACCTGCTGTAAGCGGCAACCTTGAACATGCTATTAAACTCAATAAAGATTTTTTACCATGGATCACCATACAATATAAAAAAGGAGCTGAGGTGGCGAGTCTTTGTTTGGGCGCATTCATATTGGCATCAACAGGATTACTGGATGGAAAAAACTGTTCTACGCATTGGTTGTTTGCAAATGAATTCAGAACAATGTTCCCGGACGTGAATTTGGTAGACAACAAAATTGTAACGGAACAAAATGGGGTTTATACAAGTGGCGGCGCCAACTCCTACTGGAATTTATTATTACACCTTGTAGAAAAATATACCAATCGTGAATTGGCAATTCTTGCATCCAAATTTTTTGTGCTGGATATTGATCGTAAAAGCCAATCACCTTTTACGATGTTCAAAGGCCAGAAAATTCATGAAGATGATGAAATAAAAAAAGCACAGGAATTTATTGAAGGTAATTATGCAGATAAAATAACGGTGGATGAACTCTGTAATCAACTCTCCATCGGACGCCGCAGTTTTGAAAGAAGATTTAAAAAAGCCACCAACAATACAGTAGTGGAATATATACAACGTGTAAAAATTGAAGCAGCCAAAAAGCAATTAGAGACAGGCCGCAAAACCGTAAGTGAAACGATGTACGATGTTGGCTATACGGATAGCAAAGCCTTTCGTGAAGTATTCAAAAAAATATCAGGTATGAGCCCGGTTGATTACAGGAATAAATACAATAAAGAATCGCTGCAACTGAATTAGTTTTTCTTTGAACCACATAGTGCATAGTGCACATAAGGTGTTCACATAGCTTTTTATTCTTCTGGTAATACCGAAAATAAATTATTGACTAGTGTCTTTTGTCCTTCTTTGAAGATATTCAGGCAATGAAAATTAATCAGAATTCCTTTTGGCTTTTGAAGCATCTGCATATATGAAAGTAATACTGATTCATGGATTGGCAGGAAACCTTCTTGTGCCTTTAGTTCAACACATAGAATATCTTCAACCAGCACATCCAGTCTTAGTTCTCCTTCCAGGTTCAATCCTTTATAATTAATAGGAACCCATAACTGGTTTCTGTATACGATTCCCTTCAATTTTAATTCATGCAAAAAGCATTTCTCATAAACACTTTCAAGTAACCCCGGTCCTAATTGTTTGTGTACTTCAATTGCACAACCAATTACTTTATAAGTAAGCTCATTGAGATATTTCTTTGTAATAACCATATCCTATGTGACAACCTATGATTTCTATGTTCTATGTGGTTCAAAATTCTTTAAAACGACTTCTTCTTGATATACTTATCAAACCACGCATTATATCTTTCAAACCTGTCTTTCTGGTAAGATGGTAATGTAATACCATGAAACTGGCCAGGATAAATGATCAACTCCGTCGGCACACCATTAATTTTTAAGGCTTGGTACATTTGTTCGCTGCCAACAGCAGGAACATTAAAATCCTTTTCACCAGCCATGAAAAGTGTTGGAGTTTTAATTCTATCAGCTTTGAAATAAGGATAAGAGAGTTTTATATATTTTTCAAGGTTATTGCCTTTCCATGGCAGACCAATCTCGTTTTCAAACTGGGTGATATACTGATCAACACCCACCAATGATAACTGCAATGCGCTGCCGGCGCCGCTTGCTGCCGCTTTAAAACGTGTATCGCTTGCAATGGTATAGTCAGTGGAAATTCCCCCATAGCTCCAGCCACCGATACCAAGATTATCTCCATCAATTACACCTGCTTTGGTTAAATGATCGGCAGCCCCCAAAATATCCAGCACTTCTTTATTTCCCCAATCCGCTTCAATAGCCTTGCTGTATGCAATACCGCGGCCATTGCTGCCACGATAATTAACACCAACAACAGCATAACCATTAGCCGCCAGCATTTGTCTTGTCAGATCAAAACTAAATTCATCCTGGCCTACAGGCCCGCCATGTATATAAAAGATAGCCGGCATTTTTTTACCATCACTACCCGGCGGAGTAAACAACAGGTTAGAAACTTTTGCTCCATCCTTGCTGGTAGAAACAACTTGTTGAACCGAAGCAAGATTAACTGAATTAATAAATTCGTCCTGCACTTTTGTAAGCCGGCGCAGATTTCCATTCTCTAATGCATAAAATTCAGATGGCATTTGCGGGTCAGTCATCGTTGTCATCCAACTACCGTCAGGATGCAACTCCAATGAATTAAATACACGATCACCACCGATCACTTTATTCATTTTACCAGCAGCAGGATCATAAGTAGCTATATAGCGGCGGCAATCATCGCTTATCAACACTGCAATAGCATTACCTTCTTTATTCCATCGCGGATTACCAACAGGCCGGTCCAGTTCTTTGGATAATAATTTTGGTTCGCCACCTTCTGCACCGATAGTGCAGAGAATGGGCTGATCATACATAATAAAATTTCCATCGGCTGTACTGCGCAGGTAGGCAATTGTTTTTCCATCAGGACTCCATTGCGGTGAATTATCCCGGCCCTTCCAGGTAGTAAGTTGTTTCATTTCAGCTCCCGGCTTTGCATCAATCACAAAGATGTCAGCATTCTCATTTTTATCAGGGTCTTCAGTACGGTTGCTTACAAAAGCGATCTTTGATCCATCGGGGCTCCATTGAATACCCCCCTCATCATATTTACCACGGGTCAATGTATCGAGTTTCTTTTCTTTTACATCAAACAAATAGATATGCGTTTTTTGTTTGCTGTATAAATAACCGGAAACATCCTGTTTGAAATGCTGGCGATCTATTACCCATGGTTTGCTCTTTGCTTCTTTGCTTGTATCTGCCGGGTCACGGAGTAATAATGCAACTGTTTTACTGTTAGGACTCCATGAATAATCATTGAGTTCACCTTTTACGTCAGTGAGTTTGATAGCTTCACCACCCATGCGGTTGAGTAAATGGATCTGGCTGCTGCCACCGGTACGGGAAGCAACAAATGAAATATATTTTCCATCGGGGCTCCATTTGGCATTGCTTTCACCATCGGGACTATTGGTAAGCTGTATATTTTCATTGCCATCCCAACTCATCATCCACAGATCGGTGTTGCGGTTGTTCTTGGCAGAATCAGTTGTTGTGAGTATATATACAAACCACTTACCATCGGGTGATATCAAACCACCGCCAGTGCTTTTAATTTTATAAATATCATTCGGTGTTAAATTTCTTTTTTGTGCAGTTGCTGAAACAGCAAACAATACAAAAACAATAGCAGGCAGTAATTTTTTATACATAGTGGAAGTTTTGGATACCGAATATAAGAAATCAGATTGAGGCTTTGTGCAGTCTTGTAGCAAAATGCGGTTGATTTGAAAATGTATTATACTAAAACGCCTGTGAGACTAAAGACCCGCTACTAACACTATATTGAGCGGAATTAAATTTCGTATGGCCTTATGTAGAATATTAGCGAATCCCAATTTTCATCATCCAAACTTATGCTTTCCCATTCATTTCCTGTGTCAAATTCAAGCTCACAATACTCATCATAGCAAACTTCGTCATTAAAAATTCTCAACATAGCAATAACCGCCATTGGATATAAAACCATCTCGTCAAAATCGTATGCTAATTCGATGATGTTTCCAGCATCATTGTATAGCTTAACGAATGATTTAAACATTCTCCACGACTGTTCCTTACTTTTATCCAGATGGTCAGTATGTCCGATTTCTTTTTTTATTCTTTTGTAAAGTCTTTCCCAATAACGTTCCCATTCATTTTGCATTATCGGGATGAATTTTGATTTTTCTATACCTGCATCTACATATATTTCACCCCAAATACGTTCGTTGGTTTGAGTGTATATCTCACTGTAACTGTCATTCTCAATGTAATTTTTTAATTCTTCTCTAAGGCTTTGATAAGTACTCATTTCAAAAATTTCTTTTTTTGTTTTGAAATGAATTATTGGCCCTAGAGCCTGTACGGCATATTGTTCCTTTTTTAGTTTACTATACAATTCAAATGCCTTTAAAAACTCTGTGTATTTAGGTATATTGTTTTCTTTGTTATCGTAATTAAACATAAACTCTGCGATATTCTCAATCTTTCCATTAATAATGAGCCTTATGTCTTTAATTAACTTTTTGAAGGACTGCTTGTTCTTACTTGTTGTGTCAAATTGTGTTCGTATGTATTTATCAAAATCAATAATGGAATAATGATATGCGTTTTCCCATGTTAAAAACGATTTTTTAGAATCCCACTCTTTCTTCTTTGGTTTATAGCCTAAATCTATTGAAACACTTTCATTCTTGTGTTTAAGGAATAAATGAAGATTATTATTAACTCTGGAGTTTAAATAAAAATTTAGAGTTAAGTCATCTTTGCTTTGCTGACCTGGATTTGGGCTAAAGTCTGTTGATATATTAGAGTGTTTGTCGTCATATAGGATTTCCAAAATTTTCTTTTTTGAATCTTCATTCAAAATATTGTGAAAAGGGATGTCAAGTTTCCAATTTTTGCGAATTTTCGAAATATACTCTTGAGTATAATGTTGCCAGTAAATTCTCTCAGATGTTGGATCCTGTAGAATTATGAATAAGGGATGATTTTCACTGATTGCATTCCAGTATAAATAATGTCTTTCAGAAAAGTAGAATGTGAGATAATTTTTCTTTTTATGAAAGTTACTTTCACCGCCTTTTATTTGTAATGCAAATATTTTTACTTTTCTATTTGCATCTATTGGAGTTTCTACAAGTGCATCAACTCCTAAATCTACAATCGGTTGTTCACGAAAAATCCACCCATATTGGGTAAAGAGTTTTGCTGTATCATATATGGCTGTTCTTTCAGTCCTAAAATGGTTCACAATGTCTGCTTATATGAAGTTGTGATATATAAATTAAAATACTATCGCAGGTTTAAAAGCGAGAAATAAATCAAAACGGCTTACTATACTGCGCCGGCTGATTAGGCTTCGGCAATGTTTTTAAATCCGGGTTTATAACTTCTCATACAACCCCCTTAGCTTCTCTCTTGTCATTATCTTCTCCCAATCTTTTCCCAATGCATTTTCCCAAAGGGGTTTCATGCCCATGCTTACGTTTATCATTTTTTCAAAATCATCCTCACTTAATCCTTTGCAAATACCGGTTGGTATATCAATCCTATTTTTTTCTACCATGTGTTTAAATTCTTTTACACCGGCAGGGTAATATTCTTCAAGATGGTTCATCACAATACAATTGCCAATACCATGTTTAGTACCCAGTAAATAGCTAAGCCCATAACTCACCGCATGTGCAACACCTACCTGTGAGTAGGCAATGCTCATTCCGCCTGCATAACTAGCCATCATCAGTTTTTCATCACACTCTTCATCCCAACCATCCTTATTTACAAATACATCGCGACATAACTGTAATGCTTTTTCACCATAACTTTTGCTAAACTCATTTAAGTATGTTCCTTCCAAACTTTCAATACAATGGATATAACAATCCATGCCGGTATAGAATCGTTGATTGGCTGGAGCATTTGCGGTTAACTCCGGATCTAAAACAATTTGATCAAAAGGAGTAAAGTCAGAATTCATTCCCAGTTTTTTTGTCGGACCCGTTAGTACAGTTGTTCTTGACACTTCTGCACCAGTACCGCTTAAGGTTGGAATGCCTGCTTTATATACACCCGGTTTTTTTACAAGATCCCATCCCTGGTAATCGGCGCTGCTGCCCGGGTTATTCATCATCAGCGAAACTGCTTTTGCCAGATCCAATGTACTGCCGCCACCAATACCAATCACACCACTTACCGTTCCGAATTCTTCTTTGAGTTGTTTTGCCAGCGAATCAACATAAGTTGTCTTTGGTTCATAGGTCACATCTGCAAAAATGATCTTATCGTTTCCTCTCATGGGTACACGGCTTACCAGCGGCTGGTCTTCAAAATAATGATCTAATAAAAAAATCATTGGCATACCATCCTTTCGTTGCGGCGCAAGAATTTCATCCAGTTGGTTAAAACTTCCGCGGCCATACACTACATAGCCCACTATTTTTAAATTGCGAAACTTCATGCGAATTATTTGTGCTGCGAAAATACAGGAATGCATGCATCTGCCGAAGCAAGCGATACAAATGGGAGGAATACATCAATCTATTAGAGTCTTGTCATGTCGAGCCCTAAGTCCTTGTATGTTCGGGCATAAAACTTTAAGGCGAGACATCTCAGAGGTCGGGATCTCTGAGATGTCTCGCATACAATCCTCATTTCGATATTGAACTATTTACGGCTCGACATGACAAGACTCGGGAAATGGCTAGGGAGAATAGAATCGAACAGCAAAATAAATAAACAGGTGGCATCTATTGATGAAAAATAATTACCAGGTCGATTTCATTTTATAAATAGTACAGGAAACCATTGTAGCGTAAACATTATCGCTGAACAATTCAATCTCCGAATCATACTCATCCGGGAAAAGCTGGGCGGTGAAAACCCGTTTGCCGCCATTTACAAATACTTCAACAATGCTGTTGTCAAAAAATACTTGTAAGCGAAGGTTGCCAGATAATATATAGGGTGTTTCATACCGGCTCTGTTTTTCAAAATTCTTATTAAACGATTGCTTCGCTGTTTTGCTTCTGTCGATATAAAGAATTTTTTTTTCTGTATCATAGCCGATCTCTAAAAAATGATCATTGCCAATTGCAATTCTTACACCGGTAATGGAACCTGCATTGGGTTTTATTTCAACATCAATTTCACATTGTTGTGTTTCTTCCGGCAGGCTGATATATTTTTCAATGATCCTGTTCTTACCTGAGTATGCAAGCTGACGTAAAGAGTTTATTTTCTCAACCGGCTTTTGGATCAAGATCCATTCGCCACCAATTTTCTTTACACTTAAGGTTCTTGGTATTGACATAGCTCCTTTCCATGGCGATGTAGGAATAGCATTTGCATAATTCCAGTTATTGATCCAGCCGATACTTACAGGCTTATGATTGTTGGGCAACTGTCCGTAACAAATAGCCGCATAATAATCCGGACCATAATCAGGGCGATAAATTTTATCTGCAGGATTTTCATTTACAAACTTTACACCGTCAAACTCACCAACGAAATATTGCATCGTACCGTTCATTGACATTTGCAATAACCATTTCTTTTTGCCCGGTTGTCCTTCAATCGGGATCTGCGTTAGATCAGGACATTCCCATACGCCACTCGTATCGCCGGCAGGCCCAAACTCACTCAGCAATTTCCATTCGGTTAAATTTTTTGAAGAATAAAACTGAACGACGTGTATATCAGATAGCATCAGTGCCATTACCCAATATTTTTTTTGAGTATACCAGAAGACCTTTGGATCACGGAAATCTTTTTTATTTAGATCCAGTATGGGGTTCTTATTATATTTTGTCCATGTAAGCCCATCATCCAGACTATAAGCAAGATGTTGCGATTGATTAACACCTTCAATATGCCCGGTATAAATTGCTACCATAGGAACCTTTCCATTTTTACCAAAACCACTTGTATTATTTTTATCGACCACACAGGTTCCGGAAAAAATCATGATGCCATTTTCCTCAGGTATAGCAACTGGTAAATGTTTCCAATGAATCAGATCTTTACTTGTTGCATGTCCCCAGCTCATATGTCCCCAAATATTTCCAAAAGGATTATGCTGGTAAAATAGATGGTATTGTCCATTATGATAAACCAAACCATTCGGATCATTGATCCAATTTTTTTCAGGAGAGAAATGGAATTGTGGACGGTATTGTTCTTTGTAAAGTGGTTCCTGCGAAAACGATTTTGCAGTAATTAATAGAAACAGAATAAAAAGAAGTTGTTTCATTTTGAAAGTTTATAAAAGCTTTGCCGCCTTAATTAAATCTTCGGGTGTATCAATCTCTACTCCCATATATTCAGTGATCACCATTTTTAACGGTACACCATTTTCAAGATAACGTAGACATTCAATTTTTTCTGCGGCTTCCAACGGTGTCATTTGCCAGTTGGTAAAATTGATCAAAGCTTCTTTGCGAAAAGCATATACACCGACATGTTCATAATATGTAACGGGAATATTTTTATCTCTTGGGTAAGGAATTATACTTCGTGAAAAGAAAAGAGAGTTCATGTTTTTATCAACCGCTACTTTCACATAGTTAGGGTCGTTGATTGATCTTTCATCTTTCAACACCTGCATCAGCGAAGCTACCTGTACTTTTTTCCCTTCTTCACCTTCAAAAACTTTCAACAATTTTTCAAGCGGTTCTTTTTTTACAAACGGTTCATCACCCTGTACGTTTACTATAATATCAACATTCAAATCAGCAACAGCTTCTGCAATGCGGTCGCTTCCGCTTTCATGCTGCTTTTTACTCATCATCGCTTTGCCGCCATTTGTTGTGATCGAATCAAAAATAATTTTACTGTCAGTCACAACGATCACTTCATCAAACAAGCCGGTGGCAATAGTATTATCATAAGTATGAAGGATAACGGGTTTATCGCCCAGCATTTGCATGAGCTTGCCCGGGAAACGGGTGGCAGCATAACGGGCAGGTATGAATGCTGTAATTTTCATTAAGCGAATATATGTTTTACTGGATTATTGCTTGTGTGTTCGCTATTGTGCATCGCAGGGGTTATTTTTACAGACCGAGGTGGAAAAGCATTTTAAAATACCGTTTTTATTTATAGCAGCGCTACTGTTACATCTTTCTTCATTATCACAGTTATGTACCGGTAGCCTGGGTTTGCCAATTGTAAATAAAACATTTGGCAGCGGATCCAACCCGGGCTTACCGCTTTTAGCGGCAAGTACTAATTACCAATATGTATCTTTTGATTGTCCCAATGATGGATTTTATACAGTAAGAAATAATACGGCAGGATGTTTTGGAAATAGCTGGCATAACCTGGCTTCGGATCATACAGGAGATCCTGGTGGCTATTTTATGTTGGTAAATGCATCTTTTCAACCAGGAGCATTTTATCTAGATACGGTAACTGGTCTTTGCTCAGGTACCACATTTGAATTTGCTGCATGGATAGTAAATGTATTGAGAGGATCGGCATGTGGCGGCGGCGGCATTACGCCCAATCTTACTTTTACAATTGAAAAAACAGATGGTACATTAATACAGAGTTATAATACCGGGAATATTCCAACGCCAAGCGCACCGGTGTGGCAGCAATACGGTTTCTTTTTTACCACACCTGTTGGAGTTAGTACTGTTGTTTTAAGAATTGTAAATAATGCACCGGGCGGATGTGGTAATGATCTTGCATTGGATGATATTACCTTTCGTCCCTGCGGGCCCTTGTTAAGTCCGGCGATCATAGGTTATACATCTGATTCAGCTACTATTTGCGAAGGAAACGCAAGAGTATTTGATTTTACTTGTGCTGTATCTTCTGGTTTTTCCAATCCGCTTTTTCAATGGCAGGAAAGTATAAATGGAGGACCATTTACTAATATAGCAGGTGCTACAGCTACCAACTATACTAAGAATATACCGGGCACCCCAGGTGTATATCAATACAAAATGCTGGCAGCAGAAGCTGGTAATATTAATAATACGGGCTGTAGAGTTGCGTCCCGGTTGTTAACGATATATGTAGAAGCAATACCATTATTGATCGTAAACAGCAATTCACCGGTTTGTCTTGGCAATACAATTCAGTTTTCGGGAACAGGTGCCTACCAATATACATGGCAGGGGCCTAATGGTTTTACTGCCAATGGAAGCACAGTATCCATTACAAATGCACAGTTCATTCATTCGGGAAAATATTATGTGAATTCAACCAGCCGCGCCGGGTGTCCAAAAAACGATTCGGTAACGATAGCTGTTAATCCTGTGCCGACAGCAACTGTATCATTTACGTCTGCTACTATTTGTGAAGGCGAGGCGTTACAGATGAATGCAACGGGCGGAGGAACATATCAATGGACTCCAACGACAGGCCTATCATCTTCAACATCAGCTAACCCGGTGATGAGCCCGGTTAGTACAACACAATACCAATTGGTGGTTACAAATAATTTCAATTGCACAGATACTGCAATAGTAAATATTGATGTTATAAAAAAGCCAGTTGCAAATGCAGGTCCGGATAAAGAAACTGTTTTGGGTTTGCCAGTTACACTTGAAGGAAATGTTGGCGGCGATAATATCAGTTATATATGGACACCACCAATACATCTTGATAATTCTTCGGCATTACAACCCGTGGCATTGCCTCTTCCCGCAGGACAATATGACTACAGGCTTACAGTAACATCGAATGTTGGTTGCGGTTCAGCTTTTGATGATGTAATTGTAACAGTCTATAATGATATTTATATACCCACAGCTTTTACGCCTAACCAGGATGGAAAGAATGATGTATGGTATGTGCCGTCGCTTTCATCGTTCTCTTTTTTTGAGTTATCAGTTTTTAACCGCTACGGTCAAATAGTTTTTCATACTAAAAATATAAAGGCAGCATGGGATGGAAAATATAAAGGACAACTACAACCCTCGGCTGTGTATGTTTATCTGATTACCGTTGGTGAAGGGGAAAATAAAAGAATGTATAAAGGAACAGTAACTCTAATACGCTAAGTGGAAATGTTTACTCATTCAGTTTTTGAAAAGGTTTTTTCATTAGCCTCATAAAGTCTTCATCTTTATCAGCAGGATAATATTGATCGATCCCATAGTGCAGATCTTTTTTATCTAGTTTCATAAATGTACCGAACAGCCGGTCCCAAATCGAAAAAACTCCTCCATAATTACTATCAGTAAAAGGTTGTTTCCAGTGATGGTGTACTTTGTGCATATTAGGTGAGACCAGTACATAGCTGAGGGAACTGTCCAGCCATTTAGGCAAATTCACATTTGCATGTGTAAATGCAGTAGCAAATACAAGCAGGGTTTGATAGATCATTACTCCATACATCGGTGCCCCGGAGATAAAGATCAACAACATAAAAAACAAACCACGCATAATACTATCACCCGGATGATGGCGCAGACCAGTAGTTACATCTACATTCGTGTCTGTGTGATGAACGAGATGAAACCGCCAGAGCAGTTTTACCTTATGCATTACAAGATGTACCAACCAGCTACTAAAATCTAATGCAAGTACAGAAATAACAACTGCTCCAAACACTCCAACATTAAACCAGTAGATCAATCCAAACTCTGCCTCTTTGCACCAGTCGCTGAGTTTGATAATAACAATTGCCAGCAGAGTGTGAATGATCAGGTGAATGATCGTAAAACCAAAATTTACACCGGCATGGCGAAGTTTGTTTTTCTTGTAGGTTAATGAGAGAAGGGGAATTGCGCCTTCGATGATCCAGAAAAATAATAGGCCGCCCACAAGAATAGCCATTCTTTCAAACGGACGTTGTTCAAGGGTTGAGAAATAGTGAATGATTTTATCCCACATAGAAAAAATTGAATGCTAATATGCCAACTGCCACGGGGCGGTGCATAAGCGGACAAAAGTTACGAAGGAAAAAAATAACAGCACGTTAAACAGGATTATTTTCTACCGGCTTTTCAAATTCTGCACCGCAGTCAAAACAATGATATACTTGTTCTACCGGCGGAGCAAAAGATGTAATAAACACTGCGATCAAAACACTCAGCCAGTTACCAGGTTTTCGCGGGGTGCTGACATACTCCAGGTTATGCGAATTACATTTAGGACAAGAAAGGCCGGCCTTTTTTTCTTTGTTCATTTCCCATAGCCACTGCAGGGCCTTCATCCTTTCATTTTCAGCCACCATTAATTTAATTCCCCCTACGGCATTGGTGAGAATAGGATCGATTGTTACTATGTTTTCATCTTTCAACCAACAATCAATTCCATCTTCCTGCATGCGACCCAACATAATGTTGGCATCAATATAATTAGTATAAACAGCGACCGGTACAAAATCCATTTACTAAAAATATAAAAGCGGATCGTACGACCCGCTTTTAAAGCGATTATTATTTTTAAACTACTGTTTACAAACAGGATTGATTCTACATCACCAGTCTATTGATTTAACATCAGCGGCATTACCAGCATCAGCAGCTCTTCATTATCTTCTTTGTCGGCGGGCTTAATGATACCGGCTTTTGTTGGAGTTGATAATTCAATTATTATATCATCACTATCCGCAGCATTCAGCATTTCAATTAAAAATTTCGCATTAAAAGCGATAGCAAGATCCTCACCATCATAACGGCATTTCATTCTTTCATCACCTTCATTGCTGAAGTCAACATCTTGCCCGGTGAGTTCCAATTCACTGCCAGCAATGGTAAGTGTAACCTGGTTAGTACTTTTATTACTGAAGATAGCAACACGGCGCAATGCACCTTGGAAATCATTTTTATTTACTGTAAGCTTGTAAGGATTATCGGTTGGTATTACCACTTTATAATCCGGGAACCTCGCATCGATCAATCGGCAACTCATTTGTATGCTGCCATGTTTTACAAAAAAATGATTGCTGTTATAGCTAAGTGTTATTTCATCATCATTGCCCGGCAATGCAGCTTTTAATAAACTCAAAGGTTTTTTAGGAACAATAAAAGAATCTGACTTCGGACATTTTACATCTGTTCTTTTATATTTTACTAAACGATGTGCATCGGTAGCAACAGTTTGCATTCCTTTTTTATCCAATTCAAAGAATACACCGGTCATCGCAGGGCGCAGATCATCGTTGCTTACAGCAAACAATGTTTTATTTACAGCGGTTACCAAAGCAGAAGCGGTAGTAGTAAATGAAGTGGTATCATCCGCAGCAGGTTCTTTCGGAAAATTATCCGGATTTTCACCCATCACTTTATACTTACCATTATCACTGGTCAATTCAATACCGAAATTTTTATCAATATTAAAAGTGAGCGGTTGGTCTGGAATATTTTTCAAACTATCCAATAAAATTTTTGCAGGAATACAAACCTTACCGCTGTCTTTAGCTTCAATATCCAGTTGAACCCGCATTACAGTCTCAAGGTCGGTGGCCACCACCGTCAGTTTATTTTTTTCTACTTCAAATAAAAAATCTTCAAGGATCGGCAATACCGTGTTGGCATTAATGACACCGGCAATATGCTGCAGTTGTTTTAGTAAGGCAGAGGAAGAAACGATGAACTTCATAAGCGACGTTGAATATTTTTAGATAGAATGATGGCAGCGAAACTACTGATTTTTAATTTATAGCCAATCAAATTTGACCGCTTATTCAGCACTGTGGAAATAACCGAGTTTAGCCCGAAAAAGTTACCTTGCAGACCTAATTTTTTATCTATGGGAAAAGACGAAGTTTTTAAGGAGGAAATAGAGAAAGTAAGTGATTTTAAATTTGGAGCCGGTGTGGCCAAAGTGTTTGATGATATGGTAAGCCGCTCTGTTCCCTACTATGGCGAGATCCAGCGGATGATGGCTGAACTGGCCACCGATCATGCAAAAGAAGGTTCGCTGGTATACGATCTGGGTTGCAGCACTGGTACTACAATGATTGGCATGGACACAATGGTGGATAATAAAGTAAAATTCATTGGTGTAGATGATAGCCCGGAAATGCTGGATAAGTGTAAATCAAAATTGATGGAACTTGGATTCAGCAGGGATTATGATCTCACAATCGCTGATCTGAACGAGGGGGTAGAAATAAAAAATGCATCCGTTGTTGTTTTGTGTTTAACACTTCAGTTTGTCCGGCCCATTTACAGGCAAAAACTGCTTGACGATATTTATCAAGGACTCAACTCCGGCGGTGTGCTGATACTGGTAGAAAAAATTCTTGCAGAAGACAGCTTGTTTAACCGTGACTTTATCAAATACTATTATAATTATAAACGACGCAATAATTACAGCGAAATGGAAATATCTCAAAAAAGAGAAGCGTTGGAAAATGTGCTGATTCCTTACAAACTTTCAGAAAATATAACCATGCTGCGTGACCGGGGCTTTGCTCATTGCGAAGTATTTTTTAAATGGTACAATTTTGCAGGCATGATCGCAATAAAGAAATAATACCAGATGGTTCAGATAGGAAATTTTTTCTTCAAACACCGCAATTGGCTCTTCATCTTTTTTTATGGCGCCTTATTCATTCCGTCCTGGCCCATTGTATCAAAAGAAAACTGTGGTGAAAATTATTTATGGTGGCCGATCATCATTGGTTTAATTATTACAGTTAAGGGCCAACTGATCCGCGGACTCACGATCGGGCTTGCTTATATCGTTCGTGGGGGTAAAGAAGGCAAACCCTATGCAGAAGGATTAGTAACGGATGGAATTTTTAATCATTGCCGCAACCCATTGTATGTTGGTAATATCCTGATGCTGTTAGGAGTCGGTATTTTAGCCAACTCGTTATTATATGTTGCTGTAATCATTCCTTTGTTTCTTTTCATTTACCAGGCCATTGTTTTGGCAGAAGAAGATTTTTTGCGTAAAAAATTCGGAAATGATTTTGATATGTATTGTAAAAAAGTAAACCGCTGGGTTCCTGATCTTAGAGGATTAGGGAAAACAATGAAAGGAATGGAGTTTAAGTGGAAGCGTTGGATATTAAAGGAACATACAACACAATTTATCTGGCTGGCAGGTATCATTCTTATTTTACTACTGCGTTATCCTGAGCTTACTGGTAATAGCATTACTTGCCGAAACACTACGGCCATTATTCTTCTTTCTGCACTTACTCTGGTTTATATTCTTATCCGTGTTCTTAAAAAAACAGGAAGGTTTAAAGAATAAAAAACGGCCCGCCGGATAAGATCAAAGGCCGTTTGTATTTATGCTAAAGGGTAAGGATTGTTTGTTATAGAGAAATAGACCAAAGCCTTTCAACTGGGTTTAATGAAACATAAAAAACCCCTTGAAAAACTTTCAAGGGGTTGAATAATATTACTGAAACAAACCTAAAATCCTCTTGGAGGTGTATCCAGTTTAATATCTCTTTTCAACATTTGCTCACGATTAGCCATTTCCCATGCTGTATGGAAAACAAGCTGGCCTCTTTTTGCCATCAACGGATAATTTATTTTATCCGGCGTATCGGTGGGGCGGTGATAATCTTTATGTACACCATTGAAATAGAAAATTATCGGAACACCTTTCTCGGCAAAATTGTAATGATCGCTACGATAATAAAAACGGTTCGGATCTTTTGGATCATTATATTTTCTGTCGAGCTTCAGTTTTGAATTTGCTTTATTAACCAAATCTGCGATTGGCGCCAGGTCGCTACTGAGTTTATCATCTCCTATTACATAAACATAATTTGTCGAGTCTTTGTCTTTATCATATTCACTTCCTATTCTACCAATCATATCAATATTCAAATCGGCTGTTGTTTTCTCAAGTGGGTAAACAGGGTGATTGGCATAATAAGCCGAACCCCACAGACCATGTTCTTCACCACTTACCGTCATAAATAAAATACTGCGGCGGGGACCTTTGCCTGCTTCTTTTGCTTTTGCAAATGCTTCGGCTAATTCAAGCACCGATACGGTTCCGCTTCCATCATCATCAGCACCATAATTTATTATTGTATCATTTCTTGCACCAATATGATCATAGTGTGCAGTTATCAGCAGGTACTCATCTTTTTTATCAGTTCCTTCAATCATCCCCATTACATTTGACGCATAAGTAGTTTTTGTTTGCTTAAAATAGCTGAAGTCAACATTTGCTTTATATGTTTTTGAAGGCACACCTTGTTTCATTTTATCAAATATCCCTGTCGCATCATCACCCATGATAGCTGCAGCAACTTTTTCTGAAACTGTAAAAGCAAGCGGCGTTTGTGCTGACTTATAGGAATTCAGAACCCAGCCACCTTGAAAACCACCACCCGCGGTCCTTGGAAAATTTTTACCAATGATCAATAAACCTGCAGCGCCTTTCTTTTGTGCGGTCATGCCTTTGCCAGTGGCAGAAACAGATCTTGCGCCTTGTGTTGGTTTAAAACCATCCGGCGTTCCATCGACAATAATTACGAGTTTGCCCATTACATCCAATCCTGCATAATCATCCTGCTGACCATCTACAATTCCAAAGCCAGCAAAGACAGCTTCACTAAAACGCATTTCACCGCTGTAGTTTGAATTGGAAGAAATAAAATCCTTATTAGTTTCAAAAGCAGATCCATTCACATTCATAGAACTGCTGATCATTGAATCTTTATACAACGGATATTGCTGGCGATAGCTTCCGTTGTTTCCCGGAATTAAACCAAGCGATTTAAAATGATTTTCGATATACTCAGCCGCCTTATCCAGGCCTGGTGATGGAGTGTCCCGGCCACGCATTTCTTTACTGGCAATTATGTACAAATGTTTTTTTAGATCTTCTACCGAAATAGTGCTGGCAAAAAAAGCAGGGCTGTTCTTTTTTTGCGCCAGCGCAAATAAGGGAAGCAATGCCGTTAGTACAGAAAACAGTTTTTTCATTGATGTGTTATTTTATAAAATAATTCCCAAACATAATTCAAATGAATGTTTGGGAATAAAAGAAATGATGAAAGGCTGTAAAATATCAGGCAGAGCAGGCTATTTTATCTACCCGTTTGCCATGGCGACCGCCTTCAAACTCTGTATGCATAAAAAGATTAACCATTTTCTCCGCATCTCCTTCACGAACAAAGCGGGCCGGAATGCAGATAATATTTGCATTATTATGCTCTCTTGAAAGTTTGGCCAACTCTTCGCCCCAGCATACTGCGGCGCGGATACCCTGGTGTTTATTAGCGGTAATGGCTACACCATTGGCACTGCCACAAATTAAAATACCAAAGGCTGCTTCATCCTTTTCAATAGCATCAGCAACCGGGTGTGCAAAATCGGGATAATCCACCGAGTCCTTAGAATGCGTTCCAAAATCAGTAAATGCAAAGCCCTTGCCTTCTAAAAAAGAAATCAGTTTTTCTTTATAATCGTACCCCGCATGGTCACTGCCAATAGCGATGGGTTTATTGAGATTGAAAGGAGAGTTCATATAGTTGGGAGTTTATAGTTAGGAGTTCGGAGTAATTGCACAAAGTTAGGAAAATTCTGACTCCTGACTCCTGACTCCGAACTACCGACTCCTTACTTAAATCAACTCCACTCTTTTGCCGCTTTTTCTTTCTCTTTATTAATGCGGGAGGCGATGATTATACTTGCTTCATATAGAAGGTATAACGGTATTGTTACAATACCCAGGCTAAAAGGATCGGTTGTGGGAGTAATAATAGCGGCGAGTATTAATATAACAACAATGGCATGACGGCGGTATTTTCTTAAAAAAGCTGCAGTAACAACACCGATTCGTGCAAGGATCATTACTAACAATGGCATTTGAAATAAAATACCAATACCTACTGTAGTATAGATCAGGTTTTCAAGATAATCAGAAAAGGTGGGCATGATCGTTATCATATCGCTAAGCTTATAGGTAAAATAAAAGTTTACCATAAACGGAGTGAGAATAAAATAACCAAAAGCAACCCCAAGGAAAAATAAAAAAGAGACCCAGAAAATGACACCTCTTGTTTTCTTCAGCTCTTTAGGTGTAAGTGCAGGTTTTACAAATTTCCAAAACTCCCAAAATACATATGGGAACGCAACAATAAACCCGCCAACAAAAGCAACAGTAAATGATGAAATGAACTGCCCGGTCATTGTAGTCTCCAAAAATTTTACATCTACTTTTCCAAAACACAAAGCCTCACCCATGCCGATCTTTCTGCCAACAGTACAAAACCATTGGGCAGTTACAAAATCTGGTTTTGTAGGAGCAAACAAAAGTTGATCTACAACCTTCTCGATAAAAATAAAGATCACAATTGCAGCAAGTACAATCGCAACCACCGAACGGAGAATATGCCAACGCAGTTCTTCAAGATGATCAATAAAGGTCATCTCGTTTCCGGTTTCTTCTTTTTTATTGCGTTTATTTAAAAAATCGAGTAGGGCCATAAGGGAGGCGGCAAAGATAATGAGTCAAGCCTGTCAGATTTGAAAAAACAAGACTCATTGAAATCAATTATTTTTAATTAATAAGTGAAAAGAAACTCTGCAATACTCGGTGCTGCTTTTTTAATGGCAACTTCCGCCATTGGTCCCGGCTTTCTTACTCAAACCTCAAAATTTACAGGAGAATTGATGGCAAGCATGGGTTTCGTCATCCTTATTTCAGTAATACTGGATTTAGGCGCCCAAATGAACATATGGCGGATTGTAACCATGAGTGAAAACCGGGCACAAGACTTATCCAACAAAGTAATTCCGGGTCTTGGCTATTTTTTAGCAGTATTAATTGCCGGAGGCGGTTTGGTTTTTAATATCGGGAACATTGCGGGCTGTGGTTTGGGCTTAAATGTATTGACGGGAATAAGTGCTGAAACTGGGGCTATTATCAGTTGTGTGATTGCATTGGGTATCTTTTGGTATAAAGAAGCAGGATTACTGATTGATAATTTTTCAAAACTGCTGGGAATATTAATGATTGGCCTTACACTTTATGTTGCTTTCAAATCACATCCTCCTGTTGGAGAAGCTTTATACAGAACTTTCTGGCCAGAGAAAATTGATGTAATGAAAATTGTAACACTGGTTGGCGGAACAGTCGGCGGATATATTTCATTTGCCGGGGCCCATCGCTTGTTGGATGCGGGGATAAAAGGAAAAAGGAATTTACCACAGGTAACACAAAGCTCATTGAGCGGAATATTTATTACAGCCACAATGCGATTCATATTATTTCTTGCCGCATTGGGTGTCGTCGCTGGTGGTGCTACACTTGCAACAGGCAATCCTGCTGCTTCTGTTTTTCAATTTGCAGCAGGAGATATTGGCTATAAATTTTTTGGTGTAGTAATATGGTGCGCAGCTATTACTTCAGTTGTTGGAGCTTCATATACTTCAGTTTCTTTTTGGAAAACATTGGTCCCGGCAGTTTCTAAAAATGAAAAACTCATTATCAGCGGATTTATAGTTTTATCAACAATTGTTTTTATAATCGAAGGCAATCCTGTAAACCTCCTGATAAAAGCCGGAGCTATTAATGGCATTATTCTTCCCATCGGGTTGGCAGTTATTTTATTGGCAGCTACAAAATCTTCACTGATGAAAGGGTATAAGCATCCCACCTGGTTACAGGTATTTGGCTGGCTTGTAGTTGCGGTTATGAGCTGGATGAGTTTTGAAACCATCAGGCAAATGCTCGGCAAATAAAAATCCCCGCCTTATTTTATAAAGCAGGGACTTTTTTATACTAACAAAATTCTTTATTCAATTACTTTAACACCTTTCACTGTCATCAGCACTTCTTTCTTGGGTTCTTTTATTTTTTCAATTTCTTCTTTGCTTTTACCTGCATCTTCTGCGTAGTGCTTCAGCATATTTACAGAAGTTTCTTTTACCTGGGCGGAGCCTTCGGCCACTACCACTTTACCAACAATATCCAGCGGCATTGCAAATTCATGATCTTTTACTTTTATCATAATCGTGCTGCCATCCTCTTTCTGGAGTTTTGCCCAGCAACCCATTGCTTTACAAACCTCAACCACTTTGCCCTTTATTTTTCCTTCGTATTTATTATCTACCATTTTAGATTCTATTTCGTTGGTAGAGACAGCGGTACCTTTTTCAGTAACCTCGCCAAATACTACACCCGGCTTAGCAGATGGAGCATCCTGTGCATTGATGCTGAAGGAAAAAGTCAGCACGGCTGCTGCAAGCAAAATTCTTTTCATATTTCTAAGATTTAGGAGGTCAAATATCGGTAAATTTTGTTGTGATGGCAACCCTGATTTTAGTCAGCCTCAGGCAGGCCTAAAAAAATATTTCCCAAAATGTTAGCAGGTAATTGCTAAATCATTTAGCTTTGAAAGTTCAAATCATTTTTTCGGACGGCAAAACAGAAAACCTAATTTTGGTATATGGCAAAGACAGATAAAGAAAAAACCACCGATATGTCAACAAATAACAACAGCGAAAAGCTTAAAGCTCTTAAGCTAACTATTGACAAAATTGAAAAAGATTATGGCAAGGGAAGTGTGATGATGATGAATGAGAAAGGAACTGCCGAAATGGAAGTCGTGTCTACCGGCTCAATTGGGTTGGATGTGGCACTTGGAATTGGTGGATTACCGAGAGGAAGGGTAGTTGAGATCTACGGACCGGAATCATCTGGTAAAACAACAATTGCCACACATGTTATAGCACAAGCTCAAAAGAAAGGCGGCATGTGTGCTATTATAGATGCTGAGCATGCTTTCGACAGTGCTTATGCAAAGAAATTAGGTGTTGATGTTGATAATCTTTTGATATCTCAGCCTGATTATGGTGAGCAGGGATTGGAAATTGCTGACCGACTGATTTTATCCGGTGCATTAGATGTGGTGGTAATTGATTCAGTAGCAGCCCTTGTTCCGAAAAGTGAACTCGAAGGAGAAATGGGAGACAGTAAAATGGGCCTTCATGCAAGATTGATGAGCCAGGCATTGAGAAAACTAACAGCTACAATTGCAAAAACAAATACGATTTGCATTTTCATTAACCAGTTGCGGGAAAAGATCGGGGTGATGTTTGGAAACCCTGAAACTACAACAGGCGGCAATGCATTAAAATTTTATGCTTCAGTTCGTTTGGATATTCGTCGCTCTTCTCAAATTAAAGATGGCGAAGAAGCGATTGGTAACAGGGTAAAAGTAAAAGTTGTAAAGAATAAGGTAGCCCCACCTTTCCGTTCGGCAGAGTTTGATATCATTTTCGGAGAAGGGATTTCTAAGAACGGTGAAATAATAGATATGGGTGTTGAGTTGGGTATTGTTCAGAAAAGCGGAAGCTGGTTCAGCTATAATACTGATAAATTGGGCCAGGGACGTGAAGCGGTAAAACAACTACTTGTTGATAATCCTGAACTTGCCAACGAGATTGAAGCGAAGATCAGGGAGAAAATTAAAGAGATACAGGCAACTTAGTTTTAATCCGAACTTTGTTTTCTAAATATGGGTTAGTATATAACCCCGACGGTAAACGTCGGGGTTTTTTTATTTCATTTAACACTGTCCTTAACATACATCAAGCTTGTTTTTAATTGATTGATGAAGCTTTGCAAATTGTTTATTAAAATGTTTAAAAATCCAGGAAATAAAAAGGTTCTCAGGTGGTCTCTCATCTCAGGTGGAGCTTTGCTGGCTGTGGGTATCATTGTTTACTTCTACTTTGCAAACCTCACTTATGATGATACTGCTAAAGTTAAATCTGAATTCTCAGTAGAAGCTATTCCATTTATAAAGGAGTTTGAAGCCGATTATAAAGCTGCAAATAAAAAATATGCGGAAAAGATCATTTCTGTTACAGGAATAATCACAGAAACTGAGGCTGCCGACAGTACAATTAATATTAAAATGGCGGATACAACAACCGGATCATATTTAATTTTTGCTTTTCAACAGCAGCACCTGGATCAGGCTAAAACCCTGAAACCCGGTGACAGAGTAACTATAAAAGGATCTTGTAGTGATGGAATATATAGCGAGATACTCGACACTTACTTTGTAAGTTTTAAAAGAAGTACAATTGATAAATAACATAAACACACTCTAAAAATCAAAAAATATACAAAAATGAAAAAAACAGTTTTAACCCTTTCGATCGCTATAACATCTCTTATTGCTATTGCTCAGAAAAAAACAACAACTTCAGCAACCGTTGGATTCGATGCATCCACGTCGATTGATAACTTGCCCAAAGCAGAAAATAAAACGGCTATTGCCGCTATTGACCAGGCAAAAAACACTATCCAGTTTGAAGCTGCCATTAAAAGCTTTGCATTTTCAAATCCCAAAATACAGGAACATTTCAATCAGAAGAGCTGGATGAATTCTGACGAATTCCCCAAAGCAACTTTTAATGGTGTGATAACAAATCCTGGCGCAGTAAACTTTAAAAAAGACGGGACTTATACAGTGAATGTAGAAGGCGACCTGAGTATAAAAGGGAAATCACAAAAAGTAACAACACCAGCAACAATTGTTGTGGAAGGAAAAAAATTGAAAGCATCTGCATCTTTCAGCATTAAACTGGCGGATTATGAAATTGACGGACAACCGATTTCTGCCGGTAAGGTTTCAAAAGAACCTAAAATCACAGTATCAGCCGAACTGAATTAATAATCTGTATCTTTAATCATAAATATGCCTTGCCTTATGGTAAGGCATTTTATTTTAAAGTATAAATATGGATAAAAGAAATCTGAACAGTTGTAAACGAATTGCACTTGTGGCGCATGATCATAAAAAGGACGAAATTATTGAATGGGCAATTTTCAATAAAACAACGCTGACTAAGCACAGGCTCTATGCGACAGGTACTACAGGCACACTTTTAGAGAATGCGCTTGATCAATCCATTACAAAACTATTAAGTGGTCCACTTGGTGGCGATCAGCAGATAGGCGCCATGATTGCTGAAGGCAAACTTGATGTATTGATATTTTTCTGGGATCCGATGGAAGCACAGCCCCATGACCCGGATATAAAAGCATTGCTACGGGTAGCTGCGACCTGGAATATCCCGATTGCCTGCGATCGTTCAACAGCCGATTTTATTTTAACATCGCCACTGATGCAGGAAGAATATGAAGCTATATTGCCGGATTATTCCGCTTATCTGAAAAGAAAAATCTGATCTCATTTTATGCAAAAAAAATTATTACATAACCTTCGCTACTCAGGAATTATTGAAGGCATTTCATTTTTAGTGTTGTTGCTTATTTGCATGCCGCTAAAATATATTTTTCACAAGCCAGGATTTGTACTGGTTTTCGGCTGGGTACATGGAGCATTATTTGTGCTCTATGCTTATTTTGTTATAAAGGCATGGGTGGTGAGAAAATGGACATTCAAAAAAGCATTCCGTATTGGAATCGCTTCTGTTATCCCACTGGGAACATTTTTTACGGATAAGGAAATTAAGAAAGAAGAAGATGGCTTATAGCCATCTCTTGCATGCAAAGAATTATTAATTTGCAAGACTATGTCTGCCTTTAATCTCCATGCTCCTTTTCCCCCCGCTGGCGACCAGCCGGATGCAATTCGTCAATTGACGGAAGGAGTGTTGAATGGGGAAAGATATCAAACCCTGCTGGGTGTTACAGGTAGTGGAAAGACATTTACTATTGCTAATCTTATTCAGAATGTTCAAAGACCAACGCTGGTCCTTACACATAATAAAACATTGGTTGCTCAGTTGTATGGCGAGTTCAAACAATTCTTTCCTGAAAATGCAGTAGGTTATTTTGTTTCTTATTACGATTATTATCAGCCAGAAGCATACTTGCCAGTAAGTGATATTTATATTGAAAAGGATCTATCCATCAATGATGAGCTTGATAAATTAAGACTGCACGCAACATCTGAATTGCTTAGCGGAAGAAGAGATATCATTGTTGTCGCATCGGTGAGCTGTATTTATGGTATTGGAAATCCTGATGAATTTGCAAATGGGATTATTCGCATTCATAAAAAACAAACACTTTCAAGACAGGGTTTTCTTCATTCGCTGGTGAATATTCTTTACTCAAGAACAACACTTGAATTTAAAAGAGGAACCTTCAGGGTAAAAGGAGATACGGTTGATATCAATCTTCCTTATTTGGATAACGGCTATCGTATTACTTTTTTTGGAGATGAAATAGAAGAAATAGAAAGCTTTGATGTAGTTACCGGTAAACGCTTTAGTGTATTAGATAATGCCGCTATCTTTCCAGCCAATCTTTACCTGGCTCCAAAAGATATGATTCAGCAAATTCTTTACGAGATACAGGATGAAAAAAATGCACAGGTAGAGTATTTTAAAAACTCAGGAAAATATATTGAAGCACAAAGACTGAGCGAAAGAGTCAATTACGATGTTGAAATGATCCGTGAACTCGGTTATTGTAATGGGGTAGAAAACTATTCGAGATTTTTTGACCGACGCAAACCCGGGACACGGCCATTCTGTTTGCTGGATTATTTCCCCAATGATTTTTTGTGTGTGATAGATGAAAGCCATCAAACCATTCCGCAGGTAAGCGGTATGTATGGTGGCGATAGAAGCAGGAAATTAATTTTAGTTGATTATGGTTTTCGTTTGCCTTCCGCAATGGATAACCGCCCACTTAATTTCCAGGAATTTGAATCAATGCTGAATCAAACCATTTTTGTTTCGGCAACACCCGATGATTTTGAACTGGAAAAATGTGGTGGCGTGGTTGTCGAACAGGTTGTAAGACCAACAGGATTATTAGATCCACCGATTGAAATTCGTCCAAGTGTAAACCAGATTGATGATTTACTGGATGAAATTGATAAACGTGTAACAAAAGGTGACAGGGTTCTAGTAACAACATTGACCAAACGGATGGCAGAAGAAATGGATAAATACCTGAAGCGTATCAATATCAAATCAAAATATATACACAGCGAAGTGCATACACTTGACAGAGTGGAGATTCTTCGACAGTTAAGATTGGGAGAAATAGATGTATTGGTTGGTGTAAACCTTTTACGTGAAGGATTGGATTTGCCTGAAGTCTCTTTGGTAGCAATTCTTGATGCAGACAAAGAAGGTTTTTTGCGCAACGAAAAAAGCTTGACACAAACAGCCGGCCGTGCTGCAAGAAATGTAGATGGTCTTGTTATCTTTTATGCAGATAAGATGACGGAAAGCATGCAACGTACAATTGATGAGACTACTCGCCGCCGCGAAAAACAAATTGAATGGAATATTAAATACGGTATTACCCCAACCACAATTAAGAAAACAACTCAGGATGTTTTTGCACAAACATCGGTATTGGATATAAAAGGCTTCGATCTTAAAAACCCGTATGCTATTGCAAATGATGATGACCTGGTGACCATTGCTGCCGAGGATCAGGAAACATACAAAACCATTCCACAAACAGAAAAGGCTGTTGCTCAAACTAAAAAGCAAATGGAAAAAGCAGCTAGAGATATGGACTTTATGGAAGCGGCAAGACTGAGAGATGAAATGTTTCGTCTTCAAAAACAGCTGGAAGAAATGAAGAGGTGAACGGAGATTCGTAGATATACGAGCCACACTCAGAGTATTAGTGCCCGACTTTTATTGTTTCGATGCTCCAAAGATTGCACACACTAAATAGCTTCTCTACTTTAGTCCTCAGAACAACGAATCCAATATTTGTTAAACCAGTAAATCCAATAGTTATGAAACGTCGTGTCCGTAAAATCTTAAATTTCTTTGCATTCAACCTTCTGTTCTTCGCCCTGTACCTGAATTTTATTCACAAGGATAATATGGCAGTGGCGGCAGTATCTGACAGTAACAATCAAGTAAATGCAGCCGCTTTCAGCGGTACTGTATTGGTTGAAAATCCTGAGCAATACTCGCAGAAGAAAAATGAAGTAACTGTACCGGCAACTCAACAAGCTGCTGCTACAAAAGACGAGCCTGTATCAGGCCAGCCTTTAAAACTTTCTATCAATTAAGCAAGCGAAGCAGAGTTATAATAAAACCAACCCGGGCCCTTTCTAGGATCTGGGTTTTTTGTTGCCATAAATTGAGGCCAGATATTATAAATGGCTATTCTGCTGAGGGCTGAAATAATTACCTTAGCAAAATGGCTGAAAAAAAACTATTCCTGCTCGATGCATTCGCTCTTGTATTCAGAGCCTATTATGCACTCATCCGCAATCCGCGGGTCACTTCAAAAGGTAAAAACACAAATGCCCAGTTTGGTTTCACCAATACATTGGTGGAGCTAATGAACAAACAAAAGCCCACGCATATGGCTGTTTGTTTCGACACTTCTGCGCCAACCGAAAGACATACTGATTTTGCCGATTATAAAGCTAACCGACAAGAAACACCCGAGGACATCAGCGCTGCTGTTCCGGATATTAAAAAGATCATCGAAGGTTTTAATATTCCTGTCGTTGCCATTGATGGCTATGAGGCCGACGATGTAATTGGTACATTAAGCAAGCAAGCTGAAAAAGCCGGGTATGAAGTATACATGGTTACCCCTGATAAAGACTACGGTCAATTGGTTTCAAAAAAAGTGAAAATATATAAACCAGCTTACCAGGGAGGTGATGTAGAAATAATGGGGCCAGAAGAAGTATGTGCCAAATGGAACATACAACGGGTGGACCAGGTAATTGACATACTCGCAATGATGGGTGATGCAGTTGATAATATTCCTGGAATACCGGGGGTAGGAGAAAAAACCGCTGCAAAATTTTTAGCAGAATATGGAACAGTGGAAAATACTTTAGCAAATGCAGAGAATATAAAGGGCGCCATGGGTGAAAAAGTAAAGAAAGGAAAGGAGATGGCCATACTTTCAAAAAAACTGGCAACTATCATTACCAACGTGCCGGTTGAATTTCATGAAGGAGATTTTAAAGTAAAGGAATGGCATAAAGAAAAACTTAAAGAAGTATTTACAGAACTTGAATTTAAAACGCTGGGCAAAAGATTGCTGGGAGATGATTTTTCATTTGCATCTACCAACAATGATTTTATCAAGAAAGAACAACCACAGGGTGTACAAACGGATCTATTCGGAAATATTATTGAACAACCAAAGCAAACCATACCCGTACCAAAAGATAATGAATCAGAAGGCGGGATGACGGTTGATAAAAGTATAAATAACACCGAACATACATACGAAGCGGTAACAACTGACGCTGCTATTAAAAAACTCGTTGCCGAATTAAAAAAACAGAATGAAATATGTTTTGATACTGAAACCACCGGCATTGATGCCAATGTAGCTGAGCTTGTTGGTCTAAGTTTCTCTATAAAACCTGGTGAGGCCTGGTATATACCCTGCCCGGCCGATCAGAAAAAAACAAAAGAAATACTTTCTCATTTCGAATCCCTATTTGCTGATAAGAAAAAAACGTGGATTGGTCAGAACATCAAGTACGATATGCTGTTGCTGAAATGGTATGGAATTGAAATAACCGGCAATTTGTTTGACACGATGCTTGCGCATTATGTAATAGAACCCGACGGCAAAAGAAGTATGGATGATCTCAGTGCAAAATATTTGGGATATGAGCCGGTGCATATTGAAGAGTTGATCGGAAAAAAAGGAAAGGCACAAGGAAGTATGCGGGATGTAGAACTGGAAAAAATTAAGGACTATGCTGCTGAAGATGCCGACATCACTTTACAACTTAAACATATTTTTCTGCCGCTTTTAAAGACAAAAGAAGTGGAGAAAGTTTTTTACGAAGTAGAAAATCCATTGGTGAAAGTGCTGACCGATATGGAATATGAGGGAATAAGAATTGATGAGGATTTTCTGAATGATTACTCAAAAGAACTGGAGAAAGATGCAAAGAAAGCTGAGGAAAGTGTTTATAAGCAAGCCGGCGTTCGTTTCAATCTTGCTTCACCCAAACAATTAGGTGAAGTATTATTTGATAAACTGAAACTGGACCCATCAGCCAAGAAAACAAAAACAGGCCAGTATCAAACGGGAGAAGATGTATTACTGAAACTGGCAGCTAAAGGTCACCAGATCGTTGACGATATTCTTGCATTCAGGGAATTAACCAAACTCAAATCAACCTATGTTGATTCACTTCCGCTGCTGATAAATAAAAAAACGGGAAGGGTACATACAACATACGGACAAGCTGTTGCTGTTACAGGACGTTTGGCAAGTAATAACCCCAACCTGCAAAATATTCCCGTAAGAACAGATAGAGGTAAAGAAATAAGAAAAGCATTTATACCAAGAGATAGCAAACACATTCTTCTTTCTGCTGACTATTCGCAAATTGAATTAAGAATTGTTGCTGCCATCAGCGGTGATAAAAACATGTGTGAAGCGTTCCGTAATGGAACAGATATTCATACTGCAACCGCATCACGGGTTTATAATGTAGCCGAAAAAGATGTAACCAAAGAAATGCGCTATAAAGCCAAGAGTGTAAACTTTGGGATCATTTACGGACAAGGGGCATTCGGGTTGGCAGATAACTTGGGTATTTCAAGAACAGAGGCGAAAGAAATAATTGATAATTATAAAAAGCAATTTCCCGGCATTCAAAAATATATGGATGACACGATCAATTTTGCAAGAGAACATGGATATGTGCAAACGTTAATGGGTAGAAAAAGATGGTTAAGAGATATTAACTCCGCCAATTTCACCGTTCGGGGTTTTGCAGAAAGAAATGCCATCAACTCACCTATACAAGGAACGGCTGCGGATATGATCAAACTGGCAATGCAGAAAGTACATGCAGCAATGAAAAAAGAAAAAATGCAAAGCCGGATGATCTTGCAGGTACATGATGAATTGGTTTTTGATGCATTAAAATCAGAGGCAAAAGAATTGAAACCATTGATCATTGAATGTATGGAAGCAGCAATGCCGCTGCCACATAAAGTGCCGGTAACAGCCGAATGTGGCGAAGGAAAAAGCTGGCTGGAAGCACATTAAATAAAATGAAAAAGGATATTTCCTCAAGAGAAGATCTGCTTTTATTGGTTACACGGTTTTATGAAAAACTGTTAAGCGATCCTTCAATCAGTTATCTTTTTACAGATATAGCTAAAATAAATCTTGAGCACCACCTGCCCGAACTTGTTGATTTTTGGGACAGCGTATTGTTTAGCTCGGATACTTACAGGAAAAATACCATGCAGCCACATATCGATCTTCACCGGCAAGCACCCATTCAAAAGCATCATTTTGAAACTTGGCTCCGCTATTTTAAGGAAACAGTGGATGAACTATTTGAAGGAGATAAAGCTTTTCTTGCTAAAGAAAAGGCTACAAGCATCGCAACTGTCATGCAAATCAAATTGTTTCAGTTTTCCTGATTCCGTTTGTCCTGAAAATTTCTCAGTTCATCGGGAAATAATTTTTTGGGAAACGGGACTATTTGTACCTTTTCCTTCCTAAAAATTTTTATGAAACGGGCATTCCTGACTATCTGCACTGCTGCTATTCTTTTTGCCTGCAATGATGAAAAGAAAAGCGAAGAAAACAAACCAGCTGAAACGACTGCCGCAACAGAAAGCAAAACCGAAACCGCTCCGCAAATAGATCCTGCGGCAATGAACAAAGCGATGGAAGATTTTGCAAAACCCGGAAAAATGCACGAATGGCTGGCATCTTTTAATGGAGCATGGGATGCGACAGTAATCGGTTATATGGATCCCTCTAAACCGGACACATCAAAAGTTTCACAAACATATTCAATGACATTAAATGGCCTTTACCAGGAAGGAAAGCTTGCCGGAAACATGATGGGCATGCCATTTGAAGGAAAAAGCCTGACGGGTTTTGATAATTCAAAAAAATATTTGTATCAACATGGATTGATAATCTTGGTTCGGGGATTATTGTAATGACAGGATCTTATGATGAAGCAACAAAAACACTAAACCTGAAAGGAACCCAGTCAAATCCTGTAACCGGAAAGATAGCGGAATACGAGAAGTAATGAAAATGATAGATAATAACACCTACACACTTGAAATGTATGGCGATGGTTATGATGGAAAAGAAGTAAAATTCATGGAAGGCACATTCAAAAGAAAAAAGTAAAACCTTAAATCAACTTTTATATGAAACAGAAAACCTTAATTCTTTGCGCAGCTACCGCATTTTTATTTGCTTGTAATGATGAAAAAGCAAGCGATTCAAAAAGCGAAACCACTTCCGATAAAGCATCGGAAGAAGTTAAAGAAGAACCCAAAGAGAAAGCATGGATCCCCATTGACTCTGCCGCAGCCATGAATGCCATGATGGCCGCTGGAGCATTGGGGGAAGAACATAAAATGCTTGCCAAATCAAATGGTAAATGGACAGCCGAGATGACCTATTGGGATGGTATAGACAGACCGGCCAATAAAATGACCGGTACACAGGTTACGAAGTCGATATTAGATGGACATTTCCAACAGTCAACATTTTCCGGGGATTTTATGGGAATGCCTTTTAATGGAATTTCTACAGTGGGATATGATAACATTACGAAAGAAATTGTTTCTACCTGGATTGAAAATATGAATACAAGCATGATGGTTATGAGAGGAAAGTGGGATGCTGCTACTAAAACTATTAATCTTACTGGTAAACAAAAAAACCCTGTCAATGGTCTTGAGTGTACTTTGAGACAGGTATATAAAATAGTGGATGATAATAATGAGAAGATGGAAATGTATGGTCCTGATCCAAAAACAGGAAAGGAATTTAAAATGATGGAAATAAAATATACAAGGAAGAAATAAAGATTATAATAAAAGAAAACTCCGAAATTTCTTCGGAGTTTTTTATTTCTTGAAATGGATTCTAATCATTCTTTGTTTTTTCCATTGGCATTTTTTCATCGCGGCTCCACTCCTGCATACTGCCATCATACAGTTTCATTTTGTAACCTAATGAACGGCCAACCAAATAATCCACACTGGCGGTTTGACCGATAAAGCAATACACAACAAGTTCTTTGTTTTTATCAGGTACTACAGAAGTAAAATTTTTCTCCAATACCTCTCTTGGTTTAATTGAATTGGTTGAATCAACCATATCCGGGTAAGGAATATTTTTAGCGCCGGTGATATGACCATCTCTTGGATTACCTGTTGGATCGCCATCATACCAGCGTTTCATCCTTGCATCAATTACTTCTGATGATTTTGCCTGCAAAGCATTTTGTACATAATCTTTAGTTACCAGCAAACCATTATCACTTGCTGTAAAATTTCCTTTTTTAAAATCGGATGGTTTATTGGTTACCGGGTAGCCAGCTCTTTTCCATGCCTCTAATCCACCATTTAAAAAAGATACCTGTCCCCTCAGTCCATAATGTTCTAATGATAAAAACATCCGGGAAGCAATTGTTACATCCCCACCTCTGTGACATATCACAACTTTTGAATTTTTATTAATGCCCAGCTCCTGCAGCACTTTAGTCGCTGTTTTTGCATCAGCAGAAACCATATTTGCTTCCGGCGTATTGAAAGCAAGCCACTCAGGCCACAGAAAACGGGAACCCTCAATATGCTCACGGTCATAATCTGATTTTACAACAAAGCCGGTATATAAAACTACCAGGTCAGGATCTTTTAAATTTTCATTTACCCATTGCGGTGAAACAAGCACCGGCTGCTGCGCTTTTGATATAAAGCAAATAAGCAGGAACATTGTTGGGAATAATATCTTTTTCATACAAAGTTTTTTAATTGATTCATTAACAAGGTAAGCGTTGACCGTATACCTGCATGAAGCAGATTGAATCCGGAATGAAAAATTAGAAAGCATAGTATTTGGCGTTGGTGATAAATCAGAAACTAAGTATCCTGAAAAACTCAGGCCATGGCCCCATCTCTTCTTTGTATTGTTTGGCCATTACCCTTGTTATTTGTGCAATATGTGTTAGGTCATGTACCACCCACGTTGATAATAGGTTTCGCAACGCTACTTCTCCCAATTTCGGGTGCATTCCTTTTTTGTCAAGATCCGCTTCCGCCAACTTCAAAGACTTTAGCCAATTTACGTTTTCGAGTCTTACTTTTTCAAATTCATCAAGTAACTGAGACAATGTTTTTCCTTTGCTTTCTTCAAACTGTGCAAACCGGTCCCAGGGTATAAATGGTTTTGATAAACCAAACTCCACAATGATTTTTGTTCGTGCAGCCCAGTCTGTTTTCTCGCCATGGATCAAATGTCCCACTACATCATAAGGCGAAAATGTTTCAGGCCCTTCATTATTTATTATCCAATCTTCATCAAGATCGTTGAGTAATTTTTTCAGAACAATCGGTGTTCTTTCAAGTATTTGATAAGATTTGTTTAAATCGAATTTCATTTCTTTTTCTTTGTTGGTTTCTTCTTACTTGCTCTTGCAATTTTATTATACTCTAATGCAAGGGTCACCCAGTACTCAAGTTTCTTTTTTGTTGTTAAAACGTCTGCATCAACAAATACAAACCCCTTCATTATTCTTCCGGTAAAATCCATTGGTTTGCAACCTTCTTTTTCAATCACTTCTTCATATTTGGCAGGATCAAGCCTAACCATTAGCCTTTCTTTTTCTACACCGACACACATTTTATCGTTTACCATAAAGCATAATCCTCCGAACATGGCTTTCTCCTCCACATTTTTATGTGTAAGAGAGATCAACTCTCTTGTCATGTCAGCTAGCTTTTCATTGTACGCCATAAAATTATTTTTGAGGTACTGAATGCAAACCAATGCGGTTTCCTTCCGTATCAAAAATAACAGCCATATAACCATACTCCGGGCTGATCTCTGTTTTTGGAACCATGATCTTTCCTCCGGCAGCTTCTACTCTATCCAATACAATTTGCACATCAGGGTTTCCATTCAGGTAGATCAATGGGCCATCGGTACCGGAAGGTTTGTGAAAACCACCACTATCAACCAATGCACCACCTACCTGTGTCATCATATCATTCAAAGGAAACATCCGCATTTTAATATTAGGCAGATCAAGCGGATTAAGTTTGATATTAAAAATTGTCTCGTAAAATTTTGTTGCCCTGTCAAGATCTGTAGTTCCAATCTCGAACCAACTGATTGCATTGTTCATATTGAATTGATTTAGTTATTGAGGTTGATATAAATCTTACTGGTTAATATCTTTCCCTTCTTTCAGCTTTGCAATATTTGCGCTGATAGCAGCTTTTTGTGGTTCGGGAGATTGTGCCAAAGCCTTCTCAGCATATTCAATTGCTTTATTAAAATCTCCTTTTGCAGAGTAATAAGACATGAACCCCGCATTTACAGTAAGCACATCACCGTTCTTTTTTTGATTTGCATTAAAAATTTCTAATGATCTGTCCAATCTCTTTGCAGTTATCATATTCCTGCCAGCAGCCATATACTGGTTAGTGTTGGCAAACACTAACGCTTCGTTCATTGCAGAATCCGCCTGTGGCAGTTTATTATTTTTTGCATACGCATTACTCAATATGCTTAGTGTTGGAAAGCTTTTAAGTCCTGATGCACGTTGTGCCCACGCCAACGCTTCTTCAAGATTGATATTTTTATTTAAACAAAAGTTTGCAGCTGCAATAAGGTTTTGTTGGGTAAATCCTTTCTGACTTGTTACTTCATCACGCAGTTTTGCAATTACGATATTGTCAACATCTACATCTACCTTAAATGGAAAAGAAAGATATTCCCATTGCAATGCAATTACACAGTATTTTTCCCTTTGCTCAATGAATTCATACTTCAACCATTCTACGCATTTATCCAGCTTCACAGGTTTAATATCTACCCGCAGTGCATCGAATTTTTCATCGTAAAAAAAGCTACCCCACGAGCCCGATTGATTAGAGAAAATAACAGTTGCTTTATCCGGCCATACCGCCATATGCAAACCATAAGTGCCCGCTTTAAGATCTTTACCTTCCACTTTCACATCATGTTCAAATGTAATGATCGTATTTTCATTGGCTCCTGCACGCCAGGGCTGAGTGTTTTTGTTGGTGTTTAAGTTGACGGTAGTAAACCCGTACGAAACAGGAAAATTGGCGCCATCACCAAATAGCTTTCCTTCCCGTTTATTTACATCAGGTCTTGAATACTTGATAGTAATGGAAGTGATACCGACTTCTTCGGAAACAGTTGCCCTTGGGTTACCACCACTAGGGGGTAGATCCATCTGGGCATTTATAGCAATGCTTAAGGAGAATAAAGCAACAGTAAGATTCAGCTTTTTCATGTTTTTATATTTTAGTGTTGTGTAAAATTATTTTGCGATGCGGAGGAATATCAGATTTCCAGATCTTACGATAGAGTTTCCATTTACCATCTTCTTGTTTGCCGGATGTGTATGATCGACATGATAGCAGGGAAATATGACAGCAATACAAGCTGCCAAAATTATTGATCTCATGTTTTGGTTGCTTTGATTTCCTTAAAGGTCAGAAAACTCCGGGAGTATTATTCACCGTTTATCACGGCAATTGGTCTTTTAAACGGTTTCCGGCAATTAATTGTAAAACGATCGAAATAAAGGAGCTTTATTTTTTTCTTCTGTATTCCAGGTCATATTCTGTGGTCCATGTTTTTCCATCATCATCACTGCGTTCACCCAACTGCCGGACCTTATCATTACTGAGTTTTGTAAAAGTGAGTTTTCTCATAAATACTTTTCCTTTGGGGCCAACGACCTTATCGGCATAATACACAATTTTACCGTCTGCTCCTTCTCCTCTTAAAAACTCTGTTGTATTGCCAGTATTATCAACCCATGTCTGTTGCCATTGTTTGGTAGCAACATTGTACATATTAAAACTCTTACCAGAGAAAATCAACCCTTGTTGTGAACCGGCACTTGTCCATTCTTCAAGTATCACACAACTGTCAAGTATGATGCTGATCTTACTATCGCCACCTTTAGTTCCATTTGGTGCAAATGCCTCCCAATTACCAACCCAAAAATCAAACTGGCGAAAGACAGGAAGCGAACAAGGTTTTTGTGCTACGAGAGATTGAACAGTAATAATGACGGCAATAGCAAAAGCAATCTTTTTCATAAGCAAACTGTTTCATCCAAGACCTGTTTTCTGTCAATTTTGTTGTTTGGCTTATCCCTTAATGTTTCCGCTTATCAGGAAGATGTGTTGGTGTTGTCAGCCTGCAATGTATCAGTTTTTAAAGAATGGATGGGGCAATAAAAGCCGCTCTGCAAAAGCAGAACGGCGTAATGTATAGCCATTAAACTACGAAAAGATTAATTAGTATTTCGGTTACCGCCGCCGCCACCACCACGGCGCATAGTGGGCTCAATAGAATCTTTCCAGATCTTAAATTGTTCTTCTGTCAACACAGCTTTGATAATATCATTTTTTGCATTATCCCATTTTTGTCTTTCAGCCATCATTGTTTCCCTGTCAACAGTACCGGGACCACCAGCCATCATCTCCTGCATTTTTTTATCCTGGTTGCGGTGTAGCGTATTTAAAGCAGAGTCAAGTATCGCAAAGGTCTTAGCCTCCAGTTTAAAAGCACTATCCAGTTTAAAGTGAATAGCAGCTGTCCTTTCTTCAGGGGTACGGCGTTGAAAACCACCACCGCCACCACCTTGCGCTGACGCAATCGTAGTTGCTCCCATTACAAGGGCAAGCATTATTAGAAATCTTTGTTGCATTCTTTTAATTTTTAAGTTGAGTTATTAATAACAAATTTTAGACGTTTTGCGTTGTAAAAACCTTCGATACTCATAAAAAAGGCCAGAAATTGATTTCAGGCAAGCTATTTCTTATCAATATCATTAGCTTAGGCCCTTAAATCGTTTAAATAATGCAAAGAATTCTTACTGTTTTAATAGCATCCGCCATTAGTGTTATATCCCGCGGGCAAGCAAATGAGAAAATGGATTTTGAGAAATATAATCCCAAGTCAACTCTGGTAGTTCCGGAACATAAATTAACAAAAGCTAAATTTCCATTTATAGATGTACACAACCATCAGTATAGTATGCCGACGCAAAACCTCACAACACTGATTACCGAGATGGATAAGCTGAATATGAAAGTGATGGTGAACCTGAGCGGTCAGAGTGGAAACAGCATTGTTCAATCGGCGAAAAATATAAAAGATAACTATCCAAAACGATTTATCGTTTTTGCAAATGTTAATTTCAATAGAGTGGGTGAAGAAGGCTGGGGTGAAAAAGCAGCAGCTCAATTAGAAACAGATGTAAAGAATGGGGCGAATGGTCTAAAGATCTACAAAAGCCTTGGAATGACTGAAAAGGACATTACTGGAAAACGTATTCCTGTTGATGACCCACGGCTTGACCCTGTTTGGAAAAAAGCAGGAGAATTAAAAATACCTGTACTTATTCATACAGCCGATCCAAAATCTTTCTGGGACCCGATGGATGAAAACAATGAACGCTGGCTTGAGTTGGCAACAAAACCAGGAAGAAAAAAGAACGGTGATGCAGATACTGTTTCATGGCAGCAATTGATAGATGAACAACACCGCATGTTTAAAAAACATCCGAACACAACATTTATCAATGCACATTTCGGTTGGCATCCGAACAATCTTCCAAAGCTCGGGCAACTGATGGATGAAATGAAAAACATGTATGTAGAGTTTGGCGCCGTGATTGCTGAACTTGGAAGACAACCACGAGAAGCAAAAAAGTTTTTTGAAAAATACCAGGACAGGATCTTATTTGGGAAAGACAGCTGGGTACCGGAAGAATATGCCACCTATTTCCGTGTGCTGGAAACAGAGGATGAATATTTTCCTTATCATAAAAAATATCATGCTTTCTGGGCTATGTATGGAATGGGCTTGCCTGATAACATTCTGAAAAAGGTATACTACAAAAATGCTTTGAAGATCATTCCGAATATTGATAAATCACAGTTTCCGGATTAAAAACGGGCCGGGTTAGTTGTAATTATTCATAACTGCTAACCCGCATTTTCTTGCCTTCATTTACAAAGACTTTGCCTTTTTCTTTAATGGTGGATGATTGAGAAGCTTCATCACTCAATAATTTGTCCATATACTTTTTTACAGTATCTGCATTCGCTGTCTCAGCTGAACCACTAATAATGGCCTCTGTTGCGTAAGAAACCGGTAAAAAACTTTGTTAAATGAGATCCCCAAACTTTTTCCCGGAAATGCGTATGTAATTATCTGTTTGGGGACATCCTATGAGGCAAACGACACCTTATGCGGCCAACAAAGCTTAGCCTCGACCCCCGCTGGTTCCAGGTAATTTTCCAGGCAATTTTTCTGTCCTATGGTATTTTTTTTCTGAGCTGGAATGCAGACTGGCTCCATTATATCATCAGCATCGGTGGCTGTTTAATGTTTCAATACAGTGCCGATTCGATCAAAGCAAAACGTTTTTTACGAATAAATGAATTTGACCGTTGGGGTTTCAGTGTCCTGATCAGTGCGATGAGTTTGTGTTTATTACTTAAAACAAATTACTGGTATATCAGTTTACTTGCTGCTTTTTTAACGGTTACTTCAAAGTATATTTTCAGATTTAATCACAAACATCTTTTCAACCCTTCAGCATTTGGGATCATTGCAGTAATGCTTCTTACAAAAGAAGCGTGGCTGAGCCCGGGACAGTGGGGAAGTAATACCGTTATTTTCTTTGGTGTAATAACACTCGGTACAATTGTAGTAACCCGTGTTCAGAAACTTGATATTTCATTGGCGTTCCTGCTTACGTTTATCGGCTTACTTTATTGGCGGCAGGTTTATGTGCTCGGCTGGCCAATGGATCATTTCCTGCATTCAATAAGTACTGGCAGCTTATTACTATTTACATTTTTTATGATCAGCGATCCCCGCACTTCGCCCAATCACCCGGTAGCAAGAATACTTTGGGCCATGTTGATTGCAGTAGTTGCATTTTATCTCGCCGCTTTTAAATGGAAGTATAACACAGTGATCTGGGTACTGGTTGCAGCAGCTCCGCTTGTTCCATTACTGGATGCAGTTTTTAAATCAAAGGAATTTAAATGGACGACAACAACTCTTTCTTTTAATCTTATTTATAAACTCAAACAAATAGTCATGAAACCAATTTTGAAAAAAGGAGCCGCTGCTATTATTCTTATGGCAATGATCAGCCATGAAGCCGCTGCGTTTTGCGGATTTTATGTAAGCAAGGCCGACGGCACATTAAAAAACAAAACATCCCAGGTAATTATTGTGCGGGATGGTAACCGGAATGTGATCACTATGTACAATGATTTTAAAGGCAACCTGAAAGATTTTGCCATGGTCGTGCCGGTGCCGGTTGTCTTACAGAAAAAAGATATTAAAGTAGTAGAGCAATCCATTTTTAATACACTGAATGAATATAGTAAACCGAGATTGGTTGAATATTACGACCAGAATCCATGCGACCAGCGGGAGTATTACAAATCAATGCGGGACTCGCAGGGTGCAATGAGCGAGGTTGTGGTTACTGCTAACGGAATTAAGAAAAAGCAAGAAACTGTAAAAATTGAAGCAAGGTATTTAGTAGGAGAATATGATATATTAATCCTCTCTGCAAAAGAATCAACAGGATTAAAAACATGGCTGGATGAGAATGGTTATAAAATACCGGATGGTGCAGAAGAAGTGCTTGAACCTTATATAAAAAGCAACCTGAAGTTTTTTGTAGTGAAAGTGAATGAAGCAGAAAAGAAAAAATTACCCGGTAATTTTTTGCGTCCCATTCAGATCAGTTTTTCTTCTCCCAAATTTATGTTGCCCATCCGCCTCGGCATGGCTAATGCGGATGGCGACCAGGATATGATCGTATATGCGTTTACAAAAAAAGGCAGAATAGAAGCTACGAATTACAGAACCATTTCATTGCCTACCGGTAAAAATGTTCCGTTGTTTGTAAAAAACAATTTTGGCAACTTTTATGCAAATCTTTTTCAGCACCAATGGGATAAAGAAGGCAAAGCGTTGGCAATGCTTGAGTATGCATGGGATGTAAGCCCGAAGAATTATGTGAAATGTGATCCTTGTGTTGCAACCGCACCATCAACGCAAGATTTAGTACAAGCTGGCGTTTGGTGGATCAACCGTGATTGGAATGATTATGGAGATGTGGACCAGCAGGAAGAAGATTATTCAGACAAAGTTTACTTCACAAGACTGCATGTTCGCTATAACCGCAAATCATTTCCACAAGACCTGATGTTCCAGGTAACACCCAATATAGAGAATTACCAGGCAAGATATGTTATTACACATCCGGCTACAGGTGATTTCGCTTGTGATGCAGGAAAGAAATACTTAAAAGAACTGAAACAGCGCCGTGCTGATGAAATGGAAATGCTTACTTATTTAACAGGTAAAAACTATAGCGATTGGGATGTAGTGATTGAAGAACCAGAAGAAAAATATATACCTGTTGAAGCTAAGTATGCAACACTTGCTCCTTTAATAAATGATAAATCGAAGAGAGATAAAGGAGTTTTATACGCGACAATTGGTATTGTTGGATTGATCTCTCTCGCTGGCTTCAGACGAAAAGGAAAAAGTAGTTAACATTTAAGTAGTAGAGCTTGCTTTCGGAAGCTCTACTACTTCCCATGACGAAATTTATTTAGCTTTTGCAAATAATCTTTCTTTCATTTTTTTATCGTGGCCATAAACATCGTCGCGGAAATTTAATTTACCATCCCTGTCAACCCAAGCTGTAAAATAGCCGATAAAAACAGGGATAGGCTCTTTTAAAGTATAATATTGTTCTGTCCCTGCATTCATTGCCTTTGTTATTCTTAATGAATCCCATTTTGGATCATTTCGTAAAAGATATTGTGCAACTCTTTTTGGCTCACTAAGCCGGATACATCCATGGCTAAAAGCTCTTTTGTCTTCATTAAAAAGGCTTTTTGATGGAGTATCGTGCAAATAAATGTTGTACGTATTAGGAAATAAAAATTTAACCTGCCCAAGTGCATTCCATGGTCCCGGTTTTTGTCTTACGCTATTGCCATTCCATTCCATGTGTTGTCTTGCCAAATAATTTTTATTCCTTGCTATTCCGGGCAATATTTCCTTTCTTAAGATTGAGGAGGGAACATTCCAGTAAGGACTAAAAACGACATATTTTAAATTACCTGTAAAGATCACTGTATTGTTCGCTGCACTACCTACCACAACATTTGAGCTCCAGCTATATTTTCCTTTATCATATACATGCAATCGAAACTCCGGTATGTTCACCAACAAATAATCTGTAGATGGCTCTGCAGGCAACCAACGAATGCGTTCCATATTTATTAAAATCTGGTGTAATCGTTCTTCTATAGGCCGGTTCATTTCATTTATCAGCAACATCGTGATAATACCATCTTCTTTGAATCCATAACGTTTCTCAAAACTTTTTACAGCCTCTTCTAATTCCTTTGTAAAAATTACAGTCGTATCTTCTTTGATCATATCGCCTGTTAAAAACAATCTTTTCTTAATTAGTGACAACAACGCCGAGGTATCATTTAATTTATAACTTTTCTTATCTGGTTTTCCAATTGACCAACCACCTTTTTTTTCGATCTCATAATATTTAAGAAGATAGCTCTTTAATAGATCATACTGCCGGTTTACCGGTTCGAGTTCTTTTAAATTTTTACCCTTTCGGGACAATAAAGAATCAAGTAGTGCAGAGGGATCAATTTTTTTCCGTGGAATAAACCAATCTAATTCATGTGCATCAAGTTGATTTCTTCCCTGGTAAGCTCTCCTGGTATAGCGAAAAAATTGCCCGGTCAAAAGCAACTCCGTATTTAATACAATGCTATCGCTAATATCATAATTAAAATTCCCGCTCCACAATGAATCATATAATTTTTCAAATGAATAATTTCTTAAAGTACTGTCCTGCGAATAGCTGATGTACTCTTTATACGCCACATAAAAAGAAGAAGCGTAGTCGGCCATGCCTTCTTTAAAAAACCAGGCAAATTGGTAATTGCGGGCATTATAGAAATTTCGCATTCTTTTCTTAATAGAATCATGAAACTGTTGTTTGCCAATAAATTTTTCCATTTGCAGGCTGTCAAAAAATATCTCGCTGTAGGAAGTTCCTGATTTGATAGAAGTATCCCTTGATGTTGCCGGGGCCTGTGCCTTGTTGCCAGGTTGCTTGCAACTATAACATGTTATTATGATGACTGAGGAAAAAAGGAGTATCTTTTTCATGGTTAATGGTTTCCTTATGATGTAAATTAATTCAAATACAAGAGGTAACGGGAGGTTGAATAAAAAATAAATCGAAAGAGTTTAGTTGCTCTTTTCGGGTTATCTTGCACTCCCAAAATTTTTTAAACATGGAGTACAATAAATTGGTAGCAGTCACGGGTTTGCCCGGCTTGTATGAACTGGTAAGCAGTAAGTCTGATGGTGCAGTGGTACGGTCACTGGATGATGGCAGCACAAAATTTGCTGCTACACGCAGTCATAATTTTTCACACCTGGAAAGCATTGAAATTTATACACAACAGGATAACGTAAATCTTGTGGATATTTTTAATGCCATTGAAAAAGCAGGTGGTTCACTGCCTGACACAAAAGATAATGCAGCACTGACAAAATATTTTCAGAAAGTTTATCCTGAAATGGATTTTGAAAAAGTGTATACCAGCGATATGAAGAAAATGGTGAAATGGTATGAGCAATTAAAAAAACACAATATTGAGATCAAGCTAACTGAAATGCCAGAAGAAGCTGACGAGGAGGTTCTTGAATCAGTACCTGAAGAAAAAGAGAAGCCTAAAAAGACTGCAAAAAAGAAAGAAACTTCTTCTGAAAAAACAGAAAAGGAAGAAAAGCCTAAAAAAGCTGTAAAGAAAAAGTAAACAGGAAATTATAATTAAAAGCTGCGAACACCAAAAAATGCTCGTGGCTTTTGTTTTTAAATATTTACTATGAATTATTCTGCTGATATCAAAAAACTCCCTCGTCATTTTTTACCTGGAACACTTGAAATAAAAAACTGGGAAGTATTGGAGCCATATTTTAAAAATCTCGATGATAGAGGGCTCAATTCACAAGCTGATTTGGAGCAGTGGCTGAAAGATAGCAGTGAACTGGAGGCCGCAATCAGCGAAGACGCATGCTGGCGTCAGGTTCGTGCTACTTGTGATACAGAGAATAAGGAGTATGAAAATGCTTTTAACTATTTTATGATGGAGATTCAGCCAAAGATCCAACCCTGGGCTGATAAGCTGAATAGAAAACTAATTGCTTCTCCTCTTACTAAAGAACTTGATCAAAAGAAGTATTTTACTTTTTTAAGAAATATTAAAAAGAGCATTGACCTTTTTCGTGAAGAAAATATTCCACTGCAGGCAGAACTAAGTGTCGAAGCACAAAAATTTGGAATGATCGCCGGCAAAATGACCGTGAATGTAAACGGGCAGGAATATACATTACAGCAAGCGGCTAAATTTTTAGAAGACCCTGATAGAAAACTGCGTGAAGAAGTTTACAGAAAAGTAAATGACCGCCGTCTTCAGGATAAAGACCAGCTCAATGAGTTGTACTCGAAGCTGGTAGATAAAAGAAATAAAGTTGCACATAATACCGGGTTTAAAAACTATCGTGACTTTCGTTTTGCAGAGCTGGGACGTTTTGATTACACGCCTGCTGATTGTTTTCTTTTTCATGATGCAGTTAAACAACATGTGCTTCCGTTGATCAATTCTATTTACGAAGGAAAAAAGAAAAAACTGGGATTAGATACTTTACGTCCGTGGGATATAGATGCAGAACCAGAAGGTACTGAGCCTTTGCGTCCTTTTAAAAATGGAGAAGAACTTACACAAAAAACGATTGCCTGTTTTGATGAGCTGGGAACCTTCCTGGGTGATTGCTTACGAAAAATGAAAGAGCTCGGGCATTTTGATCTTGAGAGCAGAAAGGGTAAAGCTCCCGGAGGTTACAATATGCCACTGGCTGAAAGCGGCGCCCCTTTTATTTTTATGAATGCAGCAGGAACGCTGGATGATGTAACCACGATGGTGCATGAAGGCGGCCATGCTATTCATTCTTTTCTCAGCCATCATCTTGAATTGAGCGGATTTAAAGAATATCCTACTGAAATGGCAGAGGTAGCGAGTATGAGTATGGAATTGATGAGTATGGATAAATGGACAGTTTTCTTTGACAATAAAGAAGAACTGGTACGGGCAAAAGAACAGCAACTGGAAAGAGTAATAACAATTCTTCCGTGGATAGCCATTATAGATAAGTTCCAACATTGGGTGTATGAAAACCCTTTGCATACATTAGAAGAAAGATCTGAAAACTGGTTGAGAATATTAAATGAATTCGCTTCACAAGTAGTAGACAATTCCGGCCTGGAAGAATACCGGAAATATGGATGGCAACGTCAGCTTCATCTTTTTGAGGTTCCTTTTTATTATATCGAATATGGAATAGCTCAATTAGGGGCAATAGGCATGTGGATGCAGTATAAAGAGAATGGGAAAAAGGCTCTCGATAACTATCTGGCAGGGCTAAACCTTGGTGGTACCAAGACCCTTCCCGAACTGTTTTCTGCTGCCGGCCTGCGTTTCGATCTTTCACCCCAGCATATTGGCAGCCTGATGAATTTTGTTAAAAAGGAACTCGATAGTTTAACAGGAGCATAAAAAATACTACGAAAGTGGTATTGTCAGGTCTCAGGAAGGAATCTACATTTGAGTATCAAAACGAATTAATCAAACCGATTATAAACTTTTGCTACTAATCAGAGCCTTAACCTGAGTCCCGGTGTTTCCACAACGGGGCTTTTTTTATGTCCCTTTTGGTAAATTAGGCCATACAGTTTTTGCAAACGCCACTAATCACAACTTCAATTTGTTCCGGCGAATATCCTTTAGGAAGTTTTATTTCCGGGGTTGTTACTTCATCGAGACAGTAAGTGGTGCCACATTCCTTGCATTGAAAATGGATATGATGATCATGATGATGACCTTCTGAACATTCATCTTTACATAATGCGTACTTTATCGAATTATCAGGAGTTGGAATTGTATGAATAATTCCTTTATCAACGAATACTTGCAGGGTACGATATACAGTTACCCGATCAAATTTTTCTCCGGCACCTTTTTCAATATCTGCATGCGCCAATGCGCCTTCTTTCCCAATAAAAAGACCCAAAATTTTTTTCCGGGTGTCAGTAACACTTAGATTATTTGACTTTAATATCTGATCAACCTGCATAACTGTTTATTTAATCTTTTAATGTTTTTTCAATATCACGTATAAGACTATTTACTTCATCCATTTTTAATCCATCATATATTTTAAATACTTCCCCTCTTTTATTTACTAAAGCCCAGAACTGAGTATGTAAAAAATCATCGTCAATACTTTTTAAATTATTGGCCGGATCATCAACAGCATAAGCAAACCGGGCCATGTTATATAAACTATCCTTACGACCTGTGAGAAAGATCCAGTTCGCCGGATCAGCACCAATAGAATCTGCATAACGTTTTATCCTCGGTACAGAATCCACTTCCGGATCGCTTGTATGTGATAGTATCAAAAAATCCTTTTCACCTTTGAATCGTTCATACACTTTTTTAAGATTCCCATTCATTTCCGGACAAATACCCCGGCAAGTGGTAAAAAAATAGCTTGCTACAAACACTTTACCGGCCACATCTTTTTCTGTTACCTGTTTTCCTTCCTGGTTGGTGAAAAAGAAAGGTTTAGCCCGGCTGATCGGCGTCAGCTTAGATCTCTTAAACTCAGGAACAAGTGAGGTAATAATAAAATAGAACGCCACAATAAGACCCGAAAAGAATAAGATGTAAAATGTTTTTTTGCTTATGCTCATTTGAAGCACAAAGTTAACCCATGGAATGCGAATCAATTCAGACCAGGGTTCCTAAACCGGTAAATTGTATTTTGCAACAAGGTTGCTTTTTTCTATCTTTGCTGTTCGCATGAACTTCAAAATCAATTGGGACGCATTAGGAATATCAGCCAGCCTGGCCTGTGCTATTCATTGCGCCCTGTTGCCAATGTTTTTGACCTCGCTGCCATTATTCGGGATTAATATTATTCATAATTACTGGTTTGAAGCAAGCATGATCTTACTCGCAATGGCGATTGGTGGCTATTCATTATATCATGGGTTTAAAAAACACCATCATAGCAGCTTGCCGATGTTATTATTTTTTTCGGGGCTGAGTTTTCTTTTTTTAAAAATGTTTTTACCTCAATATGAACTGTGGTTGCTGATCCCCGCAGTGATCTTAATTGTTTCAGCACATATAAATAACTACCGCTTCTGCAGAGTGCATAATCATGCTCATTCAGAAGATTGCGATCATTAATACTGCTTTCCGGAAATTGATTTAATCTGTTTATCTTAACCCGATAAATCTTTCAGTAAATGAAAATGCTATTCTTACTCCTTGCAATGTTCTGCATAACAACTTTATTTGGCCAATCAAAAGATGAAGCGGCTGTTCGAAAAGTTTTAAGTACTCAAAATGAAGCATGGAACCGTGGCGATGTAGTTTCTTTTATGAAAGGTTATTGGGAAAACGATTCAATGATGTTTATTGGAAAAGGCGGAGTGACATATGGGTATAAAAACACACTTGCGAATTATAAAAAAAATTACCCCGATACCGCAACCATGGGTAAACTCACATTCACGTTGATTTCTGTAAAAAGATTATCAGAAAAATATTTTCGTGTAGTGGGCAAATATTATTTAACGAGAAGTATTGGTGATGCAAGCGGCCATTTTACGTTATTGTTTGAAAAGATAAATGGAGAATGGGTGATCATTGAAGACCACAGCAGTTGATCTTACTGTAGCTGGTAGCGGTTCATCATTCTTGCAAAAACAAAATAAGAAGCCGAAAGCCCGATCACTGAAGAAGCAATATCAAAATAATCAAAGGTTCGGCCAAAGACAGGGAATAACTGCAGGTATTCATTTATTACCAGCATACCAAACCCCAGCATGCAAACTACCCGCAGGTCTATTAATGATTGAATACGGAATATGCGTGCCACAAAATAATTCTTTCCCGAAAAAAGCCAGTAAGCTCCAAATGGAATGAGAAATGAGCCAAGAAGATTAGGTGCTATGCCAAGCAACAGCCTGGCTGGTTCTTCAAAATGATAATTTGGGCGGATACCAAATTTTATTGACCAGATAACAAGGGCACCTGTGATCATAAACCAGCGGCAAAGTGTTTTTAACTCCATGGCAGATTAGTTTTTCTAAAATAGAGATTTTAATTCAGCTGGCAATAATCGCTGAATAGTATTTTAAAAACTTTAGCGACCACCGTTTTTCCAGGTCTTTATTAAATAGTAAACGAGGGCAACAAGCCCGATAAGAAAAAAAGAATAGAAGAGAATATTGTAGAGGATGGGATTTTTTCCAATCAAAGCAAGCTTATAGTAAAGACCAAAAGTTAATGCAGCGATCAGCAGGATCAATGACCAACTGATCGAGTAAAGAATTTTCCTGAAATACTTTTTTACTTCTTTATCCATGCCGCCCTCTTCCTGCATAAACAAAATGATTAATTGAAAATGGAAGGTCGCAAAGATCAGTCAAAGCAACAAAGAGGTTAATCGGTAGTGTCTCAGTTTGAAATCAGGTAGTTGTAAAATGCTTTTGAACCACATAGACACATAGGCCACAGTAGTAAGAAACACATAGAATGTCTATGTGAAAACCTATGTAACTATGTTCCTATGTGGTTCAATTTTTTCAAACTGAGATACTACCGTCTAATCAATTAACAGATCAATAAAGGCGGTACTGTCACCATTAAATACATTAAAATCTACTTTGGATATAATACCATTTACCCGGCCCTCTTCGCTATGTTGCCAGAAAGACCAGTTACGACTGATACGCGGCTGGTTGTATTCATAATAATGTGCTGCCCATAGCATATACTTATCAAACTCACTGCCGAGATACTGTTTATAAAAACCTACATTGGTATAAATGATGGGTGTTACTCCATAATAATTTTCAATAGTTATCAGCCACTGTTTTACTTCTTTTTTTAAGGCTGCGCCGGTTGATCCATTAAGTTGTTCAATATCCAGTACCGGCGGCAGGTCGCCGGGCTGCAGATCAACATTATCAATAAAATTCTGCGCCTGCATCATTCCATCCTTTGATGCAATAAAAAAATGATAGGCTCCGCGAATAAGCCCCGCTGCTTTTGATTTTTTCCAGTTGCGGCGAAACTGCGGGTCTGCATTACCAATGCCTTCAGTTGCTTTTATAAATGCGAACTTTATAGAAATATTTTTCACCCGCATTTCTTTTACTGCATCCCAGGCGATCATCTGCTGGTAACGGCTTACATCTATTCCATGTACAGCATATTGTTCAGGAATTGCAATTCCGAATTCTTTATACTTTACAAAACGGGCTTTACGTAATTGCAGCCATTCGATAGTATAAAGGATTCCCAATGTGAGCAGGCCTAATGCAATAAATAAGATGAGTCCAAGTCGCCATTTTTTATATCCTTTTCTTTTTGCCAAGTGGTGTTTGTGGTTTAGCGGACAAATATACTTAGCAGGTCATTTTCATTTCGTTAAATTCACTTTTGAAATAAAACTAAATGCTGCGACTGTTCTGGAAAATATGGTGGAAGCTCGGAGGTTGGAAACTGAAAGGTAATTTTCCCTATCACATAAAAAAAATGATGCTGATCGTTGGGCCGCATACAAGCTGGAGAGATATTCTTGTCGGCTTTGCAGTAAGGGAGCAGCTAAAGATCAGGAATGCGAAATTCCTGGGAAAGAAAGAATTATTTGATGGGCCGTTTGGCTGGCTGTTTCGCTGGCTGGGCGGTGTACCGGTTGACCGCTTCAGCAGACATGGCGCCGTAGAACAGGTAACAGAACTATTTAATAAAAACAATGAGTTCATTGTAGCGATGTCACCCGAAGGGACAAGAAAAAAAGTAGATAAACTAAGAACGGGCTTTTATCATATTGCCAAACAGGCAAAGGTTCCGATACAAATGGTGGGGTTTGATTTTAGTAAGAAAGAAGTTATATCTGCTGAGCCGTTTTATCCCGGTGATGATGAAGCCGCCGACTTTAAACATATCATTGATTTTTTTGCACCGATCAAAGGGGCAAAACCTGAGCAGGGTTTGGGGCATCTGAAAGCAACTAACAACTAATGGTAAATTATTAATTATTGGTTGGTTTTTTACACAGTTCATGTTGGCTGTAGATTTAGTCCTTGATAGATGCTAAGCTATCAATCGTCCTATAAAGGTTGAGTAAGCTGTCTTGTCTTACTAAACGATATTTTTGAAAATCTTTTTCCAATAAAGGGAAGTCGCAATTACTAAATTTTGTTGTGTCGTAAACAATAGGCATATCTCTATTACTGATTAGCCCCTCAATCTGAGGTCGAAACCTATTGTTAACGTGAAGTCGGTACTGGTCTATAAATTGTTTTTTGTCAACTACGTAAGTGTACCATATCCGGATGTCGCTAGAGCGAGGAAATCTCTCCATACTTTTAACCTTCCCAACGGTCAGAGCCTTGTTCCTTATCAAACTCTTCTGCGCTCTATTTAAAAAATAAAACACAACAAGCATAACGAAAAGCATAAAGACTAAAAACTTCAAAACATCTTTATGCCTTTTTTGAAGTGTCAAGTTTCTATTGTTTGAGAATTATAGTCGTTAAAAAATTTACAGCCAACTCATAAATATACGCAATAGCTGGTATAAAATTTCTATGACAATCAACAGATTTTTTTATTTCAGCATTATAACGCCCATGCGAAATTACAGGATTAAGTATTTTTTGAAGTAACAATCAATTCACAAAAACCTCATCTGTAAAAATCCATCCTCTATCTCCTTTGCCCGGATGCCATTTAGGTAATTTTGCAACAGGCACAGCAACTACTTTAATGTACTTAACAGTTGCAGTATTGAATTTTACTTCAAATCCTTTTTGATAAGATGGCTTGACCATTGCCGGTTGTTCGGGAATGATGCGGCCAAGCAATTTCAATTTCTTTGATTCATCACCACCCCAGACTTCTATTGATTGCGGAGGCATGATATAACCACCAATATCAATCAATGAACTCATTGTTATACTGGAGATCTCTGAGGGTTGATTAAAGATCAGTAATGCTTCCATTTTATTCTGCCGGAATGCTACCCACTTACCACTACGGAAACTATTATTTCCTTTAACAAGATCGATCAGTGTTTTATTCTTTGCATCTTTATATTGTTCATCAGGTGGTAATAAATGAATAACTGAGTCAGGCTTGTATTTGGCAGCGTAAAAATAATTTTCCGTTATATCACTGCTGTACCAACCGGGTTTGTATGCTTTGGCTTTTAACTGAACATTTTTGCTGATGGTAACATCAGTATTATAAACCGGAGATTTTAAACTGTCTGGTTCAGTGCCATCTAATGTGTAGCGAATAGTAACGCCGTTGATATAATGTTTTAGCTTCAACGCAACAGGTTTTGTAATTATCTGTTCTTCGTTTTGTAAAACTGGTGCAGTTAATTTTAATGTGAGTGTATCACCGCGGAAACCGGTTTCAATTGCAAGATTCTTATTAGCTTGCTGTAATTGTTTGAGTTCATCATCTTTTATTCCTGTGCTCCATAGAAACAATTTAGATAGTTGTGGTAATGATACGATCTTTTTTACATCACCCATATTTAACTGATTGCCAGAAAGAGTAAGTTGTTTCAATTCTTTCAGCTTATTAAGTTCATCAAGGTTTGTTCCTTTGATACCTGTAAAAGAAAGGTTCAGTTTTCTTAATTGAGTTAATTGGCCAATTGTTTTTAAATCTTCATCCTTCAATGGCATTTTATTCAGGTTAAGAGAAACCAGTTGTTGTTTTACAGAAAGCAGATCTTTTAAAGCATCGGAGTTGAATTGTGATGCGCTAAAAAGTTCTGCACCCAATGCCGGCGACCCTTTTGCTAATGGATAAACGATCCGGTAATTATTATTTAACGATTTTATTTTGCTTTCATCTGCTGCTGCAAAATCATAATCATCTGTTTCGATCGTAGTAAAAATTCTGTTTGCAATTTTTCTTAGATCAGATTCGGGTTCCAGCTCCGTTACTTTAATTTTAAAATCAGCACCACTCTTTATCCAGTTGCTCAACACGGCCATTTCATCATCAGTTAATTGTGGCTTGCCTTGTGGTGGCATATGTTTTTTTGTTTCAAGCGGCAGGTGAATTCTTTTCAGGAGCAATCCAAAGTCGGCTGATGTTGAGTCCCATAATTTTCCGGTCTTACCACCTTTTAGCAAAAGCTCCTCCGTTTCCATTACCAGGTCACCTTTTGCTTTTTTGTTGTTGTGGCAACCCATGCATTTGGTTTGGAGAATGGGTTTAACCAGATCATTAAATACGATTGCATCTTCCAGCAACACCTGTTGCTGTTTTTTCTCCGGCATAATAGGAGCCAATAAAAAATTTTGTCCATGTGTAATGCCAGCACCCTGGTGCCCGGTGAATATAATAGCAGCAAAAGTGATCGCAGCTCCTGTAATTGTTATTGCGTTTGATCTTTGTAACTGGTTTCTGAAACCATACCACGCCAGCATTATAAGCGAAACAATTATGCCACTCCATTTATGCCAGCTCAATGCTTCAGCGTCATATCCCTCTTCTCTTGAGAGAAACAAACCCATCAATGCAGTAGCTGCAGATGTAAATGCAGCCAACAACAACAACCACTCACCAATATTATTGGCTGTTTCTGTAGGGGAAACTCTCTTCTGAAATAATAAAACCCATAACACATACAACACAACAAATACGATCGGGAAATGTAAAATCATTGGATGCATTCGGCCAATTACCTGTATCCATGAGGTCAGGACGATTCTGCTTTCAAACAATAACAAAAAGATAAGCAGGCAGTTTACTGCGAAGCTGATATTATAAATTATGTTTTTGGTTTTGTTCACTGGTTCAATATACTTTGATTTCATCAATAAAGCACCAGGCATGCTGTCCTTTGGCCAGGTGCCAGTCGGGCATTTTGTTAACAGTAATGATCATGAAAGAAATTTTCCATGTTGTTATAATTTTATCTTTTGGAGTGATCAAACGCATACTGCAACCAGCCGGCGATTCGACTTCACTTTGTATTGTTTCAGTTCCGAACGGATCATACACATTTTTCTCATCATCATAATAGAGAGCAACAATTTTTTTCGGTAAAAATATCCAGCTGCTTTCATTGCGTAGAAAATTCAGTAATACACCGCCTATCTTTTCTTTTTGAGGAAGCTCCACATTGATCCAAACCGTATCACTGTCAAATCCCATCCATGTTTTTGAAGAAGCATTTTCAATTCCTCCTTTATTATCAAATAAAGTACTGTCACCGCTACCGGGATATTTTGGATTTGGTGCTGTAGTGATTATTTTTTTTATTCTTTTCCCATCTTTTACAAAACTATATTGAATGGTTTCTGAAGGAGTAAATCCTTTAGCAAAAACTTTTGCTCTTACAGTATAGAATGATTGTTTTAAAACAAAAGGTTTTTTATAAAGCGAAGACTTTTCTGTTACCTCAGGAAAAGGGCCGGTAGGAAATCTATTAAAAATATCAAAATAAATTTTTGCTCCGGACTGTGCAAATTTCAATTCAAGTTTTGCTGAGTCTTTAAAAAACACAGACTCATATTTTACCAGGGGCTTTGCCAGCTGAAAGCTATCCTGTGCAAATAGATTTGTGCAAGTGAAAAATAAAATCAGGCTAAAGAGTTTCTGCATCAGGCTACCGGTTCTAATTTATAAGGATATTGTTTGCCGGAATTCCATTGGGCCACATACATATTTTCTTCGTCATCAATACATACATCATGCGGGTATTGAAAAACTTTAATGGTCTGGTACATTTCATCAGGCTTACCGTCTTTATAAACGGGCTCACTACCGGCAAGATTTGAAATAACCTTATTGTTTTTGTCAAGGATGGTTACAAACCCGGATTGCTTCCATTGATTGCTGTTACTTTGTAAAACGGCAGCATATAAATAATCTCCTTTAATGACAGGGCGGCAAACCCATGCACCGGGCAATGAAATAGTATCTATGAATTCGCCAGTCATCGAATAACGCTTAAAACAGTTCTGCTCCCTGGAAGTAACAATCAAAACTGGCTTGTTTTTATTTCTTGTATCTACACAAACTCCATGAGCATTTTTTAAATATTTTTCTTCTGTACCCCTGCCACCAAAATGCCGGATATATTCCCCCTTATGATTGTATTGGATAACAAAATCTTTTCCATATCCATCCACTACATAGATATCGCCATTTGAAGCAATAGTAGTTTCGGTAGGAACGTATTCCTCTGCTTTTGTATATTGTCCTGTTTCTTTAGGGTAGTCAAGCGTCATTAGCACTTTACCATCAATAGTTGTTTTAATTACCTGGTGGCGGTTATTATCACAAATGAATAATATATCTTCTCCGTTTTCATTAAACAAAGTCAATCCATGTGCGCCGGGATACTCGGTGCCCCAGCTGCTTAACAGCTTCCCTGACTTATCATAGATCAGCACATTATTCTTTGTTTCATTGGTGAGTAGAATGATACGGCCTTTTTTATCCTGTATCATTTCATGGCAATCTTTCACCGGGTATTGCATCGCATCAGCTTTGCTCCATTTAGTATTGATGCGGTAGCGTTTATTGCCATGACCAAGAATTGTATCCTCTGGTTTGGCTGATTTTAATAATGAAGGAGTGAGCAATGTACTTGCAGCTGCTAAAGATGTTTGTTGTATAAATTGTTTTCGTTTCATTTTTTTGTTTTACCACAGAGTCACGGAGACACAGAGGAATAAAGTTTCTTATCTCCGTGACTCTGTGGTGAATTTATTGTTCATAGAATTACAGAACGATGAATGGAGCGTCGCAACCATAGCATCATAGTAGCAATGGCGTTAAGTTCATAAATAATTTCAATTAACCATCAGACCGCATTTAGCGTTCCGATGGAAAGGCTACGCAATCAATCCATTGACCACCTCACCTGCTACATCCGTCAAACGATATCGGCGACCCAGATGTTTGAATGTAAGCTGTTCATGATTCAAACCCATCAATTTCAAAACGGTTGCATGAAAGTCGTTTACATGCACTGGGTTCTCGGCAATATTATATCCGAATTCATCGGTCTCACCATACACACCGGGTTTTATACCACCGCCTGCCATCCAAATTGTAAAGCAACGAGGATGATGGTCACGTCCATAATTATCTTTTGCCAATGGACCCTGGCAATAATTAGTACGACCAAACTCTCCACCCCAGATCACTAATGTTTCATCCAGCAAACCACGTTGCTTTAAATCACGAATGAGTCCTGCACTTGCACGGTCAGTATCCATACATTGTCCTTTGATCTCACCGGGCAGATTGCCATGTCCATCCCAACCCTGGTGATATAGTTGTACAAAGCGAACACCATTTTCAGAAAGTTTGCGTGCCAGCAAACAATTAGCTGCATAAGTACCGGGTACCAAACAATCGGGTCCATATAATTTAATAATGTCTTCCGGTTCTTTACTCATATCCGTTATCTCGGGCACGGCTGTTTGCATACGATATGCCAATTCATACTGCTGGATCTTTGTATTGATCTCCGGGTCGCCAAATTCTTTATATGATTCTTCATTCAGTGCAGATACATTATCCAACATTTTTCTTCTGTCATCTTTATCTATACCATCTGGGTTGTTTAAATATAACACAGGGTTTTCGCCACTACTGAATTGTACACCCTGGTGAATTGAATCGAGAAAACCATTTGTCCAGAGTTTTGAATAAACGCCTTGTCCATTACCTTTTCCTTTTGAAAGTAACACACAAAAAGCCGGCAGGTTTTTATTCTCGCTTCCCAAACCATAACTCAACCATGAACCCATGCTGGGACGGTTACCAACCTGTGCGCCAGTTTGAAAGAACGTCAATGCCGGATCGTGATTGATAGCTTCGGTATGTAATGTTTTAATGATACATAGATCATCAGCAATAGAAGCTGTATGTGGCAGCAACTCACTTATCCAGGCACGATGCTGGCCATATTGATTGAATTTAAAATAAGAACCTGCTAATGGAAATTTTTGTTGATTAGCTGTCATGCCGGTAAGGCGTTGCCCCATTCGTATAGACGCTGGCAGATCCTGGCCAAACATTTCAATCAGCTTTGGTTTGTAATCAAACAGATCCAGTTGTGATGGTGCACCGTTCTGAAATAAATAAATAATACGTTTTGCTTTGGGAGCAAAATGTGGTAGGCCTGTCATCACTAATTCTTCTTCACTGCCGCCACCAAACAAATCAGGAATAAGCAATGAACCCAATGCTGCACTGCCTATACCAAGACTCAGCCTTGATAAAAACTTGCGGCGGTTGATATTCAATCCATGTTCGAGAATCTCTTTTTGCATCACATTTATTTTATGTTGTCATCGCTATTATTACTATTAAACTTATGTTGCGTCCGCCTGAGGCGGATCAACTTTCTATTTTCTATTCAGCACAAATCAACCACCCTGTTATTTTCTAATCATTCTTCTTTGCGCACAAATATTGAACCCCCGTCCGTACCGGCACGGGCGGGCCTACGGGGTTCTCTAATCATTTGTTTTTCTTTTACCCCGGGTTTCATCCCGATAGCCATCGGGACTACCAATATTGCGCCCCGCTGGGGCGCCGAAACGTTTTCCTTCTTCTCAACATTTCGATTTTAAAAGAACTTTCCAAATAAGCAAGCCATGTGTACCGGCAAGCCCCCTTTAGGGGGTTTGGGGGTTTATGTTTTTGTAATTGCCTCCTCCATATTGTAAATAATATTCAGCACTTTCATCATCGCTGCTGAATTATTCAGATCTAATTTTTCATTCAATGGATATTCTCCCACTTTTAAAGTTTTCAAGGCATCCAGTTTTTTCTGTTGGAATAATAGTAACTGTTCATCATAATAATTTTTAAGAATAGACAATTCTTTTTCCGATGCTTTGCGGCAGATAATTAACCGAAATGCTTTGTTTATTTTTTCTTCCGTTGATGATTGTTCACTTACTAATTTCTGCGCCAACACTCTTGATGCTTCTAATACTGTCGGATCGTTCATCATGATCAGGGCTTGTAAAGGAGTATTTGTTTTTAAACGTTTTACTTCACATTGGTCACGGTTGCTGGCATCAAACAACATCATAGATGGTGGAGGTACGGTAAGTTTGATAAATGTGTACATGCCTCTTCTATACAATGCATCGCCTTCATCCTGTTTATAAGTGGCGAGTACACCACGACCCGATGTAGCAGCCTCCCATAAACCCTTAGGCTGGTAAGGTTTTACACTCGGACCCCCGATCGTCTTATTTAACAACCCGCTGCTTGACAAAACAACATCACGAACAAACTCAGCTTGTAATCTTGTTCTGGGCGCATGCGATAAATAAATATTCTCGGGATCTTTTTTCTGTTGTGCATCTGAAATTTTTGCAGATTGACGATAAGTAGCAGACAGCAGAATCTTTTTCATCAGTAGTTTTATGTTCCATCCGCTTTCCATAAAATCAACAGCCAGCCAATCGAGCAGTTCGGGATGAGAAGGTAATTCACCCTGCATTCCAAAGTCACCCGTTGTTTTTACCAAACCTCTTCCAAATATTTCCTGCCAGAGTTGATTTACAAACACTCTTGCAGTCAGAGGATTTCTTTTATCAATCGTCCATGCTGCAAGCCCCAGCCTGTTGCGGGGGAATTTTGATTCTTCAAATTTCATTACAGCAGGAATAGCTTCAGGTTGTACTTCCGTTGTCGGCATATTGTACACACCACGGCTTAGTATATATGTTTTGCGAAGCGTATCCCTTTCTCCCATTACAGAAACAGTCATATTACCCGTATCTTTTTTATTAATGAAAGAAAGCGTTGATTTTACTTCTGCATCACTGATCGTTATCAATGGTTTCTTTGCCGGCTTCGATTGTGTTACATCGCCTTCATAGCCGATCTCTTTTGTGTTATTGAAAAAGGCAAACAAAGAATAATAATCTTTTTGCTTAAATGGGTCATACTTATGATCGTGACATTGGGCACATTCAATGGTTAAGCCTAAGATCCCTTTACCGAATGTTTTTGTTTTATCAAGTATATATTCAATGCGGTATTCCTCTTCAATTACACCACCTTCTTCTGTATATTTATGATTACGGAAGAAACCCGTTGCAAGCATTTGTTCTTTGGTAGCATTAGGTAACATATCACCAGCTATCTGCCAGGTAAGAAACTGATCATAAGGAATATTTTTATTGAAAGCATGAATAACCCAATCCCTCCAGGGCCATTGTGTTCTTATATTATCATCCTGGTAGCCGTAACTATCAGCATATCTCGCCACATCCAGCCAATGCACCGCCATCTTTTCTCCATATTGTGGCATATTCATCAACTCATCTATTGCTTTTTCATAAGCATTATCCGTTTTATCATTCAGAAATTTATCCATCAACTCCATTGACGGTGGTAAACCGGTTATATCTAAAGAAATTCTTTTCAGCAATCGTTCTTTGTCAGCTTCTTCATTAGGTGTTAAATTCTTTTCATCCAGTTTTTCTAAAATGAAATGATCAATTTCATTTTTTACCCAACTCTTGTCACTGATTTTTGGCAGTGGAGCTTTTTGAGGAGAAATAAAAGCCCAGTGTGTTTCATATTTTCCGCCTTGCTGTATCCATTTTCTGAAAAGCTTTATTTCATGATCAGTCAATGCGCAGAGATGTGAACCAGGCTCGGGCATCATATAAGAAGTATCGGTGGATGAAATGCGTTTATAGAGTTCTGATTCATTGGGTTTGCCCGGAACGATCGCAAAAGCTCCTTTGGTTTCTTTGAGCGGAGCGTAGGCGCTGTCAGCAATATCAAGTCTTAATTGTGCCTGTCTTTTATTGGCATCCGGGCCATGGCATTTAAAACATTTATCAGAAAGAATAGGACGGATATGAAAGTTGAAGCTGACAGTATCCGGCAGGGTATCACTGTTGTTTCTATTAAAACAGGAACTGACAGCAACCAATATTGTTACTATCGCAAGCAGAACCGTTATGAGCCTTAGCTTCATGAAGAATAATGAACGGAAAAGTTACGAAAATTGTACAATCAGTGTTGTCGAATTATATCTACTCATAAACAACTCTTTTAAGATAATAACCCTTCGCATCAATCAGCGGCGGCGTTTTACTATCAACTGTAACTCCCTGCATCTGCATCAGTGTCATTCTCGTTGTGCCTTTATCAGTTGTAATATCTACAGGCAATTCAATGTTTAAATTACTGAGTGTGATCTTGTATTTATCACCGGCACGATAAACAACTTTAAATTCAAGTTTATCAGTCGTCCGAAGATAGAAATCAAAAAAGGGTTTCAGGTTTTTGCCTGATTCTTTGCTGAACAACTGCTCTACATCATCTGTTGTTACAAAATTATTGTAAGTATATTTTTCATCTGTCGCCAGTTTTTTAAGAATGGGGAAGAACACCGATTCACCCAACAAATAACTCAGGCTATGCATAAAGAAAGCTCCCTTGCCATAGATCGGTCCTTTATAAGCACTGTCTGAATCGACTTGTTCGCCTCGTACTACAGGAATTTTTCCGTTTAGCGTTGCTGCCGTGTTACGCATCCGCAATAAATAAGCTTCTTCACCAGCGAGCTCTTTTGTTGCAAGCGCATCTCCAAATGAACAAATGCCTTCCTGTATCCACATATGAGCCCAATCTTTATTGGTTACTTTATTGGCCCACCATTCATGTCCGAATTCATGGTGCAATAACCAATCAAAATCTTTATCTCCTAATTTTTCATACTTGTATTTATTCCCATAAGCGATATTGGTTTGATGTTCCATACCGAGATGCGGGGTTTCCGAAGCCGCAATTCTTTCTTTGACCCATGGATATTCTCCAAAATATTTTTCCTGTATATGTGTTGATTGCTCAAATAGATCAAGAAATTTTTCAGCCTTATCATAATTTTCTTCCAACACATAATACTCCATTGGCACTTTATTTCCATTTACGGTTGTATAGATCCGTTTTGCTACTTTATAATTACCGGCATTGAAAAGAATGCAGTAATTGCTGATGGTATAATTTGTTTTCCAGTGATAAGTAGATTTATTTTTTTTTGTTTTGACTGATTGTAATAAACCCGGCCCCGCAACAACCAATCCTTTTGGAACAGTAATCAACATATCAGCACCTTCGTCAGGCTCATCACTGGGATGATCTTTACAGGGAAAAAATATTTTAGCTCCTTCACCCTGGCAAGTCATAGCTATCCAGTGATTTCCTTTTGAATCCTTACTCCATTGAAAACCGCCATCCCAGGGAGCATTTTTAGCAACACCGGGTTTACCAGCATAACTGATCTTTACTTTTATTCTTCCGGGTTGTAAAGATTGAGCCAAAGAAATTTTTATCAAATTATCTGTTGAGTGAGTAAAAGGTTGCTTTTTATTATTTACTAGAACATCTTTTACAGTTAACCCATTCCAGAAGTCGAATAATAACAAGGAAGTTTCTTTTGTGAGTACAAGTTCGATCTCGGTCCATGCATCTATTGTTTGTGTTTCCGGGTTTACTTCCATTGCAACGGTGTAATGTTTAATGTCCATTATGGCTTGCTCGGGTTTTAATACACCACCTGATTTCAGGTTTTGAGAAAAGGAGAGAACTGGCGCCAACAATAACAGGATAAAAATTGTTTTCTTCATGTGTATGGTTTGGAGAAAGGTATAAAAAAATATTTATCAATCAAGATGGGCTAAAGCCCAAAGAAGAAACCGGCGAATAGCCCCAGCCTTAAGGCTGGGGTAATGAATCATCGGCTTAAGTAAAGGGGCTTTAGCCCCGCATTTGAATACTGTAGTAAATTTGCAACTGAAAATAAAAGATCATATGAAGAAAATGTATCATCTCGGAAACTGTACAACCTGCCAGGCAATTATAAAAACTACAGGTATTGATAAGAAAGGGTTTGATATGCAGGATATCAAGTTTGAAAAAATAACTCCGGCCCAGATAGATGAAATGAAGAAAATGGCGGGAGGCTATGAGGCTTTATTTAGCAGAAGGGCTATGAAGTATAAAGAATGGGGATTAAAAGATAAAAATCTTGGAGAAAAGGACTATCGTCAATATATCTTAGATGAATACACTTTTCTAAAACGCCCCGTTGTTATCATCAAAGACAAAATCTTTGTAGGTAGTGAAAAGAAAACAGTAGAAGCTTTAAAAAATGCTGTAAAATAATTTACACCTTCGGCAATGTATATCCATTATGATAATGTGCTTTCAGATATTCAGCATTTAATTTTTCATCCGTTAATTTTCCCTTTGTTTTATCCCAGGTAATTTTTTGCTGGCTTCTGAATGCAATATTTCCCAATTGACAAACTGTGGCAATATGTGCACCGGTACTTATCGGGCAATTCAAGTCTTCCTGTTTTCCTGATTTGATAGCAGCTACAAAATTTTCCCAATGTTTATTAAGACCATTGTCTGATGGTTTTTTTCTTTCCACTTTCACTTTCTCTTTACTTCCGTTTTCTTCGATCACTTCCCATCCGCCCCTATCCAATTCTAATGTTCCATTATTTCCAATAAAAGCAATACCATGATCTTTTCCAAACAAACCGTTATCAATTCCCATTGCATGATCCCATATCAGGTTGAATTTGTCAAACTCATACAAAGCACCCATTGTATCCGGTGTTTCCTGGGAAAGATCAGGGTAAGCAAAATTGCCGCCAAGCGCTGAAACAGATTTTGGAACATCGGCATTCATTCCAAATATTGCATAGTCCATGAGGTGTACGCCCCAATCAGTCATCAGGCCACCGGCATAATCCCAGAACCAGCGAAAGTTGAAATGAAAACGACTTGCATTAAATTTTTTGGTTTGTGCAGGACCGAGCCACATTTTATAATCAACACCAGCGGGTGGTTCACTGTCTGCAACTTTAGCAGCTGGTTTCATCCAGCCCTGGTAACACCAAACCTTTACTGTTCTTATATTTCCCAGTTGACCGGTTTTGATGAAATCAACTGCATCACGGAAATGCTGTTGGCTTCTTTGCCATTGTCCGGCCTGTACGATTTTATTATAACGTTTTTGAGCAGCAACCATTAGGTTACATTCTTCAATAGAGTTGCCAACCGGTTTTTCTACATATACATGCTTGCCTGCTTGGCATGCATGTATCATTATCAATGCATGCCAGTGGTCGGGTGTGCCGATAATGACAGCATCAATATCTTTTTGTTCAAGTAATTTTCTGTAATCACCATATGATTTCACTTTTGTTGCATCAATATTCCCGTCCGTACCGGCACGGGCGGGCATTTTTGCCAGGTCTCCCAATCGTTTATTAACTACATTTTTATCTACATCACATATCGCAACCAAATTAACTCCCGGAATTTTTAAAGCTGCGGTCACATTACTCCAGCCCATGCCATTGATACCAATTGCCCCAATATTTAACTGGTCACTTGGAGAAATAATGTTTTTAAAAATACCAAATGAGGAAAAGACTGTACTACCAGCGACTATAGTAGCTGAGTTTTGCAGAAAGCGGCGACGATCGTTCATGTAAAATAGTTTAACTGTGTTGGTTGAAGTTATGATATAATTTTTAATGCTATCTTTTCAGTAACAAAAAAGAAATGATCCGCAAAGCAACAAACGATGATTTTAAGTTCATTTATGAACTTTATATGGATCCGCAGATAAACCCTTTTCTGTTGTATGAGCAAATGCATACAACGGAATTTATGCCGGTGTATGATGAGCTGCTTACAAAAGAGATCTTATATATCTATGAAGTGGATGAAATTTCAACTGGTATGTGTAAACTGGTACCACAACAATACCGCAACTCACATATTGTTTACCTGGGTGGTGTAGCGGTGCATCCATTTTTTGCCGGCAAAGGCGAAGGATTGAAAATGATGCAAGACATTCTTGACTTTGTAAAACAGAATGGTTTTTTAAGAATTGAACTGAGCGTTGCATCTATTAATGAAAAAGCAATTCGTTTGTATGAGAAGGTCGGATTTGTAAAAGAAGGGCTGCTGAAAAAATTTACTTACCTGAAAAGTGAAAACAAGTTTTTGGATGAAGTGATGATGGCCTATTTAGTTTAAATGCTATTCTATAATTCTTAGTTTAGCATAGTTCAGCATGATCTTCTTTTCACCATTATGCTCAAACTTCACTGTTGCAATCGGATTATGAGCCGCCCCTTCCATTTTCATTACTTCACCAAAACCAAATTTCTGGTGCTCGACTTTTTGTCCCGGCTGTAAATTGCTTGTATCGCTTGCAACAAAATCTGGTGATGGCTTATGCTCTACAACTTTTGGCTGCGCAGCAGGTGCTAAGTAAGAAGGAGTTTCTTTTTTTGTTGACTCCCGACTCCGAACTCCTGACTCCTGGCTTCTCCCCCCTCCCCATCCTCTCATTCTTTCAAATGCAGTTCCGTTTCCATAATCTGAACCCTGGTTCTTTGCACCGCCACCAGAATAACTTTTATCAACAAACTGTTCGGGTAATTCATCAATAAAACGGCTTGGTTCGTTTTGTACTAAAGAACCAAAACGATATCGTGTATTAGCATAGGTTATCCATAATCTTTTTTTAGCCCTTGTTACAGCCACATAAAACAATCTTCTTTCTTCTTCCAATTCTTCTCTTGTATTTATGCTGAGAGCATTCGGAAAAAGCATTTCTTCAAGACCTGCAACAAATACAACGCCGAACTCAAGACCTTTTGCTGCGTGTATTGTCATGAGTTTTACCGTATCTGCATTTGGATCTTTTTCATCAGCATCGGTCAGCAATGTTATTTGCTGTAAGTAACTGCCAAGGGTTTTATCCACCACTTCGCCATCTTCATTATCGGGACTTTCGATCCATTCTTTAATTGAGTTCAATAATTCCTGAACGTTTTCATAACGAGCCAGTCCTTCGGTGCTCTTATCGTTAAACAATTCTTTTACAAAACTTGTTTGTTTGCCAACATGCACGGCTACATCATACGCATTATTTTTCTGCAGCATGCTTTGAAAACTTTTTATCATCGTCACAAAATCATTCAAACTTTCAGCTGTGCCGGCTTTAAATCCGAATTTTAAGGGCTCGTTTATTACATCCCACATGCTGATGTTGTTTTCATTAGCGGCAAGTACGGCTTTATCCATAGAGGTTTTGCCAATACCCCTTGCAGGATAATTGATGATGCGCTTTAGCGCTTCCTCATCTTTTGGATTGATGATAATTCTTAAGTAGGCAATAAAATCCTTTATCTCTTTACGTTGGTAAAAGCTGATACCGCCATAAATAGTATAAGCAATACCCATACGACGAAGACTTTCTTCAAATGCACGGCTTTGCGCATTGGTACGGTAAAGAATTGCAAAATCTTTATTGAAAAAATGATTGCGGAGTTTTTGTTCCTGTATTGTATCAGCTGTAAATTTTCCCTCTTCGTTATCAGTCATTGTTCTTACCAGCTTTATCTTTTCTCCTTCCGCATTCTCCGTCCAAAGATCTTTTGGTATCTGGCCTTTGTTGATCTTGATTATTTCATTGGCTGTATTCAGAATGCTTTTTGTACTGCGGTAGTTCTGTTCCAGCTTCACCACTTTTACTTCATCATAATCTTTTTGAAATTGTAAAATATTCTGAATAGTTGCACCGCGGAATGAATAAATACTTTGTGCATCATCACCTACTACACAAACATTCTCATGCATAGCGCCGAGCAGTTTAATTATTTCATACTGTGCGGGATTGGTATCCTGGTATTCATCAATTAATATGTACTTGAATTTGCGTTGATACTTGCTTAGGCTTTCAGGAACGTTTTTCAAAAGCTCATAAAACTTCAGTAGCAGATCATCAAAATCCATCGCACCGTTTTTAAAACAACGGGCTGCATAGGCCTGGTAGATCTGTGAAATGGCAGGCCTATTGCTGCGCATATCTTCCTGCTGTATGTAATAATCATTGGCATAATCTGCCGGGCCTACCAATGCATTTTTAGCTGAAGAGATGCGATTGTAAACAGAAGATGGTTTGTAATGCTTATCATCAAGATTCAGCTCATTCACTACTGTCTTTATTACACTCTTTGCATCATCAGTATCATAAATAGTGAAATTATTCGGATAGCCGATCTTGGTAGCTTCGCCGCGAAGTATTCTTGCAAATACAGAGTGAAAGGTTCCGATATAAAGATTTCTTGCTTCGTTGTTACCCAAAATATGTTCCACCCTCTCCTTCATCTCCTTTGCCGCCTTATTGGTAAAAGTGAGAGCAAGAATATTAAATGAATCAACACCATTGGCCATCAGGTGGGCAACACGGGTGGTCAGCACTTTGGTTTTTCCACTGCCGGCGCCGGCCACAATCATCAGGGGTCCTTCAATATGTAGTACAGCTTCTTTTTGTTTCTCGTTCAATCCGCCCAGGTAATCATTCATGGCTGCAAATTACGGTATTCAGTTTTTTGAATGGCCGTATTTGACACAAAAAATGCGGTGAATAAGCCGGTTATTCTCCGCATTCTACTAGTAAATAAGATATCTCCGTTTTTTATGCTTTTTGTACTTCTCAAAAATAATTTCCGCCATCGGCTTATTATTCACTTTGCTTTCTACCCAGGAAATAACATCGAGATAGGCAAAGGATCGGGTCTCAAAAGGATTTTTTTCGAGGTGTTTTATTTTGTGCAGGAATTTTTTAAGTTCAGGTTTTATTTTTTCTGGCGAAACATCAAAACTATGCCTGAGAAAACCAAACATCTCTTCTTCAACCACCGTCAGGCTTTTCATTTTTGCCATGAACCGGTAAACAGACTTGGTGAGTGATTCCATTAATTCATAATTACCCAGTTCATAATGTGACATCAGGTGCAGCAACCGTGCATAACAATGCAGATCGATCCGGAGATCAACCGGCCCGTTGATGATGCGTTGGAGATAGTCGATCGTTTTTTCAAATTTACCAGCACCGAAGTATAACATAGCCAGTTTATAATTAAAAACAAGAATACGGTGCGGATCTACAAATAAAGAATACTCTTCAAGACTTTTTTCAATTACTGACACCAATTTCAATCCGTCGGCAAAAGTGCCTTTCATCAGGTGCTGGTTTATTTTTGCGCCGTTGATATAAATAGAAGTATGAGTTCGGAAATTATCATGCCTGTTGGCAACAGGTGTTTTTGCATATTGCTCAAACTGCTTCAATGTAATTTCAAATTTTTCAAAATTGCGCAGGTCAAATAAAGCATTCAGCAGGTTATGCATGCCTTTTACATAGTGCCCGGTTTCCACTCCTATCATCAGCGGTTGTTCATCAAACAAGTCGATCCATTTCTGACTGTAACGGTAATACATCAAAAAATCCTGTTTAATAAATGCATACCAGCTATAGCTTTGATAGAAGTATAGTTTTTCATAAAAGCCATTGATAGCTGATGTATCTGCCGGCAAATAACTTTTAAAAAAAGTTACCAGTTCTTTTTCATCTTCTTTATTACGGGCATGACCATGCAGTACAAACCAACGATAAAGCAGCAAGGCAAGATTGGAAAGTCTTGTTACCCTGTCTATATGACTGCTTATCTCCAACGCTTCATTGGCTATTTGTAAAGTTTTTTCCGTAGTACTTCGTGTGATGTGAAGCGATTCAATTTTCTTTTCCAATGAAAGTAACTGTACCAGTGTATTAAACTTCTGGTTGGCTCTTGCCAGTTCTTTTGCTTTTTCCAGAATGCGGAGAGCCTGGATCTTCAATCCTTTATTATATAATATCCGTGCATTGTCGAGATGTTCACTCAACTGCAGATCGATATTGTCAGATGTTTTGAGCAAATGCAAACTGGCCAGCACCTGTTTATACAAGTGATTTTTCAGGTTTGCAAGCTGTGTTTTGGTTACACCTTTTAGCTTTTTAAGTAAAACGGCTTCATCATATTCAGGCATGGCGGCCAGGGCATCAAATAGCTGGATAATTTTCAAGTCCTCCTTAGCGGAACTTCGCTTTATATAGAGTTTAAAATGTCTTTTTTCAGACTTCTCCAGCGAATGAACCAATTGAAATAATATATCAGAAAAACGGTTGGACATAATTAAAAAAACGGGCCGAAACCCTTGACTGCTAATGGTTTTACAAATTTACTCCCTGTTTGGCATAATTAAACAAACAGAAGGATGTTTTGAATCAATAGAGGCTGCCGGGTACATTTGTACTGCGCCTTTGAGATCATATAGCAGCAATCGTTGAGGAGTAGCAATCATCAGAGGCCCGAAACAGAAAGAAACGCTTTTTAAAAGCACTTCATAAGAATTTCATATGGCAAGCAATCGTTAGAGGTCAGTCCGTTTCTACGGAAGGGCCTTTTTTCTTGTCCGCAAGATATGTCGGTTTATCTGTTTTAGCAAAAACAGGGTTCTGTTTCCTAATCACCTTATTGCAGGAGTAAATAAAATATTTCACGCAGAAACACAGAGACTACTGAGATTTATTTTCATGTCTTTATCCCAAGTCTCTGTGTGACAAAAAAACTATTCATCCTTCATTGCATTCCCTTTTTTATCAATGCTGCTCCATTTACCTTCTTTCATTACCTGGGCTTTACTATCTGCAAACTCCATAGCAAAACTGTAAGCAAAAGGAATTACAATAGCACCAGTTTTATCAATATAGCCCCATCTTGCTTTTGCATTACTTACTGCAGCCAATCCTTCTTTAAAGTGAGATGCATTGTTATACTGGATATCAATTACCAGTTTGCCAGTTTCATCTACAAAACCACATTTTTCATTCAGGGTTACTTTTGCCATGCCTTCGCTGAAAGAAGAAGCATCAGTGAATTGTAACTTCAACAGTTCTTTGCCAGTGCTGTCGATATAGCCCCATTTATTACCGATCATTACAGCAGCTTTGCCTTCAGAAAAGGCTAAGGCTTCATCATATATAAGCGGAACCACAAGCTTACCTTCTTCCGTTACAAAACCATGCTTACCATTTTTCTCTACCTTGGCAAGTCCACAGGTGCAGGCATCTACATTATCATATTCTTTTTCCCATTTAGCCGCTTTAAAACCAGTTTGCTGACTGTTCATTGATAATGAGAACAGCAGAACTGTGCTCATTAATAAATACTTTTTCATGATCATCTGTTTTAAGATGAAAAAATTAATTTACCAGTGTTAAGGTAGTCATGCAACAAGAAGAGGGTTATGACCACAGGCAGCAGGCGGGATGATTTTGATGCAGGGGAAACTTATTCAATTATAAACCCCGGGTTAAACGGGGTCTGCTCACAACTTTTTTTGAGGCAATAATTGCATTGCCAGCATATTACCAATCTCTTTTGCAGTTCGTTCCAGGTTATGTTTTGTATTCATCATTGCTTTGGCAAGATCAACGGGTTCATTGTTGATAGATAACAGCACATCAAAATATTGCTGCAGCTGCGGAGATTTTTCCAAAGGAACTTTCCCAGCTAATCCAATTACAGGAATTCCTTTTTGCTTTGCCATTTTTGCAACACCAAAAGGGCCCTTACCTTGTAAGGTTTGTATATCAATACTTCCTTCACCGGTAATAACGAGATCAACATTCTTCAACGCATTTTCAAAACCGGTAATGGATAAAAAATTTTCAATACCATTTACCAGTTCAGCATTCAGCATTGCAGATAATGATGCAGCAACGCCACCGGCAGCGCCACCATGTTTCAGCGTTGATATATCCCTGCCTGTTTGCTGCATTACGATGTCACGCAACCTTGTCAATGCAACTTCGAGTTTTATAATGTCAGCAAGCCCGGCACCTTTTTGCGGACCGAAAACATTTGCAGCGCCTTCTTTTCCGAGTAAAATATTTTCTACATCACACAATACAACCAGCTTGCAGTTAAGAACTCTTTTATCCAAACCAGAAAGATCAATTGTTTCCAGTTCATTCATTCTTTCAGGAAGATTGTTCAGTTCATCTCCATATTTATTTAAAAAACGAATACCTAGTGCTTGTAATATTCCTGCAGCACCATCAACTGTAGCACTGCCACCGATACATAAAATAATTTTATTGACTTTTTTATCCAATGCATGTTTGAGTAACTCTCCGGTACCAAATGATGTTGCATGCAGCGGATCATATTCTTCCGGTTTCAATAAACGCAGGCCTGATGCATTAGCCATTTCAATCACGGCCGTTTTATAATTATCTATCAAACCATATTCGGCATTTATTTTTCTGCCGAACGGATCATTCACTCCAGCATTGAACACAGCTCCTTTACAATGCTGAATGATCAATTCTGCGGTGCCATCACCACCATCCCCAACAGGAAAACAAATGCATTCACAGCTAAGATCACTTTGCAGCAAACCTTCTTTGATGGCTGTTGCAGCGTCTGCCGCCGATAAACTGTTTTTAAAAGCATTGGGTGCAATGAGTACCTGCATTCTATTATAATAAAAACAATGATAAAATATAAATGACCAGCAGTGTTACTAATCCCATCCAGATCGTAGCAACAGAATAAACTTTTAGCATCGGTTTCATATCCAATCCTGAAAATTTTGATATCACCCAGAAATACGCATCATTGGCATGAGAGATCATCATAGAGCCTGCGCCCATGGATAATACACAAAGCAGTTTACCTGTTTCTGTATCCAGGCCAAGTGCTGGCAATAAAGGCTGAATGATAGAAGCTGCCGTAATAATTGCAACAGTTGATGAACCTTGTGCGGTCTTCAACATAAACGTAAGCAGGAAGGGAAAAAAAATTCCCATACTGCCGAGGTTCAGCGATTGGCCGAAATGTTCACCAATTTTTGTTGCAGCCAGCACAGCGCCGAATGCGCCGCCTGCACCAATGATGACTAAAATTCCACCAGCTTTTTCTACACCTTCCTGTAATAATTTACTTACTGCTTGTTTTGTCCAGCTACGCACTGTTGCAAATACTAATAATATACCAACCGATAAAGCGATCACCGGTTCACCAAGTACAGCAAATATTCTTTGTAAAATATTTCCACTGTTTTTTTCCAGTGCAAAAAATGAATTAACTGCAATTAATAATACCGGAACGATCACTGGCAGAAAAGCCATGAATGGATTTGGCAATGCAGTGTGTGTAGTGATATGTTCTGCTTCTGCTGTCACATGGGGAACTTTTTTTCCTGCATAACGGGCCCACAAATAACCTGCGATCATACCAGGGATAGCAACAGCAATACCGATACTGATTAGTTTTCCGAAATTAACACCGATAGTAACAGCCGCAGCGGCAGCGCCGGGATGTGGCGGCAATAAACAATGCACCGCATATAAACCGGTGGCGAGTGATGTAGCCATGATAGCAACCGAAATACCGGTACGTTTTGCCAGCGATTGATTTAATCCACTCAAAACGATATAGCCTGAATCACAAAAAACAGGAAGACCTACAATAAAACCGGTGATGCTCATTGCCAACGGTGCTTTTTTTTCTCCTGTTTTTTTCAGAATATAATTTGCCATCACTTTAGTACAGCCGCTATGTTCCAGTAATACACCCAACGTAGTGCCGAGTACAATAATAAGCCCCAGCGATTGCATGATATGGCCAAAGCCGGATTTGATCGTACCGAGAATGGTTGCTATATCCATCTGCACACCCAGCCCAACCAAAAAGCAGGCAATGAGCAAAGCAAAAAAAGGATGCACCCGCCAGCGGGTAGTAAGCAGTATGATGACTACAATACCGGCTAATAAAAAGATCAATACCTGTGCAAATGAATTTGTCATCTGTAGTATGGCAAGAAGTCAAATAAAGATACCAAAGCAACGAATAATCTTTCTGAAGATAAAGAGTATTAAGAATTAAAATGCTTTTTATACAACTCAACCCGCTAAACCCTCGTTGGCGGAAATACTTTCAATATAAGCAATGACTTCGGGGCGGGTCTTGTTCATAATTTTTTCGAGCCGGATCAGCAATTCTTCTTCATGGCCCGGCTCATACATAAGGTCAGCATCAGTGAGGCGGAGATCATTTTCCTTCATTCTTTCTTTTACCTCTTCCCAGGGTGTCTGTAGTTTTATACTAATTGCGTTCATATGATTTTCGGGTAATAGTTCAAATAAGATACCAAAACAACAAGTTACCAGTTTGTTTCCTTTTCAACTGGCATAATTTTTTAATTACCAGAAATTGAAAAATAGTTCAATATGCCATCTTCCGTTGTTGCAGCAATGAAATACGATGCGAAAGCTTCCAAGCTTAGAGTAATTTATACTTCAGGCAATATCTACGATTATAAAGAAGTCTCCGAAAAGGTTTATAATGAAATGAAAAAAGCTTCTTCAAAAGGAGCGTTTCTAAATAAGCAGATCAAACCAAATTATGATTTTGAAAAAATAAAATAGGATATAAGCGCAACTTTTAAGAGTCATGACAGATTAAAGTTAATCCATCGATTTCCTGTTTTTTAATTGCTTTTTTGAGAGTTCAAATATTTATTTTTAAATTAGAGTTTATATTTTTTAAGGTTTAATGGTTAATGGTTTATTGTCCTCCAATTTCTATTGGGGGAATTTTTTTTAGAAGACTCGTCTAAAAAATGAAATTTTCAATTCGAAAACTTTAATCAATGCTTCCATAAGATTCATGAATGAGGACGGCCTCAGAAAAAATGGCGTTAAGAAATTTAGGAGTGAGGCGTTAAGCAGCGAAAAATTTTGAGTAGTGTTATGATGTACTTAATAAAATAAGTAGCCGGGAGATATTGAGCAGATCATAGTAAGACTTTTTTCGCTGTAGCCGAACGAATAAATTTTAGACATTTTTTCTGCAGCCTTGATTTTTTGGTTCTTTTGCATCAAGGCAAAAGAACATAAAGTAAAACTGATTTTCAGAGAATAAAAAAAGCGGTCGCAATTTGCGACCGCTTACGAAATCAAACATAGAAAAATTGAGTTGGTTTCAATTCGAAAACTTTAATCAATACTTTTTAGTGTAACATACTTCTGTAACTTATCATAGTTAAATCCCTTTGCCCTCATGTCTTTTATATATTCAGGTGTAACACCCAATGCTTTTACAGCAACGATATCATCGAGGCTAATATCCTTGAACCCTGCTGCTTCAAAACTCTTAATGTATTCAGGAGTGATGCCCTGTGCTTTAAGCGCAGTTACATTCTCAAGATCAGTCATCTTATAACCGGCGGTTTCAAAACTTTTTACATACTCAGGTGTAATACCCAATGCTTTGAAGGCAACAAGATCTTCTGGCTTTATATCCTTATATCCCATATCGGTAAAACTCTTCATGTATTCAGGTGTAACGTTCTGTGATTTCATGCCAACAAACTCTTCAGGGTTAATATCCTTATACCCTTTATCATACCAGCTCTTCACATACTCAGGTGTAACGCCTACTGCTTTAAAAGCTACTAATTCATCATGCGGCACATTCGTCATACCCACGGCTTTGAAAGAATTCACAAACTCAGGCGTAATGTTCATGGCTTTATAACTAACCATATCATCGGGGTCATCTTTACTCCCTTTATCTCCCTTCTCTCCTTTGTCACTTTTCATGTCACGTACAGATTTGATATAAGCTTTATCAATCCCCTGTGCTTTAAAACTTACCAGCTGGTCAGTGGAAATATCTTTATACTCACTGCGTATTTCTTTGATATATTTTTCATCAACACCCAATGCTTTCAATGGAACAAGGTCTTCAAGACTGATATCTTTAAATCCATTGTTGCGGATAGAAGAAATATAAGCCTTGTCAATACCCAATGCAGCAACAGGGATAAGGTCATCTTTTGTTACATCTTTATATCCTTCGCTGCGAAGCATTGTCAAAAATTCTTTTTTGATATTAATAAAGAAGAAAGCCATCTGGTCATCATCATCAAGCGTTTCTTTCAGTTCTTTATTCATGTAATCAACATAGGCTTTATTAGCAACGAACTTATAAGTACCCATGCCAGTGCTGCCTTCAAACTTACCGGTCATTTCCATTTTACCGGCTTCACGGGTAATATTAAATGTGCCCGATGTTCCTTTTGGCAATGTTCCCAGTTCGGATAATTTGAAAGTAGAACCGTTGAAAGAATGTCCCGATTTCAAATCCCAGTTTTCATTCTCCATCTTTTCATCGCTGAAGCGGATATTCACTTTGTCATCCTTGATCACAGCGAACCAATAACCCTGGGTTTCCATACCGTGATTTTTCGTTTCACCTTTCACGTTTGACTCCCGATAGTTATCGGGATCACTTTTTCCGTTTGACGTTTGGGCTTTCGCCACCGGCTCATTCAGCAGGCAGGCTAAAAAAGCGAATACAGGCAACAGGAAAAAATATTTCCAGGCCGTGTGCAGGTTTGATCTTTTTTTGTTCATCATGGCTATACGTGTTTTAAGAATTGACTGGTTATAATTTGTTGTAAGGCTCAGCGGTAAATGCGGTGCCGATACCTGAACAAGACTCAACTGGTAACGTTTCTTATCCAGCTTTTCCCGTTGCATCAGTTGATCATCGGTTAAAAACTCAAGATTGCTTTCGATCTCCCTGCGATAGATCCATGCAAATGGATTGAACCATTGAAAGATCAGCAGCAATTCGGCAACAACAATATCAATAGTATGTTTTTCACGAATATGAACTTTCTCATGCATCAAGATCTGGTTATAGGTTTCCCATTCATACTTTGACGGGTTGATAAAAATAGTATTGCCAAAAGAGCAGGGAGCTTTATCACCGCTTACTTCTACTATGCGGTAAGGACCATCAATGATAACCGGGTTGCGATAGGCACGCCAGAGCAATAACACTAACTGGAAAATAAAACTGGCAGCAAAAACAATTACGCCAAACCAATAGATCCAGAACAACCAGCCCATTAGCTTGTCAATGGTGAATGGTGAATGGGCAATTGCTGTTTCTTTTGAGGTCGCTGAAGGTTTATCGTTATTAACTATCGGTAGTGTATTAACAGTTGGTTGCTGGCTATTTTTTGCAGGTTGCCCATTGTCTATTGACTGTTGTTCATTCACCATTGACAATTCACCATTCACACCATTCACTCTATTCACCTTACGCAACGAAAACCCCGCAGGCACCTGCAGCAACGGCAATGCAAAAGCGATCCCAAGGCAAATGATCAGCATGTAGCGGTTCACTTTATAAAAAGTTTCGCGGCGCAGCAGGAGTTTATAAAAAGCCAGGCAGGCCAGCAGGATCAAAGCGACATTAATAATATATGGCAGTATCATGAGTTGTCTGTTTTAATCATGTTAAGAATTTCTTTCAGTTCGGCTTCAGATAGTTTTTGTTCTTTGGCAAAGAAGGCCAGCATCCGCGGGTAGGAATTATCAAAATATTCTTTCACGATATCTTTCATTGCATGCTTCTGGTATTGTTCCCGGCTGATGATGGGGAAGTAGCTGTACACATTGCCAATGGTATCATGATCCAGGAAACCTTTTTCTTCCAGTATCTTCACCATAGTGGCCACACTATTATAATGTGGTTTCGGATCCGGCAGGTGAGGGATCACTTCTTTAATGAATGCTTTACCCAGGTCCCAATACACCTGCATGATCTGTTCTTCTCTTTTAGCCAGCTTTATCATCTTTAAAAATTGTTTTCACAATGTTACTACTAATTCATTAGGAGAACAACTAATTTATTAGGAATAGCCGAATTGACCGATACCAATTGCTATTAAACCAGTTAAATTACAGGTAGTTACGTGGTTTGAAATTATTTCTTAAAACTGCAAAAAGCAGGGATGAGTGGAAATGTTTGTATGAAAGGAGAATAATTATGTAGTCGGCTGTGGTACTGCAATTAAGCTTTTGTTGCGTCACACACTTGCACTTATTCAACTCTATTCATGAATTGTTGCAATAGCCTGCTCCAGAAGGAAGAGAAAGGTGTGTTGCTTCTATTGTTATTTTATTTTCTAATTAAAGCAATAGGGTTTTACGTATTCCAAACTCTTTCATGATGAAATTTCTTTAAGTCTTTGTTCAACGGACTTACTAAGTTTCTTAATAACGCCATCTACAATTGGTTTCATGTTAACTTTAGAAGCAACTTCTGCAGAAGCTTTAATTAAATCTTTATAAAAATCTTTGTCTCCAGTAAATCGATGCCAGAAATCCTTTCCCATATAAATAGTGTATTCCTCCTCTAATTTTCTAACAAAAGAGTTTTTCTCGTTATCCTCTCCGTATATTAAGCAAAAGGCAATGTTGTTCAAATTTATTTTAAGTCTATTTGTTCTTGCTCTATTAATGAAAGCTCTGAAATGTCCTTTTATTGTTACTACATCATCCTTATTGATTGAATTCGGGCCAGACTTAATTTGACAGTATTTTTTTTCTTTATCAATATGATCAAAAAACTCAATATCGAGACCTTCAATTCCAGAGCCATAAGCCCCAAGAACATCTGTTATAAAACTTTGCATACTGGTTCCAAAAGAAGTTGTTATTGAAGTACTGAGAACTCTTGGATATACCAAGACTTTTGCAAGTGAAATTGGTGTCGCGTTTCCTTGAAGATAATATGCTAAGTAATATAATAGAAGTGGATTAATATTGAACTTATTAATATTCTCTAATTTTTCGGTGTTTATTTTATGATTGAGGATTAGAGTGTCTTTGAACCAAACCTTAAACTTTTTAATGATTGCGTTCTTTTCGGACTTTTTCATTGCGATTTAATATTATTCAGAAAATAAACTGTCTAATTGTTCCTGCAAACTACCTTCATCTCTTAATTCTGTAAAACAATTTCGTATTAAGAGAAATGTATTTTGTTCTCCAGAAATAAAATCCCAAAATTCATTTTCAACCCATCCTTCGGTTATAGGTTCTAAAGGACGTCCATTTGCTTTAGAATTTTCCCAGAAGTCTCCATCGTAGGGGTTATATGGGAAAACTATTTTCGCAATTGCATTACCATTAGGATTGCCAGAATAAAAATATGCATACCAATTAAACAACTGCGATAGAAATTCTCTAAACTTTGCAATATTGGGCTGAACAGTTTTTGTATCAAAAAAATAATCAATCCCATCTCTTTGAAGCCAAATGTCTACACCACTACCCCTAGGAGGAGGTCCAAATCCTTGAATGGGGTTATTAATAAATTGCTGACATACTTGTTTAATAGCATCATGAGCTGTGGTTGCATTATATTGCCCGTTTTGAAGTAGCCTCGATTCAATTATTAATTGCAATGTATTACCAAGTGCTGCAGGCATGATTAGAGGTGCTTGCAAATTTCCGGGAATAACTACAAAACCATTATCAGCAGCAATTCTCTTTGCTAGAGGTTCCCATAAAGTTTTGCCCTGAGAAGTCTCGAGACCACCGACAATTGACCTGATTTTCCTTTCTTTTGGGATTAACAGATCTAATATTTGAAAATGACGAACTTTTTCTAAATTGTTTTCTACATAATTCAGAATTCCATTAGAAACTGTTTCTTTAATAATTTCTGGATTTAATGGCATTATAAAAAATTTCAGTATCTATGAGTTGCTTGGCTAAATAATATATAACATAAGTTGAAACTGCATTTCCAAATTGCTTCTTAGCAATTTTTTCATCTTTATGAAGACTAAACCATTTTGGGAATCCTTGTAGTTTGCCAGCTTCTTTGGCGGTAATAGGTCTATATAATTTTTTCTTTACAATTTTATTTATAAAATTCGCTCTGTATTCATCTGGGGAATTTCCTGTAATGTCTTTAAGAGCAACTATATCTTTGGAACCAGTCGCGGTTAAAGTAGAAAATATATTAGAATGAGGCAGATATACCCTATAAATATTATTTATGCCAGATGAGTTTTTTGAATTAACAAATTCATATCCTAGTTTTTTTACGTAACGCAAAATATTTTTATCTACTAATTTTTCTAACTCGGTTTGTTTCAAATCAGGAATTAGCTTTTTAAGAGTTTTGTAGCTCAAAGGATTTCCATCAGAATTTCCATAAACCTTTTTCCTCCTATTTTTCAGAATTATCATGCAAATAGCCTTTTCACGTTCTGTGGTTCTTATTATATCCCAAGAATGAATTGTTGTGTGTCCATTTCGGGTATCACAAAAGATAAAAAAATCGTTTAATTCATTTAGTTTTTGAAATCTATTTCTTGACATTGGAATTTTATGCCCGAAAATATCTTTCGGATCAAAAATTTTTTTGTCAATCACAGAATCTTTATCAACGCCATCAATTAAATTTTTTAGAAAAGATTTTTTGTTAATCGGTTTTGGATATTCAAAGTCTTCAAAATAATAAGATAAATCCTTGCGGATTCCAACAATAAATACTCTATCTCTATTTTGGGGTAATCCGAAATCGTACGAATTCAAAAGCTGGGGCTCTTTAACAACATAGCCAGCATTTTGCAAATTCTTAATTATTAAACTCAAGCTGCTCCTATTCCTGGGATCAATAAGACCCTTTACATTTTCGAAAATGAAGGCTTTGGGTTGATTTTCTCTAACTACTCTTATTGAATCATTCCATAATTTTCCTCGAGGATCGTCAAAACCTTTCATTTTACCAGCAACGGACCATGCTTGACATGGGACCCCGCCAACAATTAAATCAATATTATCAAAGGGGAGTTTTCCAAGTTTTGTAATATCTCCAAGCTCAACATCCTCTCCGTGTTTAAAGCCAAAAAAATTTTTCTTATAAACGTCAATTGCTTTTTTATCTATTTCAGAAAACCCTAAACATTTACCCCCCAGTTCTTCGAGGGGGATCCTAAAACCTCCAATGCCAGAAAATAAATCAACAAATGTAAACTTGGGATTTGCGTCTTCGAAATTCGTATTAATATATTCTAAAATTTGAGAAACACATTTTGATGCATCATTTTTAATATCACTTTCCCAAAATCTAAATACTTGCCAATTATTTTTTTGTAGACCATAGTTGACTTCTTCATCTCTAAGAATATTTCTCTCAATTTTAGCATCCCAGAAATCTGTATTATTTTTTATGCTGCCTTTTTCATAATTCTTTCCGTGCCAAAAATCTCCATCGCAGAAAATTGCAATACGGTAACGAGGGATAATAAAATCTGGCTTTCCTGAAATTTGTTCTATGATTAAATCTGGGCGAGAATAATTCAACTTGACTTTTTGTAGTTCTTGTTCTAACAACAGCTCAATCTTCGTATTGGAACTTAATATATTTTTCATTGTTTGAGATACAACTTCTGTTGGTGCCTCAAGCTTAAAAGTATTATTAGCGATTGTACGAGATTTTCTACGAGGATATTTTAATCCAACATCATTCATTTCAGAGTTTTTTTCAAATAGAGATAGTTGCTCAGATTCATTAACTAATGAAATCTCATCCGCAACAACATATTGATATTTTAATTTCATACAAATAAAGTTTAAAATTTGATACGGAAAGAGGATGTTAAGAACTTTTATACTAACAATATTAGTAACAATTTACTAAAGCGCCAATACCACTTTGTGGTAGGGCAGAATTTCCTTTTATCAATTTTGATTTCTATCTTGTTCATCCATCCCGAACCACTATGAACAATATAATTACCCACCCAGCATCGCATGCTGTTAATGAGCTTGATTCATTTGAAAAGGGCTTCCACTTTGAAAACTATATGGTAACCCTCTTCAACAAAAGAAAATTCCGTCTTTTAGAATGGCGAGGTGATAAAATAGCTTCTAACGGAGTTTCTCCACTAAGCAATTCATGGCCTGATTTAGTATTTGCATCCTTAGGAAAAAAGAAATTCCATTTTGCAGTAGAATGCAAATGGAGAAAGCAATTTTTCGAAGGAGGAACTGACTGGGCTGACAGATATAAGATCGATTCTTATTTAGAGTATCAACGGGACAAAAATATGAGAGTATATGTAGCAATAGGTGTAGGTGGCACTGCTTCTAATCCTGAAAAACTTTTTGTTACTCCCTTAGATCATATCAGTATGTATCCTTTTGTTTATCAATCACGGCTAATCCCTTTTAAAAAGAATCCTGAACAACGCATTGACGATGCAGAACAGTTAGAGTTATTTTGATTTGGTTGCTCAATAGAATTACGAAACGTACAAGAGTGCGACGCAACAGAAGCTTAATAGAAGCAATTCAGTTTAGTACAAAATAAATAATCAAAACGGCCGCAATGCTGGTAATATCTTATCAAGCCGTTCCTCAAGACGACAGCAATGACCAAATAGAAAAGCCGCCCCGATAAGTCGGGACGGCCGTATTAAAGTTCAGGAATTTTATTTATGCCCTTTATTCATATGTTCTTTTTGTGATTTGTCTTTTTTCGCTTTTTTGTCTTTATAAAGCCCATATTTATTTCCCTTTCCAGGATTATTATAAGGACCATATCCTCCACCATTCCTTTCATCATTCTGCTCATAATTGCCATCCGTGTTCCGCTCATTATATCTGCGGTTTTGAGTAGTGGAATTTCCCATTTGGTTTATCCGCAGTTGACCGTTCTGGTCAACATCAATTGTTACATCATTATTTTTTAACTCAAAACTTGAAGATGAAACCTGGGTTCTTTTCTTACCTATACCTAAAAAGCCGGGCTTTACTGCATACACAGTTATGGTATGTTGACCAGCACCTAAATTCGGTATAGTAGCGTTGCCTTCATAGTTACGGCCATCAATAGATACATCATAGTTATTATCCATACGAAGTACTACATTCTGGGCCGATGTTGAAATTGTTGCAGCCAGTATTCCAACTGCAAGTAATAAGTAGATTTTTTTCATAATTATAATTTTAAGGTTCGGCCCTATATTTCAAACCCGGTGCCAGTGAAAGCCGCTAATTGTTAATCTATTTTATACTGTATTTTAACAGTCTTTATGAAGGCTGTATCAGCAGATTATAAGAATAATGCAATAAGGAGTTAAAGAATTATAAAAGACGGTGGTACCAATCCTGTTCCCGTCATCAATAAATAATCAAAACGGCCGCAATGCTGGTAATATCTTATCAAGTCCACAATCTTTCAATGATTGGGTATTGAATATTTTCATTGTCTCCGGCGCCAGTATCTTGTTTCTTTGTTTTATCCATTCATCCATACCGGCACCATACATCTTCCTCGTTTTAGGCTCATCCAGGTTATGTATTTTACCCCAATGAAAAGTATAGGGGATATTTCTTGCTTCCAGTTCATTCCATACTGCAGCATAAAAATTTCTTGTAGTGGCTGACTCTGTACCATCGAGTTCGAGTATGCAGGTAGGAGCGAACCGGGTAAAAGCCAATGTAGCCGAAGATTTTTTTACATACCGGTAAGAGAATATTCCTGAAAAGGGTCCGCTCGTTTTATTGAGCTTAATAAGCAGATTATTTACTTCCCACACACGGTCAAGCGGAATACCGATAGCGGTACTAAGCAACCGGCCACGGATATTATTGTTTCTAAAAATTTCTCCTGATGTTCCCATGTCGCCTTCATATAAGGTGTAAGAAGTTTTTACCAGTTTACTTACCAGCAGGTGCGTTAAAGCGGGAACGATATCAGTGATGATGCCAACAACTGCAGCCATATCATCACCGGGCCCCGCTTTATTAAAATCATCAACCGGCGGCTGGTAGTTATCCGTATAGCTGCGTTTATACATAATAGTGGCATAGGCACCACCGGACAATTTGTATTGATCAATGACAGCCTGGAAATGGAAGGGACGTTCATTACCATTCGGAATAAAGTTCGCATTGGAAAAATCAAGTGTTTCCATGATATGTTTGAAAGTATCATCAATCGGAATTTTTTTTCGGTAACATTCCAGCAGGTAAATAGGTTCGGTTTCTATCATCACTCCATGTATAAAACCAAAGCTGCCGAAACTTACAAGAGCAGCATTAAAAAGTTCATCATCTGCTACCCGATTAGTTTTAAATTTTTCAAGGAACAGATCGGATACAACAGGATAGGATCCTCTTTCTAACCATATATGTGTATCAGGGCCGGTGATGATGTGGATGCCGACAATAAAATCCTGTACCGACCCTGTATCGATCGCCGAACCATGTGTGCCTGTTGAAAAACATCCGACTATTGTTTGTCCATTGCTGGCGCCGGAAGTTTTTAATGATCTTTTATTTTGTTTTAACCAATTATTCAATTCCTGTATTGAATTGCCGCACTGCGCAAATAAAAGATCGTTTGGTGTTCCTGTATAGTTGGGTGATACGCTTTGTGCTTTGCGGATCGGGAAGATCATATTCAACATCTTGGTATTAAGTATCCACCCTTCTGCTGCTGCTACGTTGCTGAACGACCATCCACCGCCCAATGCCCTGATGGTAATATTTTCTGCAATTGCTTTTGCAAGCAAGGACTGTATCGCTTCGGTCATCGCATTATAATCATCAAAGCCATTACCCGTGTTACCATTAATAAGATCAAATAGGTTATCTATCGGTTGTGTAAACGTATCGTGGCGATTGGTCCACTCGATCGCATTGGTGGGGCGTATTTGCGGAAGAGACATGTAATAAATATTAGTAGTGAAAAAATTATAACCCGTCGATCACACGTTGACAGGGTTTATGACATTTCCATTCCACCTTTACAGATGAAACAATTCCCAATGTGATAACTGTTACGAGTGATTGCCCGAAATTTTTTGAATAGACCACTTCATCCAGTGCAGCACAGCTATCGGTACAATTTGGAACATGGAAATTCTGGGGTTTGTTTGCCAGTCCCCAGAAATAGGAACGCATGACGGTATCCCTGTACTCAGTTGCCGGATCATTTTTTGTATTAATGACCCTGTAATGATAGCAGCTTGTCATTGTTAGGGTGAACAGGACGAACAAGAAGAGCAGGATGTTTTTTTCTTGCCGGGTAGTTGGTTTGGTCATAAAATAAGTTTAAGGTTAAATGACGAGTTGGGTTGAATTGATTAGTTGGTTACGAGTCTTTATTTGAAAAATTGAACCACGAAGCCACAAAATCACGAAGAAACACAAAGCTGACTTCGTGAAGCCTTTGTGTCTTAGTGTCTTCGTGGTTCCAGTTTTTGAATTATGTTTCAGGAAAAGTTCGCACAATCCAGAGATTTAAAAAAATAATGTTGAAAGTCTCAAGACGGCCAATTCACAGTACGATTAAAAGATCATTCTCTTGTTTCTACCCGGCTCATGTTATACCTGCGGGATTTCTTATCTTGTAGGTCCGCCCATCCCAAAACTATAAACTTATATTATGAAGTGCTTAGCTGGCCTGCTTTTGTTTTTTAGCGTCACTGTTTTACAGGCCCAGCCACTTATTCATGCTCATAACGATTATCACAGACCAGAACCATTTACCAATGCGATCCGCAATAAAGTATTTTCAATAGAGGTAGATATTTTTCTCGTCGGCAACAAGCTGTTGGTAGCACATGATAAGGATGAAATACCAACTGCCAGCACATTGGACAGTTTTTACCTGCAACCCATCATTGAATTGTTTCGCAAGCATAAAGGAACTATCACCGACGACACTGCCTATGCACCCGTACTGATGATCGATATAAAAGAAAACGCAGAGCCTGTTCTTGCAGCGCTTTTCAAATTGCTGGCGCACCATCCTTCTGTTTTTGATCGTTCAGTAAATCGAAAGGCGGTGCAGATCGTTATCAGTGGTGATAGAGGACCTTCATTCAAATGGGCCACTTACCCTTCTAATATATTATTTGATGGACGTCCCAATGAACCTTACGATGATGCAAAGCTGCAACGGATAGCTTTTATCAGTGATAGCTGGGTTCCTTATAATCTTCCACCGAATGATGATTTCGAAAGATTGAAACAAGTAATAGATAAAGTACATAGTATGAAAAAGCGGATCAGGCTCTGGGCCAGTCCCGATAATCCTGAATCATGGAAACTGCAGAAAGAACTCGGTATTGATATTATTAATACTGATAAGGTAACGGAATGCAGGAACTATTTTAAATAACTAACGCATACATACCTTTCCCCAAACACTTCATCCCGCTATTTCTTTAGTACATCAAACTGCTGTTATCCGGATGGAATTTTCATTTATATTACATGATACATTAAAATAATTGCTGATGGCAACGATATTGAATATCCAGAACCTTGGTAAAACTTACCAGAGTGCAGGCCGCACATTGACGGTGCTGGAGAATATTAATTTTTCCGTGGAAGCAGGATCAACAATGGCGATTGTCGGGCCATCAGGTAGTGGCAAAACTACTTTGCTGGGATTAGCTGCCGGGCTGGATCGATCAAGCACAGGTACAGTGGAATTAAATAATATAAAGCTGGATCAGTTGAGTGAAGATCAGCGTGCCAGTATAAGAAATAAGCATGTAGGTTTTATTTTTCAAAACTTCCAGTTGCTTCCTACACTTACTGCACTTGAAAATGTGATGGTACCGTTGGAATTGCGCAGGGAAAAAAACATAAAGCCAAGAGCAGTTGACCTCCTCAACAAAGTGGGCCTTGCAGACCGGGGACATCACTATCCAGCACAATTGAGCGGGGGTGAACAACAAAGAGTATCAATGGCGAGGGCCTTTATCAATCAACCGCAAATTCTATTTACTGATGAACCTACCGGTAACCTGGATGCTGAAACAAGCCGCGGAATTGTTGAACTGATCTTTAACCTGAATAAAGAAGCCGGTACTACATTGATAATGGTAACACATGATATTGACCTCGCAAATAAAACGGGTCGTATCATCAAACTAAAAGGCGGCAGGATCGTATCGGATGAATAAGAGTTGTCAGGTGTCGGGTGTCAGGTGACAGCTGACAACAGACAGCCGACAACACACAACAGACAAGCTATGAATAAGCAAAGAAGTTTGAATTTTTCCTGGCTATTAAAGATGGCATGGCGTGACAGCCGGCGAAACCGTTCACGGTTATTACTATTTGTATCATCTATTATTCTTGGCATTGCTGCGATGGTAGCCATTTATTCATTGGGTGATAATATGAGCTATGAAGTAGACAGGCAGGCCGCTTCTTTATTAGGTGCTGACCTTGAGATCAGCAGTAATAAACAAATAAGTCCGGCTATAAGAAAAATGGCTGATTCGTTGGGTGACAGAAGATCGGAGCAACAGGGTTTTACATCGATGATCTATTTTCCAAAAAATGAAGGAACACGATTAGTACAGGTCAAGGCATTGAACGGCGAGTTTCCTTATTATGGAGAATTAGAAACATCACCTGCATCAGCAGGACGATCTTTCCGGAAAGGACAAGCTGCATTGGTTGATCAAACGATGATGCTACAGTTTAATGCAAAAGTTGGTGACACGGTTAAGATCGGTAATTTAAGTTTTGTAATTGCAGGGGCTTTAATAAGTGCCCCGGGTCAAACAGGCTTAGGCGCATCTGTAGCACCGGTTGTTTATATACCACTTCAATATCTTGATCAAACGGGGCTTTCACAAAAAGGGAGCAGGATCAATTATCGGTTTTATTTCAAGTTTGATCGGTCTGTGAATATGGATGAATTGGTAAAAGACATTGAGCCACGTTTAGAAAAAGAAGATTTGAATTATGATACAGTCGCAAGTCAGAAAGAAAATACAACACGGTCGCTGAAAGATCTCACACAGTTCTTAGCCCTGATAAGTTTTATTGCTTTATTGTTAGGCTGTATTGGTGTAGCAAGTGCTATTCATATTTATGTACGTGAAAAAATAAATTCAGTAGCTGTTTTGCGTTGCCTGGGCGCCAAAGGTTCGCAGGCATTTCTTATTTATCTTATACAAATTGTTGTTATCGGTTTTATAGGTTCGGTAGCAGGCGCTGCTTTGGGAACGATCATCCAACAGCTGTTACCAATTGCGCTGAAAGATTTTTTACCTGTAGCTATCGATCCCCAACTTTCATGGAAAGCTATAGGGCAGGGTTTATTATTAGGTCTTGTGATCTCTTTTCTTTTTGCCTTATTACCATTGATATCTATTCGCAATGTATCGCCGCTGAATACACTACGGTTATCATTTCAATCACTCCGTTTATTTAAAGACCCGGTAAAGTGGCTCGTGTACCTGTCTATCATGCTCTTTATTTTTGGCTTTAGTTACATTCAGTTAAATGGTGTGCGGCAGGCAATCTTTTTTTCGCTTGGTGTTTTAATCGCTTTTCTAATATTAGTTGGGATAGCAGCTCTGTTAATGTGGACTGTTCGTCGTTTCTTTCCTGACTCATGGAGTTATTTATGGCGGCAGGGATTAGCAAATTTATTCAGACCCAATAACCAAACAACTATATTAATTGTTGCTATTGGTTTAGGTACTGCATTTATCTGTACTATGTTTTCAGTTCAGTCTATTTTACTCAACCGTGTAATGCTTTCTGCAAAGGGTGATCAATCTAATACTATATTATTTGATATTCAGCCATCACAAAAAGATAGTGTAGTAGCATTGGCGCGGCAACAGGGCTTGCCGATACATGGAACCGTTCCTATCGTGAATATGCGGTTGGAAAAGGTAAATAACATTACGGTGGAAATGCTGGAAAAAGACAGCACCATTAAAATGCATGAATGGATTTTTGACCGTGAGTATCGTGTAACGTTTCGTGACTCATTAACTGATTCGGAAAAAATAACAAAAGGTAAATGGTCGGGTGAAGTAGATAAATCAAATGGAAACGTATATGTTTCAATAGAAGAACGATATGCAAAGAACAACAGTATTCAGATTGGGGATACAATGATCTTTAATGTGCAGGGTTCTGTTATTCCCACAATTGTTGGCAGCTTTCGTAGGGTCGATTGGAACCGGATACAAACAAATTTCCTCGTTGTTTTTCCTACTGGTGTGTTGGAAGATGCCCCACAGTTTCATGTATTGCTTACCCGTATTCCAAATAAAGAAGCATCGGCAAAGTTTCAAAGAACAATGGTACAGCAGTTCCCGAATGTTTCTATTATTGACCTGAGTTTGGTTTTGAGTATTGTAGATAATTTATTAGAGAAAGTTGGCTTTGTTATTCGCTTTATGGCGGGCTTCAGCATATTTACCGGGCTTATTGTATTAATAGCTTCCGTGCTTATAAGTAAATACCAGCGTATACAGGAGAGTGTGTTATTGCGTACGCTGGGCGCAAGCCGTAAACAAATTTTTTACATCACAGCACTGGAATATTTTTTCTTAGGAGCTCTTGCTGCGGCTACAGGTATTGTTTTATCATTGGGTATAAGCTGGCTATTAGCAAAGTTTATTTTTGAAACGGAATTTACATTGCAATGGCTAGCCTTGTTTATTGTGTTTGTTGCTGTATGCCTGCTTACCGTATTCATTGGATTGATCAACAACCGTGCTGTAGTGAGAAGACCACCATTAGAAATTTTGAGAGAAGAAGTGTAATTGGGTAGTGACAAGTAGCTAGTGGGGTGGGAAACTTCGATTCCAGGTCTTTCCTACTTGCCACTAACCACTTGCTACTTGCATTACAGTAACGATTTTAATTGCCCCCAAACATTCTCGGCTACTATGCGACTACCTTCTTCATTCGGATGAATGCCATCTTCCTGGTTCAGGTGTGCTTCACCACCAACACGTTCTAAAATAAATGGAATAAGTGTCATTGAATTTTTAGTGGCCAGTTCTGTATAAATATTCCGAAATTCAGTGGAATACATTTGCCCCATATTCGGCGGTACCTGCATGCCGGCAAAAACTAATTTCGTTGCAGGATTTTTTGATCTTACTTTATCAATAATAGATTGAAGACTTTTCCTGGTTTCTGAAAGTGGAATGCCACGCAATCCATCATTAGCACCCAATTCAAGAATAAAAATATCTACTGGTTGCCGCAGGATCCAATCAACACGGGTATTGCCACCGGAAGAAGTTTCACCACTTACCCCGGCATTAATCACCCGGTAAGGAAGACCGAGTGAATCGATCTTTTTTTGAATGAGTGCAGGGAAAGCCTGCGAAGGACTCAAGCCATATCCCGCTGTAAGACTATTTCCAAAAAAAACAATTGTTTTCTTTTTTGCAACGGTGACGCTATCCTTAACAGTATTACCTTGATTAGTATCCGCAGCTTTTTTATCATCAGTGCAACCCACAAATAGCATAATGAGTGTGGTAATAATAATTGATCCTTTCTTCATATTGCAAATATAGAGCAACATTATAAGAGCATTGGTTTGGGCATAGACATAGTCAAAGCGGTACATTGTTTGTTTAAATAATAAAAAAGGGGAATGAAAATAATAACAATTATAGCGACGCTTGTAATTGGTGGCATCAGTTGTACCAATGCTCCCAAAAGTGATGAAGCAGTAACAACAGAAGCAAAGGATGTAAATGAATCTAAAACAGGCGAATCATGGAAAGTGAATACTACAGAAAGTAAGATTGAATGGGTCGCCACAAAGGTTACGGGTTATCACACTGGTGTTGTGCCGGTTAAAAGTGGGGAGATAATAGTAAATAACGGGGAAGTAACAGGTGGGAGATTTATACTCGATCTTGCTAATCTTAGCGTAACTGGGCCAAAAACTGTTGACTCTGCAAATAGCAACAAGCTTCAAAAACATTTGAGGTCAGCGGATTTTTTTGATGTAGAAAAAAATCCTGAAGGGGTCTTTGAACTTACCAGTGTGAAACCTTACACAGGAGGTGCTGTAAAAGATTCTGCAGATTCAAGACAGGAAACAATTAGTAAGTATAAAGTATCTGATCCTACACATACAATAAATGGCAACCTTACATTAAAGGGGATAACAAAAAATATTGAGTTTCCTGCACGTATAACTATTTCAGGAAATATGGCAGAAGCAATTGCAAAGTTTAATATTGACCGTAAGGATTGGAATATCATTTATCCCGGTCAACCGGATGACCTGATCAGGGATGCGATTCATTTGGGAATTTCTATAAGAGCAATGAAATAGCGATGTGTTGTTATTTTCCTTGTACTATAGATGGTTCAGCAACTATGGTTTTTAATTTTGCTTCGCCAGTTGCTTTATTCCAACCTTTTTCTATAGCAAGCAATCTTGAATTTCTTGCAGGGTGAGTAGAAGAAGCTGTTGTTTTAGCAATAAAATGCATCACTTGTTGTGCTTGCTCCAGTGAAGCACCAAGTTTTTGTAAAATAAAACCGGCAAACTCATCGGCTTCTAATTCTAATTCCGGTTTGCTACCACCTCTCCGCTTAGTATGCCCATTAATATGATGACCTACTTCATGCGCCAGCAATGCCATTGCTGCCCATTTGTTTTTTGTAATATTCGTAAGAGTAGCAATATAAATGGGATTGTATAAGATATATTTTTTTCCATGGCTTATGGAAGCTTCGATATTCAATACATCAGCCTCCTTCAATTCATAACCACGTTGAAGTCCCGCCACATTTATTATTTCTGCAAACATTTCATTCATGCCGGAAATCTTAAACGTTGTAGTATCTGTGTATGATCTTTTTGAATGTGTAGAAATTTCCACAGGTTTTGCAAAACAAGAATAGGCAACAACAAAAAATGCTGTGAGAACGATGGCTTGTTTCATTTAGTTTTTCCTCAAAATTTTGAATAACAAATTTAATTCAACTCCTGTTTATAAAATGATAAATAATTAATAATCTGTGTTACTACACAGACAACTGACGTGCAACCACTAAATGTTAGAACAAAAGTTACTGGCATGGTTGTGGGAAAATACCCACTAGCAGTAAGATTTATTTAATCACAAAAGAATACATTATGAAACTAAAAACATTTTTAACGGCGGCAGTAATTGCATTGTTTACTGCGTGTAGCACAACGTATCGGGCGACAGATACCGGTGTGTTAATATCAGCTAATGCTACGAAGGCTTTTGATCAACAATATCCAACTGCAACCAATATGGTTTGGAGCAGTTACAATCCCGATGTAGTGATTATTAGTGATTGGGACCTGGCAGATTGGGTAATCATTAGTGATGATGATTACATGGTACAATTTGATATGGACGGTGAAAAATATTATGCCTGGTATGATAGTGATGGAGCCTGGGTTGGTTCAGCGTATGTAATAAATGATTTCACGACCTTACCATATGAAGTAAGAACATCGATCTATAGTAAATTCCCAGACTTTACTATTACTAAAGCCAACAGGGAGTTTTATGGAGACAGGACAGCCTATGAAGTAGGATTAAAAAGAGGGGACGAGAAACGTGTTGCCCTGATTGGGGAAGATGGAATGGTGATCAAATCCAAACTTAAATAATTGTAAATACAAGTTTAATCGGTTTAAAGCTGTGATATGTTTATCACAGCTTTTTTTGTAATAGCTCTGGCACGTTTGCTGCATTACTTTAAATTATTCAACAATAAAAAATATGATCAGAAAATTAAAATCAGGAGAATACAGGATCTACTCCCGAAAGAAAAATCCAAAAACAAGTAAGAGAAGAAACCTGGGTACTTTTGCATCACTGGAAGCTGCACAAAAGCATGAAAGACAAATTCAATATTTCAAAAAACATTGAGTTTTGTAATTAATTGAATTAATGAAAGCAGGCGAGCTTACTACATTGATAATTGCTGAAGTACTGTTAACACTTGCAGTTTTCTCTGCGATCATTGCATTGATTGTTTTTTCTATTCGCAAGCCGATACGTAAGCATAAGCCCACCGATATGCTGATATTTGAAAAGATCAAACCAGTAATAAACACAAGAAATAATAAGATCATGTTGTTTATTACATTTCTTGGTAAGCATCAGTTTCTTATTCCCGCCAATCTTATCCTTATTTTCTATTTTGTTGTTATCACAAAACAAAATTGGTTTTCTATCCGTGTGATCACTATTGCCATCAGTAGCCTGGTATTGATGCTCTTGCTGAAGCAATTATTTCAACGTAAACGACCATTATCTCCATTATTAAAAGCTGCAAAGGGATTAAGTTTTCCCAGTGGCCATGCGATCATGGCTGTTACTTTTTATGGATTGTTGATCTATATCTTACAACATACCATTACCAGTGATTGGCTAAAAGTATTCTTTACGGCACTATTGGTTGTTCTGATCCTTCTGATAGGATTTAGCCGTGTATACCTGAGAGTACATTATGCAAGCGATGTAACAGCTGGGTTTATTATTGGATCGCTTTGGCTAATTATCTCATTGTTTGTTTTGAAATTACTGGAAACTTATGTTACATCTTTATAATTCTTTAAAAGGAAAACCTACTCCTCTTCTTTTATATCCTCAACAGCGGGTGATTGAGTAACCATTCCCCGTCCGACCGGATCAAGCTGATTGCTCTTCGTTTGCTGGCCAAAGAGAATCATCAATAAACTGGTCATCCGGGCGGGCAAAATCAAACTGCATATCATTAAGTTTGCGGTAAAGGCCATTATGACTCATAAGCTGTGCATGTGTGCCAGCCTCACTTACAATTCCTTTATCGATCAGTACGATCTTATCAGCATTGCGGATGGTGGAAAGCCGGTGTGCAATAACAAAGCTTGTGCGGCCTTTCATTAAGTTATCTAATGCTTCTTGTACCAACTGTTCGCTTTCACTGTCCAAAGAAGAAGTAGCTTCATCTAATATCAATATAGCGGGATCTTTTAATATAGCACGGGCAATAGCAATACGTTGACGCTGACCGCCACTTAATTTGATCCCTCTTTCTCCAACGATAGTTTCATATTGCTCTGGAAATCTATTTATAAATTCATGGGCATTGGCGCTTTTTGCAGCAGCAATAATTTCTTCATCGGTGGCATCAGGTTTTCCATAGGCAATATTTTCTTTGATGCTGCCACCAAATAAAATAACATCCTGCGGTACGAGTGCCATTTGTCTTCTTAATTGAGAAACAGGAAATTCTTTTCCGGGTCGTTCATCAAAATAAACCGAGCCACTATCAGGTTCATAAAATTGTAACAATAGTGAAGCAATGGTTGATTTGCCTGCACCGCTGGGCCCAACGATGGCGATCTGTTCACCATTCTTTGCTGTGAGTGAAAGATCTTTTAGCACAGTGATGTCTTTGCGACTCGGATAGCTAAATGCAACATGCTCAAACCGTACATTACCTTTTAATTCATACTGTGATTCGACGATAATAGGTTTCAATTCCACCGCTTCACCATCGGTACGCAAAATTTCTCTTACACTTTGTGTCGCACCCAATGTTTTTTGTAATTGAGAAAACATATCAGCAAAACCAGCAAACGTGCCGCCAACAAACCCTGAAAAAATGACAAACATTATGAGCACACCAATTGTTAACTCACCGGTTTGGATCATTCGCCCCCCATACCAAACAACAAATGCCAACGTGCCAAATAAACTAAAGATCATAAAAGCGACAAAAGCACCACGATATCTTGCATTACTAATAGCGATAGATACAACAGCTTTCAAACTTTTTATGTAACGGGTAACCTCATGAAATTCGCTGGTGAATGCTTTTACAATTGTTATTCCCTGGAACGTTTCCTGGACGATAGTACTGCTAGTAGCGAGTTCATCCTGTGTTTTGCGTGACATTTTGCGTATGCTCTTTCCGAAGATAACTGCAACAATTGCTAATAACGGGACCACAGCAAGCATGATCAATGCCAGCTTAGTACTGATCAAAAAAATAAAGGACAAACCGATGATGAGGATAAAGATGCCACGTAAGAATTCTGCAAGTGTAAAAGAAATGGCATCCTGTATTTGTGAAAGATCAGATGAAATGCGACTGCTAAGCTCACCGACTCTTCTTTCGGTAAAAAAACTGAGTGGCATTGTGAGTAACCTGCTGTAAACATCTTTGCGCATATCAGCAACAGATCTTTCACCAACTGAGGTGAGTAAATAGACCCGCATGAAAGAAAATATAGTTTGTGCTGTAAGCTGACAAAAGATTAGTAAGAGTGTTGTATTTAAACTCCAGTGAATATTTTGTAAACTAAATCCAACTTGTTTACCTGTCGATGCTCCCGGTAATTCAGCTCCGGGTGAAGCCGCATCTATCATCTTGCCAAGGAACAATGGAAACAAACTTGTAGAAAAAGCTGTGAGTGCAATAAATACCAGGGCAAGTATGAATTTACCACGATGAGGTTTTAAATATTTGAATAGTATAAGAGTTTGCCGCAGGTTTTCTTTATTGATCTTGGCCTTTGGGGATTTTCCTTCCTTGAGATCGAGTGGGTGATGACGGGCCATTTGTTGAGGAATAGCTTTAAGTTATAAGTTCAGTGGGAGTGTAAGTTAATTATTCTTTTTTGCAGGAATGGCTGAAATCGGTGAATTGCCGATAATAGGGAGTTATTTACATATAGTGAATCTTTAGCAGTGTTTAAAAAAACATTAAAAACATGTTATAACTTCTTTTCTTTAATGTAGCTTTAAAGGAGCCATTATAAAATTCAGCACTATGCCTGCACATCCTATTGAGATAATTCTCAACCGCCAGCTTGCCGATTGTTTGTCAATGCCGGTATTTATTACTGATACATCAGGGAATCTTATTTTTTATAATGAACCCGCAGAAAAAGTATTAGGCACCCGGTTTGAAGAAACCGGTGAAATGAATGTGGAAACATGGTCAACTGTTTTTAAGCAACAAGATGATGAAGGAAAATTGCTGGCACCGGAATCACTGCCACTCGTAAGCACATTGAAAGATCAATATCCCCATCACAAAACATTCTGGATAGTAAGTATGCAGGGCAAAGCCGAAAAAATATCTGTAACAGCATATCCCATCATTGGCCGTGCAGGTAATTTTCTCGGCGCTGTTGCTATTTTCTGGGAAGTAAAAGACGTAGGATGAAGATAATGCTGCGGGGCGTTCGTGGTTCCATACCCACTACCAGTCCCGAGATGTCATATTATGGAGGAAATACATCCTGCACAGCAGTAAAGGAAGGAGATTCTATACTGGTACTTGATGGCGGTTCGGGTATGCAGCAATTCAAACTACTTGATGGTACGGGTATCAAACGAGTAGATATATTATTAACACATCTTCATCTCGATCATATCCAGGGGCTGGGTTTTTTCAATCCTTTTTTTAACCCGCAGAATGATATTCATATCTGGGGACCAGCGAGTAAGATAAATAGTTTACATGCCAGGCTTAGCCGTTATCTTTCTCCTCCGTTGTTTCCTGTATTGCTGCGTGATCTACCCTGTAAACTGACCTTGCATGAAATTGAAAACAGTTCATTTGAGGTCGGGCCATTTAAAATTGAATCACGGTTTGTAATTCATCCGGGACCTACTGTTGGTTTTCGGGTAAGTAATGGCCGTTCTGTTTTTACTTATATACCCGATCATGAACCTGTATTGGGTGCAAATGAATTGCTGAAGGATACAAAATGGCTCTCGGGTTTTGATCTGGCTGAAAACGCCGACCTGTTACTTCATGATGCGCAATATTCAATAGCAGAATATCCATTTAGAATAGGCTGGGGCCATAGCAATATGGATGATGCAGTAAAGTTTGCTTCGATGGCAGGAGTTAAACATTTGTTGCTTGCTCATCATGATCCGGGTCATACGGATATACAACTGAATGAACTGTTTGCTGATCTGCAAAAAAGCCTGTCCGCCGGGGCGGGAAATAACTATTCATTTAAATATGAACTGGCAGTAGAAGGAATGGAGATTGAACTGCCTTAGTTTTTACCACAGACCTGCCTGCCGGCAGGCAGGGAACACAAAGTTTTTTTCACAGAGTCACACAGAGAGGTTTAAATACATCTAAAGCTCTGTACTACTCCGTGTCCTCTGTGGTTAAATCTTACCTTCAACTAAAATGCAAACTGCGTACAACAAATGAAATTATAAAGCAAGCCCATTTGATAAAACTCTTCATGCACATGATTACGATTTTACTCAAAACTGTTTTCATCTGCACTTGGCCCATAGCTACCCGGGATAGGGATGTTCAGTAATCTTAAATAGACACCTAACTGTGCACGGTGATGTATCTGCTGGCTGAGTGACATCCGCAACACATCGATCTTCGGATTGGTTGCATAAACAGTTTCACCATTTCTGAGTGTCCATGGTTTATCCATTTCCTTTTCATTTTCTTCTATCAACGCTGATAGACCATCATTATATCGTTTTTCAAAATACTCCAACAGCTGCTTGTTATTGTTGATATCAGGTTGCTCATAACCTGCTTGAAAATCCAGCTCATCGGTTGTCAATGTGAAATGAACCCAACCGGGAAGATCGGCGAGATGTGTTACCAGGCTTTTCATCACCATCGACTTTTCGTGGGGTTTGTAATCCAGTTTGTCGTCAGGCACACGACTTAACATTTTGCGTGTTGTGGCGGCTTCTTCGATAAATTGCTGTTTAAAGAATTCAATAAATGTCATAGTGTTTTGTTTTTGTTAGTACAAAGCAACAACCCACTAGTGACAACCCTATGTCAGCAGCCTTTGAGATTGTTCCAATTTTTTTAAAATATTTTCAGCGATTTCAGCAACCATCACATTTAAATTCTTAGGCTCCACGATCTTAGCATGATCACCAAACAACATAAACCAGCGGGAAAAACCCATGAGTGAACCTGTCAGGAAGGTCATGCGGACATAATCGCCGTTCCTTTCTTCTTTTATATAGCCGTTATAATATTTCTGTTCTCCGAGGTATTTTACAATATCTGCCTCCACATCTATCACCACTTTTATCACTTCCCTATCATCCGACATTTTATCGATAAAACTTTGTAGCGGCGGATGTGTTTTTAATACCTTCTCACCGGTTGTTTTCAATTGCCCGATCTTATCGGTGCGGAAATTCCGGTAATCATTTCGCAGCCTGCACCAGGCAATCAAATACCAGTGACTGCCGAGATAATATATACCAACCGGCTCAACCTCTCGACGGGTGGTTTCATTTTTTTCCAGCGTTGTATAATTGATCTCAATAACATCAGTAGATGAAATAGCATTTAATATCGGCTGAAGATATAATTCTGATTGCGGCGAGTAAGCAATAGCCGGATGGTTCATTACAGCGATATGCTCATCTATACCTTCTATATGATCTTTTTCTGAATGACGGAGTATGGCACGTATTTTATCAAGCGCTGCTTCAAAATGCTTTATCATGCCTGCATCTGTTTTTGATTGCACAAGCTTTGATGCAGTAAGTAATGCAGTCGCTTCTTCCTGGTTAAACATTACCGGCGGTAATTTATATCCATCCATCAGTTTGTAACCGCTACCAGCTTCACCAATTACTGGCACGCCGGCTTCTTCTAATGCTTTTACATCACGATAAACAGTACGAAGACTAATAGAAAACTTATCAGCAATATCCTGCGCCTTTACCAAACGACGGGATTGCATTTGTATAAGAATTGCTGCTAGACGGTCAATACGATTCATCTTATAAAGTTATGAACTGTTAAGACTAATAGCTGTTGTACTTGGGTTTCATTTTCAATTTTTTCTTTCTGAAAAAATCATTCGGATTGCTTTTATTCAAATCAATTAACGTTTCGTTGGTAGACCCGGCAGCCTATTTGCCGCTCTTATATATTATTCAATAAAATAAAAATTCAATTATGAAAAAGATCTTTACACTACTTGCAGCAGTTACTATTGTAGCAGCGGCACAGGCACAAAATGGTCAGGGAAATAATTCTGGTAAAAGACAAAACGATCAGCAAGGGAATAATCAAAATGGTCAGCGGGATAAACAAAACGGGTATGGAAATGATAACGACATAAAGAATCATCCATATGATAATGATGATCGCTATGATAATAATTCCAATTTTGAAGGAAATAAAGGCCAACGAATAGCGCAGATCAACCGGGAGTATGAATATAAAATTCAAAAGGTCAGGAGCAGTCGTTTTATGAGCCGCAGTGAAAAGAAAAGACAGATCCGTTTTCTTGAAGAGCAACGCCAGCAGGAAATAAGAAGGATCAATTACAGCTCAAACAGAAGCCGTAACAATGACCGTTATGATCGTAATGACAACAATGATCGTTCAAACCGTCGTTATTAAAATAGATTGAAAAACCAGATTTATAAAACCCCGTATTGCGGGGTTTTTTTATTTGAAGGGATACATTTTTATCTGTAACCACTTGCCTGTAACTCGAATAGTTGAGCATAACGATTACCTGCTGCGAGTAATTCATCATGTGTACCGAGTTCAGTTACTTTTCCATCATCAATTACTGCAATGCGGTCGGCAATACGAACAGTAGAGAAACGATGTGAGATAACTATTCCAATTCTTCCTTTGAGATTTTCTTTTAGCTCAGCAAAGATGGCGGCTTCAGCTTCGGGATCAAGCGATGAAGTTGGCTCGTCTAATATCCAGATATCAGCATTGCGATACATGATCCTTGCCAATGCTAATCGTTGCCATTCACCGCCAGACAGATCATGACCGCCTTCAAAGAGGCGTCCTACTTTTGAATCCAGTCCTTTCGGCATTTTATTTACCAACCATTCGCTGCGAGAATCCTGTAAGGCTTTGATCACCTGTCCATCATTACTTACACCATTGGGTCTTCCCATCAATACATTTTCACGAACAGACAATTCATAAGTTGCATAATCCTGGAACAATACACCGATCCTGTTTCGCAAACTTTCAGGATTCATGTCTTTTACATCAATGCCGCTTACTCTTACTGATCCCTGTTGTGTATCATAAAAGCGAAGTAATAATTTGATGAGTGTTGATTTGCCGGCACCATTCTCACCCACTAATGCTATCAGTTCTCCTTTACGTATACGTAAACTCAATTCATGCACCGAAGGTTCTGTTCCCCCCGGATAAGTAAACGTGATATTATCAAATTCAATTCCTTCAATAGGTGCATCTGGAATAGAAACAGGGTTTTCCGGTACCGGCACAAGATGGTCAATCTTGAGAAATGAAAAATAATCTTCGAGAAAAGTAGTGTGCTGATCAACCGCCACAAATGTGCTGGATATTTGTCCCAGTGTTCCAGATACAGATGTAAAAGCGCCGATAACTAAAACAACATCACCGGGATTCATGGTTCCTTTTATTCCCCTGCTGGCAACAAATACATATGCCAGCGCAAGGATAGTTCCTGTAATAAGACCGCTTACCAAAGACATTCGGCTTCCAAGCCGGTTCATGAGTTGTCGCTGTTTAAAAAGATCATCGGATAATTTTTTATGTCTTCCGAGTAAATAATCTGACAATACATAAGCTCTTACTTCTTTTGTATTGCGTGGTTGTACCAACAAATCGCCGAGATACTGACGTTCTCTTTCTTCCGGCGTTTCTTTATAATAATATTTATAAAGCCTTGTGGTCACACGGCTTTCCAATACCAACGTAAGAATTGATGCTCCCAATGCAAGCACTACTAATAAATAATGCAAGCTTGCCAGCAGGCCAGACATTAATATTATAGTCACAATATTTCCCGAGAGACCCAGTATTGACCATGTAAGATCGCCGGGTCTCCAGTTTACATCACGTTTGGCACGGGCCAGGCGATCATGCCAGTCAGAATTATCGAAGTGCCCAAGATCAACCTTTGATGCTTTTGTAAGTAAACGACGTTCTGCTTCTAATTCAACACGGCGTACATATAAATTTCTGCCATAACCCATATAAGAGCCTACTGCCCGTTGAACAATAAATGTGATCCATAAACCAATGACGATTGGAAGCACATCATTAAATGTCAGTGGATGTATTTTTGCTTCAGCAATTTTATTGACAAGTACAGCTCCTAAATACACAGATACAGGAGGCATGATGGCATTGAACATTCCAAGTAATGAAAACCGAATAAGTAATTTAGGTGATGCGGCCCATGCAAGTGACATAGCATGCTTCAGGTTTTTTCTCACCCTTGCAATACGGCTTGACTTTTTCAGAGTAGCTTCTTCCATCACTACAAGATACAAAAGAGATAAATCAGATTTACGTGAGTTATGAAACTGGGTTATGAATTTTTTAGTGTGGCTGTAATTTTGAGTTAAGCAACTCCAGTACAGACAGAAGCTCCTGTTCATTGTCGGATAAAAGGAGAAGCCTGTCACCCGATTGAAGATTATCGGCCCCGGTCGGCAGCATATACTTGCCGTTTCTTTTAATGGATATAATATTTACAGAAAGAGGAAAGTGCAGATCGACAATTTTTTTACCAATAACAGCGGATTCGTTGTTAAGTGTTATCACTTTTATTTCGCTGTTAACGGGTATAGCCGGAACTTTTTTAGGCTCTTCAGGTGGCTCTGTAACACGCAGCCATTTTGCTACCAACGGTAATGTGGTGCCCTGTAATAAAACTGAAGTAATAGAAATGAAAAAGACAAGGTTAAAGATCATACCTGCTTTGTCCAACCCAGCAATCATTGGATAAGTTGCAAACACAATTGGTACGCCACCCCGCAAGCCCACCCATGAAATAAATAGTTTACTGCGGATACTTGTTTTGGCAAAAGCCAAGCTTATAAAGACACCGATTGGCCTTGCTATAAAAACTAAGAAGCCGGCGATCAATAAACCCGTTCCGATAATAGGAATAACTCTTGAAGGAAAAACCAACATACCGAGTGTAAGAAATAAAACGATTTGCATCAGCCATGCCTGGCCATCATAAAACCTTACAAGACTTCTTTTATGAATAAAATCACGGTTGCCCAATACCAGTGCAGAAAGATAGATCGCTAAAAACCCATTACCTCCGATAACATGTGTAGCGGAATAAGTAAACATTGCCAATCCAAGAACAAGCACTGGATAAAGTCCGTCGCTATCCAGTTTTATATTATTAATAAGCCAATGACTGAACCGGCCCATAATATAACCCACTACTCCGCCAATCAGGAAGCCTTGTACAAAAAGCAAAAGAAAACGCCAGCCATCAAATTCGCCGCTTGCAATAATACCTGTTAATGTGATCGTAAGAAAATAAGCCATCGGATCGTTACTGCCGCTTTCAAATTCAAGTACAGCGCCAACCTTTCCTTTTAATTTTACTCCACGTGTACGTAAAATAGAAAATACAGCTGCAGCGTCAGTAGCAGAAACGATAGAACCTAATAGCAATCCTTCCAGCAAGCTAAAATTGAGAATATAATAAGCGAATATGCCAACGGTTAGTGCAGTAATAAAAACACCAATCGTTGAAAGTGAAATTCCACGCCATACAACAGGCTTGATGACTTGCCAATTGGTATCGAGTCCGCCGGAAAATAAAATAAAGTTCAAGGCTACGATCCCGATAAACTGGGCGATACGGGGATTATCAAAATAAATCCCACCAATACCCTCAGAACCAGCAAGAACACCAACGATCAAAAACAAAATGAGGGTGGGCACGCCGAAACGGCTCGATGTTTTACCTGCCACAATACTGACCAGTAAAAGTAATGAGCCAATCAATAATATATTTTCCGGCGACATGTTCATTGAAACATTTTTTAAAGTTGGTACCCACCCTCTCTGATTAATTCGGGGAGTTTGTTCCCGATTCTTTTTTCCTGTCGCGGTTATTAATAAATACCAACCCGTAAATGATCAGTAAAAGAAAGCCTACAACTATTAATGCAGGTATTAAAGCTGAATTCATAAGTATTTTTTATAAATAAAGAAATAAGTATATGACAGGCATATACCACGTTATCAAAAAATAATAACGGATCACCAGAAATTATGAGTAGGGTAGATATAGAAAAGATAATCTTTGATCAGGAGAGAGGATTCCCTGATCTGATTATTTTCTATTGAAACGGGGCGGTTATAAAAATCAATAGCAGTGAAAAGCTGCAATAAAGGAATGAACGATTTTTGAAAACTAATATATCCGCTTGTTACAGCAGGGAAATACAGCCTCTCGAGTTCGGAATTAGGTGAATGCCACGGCTTTTGTGTAAGGGAAGCCGGTTTTTTATTTTCAATTGCATGCGCAGGTGAAAGCAAAGTTGATCTTATGCCCAGGCAGGCAAAAGCGACAATAAAAACAAGGGATAAAATTTTTGTAACAACATTCCTGCTCATTGCTTCAAAGATACGAATGATTTTGTGGAAGAATCCTGTTATAAGAATCAATAAACAGTTTTTGTGATAATGTTTACGAGAATTTATTTCTTAAACAATTTTTACTTCCATTTCACATTACAGCCGATACTCGGCCGTTGAAATTCCGGAACAGGCTGGTCGTTGATCAAACAATCCAAAGCATGACGGATATCTCTTCCGGTTACAGGTATTTCATTGCCGGGTCTTGAGTCATCGAGTTGTCCGCGGTAAACAAGCTGCAAATTTTTATCATAAATAAAAAAATCAGGTGTGCAGGCTGCATCATAAGCTTTCGCTGTTTCCTGTGTTTCATCATAACAATATGGAAAAGGGTATTGTAAACGCAGGGCAGTTTCTTTCATTTTATCCGGCGCATCATGAGGATGCATTACAATATCATTAGCACTGATCGCCACAAATCCAATCCCTTTATTTTTATAATCATTGCCCAATCTTACCAGCTCGTCATTTACATGCATAACAAAAGGACAATGATTACAAATAAACATTACCACAGTTGCGGTAGCTCCTTTTACTTCATTTACTGAAATTTTTTTTCCTGATACTGTATCAGGAAGATTAAAATCGGGGGCTTTTGTGCCCAACGATACCATCGTTGAATTTACTCTTGCCATACTGTAAAGTTAACAAAGCCGGACATTGATTTTTGAAATCATTATCTTGCCGGTATCAAAAATCCCGATGATGAAAAAATTGATAAACACATTAATTCTTTGTTCAATCTTTTTTACAGGCTATGCACAGCCGCTTTCTAAAACAGAACAACAATTGCTGAAAAATATTGAAACCGATTATACAGCTACATTGGAATCATTGAAGCAATCAGTAAATATTAATAGCGGCACATTTAATATCGAAGGGGTAAAAAAAGTAGGCCAATTGTATGCGAAAGAACTGGAAGCTTTAGGTTTTACTATTGAATGGATCACATTACCCGATTCGCTAAAAAGGGCGGGACACCTGGTTGCTTACCGAAAAGGAAAGAAAGGGAAAAAACTTTTCCTGATCGGTCATCTTGATACGGTATTCGAACCGGATATGCCGAAGAATCCTTTCGCAATGCTTAATGATAGCAACGCTACCGGACAGGGAATAAATGACATGAAGGGCGGTGATGTAATGGTGATCGCTGCATTAAAAGCAATGCATAAACTAAACCTGCTTGATGATGTTAGCATCACAATTTACTTTACCGGTGATGAAGAGAATGCAGGACATCCAAGAAGTATAAGTCGTGGTGATTTTATTGAAAGGGCTAAACAACATGATATTGCTTTGGCATTTGAAGGAGCAAGCAATTTGAATACCGTTGCAACAGCACGTCGTGGAGCAAGTGAATGGAGACTGGAAGTAGAAGCGAAACAAGCTCATTCATCCGGTGTGTTTGGTACAGCAGGTTATGGTGCTATCTATGAAGCTTCACGTATTATCAACGAATTCAGAGAAAAACTTAGTAAAGAAAAATATCTCACATTTAATCCAGGGTTATTTGTTGGTGGATCGGAAGTGAATTATGATACCGCCGCGCAAAAAGGAGATGTACTTGGCAAAACAAATATTATTTCACCAAAGGCAGTTGTAATTGGCGATCTGCGTTTTCTTTCCGAAAAACAAAAAGAAAATGCAAGAGCCGCTATGCGGCAGATCGTTTCAAAAAATCTTCCAGGGACAAAAGCAACGATCCGGTTTAAAGATGGAATTCCATCAATGCCCCCAACACCGGGGAACGAAGCTTTGGTAAAAACTTTGAACAGTATCAGTCTTGCCTTAGGTTATGGTGTTGTAAAAGCCGGAGATCCGGGCTTAAGAGGAGCCGGTGATATTTCTTATATAGCAAAATATCTTGATTGTATAGATGGACTTGGCGCATCAGGTCGAGGTGCACATGCACCGGGGGAAATAATCAATCTGAACGAATATCCTAAACTCATCAAACGGGCAACATTATTGATTTACCGACTTACCAGGTGATGGGTTGATTTTTCCATTTCAAGAAATTTTTCATAAAGACTTATTGTCGTTACTCCAGGTTTACCATTACCGATAATTTTATCATTTACTTTCAGCACTGGTAATATTTTTCGTGAAGTGGCTGTTGAAAAAATTTCTTTTGCTTGCATCAACTCATCAACTGTAATATTTCTTTCTTCAACAGGTAATACTTCTCCGGCTATTAATAAGATATGTTTACGTGTAATGCCTTTTAAAATATTATGAACAGGTGTCACCAGTTTATTATCTGCTGTTACAACAAATATATTAGAACGTGGAAACTCAGTGATACTTTCCTTATTGTAATACAAAACATCATCAGCTTGTTTTTCTTTGAGCAATGGCTGCAACCAAACGGCCATCAGATAATTAATGCTTTTTATATGAGGGAGCTCCCGCTGGTATTCATGTGTAATGATTGAAATTCCTTTTTCAAAATCATCAGATGTTGCAGTCTTCACCGTATTGCAGGTAATAAGTAGGTTAGGTGTTGAAGGATGATAACTGTCTTCAGAATATCCACCTGTAAGCATGATACGTATACCAGCTTCTGCCAACCCTGATTTTTTTATCAGCTCATCAATAATAGCAGCCAGTTCTTTCCTGTTTTTACTAACCGGCAAATGCATTGCTTCTGCTGAAGTATAAAACCGGTTAAAATGATCTTCTATAAACAGTGGCGTTCCATTTATAGTTCTTAAAAAATCAAAAATGCCATAACCCCGCTGCATGGATAAGTCGGAAACATGCAGAACTGCTTCACTATTTTCCACAAACTGGTCATTTAAATAAGCTACCATACCCGGCAATTTAAGTGAAAGATGAATTCATTTATATAAACGGTGTTTCATAAGCTGCTTTTAGAGGCTTCGAATAAGAAATCCTCCCTTATATTCGCAACTTTCGCAGTGCAATAAGTACGTAACTTTAAAATAAGTTTCACCCGACCAAATGGCATCAATCATTGATCTTAAACTTCCCAGGGCAATAGCTGCCGCACTGCGCATTCCGCAAAATGATGCAAGACGCCAGCAACTGCGAGTGCTGAAGAAATTACTAAAGAAAGCGAGGTTTACAGAATTGGGCCAGCAGTATCATTTTGATGATATCCTGTTGAGCCGTCATGCCGGAAAAAGATTCCAGGAGCTGGTACCTATTCATGACTATAATAAAATTTACGACGATTGGTGGAAGAAGACATTGGATGGAGTGCCTGATGTTGCATGGCCAGGCAAAATAAAATATTATGCACTCAGCAGCGGAACTTCGGAAGCAGCTAGTAAATATATTCCTATTACAAAAGAATTGCTACGCAGCAATACGATCAACTACATCAAACAGTTCATTAGTTTATTCAGTTATGAAAACCTGCCACGCAATGCAATGACAAAAGGGTTTTTGATGCTGGGTGGTGCAACAGATCTGCAAAAAGGAAATGCGGGATGGTATGCCGGAGATTTAAGTGGCATTCTTGCAAAGAAACGTCCATTCTGGTTTCAAACATTTTATAAACCCGGCGGTCGCATTGCTGCCATCAAAGATTGGAACCAGAAGCTGACTGAAATTGTGGAGCATGCAAAAGAATGGGATATTGGTTATATCGTGGGTGTACCCGCATGGTGCCAAATGTGTATGGAGATGGTGATCGAACATTACAAGGTTCAAAACATTCATGAGATATGGCCCAATTTTTCATTTTTTGTTCATGGAGGTGTGGCGTTTGAACCTTATAAAAAAGGGTTTGAAAAATTATTAGGTAAGCCGATCATTTATATTGAGAACTATTTAGCCAGCGAAGGATTTCTTGGTTACAAACATCGGGAGAACGCCAAAGGCATGCAGCTGGTACTTGATAATAATATCTTCTTTGAATTTGTTCCATTTGATGATAAAAACTTTGACAGTGAAGGAAAGATCCAGGAAAATGCAGAAGCAAAAATGATTCATGAGGTTGAAGAAGGAAAAGATTATGCGATACTGATGAGTACCAATGCCGGCGCCTGGCGCTACATGATCGGCGATACGGTACGATTTGTTGATAAAGAAAAAGCCGAAGTACTGATCACTGGTCGTACCAAACATTTTTTAAGTCTTGTTGGCGAGCACCTGAGTGTAGAGAACATGAATAAGGCAATCGAATTGGTGAGTGAAGAGTTTAATATTTCAATTCCAGAATACACCGTTGTCGGCTTTCCGCATGAAAGTTTTTTTGCTCACAAATGGTATATCGCCTGCAATGATGTGAGTGATACGGAAGGTATTCGCAAACGTATTGATGAAAACCTACGGGCATTGAATGATGACTATGCTACTGAACGTGACAGCGCATTAAAAGACGTTTTTCTCGAAAAACTGCCGGAAGAAAAGTTTTTAAAGTTCATGGAACAGAAGGGCAAGCTCGGCAGCCAGCACAAATTTCCTCGGGTAATGAAGGGTAAAATGCTGGAAGAATGGAACCGGTTTCTGCAAACAGGGAAAATTTAATCCTGCTCATTTAACAATCTATTTTCTTATTACACCTATTCTGTTAGTACTTTCAGGTATGAAGCAACTTCTACTGCTTTTCTTTCTATTAATTTTTATTAATGGCTTTTCGCAACCACCCGTGCAACTGCACCTGAAGAAAAATGGAAAAATTAAAAAAAGAATTGAACCAGGAACCATTTTCGTGATAACAGCAAAAGATAACCATATCTATAAAGGAGCATTACAGGATATGGAAAAGGACAGTATCTATTTCAGTTATGTCACAATAGCAATAAATGATATTGCGACCATAAAATTTCCAAGGGAAAAAGAAAAAATGAAGATTAATGCAGAACAATTTGCCTGGGTAACATTGGGCGTCGGTCTTGTTACAGCCGGGTTGGTATTAGCAGACTGGAAGGAATTTCCTTCAGCATTGGGTATTGCGGCTATTATTGGCTACTCACCTTATGTTTTTCAGTTACTAAAATCTATTTCACTCAAAAAGCACAAGTTTAAGATTGGCAAAAAATATACTCTGCGTATCTGGGATATCCGGTAATTTTTCAGCAATCCTTATCTTGTGCCCTTCATGGCGACAAAAAAAAAATCCGGAAAAAAATTTTCGCTTCGCAAAACTGTAAAAACAGCTGTTACTGTCAGTCTCCTCATCCAGGTTGTTTTTGTTATTTATTTCTTTTTTAAAGTAACAACGCATATGCCAGATGGTAATATGCAACGACTGAAACTGATAGTCATTTTGTGTATACTCACAGCATTCATCATTATTTATTTTAAATGGTTACGGAAAAAACCATTTATTCATAAAATTGTAAATACCAGTTTCCGCATTCTAGTGTATTTGCATGCGGCCCTGCTGGTCTATCTCCTTGTGCTTAAATGGATCAATCCGCCGGTTACTATCACACAGCTTAGTAATCTCTTTAATGGAAATGGATTGAAGAGGGATTATGTTAATTTCAATAGCATTTCTTACAATGCGAAGCTCGCTGTTATTGCAAGTGAAGACCAACTATTTCCTGACCATAACGGGTTTGACTGGAATGCAATTAAGAAGAGTATTACACCGCCGAAAAGAAAGAAAAGTAAAAAGAAAAAAATTCCGCCGGGAGCAGGTGCCAGTACCATCAGCCAGCAGGTAGCAAAAAATGTTTTTCTATGGCAAGGAAAATCTTATTTCCGCAAAGGACTTGAGGCGTACCTGACATTTATGATCGAAAATATGTGGGGTAAGAAAAGAGTACTCGATGTATACCTGAACTGTATTGAAATGGGAAAAGGGATTTTTGGCATTGAAGCAGCAGCACATGCTTATTTTAATAAACCCGCAAGCGAACTATCAAGGCAAGAAGCAGCAATGATTGCTGCCTGTTTTCCCAATCCAAAAATTTATACAGTAAAACCTGTTTCCGGGTTTGTATCTTATAAATCCCGCTGGATACTAAACCAGATGAATAATGTAGAAGAAGATGAGGATATACAGGATATAATTAAAAATTAAACGTGTTCAGATGGCACCCTCTATCGCAGTTATTCAACTATCAATTCAATATTTTCGCTGTTATGGGTAGCGTTATAGCCAGGAACTTTGATAGAAATAATGAAATGATATTTGCCCTTTGGCAAATCCGGGTAAACCGAAAAAGGCTCAGGGTTTTTTGTTCCCATTTTTTCAAGTTGTAAAGAGAAAGGAATTGTCTTAATTATTTTTCCCTGCTCGAAAAAAATAAGAGTTGAAGAATACAGGGTACCTGGATTTTTCTTAATGTATAAATTGTGATAACGGTTCATATAATTGCTGCAATAAAGAACAAGACTATCATTTTGGTTTATTGCTTTATACCTGTTACCAGTACTTATATTATAAGATGCAAATGAGATAAACGAAGAGTCGTATCGGTATCCTACATAACCGATCGGTGTTTTCAATGAATCTGTAAAGCGGTTCAAACGATAAATATCCAGAAAATAAACAGGCTTCCCTATCATTTCACCTTCTATCGGCCAGAAATTATAATTGTTACGGTGTTCTGCTACATCATTTTGAGAATAGGTCATTTGCCCGCTATAAAACCAATATTTCGATGCCCGTTGATAGGAATTACTGAATACAATGGGTAAACCTTTCGTCAATTGCTTCATCTGCTGGGGCCATTCTTTCCAGGCATGATATCTTTTTTGAATAGCTTTTACCGGCAAAATATCCACAATCATAAAAACCCGCATACACATCACCAATAAAAGTGTGACGGGTAATAAGCGCAATAACCATTTCTGCCAGTTTAGCTTTTCGTTTAAGTATTGATGGCTTAAAACGATCAACAGGACTAATGCAGGGCTTGTCCAGTTAGCTTCCACTTTTCCACGAAAAGAACTCAAAAAGAAGAAAATATAGATCCCTGTTATTGTCCACTTCATTGCTTTTTCTGTTGCTGATCTTGTTTTATATAAAAAAGCAGCAGGTAATAAAATGAAACCAGCAATAGGGCCCGCAATTAAAATTTGTCCGGCCAGGTAATCTGTGGTGAATGAAAATTTATAGGTGTTAACATTACTTTCAAATAAATGATAACGGAAACTGATCCAGTTATGCTCCCATTGCCAGAACAAATGGGGTGCAAATAATACCAATGCAATAAAGCCAGAAAGATAAAGTTGTGGTTTCGCAAACAACTTTATGTTGGAAAGTAAAGTAAACAACACAATGAGAACAGCATGATATTTTGTATAAAAAAGCAATGCTATAGAAACAGCCAGCAGCAAGCTATTGCTCAAAGACTGTTTCACTGCAAATTTTTTATAACAGAAGAAAAATAAAGCAGTAAAAAATATCAGCGGGATATCCGGCACAGCAATAAAACCTGCAAGTTGTAATGCTGCAATTGAAAGTGTAATAGCATAAAACAGCAGATCATTTTTGTAATTCAGCAATTTTTCAATGATCACTAACGACAGCACATTCAGCAACAGCGGAAATAATCGAACCCCAAGTTCATTTGGAAAGATTGCATATCCCATTTTCACCAGCACAGCGATCATGGGCGGATGATCGAAGTAGCCGGTATCAAGGTATTTTGAATACACCCAATAATATGCTTCGTCATCCTGCAACTCCGTAAGGCCCGATTGGAGCAGGCCTAACACAATCCATGCAGCATAAAAAAGAAGCCGTTGATGTTGGCGGAAAAATAATTTCATTGATGAATCGAAAATACCAACAATTTATTTCTTCAGCAGTGTATCTACTGCTGTTATTGCTTTTTGCAAACGTTCTTCATAATTCCCATTGATGTCAACCCACGGTACAGGCTGCTTAACCATTATATTTTTATAGATAGTATAGAGTTTTGCCCTTGTTTCCAGGTCGGGGTATTCACGCAATTCATCTTTTACCCATGGAAGATCAATATTGCAAAGCAGGTAGAGATCATATTTTCTTTCAGCTACCCGATCGGTGATCCATTTATGACATTTACCAAAAACAAACTCACACCATACTTTCATCACATACATATCTGTGTCTATGAAAAGAAGTGATTGCTGATTGTGAACTGCTGACTGAGTATACTCTTCTTCCATGGCAATCTGCCCTTTCGCAATGGTCAGCAAATCACTATACGAATAATTCATTCCATTTGTTAGCAGGTATTCTCTTGCAAACTCCGGGCACCACGAAGCGTTATAATGCTGTGCAAGCAACTCACACAGAGTGCTTTTGCCGGTGCTTTCCGGTCCAATTATCACTATCTTTTTTAAATCAGTTGATTTCACGCTGGTGTCAGTTATTCAAAAATAAAATGAACATTTGGTAAATGGAATTAATAACTCAGGCAAAATTGAATTAGTTTATTTTTGCCCGCAATTTACATTCAAACACCTTCAGCATGACAGTAGATACAATGCGGAAAATTGACCAATGGGTGGGAGTGCCCATTTGTTTTATTTTGTCACCCTTTAGTTGGTTGATCGACCTTTTCCGTTCCGCAAGAAATACAAAACCCGATATCAGCCGTACTTTATTCATTGAATTATCAGAGATGGGCAGCGCCATTATTGCCGACCCCGCTATGCGTAAACTAAAACAGCAGGGAAATGCGGAACTCTTCTTTGTCATTTTTAAGAAGAACTATAAAAGCCTTGAGATACTGAAAACGATACCAGAAGAAAATGTTTTTAAAATGGATGCTGACAACCTCTTCGCATTGACGAAGGATATTTTCCGTTTCATGGCATGGTGCAGAAAGAAAAAAATAACGACGACGATCGATCTTGAATTATTCTCAAGATTCTCAGCTTTAATAAGTTTATTCAGCGGCGCTAAATCAAGAATTGGATATACCAACTTGCATGATGAAGGCCTATATAGGGGCAACCTGGTTAACAAAACTGTTCGTTATAATCCGCATGTACATATCGCTGTTAATTTTGTTTCATTGGTAAATAAAGCACTCGGCCTTTTTGATAATGCGTATGCTACAGTTCCTGTTCGTCCGGAGGAATTACAACTTGCAAAAGCGGATGTTACACAATCATCGATCAATACTGTAAAAAACAAGATTCAACAACTTTACCCCGATTGGAATAACGAAGCAGTTATATTATTAAATGTAAATGCATCTGATCTGTTGCCACAGCGTCGCTGGCCGCAGGAGAATTTTGCAGTAGTTGGAAAAAATTTATTAAACCGGTTTCAAAATATTATTATCGTTATGACCGGCGCCCCTGCAGAAAAAGAATATGTGCAGAAAGTAACAGATATGATCGGCCATAAAAAATGCGTTAATTCATCCGGGTTTTTTTCGTTTGATGAACTGGTGCCGTTGTATTCTGTTAGTAAGATGATGCTTACAAACGACTCAGGCCCGGCACATTTTGCATCTGTTACCCCACTGAAAGTTTTTGTTTTGTTTGGTCCTGAAACTCCGAACCTGTATTTGCCAATTGGTGGTAATGCTGAACCATTTTATTTAGGATTGCCATGTTCTCCTTGCGTAAGTGCATCCAATCACAGGAAGACAAGTTGTGTTACACGGCCCTGCATCACAGGTATTGAAGCCGCAGTTGTTACAGAAAGAGTTGAACGGTTTTTGCAAAACTGATTTTAGTAAAGTTTGTAAATGTATAAGGTCTCGTTAGGATTATGTTTGGGGTTAAGGCGATAAACGATTTTATCGACCCGCCCGGGTTCGATAACGGCTTCAGGTTTTATATCCGGATAAATTTCACGTAACCGCTGTAAACGTTGTTCCAGGTTTGAATCATCAACCATGATCACATAGTTTGGTTTTGCATTTGAAGAAGTATCAATTTCATTTTTTAAAGTTGCAATTGATTTTTCCGGCGACAACACAAAATGATCCAGGTGTTTGCCAAGATAATATAAGGGCAGCATCGATGAACTACGGTCATATTCAAGAATAAGATTCTCTACATCATTCTTTTTTTTCAGGTAACTCATGGCTTCCACTCTTGATCGTTTGGAATAAGTAAACGTAACTACCAGCAACCCGGCAGTATTTAAAATAATAAACCAAACCAACACAAACTTTGTTGCTTTCTGCAACCATACTTTAGAAATATTTTTTTCATAATAATACTGAAACCCGATAACGCCGAGTATTAAAAAGTAGGGAACAAAGGGAAGAATAAAACGTTCCTGTTTATTGCTGTAGTAAGAATGAAAGACAAAGAAGAATAATGATGCAACAAAAAACATCGCCAGTGTTTTTGATAGTCTCACACTTACAAAATAGCCCCATGTCAGCAACACAAAAGGAAAAATAAAAAGAACACCAGCAACGGTTCCGATGTACTGATACCACGGACCCTGCGGCTGTACACCAATATTGGTTGAGTTTGCATTGAATTGAATATAAGCAAGAGTAGATGCAAAAGGATTTCCATAATGCAGATAATCAAAAAGCCCTTGGGTAAGAAAATAAGAAAGAATAAATGCGACACCGAATTTAATGGCATTGGGTAATTGACCCTTTTGAAATAACAGGAACAAACCTATGCCACCTGAAATAAAAATTGTTTGCAGCCTGAAGCAATAAGCAATTGCAAAAAACAAAGCAGCAAGAAACAAAGAACGGTTAGTCGGTTGCGGATTAGCAATATGATAACTTCCTGCCAGTAAAAAAGGAATACAGATAAACTCACGAAGACTATGCACAGACATAAAAGGGAATAACCATAAAACCGCCATCAACCATGCAATAAGTAAAGCACTGTTTTTATTTGGTGACAAGCGAAGTGAAAGCAGGTATGCATAATAAATGGATAGAACAGATAACAGTGCATGCAACAATCTTGTAATAAACATGATATCCTGCGGGTTTGTTATTCCCAATTTTTCACAGGCTTCAAAAAGAAGATAATGAAGGCCGGGGTAAATAAGGCTTACATTATATATGGGGCCTTCCATCCAATAGAAATTCACACCATCCCGCCACTTCTGTGCAAGTTCTACTACATCAAAGTGATCATCATGAAAAGCATAACCTTTGGAAAAAATGGCGGCTAGTAAACGCAATAAAAAACCAATAACCATTATATGATAAATGGAAAAGCTCGCAAATATTTTTTTCCATCGTGGCTGGATCATTGAGTAATATTATTTGGCTCAACCCGGATAAGATATAGTTTACTTAGCTGGATGTCCCGTGTTTTTTTATTGATAAACTTTAATGATAGCAAAGTAATACGAAAGATGGGAACTTCTTTTAAAACCCGAAATGAAAGCGATTTGTTTTTCAACTCGTCCAGTTCTGCGACTGACACATACCAGGTACCCGGGTAATTCAAATCATTGGAGTTTTTACCAATGTGCAAAATGTCAGACTTAAGATAAAACTCAAATGCAGCGTCATAAGTAGTTCGGCACACAACCTTTTCACCCGGATAATTTTTGTTCATATAAAATGCCGCTTCGCTGCTTCCCTGGTATTTTAAAAGATCAGGATAAAAAATAAGATTGATATAGAGATTAACAACAAGAATAGCTGAGCCGGTTTGAAATAGTACTTTTTTTAAACCTTCCGTTTTTGCAATTGCCGGCAGCACAATTAAAAGAAAAGCGGCTAATGCAAAAAGCAATATAATTAGAAAAATGTTTGCCCCCGGTTTGTATAGTATGTGCAGTACTATCGGAGCAACTAATAGTATTGTTATGATACTGTACAAAATAATTTTTATCAGCCGAGTTTGCGGATGTGGTGATTTGATCCAAATATACCGAGCTGTTAATATTGCCAACAGCGGGAATATAATATTAGTATAATACGGTAGTTGGAATTTTGATAATGAAAAAATAAGAAGAGCTGATAAGCTACCCAATAAACTATACCATTCATTTGCTTCAACAGCGATTTGCTGTTTTATGTTTTTGAACCGATGAACTAAAGACATGTACATAACTATTGACCATGGAAGAAAAGCCCAAAGTAACGTATGTAAAAAGAAAGACGGATCTCCTTTTCCTTTGATGGGCCCGGTGTTAAAGAAACGACCAAACTGGCTATCCCAAAGAAAAAAACGAATACCCGACACACCGGTTTCTCCAAATACTGTTTTTTCGGGATGACGATCGAATTGCTGCCAGAGACTATAGATCTCGGGACTGATGAAAATAATAAGCAGAATGATTGCAAACACCCAACGGATATGAAAAAGATCTTTCCACCTTTTTTTGAGGATCAAATTTCCTGCAACAGCACCTGCAACAGGGATCAATGTAAAAACACCTTTGGTCATTACCGCACAGGCAGAAAAGAAAACAGCTATAACAAGATGTATATTTTTTCTATCATCAAGACAAACAGCAAAATGATAGATAGCAGCGATCAATAAACCTGTGAGATAAGCCTCTGCCCTGATATCATTATCTGATAAAAGTATATGCTGTGCACTGAGCAGAAAGAATGCCGCCCATAAGCCAACCTGTTTTGAATAATATTTTTTTGCAAATAAATAAGTATAGTAGGCACCCATCAGTACAAAAAGAATCCCGGGTAACTTATAACTCCAACCATGCACGCCAAAAATTTTGAATGAAAAAGCTGTGATCCAGAATTGAAAATGCGGTTTATCCAACCAATCTTTTCCTTCGTGAATTAAATTCGTGTAATTGCCGCTTTCTGCCATATGACGACTGATGGTGGCATAGATTGAAGCATCCGGATCCATTAATGGGATGAACAAACCGCTGAAATTAGTAAGAACAGCAAGGCCAATTAAAAAATAAAGCCATTTATCACCCGTATTATTTTGTTCAGTATGCGGTTGCATTATCAAATATAGTGAGGGAAATTATTTCCACTGTTTAATCCAGTCCTTTATACCCAGGTAAACCTGGTAAGCAACTTTATAACGGAACTTTGGATCAAGGATCATTTTTTCATCTGCTGCATTACTGAGAAAAGCGATCTCTACAAGACAACTTGGAAAATCTGTTGGTTGAATAGGAGTGAAATTAAAGCTGCCTACATTACCAAACTCTTCCAGGTTTTTTATTTGTAGTAAACGGTTAAGCAAGCTCACTGTAAATGAACGGTAGGCTACATGTTTATAATAAGTGGAAACTCCTCTTGCTGTGTTTCGTCCGGATGAGTTTAAGTGAAATGAAATAAAAAGATCGGGATTGTTTTGCTGAGCCCAGAGTACACGGTCTTTATTATCAATAGTGGTATCTGTTTCTCTCACCATCAACACTTTTACCTTCTGAGCTTTTAAAATCTTCTGCAGCTCTTTTGCAAACAAGAGGGTATAGTTTTTTTCAAGAATACCGCTGTTTGTACCTGAAGCACCGGTGTTTGTTCCGCCATGTCCTGCGTCAATAGTAATTGTCATTTTGCGGATATCAGGAATGGCAGGAACTCTTCTTATTTTCAGGAGTAATGATCTTCCGTTATATCCAATGCTGTAACCGTAATGTTGTTGCTTTACTAATTCAATGGTGATTTGCAACACATCACTCTCTGTTTGTTCATACCAAACATTTTTTACTGCTTTGGCAGACTTTAGTTGTGTGATCCAATTGGTGTTTGATTGAACATTGTAGAGCTCAACTTTTATTCTCGAAGGATCTATTTCCATCCAGCTTTTATAAGCCACCTTACCATTGAGAGAAATGCTAACAGAATCAAACTGGTCATCACCCTTTACCCGCCAGCTTTCTGATACTGCTGTTTTTAATATTGTATCAGGGACGGGTTGCGCATAATTTTTCTCTATGAATGCATAATGATTGGCTGATAGCTGGACCTTGTATAAATTTTTCAGCGTATCCAAAACTTTTAATACAATGTTTGTATCAATGTATCCCATTTTGGCGCCGCCCAACCTGTCTTCACCACTGCTGTATGCAAGCTGCGGCAGCTTACCACTTGTGCGGATATAAGATGGGATACTATCCTGCGCTAAACCAATTTGTAAACAGGAAAGAAAGCAACATACCAATATGATCCGTAATTTCTTTTTCACCATTTGCGAAAGGTAAAAGAAATTATCGTTTCATTGGTTGCTTTTTCCAGTATGTAAGCGATCGCCATACCCATTCAAAAGGTCCGAAGCGGAAGTATTTTAACCAGATAGACGAAACAATTAACTGAAATACCCAAACGGCAAATACAAAATAATAGAGTTCGTGAAATTTCAGTTTATTATAAAATCCAAAACCATAGCCGTAGAAAAACCAGCTGCAGATGATGGATTGCATAAGGTAATTAGTAAACGCCATTTGTCCCACATTGGCCAAAGCCCTCATTAACCATGGAACAATTTTACTCCGGTAAATTAATATGAGTAAGCTGGCATGACCAACGGAAATAAATCCCCGTCGGATATCATAAAGCAAGTCAGGCGTCATCCGATATCGATCGACATAGTAAGTAAAATTTTCTACAGATAACAACTGGCCCTGTTTATAAGCAAGATATCCTATAGGAATACCTATACCATAACCGATCAGTAACCACATAACATAAGTCGGGGTAGAAAGTTTATTACTTAAAAATCCAAGCCCCAGTAATGCCATACCAACAAACATCATTGTAAGTCCATCCCAGAACCACGATTGATACAATCCGTTTGTTTCACCATCCACATTCATCGGAACCCAGTATGTAAAAACGGTTGCATAATCTGAGCGCATATTTCTCAGGTTGCGGTTGACCCAGAATGTATCGGGACCCCGGGATCTCCAGCTTTCAATATTTTCCCATGCAGTTATTGCTCCTTGTTGTTCGGGTTTAAGTTTAACACTGTCCTTTTTTGCTTGTACTGCTTCCAGGTAATCTTTTCTCTGTTCACGGGATTCATTCCAGCCTTGCTGACTTTTAAACATGGTAATACACATGCAAACAATTGCCAGTGCAATTAACCATTTCGGACTTGTTTTGCGGAATACAAATAAGATCATTCCGCACATGCCATAGAAATATAAGATGTCGCCAAACCACAAAAGAATAAATGCATTGAACATACCAAATACAACCAACCATAAGAGGCGACGATAATAATATTCTGCAACGGATGGCCCGTCGGGTAGCTCATGTTTGTTTTGTGTAAACAAGACCATACCAGCCCCAAACAACATAGAGAATAAGCCACGCATTGTACCTTCAAAAAAACTACTGATGACAGTAAGTGTATAATAGTCTTTCGTATTATGAGGACCATGCATAATATTATACCAGGAATCCCAATTGATCCCAAACCCGGGAATATTCATGAGCAGAATTCCTAATAAAGCAAATCCGCGTATCATATCAATCGTCTTGATACGGTCTGCTTGTGCTACCGGTGCAGGATTATGTATTGCTATCGTTTCCATAAATTATTTTATTGAGTGTTATAAAATTTTGGTTGAAGTTTTAAGCAGTTTCCTTTTTGTTGGGAAAACGTTTACCATAAATCAACCATCGCCATACCCACTCTACCGGCCCATAATGATAAAAACGGAGCCAGAGTACAGAGAACACAGTTTGCACCAGCCATATTTCTAATACTAAAAAGTAAAGTTCTTTCTGTGATAACCTTCCGAAATAACCAAAACCATGACCATAGAAGAAACAGGTGCAGAAAACAATTTGTATAAAATAATTGGTAAATGCCATGCGACCGACTGCACCTAAACCACGCCATAACCACTGAAGAATATTGAGCCTGATAAACCACAAAGCAAGACTTGCATAGCCGAAGGTCATTACAATATTTTCAATAGGGAAAAACTGGTTAGGCGGAATGGCATGTCCATTAATGTATTTTTCATAATCTGGTATTTTAGCATATGTCAATTCAAGCCGCCACCAGGCGAGCAGAAAACCGACCGCAATACCGATCACGCCAAATAAGAGATATTTGTTTTTTGAAAAACTGCTACTGAAAAATCCAAAACCATACAGCGCCATACCAAGGAATATAAGCGAACCGAATTCCCAGAACCCAACCCGGTATAACCAGACTGATTCTTTTTGTTGTGATCGTTGAAGCAGGTAATTCCATATTTTTCCATAACCTGAACGCATTGCCTCATTTTCTGATTTTTCATTAGCCTTTGTTGAATCATACTTAATATTCTTGGCCATTCGTTCCCATGATTCTTTATCCATCTTTTGCTGGCGAACTAATGTGTCGTTTTTCTTTTCGATAGAATCCCTGACTTTTATAGAATCAACCGGCATGTTTGCAATACTATCTTTACGATGACGTTCTGTACTATCTTTTTTAAATTTATCCTCCACCAACGTCGCAGCTTTATACTTTCTCAACATTTTTTTATCATCCGCATAGTTCCAGTACATTTTACCGCAGTAAATAGCTGTACATATAATAGCTGCTATCAATAATGCTTTGCGAGACATCCGCATAAAGGGAAACAACAGGATGCCTAATACACCAAAATGAAACAATAAATCACTTGGCCACAGAATAACAAATGCTGCTATTACACCAAAAGCTATCAACCACCACTGGCGTCTTATATAATATTCATGTGTCTGCGGCATGGTAAACTGGTTGGGCCTTGTGAGGTAGAGCATCATGCCTGTACCAAATATCAATGCAAACAATCCCCGCATTTTTCCTTCGAAGAAAATAAGGACATTGGCAAACAGGTTATAGTCAAGACCTTTGTGTAGCAGGCGCAGTCTTGTTTGTTCATTGACGCTAAAACCACCCAATTCCCAGATACTGATAAGCAGGATGCCAAGGATGGCAATACCTCTTAAAACATCCACTGAGAAGATCCGTGATTCATTTTCGTTAAGACTTACAGGAACAGCAATTGAATTGCCTGTACCGGCAGATTGGTTGCTCATAATGGGGCTGTTTAAGTTGGTTTTGTGGGAAGATTTACTAAATGTATATAAATATTACCGAAACACAGCCCGCCCATTTACTTTTTATTCCACGAAGGTTTTGCTTTTAAGACTTTTTTATAAACCGGGCAGGTTTCTTCATGTGCATTGGGCAGATAACCTGTACTCATCAGAAATTCATTTACGATTTCACCACCCGTAAAACGAAAGGTTTGTTTAAAAAGCTTTGTCCATTCATCTTTTGTCTTCGGATGATGATGATCAAGCCAGTTTTTAAATGACTTGAACTCTTTCTGCAATTGCAAGATTGTTTTTGCATTTTCAATAGCTGCATTAATCTTTAAACGGTTGCGGATGATGCCCGCATCATTCATCAGCCGGTTAAAATCTTTTTCTTTATAAGCTGCAACTTTTTTAAGTTCAAAATTGTGATAAGCTTTCCTGAAACCTGCTTGTTTGTTAAGAATAGTTGTCCAACTTAATCCTGCCTGGTTGAGCTCTAAGATCAAACGACAGAATAATTCATTATCATCATGAATAGGAAAGCCATATTGTTTATCATGATATTCCTTATGTGCAGCTTGTTCGCCGGCTTTAAGGGTGCTGATATATTTGCAGTAAGACATATATTATTTTTTTTCAACCTGTTTCTTCCATTCGACATAACCCCACCAGGCCATAGCAAGGAAAAGAATATACATTAAGGTAAACAGGTAGTAATGCTTGTAAAAATTTAATGGGATAGCAACGATATTACTAAAGATCCATGCCAGCCAGTTTTCCACTTTTCTTTTAGCCATCCACCACATAGCCGTTATTGCTGATGATGAAACTAACGAATCGAGAAAGGGAGTATTGCTATCTGTAAATTTTGTAAGTACAAAATAAATTACTCCCCAGAAGAAAAGAAAGAAGCCAATGCCGAAAGCTAATTGCGATTTTGTACACCAACTGATGGGGTAGGTATAATGTTCGGCATCTTTTTTCTTTACCCAATTATACCAGCCATAAACACTCATCAGGAAATAATAAATATTTAATGATCCGTCTGCATATAAAGGAGGGTTGGAGTCAAAATAATATAGATATGCAGCCAGCAAAACCCCAATGATCCCTGTTGGATAAACCAGCACATTATTTTTCCGGGCATACCACACACTTGCAATTTGCGTAACAGTACTTATCCACTCCAAGGGCTTTGTATGCTGTATATTATTAATAAGCTCTTTCCAGATTTCCAGTAAACTCAATTCTTATTTTTTGTAAACATAAATAAAAAAGCCACGCATATTGCGTAGCTTTTCTTTTGTGGTATTCTATCATTAGCCAAACAGCTTAAATCCGAGAATTAATAAAACGAGTCCTTTCACTACACACCAGCACAAATAAATTACCAATGCTTTCCTTCCGTATTTCTGAAAAAAAGGCTTAGAGAGTATTTTTTTCATAAACTAAAATTTAGGCAGCATTCTTATCACCGGTTGGAAATATCATCGGTACTTTCTTTTTATACTCACTGTATTTACTGCCAAAATGTGTAACCAGGTCTCTTTCTTCAAACCAGATAGCAGTGAAAATATAACCTGTGGTAAGTATCGCAAACAACAAATGTGCTGCAGACATTACAGGTGTTGCCCAAAAAGCGATCAACCAACCCAGGTAAAGCGGATGACGAACATACTTATAAAAAAACGGGATACGAAAACGAAGTGGTTCATATTTTTTACCAGTGAAATAAAACCAAACCTGGCGCAAACCAAACAGGTCAAAATGGTTGATCATAAAAGTGCTGAGCAATACAATCAACCAGCCGGTAATGAATAATACAGTTAAAATCGTTTTGATAACCGGGCTTTCGATAACCCACACAAAACCACCCATCGGTTGCCATTGCCATACTAATAAAAGCAGGCAAAGGCTTGAAAGCAAGACATAGGTGCTCCGTTCAGCAGGTTCAGGAATAATCTTTGTCCACCATTTTTTAAAGGCAGGTCTTGCCATAATACTATGCTGCAGTGCAAATACCAGTAGTAAAGCAGCATTGACAACTATTGCAGTTAATAAAGGAACCTGCGGTGCTCCATCAATAGATTTTGGAACAAACAAGTTGCCCACAAATCCAAAAGCATAAAGAAAAGTGCCGAAGAATAAGAGATAAGAGATCAATCCATACATGAGAACAAGAGATCTTTTCATACAATAAAGTTTAATGGTTAAGGTTCTATAATTAAAAATTTAAAATCTGTTTAGTCGTATAGCATCGATAGTGTCAGGAATATGTTCTTTTTTTTCTTCCTCTTTATTAATATTAGTTCCCGGCTTTTCCTCCAACTTCTGATATGTGTATCCGTATACAAACGATATCATTACCAGCAGAAATGCTATCACCGCTCTGTTTCCTGCAGACTTAATATTTGTTTTCACAGCTATCTTTTTGTTCCCACAAGATTACATCCGTGCCCGACCTATTAAAACAGCAGATGAGTACAATAGGTTTTTACTTGCATGGATATAATCGTATTTTGAGAAGGCCGTTTTTAAAACGGGAGACTTACCGGATAACCGTGTATAAAATCGTTACTCAGGATAAGCCGTCGGCGGCTCAAGACAAAGACTATTTTAATCATTTGCTCTTGTAAACCAGGAAAAAAAGAAGTTAGTTACAGTTGAGAAAATCGATTTGTAATAAAAGTTGTAATTTATTTCTGGCAAGTAAACCCCTTAAATGATAATCAGGAAGTTTATATTTTTTCTGACTGCTATAAATTTATTTATGGCTTTTGTAGCTGAAGCTCAGTATAAATTTGAAAAGGCTGTTCAGATAACAAGAGAAAATGGCCTGCCGGTAAATGAAAACCGTGACATGGCTAAAGGCGAAGATGGCTTTATCTGGATTGCCACAGAAGAAGGCCTGTGCCGGTTTGATGGGCTACAGGTAAGAGTTTTCAAAGAGGGCAAGGATTTAGTACACTCATTGATGGATAATTTTAGTACTGTCGTTCTTCCTTTAAAAGACAGAATATGGATAGGTACCAGGCAAGGCATTTCTATACTCAATACTACTAACTATACCTTCCGTCATTACCAACTTACTACCAAAGGGAAAACGGATTCAATTAAAAAAAGATTTGATCAGAATGTCAGTGCCTTGTATCGTGATAAATCAGGAAAGATCTGGATTGGTACATCATATAGGGGTGTTGCGTTTTATGACGAGGCAAAAGATAATTTTCATTTTTTTTCTATTCCCCCCGGCAAGTATCCACCATTAATACCGGCATTAGGTACGTCCAATGCCATCCTGAATATTATTGAATCAAATACAAATGATTCAATAATCTGGGCTGGTACTGCAGCGGGGCTCCAGCAGATCAATAAGTATACGGGTAATGTTGAGTTATTCACTTTTCAGCATCCCAGTAAAGATTACCAGGTCGCATTAAATGCATTCCGTCGTTTATACCACCATGATGATGGCAAGTTGTATGTTGGTAGTTGGGCAGCAGGTGTAAATGTGTTTGATCCGGTTACTAAAACCTTTACACCTATAGAAGTAAAGAGTAAAACAGGAAAACTGTTTATGAAATCTGTAATTGGTACCCTGATAAGAAAAAGTGACCATGAGATATGGATTTCCACTCTTATTGGGTTAGCTGTTTATGATACGCGGCTGAAAGATATCACCTGGTATAAATTCAATGACCCCGATAATTTACAATTGTATTCAATCGTGTTTATAGATGAGGCAGACAGGGTATGGTATTCAGATGTAAACGGGCTAAGCTATTTAGATCCTGTGTTGCAGCAGTTTTCTTCTTATTCATTCAAGCCACTTAGTAAACCCGACTGGGCATTTGCATTTTATATTATTCCGGATAATACAGGGGATAAAATAACAGTTTGCCCCCGTGTCACAGATGGGCTGTATGTTTTTGATAAAACAAAAAAGACATGGGCTAAGACAGAATTTCCAAATAAGGAAAATTTTTTACGGGAAAGAAATGCAGTAAAAGGATTTGTCCAGTTTTCACCGGGAGAGTATGTTATTTCATCGGATAAGGGCATTTTCCGGTATTCAGCAAATAGAAATACAATCAAAAAGGTTGATATCGGGGAACCTTTTTCGCCAACCCGAAGAGGTGATATACTGGCTGCCCGTAACGGTATAGTATGGATGAGTGATAATACATGTGGCCTTACAAAATGGAATCCGCAAACAAACAAGTATGTCAATTATAAAAATGAAACACTATCTGGTGATACAATAGGGCCGCTTAACAGGTTATTGAATCTTTATGAAGATAGCAGGGGTAATATCTGGTTTCAGCGACAGGGCGGTTTCGGTGTCTATTATGCAGCGAAAGATAAAATTGTAAGTTTTTTTTATACTGGAAACGAAGTAAAGAGTCTTCCAATTGCCAATTCATTTGCAGAAGACAGGAATGGAAAAGTATGGGTAAGCAGTGCCGACGGATGGATTGGATATGCAAACGCAGCCGATCCTGAAAAAGGGATAGTGTATAAAATTAATATCAGGGATAAAGGAATAGAAGGAGATATACAGCGTCTGGCAAGAGATAAAAACGGAGATGTGTGGGGCCATACATTAAGAGAGCTGGTAAAAATAAGAGCAGATAATCTTTCATTTATAACATATGATTTTAAATACGGAGCCAGGGATGCTGAATTTTTTCATTTTTCATTTCTCCCCTCAGGGGAAATGATTTTTGGCGGCCGGAATGAAATAACTATTGCTGATCCGGCAGAGCTCAAAAGAAATACTGAAATACCGTTGCCTTATATTTCAGAAATAGATGTACTGAATCAACCCTATCCTGATTTAGAGAGAGGCAAACCACTTCAGTTAAAATATAAGAAGAACTTTTTCTCTATCGGGTTTTCGTCTATTGCCTATACCATGCCCGCTGATGTGAAATTCAGGTTCCGTCTCAGCAGATTTGATAACTGGTCTGAACCTACCACAAGACGATTTGCAAATTATACCAACGTACCGGGAGGAGATTATGTTTTCCAGTTGCAGGCAGCCAATAATGAGGGTATATGGAATGAGAAAATACTCGAACTACCGATACATATTAGTACCCCCTTTTGGCAAACGTGGTGGTTTCGTATAGGAGCAATATTGCTTATTGTATTGGCGGTGTATTCGTTTTATCGCTACAGGATCGGGCAGATCAGGAAAAAACAAAGATTAAAATCGGAGTATGAAAAGAAATTGGCGAATGTGGAGATGAGTGCATTGCTGGCGCAAATGAATCCGCATTTTTTATTTAATAGTTTAAATTCAATTGATAGTTATATTATTCGCAACGAATCAAAAAAAGCATCAGAATATTTAAACAATTTTGCACGGCTGATGCGGCTGATATTACAAAACTCCAGATCGAACTATATCAGCCTGAAAGATGAACTGGAAGCCTTGGATCTTTACCTGCAAATGGAAAGCCTGCGATTCAAAAATAAATTCAGCTATTCGATAAATGTAGATGAGAACATAGATTCGGCCGCAACAGTAATACCACCTATGCTGATACAGCCCTATGTGGAGAATGCGATCTGGCATGGGTTGATGCATAAATCAAATGGCGAGGAAGGTAAAGTGGAAATTCAGCTGACAAAAAGAGACGATAACCTTTTATGTGTTGTGAATGATAATGGTATTGGCAGAAAAAAAGCGGCAGAACTGAAAGCACAGAAACATACTAATCACAAACGATCGATGGGAATGCAGATAACACAGGATCGTATAGAGATCATTAATAAATTGTATAACATAAATGCTTCTGTTCGTATAGAGGATGTAGAAAATGAGCAAGGTGAATCAAAAGGAACAAAAGTAGAATTGGTAATACCGGTATAAACACAGAAATCTTTTTTATGATAAAAGCAGTAATTATAGATGACGAAAAAGACAGCATCGTCACACTGAAGTGGAAGCTTGAAAATTATTGTCCCGATGTAACAGTATTGGCTTCTTTCGATAGCCCGGCCGAAGGGGTAAGTTATTTAAAGCAAAACCCGCCCAATCTTTTATTTCTTGATATTGAAATGCCGATGTTAACGGGTTTTGATGTGCTGGAGGAATTGGGTCATGATATTTCTTTCGATGTAATTTTTACAACAGCCTATGACAATTTTGGAATACAGGCCGTAAAGTTTAGTGCACTCGATTATCTATTGAAACCTGTTCAGAACAAAGAATTAAAAGAGGCGATTGATAAACATTTAAAAAAAGCAAATCAAAGGATCCCGCCAATACAAATTGAAGCGTTACTGAATAATGTACAGGCAGAAAGAAAAGGTAAGCGGGGAAAAATTGCATTGGCTTCAAAAGAAAGTATTGAGTTTGTTGACCCGCAGGAGATCATTGTTTGTGAAGCCAACAGTAATTACACCAATGTATATCTTTCTGAAGGGAGAAAAAGAGTAATATCAAAAACACTGAAAGAGTTTGAAGATATGCTTATACCTTTTAATTTTTTCCGCCCACACAACTCGCATCTTATCAATCTTAATTTTGTAAAAGAATTTATTCGCGGCGATGGCGGTTATCTAGTTATGGAAAATAAAATGCGGATACCAGTTTCAAAAAACCGGAAAGAAGAGCTGATGAATATGCTAGCATAATCCCAGCCGGCACTCATAATACAGTTCATTCACTCAAGTAATAACGGGTGTTCAATAAAACAGTGTTTTAGCACAACTTTATTCATCTAAAATTTGTATGCTGATGATTAGTAATACAAAAGATGAATAGAATATGCCCTCAAATATTACGATACGTACCAATGATGGAACAAGGATCTGGATCAGTTCTTATACACCTGAAAAAAGCAATTCAAAAGTTCTTGTTATTGGATCGGGAGTAGGATTAACACACGAATACTATCATTTATTTGCTTGCTTTTTCCGGCAACATGGCTACACCGTTATTTCATTTGATTATCGAGGCGTTGGAAAATCTGCGCCACAAAAATTGAATGGGTATGTAGCGAGTATGCATCAATGGGCAGTACAGGATATCAATGCTGTGTTACTGCATGTAAAACAACAGTATCCGAACTGCGAGATTATTTATGCAGGACATTGTATGGGTGGAGAGATTATTGGGTTGGCTCCCGCGAGTCAATATGTAAACCGAATAGTTCTGGTAAGCAGTGCACTCTCATGTGAGAAGTTGTGGCCCTGGCACCACCGGGTCTTGCTTAAGTTCTCTAAAATAAAAAACAGGACATTAAGCTGGCTGTTGGGATATGTACCACGAGACCGTTCAAGAAAGCGGGAAAGGTTACCGAGAGGAGTATACAGTGAGATGGCTAACTGGTGTGATAATCCGAACGGACTATTTGATGCATTCCCTGATAATAATTACAGGAAGCTTAATGTGCCAATACTTGTTTACACATTTACGGATGACTGGCATTGCCCGCCGAGAGCTGTAAAAGAGTTATTGAACCATTTTGCAAACGCATTCATTACCTGGCGACATATGAATCCAAAAGACATAGGTGTAAAAAAAGTCGGGCATATTGATTTTTTTTATGTTACAATGAAATCAACTTTGTGGGTAACGCTATTAAAATGGCTGAATAAGGAAGATGATGAGAAAATCCAAAATAATTTCTTAACTGCAAATTCAAATTGATATGCAAACTCAAAAGCATGAAATTTTGCCCCAACCCGAAGAGACACTTGATCCTGTTAATTGGGATGAACTAAAATTGTTGGGTGTACAAATGGTAAATGATATGATCGGCTTTTTACAAACGATCAGGGAAAAACCGGTATGGACACAACCAACAGAAACTGTAAAAAACAATTTTAAAAAGGAAATACCTCAATCACCAATGAGGCTGAATAAAGTATATGATGACTTCAAGCAGAACATACTTCCTCATTACCTCGGAAATATTCATCCGCGGTACTGGAGTTGGGTGATGGGTACCGGCAGTGCACAAGCTATGCTTGCTGAAATGCTGGCGGCAGGAATGAATTGCAATGTTGGTATCGGTGATCAGGCGCCTATGTATGTTGATCAGCAGGTAATAGATTGGTGTAAACAAATGATGAATTTTCCAGCAGATAGCAGCGGCATGCTCGTAAGCGGTGCATCAGTTGCAAATCTTACAGCTCTCATTGTTGCAAGAAATGCGGTAAATGATAAAATAAGAAAACGAGGTATTACGGGGCAAAAAAAGATGGTTATTTATGCATCAACTGAAACACATAGTTGTATTCAGAAAGCAGCGGAAGTAATCGGTATAGGAGCTGATGGTGTAAGAAAAGTAAACGTGAATGAAAAATTTGAGATGGATGTTGTTCATCTTGAAAAACTGATCAAAAAAGATAAAGAAGAAGGAATCATTCCTTTTTGTGTAGTGGCTAATGTCGGTACCGTTAATACAGGCGCAATTGATCCGTTGGATAAAATTTTCTGGGTATGCTGTAAACAAAATTTATGGATGCATGTTGATGGGGCATTTGGTGCATTATTAAAGTTATTACCTGAGTATAAAGATCGGCTGGATTGTCTTGAGTTTGCTGACAGTATTGCTTTTGATTTACATAAATGGATGTCGGTTCCTTATGAAGCAGGAGTTGTACTGGTAAAGGATGCTAAAGCTCACCGAAGTGCTTTTGCTTTACAACCCGATTATATACATAACTATGAACGAGGCATCGCAGCAGGACCTGAATTGACATCTAATTTTGGAATTGATTTATCAAGAGGATTTAAAGCATTAAAAATATGGATGAGCCTGAAAGAACACGGAATTGAAAAATTTGAAAGACTGATCAGGCAAAATATACAGCAAGCACAATATTTAAAAGACCTGGTTTCAAATGATCTACTACTTCAATTAATGGCGCCGGCAAATATGAATATTGTTTGTTTTCGTTTTAATCCCGGATTGTATGATGCAGAACAACTGAATGATATCAATAAAGAAATATTGATTCAATTACAGGAACAGGGTATTGCTGCGCCATCTTATACAAAGATCAATGGAGCTTTTTGTCTACGAGTAGCCAATGTTAATCATCGCTCAGTAAAAAGCGATTTTGATGTTTTGGTAAAAGAGACACTGAGATTAGGGAATGAAATTTTAGGCAACAGGAAGAAATATTTGAAACAAATGGATGGGAAGGCAGCATAGTATTGTATGAGAGGTCATTTTTTATTCCGGTACCATTTCCAGGCACGCAGGTATTTTATTCCTTTTGAAGTTTCAAATCTTGTTGGTATCATTTGCCATTGACCTCTGCTATCTGATCGCCATACGATAAAGTGCAAATGAGGAAATGCCGTATAGCCGGTATTTCCGCTTAATGCGATGAGCTGTCCTTTTTTTACGGTATCCCCTACATTTACGAATGCACCATCTTTTTGTATATGCCAATAACCACTTCTTGAATTATCGGCATGTTGAATGATAATATTATTCCCATACTGCCGGTATTTACTGTTCCATCCGCCTTTATCACCATCTTCTTTTACCCTTGTAACAATACCATCTCTTGCTGCGAGGATCTTTGTTCCTTTTTTCATTTTAAAATCCAGCGCCGCTCTTTCTTTATGTGTGTATTTACCGAAATAACCTTGTACAAGAAATTTAGCTTTATTTTTTTCAAACGGCAAGGCATATACATAACTGGTATCATCTTTAATAATACCTTTTTGTAATTGCTTTATTTCTTTACGCAGTGGATTTTTACTCACCGCACATCCGGCAAGCCAGCAACAAAAAAAGAGTACAAGGGATCTCAATAGCTAACTTTTAGTAATAACGATAAAACTACACTCATCCGGTAAATTTTTGTGTTCATAATTATTTAATTTTTTCAGCGGTAAAACTTTCGTAGTTTCTCTGTCCATTTTTTAAACTTTTAAATTTTATAACTATGCCAACAACAGAATCTGCGGTAATGACAACCCAGGAAGTAGCCAACCGTTTTAACGAACTGGCGCAATCAGGCCAGTGGGCCGAAATTCAGGCGGAATTGTTCAGTGATGATTCGGTTAGCATTGAACCCCCACACGGTGTTGCAATGGGAATGAGTAATGCAGCAGGGTTAACTGCTGTTAAAGCTAAAGGCGAAGCTTTTAACAAGATGGTGGAAGAAATGCATGGTGGTTATTCTACCCCTCCGGTAGTGGGCGGAAATTTCTTCAGTGTAGGAATGGGAATGGATGTGACTATGAAGGGTGCCGGTAGAGTAAAAATGGATGAGATTGCAGTGTATGGAGTAAAGGATGGAAAAATTGTAAGTGAACAATTCTTTTACTAAGAAAAAAATTACTGGGTTAGTAAGTCCTGCTATGGCGGGACTTTTTTATTTTAAAATTTCAGTACAAAAGCGCTGCCTTCATTTTCCTTACTGTGTACCTGAATATTTCCTTTATGTAGCAGCATTATTTGTTTGCAAAGGCTAAGGCCGATCCCGCTGCCGCTTTTTTTAGTACTGAAGAAAGGGATAAAAATCCTATCCAGTAATTCATCGGGTATTCCAACGCCATTATCAGCCACCTTAATTAATACTTTGGTATTTTCCTGCACAGCTGATAACACAATCCGCGGATTAGTTTTTTCTTTGACAGCCTCCAGCGCATTGATCAATAAATTTATCAGCACCTGTTCGATCAAATTTATATCAACCTCGATCATTAGCCCCGGATCTTTAAGTATTACTTCAAGTTCAATATTTTTTTGAGTCAGTGTTGGCTGCATCAGTGTATGCAGATTTTCAAATAGATCCCGAACAAGTACTTTCTTTAGATTGGGTGTTGTGATCTTATTCAGGTTGCGATAAGTCTCTGCAAATTTTAAAAGACCTTCACTACGCCGCTTAATGGTTTCCAGACCGAGTTCAAGATCATCCCGTTCAGTGCCACTTTCAACTACTGCTGTTTGGAGTAACCTGTTTTTTAAAGTACCGGCCAATGATGAAATGGGGGCGACTGAATTCATGATCTCATGTGTCATTACACTCAGCAGTTTTTGCCAGGCCTTTGCTTCTGTTTCGTCAAGGGCTTCATTAATATTCTGGCAAGCAATTACTTTATTTATTTTCCCTTCTGTTTGAAACATGGTAGCCGCCAGCAATATTTTTACCTGCCTGTTTTCTTTTGAAATAGTAACCACTCTAGTTTCACCAGGACGAATTGCAATTATAGATTCGTAAAGAGATGCATCTCTTTTTTCCAGCGAATGAATTGTTTTCAGGTAAGGGATATCCATCATTCTTTTGAATGTATCATTCATCCAGTTCAATTCACCGCTTTCTGTTTCGTAAGAGATAATTCCAGTATCTACCAGTTCAAGAATTTTTTGCAGGTATACATATTGCATTTCCTTTTCCCGGCTGATCACTTTGAAAGTACTATTGATCTCATTAAACCCAGCTCGTAGTGGTTGTAGTTCCGATGGCGCCTGTTTTACATTAAAATACCTGGAAAAATCACGGTAATGAACAGACTCCACAAATTCTCTTACTTCATCCTGTGCTTTTTTCAGCATGCGGTAGATATCGTACATCTGTATAATAATTACCGGGGCCAGCAAACCCATGTACAGGTAATAATTACTTACCATCAGCCATGCGGCACCCGTTAACACTGCAAAAAGCAATATCACTTTTATCAATAATCGTATTTCATACTTTTTATATGTCATACTTACTTAGTCTTCTGTATAAAGCAGTTCTTGTTAATCCCAATTCTTTAGCTGCCCTTGTTATATTACCATTATGTTTTTCTATTACTCTCATGATTGCATTTCTTTCAACCGTACTCAATCGCATATCAGCATTTTCATTTCTGGTATCCGGCAAAGTTTCCAGTGGTGAAAAGATCAGGTCTACATCGCTAATAACTTCGTCTTCACACATGATAACAGCTCGTTCAATCGTATACTGCAGCTCCCTTACATTACCAGGAAAATGGTATTGACTGAGTTTATTTAATGCGCTACTATCCAACTGGAGTTCAGGCTTAAAATACTTGGCTGCATATTGTTTCATGAAATATTTTGCCAGCAGCGGAATGTCTGAGGTCCTTTTTCTTAATGGTGGAATTGTTATTTCAACCGTGTTGATGCGATAGATCAGATCTTTCCGGAAACGGTTTTCATTTGCCAGTTCTGCAAACGGAACATTGGTGGCACAAACCAAACGGATATCAACTGGAACAGGCTGATTTGTTCCTAGTCTTGTGACCTGCCTGTTTTGTAAAACAGTCAGCAACTTTGCCTGCTGGTGCAGGGAGATATTTCCGATTTCATCTAAAAACAAAGTGCCGCCGTTTGCTGATTCAATTCTTCCTGTTCTGTCTTCTTTTGCATCGGTGAAAGCTCCTTTGCGGTAACCGAAGAGTTCACTCTCAAACAATGTTTCTGTCAATGAACCTACATCTGTTTTTACAAACGGGCCTTTTGCCCGCAATGACCTTTGATGAATAGCCTGTGCTACAAGGTCTTTACCTGTTCCGTTTTCACCGAGTATTAAAATATTTGCATCTGTAGGCGCTACCTTTTCTATTTTCTTAAAAATATCCTGCATAGGCTCCGATTCACCAAGCAGTTCAGTACCGATAATAGAATCAGAAGATGAAATATTGGTTTGTGAAGTTCCTGATTTTCGTTTCAAGGCTTCACGTATTGTTTCCAGCAATCGTTCATTATGCCAGGGTTTAATTACAAAATCGGATGCACCTTCTTTCAATGAACGAACGGCCAGATCAATATCTCCATATGCAGTGATCATGATCACTGCCGTTTGCGGGGCTAGCTCTTTTATTTTTTTCAGCCAAAAAATACCTTCATTACCTGTGTTGATGGTGCTGTTGAAGTTCATGTCCAGCAATACGAGATCAAATTCTTTTTTGGGCAGGGTTGAACGGATAGTTTCGGGGTTTTTTTCAATCAGCACTTCCCTTACTTCTGTTTTTAATAAAAGTCGCACGGCAGTAAGCACATCCGTGTCATCATCTATTACTAATATGGAAGCGTTTTTAAGAATCATCAATATTTTTTTATACCATCACATCTTCATGCCAAAAATACAATTGCATGGTAATAAAAATTTTATTTTCATTGGCTTATGCCTGGTGTATCATAATCGAACACTGTGTGTATCGATTCCGTACAACTACGAAACTTTCCGTTGATTAATTCATTGATACCCATAGGCTTCAGAGACTGGCACAGCTTTGAAAGCTAAGAGAAGCAAATTTGATTTTCTCATGTAAGTGTAGCCATGAAATTTTCATCCTGTTGTTACAAACAGGATGATTTTTTCGTTACACCAGATTAGCGATAAATAATTTTCAGAAAAAAATTTATGGATAGAGTAATTGAAAAAAAGACCTGGAGTACCAAACGCCTTCTAACTATCGGCGGTATTACTGCACTTGTGTTATTGATAGCGGCGGCTATTTACTTTACGTCAGGCAAGAGCCGGTTGAATGTGGACACCGAGCGGATCACCATCAATGAGATTAAAAAAGGTCCATTCCAGGAGTTTATACCCGTAAACGGAACGGTTCTGCCGCTTACAACAATTTATCTTGATGCGTTGGAAGGAGGAAGAGTAGAAGAAAAATTTGTAGAAGATGGCGCAATAATGAAAAAGGATCAACCAATTCTTCGGTTATCAAATACTGACCTGGAGTTGAGTCTTGTGAACCAGCAAACTGCTGTTTATAATCTTTTAACTCAAATGCAGATATCACAAAATGCAGCACAGCAAAATACAGTGAACCGCTTGAATAGTTTAACTGATGCCAATAGCCAGCTGAAAGAGGCGGAAAGAATTTATATCCTCAACAAAAAATTATATGAGCAAAAAGTGATTGGTGGGCAGGAATTCAAACAATCAGAAAACAATTATTACTACCTGCTTGAAAAGAAAAAATTGTCTGAGCAATTACTTCACCAGGATTCAACATCAAATGTGCAGCAGCTTAACCAGGCGAAACAATCTTATTTAGGTTCACAAAACGCATTGGAGGTAATGCGTAAAAAAGTAGGTGACTTGATTGTAAGAGCACCTGTTGATGGGCAGCTGACCTCATTGGATGCGGAAAGAGGCCAATCAAAAAGTAAAGGAGAAAGACTGGGACAATTGGATGTTATCGGCGGCTTTAAAGTACGGGCCGATATAGATGAACATTATATCAGCCGCATTTTTATCGGGTTGATGGGACAAGTAACAATAGCGGGTAAAGATTATAAACTGAAAATTAAAAAAGTTTATACACAAGTAATCAGTGGTCGTTTCCAGGTGGATATGGAATTTGAAGGCATTGTTCCGGATGGAATGCGTCGTGGTCAAACCTTGCAGATACGTCTTGCGTTGAGTGATGAAGTAGAAGCAATACTATTACCCAAAGGTGGTTTTTTCCAACAGACAGGCGGCAACTGGATTTTTAAAGTAAATGAAAATGGGAAAGGGGCTTATAAAGTAGATATACAATTAGGAATGCAAAGCCCCGACTATTACCAGGTATTGAATGGCTTGCAGGTGGGGGATAAAGTAATAACAAGCAGCTATGAAAACTATGGCGCAATACAGGAACTCATTTTAAAAAAATAAAACCATAAACCATGAAAATATTTCTCGTGTTTGCTGTGGCCGTTATTACACTGCTAGCATCATCATCTTCCCGGACAGCAAACAAGTCTTTTAAAAAAGAAACAATTCCGACATGTTGTAGTAAAAAGAAATGCATTGAAAATAAAACGGAAGAGATATTCCCGTTACAATTATTTAATATTTAAAAACAGTTATTCATTTTAAAAAATAAAGTATGATTAATATCACCAGCCTCGAAAAGTATTACAGAACAGAAGAAGTTGAAACCGTTGCACTGAATAAACTTTCATTGAATGTTAAAGAAGGAGAGTTTCTAGCCATCATGGGTCCTTCGGGTTGTGGCAAATCCACCTTGCTGAACATATTGGGCCTGTTAGATGATCCCGATGGCGGAAGTTATGTTTTCAACGGCACTGAAGTGGCAAAGTATAATGAAAGAAAAAGGGCCGACCTGCGTAAAAGAAATATCGGTTTTGTCTTCCAAAGCTTCAACCTGATTGATGAGTTGACTGTATTTGAAAATGTAGAGCTGCCTTTAATTTATACGGGCATCAAAGCACCTGAACGTAAAAAAAGAGTTGAAGAAGTATTGGATAAGATGCAGATCATGCATCGTCGTAATCACTATCCTCAGCAGCTAAGTGGTGGTCAGCAACAGCGTGTAGCTGTAGCAAGAGCTGTGGTAAATAATCCCAAACTCATTTTGGCAGATGAACCTACAGGAAATCTTGATTCATCAAATGGTAATGATGTGATGCAATTACTTACTGATCTGAATGAACAAGGAACAACGATCATCATGGTTACACACAGTGAACATGATGCAAAATACAGTCACCGTATAGTTCGGATGCTGGACGGTCAGACTGTGACCGAGAATATATTAGTATAGTCTAAAAGTATAGCCATGCTTAAAAATTATTTCAAGATCGCATTTAGAAACCTTTGGAAACACAAAGGTTTTTCGGCTATTAATATTATGGGGCTTGCATCGGGTCTTGCCTGTTTTATTTTAATTGCACTGTATGTTGCAGATGAACTGAGTTATGACAAGTACAATGAAAAAGCAAACCGCATTTACCGGATCGATGCTGACATTGTCTTTGGAGGAAATAATTTACACCTTGCTGTATCACCTGACCCAATGGGGGCAATGCTGAAAAAAGATTACCCGCAGGTAGAAGAGTATGTCCGCTTTTATGCATCCAGTGGCAATAAGCTCATAAAGAAAGGCAATGAATATATCACAGAGACTAATGTAGCTCATGCCGATTCTACTTTATTTAATGTATTTACACTTCCGGCAGTTGCAGGAGATACAAAAACGGCATTGAATGAACCGAACACGGTTGTTGTTACTGAGTCAACGGCAAAAAAATATTTTGGAACAACAGATGTAATTGGAAAAAATATTGAAACAAACGATCACACAAAAACCCTTTATAAAATAACAGCAGTTATTAAAGATATTCCCAAAGCTTCTCATTTCAATTTTGATTTTATTTTCTCGATGGATAATGTAGACTATCAATGGGGTACCTATTTAAGCAATAATTTTCAAACCTATATTGTTTTAAAGCCCGGGACTAACTACAAAGAGTTTGAAAAAAACTTTGATCAGATAATCAACAAATACATTCTGGCAGAAGCAAAGCAGTTCATGCAGATCAATTCCATGGATGATTTTAGGAAAGCCGGCAATAAACTGGACTATAGCCTGATGCCGCTAACGGATATTCATCTGAAATCCGATCGCTATCCCGAACTGGGAGTTAACGGAAACATCCAGAATGTATATATTTTTTCGGTGATCGCTTTGTTTGTTTTATTGCTTGCTTGTGTCAATTTCATGAACCTCTCTACAGCCCGTTCATCCGGCAGGGCAAAGGAAATCGGTATAAGAAAAGTAATGGGCTCTGAGAAAAATGCTTTGGTCAGACAATTTTTAAGTGAATCGATCTTAACAACAATTATCTCTACACTTATCGCTTTTGGTCTGGTTGCACTTTGCATTTCATGGTTCAATCAAGTATCAGGAAAAGAGCTCAGCATGGTTTCATTGCTGCAATTAAAGTATCTCCCATTCCTTATTTTATTACCTGTAATTGTTGGTTTACTAGCAGGCATCTATCCGGCCTTCTTCCTTTCATCGTTTAACCCGATCACAGTTTTAAAAGGAAAAGTAAATGCAGGCTTTCGGAAAAGTACACTCAGAAATGTGCTGGTTGTTTGTCAGTTCACTATATCCATTGTTCTTATTATAGGAACAATCGTTGTTTACAGGCAGTTGAATTATATACAATCAAAAAGACTGGGATTTAATAAAGACCAGGTTTTAATTATCAATGGTACAAATGCTCTTGGAAATAATGCTATTCCATTTAAAGAGGAAATAAAAAAAATGGCCGGAGTTAAAAGCGGCACATTTGCCGGCTTTATTCCTATATCCGGCTATGCAAGAAATGATAACAGTTTTTCCAAAGAAGCGGTAATGGATTCGAAGAACAGTTTAAATATGCAGGTTTGGGCGATAGATTACGATTACCTGTCAACGATGGGAATGGAAATAAAGACCGGTAGAAATTTTTCCAAAGAATTCGGAACAGATTCTAATGCTACTATTATAAACGAGACTGCTGCAAAGTTGTTGGGCTTTGATAATCCAATAGGTAAAAAACTGTATACTTTTTTCCAAAACGCAGGGACACAAAAGCTGATCTACCGGGAGATCATTGGTGTAGTTAAAGATTTTCATTTTGAATCAATGAAACAAACAATTGGCCCGTTGTCTTTCAGGCTTGAAGACAGCCGATGGGCAACTGCATTTAAAATAAGTACAACCAACATTAAAGATTTAATTAGAAATGTTGAAAGCAAATGGAAAGCAATGGCCCCAGGCATGCCGTTCAGTTACCAGTTTATGGATGAAGGATTTGATAATATGTATAAAGTGGAACAAAGAACCGGAAAACTAGGATTAAGCCTTGCCATCATTGCAATTCTTATTGCTTGCCTTGGATTGTTTGGGTTGGCTACTTATATGGCTGAGCAGCGTACAAAAGAAATTGGAGTAAGAAAAGTTCTGGGAGCTACCATAACAAATGTGGTTTCGATGTTATCAAAAGATTTTCTAAAACTTGTTATCATTTCAGCAGTCTTTGCTTTTCCATTGGCCTGGTGGGCTATGGATAAATGGCTGCAGGATTTTGCGTTTAGAATAAATATTGGATGGTGGGTTTTTATAGTCGCAGGTGTAATCGCCTTATTGATTGCATTGATTACAGTCAGTTTCCAGGCAATAAAAGCTGCGCTGGCAAACCCGGTGAAATCATTAAGAACAGAATAAATAATTAGCCATGATAAAGAATTATTTGAAAATAGCATGGAGAAACCTGGCGAAGAACAAGGTATTTTCTTTCATTAATGTTTTCGGGCTTTCTATTGGTCTTACCTGTTGTATTCTTATAACCCTCTATATCTATCATGAAATAAGTTATGATAAGTATCACAAAAATGGCGATCGCATTTTCCGCTTAGGAACTGTTTTTATTGACCAGGGAATTGAGGAGGCTGGAAGCAATAGTTCCGGGCCATTGGGCAGAATGCTTCAACAGGAATACCCGGAAGTAGAATCTTCTGCAAGAATACTGAATCTTTTCAGAGACGATAAAACATTGCTTCAGGTAAAAACGGGTGATGATAAATTAATATCATTATATGAAACAAAAGGATTTTTAGCTGATTCCAATTTTTTTCAGATCCTGAGTTATCAATTTAGAGAAGGAGATTCCAGAACCGCACTGATAGAACCAAACTCAGTTGTAATAAATGAAGAAATAGCCAATAGACTTTTTGGAAGTGAATCTGCTATTAATAAGATCATCCGTATTAGCAGCAGTACCAATGGCGATACAAGTTTTAGAATAACAGGAGTTTTTAAAAACCCCCAGGGTCCATCGCATCTTGATGCGAGATTTTTTATGTCTTTCAGGGGTGGGCAAATGGATCGGTTTGCAAATGACAACCCAAGTCTAGCTAATAACAATATGTTCTATACATACCTGTTATTAAAAAATGGAGATGATGCAAAAAAACTGGAACAAAAATTTCCTGATTTTATTCAAAGACATCTTAGCGACCATTTGCAGCAAACCGGCAAACAAAGAAAATATTTTACTATAGCGGTTCCGGATATTTATTTATCCGGCATATCAAAAAATAGCACGACAGAAAGCGGTAGCAAAACAACTCTATTCATTCTTGGTTCTATTGCTATACTTACCTTATTAATTGCTTGTATCAATTTTATGAATCTTTCTACAGCTAATTCGGCGAAACGGGCTGCGGAAGTTGGCGTGAGAAAAGTATTAGGGGCACAGAAAAATTCTTTACTCCGGCAATTCTTGGGTGAATCTTTAATTATGGCCGGAATAGCATTGGTCTTTGCAATGATCTTTACTATTCTTTTACTGCCAGTTTTTGAACAGGTTTCCGGAAAAACGTTGAACATTTCAGTTGAACAAAAAATAATCTTAGGAGTTGTATTTATTTTTCTTGCAATAATAACCGGCCTGCTTGCAGGAAGTTATCCTGCATTTTATCTTTCTTCTTTCAGACCAATTAAAGTATTAAAAGGAAAGTTTAGCAATTCACTTGCGGCTATTTCATTGCGTAAAGGCCTGGTTGTTTTTCAATTTATCATTTCCATTGTATTAATTATTGCATCTGTAGTGATCGCTAAACAGATGACTTACTTGCAGAAAAAAGACCTGGGTTTCCAAAAAGATCAGCAAATTATTATTCCGTTAAGAACATCAACTGCTAAAAGCAGTGTACAGGCATTTAAAGGAAGCATTGTTAATAATACAAGTATAAGCTCAATAGGTACATCAATGTCTTATCCCGGAATTTTTAATCCGCAGGATTGGTTAATGTATCGACAGGGGCAAACAATGAATAATTCAAAACAGGTTCATATCAATCTTGTTGATAATAGTTTTTTACAAACCTTAGGAGTTAAACTGGTAGCAGGTAGATTGTTTTCTTCAGAGTTTGCAGCAGATACGCTTACAAGTTTTGTAATTAATGAGAGGGCTGTTAAAGAATACGGCTTTGCTTCTGCCCAGGATGCAATTGGTAAATGGCTTGCTGCTGATTGGGACGGCGAGCAAAACCGATTTACTATTATTGGAGTTGTAAAGGATTTTCATTTTAAAGATCTGCATGAAGCTATCGAACCATTTGCATTTCGTTTTTATAGCGATGCAGATGCAGGATTCAATTATATGATTGCGCATTCTAATGGAGGTAACATAAAGCAATCTTTATCTGTTTTAGAATCTTCATGGAAAAAATTGAACCCGAACGAACCTTTTGAATATGGGTTCCTTGACCAGGATTTTCAAAAAAATTATGAAAAGGATGACAGGCAAGCAAACCTGATCAATTATTTTACCATCGTTGCTATTATTATCTCCTGCCTGGGGCTTTTTGGTTTAGCCACATTCACTGCAGAACAACGGACAAAAGAAATAGGTATCCGAAAAGTTTTGGGTGCCAGTATATATGGAGTGGTTGCCCTGCTATCAAAAGATTTTCTGAAACTGGTTGTGATAGCAGTTATTATCGCTTCGCCTCTTGCTTTGTATGCTATGAATAAATGGCTACAAAATTTCGCTTATAAAACTTCCATTACATGGCAGGTTTTTGCAATGACAACATTGATAGCTGTTATTATTTCTTTTGTAACTATAAGTTTCCAGGCTATCAAAGCAGCTATTGCAAATCCTGTAAAATCATTGCGAACAGAATAAAAACATAGCTATGTTTAAAAACTATTTAAAAACAGCTGTCAGGAATTTGCTTCGTTATAAAGGGTTTGCTATCATTAATATTTCAAGTCTTACTATCGGGATCATCGGCTGTATTGTAATTGGATTGTTTGTATGGGATGAATGGCAATACGATAAAAAAATTCCCGGCGGAGAAAATGTTTATCGTTTATATGAGCAGCATAAGAATAATGATGCAATAACTTATGGTGCACCTGTGCCCCCGGCTTATGCAAGTTTTCTTAAAAGAACTTACCCTGAAGTAGATACAACAGTCCGCATATTGATGTCTACTAATAAATTTCTGATGGAAGTTGGTGAGAACAGGAATTATGAGGACAAAGGTTGGTTTGTTGAATCTTCTTTTTTTGAAATTTTTCCTTTGAACTTCAAACGTGGCAATCCTGCGACAGCATTGTCAGATCCGGGAACAGTTGTCCTTTCTGAAGATCTTGCAAAAAGATATTTTAAGAATGAAGATCCTATTGGTAAAACTATTTATATTAATAAGGACACCTTTACTGTAAAAGGAGTGCTTGCAAAGCTGCCGGATCATTTTCATTTTGATTTTCATTACCTCATGTCATTGTCATCTGCAGGTTTACCAAAAGAGCGAATGGAAAAATGGACATGGCACCAGTTCTATACTTATGCAAAGCTGAAACAGGGAACTGATGTAAAACAGTTGCAGGATAAATTCCAGGCACATGTGAGAAGAGAGATATTTCCAACACTGACACAGGCCGGTTCTACATTTCTTCCTTTTTTTCAACCATTAAAAGATATTCATCTTCGATCAGCAGATTTTATTTACGATAATGCTGTTCGGGGTAATCAAACTTATGTAAAAGCATTAACTATTATTGCATTATTTGTTTTAGTGATCGCCGGTTTTAATTTTGTAAACCTTGCCACTGCACGGTCATTCAGAAGAGCAAAAGAAATTGGTGTAAGAAAAGTGATCGGTGCAGAAAGGAAACAACTTATCATACAATTTATTGGAGAAACGATCTTGCTTTCTGTTTTGTCAATGCTGCTCGCAATTGTTGCTACGTTCCTTATCGTTCCATTGCTAAATCAATTTACAGGTAAATCAATAGAGTTTAATCCTATTGCCAATCCAATTCTTGGTTTAATAATATTAGCTGCGGGAGTAGTTATAGGTATGATCGCTGGCATTTATCCCGCATTAGTGCTATCAGGGTTTCAACCGATAAAAATTTTAAAGAATATAAAGCTTATTGGCAGTGGCGGCGGCGCATGGTTGAGACAAGCTTTGGTGGTTATTCAATTTGCATTATCCGTCTTACTGATTGTTTCCACAACAATTGTTTACAGACAAACAAAGTATTTGAACGATAAAGACCTTGGTTTTAATAAAGAGCAGGTTGTTTATTTCCAGGTGAGAGAGGATATAACAAACAAGTTAGATGCATTCAAAGATGAGTTAAAACGTTCTTCAAATATTATTTCACTTACGGCAGGTTACGGGTTACCCGGAGACCGGTATGCAGGAGACGGAGTAAAGACATTTGGAAATGACGGAGAGAAGGATCGGGCTGCTAATGTTTTTATTGGTGATCATGATTATGTCAAAACATTGGGGTTAAGAATTATTGCTGGACGGGATTTTTCAAACGAGATGGCTACTGATGTAAAAGAAGGATTCATCATTAATGAGGCTGCTGTGAAAGAATGGGGATTTGGTACGCCTGAAAAAGCAGTAGGCCAAAAATTGAGCTGGAATGAATGGTTACCCTTGGATACATTAAACCCCGTAAAAACAGGAAGAGTGATCGGAGTCGTGGAAGATTTTCACTATAAAAGTCTTCATGAAAAAATTACCCCTTCTGTTATCCACGTATATCCGCAGTATGTAGCTACAGTAGCTGTTAAATTGAGAACTGCTGATACAAAAAGCGCAATTGATCATATTAATAAAGTATGGAACAAGTTTGCTCCTGGCTATCCTTTTGATTACAAATTCATGGATGAAACGTATGCAACTATGTATAAAGCAGAAGGAAAATTAAGTGAGCTGCTTTGGATATTCACGGTTATGGCTATCGTGGTAGGTTGTATGGGTCTGTTTGGATTGGCAGCATTCAGTGCTGAACAAAGAACGAAGGAATTAGGTATAAGAAAAGTATTAGGAGCAAATGCTTTTGATATTGTTGGGTTGCTATCTAAAAATTTCCTTGTGTTAGTTATGATCGCTTCTCTGATTGCTTTTCCCATCGCATGGTGGGCAATGAAAAGTTGGTTAAAAGATTTTCCATACAGGGTTAGCATCAGTTGGTGGGTATTTGGTATTGCAATTATTGCGGCGTTGGCAATTGCATTGCTGACCGTGAGTTTCCAGGCAATAAAAGCGGCATTAGCTAACCCTGTAAAATCATTAAGAACGGAATAAAACAGAACAATTTGGTTTACTGCTACGATAAAAAATAAAAGATATGTTTAAAAATCATTTGAAGATTGCATTAAGAAGCCTGCTCAAAAAAAAGGGAATGAGTTTATTCAATGTGCTTGGTCTTGTTGCTGGTATCACATGCTGTCTTCTCATATTCCAATATGTCGCTTACGAAAAAAGCTATGATGCATTCCCTCAGAAAGCTGATCAAATTGTACGACTGAGGCTTGACTTAACTGACCAGGGAAAATTAACAATGCAATCGGCTGCTGTTTACCCGGGACTCGGCACATTATTAAAAAAAGATTTTCCTGAAGTAGAGAGTTACTGCCGCTTAGTAAGTACCCGTATTTCATGGGCAAAAAACGAAATGGTACAAAGCAATGTGGTGCTTGCAAACGACGAAAAGAATATCAAAGCTTCTGAAAACAAAGGATTCTATGCTGACTCATCATTCCTCGGTATGTTTTCTATTCCTGTTATCAATGGAAACTCAGCATCGACGTTAAGCGGTCCGAATAAAATGATGCTGAGTGAAAGCATGGCAAAAAAATATTTTGGCACTGATAATCCAGTTGGTAAAAAGATGTCAGTAAGAGAAGGTGGAAACGTTTACTATTATGAAATAACAGGAATATTTAAAGATTTTCCGGTTAATTCTCATTTGTCATTTAATTATCTGATATCCTACCCAACTTTTGTTGATAAGGTCCGGAGCTTAGGAGCACCGAAATGGTTGGATCCTGAAACAAGTTTGAGCTGGTATGATTATTATGTGTACCTGCAATTAAGTCCCGGTACAAATCCTAAAAATTTCGGATCCAAGCTACCTGCTTTTTCCGACCGGTACATAAATAGTCCACAAGGAATAGCCCGCAACAACAGGCAGGATCTATATATCCTGCCGTTGAAAGATATTCATCTGCAGTCTCATCTTAACCAGGAACCAGGTGTCAATGGTGATGATAAAGCTGTCTCATTTCTTTTTCTTGTTGGTTTTTTAATTATCGGGATCGCATGGATAAATTATGCAAACCTGGCAACGGCACGTTCATTAGAAAGAGCTAAGGAAGTAGGTGTAAGAAAAGTGTTGGGAGCATTGCGCCGTGACCTTGTCGGGCAATTCTTAACAGAGAGTTTCATGCTAAATATTATTGCAGTTGTAATTTCTGCAGGTTTGGCGATTTGGTTAACAAGCTCATTCAACAGGCTAATTGGAAGTACTTCACCTCACGGGTTTCATTTGCCGGCACTTTATTGGATTGGATTTTTATGCCTGTTCTTTGGAGGAACATTTTTATCAGGAATATATCCAGCATTCGTTTTATCAGGCTATCATCCCATTGCTGTTTTAAAAGGAATGTTTAAAAATTCAACAAGGGGCACAATTGTTAGAAAAGGGTTGATCGTAGGTCAGTTTGCTACCTCTATCATTTTAATTGCAGGTACCATTATTATTTACCAACAGGTAAATTTTATGAGAAATCAAAAACTTGGTGCCAATATAAATCAAACATTGGTACTCGATGGGCCCAACGCAAACCAGGACGCTGCTTATCAAAGTTCATTTCAATCTTTTAAAAACGAAGTGTTACGGATTGGAGGTATAAAAAGTATAACAGCATCTTCAGGAGTAATGGGTAAAGAGATTTACCTGACCAATGGTGCTTACCTGGTGAATTCGAAAGAAAAGAATGCTTTTACTGTTTACACACTTTATGTTGACAATGATTTTCTTTCAGCATATGATATGGAGTTTAAAGCAGGGCGAAATTTCTCCTCGGATAATGTTACTGATAAGAAATCAATTGTATTAAGCGAAGAAGCTGCAAAACTTCTAGGTATTAATGATCCCGCAAAAGCGATCGATGAATTGGTTTATAATTTTCGTGATTCGTTAAAAGTGATTGGTGTAGTGAGTAATTACCACCAAATGGGATTGAGCCGGGAAATGATGCCGGTCGTCTTTGTTCCAAAACCCGAGATCAACAATTTTTATTCAGTCAAATTTCAAACTGCCGGGATACACCAGTCAATTGGTTCGCTTGAAAAAGTATGGGCCAAGTATTTTCCTGCAAGCCCATTCAGTTATTTTTTTCTTGATGAATTATTTAATGAACAATACAAGTCTGATGAAATGTTTGGAAAGGTGTTCGGCTTGTTTTCATTTTTAGCTATCCTCATTGCTTGTTTTGGATTGCTGGGATTATCAGCTTACAATGTATTGCAGCGTACGAAGGAAATAGGAATAAGGAAAGTTTTAGGTGCCTCTGTTCCAAATATTCTGTATTTGCTTTCAAAAGATTTTTTGCTGTTGATAGCTATCGCTTTTGTTATTGCTGTTCCTGTTGCCTGGTGGGTGATGAACAGCTGGCTGCATGATTTTCCTTACCGGATCTTAATAAGCTGGGTTGTGTTTTTAATAGCCGGCATTGCTGCATTGGTAATAGCACTGCTTGCAATCGGGTTACAGGCCATCAAAGCTGCACTGGCAAATCCTGTAAAATCATTACGAACAGAATAAAAAGTATAGCCATGATAAAAAATTATTTTAAGATCGCCTGGCGCAACATAATCAAGAGTAAGGGATACAGCGCTATTAATATTGGTGGCCTTGCTGTTGGTATGGCTGTAGCTACATTGATTGGCTTATGGGTATATGATGAATTCTCATACGATAAATACCATAAGAATATTGATCGCATTGCACAGGTAATGGGGCATGTAAACTTTAACGGCAAATGGGAAACAGGCGTTGCTAATCCTGCTTTGATGGGCCCGGAGATACGTGCAAAACATGGAAGCGATTTCAAATATGTAGTACAGGCATCATGGGCTGGAGGTCATTTGCTTTCAATAGGTGATAAGCATATCAGTAAAGTAGGTATTTTTTTCGAACCCGATGCGCCTGAAATGCTGACATTAAAAATGCTAAAAGGAACAAGAGCAGGATTAAAAGATCCATATTCTATCATGCTTTCAGCATCTTCTGCCGAAGCTGTTTTTGGAAAAGAAGATCCAATAAATAAGACATTAAAACTCGACAGGCAGTTCGATGTAAAAGTTACAGGTGTGTATGAAGATCTGCCTGACAACACCTCCTTCCGGGATATAAAAATTATGATGCCATGGAAATTGTGGTTAATTCAAAATCCCTGGGTAGATAAAATGAATGAACCATGGGGTAGTAATTTCTCGCAAACATTTGTACAAATAGCTGACAATGTTGAAATGGAAAAAGCATCGGCAAAGATCAAAAATATAAAACTGGACAACGTAACCGATGAAGAAAAAAAATACCAATGGATAATTTTTCTTCAACCTATGAGTAAATGGAATTTATATAACGAATTCAAAAATGGAAAGAATACAGGAGGAAATATTCGTTATGTCAGAATTTTTGGCGTCATTGGTGTTTTTGTTTTGATCCTGGCCTGTATCAACTTTATGAACCTTTCTACGGCGAGAAGTGAAAAAAGAGCAAAAGAAGTTGGCATCCGCAAAACAGTTGGCTCATTACGTTGGCAATTAATAAAGCAATTTTTTGCTGAATCTTACCTGGTAGTACTTCTCGCTTTCGCATTATCGTTGATCCTTGTAAAATTATTATTGCCTTTATTTAATGATGTAGCGGGCAAAAAAATTGAAATTGGTTGGACAAATCCATTGTTCTGGACTTTCAGTCTTGTATTTATAATAATTACAGGTTTGCTTGCAGGTAGTTATCCAGCTCTTTTTCTTTCTTCATTCCAACCTTTAAAAGTGTTGAAAGGAACTTTCCGTGTCGGTAAGCTTGCATCAGTACCCCGTAAAGTTTTAGTTGTTATACAGTTTACTGTTTCGGTAGCACTAATAATCGGTACTATTATCATTTATCAGCAAATCAACCATGCTAAAAACAGGCCGATTGGTTATACACGCAATGGTTTGATCAATTTAGGGATGGAAAAAGAAATCAAAGATCATTATGAAACGGTGCGAAATGAATTAAAGAGCTCTGGTGCTATTGAAGAAATGACTGCTTCCAATAGCCCAATGACACAGGTATGGAATTCTAATGGAGGATTTGATTGGGAAGGTAAGGACCCTAACCTTGCAGTAGATTTTCCTAATAGCAGGGTGTCATATGAATTTGGAAAAACAGTGAATTGGAAGATCAAGGAAGGAAGAGATTTCTCAAGAGATTATGCAACAGACTCCCTGGCATTTATCATTAATGAATCAGCAGCCAGTTTTCTCGGATTTAAAGAGCCGGTTGGAAAAATCTTGAAATGGGAAGGCAAACCATTCACAATTATCGGTGTTGTTAATGATATCATGCAGGAATCACCCTTCTATCCTGTTCGTCCTTCATTATACCATATCGATAAGTATGAGAATATGTATAATCTCATATTAAGGCTTAATCCAAAACAAAGTACCAGTCAGTCATTAGCCACTATTGAAAAGCTCTGGAAAAAATATGTACCCGCTGTGCCCTTCGACTACAAGTTTATTGATGAAGAATTTGGAAACAAGTTCAGGGCAGAAGAAAGAGTTGGAAAACTTGCCTTCTATTTTGCCGTGCTTGCCATATTTATTTCTTGCCTTGGATTATTTGGGATGGCAAGTTTTGTAGCTGAACAAAGAACTAAAGAAATCGGCATACGAAAAGTATTAGGTGCAAGTGTGGTTAATTTATGGAGATTACTTTCAAAAGAGTTTGTCTTGTTAGTGATCCTCTCCTGTGTTTTTGCCGCTCCGCTTGCATATTATTTTTCCAGCAGCTGGCTTGAAAACTATGATTACAGAATAACGATAGGCTGGCAGGTTTTTGTATGGGCTGCAGCATCGGCATTGCTGATCACTTTGATCACCGTAAGCTTCCAGGCAATTAAAGCTGCCATTGCAAACCCGATTAAATCTTTAAGAACAGAATAATAGTTATTATGATAAAAAACTATTTTAAAACGGCATTCCGAAACCTGTTGCGAAATCGCAAATATGCAATGCTGAATATTTTAGGTTTAGGTGTAGCATTAGCTGCATGTATCATTGTATTCCTTGTTATACAATACGAAACCAGTTACGATAAACATCTTGCCGGGTACAAAAGTATTTACCAGGTTGTAACCAAAGATGTGGACGGGGATGGAGAACATTTTTCCGGGGGCGTGCCTTTTCCAGCCATTAAGTTTTTACGACAGGATTTTCCGCAATACAAATTTGCGGAACTTATGCAGGAATCAGGTGTACAGGTAACTGTAAATAATAATAAAGTAAACACGACCAATAATAAGTTTCTCGAAGAAAGCGGTGTGTTTTATGGTGACCCTGAACTACTCAATATTTTTGAATTAAAATTTTTGTTGGGCAACGCTGATGCACTGAAAGATGTAAACAGCGCTACTATCAGCAAATCGCAGGCGGAAAAATATTTTGGTAACTGGAATGAGGCAGTTGGCAAAACAATCAATATTGATAACTCTGAACATGGTTTTCAAATAGCAGCAATCTTCGAAGATGTACCGGCAAATAGTGATTTTCCTTTTAAGTTAGTGGCCTCTTATGAAGGGTTTAAATCCAACGACAAGACATGGCCCTTCGATGACTGGGGCTCCAACACCAGTAATCACCAGGTGTATGTTTATTTGCCGAAAGGCATTAATACTGCAGCAATTGATCAGCAGCTTGCCTTGTTCAATAAAAAATATCACAAAGAAAATCCGCAAACTACAAGAACTCATTTCCTGAACCCGATAGAAAAGACTCATTTCGATGATCGCTTTGAAACCAACGGTTCTCATGTCACCAGTAAGATATCTTTATACACGCTTGCTTTTATTGGGCTCCTCATCATACTGATGGCCTGTATCAATTTTGTAAACCTGTCAACAGCACTGGCTGTGACACGAAGCAGGGAAGTGGGCATACGAAAAGTAATGGGTAGCAGCAGGGCGCAACTGCGTATGCAGGTATTTATGGAAACATCAGCCGTTGTAATTTCAGCAACAGCACTGGCAGTTTTGCTTGCTTACTTCGCATTGCCATTTATTAAAAATATTATGGTGGTACAGGACAAGCTCAGCATTTTTAATACGGGGAGTTTTTTATTTATCCTCGGTATTACACTTGTCACTATCATTCTTTCCGCCTTGTATCCTGCATTTATCATGGGGCGTTTTAAACCAGTGGAAGCTATTAAAAATAAGATCAATACATCCAAAGTAGGAAGTGTTTCTTTACGTCGTGTACTGGTGGTTTTACAGTTTGCTTTCTCGCAGATTTTTATCATCGCTACGATTATTGCTATCAGCCAGATGAGCTTTATCAGAAAGTCTGATTTAGGTTTTAATAAAGATGCGCTGCTTATTGTAAATATGAATTTTGACAGCTTAAGCCGCTCAAGACATGATGCTTTCCGCGATGCACTAATGGCCAGGAGTGATATAAAAAATGTAAGTTTTGCGTTTGATGCACCTTCTACACAAAATACATGGGATGGCAACTTTGCTTTTGATAAAATGGAAGACCGTGATTTTAATGTGCAACTAAAGCTGGCTGACTATAATTATATAAACACATATGGCTTGCAGTTGATCGCAGGACGATTTTATGGACAGAGTGATACCTGTCGTGAATATGTAGTGAATGAAACGCTGCTTAAAAAATGTGGCGTAACGAATCCGCAGGATGCTATTGGAAAAATGTTTCGGCTTGGTGGAAGAAAGCCTATGCCGGTAGTGGGTGTGGTAAAGGATTTTAAGCAGGGATCTTTGCGGGATGTAATACAACCAATCGCTCTGTCCCCACAAAAAAGATTTTACAGAACTGCAGGCATCAAGCTCTCCAGCGCCAACCTTGCTAAGGCTAATGATGAAATAAAAATTATCTGGGATAAATATTTTCCCGAGTATGTATATAATTCAGTTTTCCTGGATGATAATATTACCCGGTTCTATGAAACAGAGCAGCGGCTGAGCAATATGTATAAAGTATATGCGCTGCTTGCCATTTTTATCAGTTGCCTGGGTTTGTATGGGTTAATCTCATTTATGGTAGTACAAAAAACAAAAGAAGTGGGCATAAGAAAAGTATTGGGAGCAAGTGTGCAGAGTATTATGTATTTATTCTCCCGTGAGTTTACAATTCTGATCACCATTGCATTTGTGCTGGCTGCGCCTGTTGCATGGTATTTAATGAATACCTGGTTAAAAGACTTCGTTTACCGGATTGACATTGGCGCTGGTGTCTTCGTGATTGCAATGGCAGCTTCGATACTGATTGCATGGATAACTGTCGGGTATAAGGCTTTGCGGGCAGCAACCGTTAACCCCGTAAGGTCATTAAGAAGCGAATAAAATTATCGTAATGATAAAAAACTATTTCAAATCGGCATTCAGAAATTTTGCACGAAACAAGATTTATTCTTTCATCAACATTGCTGGTTTAAGCATCGGGCTTGCATGCGCCATGTTTATAGTTTTGTATGTAAAAGATGAAGTAAGCTTCGACAGGTTTCATAAAAATGTAAACAATATTTACCGCATTGCCAGAAAATCAAACGGCAACAATGTAAATGGCACCACTGGTTTTTTACAGGGACCGAGGTTTACGCAAAATGTTCCCGGAATAAAATCTTTTGTTCGTGTGCAGGGCGGAGCTAAAGACATAAAAAATGAAACCGGCGTGCAGGAACAGAATGGAGTGTTACATGTTGACTCCAATTTCTTTTCTGTACTTACATTCCCTTTATTATCTGGAAGCCCTGAAACCTGTTTAACAGAACCACATTCCATTGTATTGAACGAAGATGCCGCAAAAAAATATTTTGGCACAACCGATGCTGCCGGCAAAGTGCTGATGGTAAAAGAAGATACCAGCTTTGTTCCTTATAAAGTAACAGCCGTTGCAAAACGTTGCCCGCAAAATTCTTCCCTGCAATTTGACGTCCTGCTACCATTCAAAGTATCTGATGCTGATGCAAAGGACACACATAACTGGTTTAATTCCTTTCTGACCACATTTGTAGTATTGGATGATAACGTAAACCAGCAAGCAGTGGAAAAACAAATGCAAAGCTTTTATGTTGCAGATGCGAAAGAAACTTTTTATGAAATGTTGAAAAATGATGGTGGCAATCCTGATGATATTCCAATGGGCACCTATTTTTTGCAACCGTATCTTGACATGCATTTGAACACGCAACTGCCTGCGAACAATGGTTTAACTAACGCAAGCAACCCGATGTATTCCTATTTACTTTCGGGCATTGCATTGTTTGTGTTGTTGATTGCCTGTATCAATTTTGTGAACCTCACTATTGCACGGTCTGTAAAGCGGGCCAAAGAAATCGGCATCCGCAAAGTGATGGGCAGTGATAGAAAGCAATTGATATTTCAGTTTCTCGGCGAGTCGTTTTTTCTCTGCACGGTTGCATTTCTATTAGCTATTGCCCTGGTGCAATTGTTATTGCCATTGTTTAATGAGCTTGCCAATAAAGCATTGGCCATTTCTTATTTGTTCGATGCAAAATTGATTGCAGGTTATATTGCTTTGTATATCATCACAGGTTTGCTTGCAGGTTTTTATCCTGCATTGGTGCTATCGGGTTACAATTCCGTACAAACTTTGTATAGCCGTTTTCAGATAACAGGAAAAAATTACCTGCAAAAATCGTTGGTGGTATTGCAGTTTACGCTGGCCTCATTTTTAATCATTGCCACAGGTATAATCTATGCACAGTTTAATTTATTAACCAAAACCAACTTGGGATATGATGACAATAATCTTGTTGTTGTAAATAAAAACGGACTAAAACCTGGCGATGCTGCTGCTTTTAAAAATGAATTGCTCAAGAACCCAAACATTGCCGGCGTTAGTGTAAGGAATGCCGGCCAATGGGGCTCAGGGACAAAAAACCCGGTTGGTTCTAGCGTATACTTTGCCGGTGAAACTGTTGATGAAAATTATTTGCCTTTATTAAAAATTCCGTTAACAGCAGGAAGAAATTTTTCAACAGCATTTCCCGCAGATGCTACACAATCTGTTATCGTGAACGAAAGTTTTGTAAAAGCGGCACACTGGAAAAACCCGGTTGGTGAAACTTTACAGATTTTGGGAAGCAGCAATGAAACGTATCATGTAATCGGCGTGGTAAAAGATCATCACTTTGCATCATTAACCAAAAAAATAACGCCGCAATTATTTAACATGAATGGCTCATATGGAACTTATTATATCAGGATAAAACCAAACACAGCAACTTCAAGTTTAAAATGGGTACAAAAAACATATCAGCAGTTTTACCCGATGATCCCTTATGCGTATGTATTTAAAAACGATGAAAACAGGAAACAATATGCCGATGTCGAAAAATGGAAACAGATTATTTTATTCGGCGCATTACTTACCATATTTATTTCATGCATTGGTTTGTTTGGATTATCTGTTTTATCGGCAGAGAAAAGAATCAAAGAGATCGGCATACGCAAAGTGCTTGGTGCATCCGTGCAACATATTGCTACAACGCTTTCGACCGATTTTATAAAGCTGGTAATAATTGCTTTGGTTATTGCATCACCTTTAGCATACACTGCAGCCAGCAAATGGTTGCAAAATTTTCCATATCGAATTACAATAAGCTGGTGGCTGTTTGCATTCGCCTCATTACTAGTTGTGTCTATTGCATTGTTTACGGTAAGCTTCCAGGCAATCAAAGCAGCTATTGCAAACCCGGTAAAATCATTGAGAACCGAATAAATGAAATTTAAACCTTTAAATATTTTAATATGAAAAAGTATTTCTTTCTTTTAGTGATAAGCTGCTTTTCAATAGCATTATCCGCACAGGATAAAAACGACGCACCTTATTTAACCAAATCGTTTGCCGGTGAATCAATTAAAAATGTTGAAGCAGAAACATCAGGTGGTAGTATAACCGTGACAGGCTCAGCAGGCCAGGCGAAGGTTGAAGTATTTGTATGGCCATCTAACAAAGGTAAAAACGCTTCGTTTTCTAAGGAGGAAATACAAAAGAAACTGGATGAGGATTATAACTTAACAGTTTCTGTTGTTAACGGAAAACTTACAGCAATTGCTGAATCAAAGAAGAAAAACAATAACTGGAAGAACGCTTTATCTATTTCTTTTAAAATATATACTCCGGTAAATGTTTCTACTGAGCTAACAACAAGCGGAGGCAGCATTCATCTTACTGATCTATCCGGCACTCAACGTTTTACTACTAGCGGTGGAAGCTTGCATGTTGATAAATTAAAGGGAAATGTAAAGGGGCGAACATCGGGTGGCAGCATTCATGCAAAAGATTGTAATGAAGACATTGATCTCACCACAAGTGGCGGCAGCATCGAAGCAGATAATTGCACCGGCAAAATAAAGCTGCTTACCTCCGGCGGCTCAATACGACTTAATAATCTAAATGGAAATATTGATGCTACTACCAGTGGAGGCAGTGTTCGCGGAGAACTTATTAAAGGAGAGCTTTTGGCTCATACTTCGGGTGGAAATATTGATTTGCAAAAATTATCATGCAGCCTTGAAACTTCAACGAGTGGTGGAAATATTGATATACAAATAATCGAGCTGGGCAAATATGCTAAGATAAGTAACTCAGGAGGTAGTATTAATGCAGAAATTCCAAATAAAGGGATAGACCTGAAAGTGAAAGGATCAAAAATTAAAACAGAAAAGCTGAGCAACTTCAGTGGATCAATTGAAGACGATGAGATAAACGGTAAACTAAACGGTGGGGGAATCCCGGTTACTATTAAAAATAGCGGTCGTATAAATCTTGTACTAAAATAACTGGCGGCAACCGGTTAAAGCATTGCGAATAGAATAAAATAAAAACTATGTTATTAAATCTGAAGAAAATCTTTAAATGGGTTAATGTAGGCGGGGCAAGAGTTTTTTTGCTGAAGGATATTGACCTTGAAGTAAAAGAAGGAGAATTTATTTCTATCATGGGGCCATCTGGTTCCGGTAAATCAACCTTGCTGAATGTAATTGGTATGCTGGATGGTTTTGATGAAGGCGAGTATCATTTCCTGCATGAGTCGGTTCATAAAATGAAAGAGAAGCAAAGATCTGCTTTGTATAAACAGTATATCGGGTTTGTTTTTCAGCAATATCATTTGATCGATGAGCTAACTGTTTATGAAAATATTGAAACACCTCTTATTTACCAGGATCTAAAAACTTCTGAACGTAAAGCAATGGTAGCCGATATGCTGGATCGTTTTAATATTGTTGGTAAGAAAGATCTGTTCCCAAGCCAGCTATCAGGCGGACAACAACAACTGGTAGGTATTGCGAGAGCATTGATCGCAAAACCAAAACTATTGCTCGCAGATGAACCTACAGGTAATCTCAATTCAAAACAGGGAGAAGAGATCATGGAATTATTTAAACAATTAAATAATGAGGGTGTTACCATTATCCAGGTTACTCACTCAGAAAAAAATGCAGGTTATGGCTCAAGGATAATTAGCCTGCTTGACGGAAGGATCGAAAACTAATAACAATTACCGGGCTTAAAACTCCGGAAGAATAAATAATATTAAACATCAAGATATGCGGATCGTAGTTTTATTTTTTATTGTAGCAACATATTCTGTTCAACTGTATTCACAGGAAAACAAAATGACGCTGAAGCAATGTATTGAAACAGGTATAAATAATAATATACGTGTAAAACAATCGGGCTTGCAAACAGAAGCTGCGGCCATTAACAGCCAGCAGGCAAAATCTGATATGCTTCCAAACCTAAATGGAAGTTTTGGATATGGACTTAACAAGGGACGAAATGTTGACCCACTGACCAACAGTTACATCAATCAACAACTCACATCATCCAATATTGGATTGAGCAGCGGCGTTGTTTTATTTAACGGTATGCGTCTGCAGAATTTGATCAAACAAAACAACCTGACTTATGAAGCTACCAAAATGGATCTGCAGCAATCGAAAGATAATTTAACGCTTAATATTATTCTTGCTTACCTGCAGGTGTTAAGCAATGAAGATATTCTTGTTATAAGTAAAGGACAGGCTGATGTAACTAAAAAACAAGTGGAGAGAATGGATGTAATGGTAAAGGAAGGCGCATCTGGAAACTATTTGCTGGCAGATCTAAAAGGACAACTGGCAACTGAGGAAATTTCTATCATTAATTCTGCAAATGCTGTAGAACAAGCCAAATTGAATCTGTGCCAGTTGATGAATATCGATTATAATTCAAAACTGCAATTAGAAAGAGATGAAGCATCATTATCTATTACAAGCTATGCGGCTAGTTCATCAGATATATATAATACAGCCTTGCAGCAGTTTGCTTTGATACGGGCAAATGAATTAAGAGTAAAAAGCGCTGAAAAAGCACTCAAGGTTTCACGATCCGGTTTTTACCCCACTATCAGCCTTAACGGAAATCTTTTCAGCAGTTATTCCAGTCTTGCAGAAACATTAACACCAACAACAACTAATGAAGTACAAACCGGTAGTTATGTGATCATTAATGGAATTCATAACCCGGTATTAAAACAGGAGCAAAATTACTCATCAACTAAAACAGCTTATACCAAACAGCTTAATAATAACATTGGTACTTACTTCGGGGTTAATATGCAGATACCATTATTCAATAGTTTTCAATCAAGGAACCAGGTGAAGCTATCTAATCTCAGTTTGAAGAACACAGAACTTGAATCAGAAAATTCTAAAACTCAGCTGAAACGTGAAATTGAACAGGCGCATCTTAATATGACTTCTTCCTATGACAGGTATAAAATTTTAACAGAGCAGGTCAGGGATTTTGAAGAATCATTCCGTGCTGCAGAGGTACGTTTTGAGAACGGTGTAATTAATTCTGCTGAATACCTCATCAGTAAAAATAATCTTGACAGAACAAAGGTCAATTTAACACAGGCACGGTATGAATATGTTTTCCGTACCCGTTTGCTGGATTATTTCCAGGGAGTTTTGAAGATCTAGAATAGAACTATACCCCGAATCACTTTCGGTTTCATTTACTAATTTTAGTAAATGGAAAAAGTCAATCTATCCGAAAAGTTTTCTCTCTTCTCCGAATATTGGAATCCAAAGATCGCCGGTAAGCTGAATGGCCAGCAAGTAAAGCTTGTGAAGTTCAAAGGCCCATTTGTCTGGCATCATCATGAGCAGGAGGATGAATTGTTTTATGTAGTGAAAGGAAGTTTTGATATGGAGTTCCTGGATAAAACAGTTACTGTCAATGAAGGTGAATTTATAATAGTGCCCAGGGGTGTTGAACATAGGCCCAATGCAAAAGACGAAGTGCATGTTGTTTTGTTTGAACCAGGAACCACATTGAACACTGGAAATATTAAGAATGAAATGACTATGGAGAATTTGGGGAGGGTTTGATGCTACGCTAAATATACAGACTCACCACAGTGGTGTAAAAGCATCATCTACTTTCTGCCAAGTTCGAGCTTATCGAGAATAGTATTGATCGTCTTCATGCTGAATGGTTTTCTGAGAAAGTAGTTGATACCTTCTGCCTTTGCTTTTTCTTCTATCCATTTCGCTGACTCGGCTGTCATCATAATAATTTTTATCTCTTCATCTGCGAGATGAATATTGCGAATAAAGTTTATACCTAATCCTTCCGGAAAACTATTGTCGAGAAAGATAACAGTAGGCTTCATATAACTCAGGTATTCTTCAGCTTCGTGTAACGAATAGACAGGTAAAGTCAATATCTTCCTTGCTTCGAGCATCGGAATTAACAGACGGCCAAGGTCTTCATCATCATCAATTATCATCGCGGTTTTAGCTAACATTAGTAGGGGTCGATTAGTGTAATGTTTGCAGAACAAAAATTCGGCCTCATTTTAATACTGGCTGTTTTTTGACTTGCCACATTCCCTTTCTTATAAGATGAGGATAATTCTCCACTATCAATAAATATTGGGGGTTTTATGTCACAGGTAAAGTTGCTACATGTAACGGGGGAAGTACTATCGTAATAGTTATATAGGAATATAAATTTCTGTTCAGTCGGCGCCTTCACAAAAAAGAGACTCCGATAAAACGGACTTAGATAAACTTTTTTTGCCACCGCATCAAGATCCGGCTGTTACTGGAAGTTTGATCGAATGAATTCAATTGCATTTTTATGCGTTCGTAATCTATCATTGTTTTCAATTTAACAAAAAACTATTTACATACAAAAGCCAAATCAACCCGAAACTTGCTTAAAAATAAACGTCGCCGTGGTATAAATTTTAATTTCTGCATCTTTGCTTTCCCAAAAATTTGCTATATGAAAGTTGCAGTGTTAGGCGCTGGAATGGTTGGCAGTGCTATCGCAATGGATCTTGCTTCCCGTCATCATGTTTCTGCATTTGATGTAAGCAATACTAATCTCGATATGCTGAAAAAAAGAAACCCAAGAATTGAAACACAGCAGGCAGATCTCAGTGATTATTCATCTTACCCGCAACATCTTTCTTCATTTGATATAATTGTTAACGCGGTTCCGGGCTTTATGGGCTATAAAGTACTGGAAGCTTCGATCAATTGCGGAAAGAATATTGTTGATATTTCTTTTTTTCCTGAAGATGTTTTGCAACTGGATAAACTGGCAAAAGAAAAAAGGGTTACAGTTATTACTGATTGTGGCGTAGCACCAGGTATGAGCAATTTCATTGTCGGCCGATATAATGAAGAAATGAAAATTGATGCGATTGAAATATATGTCGGTGGTTTACCGAAAGTGAGAAAGAAACCATTTCAATACAAAGCTCCGTTTTCACCGGCAGATGTAATTGAAGAATACATAAGACCAGCAAGGTTAATGGAAAATGGGTTTATTTTTACCAAGCCTGCTTTAAGCGAAGTAGAGTGGTTGCAGTTTGATGAAGTAGGCACATTGGAAGCATTTAACACAGATGGGTTGCGTTCTTTATTATATACAATGCCACATATCAAAAACCAAAAAGAGAAAACAATGCGATATCCGGGTCATGTTGATATAATTATTTCTTTGAAGGAAAGTAATTTCTTTAGTGAAAAGCCGATCCAGGTAAATGGAGTAGAAATTTCACCTTTAAAAGTCACTTCACAGATTTTATTTAATGAATGGAAGTTGGGCCTGGAAGAAGAAGAACTGACTGTGATGAAAGTGATATTGCATGGAGAAGGTAAAACGATTGAGTGGAGCCTGCTTGATTATTACGACAAGGAAACAAAAACATCCTCTATGGCACGTACTACAGGATACACCTGTACCGCTGTTGTGAACTTACTGGCGCAAGATCTTTTTTCAGAGAAAGGAGTTTTTCCACCTGAACTGGTTGGTAAATATAAAAACTGTTTTGATTTTGTGTTGAATTACCTGAATGAAAGAAATGTAAACTGGAAAACAAAAACAATAGGCAATTCATGAAATTCAGATCGATCTGCGATTATGCTTCACACATTTTTTTCAAATTACGCAGTCCTGCTTCAAACTGTTGATTGAGTTGTTTATTGATCATCGGACCCATCAATCTCGCCATTGGCCAGGGTAATTCACCACTGTTTTGCCAGGTTACTTTTACTTCGCTGCCATCGCCCCACTCTTCAAACAACCAGTTATCTTTTGCTTTGCTGCTCCATGGTTTTATAAATTCCAGATCGAAGTGAATATGTTTGTCGTCAATAGAATTGAGAGTTAAAAATCCGACCCCTGTTTTCTTTCCCACCCATCCATATTTATGTCCGGGTGTTTTGGGTGTACCCGTTATCGTTCCTTTGGCTGTCGGATCCGCCTGCTGCCAGGGATTCCATTGACTGTAAAAATTAAGATTGCCAACTTTGTCCATTACTTCGGCCACTGATTTTTTTATGATCGTTGTTTTTTCAACCATGAACTTTGAAGGCATTAAGTAAGCAAGCAGTAAAATGCCGAGGATAATACCTAAAATAATATACACTACTAACATAGCCTTGTTTTTTGAAAGTTAAACAATAATGCCCGGACTAAAAACCTTTTTCCATCAATGGATAGCCCGGTAAAATTTTGATGGCCGCAGGTATTTAATTCCTTTCTTTGTTTTAAAACGTGTAGCCAATTGTTTGTAATTGCCACTTACATCATTGCCCACAACTTCAAAATGTAAATGAGGAAATGCAGAGTAACCCGTGTTGCCGCTTTCACCAATCAGTTGACCGGCAGAAACAGTATCACCAACATTAACCTCTGCTCCTTCTTTTTTCAAATGCCAGTAATGCGCAACAGACCCATCTTTGTGTTGTATAGAAATATAATTACCATCAGAAAGATTTTCCGGTTTTAGTCCGCCTTCATCAGAATCTTCTCTTGCTGCAATAACCACACCATCTCTTGCTGCACAAATTTTTGTTCCTTTCTTTACTTTAAAATCTAATGCCCGTTCACCCTTATGGCTCATCTTGCTTTCATAGGCTTGTATTAAAAAAACTTTCTTTTTGTTTTCAAAAGGAAGCAAATAAATATAACTGCTGTCTTCTTTAAATTTTCCTGACTTCAGATCCTGAATAGAATATTCTTCCTGTGCAACACAGCAATAGAAACTTAAAAATGAAATAAGAATAAAAAAGAAATGTTTCATCTCTTATAAGCTTGTAAATCCGGGAATTTCTCTTTTTAATAACTCTATAAAAGCAGGGTTACCTGGTTCGGGCATTTGTGCATTCAATATCTTACCATCCGGGTCTAATAAAATATAACGAGGCATATAATCAACGCCATAAGATCTGCTAAACTGGTCCTTATTATTACTACGCAAATGCAACACCCGCATTGATCTTTGACTAGCTTCATTTTGCCATTCCCATCTACTATCGTCAATGGATAATGCAACAAATGCAACCGAAGGACTTGTATATTGTTCTGCAATCTTTTCAAAGATGGCCGATTGCCCAGTACAAGTTCTGCACCAGGTCGCCCATACATCTATCACCACATAACGTCCTTTAAAATTTTTAAGAGAGAAAGAGTCTTTATTTAATGCTGTAGTAGTAAAATCAGGAGCGGCACTTCCACGAGTTAAACTATTTAACGTGTAATGCAGCGCCAGTATTTGCTGCTGTGTTTTTTGTTGTGAGATAACCGGAAGATATTTTTCGATCAGCATTTCCCTGCTTGCACTATCCCTTGTTCTGCCAACAAGTCCTTTTATTTTATTATAAACAAGATAATCTCTTAATGTGCTTGCTGGTAATACGGTTGCTACTTTTGAGATATAAGCCGTATCATTGGAAGGATTCAATTTATATTTCTGCTGATAATAGTCAGCAATGTTATCACGATACATAGAGTAACTAAGAAGAGTGCTATCATTATAACTAACTGCATTCCTGATCGCATCAACAGATTTTGGAAATTCCAATGTTTCGGTTGGATGATACACTTTGAACCACTGTGCATACTTACCATCGAGTAACTTTATGTAGTATAGAGAAAGTAATTTTTTCTGTAAAGCAATAAAATCATTGTTTGGTTTAAAATTATCTGCTGTTTTATAATTATCCAGGTTATCAACCTCGTCATTCCAAAGCCGCATGACCTCAGCCGCAAATGCTTTTGGTGTCATTTCAGAACCATAATGTTCCAGCCTATATTTATCACTACCATTGTCATTATTATCGGTTCCATTTCTTAAATACTCATTTTCGGGGATCCTGGTTCCTGATGAAGTAAGCCGATTACTAATGCCATCAATTTTTACCTTAAGGAACAAACTATCCTTGTTTCCAAAAAAGATCTTTTGATTGATGGCACCCAGTCTAAATGAATAAACACCCGCAGGAATATTTTTTTCCGTGCTTGCACTAAATCGATTATCAGTTATGGGAATTTCAAGAACAGTATCCATCAGGGGCTCAGCAAACAAATATGCCGTTTGGAATTTATCTTTTGATTCAACAGTTCCGGCAATTACAGTACGACTATGTGAAGGGAGCTGAATTGGCTTATTTATATATAAAAAGACTGCGACGAACAAACCCAAGGGCACAAGCATATAAAGGATCCTTGGAATGGGTTTAAAGAAAGCTCTTTTAAAAGTTTTTCGCACATACCATTGATAGCCAAGCCATAATGCAGTCACCATCCACGCAATACTTAGCCATTCATAATACATCAGAAAATTTCCTGCACTACTGCCATCCGGATTTAGTACCGTAAGCCCCGGAGCCATGTATGGCCACCATAATACTTTACGCATTGCAAAAAATATTGATCCTGCAATTGTGCCAACCAACCCTATAGAAAAGGGGAATAGAAATCCGCTGATGACAACAGAAAATAAATATTGAATACCCAAAACACCCAAGCCCGCAACGAGTAATCTTAGTCCGAAACGAGTGATGAATTCAAGTGGAATTGAATGTTGGGTGAAACCCGGACTGTTTTTTACCAACATAATAATAGTGCCACCTAGTAAACTAAAAAATAAAAGGGCAACTATACATAGGAATGCCACCAGTACAGATATGCTGAATTTGCTCAGGTAAAGTGAAGGTTTAGAAATTGGTTGTACTTCTATCAACTTCCACCCACCTCCGCGATGTTCCATTTGTGTAAGACGTATCACAAGAAGTGTAAGAAAAATTGGAAAGAGAAAAAGACCAAAACCTTGAAAGCAACTGGTGACAAGCCTTTTCCATGAATTTTCCGAAGCAACAAATGTAAAATCACTTTCAGTTGTTAATAAACCGACCAATGTAAAGATCGCAGGAATAAACGCAGCCATGAGCAGTACCAACCAAAATGTTCCAGAGTTTCTCAACTTTAACCACTCTGCTTTAAATGCTTTTATATAATCAGAAAAGAAATTCATAACAATTAGTTTGATGTCATTTTAATAAACCATTCTTCCAATCCTTCATTAGTGCGAACCCCTCTTACCGGAACTCCCTGCATCACCAATTCACGGGTGATGTTTGTAATATCATCACTATTCTCAACCGGCAAAACAAATTCGTTACTTAATAAAGCTGTTGCCTGCGGATATTTTTCTGTAAACAAATTTTTCCATCTTGCTGTATCATCCACTTTTATCGTTACCAGTTTACCATGACCGGCACTTTCCTGCAAGTCAGCCATTGTTCCCTGGAATTGCATGACACCTTTATGTATGATACCAACATGTGTACAGGTTTTTTCTACTTCATTCAATAAATGGCTCGATACAAAAATTGTTTTACCATGATCCTTATTCAGTCTTTTCAGCAGTTCTCTTATTTCAATGATACCTGCAGGATCAAGCCCATTTGCTGGTTCATCAAGAATTAGTAAGGATGGATCAGGCAACAAGGCCATTGCAAGGCCCAATCTTTGCTTCATACCAAGTGAATATTCTTTCGCCTTTCTTTTGCGGTCATTGTAAAGACCAACAACCTGTAAAACTTCATCAACTTTTTTTTCATCCATTTTTCTTAAACGGGTGATCACTTTTAAATTGTCACGGGCATTCAAATGAAGATAGAGTGAAGGAGTTTCTATCAACGAACCGATTCCTTCAAAAATGCCGGGAAGATTTTTCTTTAATGATTTGCCGTAAATAGTAATATTGTCACGATCATTTTCAAGCATACCGGTAAGCAGTCGTATAGTAGTTGTTTTACCGGCGCCATTCGGACCCAGGAATCCGAATATACTTCCTACGGGAACTTTTAAACTTACATTGTTCACCACCTTTCTTCCGTGGCGAAACATGTAATTGAGTTCTGAAGTCTCAATTGCATGAGCATTTGTTTGGTTCATGGCTATTTATTATCCGGTAAACATATTAAAATAAAAAAAGCGAACACCAGGTTCGCTCCGTTATTTCTTAAAATCTTTATGAATGGTTATTCTGCTTCTGCAACAACTTCTTTCACTTCCGGTATCATTCTCTTCATCATTCCTTCAATTCCGGATTTTAATGTGATCATACTCGAAGGACATCCGCTGCAGCTTCCCTGCAACATCAGGTTTACCACGCCATCATCATAACTTTTAAATTGAATAGCACCACCGTCCATTTCAACAGCAGGCTTTACATAATTTTCCAGTAGTTCTTTTATACGTTTTACCACGTCATCATCATCGGCACTTATTTCGTTGCTGCTTTCTTTTTTTATGCTCACAACCTCATCTTCATTGATCACCGCTTTTCCTTCTTCCAGGTAATCTTTCAAAAATTGTCGGATAGAAGGAATTACATCTTGCCAGTCAGTGTCAGGTGTTTTGCTCAGCGTAACAAAATTGCTGGCAATAAAAACAGCTTTGATAAAAGGAAAACCAAACAATTCTACCGCAAGTGGTGAAGGCTTGGCGCTTTCTGCATCAGGAAAATCAATGCTCTTGCCAGGGTATAAAAGTTTGTTGGCCACAAACTTCATTGTTTCCGGGTTAGGCGTCATTTCTGTATAAATGCTGATAATTGGATTACCTGTCTTGATCATAACTCACTGAATTTTTATAGATACAAATATACAAACCCATTCCGGCCTGTATTTACGAAGAAAGGAAAGAGACCCGTTGCTTTTGTTAACGAAGCAACGGGTGAAGACTTTTCGGCCTAATCCGCCTTTTTAGCGAGAAGAGTGTTGTTTACCACCCCAATATCCACGCAAAGATCAACGGACACACAATTGTAGCATCGCTTTCTACTATGAATTTGGGCGTATTAATATCCAACTTGCCCCAGGTAATTTTTTCGTTAGGCACAGCCCCTGAGTATGAACCATAAGAAGTAGTAGAGTCGCTTATCTGGCAGAAATAGCTCCAGAAAGGAACGTCATGCCATTCCAGGTCCTGATACATCATAGGCACTACACATATCGGGAAATCGCCGGCAATACCCCCACCAATCTGAAAAAAACCTACCCCTTTACCGGATGAATTATTGCGGTACCATTCTGTCAGCCATACCATATATTCAATTCCGCTTTTTACAGTACTGGCTTTCAGTTCGCCTTTTACTACATAGCTGGCAAAAATATTTCCGGTAGTACTGTCTTCCCAACCCGGTACAACGATCGGAATATTTTTTTCAGCAGCCGCTACGATCCAACTATCCTTAGGATCAATTTCATAATACTGTTTCAGATCGCCGCTTAAAACGGTTTTGTATAAAAATTCATGTGGAAAATAACGTTCGCCTTTTGCTTCCGCCTCTGCCCATTGCCTGTGTAAGTGTTTTTGTAAACGACGGAATGCTTCTTCTTCCGGAATACATGTATCAGTTACACGGTTAAAATGATTCTCTAATAGATCCCATTCTTCCTGTGGGGTTAGGTCACGATAATTGGGCACTCTTTTATAATGTGAATGTGCAACAAGGTTCATTACATCTTCTTCCAGGTTAGCCCCGGTACAACTAAGAATATGCACTTTATCCTGGCGGATCATTTCAGCAAGCGAAATACCGAGTTCTGCAGTACTCATAGCACCTGCAAGAGATACAAGCATTTTACCGCCTTCAAGCAAATGCGTTTCATAGCCTTTGGCTGCATCTACCAGGGCGGCAGCGTTGAAGTGACGATAATGATGTTCAACAAATTTGGAAACGGGTCCTTTGTTCATAATTGATTTTTTTAAAAGACCGCCTTCAGATCGAAATAAACCGAGACATTGCGGGGCTGCAAAAATAAATGATTTGGACTGACTGTATAAAACAAAACCCTGACTGCCATTGGCACATCAGGGCTTGTTTTACCACACACCAAAACTACTGTTTATGCTTTCGCATAGAATATATAAAAACTAACTGCTAAACTTTACCTGTTTTCTTGTGTTGAGTCCATACACTTCCGTTTGAAGACTTCAATACAATTTTCTGATCGGCATTTTCAAGTGTTACATAATAGCTGCTCCCTTCCTCTTTTGACATTTCATACAGATCGCTTACCCAAAAAGAGGAATAATCTTTTTTCAAATTTGCCTGCAACAATACCGGCAGGTCAACAGATGAAATATTGCGGAGGGTGGCGAGAAAATTTCCTTCGGGTGAATAATAAGCGTTCACATAATTGTTATTATAAAGGAAACTTGCTTTATAATAATTACTTCCTGTTGACCACTCTGTTTCTGTAGCTGAGGGAAACTGGTTTTTAAATGCTGCGACTACCTGGGCGGTTATTTCCGGCACTCCTGCAAAAACTGTAGTGATGCCTGTACTTATCAGCAGCGCTGCTGCTAAAACAATCTTTTTCATGATTCTGGTTTAAGGTTTTATGGTTTTAGATCCTTTCTTAGTTAGACGATACAAAACTATCCTGTGTTACACCTATACACAAGACAAATTTGATTAACGGTAGCATCTGTTAATCATAGTTAACAGAACTGTCATTTACTTAACATTTGGCTCATTAACTTTAAAGCTTAATTCTCTATTTTGAATTATCTCGGTCATGCATATTTCTCCTACAACAACCCCGAAATACTGGTGGGCAATATGATCAGTGATTTTGTAAAAGGGAAAAAGAAATTTGCTTACCCCCCCGGTATTCAACATGGTATTCAATTACACCGGGAAATAGATGAGTTCACAGACACACACGAAGCAACCCGGCAGGCTAAGGAAATTTTCCGGCCGCATTACCGTTTATACGCAGCTGCTTTTGTAGATGTGGTATATGATTATTTTATTGCAAACGATGAGCAACTGTTTAATGAAAAATCGCTTCTTGAATTTACCCAACACACCTACCAGCAACTTGAGGAGAGACAAAACTGGTTTCCTGAAAAATTTGCCCGGATGTTTCCTTATATGAAATCACAAAACTGGTTATTTAACTACAGGCAAGCCTGGGGTATTGAAAAAAGTTTTGGCGGGCTGGTAAGAAGGGCCAGCTATATTTCAGAAAGTGAAACTGCTTTCCGGCTTTTTGAAACACATATTGAAACATTTCAGAAATGCTATGACCTGTTTGAAAAGGATATTAAGAAATTTACCGAAAGCAGGTTCAAGGCATTGCTGGAAAACAAATGATTTAGATAAATGGTTTTATTCTGAAAGGGGTTTCAGTTATTTTTGAATCTTATAATTTCTATACACATGAAAAAAGTCTTGTTATTAAGCTGCGTTTTGTTATCGATGGTTGTCATTTCAACAGCGCAAACAGAAGGAACCAAATTGCCGGCGGTTGATAAATCGCCAATGGACATTTCTTACTACCCGGATAATTACCCGGTACTGAAAATAAGGGATAAGGCCGCTGATTACCCTATAGCAAGGGTTATTTACAGTCGTCCTCAAAAGGCAGGGCGTATCGTATTTGGTGAGCTGGTGGAGTATGGAAAAGTGTGGAGAATGGGTGCCAATGAAGCAACAGAGATCGAACTATATCAAAATGTAAAAATAGCCGGGAAAAAAATACAGAAAGGACGATATACTTTGTACGCCATAGTGGAAAAAGATAAATGGACGATTATTCTCAATAAGGACACCGATATATGGGGTGCATTTAAATATGATGCCAAAAAAGATGTGTTGCGGACAGATGTAGTTGTGGAAAAAACAACTGAGGTGATCGAATCGCTTTCAATGGTTTTTGATAAAACATTTACCGGGGCTAACCTGGTTGTTGCCTGGGATAATGTAAAAATTTCAATACCGATGACATTTTAATTAAGTGTATGAAAAATTATAAGACTGCTTTTTGGGTATTTATTTGCATGATGATCCTGAGTTGTAATAACAACAAACCAACGGATGAAACTATTCCAAAAGAAAAAGAGGAAACGCCAAAGGTTGATAGCATACCAGTCACTCAGCACAATCATAATTATGGTGTCAATGTATATGCTACAGTTGATGTGTCACCAATGGACATGAGTTATTTTCCGGTTGAGTATTATAAACTCAATATGAGTCGTGAGCCTACCACTCCTTTGGTCGTAAGGGTTATTTATAGCAGGCCACATCTGAACGGACGAAAATTATTTACTGATATTTTAAAATACGGCGAACCCTGGCGTTTAGGAGCCAATGAATCTACCGAAATACAATTCTTTAAGGAAGTAACTATCCAGAATAAAAAGATAAAGCCCGGACGTTACATCATGTATTGCATTCCTAATGAAAAAACATGGACGATTGTCTTTAATTCCAACGTCGATACATGGGGGCTTCACCCCGATATTTCAAAAGACCTATTCCGCTTTGAAGCGCCGGTTAAAATGGTAGATCATCAAACAGAGTACTTCACCATTATATTTGATAAAAGTGATAAAGGTGCTGATATGCTGGTGGGCTGGGATAACTACGAGATAAATTTGCCTATCGATTTTATATTTGAATAACTGTCATTCCGCAATGATTGTTACCTTCATTGCATGTGTGGTATTGCAGGTATAATTCAATCTTCTCCTGAAAGAAATGATGATAACAAGTTATTGCTGAAAAAAAGTATTCAGCAAATGACTGACGCCTTGGCGCACAGAGGACCGGATGGTGAAGGGCATTGGATAAATGAAAAAGCAAACGCAGCACTTGGTCACAGGCGATTATCAATTATCGACCTATCCGATGCAGGCTCACAACCGATGCATTATCTCAACCGCTACACAATTATTCATAATGGTGAGATCTATAATTATATTGAACTGCGTGAGGAGTTACAGAAGAACGGTTACAGCTTTCACTCGAAAACAGATACTGAAGTAATTGCTGCTGCTTATGATTACTGGCAGGATGAATGTGTAGAGCATTTCGATGGGATGTTTTCATTTGCTATCTGGGATAGTGAAGACGAGGTATTGTTTGCTGCCCGTGACCGGTTTGGCGAGAAGCCATTTTTTTATCATTACCAGGATTCAATATTCACATTTGCCAGCGAAATGAAGGGGCTATGGGCAGCCGGCATTGAACGTACCTCCAACCTGAAGCTGCTTTTCAATTTTATTACGATCGGGTATACAGATAATCCTGATAAACCGGAAGAAACCTTCTATGAAAATATTTTTAAACTGCCACCGGCACACCGATTGAATTTTTATGCGCATCAAAATGAATTAAGCATTGATCAGTATTGGGAGGTAGATGCTGAAATTATAAATGACAAGATCAGTGATAAAGATGCAGTTGAACAGTTCAACTATTTGTTACAGGCTTCTGTTAAAAAAAGATTGAGAAGTGATGTTGCTATCGGCAGCTCCTTAAGTGGCGGACTGGATAGTTCATCAATTGTTTCACTGATTAATCCACTTACTTCATTCACCGCCGTATTTCCCGGTTTTGAAAGAGATGAATTTAAGTATGCAAAATTGATCGCTGAAAAATTTAATCTTCAGCAATACACTACAGAAGTAAATGAATCAGATATTGTAAATGATTTTGAAAAACTTTGTTATCACCAGGAAGAACCTTTTGGAAGTGCAAGTATAATGGCACAGTATAAAGTATATGGCCTGGCAAAGCAACATAACATAAAGGTTTTACTAGATGGACAAGGCGCAGATGAAATATTAGCAGGTTATCCGAAATACTATAAATGGTACTGGCAGGAGTTGTTCAGAAAGCTAAAACTCTTTCGGAGTGGAGAATTGAAAGCGGCTCATCAACTGGGAATAAATGAAAAATTTGGTTTTAAAAATGCTATTGCAGCCTGGTTTCCTGATTTTGCTTCTATTGTTTTAGAAAGACAGTACCTGCTCAATGCACTGCGCCAGCCTGATTTGTCAAAAGAATTTGTGCAACTGCAAAGCAAGGAGGCTTATTATACCACTCCGGCACATTACAATCTCAATGGTGTGTTGCGGTTTAATACATTCACTCATGGTCTTGAAGAATTATTGCGTTATGCAGATCGTAACAGCATGGCACATGGAAGAGAAGTTCGCTTGCCTTTTTTAAGTCATGAGCTGGTTGAGTTTTTATTTGCACTGCCATCAAAGTTTAAAATACGAAAAGGAAGAACAAAATGGCTGCTGCGGGAAAGCATGAAGGAAAAACTACCTGCAGAAATTGTATGGCGGACAGATAAGGTAGGTTTTGAACCACCTCAAAAAAAATGGATGCAACATTCCGTCGTTCAGCAAATGATACAGGATGCAAAAGCAAAACTGGTGGAACAGAGAATTCTGAAACCGGAAGTGCTGAATAAAAAAATTCAGCCGCATGATGCACATGCGGCTGAGAGTTTTGACTGGCGTTATCTTTCTGCTGCCAGTCTTTTCAATAAGTAGCCACTATGCTTTTTTGAATTTTTCATAAATCTCATAATCACCCTGCACATCGGCTTTTATTTTCATCCAGGTTTTTTCACCTTCAAGAGTAATGTAGTACTGCATGCCTGTTTTATTGGTAATTTCTGTTACACCCAAAACTTTTTGATCCGGTAGTTCGGTACTCAGCTTGTTTAAAATCATCGGAGGCAATTTGGAGGCATCATAATTTCTGTGTGTGAGGACCAGGATTCCTTTTTTATTATACCAGACAATTGTTCTTATTCCATCAGATGCAAAACGGGCTTCAAAACTATTTTCATTTTCATACCAGGTTACTTCCTGTGGCGTATTAAATGTTTTCTTAAAAGCCTCCAGAACTTTTTCATTTACTTCGGGAGGATTGTTAGCGAAGCTGGCGTTGATGAACAATAATACTGCTGCTGATAATAAGATTTTTTTCATGGCTGAAGGTTTTATAATGAACAAATATTTACTTAAATATACCTGCTATACAAAGCGATAACAAGCGAATATCAATAACCGGTATCTGTCACAGCTCCCGAAAACAGGTTAATAAAGGTTAAGGCCGATGAAGCCTGAAACTTGAGCGATGAAAGAATAAGCAAAGCTGCTGAAGCATGATTACTCAATTTTAAACATAGGGTTAACTAACTGTTAAAGGAAATTTGTCACTGATGAGTGGTAAATGAATACAACAATCAGCAAGTCAAATGATCTTTTAAATTATAATTTCTCATCTTTGCCGCTCTGAAATAATTAAATATGAAGTCAGCAACAAAATACGTCCATGCAGGAATGAGCCCTGATCCTTCAACGGGTGCTATTATTCCGCCCATTTATCAAACCAGTACTTATGTACAGGAAGCACCGGCAGTAAATAAAGGATACGAATATGCAAGAAGCCAAAACCCTACCCGCAAAGCATTGGAAGATGCTTATGCAATGATCGAGAACGGGAAATATGCATTAGCATTCAGCAGTGGTGTGGCAGCAACGGATGCAGTGATCAAATTATTGGAACCCGGAAACGAAGTGATTTGTGCTAATGATATGTATGGCGGCACCTATCGCTTATTCACAAAAGTGTTTGAAAAATTCGGGATCAAATTCGTTTATGTAGATACGACAAATGCAGATAATATAAAGAATGCTGTTACCGCCAACACAAAACTCATCTGGATTGAAACACCAACCAATCCATTGATGAATATTACAGATATTACCGCTGTTGCATCAATTGCCAAATCAAAAAATATTTTACTGGCAGTTGATAACACTTTTGCTTCTCCAGCTTTGCAAAATCCGCTTGATATGGGAGCAGATATTGTAATGCATTCCGCTACCAAGTATCTCGGTGGTCATAGTGATGTAATACAGGGCTCATTAATGATGAATGATAAAGACCTGCGTGATAAATTATACTTTATACAAAAAAGCTGTGGCGCTGTACCCGGCCCAATGGATTGTTTTTTAGTATTGCGGGGAATAAAAACACTGGGACTTCGCATGAAAGCGCATAGTGAGAATGGGGCGAAAATTGCACACTGGTTAAAAGCACATCCTAAAGTTGCAAAAGTTTACTGGCCCGGTTTTGAAGATCATCCAGGATATGCGGTTGCAAAAAGGCAAATGAAAGATTTTGGCGGGATGATTTCTTTTGAATTAAAAAACGACAGTGTAGAGGAGGCCAGGAGAGTTTTATCATCAACCCATTTATTTTCACTGGCAGAAAGCCTTGGCGGTGTAGAAAGTTTGATCAATCACCCAGCCTCAATGACACATGCTTCTATTCCAAGAGAAGAAAGAATAAAGAATGGCTTACACGATTCTTTGATCCGGTTAAGTGTAGGCATTGAAGATGCAGATGATCTTATTGAAGATTTAAGGAAAGCAATTGGGTAAACATCAATCCTCAACTTTGGCATTATATTAGTAAATCCTATCAGGTGTAAGGAAATTGTGTATTTGATAACGCTAAAATTGCAGGCTATGCTATATTTAATTGCAGTGATTTTAATAATCGGATGGCTTCTTGGGTTTTTTGTTTTTTCAGCAGGAAACTTAATTCATGTGTTACTTGTAGTTGCAATAATTGCAATAATATTGCGGCTTATCAGAGGCGATAGAGTTGTCGAGTAGTTCGTATGTAATTGACGGGTGTCTTACTTTTGCGTATGACATTAAGGGAGCTGAAAACATATCTTGATAAGAAGGTTGATGAATACAATCAACCTTCTTTTATTAAAAACGATCCCATTTCCATTCCTCACCTGTTTACAAAAAAACAGGATATAGAAATTGCCGGATTCTTCGCGGCTATATTTTCATGGGGTAACCGCACCACAATTATCAATAAAAGCAGAGAGTTGTTGAACCTGATGGGTAAGCAACCTTATGAATTTTGCATTAATCACAGTCCAACCGATTTAAAAAAATTAAGATCATTTAAGCACAGAACATTTAATACAGATGATCTGTATTATTTCATTGATTTCTTTTGCCGGCATTTTAAAGAACATGATTCGCTGGAAACAGCGTTCTTTCCAAAAGTCGATATGAGTACAGAAGAAGGTTTAAATCATTTTAAACAATACTTCTTTGCATATGATCATTTGAAAAGAACAGAGAAACATATTTCCTCCCCGCTACAAAAATCAACTTGTAAAAGGGTAAATATGTTTTTAAGATGGATGATAAGAAATGATAAGAGGGGAGTTGATTTTGGTCTTTGGAAAAATATTAAACCTTCAGCATTGATCTGCCCTATAGATGTGCATGTGGCAAGAGTGGCCAGAAAAATGGGTTTGATAAAAAGAAAACAGACGGACTGGCAAACAGCCCTTGAACTCACAGAAGCTTTGCGTAAATTGGATAAAGATGACCCGGTGAAATATGATTTTGCCTTGTTTAGTCTCGGGGTGATAGAAAAATTTTAACTACAGATGACACAGATTAGCGCAGATCTGATACCAGCATTAAGCCAGACATTGAATATTGATTTGCCTGAATCCATTTCAATGGATGAGCTGAGGGAAAAACTTTCTGCGCATCTTAACCACCTGATTCAAACTGATTTTGAAAAACTGGTTGGTATACTTTACCGGATGGATATAAGCGAACCTAAACTCAAGTTGCTACTGAAAGAAAACACGGATAGCAATGCCGGACTTATTATTGCTGACTTGATGATTGAAAGGCAAGTGCAAAAAATAAAATCCCGCCAACAATTCAGTAAGCGGGATAATAATATTAATGATGAAGAAAAATGGTAATTAGTCTTTCTTTTCAAACATCAGCTCCTTCACTTTCTCTTTATCTTCCTTTTCATTTTTCAGATCGAACATAGTACCGAATATATGGTCCCAGATGGTAGAGCTTACGCCATAACCATTATGTTCGTTTTTATAATGATGCAGGTGATGATTTCTCCAAAGTGGTTTCATCCATTTGAATGGCGGGTTCCATGCATGGATAGCATAGTGCATGGTGCCATACATAAGGTAGCCAAGAATAAAACCCGGGAAGAACATAAAAGTAGTTTGACGCATGATGAGGTACATCAAACCAAAAATGACGGAAGCCAAAATAATGCTTGGAACCGGCGGCATAAAAAGTCGCTGCTTGTCTCTAGGATAATGATGGTGATTGCCGTGAAGTGTATAAACAAATTTCTTTGCACGGCCGCTATTAGCTATCATATGGAATAAAAACCTATGAGCAATGTATTCAAACAGGGTCCAGAAAAACATACCGCCCAAAAATGTAAGAAGGATCCACGTAGTTGTAAAACCGAGACTGTTACCACTATAGTATAACATATAAATTATAACAGGTGTGTACATACCCCAGATAACCAACGGATGGGTTTTGGTAAGCATTTCCAGCCAGGGATTTTTAAAGAGTTGGGCCTGGCCTTTGTTGTGAATTTTTTCGAACTGCATAAGTTGAACTTGAAGGCGCAAAGATAAGGAATGGAGAGTGGTAAGTAGTGAGGGGATAGCGGGGTTTTGTTAAATCACTGATATGATTTTAATCAGTCTTAAGAAGCTTGTCAACTGTTTGAAACTGATAACCTTTTAATTTTAAATATTTTATCAGCTCAGGCAAATGATCATAAAATTTATCAGTTCTTCCAGGCCCTGCGCCGATATGCATAAGCAGAATAAATCCATTCAGCCCGGCTTGTTTTGTTTTTTCATAATTAATAATAGAGTTGTAAATGGTTTCGCTGTTGCGGTAATTTTTATCGTTTTCATTGGTATAGTCTGTATGACTGAGTGTACCGGGGGTGTAATTGATAAGTTGAAGCCCCATTTTTTTTGTCCAGGTAGAAATAGTGTCGTTATACCATTCATACGGTGGCAGAAAAAAGGGTGCATCTTCTCTTTCGACTTTAAACATCGTCATCTGCCCATAATTATTCAACAGGTCGATCATAAACTGATCTTTTGTAACGAGTAGTTTTTTTCTGTCCTGCCAGTCGCAATACAATAGATGATCATCACTATGTGCACCCAGGTATTGACTGTCTTTTTTCAATTGCCGGATAACAGGCCAGAACTGAGGGTTTCTGTAAAAGCTACCGGTAAAAAAGAAAGACGCTTTTATATTTTCTTCTTTTAATTTCCTGGCAATAAAATCGCCGCCTTCGGCAAACTCATGGCCGGTAAAAACCAATGCAATTTTCTTTTGTGTTGAATCGCCTCTTATGATTCCGCCATTACTATAGCTAAGGCCTCCTGTACCGGAGGCAGTTACTTTTTTGTTTTGCTTTGTGCCTCCTTCGCAGCTAGTAAATAAATTAATGATGCAGTTCCATCCATTGTCGGTTCATTAGTACTGTAATCACCATAATCGTCATGATAAACAGCAAGATCACTTTGAAACTCTGCATATTCATCGGGTTCATACAATTTGATGCCGATAAGATTTTTATAAATGCTTGTATATACAGGGCCATCAATCAATCCACCATCTATCGGGTAGTTTTTTAAATGCGTAAATGCAGAATGCGGATCAACAGGCGTATCACCCCATGATGGTAAACCATATACCATTGAAGTTCCCCAGGGATTGCAACCAAACAACCAGTCGAAATTGGCCTGTTCCAGCTCATCAAATATTTTATCACAAGTGAGTTGTTTGTACCAATAGCATTGAATAGCAAATGAAGTTGTAAGATTATTACTGCACCAGATAAAAGGAATGCCGCGATAAAAAGCGTTTTGTTTTGCTTTGTTCCATACACGTTGTATTCCTTCTTTGTAAAAGCCAATGATCGTATCTGAATTGTTCCAGAAATTATCTACAAAACTTTTATAATAACCTCCCTCCTGTTTAGGCCCATTTTTTTTAGTCTTTAATTCTTTTGCTAATTCATAATGACCCACATTAATAAAAGGGTACCATTGATAATGTTTGGCTGTATCTGCACCCAACCAGGGTGTGATCTTTTCTTGTTTTGCATAATCAACTGACTGAACGAGGTACCACCCGTGGGCACCTGTGCTATTCTTTTCTTTTGAAAGCATCGAATGCATAGATGCAGCGGCTAACTCCATATCATCAGTCCAGTTATCTTCTGCGTATATATAAGGCGATCTGACAGAAGCTGTTTGTGTTGTGCCGGTTTTCTTCTTTGCATAATTGTATGCCTCCATTACTCTATCATAGTATCCATTGATTCTTGCATTTCTTTTAAATAAGCTATCAGTGATATATAAAGTCTGGGCTAAAGCAAATACGCTTGTAAACTTTCCAGCAGTAGATGAAGTACCAGTTGTGTTGTTCATAAACTTTCCCCGCTGCTGTGGTTCACCACTTAAAAAATATACAGGTCTTTCCAATCCTTTTCCATAAAAGTTTGTGTCTTCTTTTGGTATGCGCATGCCCATATGGTCACGGTCGTCACCGAGTTGGTTGAACATCCAATTTGATTTTGGATTCATTTTTAATAACCAATCGAGCCCCCATTTCGCTTCATCTAATACATCAGGTAAATTGTTTTTCCCATCCAGGCCATTAGCCAGTTTTTCATCAGCAAACACAGTTGGAAAATCCCTGTATGCCGCAAGTAAATGATATGTTGCATTGGCAGAAGTTGAACTGTATTGTAAATAATCACTTGCATCATGCCAGCCGCCGGTAACATCTATATATGTACTGTCAAGTATACCTGCTTTTTCACCATACAACACATAACCATCATGTGTATGACAACTATCTTTTAAAAAAGGATTGAATCCGCTACGCTGCTGTCGCATATAACGTAAACAAAAATCAGCGGCTCCTTTATATACGTCTTCGTCAATTTCAAATTCCGGGGATTTTGCCCCGCCCGCCTGTAAATAATATCTACCCGGTTTTTTAAATGATGAAAAATTGAGGCGATAAGTTTGTTTGAATGGACCGTATTTACCAAATGCTTTTCTTGTGCTGTCTGTAAGCACTATCTTTTTTGTATTTGCATCTATTAATTGAAATATTTTAAGCCGCACACTATCCTTGCTACACCATACAGCTACTTTCACTCCGTTGGGTTGATAGCCGAGTTGATTGATACGAATCCACGAGTTGGTTTCTTCCCGTTTTTGAGAGAAAGCAAAGAGAATTATTGCGACAATAGCCAGTTTTAATCTCATGGGATTAAGATACTATTAAAATTGCTGAGTAGAATTGTTTCAGTACAAGAGTGTCCTTCGACAAGCTCAGGATAAACTTGCAACATCAGCCCAATCAAGGCTTAACAATTTGATACATAATAAACATCTCCTTTTTCTTCGCTGCCCCGCTGATTTGGCGTACCTTCGCCGCTCGTTTAAAAATGAGTATGGATATTAGAAATATTGCAATTATAGCCCACGTTGACCACGGTAAAACTACCCTGGTAGATAAGATCTTACATGCTACTAAAGTGTTCCGCGATAACCAGGAAACTGGTGAGCTTATCATGGACAGTAACGATCTGGAAAGGGAACGTGGTATCACCATTTTCAGTAAGAATGCAGCGGTGGTGTACAAGGATGTTAAAATTAATGTTATTGATACTCCCGGTCACTCCGATTTCGGCGGTGAAGTAGAAAGGGTTTTGAAAATGGCTGATGGCGTGCTGCTGCTGGTGGATGCTTTTGAAGGTCCGATGCCGCAAACACGTTTTGTACTGCAGAAGGCCTTGCAGTTAAATCTTCACCCGATCGTTGTAATCAATAAAGTTGACAAACCAAATTGTCGTCCAGATGAAGTGCATGATGCGGTGTTTGAATTATTCTTCAGCCTTGATGCAACAGAAGAACAATTGCATTTTCCTACTTATTATGGTTCGGGTAAAAATGGCTGGTTCAATGATACGCTGACGCAGATCGAAGGAATCGATCCGCTGCTCGATGGTATTTTGAAACATGTGCCTCCACCAAAAGTGAATGAAGGTTATTTGCAAATGCAGATCACTTCACTGGATTATTCTTCTTTTTTAGGCCGTATTGCGATTGGTAAAGTAAGTCGTGGAGTAATAAAAGAAAATCAGCAGGTGGTATTGATGCAGGCAGATGGCTCAATCAAAAAGACGAAAGTTAAAGAGCTGTATGTGTTTGAAGGAATGGGCAAGAAAAGAGTAACTGAAGTAATAGCAGGTGATCTTTGTGCGGTAGTAGGAATAGAAGATTTTAATATCGGCGATACAATTGCTGATGCGGAGAACCCTGAAGCATTGCCGGTTATCAGTGTGGACGAACCAACGATGAGTATGCTGTTCAGCATTAACAACTCACCCTTCTATGGTAAAGACGGAAAGTTTGTTACCAGCCGTCACTTACGTGACAGGCTTATGAAGGAAACAGAAAAGAATCTTGCATTAAAAGTAGAAGACACAGATAGCGGCGATAGTTTTAATGTATATGGTCGTGGTATCCTGCACTTAGGAATATTAGTTGAAACTATGCGCCGTGAAGGATATGAGTTGACAGTAGGTCAGCCGCAGGTATTGGTAAAAACGATCAACGGTGTGAAAAGTGAACCGTATGAGAATTTAGTAGTGGATGTGCCGCAGGCATTTGCCAGCAAAGTAATTGATCTCGTAACAAGACGTAAAGGCGAGATGCATGTAATGGAAACAAAAGGTGAAATGCAGCATCTTGAATTTGAAATTCCTTCAAGAGGATTGATCGGTCTACGTTCACAAATGCTCACAAATACGGCTGGTGAAGCAGTAATGGCTCACCGCTTTACTGAATACAAACCATGGAAAGGCCCGATTCCCGGAAGAAATAACGGTGTATTACTTTCAAAACTTCAAGATAGAACGACCGGCTATTCAATAGATAAGCTTCAGGATAGGGGAACCTTTTTTGTGGATCCGGGTGAAGAAGTGTATGCTGGACAGATCATCGCAGAAAATATTAAACCTGGTGACCTGGTAGTAAATGCTACAGAAGGAAAAAAACTGACCAACCACCGTGCAAGCGGCAGTGATGATGCTACACGCATTGCTCCTAAAACTTTAATGACACTGGAAGAATGCATGGAATACATTCAGCAGGATGAGTGTATTGAAGTAACTCCAAACTTCATCCGTATGCGGAAGGTGATACTGAATGAAGATGACAGAAAGAAAGTGCAGAAAAAAATGGAAGCGCAGGCAGTATAAATTATTCACGAAAAGAAGTCCACGGACTTCTTTTTTTATTTCATCATATTCTTTCCAGCACTTTCATAAAATCCTGCTTACGGCTACGGGCTACAGGGATATTTTTTCCATTGCTCATGATCACTTCACCACCTTCACCACGAATGTACTTTTGTACAAATTTTAAATTAATAAGAAATGAATGGTGAACACGGAAAAATTCGCCGCTGCCCTGTAACACTTCTTCCGCTTCCTTCAGTGTTTTGGAAGTAAGCAGTGGTTTTGTTTGTGTGGTAAAATGAAAAGTGCAGTAAGGACCATCACTTTCGCAGTATAAGATCTCTTCGGAGTTCAACATAATTAACCCTTCGAGTGTAGGTACAGCAAAACGTTTGGATTCTTTTTTTAGGTTTAATGAAGAAAGCAACTGCTCTACACGAGATGATGTTTTCTGTGCATTCTGTTGTTTTGCTTTTTCAACAGCTTCAATCAGTTCATTTTTATCGATAGGCTTTAACAGATAATCCAGTGCACTGTGCTTGATTGCTTTTATGGCGTATTCGTTATAAGCAGTGGTAAAAACAATTCCAAAGTTTTTATGCGTAGTACGTTCAAGAAACTCAAAACCATTCATGCCTGGCATTTCAATATCAAGAAATAAAATATCAGGACTATTTTTATCCATTGACTCCAAAGCTTCTGCACCGTTTGAAAAAGTAGCTGTTATTTCCACATCGGAGCAGTATTTGCCCAATAATGTAGTTAGTACTTCCCGGCAATGTTTTTCATCATCAATTATAACTGCTTTCATAACTTCTATTTTAATCATTGTGACTTGTCTTGTATTTCAATTGTAACAGGACTGATGTTCCAATCGTTTTTTCATTACCATTTTTTAAATCTTCGATCTTTACCCGTGCATCTACATTATATATCTTATTTACCATATCCAACCGCTTGGCGGTGATCTTCATGCCATGTGATTTTTTATGACTGCTGAATTTACTTTTTAAATGCTCAGCTTCTTCCCTTCCTACACCGTTATCTTCAACTTTAATAAATAACTCACCGTTATTTTTCCAGATATCAATTTCCAATTTGCTGCCCGGCTCCTTGCGATGTAATAATCCGTGCCAGATGGCATTTTCCACATAAGGCTGAACGATCATCGGCGGAACGATTACGGATGAAGGATTAACGTCTAATGCAGTGCTTATTTTATATTCAAATACATTATCAAAACGAATTGCTTCCATTTCAACATACAGTTGTAATGCTTTGATCTCGTTTTCCAGTAATACCCATTCTTCTCTTGAGTTGTCAAGTATCAATCTCATCAATCTTGAAAAACGGGTAAGATATTGCGATGCATTATCAGGATCGTTCTTTAAAATAAAGTTATTGATGGAGTTCAGGCTATTGAACATAAAATGCGGATTCATTTGTGCTCTTAAAGCCTGCATTTCCATTTCAGCTGTTTGTCGTTGTGTTTCCAGTAGACTTTTTTCTGCTTTTTGTTTTTCTGCTTCGGCTTTTGCCCGAACGATACGGTTAGCACATAAAGAAGCAATAGTTGATAAAATGAAAAGATGTTTATGTGTAAAGAAATTCCTTTTTGAATTTTCACTGTCAATTACACCATATACTTTTCCATCGGAAATAAGTGGCACGGCGATCTCTGAAAAACGCCTCACATCATCTACAATATACCTTTCGTCTTTTGAAGTATCATGAATAACTTCTGCTTTACCTGTTTTCGCTACATGACCTACAATACCTTCCCCGATCGGGACTTCAATGGGGTTAAGAATTTTATTTTCTTTCGTTGTCTTGGGTCCCCATGCTGCTTTTTGCACTAACACATTTCTTTTTTCATCCAGTAAATAGATCACACAATCTTCAAAATTCAATCGGCCAATACAATTACGGGCAACATCCCATAAGGTATCATCAATCGTACTTTGTTCATTTAAAGAAGTAGCAAAATAATTTATTGCCTGTTCGGTCTCTAGCTGTTCTTTCTGTTGTTTAATTTTATTCGTTCGGCTACGGATGAAGAAATAGATAATGCTTGCCAGCAAAAAAATATAAGCTGCAATAAAACCCGTGCTCTTCCACCAGGGTGTTTTTATTATAATGGAAAATGAATTGGACGCTTCAATCCATTTGACACCATCCCTTGTAGCACGAACAAAAAATGTATAAGTGCCGGGCGACAGGTTTGTGTAAGCCACCTGTTGCGGAGATGTCGTTCTTTTCCAGTCTTTATCAGCACCGGTTAATTTATACTCATATAAAATATTCTTATTGCTGTATAAATCAACAGCCGAAAAGCCGAACAATAAATTATTCTGTGAATAGGGTAATGCAATTTTTTCGTTGCCTGAAAAACTCATCGTTTCATTACCTGCGATGAATGAACTGATATTAACAGAAAGCGGAATACTCAGTTTTTCCAATTCATCAGGTTTGAAATAGCTTAACCCCAGGTCACTTCCCCAAAACTGTTCACCATCTGTGGATTGGTAATATGAAAGCAAACGAAAGCCGCCCGGATTAAGCCCTGCGCTTTCATCATATTTTGTAAAGCTGCTGTCTTTGGCGTTATACCTGAGCAATGTATTATCATTACCGATCCAGATATTATTTTTATCATCATTTAGTAAACCAAAACAACGGTCATTGGCTAATCCGTTTTGCCTTCTATAAATTTTAATAATTGAATCGCCTTTTATCAAATTCAGACCATTACTTGTTCCTGCATAAACAACTTCATTTTTATCTTCAGCAAAACATAAGACACCATTAAAGGATAAACCATTTTCTGTAGAAAATTTAGTCAATTGATCTGTGTTTTGACGATAACGAAATGCTCCCCTGTTCGTTCCAATCCATGTTTCAGAAGGATTACGAAACCAAACATTGTAGCAATAAATCTTTTCAAGTTGTTTTAATGCATGTTGTTCATCTGCCTTTTCTACAGCCATCTTATCAGGATCAATGATACATAACCCGCCTGCAGTTGCTACCCACAATTTATTATCGGGTGATAAAACGATATTATTTACCCAGTTTCCGGGCAGATTATTGGGAGCTGTTTTTTTATCCGCACTAAAATACTTTATCACTTCTCTTTTTTTGTTCAACACCACAATTCCGTAACGGTTTAGTCCAACCCAGAGATTATCATTCTTATCAAAACATAATGCCCGTACTTCTTCAACCCCGTTTAAAGGGGCATTATTAATAATACCATATTCATGAAATTTTGCTGTATTCATTTCACGGTTCCACTCTATCAGACCGGTTTGTGTGCCCAACCAGTAATTGCCATTTTTATGACGGGTTATATAATTTACAAAGCCATGAAATATTTTACCTGTAACTGTTTCCTGGAATGCAGAACGATAACCGGCTAGTTGATAGTTGATATTAAAATAATTTAAACCTGCAGAACGGGTAGTGATATAAACATATCCTCCGCTGTCAGTAAATACATGTGCGGTATTGTTGGCAGAAATGCTTCTCACATTAAGCGGATCATGACCGTAGCGATAGATCTTTTCATGTTCAGCATCGAAAATGTACACACCACCATATCCGCTGGTCATGATGAATCTTCCATCAGCCAATTTTCTCATATGGCGCAGGTAGCCAAATATATCCTGACCATACTGGTCTTTTAGATCTCCATAATTATGGACAACTTCGTTTTTACCGAGATCCACTTTCAACAACTCTCTGTCATGTCCAGTTGTTACCAATAGTTCGTTATTATTTAGCCACGCAGCACCGATGATATCGTGTATAAATACAGAATTTAAAACCTTCAATTGTCCTATATCAAATACACATAACCTGTCAGCGCCTACAAGAATTACGGTATCATTATTATCGCTCTTTACCTGTACATAACCTTTCAGCAAGGCCGTGTCTTCATTCCATTGTAATTTTTCAAATGTGTGAGGTTTCTGTTTGCTGAGTGTAAAAATCTTACTACCGGATACGGCACAGAAACCCCGTTGCTTGGTTTTAAAAAAAGTAATGGGGGTTATTTCTTTGCCATCTTCCAAAATAGAAATAGGAATGAAATTTCTTTTTTCGTCAATCAATGTAATTTTTCCTGCTATATCACGGACCCATATCTGGTTATAATCATCCATGTACAATGAAGAAATATTGTTGCTGCTTAGCGTAGGGTAATCTTCTTTATAGTATTTTTTTATTGTGTATCCGTCGTAGCTATTCAAACCTTCGGCCGTACCGATCCATAAGATGCCATTTTTGTCTCTTGCTGCTGAAGACACAAGATTATCGCTAAGCCCGTTTGAAGTGTTGAGGTGAAAAAATGAAATATCCTGTGCCGGTATATTGTTTATACATACCAGCAAAGCAACTACCAAAATGAGCCGCGGAAAAACGAGTTGGAACCTGATTGTAGCCAGAAAAAATGTTTTTGTTTGGGTTTATAAGTTAGTAAAATATTTTGGTTACCTCTTATCTGATAACTAATTCCTGCATATGTTCAACTCTTTTGTCCAGCATTATACTGAGATAATACAATCCCGGCTGTAAACCCGTAGTACTTATTGTATTATTCCATTTGCCCGTTTGAGTCGATGGAAAGTTTTTAGTACTGACAATTGCCCCTGCTTCATTAGTAATTACTACATCCGTTTCACCATTATATTTCTGATTTACTTCAAATTGTATTAAGCCATTAGATACAGAGTGAATATGTATCATTGATCTTTTACCACCAGGTGGAGGAAGGAAGTGTTTTGCCGGCAATTTAGTTAATGAATTAATTTCCGATACAAAAAAGCCTGCCACACCACCGCTACCACAAGGGCCGATTGCTGCACGAAATGAAGTCATCTCTCTTGCTGTAAAACCCGGTTGTAATAAAACTTCATTTCCTCCACGCATTTGTACCTTACTTCCTTCTGATGTAAGCAATGATGCTGTTGATGAAATATTGTTAGATGCTTCATGAAATTCCTGCCCCTCGAGTGTACCTGTAATATTTAGATCAGTTACACAGGTACTATATAGGTCGCTGCTCCATACTCCACGGCCAAATGTTGATGCCCGTATCCTGTTATCTGCTTCGGAAAGAATAAGATCGGTTATAGGAACATAAGGAAGATTATTATAAAAAGGAACCCAATCAGTCATCGTTGTACTGCGATAGTAAACACCGTTATCAGTTCCGATATAGGCATTGTTGTTAATATCAATTGCAATACAATTTATCGGCAGGTTTGGTAATGTTCCATTTCGTGGAAACCAATTAGCGCCGGCATCATTGGAATAATAAACTTTCACTCCATCCATATAACCACCAAAAGTGACCCATACATTATTTGAATTATTGGGATCAACATTAATGGAAGTGATTTTTGGATAACTATTCGGGAACCCCGGGTTATTACTTATTATTCCTGCTCCTGCCCAGGTTGCACCACCATCATCACTTCTTCTTAAGACACCAGATGTAGCCTGGTAACTATTACCACCGGCCATATATACACGGTTGCCATTACTTGGGCAGGTGCGTATAAACCATCCGCCATTCAGGTTAGGAGTCATTGTCCAGGTATTCGGTGATATTGCATTGGTTGTTCTCCAGAAAGAATCGGCAGCAAAGAAAAGTGCATTGCCTAATGAAGTATGTACAGCCATACTCGGTGCAAAATTATTTGTGTTCGGTGGAGTGATATCAATTGAATTGGAACCTCCATTTGTAAATCTTGTAATGGTTGAATTGATCACCGCATAAAAAATCGAAGAGTTTGCATTATCATACCCTACTGTAAAACCATCTGCCCCGCTGGTGCGGTCAAATGTAGAAGTGTTGCCATTTCTTTTCTTAGTACCATTGTCTTGCAAGCCGCCAATTATTTCAATATAGTCATCTGGGTTTACATCTATCCGGTAAAACTGGCTATTACTCATTCCTTCAAAATGGGTGGTCCAGTTAGCACCATTATCAGTACTGCTAAAAACGCCACCATCATTGGCTACCCATAATTTATTATCTGCCGGATGAAAACCAACTTCATGAACATCTTCATGTATTCCAGTACCACGAAAGGCCCAGTTGGCACCGGCATCTAAACTGCGCCATGTTTCAATGGCACCAACTACAACCGTATTACTTGTAATATTGCTTACTGCAACTGTAAGATCGTAGGATGACTGGCTTGCATTATCACTTCCGTCACTGGCCCTGCCCAGTATATTAGGTGAATTGCTTTGCGATACAAAACTATCACCTGAGTCCCCACTTCTGAACAATCCTTTATACGTACCGCCTGCATTTTGTACGCCGCCACATAATATATATACAACCGATGAATTAGAAGGGGCTACTGCCAAGTCCACTCTTGAAGTAGGATTGTTTATCTGTCCTGTAATGACAGGATCATCAACAAAGGTGTTACCTGAGTTTGTGCTTTTAAAAAATTTGGCTGTATTTCCATCTAATGAAACAGCATAACAAATAGTTGAACTGCCGGGTTTGAATTTAAGATTATAGAAACGGCCTTCATCTTCAACCAATGTCCAACTTGTACCCCCATCACCTGTTCTGAAAATACCCTGGTTAGTACAGGCAAATAATGTATCAGGATTAGTAGGATGCATTGTAAGACGATAACCTACTAATGTAGAATAATTAGCTCCGGGAAATACTCCCATCTTTGTCCAGCTTGCTCCGCCATTGGTTGTTTTTAAAACACCAATTGATAAACGCATATATCCAAAATCATCTACTAATCCGCTTGTATTGCTGTCACCATCACCTGTAAGTATATAAATGTTATTTGTATTTTCCGGGTTGATAGCAATACCACTTATACCAAGACAAGGAATATCAGGTGTAAGATTTGACCAGCTTGTTCCAGCATTTGTTGTTCTCCATAATCCACCGCCTGCACTGCCTGCATAAACAATATCTGCATCTGTTGGATGAAAAGCGAGACGATCGACACGACCAATTCCAACTGTTGTATTGTTAGGCCCTACCAATGTCCAGTTACCGGAAGCTGTTTGTGTAGCATTTGAAAGATTATTACTTGTACCTGCTGAACGTAAAGAACGATTTTGTTGCAAGCCTGTTGCTTCTATTAATTTTTGATTGATGTTTACAAAATCTCCGTTAATGCCAATACGACTGCTCATATACCATTCCCATCTTTTCCAATGTTTAAGATCACGGTTTGCATTTCTTTGCCCCAGCCGGTTGATGGTTTCAGGATTTTTGTAATAAGTATTTATCACACTCATTACATCATTTAAATTAGTTTTTCCTTGTAGTTGTTGTTTCAATACAAGATCTTCCTGTGCATCGGCAGCTGAAATAAAAATCAGCAATAAACTAAAAAGAGTTAAAAGTCTTTTTTTCATACAGATTGTTTTGCAGTTTTTTAAAAGCGATGATTTAATTTGCTGCTTTTAATTTTTCGATCTCTTTTTTCAGTTCAATAATGTATAAAGTGAGTTCTTCGATCTTTTCCATTTGTAATTTTTGCATTTCACCCACATTGACGCCGTTTGATTCTACTTCTTTTGCGGAAGGAATACCCGGTAAGTGATTATTCTTTTTTATAAACTCTTCCACTTCATTTAAACCACGCAGCTTGTATTGATTATTGAAAACATAATCAGGCCAGTTGGGAACTAACCGAACAAGCAATTCAGTACATATAGCTTTGCCATCTACAGCTAATTTGTAACCACCGGGTGTTACTGTTTCACCGATCCTTACAGCGCCAAGGATAACGGCATTGCCATCTACACCAAGGCGGTGTGAGCTGTTGAAGTTGGTTGCATCACCAATGAAAACATTACCACCACCATTTTGTAAATACAAATGGCCACCAGCTCCATTATTACGAACCTGGATTTCATTATTATCCAAAACCATATTTGTACTTCCTTGCGTACCCATCATCATGTATCCGCTTTGAGCATCGGGTAGCCCCACATCATTACCTGAAGTGATCTGTAGTTTGGTGCCTGCCTCATCAGCTCCATTCCCTAACTGCACTTTACTTCCATCTCTTCCGAGAAATAAAGTAGAAACGACCCCATTATTACGAGCAAGAATTTCATTATTATCAATTACAAGATTTTCGGCTGTTTCAATTCCAAGCATTATAAATCCGTGTTGTGTAGAACTGGCATCAGTACCACCCACTATTTGAAGTTTGCTTATTGGATCCGCTTGGCTAATACCTATATTACCAGCCGGTGAAATATACATCCGGCTTATACTGCTGGTTTCAAGGATAAGCTTACCAGTAGGGTTACTATTATAAGTACCCAGTTTAAAATCATTGCCATCAATCATCATAAACCCTTTTGATGTTAATGCCTTACGAAACCGGATAGTTGGGTTATCGGCATCATCATCGTCAATTAATATGGCAAAATTTGTTGCCGCACCGGTCAGGTCTATATGCAATTTGCCGGCAGGAGCAGTAGTACCTATCCCAACATTTTGGGCTTTAACTGAAATAACAAAGAACACAGGGATAACAAAAAGTAACGAGCTTTTGAATGATTTAATAAGCATGGTCTGGAATTTTCAACAAATTCAGGCAGAAAATCCGCATTATTCAGCTACGGTTACTGTTTGGTGATGCCCGGTTAATAATCTGCGGTAAATAGGCTGCTAAAAATCCGGTTGGCTTATCTTTGTCAAAATTTCTATAGTGAAAAAGATTGTGCTGATACTATTGTTTATTGTTTTCAATTCCCTGTTCCTTGTTCAGGATTCATCAGCCCAATGCTCTATCTGTACCAAAACAGCACAACAAATGGGTGATAAACCTGCAAAAGGGATGAACTCGGGGATACTTTACCTGGCGGCTGCGCCATTTCTTATTGCTGGTTTTATTTATTACCAGGCAAGAAAAAATAACCGTGAGGTATAGCCTTTTGTCCAAAACCATTTTTTCATCTTTCACATTTCATAACTTCAGCAGCTAAACTGCTATTATGAAAAAATTACTGCTGCTAATATTCTTATTCCCATTATCCATATTTTCTCAAAAGCTTCCTTCAATAGAAGAAAAAACCAAAGACCTGAAGAGGTATGAAGGCTTTTTAAATTTTTATTGGGATGAAAACGCCGGAAAGATTTTTCTTGAAGTCGATAAGCTGGATACAGAAGTCCTATACGTTACATCATTGCCGGCTGGCTTAGGTTCCAACGATATTGGTCTCGACCGCGGTTTGCTTGGTGGCGAACGCATTGTTAAGTTTTCAAAAGTTGGAAGGAAAATTTTACTGATACAGCCTAACTATAATTATCGGGCAATAACAAATGATAATGCTGAGAAAAGAGCCGTTGAACAATCTTTTGCCCAATCAACTATCTGGGGTTTTACAGCAGAAGCGGAAACAGGCACTCATATTTTAGTTGACGCAACTGATTTTTTATTACGTGATGCAATGCAGGTAGCCAACCGTATTCGGGGTAGCCAGCAGGGAAATTATTCTTTCGATAAAAACCGCTCAGCATTTTATTTACCACGTACAAAAAATTTTCCGCAGAATACAGAGTTTGAAGCAACGGTCACATTTGTAAATAATGACGGCAATACCGGGAATTTCGTGAACTCAGTTACCCCATCATCTGAAGCTATTACATTGCGCATTCATCATTCCTTTGTGCAATTACCGGATAATGATTACAAACCAAGAGTGTTCGATCCCCGCAGTAGTTTTATTCCTGTTTCTTATTTTGATTATAGTACACCTGTATCAGAGCCGATTGAAAAATATTTTATCATGCGGCATCGGCTGAAGAAAAAAGACCCGAATGCTGCTGTAAGTGAAGCGGTAAAACCAATTATTTATTATTTAGATAACGGAACGCCAGAACCGATACGCAGTGCGCTGCTTGAAGGGGCAAGTTGGTGGAACCAAGCATTTGAAGCAGCTGGATATAAAAATGCTTTCCAGGTAAAATTGTTGCCAGAGGACGCAGACCCGATGGATGTAAGATATAATGTGATCAACTGGGTACACCGCAGCACAAGAGGGTGGAGTTATGGTGCATCAGTGACTGATCCGCGGACAGGAGAAATAATAAAAGGTCATGTATCATTGGGTTCATTACGGGTAAGACAAGATTATTTAATAGCAACAGGATTATTGGCACCGTTTGAAAACGGAACTCCTGTTGATGATAAAATGCTTAAAATGGCATTAGCAAGGTTGAAACAATTATCGGCACACGAAGTGGGACATACAATTGGACTTATGCATAATTATGCAGCAAGTGTAAGTAATCGTGCAAGTGTGATGGATTATCCACACCCGATGGCAAAACTGAATGCGGCAGGGCAAATAGATTTAAGTGATGCGTATGATAATAAGATTGGCGATTGGGATAAGGTAGCAGTTACATTCGGTTACCAGGATTTTTCTTCTGGTACAAATGAAGCGAGTGCATTGAATAAAATTCTAGCCGATGGTGAGAAAAAAGGATTACAGTTTATTTCTGACCAGGATGCAAGAGCACCCGGTGGCTTACACCCGCAGGCACATTTATGGGATAACGGCAACGATGCCGTGACAGAATTAAAAGATGTAATGAAAGTTCGTGCAAAAGCATTATCTGATTTTGGAGAAAAAAATATAAGACCCGGTATGCCAATGGCAATGCTTGAAGATGTGCTGGTGCCAATTTATTTTTATCATCGTTATCAAATTGAGGCCGCTACTAAACTTGTTGGCGGCATGAATTATACATATGCATTACGTGGAGATGGACAGCTCATTACAAAAGCATTGACAAAAGATGAACAACGAAGAGCTTTGAATGCTGTAATAGATTGCTTAGACCCGAAATTTTTATTGTTGCCGGATCGAATAGCACAATTGATTCCTCCACGACCGGCAGGATATGATTTTACAAGAGAATTATTTAAGAAAAAAACAGGATTAGCATTTGATATTTTATCACCAGCTGAAACAGCAGCTGATCTGCCACTGTCATTTTTATTTAATTCAGAACGTTTGAATAGAATGGTACAGTATGAGGCGGTGAATAACGGCTTAGGAGTTGGAGAAATGATGAATATTCTTATTTTAAAAACATGGAAAGCAAGCAGGATGACCGGAGTAGAAAAATTAATTCAGCTACAGACCGAGCAGGTGTTGTTGACTTATTTATTATCAGCAAGTGTAAATGATAATAATTCTTTTGCTGTAAAATCAGTTTTAACCAAATCGCTGAAAGATCTCAAAACATTTATAGAATCTTCCCTTAAAACTGTAACAGATGAAACCTATAAAGGGCATTTGATGCTAGCATTGGAAAGAATGAATAAGCCTGCTGATGCAAAACCAACAATTCACCGTGCCATTCCGCCCGGCGCACCGATTGGATGTGACTGGGATTAATGAATGATCAATTTTTTATTTACCCCTGCTGATTGAAGGATATAAACACCCGGGGCTAACGAAGGAAGATAAATTGTAGTTTGAAGATCGGTTAATTGTTTTTGCAAAATAAGATTACCTGTTAAGCTCAACACTCTCAAATTTACCGGGGCCGTGTTATTTCTGCTGATGGTAATAGTATGCTGTGCAGGATTCGGAAAAACAGAGAACTCAGTTGCTCTACTACTAAAATCAACCAATCGTACAGATGAGTAAGTTTGTTTATTATCGTTCTCAATTATTTTGATGCGATAATAATTTTTTCCCATCGCGGGATATAGATCTTCTGCTTTGTAAATCTCTGAAAGACGGGATGCGGGTATTGTTTGAATAGTTGCCCAATCATTATTTGTAATTTGTTTTTCAATAACAAAATGGTTGATTGATTCGGCTCCTGTTATTCTCCATTCCAATGAAACTTTTTGTTGCGCAGCTTTTGCAGTGAAATAGGAAAACTTAAAGGGTAAAGCACCCCCGCAATTAGAAGCAGGTTCAGTAGATCGTTTATAAAAATAATTCTGAATGATTTGCCCATTATTGCCTGGACCGGCTGCAACGGCCGCCGCACAACCTGCACTCCTTCCTGTTTCAGTGCCTGCATTTCCACCATTATTATTAACAGTAATACCAGGAGTTGTTGCAGAAAAATAAATAACACCTCCACTGCCGCCACCCCCTCCGCCATAACAACGGTCCACAGTACCACCGTCATCAGAGTTACCTCCATTTCCGCCATTTACTTGTAAGGTTATACTGCCTGTAAAATTTGTTATATCAGAAATGATGGTTCCCCCGGCGCCACCACCACCTGCACCATCGGATAATGATTGCCCACCACTACCGCCATTAGCGGAAATTTTATAACCGTTACCAATTACATTTTCCGCATGAATAAAAATAATTCCGCCACCATTGCCACCACCTTTTATAAAAATTCCTCCGTTGGAATGACCGGCACCGCCACCGCCACCAAAAAAAACCTTTTGACCACTCCAATTACTCAACGCTTTTCCTGCTAATCCGCGGAGCATAGTTGTACATCCGGCTGTACTTGAATTACCGCCACCGATTCCACCTCCATTTAAATTGGCACCACCACCACCGCTGTTGTTATGATTATTACCCCCACCGCCACCATTAGCTGGTGCACCGCGGCCACCACTTTGTGATGCAACAACTGCTGTAATACCCTCACCTTTCCATGCCCCGCTTTGTGGAGAAGTGGATGATGCTGTATAATAATAGGCGCTGGCCGGAAAAAAGTTTGAACAGGTACCACTGCTTGCAACAAATGCTCCACCTCGATAGCCCGATGAATCTGCATAGATTGGCGCATTCAATGTAAGGTTCATATCACAGAAGATTGCGATGACACCACCGGTACCCGATGTATTATTCCAGGATGTTGCTTTGATAGTATCCGTAACATTGGCTGAATAATATTCTGCCATCTTTACCATTTGAACTTTACCAGTTACGGGTGAGTAAGTATTCAAAAATGTATGATGGAAATAAATGGTATCTGTTTTTATTTTACAGATTACCGCTGTTTCATAATTGCCCGCTTCATTCAGTGTAGTTGTATCACCAAATCCGGTGTCGTTGGCAGTATTAACCGAAGCCCCTTTCATTTGAACGATCAGTACCCTGTTATTTACACCTAAGCCGGCGGGGTTACTTACTTTCAAGGCATAAATAGTGGGCATTACCTCAATCACCTGGTAATAGGAATTGACCACCCCGCTGATATTAGTGGTCTGTGCAATACTTAATTGACTGTATAAGCATGCGGCTATCAAAAAAAGTGTTGCTTTATTTAAATGCCTGACAATTGATGATATGTTTAAACAGCCTGCTTTCACAGGGATAAAAAATAGAAAGAATTCCTTAGTAATAGAAGTAAAGTGCCGTATTAATCCTGCAATTGACGTAAACCTCTTATAACAGGTGTTGGGATTCTACGAAAAAGAGAATTGCTAAATAGTAGAAACAGTAAAACCGGTCGAACGGTTAAGTTGCCTTTCTTTCAAATTTTGAAAAAAAATCATCACTATATGTAGCACCTATGGGAATATCTTTTTCAGCAATTCGTATAAAATTTCCTTCAATGTATTTAATTCTGTTGATAGCTACAATAAAGCCCTTGTGTACCCGTATAAATTTATTTGCAGGAAGATTTTCCAGCATTTTTTTCATAGTTTCATTTACCAATAACGTTTCCGATTCAGTCATCACTTTCATATAGTCCCCCACTGCTTCAATATAGAGAATGCTATCAAGATTAATTTTATGTAATTTTTTATCTGCTTTCAGAAAAGCAAAAGATGGAGGAGACGGCTCAATTCTTTGAGATGGGGTCACGGAGGAATTTATTTTTTCAATTGCTTTATTTACAGCTTTCAGAAAGCGTTCAAATGAAAATGGTTTTAATAAATAGTCAACCGCATTTAATTCAAATCCTTCTACCGCAAATTCCGGGTAAGCTGTTGTAAAAATTATGTGCGGAGGATGAATAAGCGTTTTAATAAAATTGATCCCTGATAGTTTTGGCAGATTGATATCAAGAAAAAGCAATTGAATATTTTGCTGTGATAATATTGGCTGCGCTTCCAATGCATCGGCACATACTGCAACCAGTTCTAGTGAAGGATGGTCAGAAATATATTTTTTAAGGATATTCTGTGCCAAGGGTTCATCTTCTATTATTAGGCATTTATATCGGCTCATAAACTTAATTGTAATGCGACAACAAAACGATCCTGTTCATCTTTTATGTTCAGCAAATGTTTGCCCGGATACAATAACTCTAACTGGCGTTTTACATTTTCAAGCCCAAGGCCATTATGATCGCCTGTTTTTACATCATCAATGTAGCCTTTATTATTTTCCACTGTAAAATTCAGCTTATTCTTCTCCACTTTTATATCAAGCTTTATAAATGTATTTTCTGAACTTCCTTTAGCGCCATGCTTGAATGCATTTTCAAGAAATGTAATAAGAAGCAATGGTGCAATTTGCTGATCGTTGATCTCTCCGGATATTTTTGTTTCAATATCTAATTGTGCATCCGAACGCAGCTTTTGGAGAGCAATATACTCCTTCACAACGGTCAGATCTTTTTCTAACGGAATAAAATTGTCTCTGGACCCATAAAGAAAATATCGCATCAGGTCCGACAGTTGTAATACTGTACCGGGTAATCGCTCATCTTTATCCAGCGCCATGGAATAGATGCTGTTCAGTGTATTAAAAAAGAAATGCGGATTGATCTGCGCTTTCAGCGCTTTTAGTTCCACTTCAGTTTTTTGTTTTTCTTTTTCCAGCAATTCTTTTTGTAATTCGCTTACCAGGAACCATGATTTTGAAAGCTTGAGCAGCATTGTGATGATAGTGTAAACAATAAAAAAAAGAACAATCTCACGGTAAGTAAAATAGGAGATAAAAAAATAATCAGGGAATAGTTTTGCAGACCAGTCGTCAAAAAAACTATAATTGATCCATGCAAAAAGAATGATAAGGACAACTAATGAAAATAAATAAAACAGGATTCGTTTCTTGTTTCCCAGCTTTGGTAAAAGCAATTCTATATTTAAATAAACAGCCGGTAAGAGTGTAAGCTGGAATAGGATTGTATAGATGTAATCTATCTTTTCAGGCTTAGCCCCAGTTTTAAAAAGATAAAGGAACACAAAGAATGATAGCACCCAGAATGCCAGGTGCTGAATAATTCTCAATATCGGATGATTGAGTTCCCAATACTTTTTCTTCATTCCTCAGCTTTTACGAATCAAGGTAACAGAATTTTCTTTGGTAAAGAAACGACTATCATTACCATACTTTTCAAGAAACTTTTGCAATTCTGTGGTGGAGGCAGTGATCAAGAAGGTATCATAGAACTCATCGGTTTCATTTTTTATTTTCATCCGACCTGACTTTATCTGGTCATGCAGATAACCTCCATCAATAAAATCAAATTGCAGTGTGTTCGTATTGCTGAAATGTATACGGGCAATAGTATAAGAATTGATTCGGTTAGGAAGATCGATTACAGCTTCATTATTGGCACTATCTGTATTTGTCATAACCACAGGTGTGAAGTTCATAAATAAAAGACCGTTCAGTTTGATCATGCTTCCAAACAACAGATATCGTATTCCATTTTTAGTATATTCTATCATATAAGATTTGGAAAAAAGAGCGGAATCTTCTTTATCTTTTTTCGATAATTGACCATTATTTTCATTACGACTCTTTTCAAGGTCTTTTTGGTTCTTTTTGTAGAAGTCACTATTGAAAACATTTTGAACAATATATTCCTGCCCGTCTTGCGTCCATGCCCCCTCAAGCCTCCTATCAGCAATGGCTGTATTATAGGTGACAAGAGGCTGAAGAGAAGTAACGCAGGAAGAAGCCGTAACAACCAGGATGGATAAAGCGAAGAATATCTTTTTCATTTTCTAAAAATTTATATTTAGATATAATAGTTATTTTTTAAAAGCTGTTTTTTCACTTCTGTAAGCCGAAGGCTCATCACCATATTTAAGAAGATATTGCTGAAGCTCTTTAGTAGAAGCAGTTATTGTTATATTATCATCAGCATCTGTTTCATGACTGATCCGGATCTTTTTTTCATCGATCAGGTTTTTTACATACGATCCATCTAATTGGCTTAATTCAAAACTTCCGTCATTTAAAATTTCGACACGATAAGATGTATGCATTTTTACTAAATGCACTCCGAAGAATTCATCGATCTTCCGGTCTTCTTTTTTATCAGCCGGATAATAATCAAAATAAAGGTGTTTACCGATCCGTGCAAGAAAGGCAATATACTGTTCTGAAACTTTTCCATTCTCATCCCGGTAACTGATAAAATAGCCTTTTTGCTTAATAGAAGAAATAGTTCCCGGGATATCTAAAGAGCTTTCTGTAGTAAGATTGCTGATAACTGCGCTGCCTTTATTTCCCTGGTTCTCGATTTTCCAGGTACCGATAAGTTTTGGATCGTAAGCCAGGTCTTTTTCAGTAAAAATGGGATGAAGGGTGTTAAGGCAACCGCTTAAGAAAATAATTAGAAAAGTGAAACCGAGAATTATAGCTACTTTTTTCATATTTCAATTTTTATAATTCAAAACTATTGGTATCCCTGAGAGAAGGGAAATTATTTCGTTGTACATGGGCATTTTGACGACGAATTAAAAGTAGAGTATCATTTCTGATCAGTTTCTGATCCCCTGAGTAATTCAGTGACCAATTCTTTACGAAACTCGAGAAACATTTCTTTGAAGGGTGAATCCGTACCAATACCACAATTCATCATTAAAACATACATAATATCCTGGGCTGGGAACCAAAACAGGTCAGCAGTATAGGCCGCTTCTCTTCCCCTATGGCCATAAGCAAATTTGTCAGTTCCTGTATCCTGGAAATCTTTCCAAATGCCCAACCCAAATGCTACTGCTTTTTCTTCAGTATCCTGCGTAAAGCTCAGCATTTGCTTTAAGCTGCTATCATTCAACAAGGTCTTTTTGATCAATAGCGCATCCAAAAACTTAGATAGATCTGCAACGGTACTAAACATTCCACTGAACCCATTCCCTGATCCACCGATATTCAGGTGTGTGAGATTAATAAGATGGTTATTGCTGTACAGGTCGGCATAACCTTGGGCCAAATTTTTTGGGGGAGCCTTGCGATCAATATAATGTGTATGATCTAAAAGAAGTGGGTCAATGATATCTCTCTGGATCAAGGATGCATGATCGATCGAGTCCTTAAATCCTTCATCAAGTATTACCGATAATAATAAAAAATTCGAGTTGCTATACATTCCTTTTTCTCCGGGAATAAATTCAGGCTTTGTGTTCGCCAGAAATTTCAACAGGTCATTCTTTTTCCAGTTATTTAAAGGATGATCAAGCAGGTTGGTAACAAAACGACTGGTTTTGATAAAATCAGGTAACCCACTTGTATGATTCAATAGATGCCGGATGGTGATTTTCTCTGCATTTGGAATGTCTTTAAATCTATACCCGCACTTAAAAGTATTGATCGGTTTGTCAATATCCAGTTTTCCATCTTCCTGCAACCTGAGCGTAACAACAGCTACAAACATTTTGGTAATACTGGCGATCATTAATTTATTCGTGGTTTCCATAGCGACCCCTTTTTCTATATCAGAAAATCCGGCGGCTGTTTGCCAGGTGGAATCACCATTCTTTACCAATAGTATCATCCCGGGTAAACCTTTATTTACGTAATCATTTACCAATCCTTGAAGCTTCGAAGTTTTGAAAACAGAGTTCTGGTTTTTAATAATATTTTGAACGGATGGTTGTGCTTGGAGCACTGTGTGTCCTGTAAGTAAAACTGCCACTACCAGGAAAAATAAATTTTTCATAATAAAATATTTATAGATGAAAAGAGGATGAAAAAGAAAAGGACTGATGTGGTAATAGGGGAGCACGTTTGGGAATGAACGGCCCCTGTAACCAGAAATGATATTGCAAGGTATTTTGTAATTCTGCAGAAACATTTTGAAAACGATGACCGGCACCCAGCATAATTCCACCTGTAAATTGTCCTCTGCCGTTTCGATCAATATAATTTTTTCCCTGTTGCCTGCTGATCATACCACCTTTGGGGTAAACTCTCATATAGCCCAGTTGTAAGCCCGTTTGCAGAATTTGAGAGTTTTCAAAAGATAATTTGTATAAAAGTGTTGGCTCTGTATACAATCTGAATGCATGTTGAATTCCGGGGTTATTAAGATATCCTGCCCGAAAACTTTGACTCCACTGGAAATGGTTAGAATTGTTTTTTGAAAATGGTATATCTACGCCGGCTGATATTCCCCATCCTCTATGCAGAGAATGCCGGGGGTACTCAGTATGTTTAGGCCGGTACTTTTTATTACCCGGGTAAGAAATATGATCAATACTAACCGTAATATTATAAAGAAGGCGGTTGGCAATTTCATTCTTTTGCGCCGAGCTTTGTGACGCTATTAATAAAAGAAGGATTGATAAGATTCGCATTTTGAAGATTTTGGTTCATGCCACCAAAGTATCTTCTGTAAATGCCGAGGAGAAACTTTTTCGATAAACAGTATTGCAGAATCGATGAACATGCAATTATGGAAGTGTTTGCAGGGTTCAAACATGTTAAATCAAACAAACTATTTTTTAAAGCGTAGATTTTATTTCGTCGGTTCATTAAGATATTTCAATGATTTAGAATTATGAGAATAAGTAAGCTTAAAGGAATCCTGAACACTCCCATGATTCAATATATTTACCAGGCACACGGAATCCGATTCCCACTTATAATAGGCTAAATCAGATTTAGATGATATACTCCCCCATATAACTGGAAACGGTTCATTTATGATCTTGCCAGCAGAGTCCCTCACAAAAATATTGAACGCATAAGCTTGATTTTTATCCTGAAATGAAAATGGTTGATTTATAATCTCGCCAGCAGAATCCCGAGAAGGAAAACCTTGAATCTTGATAACAAATAGTTCTTTATCCTTTTTATTTATGGTTGATGTATCCAATCGTGAAACTATAGTCGTTCGTTGCCAGCCTTGTTTTTCGAGTTGGGTTTGACAAGAAAAGTAAAGTATAAGCAAAAGTAAAAAAATGATTTTCTTTAAGATGGACATACTGGTGTTAAATAATTTGAATCTACAGTATTAAGTTAACAACGCAAAATTTATAGTTACGTCAAGACGGTTATGTTGAGCCCTGAGGTTTTGATCAACTATTATGACTACTTCAGACTTTTGTGAGTATCATCACAAAACGGAGGTGTTTTAGTGTGCTTACATTGGCAAAACCAGACAGTTTCGGCTTTGTCAAACTGAACTTTTATACTTCGGTAAGGCTCATCTTCAATATCACGATGAGCATTATCACAAAAGGGAGTTGTTGCAGTCAATCCACAACTACACCAGGAATAAACCTTCCCGGGTACCACATCGATACCAATAGGTTCACAGTCTGTTGATTTAGGTAAATTTTCATTTGGTATTTTTTCCATACGGTATAATTAGAATTGCTTAATGAATTGGTACAGGTTGAATGATTTAGTTTTTACGAATTCTTCTTCAATATTTTTTTTCAGATCATCTTTAGAAACACCCTTCATTCGTTTTTGTTGAATAAGCCAGTAAGCTTTTTCTGCCAGCAGCCAGAAACGTTTATCTGTTAAATGGGATTTGTGTAACTGGTTCAAAATAATTTCAGCCAGTTCCTTTACTCCTGTTTTTTGTGAAGCCACCGTTTTTACTACCGGCACTTCATTATAATGTTTGCTGAATGTTGGTGCCAGCATCTGCATTAAGTTTTTTACAAACAGATCAGCATCGGGCCGGTCTGCTTTATTCACAACAAATACATCTGCTATTTCCATCAGCCCTGCTTTCATTGTTTGTATTTCATCGCCACCCTCCGGTACCATCACAACAACAGTTACATCAGCAAGCCCGGCGATCTCAATTTCACTTTGGCCTACACCCACTGTTTCAATAATGATATGATCAAATGGTGCCGCTTTTAACAGATCACTTATCTCAATAATTTTCGGGTGCAAGCCGCCCATGCTTCCCCTGGTAGCTAATGATCGGATAAAAACATTGGGATTTACATACCAGTCACTCATACGTATACGGTCACCCAGTACAGCACCCAAATTAAATGGAGAGGAGGGATCAACACATAGTACTGCAACTTTTTTCCCTGTGGAGGTCAATACACCGATCAATGAATCAACCAATGTGCTTTTGCCTGCACCCGGCGGACCAGTGATGCCGATGATCTTTGTAGGATGGTGTGCAGTAATATTTTCCAGCAATTTATGATAACCCTCCTGCTCATTTTCTATCAGCGAAATTGCCCTAGCCAGCGATTTTATATCGCCCTGTTTGATTTGATTAAGTAATTCCTGCCACATAATAATCGGGTGGTAAGTTACTGAATCTGGGCACTAATTACACCAATATAAATTATACTTGCACCATGTTTCAGTTTTCTGTGGTCATAGTTTGTAAAAACGAAGAAGCTATTATCGGAAAGACATTGCAGTCTTTGCAGGGCTTTGCGCCGGATATAGTTGTATATGATAATGGCAGCACAGATAATACAATTGAAATTGTAAAAACATACCCGGCGAATTTAGTACAAGGTCCTTGGGAAGGTTTTGGTAAAACAAAAAACAAAGCCAACAGCTATGCAAAGCATGACTGGATACTTGGCCTTGATGCAGATGAAATACCGGATGAAGAAATGAAAAAAATAATATCAAATCTTTCTGGTGCTGATGAAGCAGCGGTTTTTAAATTCAGGTTTAAAAATTTTCTCCAGAATAAATGGATACGTTATGGTGAATGGGGCAATGATAAACATATCCGCCTCTTTAACCGCAAACAGGTAAAATGGAACGACGCAGAAGTGCATGAGCAATTGATATTTCCAGCCAATGTAAAGATAAAAGAATTGAATGGCTTCGTACTTCATTACACTATGAAGGATGAAACAGATTACAAAAACAAAATGGAAAACTATGCACGGCTGAATGCGGAGAAATATTTCCGACAAGGAAAAAGATCTTCAATGTTGAAGCAATGGTTATCGCCGGCATTTTCATTTATACAGAACTATATTTTTAAACTCGGTATTTTGGATGGCCGGGCTGGATTTACTTGTGCAAAGATGACAGCTTATTATACTTTTTTAAAATACAAACGATTAAATGAACTCAGGAATATTGAACAAGGAACAAAGAATACTGAATAATAGAATTTTAAGCAATCCTTTTCAATTGGACATTCCCTGTTCCTTGTTCAATATTCAATAATTTTTACCTTGCATTGAAATGACCAATTTCATTCCCATATTCCCTCTCGGCATCGTTGTTTATCCCGGTGAAAAACTAAACCTGCACATTTTTGAGCCTCGTTATAAACAACTGATCACTGAATGTCACCAGGCAAAAAAACCATTTGGCATTCCTACGGTAATTGAAAATAAAGTGCAGGAGTATGGTTCGATGGTGCAGATAACTGAACTGAGTAAACTGTATGACAATGGCGAGATGGATATAAAAACCGCCGGCGTAAGAATATTCAGAACCCTGGAACTTATAAAAGAAATACCGGATAAACTCTACAGTGGCGCTATTGTAAACTATCCCGATAATATTGACAATGGTAACCGTGAACTGATGCGCAAAGTAATGAGCAGCATTGTTGAATTGCATAAACTGCTTGAGGTGGATAAGGATTTTAAAAAAGCTGATGAAGTGATCAATGCATATGATGTGGCCCATCATATCGGCCTGAGCCTGCGGGAGGAATATGAATTATTGCAATTAATGCAAGAACTACAGCGGCAGGAATACCTGAAACGATATTTAACCAAAGTAATACCGATGGTGGCAGAAATGGAAGGCTTAAAACTTAAAGTAAAACAGAACGGCCACTTTAAAAACCTGAAGGGATTTAATTTTGAAGGATAGCTTTTCCGATTAAAGTAAGTTGTGGAGTACTCTTTTTCTCTATCATTTAATAAACTCCTTTTGCCTTCTTTAATGTAATGCAATTCCAAGACTCCTTTTTCACCAAGACCCTCAATTGCTTTTACGCCATCTAAAACGCATAAAAAACCAAAAACACTAGCATTGACAGCTTCCTTAATTACCTTTTGAACCATTTCTTGATCATCTTCAGTTAAGCTGTTATACCAATTTGATAGTTTTATTGTTTCTTTATTCGGGCTTCTTCCTGCTGGTTTGGTTAAAACAGATTTTAATCCTTCAATTGAAGAATCAACTACTACTACTTTTATTGATTCAATAAATTCTTGTGTGGTCATCTGATTTGATTTAAGTGTGTTCGATAAAGCTATTTAATTCTATTTATAGTTTAAATTATTGGATACTTTCTAAATTCTTATTTTTAATCCCGAATTCAACTTGATCATGCAAATCACCCTCTGCCTCGATTTTGGTAATACAAGAAAAAAAGCCGGTATATTTCACAACGATGAAATAAAAGAAGCTATCGTATTGAATGATGATACAAATGACTCGGTTCAATCACTCATTGATCAATTCAAACCACAGAAATCAATTCTTTCATCAGTTATTAATCATAACGCTGAGATCGAAACAATTTTATCATCACAAACTAAATTTCACAAACTCAGTCATCTTACCAAACTTTCTTTTACTACACCTGTTGGTAAACCTGAAACGATTGGCGCCGATCGTTTAGCATTGGCAGCAGCTGCCGTTCATTTTTATCCAAAGAAAAACAATCTCATCATCGGGCTGGGTACCTGCATTACTTACAACTTCATCAATAAATATCATGAGTTCATAGGAGGAGGCATTTCTCCCGGTATGGAAATGCGGTTGAAGTCGTTGAATTATTACACAGCAAAATTGCCATTAATAAAAGCCGATAGCAATGCACCGTTGATCGGCTATGATACAAACACCAATATTTTAAGCGGAGTGGTCATTGGTATGGCAATGGAAATCGATGGAATGATAGATGCTTACCAGCAAAAGTTCGGGAACTTTAACGTGGCCTTAACCGGGGGTGATTTATCGCATTTGGCTCCCCACCTTAAAAACAAGATATTTGCAGACCCTGATTTAATCTTTAAAGGTTTGTATGCAATTAGTGAAACTAACAATTGAGAAAAATTTTTCCCTTAGGATAGCTCTTATCGGTTTATTATCAATGGCTTACTGTCAGTTCGCCACCGCCCAGGACAACTCACCCTATAGCCGTTATGGTATTGGTGACCTGTCTCCTTCTACGAATGTTATTAGCCGTGGTATGGGACGTATCTCTGCAGGATACACCGATTTTTTGGCTATCAATTTCAGCAATCCAGCATCGTATGCCCACTTTCAATCATTAAAAGAAGCAAGGTCAAACAAGTTGCAATCGGGCCGGGTATTATTTGATGTTGGAATTAACTATGATCGCAGGACACTGCGTGAGGCTGATGGCCCCGAAAAATTTGTAGCACAAAATGCTTTTTTCTCCTATATGCAGGTTGGTATGCCGTTGAGTTCAAAGTGGGGGCTTACATTTGGTATACGTCCTGTATCACGGATCAGTTACGAAATTGAAATGCGGGAAAGAGTACAACTGACCAATACCACCGACAGCGTACTTACTGTTTACAAAGGTGATGGTGGGGCTTATCTTCCTAATATTGGTACAGCCGTAAAATTGGGAAAATTTAGTATCGGTGTCAATACTGGTTATTTGTTTGGCAAAAAAGAATACAGTACCCGTCGCGGTTTTGTGAATGATACGATTGAATACAACCCGTCCAATCACGAGTCAAATGCAACGTATGGAAGTATTTTCCTTCAGGGCGGTTTGCAATACAAACATACAACCAAGAACAAAATCAATATTACTCTTGGCGCTACAGGTAACTTAGGTACTACATTAAATGCGCATGAAGATCGTGTTGTTGAAACATTTACACGTACAACTGTAGGTCTCGATCTAAGGCTGGATAGTGTATATACACGATCTGATGTAAAAGGAACCATGCAATATCCAGGCTCATTCACCTTTGGATTTACAATAGGTAGCGAACCTGAGTATAAAAGATCTAATTGGATGTTTGGTGCAGACTTCACTGCCACAGCATGGGGTGATTACCGTTATTATGGGCAAACAGATTTTACCCAGGACACATGGCAGGCAAATATTGGTGGTCAATTTCGTCCGGCTGCAGGTAATGGCTATTTCAGTAATGTTACCTACCGTGCAGGATTATTTGGCGGCCCTGATTATATCAATACCGGCAAAAGCCTTACACAGTTTGGCGCTACATTCGGAATGGGACTGCCGATCGCCAATTACAACCGTCTTGCAGGAACACAGGCAACCATCATTAATTTTGCTTTTGAATACACTAAAAGAGGAAACAACAGTAATGTGTTGAAAGAAGATGTAATGCGCATATCATTTGGACTTTCACTCAGCGACCTTTGGTTTACTAAGCAGAAATATGAATAAGGACATTGTCATTTAACCCGAAATAATTTTTATTTGATTACCGGCTGCAACAATACTATTAAACTTTGTTGCAAGTTTATCCTGAGCTTGCCGAAGGACTCCGTTCGGAGTTCAATTCTCTGTTTAGCTGTTTTCATTACGATATTTTTTAATAGCTGCGAAAATGATAGAAAGGCAGTAGATGCATTGACAAAAAATGTTGTGCTGAAAGATGTGGCAATAAATGTACAAACTCTTTTCAGTCAGAATGGAAAGATGAAAGCAAATCTAACGGCTCCGTTAATGATCAAAGTACCTGCATCAGACAGTCCTTATGTTGAGTTTCCCAAAAACCTGCATGTTGATTTTTATAATGACAGTATGGAAATTGAAACCTTTCTTGATTGTAAGTATGCGAAGTATTTTGAAACACTCGGCAAAGTTTACCTCAGGGATAGTGTAATTGCAATTACGATGCAGGGAGATACATTAAAAACTCCTGACCTGTGGTGGGACCAAAATGAAAAAATATTTTACACTGATAAATACGCAGAATATTATAGCAGCACCAAAACGATCTACGGCGGCAAAGGGCTACGTGCCACACAGGATATGCGTAGCGTTCAGTTCAAATATCCAACCGGAACTATTAAATCATCTGGAAGCGGGTTTCCTCAATAGTGTTTTTCTTTCAAGCATTTATCATAATCACCATTTAACGGCATAGCTGCATTTGGACGAGTTCCCTTAACTTCAAACTTCAAATCATAAATGAAGATGGAATACAGGCGAATGGGCAAAACCGGTTTACAGCTAAGCGTACTGAGTTATGGAAGCTGGGTTAGTTTTCACAAACAAATTGATGATAGCACAGCAGACGAACTGATGAGCATTGCTTACGACAATGGCGTAAATTTTTTTGATAATGCAGAAGTATATGCGTTGGGCGAAAGCGAAAAAATGATGGGCCGGATATTAAAAAAGAAAAACTGGGATCGTACTTCATTAGTCATTTCTTCAAAAGCATTCTGGGGCTGGCGTGGTAAAAATAATAAACCCAATCAGCTTGGGCTTAGTCGTAAGCATTTAACTGAAGCATGCAACGAGGCATTACAACGATTACAGCTCGATTACCTTGATCTATTTTTCTGTCACCGGCCTGATAAAAATGTTCCGATAGAAGAAGTGGTTTGGACAATGAACATTTTATTACAGCAGGGAAAAATTTTATACTGGGGCACCAGTGAATGGAGTGCACAGGAAATAATGGAAGCACATATGGTTGCTGAAAAAAATCATTTGATCGGTCCTGCAATGGAACAGCCGGAGTATAATATGTTTCATCGGAATAAAATAGAGAATGAGTTCCTCCAGATCTTTAAAACAGTTGGTCTGGGCACTACCATCTGGAGTCCGCTTGCAAGTGGATTGCTTACGGGAAAATATAATGACGGCGTTCCGGAAGGTTCCCGCATGGCAATTGCTGGGTTTGACTGGCTGGCGGATAAAACACTAACAGAAGAAAAACTCAACAAAGTAAAAAAACTGAAAGCTGTTGCTGATAAGCTCGGTACTTCATTAGCAGTATTGGCTGTTTCATGGTGTATAAAAAACCCGAATGTAACTACCGCAATTCTTGGTGCCACTAAGAAAGAACAACTGACTGAAAATTTAAAGGCATTAGATATTTATCCAAAGCTTTCTGAAGAACTCATGAACGAGATAGAAAATATTATTCAAACCAAACCGGTATTGCCGGAGTATTAAAATTTACTTATGTCATTTAAAAATAAAACAGTTTTTATTACCGGCGCAACAAGAGGCATTGGTAAAGCTATTGGCCTGCGTTTAGCAAAAGAAGGCGCCAACATAGTTATTGCTGCGAAAAGTGTAGAAGAAAACCCCAAATTGGGAGGAACAATTTTTACAGCTGCAAAAGAAATGGAAGACGCAGGTGGTAAAGCACTGGCTGTGCAATGTGATATTCGGATGGAAGATATGATACAAAATGCTGTTAGTAAAGCAGTAGAAACCTTTGGTGGTATTGATATTTTGATCAATAATGCATCAGCCATCTATCTTACCAATACAGAACAAACAGAACCCAAACGTTTTGACCTGATGCATGACATTAATGTACGGGGAACTTATTTTGTAACGAAGTTTTGTATTGAACATTTAAAAAAAGCAGAGAATCCTCATATACTTACACTTTCGCCGCCAATAAATATGAACTCGAAATGGTTTGCCAATCATTTGGCGTATACATTGGCAAAATATAACATGAGTATGATGGCACTTGGCTGGGCCGCAGAATTGAAAAAATATAAAATTGCATCCAATGCATTGTGGCCAAAGACAACAATTGATACAGCAGCAGTAAGAAACTTATTGGGCGGCTCAACGCTTGCAAACATGAGCCGCACGGTCGACATTATGGCTGATACAGCACATGCCATTTTAAGTAAACCATCAACTGAATGTACCGGCAATACTTTTTTAGATGAAGATGTGCTGGCTAAAGAAGGAATTACTGATCTAAGTAAATATTCTGTTGTGCCCGGAGCCAAATTGTATACTGATTTATTTACTGAGTAAAATGGTCTTACAACAAAAGAGGATTGAACTATATAGTTCAATCCTCTTTCTATTTTTGGGTGATATCATTTTGCAACCGGTGGCGGCGGTGGCAACAAATCTGCTTCCGGAATAACATTTTTAATCGGGGGTGTTGATTTGAGATAAGCAAAAATTGCTTTAAGCTCATCATCACTCATTTCAGTCGCAGGCATCATAGACATAGGCGGCATGAGAGGCCTTGTGCCTTCAAGACCCATCCATTTTTTTTCATGCAGGCATTTCAGAAATTGTTCTTCTTTCCAACCACCAATTCCTGATGCATCAGATGTAAGATTGGCCGCATAAGTTATTCCCCATGGTCCGGTCCATGCAGTAAATGTTTGGGTAATTATGAGACCTTTTTTTGCTGCTTCATTTTTATTAAAATCAGCTGGAGGCATTTGCGAAGGATGCCCCGAAAGCAACAGGCTCATATCAGGCTCTGGACCGTTAGGTCCCATTTTTTTTGGGGTGTGGCAATCATTACAACCGGCTACCTTAACAAGATGTTCGCCCCATTTTAGCTGGCTTTCAAAACTGCCAAAACTTTGTTTTGCTTCAGCAGCAGGTTCTTTTTTTGAATCGTTGCATGCTGTTATTACTAAAAAGGAAATAGCAATAACGCATGAACATAAAATCCATTTTTTCATAATAAAAAATAATTTAAAGATGAATAAAAATGAATTCAGAGGGTGGAATAGATTAAGCAAAAAAGTGACTGTGGATAATGAAAGATAAGAAGATTTTCATGATAGCAAAAAAAAGTTCTGTCAAAGACAGAACTTTAATAACAAGATTTATTCCAATGCTTACTCTTCAAATTTTTCTGGCCTCATCTGCGGAAATAATAATACATCCTGAATTGAAGGCTGATTAGTGATAAGCATACACAACCTGTCAATACCAATACCGATTCCTGATGTTGGAGGCATACCATATTCTAATGCACGGAGAAAATCGTAATCAATATACATCGCTTCATCATCGCCACGTTTCATCAGGTTTGTTTGTTCTTCAAACCGTTCACGTTGATCGATCGGGTCATTCAACTCACTATAAGCATTAGCTACTTCTTTACCATTGATCATTAGTTCAAATCTTTCCACCAGTCCAGGTTTACTTCTGTGCTTTTTGGTAAGTGGGCTCATTTCTACCGGGTAATCAATAATAAAAGTTGGTTGTATATATTTTTTCTCACAGGTTTCACCGAACAATACATCAATTAATTTTCCCTTACCCATGCTTGCTTCTGTATGTATATGCAGTTGTTTACAAACAGCCCTCAATCCGTCTTCATCCATTTCACTTACATCAATCCCTGTATGTTCTTTTATAGCATCAAAAATAGAAATACGTTTGAATGGCGCTTTGAATGAAATGTTTTTATCTCCTACCGGCAGATCAGTAGTGCCGCAAACATCCAATGCTGCTTTTTCCAATAGTTGCTCAGTTGTTTCCATCATCCAGAAATAATCTTTGTACGCTGTATAGAATTCAAGAATAGTAAATTCAGGATTATGCGTACGATCCATTCCTTCGTTACGGAAGTTGCGGCTGAACTCGTACACCCAATCAAATCCTCCAACGATCAAACGTTTTAGGTATAGTTCATTTGCGATGCGCAAATAGAACGGAACATCCAGTGCATTATGATGTGTTTTGAAAGGTCTTGCAGCGGCACCGCCGGGTATTGCCTGGAGCACAGGTGTATCCACTTCTATAGCGCCATGATCATTTAAAAACTCACGAATGGAATTGATCAGCTTTGTTCTTTTCAGGAAAGTTTCTTTTACATCAGCATTGATGATCAGGTCTGCATAACGCTGACGGTATTTAAATTCCGGATCTGTTACTTCATCAAACACATTACCTTCTTCATCCCGTTTTACAACAGGCAAAGGTTTCAATGACTTTGAAAGTAGCATAAGTGTTTTTGCATGTATGGAAGTCTCCCCGGTTTTTGTAATAAATACAAAACCGGATACACCAATAATATCTCCGAGGTCAAGAAGGTGTTTAACAAGCTTATCAAAGAAAGATTTATCCTCGCCTGGACAAATTTCATCCCGCTTTACATATAATTGAATGATCCCTGTTGTATCCTGGATCTTAATAAAGCAAACTTTTCCTTTATCATTTATGCTCATGATACGTCCCGCTACATTTACTGTTGCAAACTCATCTTTTCTTTCTTCTGTGAAATTTGATTTAATAAATGCAGATTGATGACTAACCGGGTATAATGCCGCAGGGTATGGATCAATGCCCATCTCTTTTATAGAATTCAGTTTTTCCCTTCTTAATAGTTCCTGTTCTGACAAATTTGTACTCATTGCGATTGCTTTTTCTGAAAGTGCAGGCAAAGGTACTGGTTGAAGGGAGAAGCGCAAAACATAACAGGTATTAACAGCTAAGTGTTATCCTGTTGCCTATCGTATTTTGTGTAAACTGGATACTGCCTACTTCGCTTCCATTTCTTTTGATCGTATAAACAAGTGTTTTAGCCTGTGAAAAAGTTCCGGTAGCAAGGCCAAGACAAATGAGAATAAGGAAAAAACATTTGCTGCACTTGTTGATGAATGATTGTAACACTTCTGCTTTTTCCGGATGCTGACGTTTGTAACGTTTCATCATCAGGTAAATAATTGTAGGGATCATAAAATAGGTTTTAAAAGTTAATGGTCTTTGTTAAAGACCGTCCCGCATCCGGCGGGACGGTGCTTGTTTGGAAGGTTTAAGGTTCTTATAAATTATAAATAAAGCTTGCATAGTATAATCCGCCTATCATAGGGTTTGCATATGCATTCTTATAATGATTATTTAAAATGTTAGTACCACCCAGCCGTATTGTAGTTTTTACTTTTGGAAATTTATAACTCACCTGTGCGTCTACTGTTACAAAAGAATTAACCGGGCCATTGGCTAATTCGCCTTCCCAATCGAAGCTATCCTGCCAGCGCATCAATGTATTAAAGCTCAGGCGATCGTCTTTTCCAAAACCTGAGTTTCCAAGGCCTGCGTTGAAACGGTATTTGGGTGTATTGAAATAAGATTTAAAACCGGTTGGTACATCTGTTATTTCATCAGAATAAACATTAAAGAACACCGAGTAATTGTTTTTCATCCGGTAATCCATGCTTAAGCCGAAGCCATAAGTGTTTACTTTATTATCACTGTTTACAACAATGGAAAAGGCTTCACCTGTTCCCGGTTGATATAAACCTATGCGACCGATGAAATCTTTATAGTTGCCGGCATATGCATAAGCGTCAACCAACAATTTATTTTTTATAAGGCCTTTATAGCCTACTTCAAAAGAATGCATGGTTTCCGGTTTGAATTCATTAAACACATAAGGAGTAGACTGAACTGTGCCGTCAGCGTTAAACAAATGAACCGGGTTTTTAGCAACATTCATATACTGTTGTACCCAGGGTAAACCACCGAGCAGTAAAAAATCACCACCAACATCAAGACGTATCCATTGTGTAAGATTGCCGGGAAAACGGTAAGCTGTTTGGTAAGACAAACGCAGGTTGTTATCTTTTGCTACATTGATCAACGCTGCAATGCGTGGTGTGAACTGCGGTTTGAAGTTTTCATTTTTATCCATCCTACCTGATCCAACCAAAGTCAGCTTCTGATCAAACAATTTTTTAGTTAATTGAATATAGCCGCCAACTTCATTCGAAGAAATAGGTTTTAATGTATCAATAAATAAAGTGCCGCCGCTGTTTAGAATATAATTTTTATAATTTCCACCAACTATTATTTCAGCGGATTTTACTGCATCACCAAATGTGTATTGACCCTCGCTCATCCACAGTTGAGATTTTTCTTTGAACAACCCGCCATCAGGTATTGGTGTTTTTCTTACCTGGTCAAAAATTTGATTGAATTGTTCTGAACCGGCTGCGGGACGACCTTGATCTGCAAAATCCCTTGCGATATTTAAAGCATTTTGCTTATCAATGCCAGCACCCCTTGCCATAAGATAAGCACCGGTAAATTGAGGATACCAACTGCCATTAATATTTGATGGATTAAAACTTCTTTTCCATGCTTCATTCAGGTATTGTGTAGCTACAGTTGCACTATATGCTTCTCCTGCATCTTCCTGTGTTGTATAAGTTCTGATGAACCAGTTTTTATGTTTAAGTTCAAGTTTATATTGACCGATTTTAATTCCTTTCAGAGCATAGCGGTTATCATCTGTATAAACGGAATTTCCTGTTGCCCAGTTGGCCATGAACTGCGCTTCAATCTTATCATTAATTTTATAATGTAATGCACCAAACAGTTTGAGGTTTTTTGTTACTGGATCAATCACATCTTTTTCAGCGTAGCCTGTTCTTGATACATCAATATGTTCAACAAGCGGATGGTTGGTTGTACCTATAGCACCGGCGAGAAAAGGAAAAATATCAACGGAGGTCTCATCACCATATACATTCACTCCATCATAATTAGGATCGGTTCTGCGATTTCCACCGATCAATTTGCCCGATGTACCACTGCGTAAATAATTTGTTGAATCGTTGGCCAGCCAGTCAGTAGCATTCAGCAATTGTGCACCAACTTTAAAAGCAAATTTGTTGTTGATGTTTTTTGCATAACGAAATGAATAATCATGATAAATCCCGGTTTCACCTCTCGGACTATTCCCTACATGCATCATTCCGGTTTTTGTCACTACACTTAACCCTTCGTATTTAAAAGGATTTTTGCTGTTGATAAGAATAGTGCCATTCATACCGCCGGGCCCATATAATGCAGATGATGCTCCGGGTAACAGTTCAATACTTTCCATATCGACATCTGAAAGGCCAGCAAAATTGCCGACAAAAAAATTCAAACCCGGCGCCTGGTTATCCATTCCATCAACGATCTGGTTTATCCTTGTACTGCCGCTGCCATTAAAGCCACGGGTGCTGGGTGTTTTGAAAGTGAGGCTGGATGATGTCAGGTCAATTCCTTTTAAATAAACCGTGGCATCATAAACGCTTGATGTAGGTAGCTGGCTGATCTGCCTGGGGCCAAGGCGTTCTGCTGAACCCGCATACTCAAGGATCCTAGTAGGAATGCCTTTGGACGACATGATAATCATAGGATCTAAAACATCTGCTTTTTCTAATAGCTGAACAGAAATTTCATTTGCGTTTTCTACAACTACTTCCTTGTTGGAGTAATTGACATGTGAAATGATCAATGTAACAGGTAAGGAACCTGCCGACAGCCGAAAACCACCACTAGTATCGCTAATGGTTCCCGCTTTGTTGTTTTTGATTTTAATAGAAGCATTACCCAACGGTTCATTTTTTTCACCGTTAATTTTTCCATGAATAATAACTGGTGCGTTTTGCGAATACATAGAAGATGTAATGCAAGTGGTTAATAGCAGTAAAAGAATTTGTCTTTTCATAATTAACAGTTTTGAGTTATATAATTGGTTTACTATTTACAGTTTTAGTTTTCTGATAAATGATCATAAAAGAAATAAGGGTCTAGTGAGGATTTATCATCAGCAATGAATGGCGTTGCACCCATATTGATCATTAAAAAATGTTTGCCATGCAGTACCTGCCAGGTAAAAATTGCAGGAGGATAAATATTATTTTGGAATAGCTCCGGCAGCAGTTCACCGATCAATCCATCCCAGCAAACCATTTCAAGTTCTTCGGCGGCAGAATGGTTTTTGCTATTATCGTTTTCTTTGTTTTTACTGCAGAATCCACGGTTGCTAAAACCAGTACCGGTGAGTAGCAGGATCTCGTAGTGGATGGATTGTTGTTTCATATGCTCTTGTTTCATGATGCCAAACTACTATCCTGCACAAGCGGTTTATAATTGAATTTTGCATTAACATCCCCTTGATTTGCAATTTTTACTTCCGCGTTTTTTAGGGATAGTCCAAAGGGAGTAGTGGTCCGGAAAGTGGGAGTTGGGAGAAACCTGTTGCAATTTTTACTTGAGATTAACAGCCGGAGGTGGATTTTAGCGCAAATAACAGTAACTTTCAAACGCAGGATTTGAAAAAAACGGGGAAACGAACCACCAACCACCAAATCAACATGCCCGACTACAAATCACAGGAGTTTTTGTTCCAGCGGATCAAGGAGATTTTGCCGCCGCATGCTTCCTTAGTGGATACTGTAGCCGAAATATTGCACCTAAGCAGCGACAGTGCTTATCGCCGCATACGAGGCGAAACCCCCCTTGTGCTGGATGAAGCCAGGGATCTTTGCCGGCATTTTAAGTTATCACTCGACCATATGCTGAATGTAAAGAGTGGTGCAACGCTTTTCCAGGATGTAAGGGTTGATCTGCAGAATAATAGTTATGAAAAATACCTGACTGGCTTAGTAATGCAGCTTCAGTATATCGGGAGCTTTATACAAAAAGAAGTTATCTATCTCACCAAGGATGTACCGTTGTTTCATAGTTTCTATTATAAACCACTGATAGCTTTCCGGTATTTTTTCTGGATGAAAACAATTATTCAACACCCCGATTTTCGGGATAAGCAATTTGATACTAATTGCCTGACCCCTGAGATTGAAAGACTGAGCCGGGAAATAAGTATGGCCTATAATAAAGTACCTTCTATTGAGATTTGGAATACTGAAGCAATTAATGCTGCAATTCTGCAAATAGAGTTTTATAGGGACTCAGGATATTTTTCTTCGGCAGCGGAAATAAAAGCAATTTACCAGGCATTAGAGGAAACAATGCTGCACCTGAAAAACCAGGTAGAGTACGGCGCTAAGTTTATGCCGGATGAAAACCCGGAACTGAAGAAACAAAATTTCAAATTCTTTTATAACCGGGTGATACTAGGTAATAATATGATCATGGTGGTAACTGATAGGATAAAAACAGTATTTATAAATTACGATGTGCTGAATTATATGTCAACTCGTGATGAAAAGTTTTGCGATACCAGTTATGACGATCTCCAGAACATCGTAAAAAAATCGACCCAGATAAGCCAAACCAGCGAAAAGCAACGGAATATTTTTTTTAATATTATGTTGAATAAAATAAAGGAAAGGATTAAAAGTATTTAACTAACAACTGATATGAGTATAACAGAATTACAACAACAACTTTTTCAATTTATCAAAAGAAAACTACCAGCTGAAGCCTCAGTAGCTGATGAAGTAGCGAAGCTGCTAAACATAAGCAGCGACAGTGCTTACCGGCGGATGCGGGGAGAAAAACCTGTAACAATAGAGGAGCTCTATACACTGGCCACACATTTCCGCATATCAGTTGACCAGTTAATGAATATTCAAACCGGGGGCTTTATGTTCCAGGGCAATTTATTGAATCCGAGCACATACAGATATAATGAATATCTTACTGGCATGATAAATAATCTTGCTTATTTCAACAGCTTTAAGGAAAAAGAATTTATTTATCTCTGTAAGGATACCCCGATATTTCATTATTTCAATTCGCCGGACCTTGCTGCATTCAAATATTTTTTCTGGATGGGAACACTTGTTTTTTTCCCGGAGTTCAGAAACCGGAAAGTGAAATTTGATGAATACCCGGAAGAATTAAAAACCCTGGGAGAAAAAGCAATTAGTATCTATTCACAAATGGATTCGATTGAAATCTGGAATATTGAAAGCTGGAATACTACCCTTCACCAGATAGAATATTATCTTGATAATGACATGTTTCACTCCGATGAGGATGCTTTACGTGTATATGAAGGAACGGAAAAAATATTGACCCATTTGGAAGAGCAGGCAAAGCGGGGTTATAAGTTTGACATTAATGATCCTGAGAAAAAACCACTTGGTAAATACCGCATGTACTTTAACGAAATCGTGATAATGGATAACAGCATGATGGTTTTGCTTGACAATACAAAGATGGCATTGCTCTCACATACATCCATCAATTATATAATGACAAGAGATGTGAACTATTGTGAACACTACTACCAATATGTACTCAACCTGATCAAACGTTCTACGCTTATTAGCGAAGTGAGTGAAAAAGAACGGTCAAGGTATTTCCGTCGAATGCGTGAAAGAATAGACCGTCGAAAGGAAGGACTAAAGGTTTAACGTTCTATTTTTCGAAATAGAGCGAATCTCCTTTTTTCGGCAAGTATTTTGAGTAATTTGCAGAAAAATACCCATGAAGAAAATTATTTACTCTCTTTCCCTCATTGCAATCCTATTTAATTCCTGCGATACTCTTTCCCAATTACCAATCAAAACCGGTAATGGTGTAACTGAAGCTGAAGCGGGCCAGGGCATTAAAGAGGCATTAAGCCAGGGCCTGGTAAATGCTGTATTGAAATTGAATAAAGAAGATGGTTTTTTCAAAGACGCATTTTATAAAGTACTGTTACCACCTGAAGCTAAAAAGATAGAAAACACTTTACGTAGTCTTGGCCTGAACAGTATGGTTGATAAAGCCATTCTCCAGATCAACCGTGCAGCAGAAGATGCAGCAGGTACTGCCAAACCTATTTTTATTGATGCGGTAAAAAGCATGAGTATCAGCGATGCCATTGGACTTATAAAAAATGGTGATACCAGCGCCACACATTTCTTTCGTGTAAAAACAACTGAGAAACTGATCGCTGCATTTTTACCTGTTATTAAAGCATCACTGGATAAAGTGGACGCAACAAAATATTATGGGGACATGGTAAATAAGTATAACAGTCTGCCTACAACGTTTAAAAAACTAAATCCCGATTTGCCAGGCTATGTTACCGATAGGGCAACTTTTGCATTATTTGATCTTGTAGGACATGAAGAAAAAAACATCAGGCAAAATGTGACAGCCAGGTCAACGGATCTACTTAAGAAAGTCTTTGGAGCGAAGTGGTAAGCTTTGTTATTGTTTTTATACTATTATAAAAAACAGGATTACTAGTTATTAGTAATCCTGTTTTATTTTCCAACTGGTCCCGGCTATTTTGCCACACTGAAAATTTAAAAACTTACATAAAACATTCCATTCGTTAACGTCTCCGTGCTCCCCGAACCAAGTTTCAACTCTCCTTTAAAAGTCCCTTTTACATAAGAGCTTGTAATTTCTGTAATAGTTATGTTGACAGGATTGGTAGGGCTTCCATAATTGTTAGCCTGGTAAACACAAGGAACAATGACCTCGGTGCAATGTTTCATCATTACTAAAGGATTGCTGGCTACTTTTTCAGTATAACTGCCACTGGTAATCGTGGTTGGTCTTACTACAGTGAAACTTAAATTGGTTGTGGAGCCGGTTCTATAATTTCCCTCGATCTGAATTCCATATCCTCCGGTTACCTGTGGCCGGGTTGCTTTGGCCTGCACACTAAATGTGTAGGCTGAGCCACCAATATCTACTTTAATGGTACCTATTGGAATATTATCAACAGAATCTTTCTTGCAACCGCAGAAAAGAAAGACAGATAAGAATGCAATTAATATATTTTTCATAACTGTTGTTTTATTATCGTTTGGTATGAAACTTATTTTCTTCATCGGTTTTTTATTTAGTTTATTAATTTCTTTTTACATAAAACTCCCCGTCTGTAATATTTTTAGCAAGACCAGTGGCTGGGCTTATTTCTGAAGTAAATGAAAATGTTCCCTTTACTGCGTTTTTACTTACTTCTGAAATTGTAATACTGCCATTTCCATGCAAAGCAGAAGGCATAAAAGTGCCACTTGGGCCAGCATAGTATCCCTCAATACCGATATAAAGAGTAGCAGACCGGTTTTTATCGGCCTGGAAAGTATATGTAGTTGTCGCAATACTGGAACTTTCACTTATCAACATAAGTTTGATTGAATTATTCAGCCAGTTACCGGTTACTCTGATAGTTGGGTCAGCAGGCCCGGATATAGGTTCAGGTGTGTTGGCTGTTATATTGGATGTGCACTCAAAAGCGACACCATCCAATTTCCCTTTAAAGTAACTCTGAATCTGGGGGTCATTATTTTTACTGCATCCTGAAAAAAAACTGAGCAATAAAAAAAGTACTGTGATTTGCCTGGTAATTGATTTCATAAATAAGATTTATTGTATTTTTTGATTTGTCCTTTTAATGCTCCCGGAATAATTATTTCCTGATTTAATAAACTATTTTATTATTAGTCTTTTCATCAGGTCCCCCTGTAAGTCTCTGTACACTTCTTTTTTTCCACCAATAATAAATTTTTTCTTTGCCAGTTTACCGATAACAAAGCCGGTAATTGCACCGGTTAATCCAAGGGCTATGCCATCGGCTACAGCCTTTTCTTCAGCAGTCATAGCAAATGAATTTCCTAGTGCAATAAATACATCTGCAAATGTTCCTGTATAAGGCGCTACCGGATCATCGCCACTTGCATAACCCATAATAACACCTGTCAGAACACCAGTACCCAGCCCAATTAATGCTCCTTTCAAACCTGAATTTTTCTTTTGGGTTGATATCGTATTGATCTGTGATATATCAAAATTCAGGGCCGATATATTCAAATCTTTAGATTTGAGTTCTGCTGCGCTTAATTTTTTACGGGAGGAGGCAGGCAGGAGGTAAATATTATTATCATCAATTTTATATAACCACCCTTTTGTTTTACCACCATCCATGGTATGGATGATAGCATGATAAGGAACTATTTTTTTTGTGTTGGAGGCAGAGTCAGTTTGACCAAAGGCGGAAATAGCCATAGCTGAAAATGCGATAAGCAGTAACTTTTTCATAATTGTTGTTTTTTGATGTTAAATAAATCTGGACTAAACATACAATGCCTGCTTAGGGGTAAATAATTGAATTTTGCTTATGAGTTGTGATGATTATTAATAAATGCAACAGAGCAAGAATTGTCCTTTGATGGGATGTATTTGTTTGCAATAAATCATTGCATTTAGCTTTTGACTAGTGTTTTTTGCAAAAAACCTTTAAAATAATAGCCATGAAAGCTAAAACAGTATGTAAAAAAACCGGGGAATTAAAAAGACTTATTCAGGGAAAACACTCCAATATAGTAATACTACTCTTCTTCTTGGATCATCGGGTTTATAATCAGCGATTTTTGGATTGGGCAACTCATCACCTTTGCCTTCGAAGGTGAATAGGGTGGTTTGTATATTTTTACCTGGTTGGAAACGGGTGTCAAAATATTTTTTAAATAGACCAATTACTTCTTCAGCACGTAGACGGGAAAGTTCCTTATTCAATTCTTTATCCGATGCAGATGATTTGATCCTTGATCTCAGATCTTTGTATAAAGCTGTGCCTTCAGCAATGGAAGTGCCATCGGCAAAACCGTTTGCATTAACGATCAGTGAAAGGTCGTAATCAGGATATTTTTTGATGAAAGATTCGATCTCTTTAACAGCAGGCTCAAAAATCTTTGAAATATTTTGTTCCAGCGAAGCTGCTACTTTATACTTGCCTGGTTCAAAGATGATGTCCTCGTCAATTTTGATCACCAGTGAACGGCTTAGCAGGTCAGCTATCATTTCTAATTTACCGGCAGCTGCTTTTAATGTTTCATCTGTAAGTTCAAGGTTGTTACGGATAGCCGGCCAGTCTTCTTTATTCATCGTTGTTTTACCGGCCAGTATTTCATTTTGTGCCTGTATTTTATCGATCTCTTTTTTAGATATACCAATAAAGCGTTGGATACGTGCCGCGGTTGTATCGTCAATCTGGTTCTGTTGCGCCTTTTGCTGAACTGATATGCTTAGTGAATCCAGCGATTTTTCTTTAGCATCCAATTGCGCTTCTTTTTCTCTTAATTCTTCCCATTTGGTAGTTACTTTCTTCTGTGAAACGCAGGAAACAAAATATACATTGGTGAAAATAATAATGAGATAAAAGAACGTTCTGTTTTTGGACATAATATTTTATTGAGGAGTGGCTCTTTTAAAATTAGACAAGTTTTTAGCAGAAAACAAATTATACAACGGATAGTAGTACCTGCCACGCTTCTTTCACTTTATTTTCATCCAATAATTTTTTGGCATAGCTGTGTAATTCTTTCTCCATCTCATCAGGATTGATAGAATAATACTGAATAATATTTTTCAGGTGAGTATCATCAAAAGAAGGTTCTATCACGGGCATTTCATTTACATTGGCCAGTTGCCCGAGATTATTACCGGTAAGTATTTTACTGGTACGTACAGATTCGGGCAAGGCATCAATACCAATTCCTAGTTCAGTATTCGGTTTTGGCACATGAAATAGATTTGTTTCATCTACTTTACAATACCAGTCGCCACCCAATCTTGCTACGTGATTAATTTTTCGCTGATCTATCTTTTTATTTTCATCCAGTAATGAATCATCAATATGCATTCGCATTACTTCGCAGATAATAAGATTACCGGCTCCGCCTTCGGTGCCCAGCGGTTTCACCTCAATCACTTTGCATTCCAGTTGAACCTTACTTTCTTTTACCATCGGTGGCTTTACTAATGTAGCAGGTTCGGGAGTAAAACCGGCTTTTATAAACTCATTCGTTCCTTTCGGGTATTCGCAGCTGGATAACGAAGCCTGTTGTACCATATCATAGGTAACAATGTTGATCACAACTTCCGGTACTTCCAAAACGTTTTGTAATGTATGCTTGGTGGTATTATCCCTCACCCTTCTTGCCGGAGAAAAAATTACGATCGGTGGATTGGATGAAAACAAGTTAAAAAAACTGAAGGGGCTCAGGTTTACATTGCCTGCTTTATCAATGGTTGAAGCAAAACAAATTGGCCTTGGAGCAATTACATGCTGCAGGTAGTATTGTCTTTCGGCGGTTTTTAGATCTTTTAAATCAAGGATCATTGTTATCGATTATTTCTTCAGCTTCAATATACTCCAATCTGTTTCTTCAGCTATAATTGTGTTGCTCAATTTTCCTAATCCGTCAATTTCCATCTCTACCAAATCATTTGCTTGCAGCCATTGCTCAGTATAATCAGGGTTGTTTAGTTTTCCGGTTCCATTCAATTCTAAAAAACATCCTGTTCCAACAGTGCCGCTGCCAATCACATCACCGGGGTTTAGATCCACCCCATATGATGCCCGTTCAATGATCTCTGCAAATGTCCAATCCATATCACTTACACTTCCTTCACTCACCTGCACGCCATTAACCCAACATTTCATTTTTAAATTCCAGTTTTTACCTGTGTGATTTTCTTTGCAAGGCACAACAAGTTCTTCCAGTTCGTCAGTTGTTACCAGCCACGGACCGATGACGGTAGAAAAATCCTTTCCTTTTGCCGGGCCAAGATTCAGTAACATCTCTTCCATCTGCAATCTTCTTGCACTTAGATCATTCATGATCATAAGGCCACCAATATATTCATCCGCTTCTTCAGCTTTTATATTTCTTCCATGTTTACAAATAACGATCGCTGCTTCCAGTTCAAAATCCAGTTTTTCAAGATGATCAGGCATACATTTTATTTCACCCGGGCCCTGAATGCTGTGGTGATTGGTGAAATAAAAGATCGGGTATTGATCAAACTCCGGTATCATATCCACTTTACGGTTTCTTCTTGCTGCAGCCACATGTTGCCTGAAAGCATATCCATCACGACAGGAAGAAGGAAATGGTATCGGAGCGATCAACTCAACCTCACTTAACGGAATTCCTTTGTTGCTGCTTTTAGTTCCTTCCTTCATCATCAGGTTCCAGGCCTGGGCCAGCGGAAATGCATCTTCCCAGTAATTTAAAAACATACTCATTGTGTTTGGTAGTTCCGGGTGAATGCCCTCCATATCGTACACCAAATTATCAATCAGCACCGCCAATTGTTCATGTCCATCTTTTACATAAGTCACTAATTTCATCGTTACAGTATTTGTGTCGCAAGATAATATTTAAAGTGGATGGTGAATCGTGAATGGTCAATTGGCAATAAGAGACTTTAAAATTCACCATTCACCATTGCCAATTCACTTGTTTTTACTTTAGCTTTATACAAAATCACACAATGCGGTTTCTCAAATGGCTTGGTATCATATTGATTCTTTTGATCGTCGTTTATTTTTTCGGACCACAACCTTCCACACCAAAATACAGCAACCAATTACCAGCAGTACCCCCTGACGCAGCACAACTGGAAAAATATATTTCTGATCATGAAGCAAAACATAAACTGAAACCCGATAACGAAGCAAGAATTTTATGGTTCAATGATTCCACCAAAGAAAAAACTGAATACGCTGTTGTTTACCTGCATGGTTTTAGTGCTTCTCAGGAAGAAGGTGACCCTGTGCATTATGAGTTTGCCCGAAAATTTGGCTGTAATTTATATTTATCAAGATTAGCAGATCATGGAATCGATACTACAGAATCACTTGCCAACTTCACAGCAGAAAGATTATGGAACTCTGCTCTTGAGGCGTATGCAATAGGAAAACAGTTAGGCAATAAGGTGATCTTAATGTCAACCTCAACCGGCGGCACACTGGCATTAAAGCTTTGCGCTGAGTTTCCTGAAATAGCCGGCAACATTATGCTTTCTCCAAATATTGCTATTAACGATCCCAATGCCTGGCTCTTGAATAATCATTGGGGTGGACAAATTGCCGAACTGATAGAAGGCAAGCATCATACAATAAGTGACACAACGGCCATTTATGCCCGGTATTGGAATAATCGTTATGTAACAAGATCTTTAGTGCAATTGGAGGAGCTGCTGGAGTCAACTATGAAAGAATCTGTTTTTGAAAAAGTAAAACAGCCATCGCTGCTACTCTATTATTTTAAAGATGATGATCACCAGGATGAGGTAGTAAAAGTTTCTGCTATGAAAAGAATGTTTACACAGATCGCAACACCGGTCGAATTAAAAAGACAAGTAGCTATACCCAATGCAGGCAACCATGTTATCGGCTCTTATATAAGATCAAAAGACATTGAAGCAGTAAAAAATGAAGTATATAAATTTACTACTGAAATTTTAAAACTTACGCCAGTACAACAATAAAACCCGTTTTTTAAGCAATGTGTGCCAGGTATTTTCTGTTTATTTTTATTCTACTAGCCTTTTCATTTTCAAAGAAAAGATTTAAGGAGTCAAACCCTCCCGGAACGGTTCAGTTTAATGATACTTTATTTATAGACAAGTTTGAACTTGGAAATGTTCATTGGAGGGAGTACCTCTCTTACTTATCAGAGGTAAGGAAAGATGAAAATGTGTTGACCAGGGCAAGACCCGATACTTCAGTCTGGAACTCCGCCGGGTACTACCATGAATTGAGTGTAATCTATATGAGGCATCCGGGATATAATTATTATCCTGTTGTAGGTGTATCTTATGATCAGGTGATTGAGTTTTGTAAATGGAGAACCTTTATTGTAAATTTTGGATATTATCTGCAAGAAAACAAGTTTAAAGAGTTCAAAGAACATCTTCAGGATTCATTCCCAATTAAAGTTGTTTACAGGCTTCCGACAGAAAAAGAATGGGAAATGGTTGCTTCAGGAAAATTTGAAATTAAGAAATATCCTTATGGATATGACACAATCTATCGGAAATGGAAACGTAAATACTGGCCAATATTTAATTGCAATTACCCCGGTGAAACCATTAATGATAGTGCACTCAAACGACATTCTTATACGGTAGCAATAGAATCCTTTTATCCTAATTCATCAGGTTGTTATAATATGATTGGTAATGTGGCCGAAATGGTTTTGGAAAAAGGAATAGCAAAAGGCGGAGGTTTTGTTCATCCACTTGACACCTGTAAAATACCTATGCAGCAGATTTATACCAAGCCAGAAAGATGGCTGGGCTTTAGATGTGTGGCAATTAAAATAAAAAAGGTATTTAATTCTACACTAGCTCAATATCAAAACTGACCAATTGTTTAAATAACCTGATCCTGGCATCAATATCTTCTTTATTTATTTCTTTCAGCCTGTTAGGTCCAAATTTCTCAACACAAAAACTTGCCATTGCAGAGCCAACAATAATAGCAGTCTTCATGTTCTCAAAGCTGATATCTTTTGTTTTGGCTAAATAACCGATAAAGCCACCCGCAAAAGTATCTCCGGCACCAGTAGGGTCAAACACTTCTTCAAGCGGCAATGCTGGTGCATTAAAAACCGCATCGCCATGAAACAGCAAAGCACCGTGTTCTCCTTTTTTAATGATCAGGTATTTAGGCCCCATCTTCATAATTTCTTTGGCAGCCTTTACGATTGAGAATTGACCTGTCAGTTGCCTCGCTTCCGCATCGTTTACCAGCAACATGTCAACATACTTCAATACAATTTTCAAGTCAGCCATTGCCGATTCCATCCAGTAGTTCATCGTATCCATAATGATGAGCTTCGGTCTTTGCTTCAGCTCCTGTATTACGTTCAATTGAATTTTCGGCTGTAGGTTGCCCAGCATCAGGAACTCTGAGCCCTGGTAACTATCAGGAATATGCGGATCAAAATCGGCCAGTACATTCAGGTCGGTTACCAGCGTATCACGGCTATTCATATCTTCATGATAAGAGCCGCTCCAAAAAAAAGATTTTTTATCCTTTACTACTTCTACGCCGTCAAGCATAATACCTCGGCTGCGCATTTCATCCATCTCTTCTTGTGGAAAGTCGAAGCCAACGATTGAGATTTGCTGAACAGGTTTAATAAAATTTGCTGCTGCATATGCTGCATAGGTAGCCGATCCGCCAACTATCTGGTTTACTTTTCCGAAAGGGGTCTGAATGGCATCAAAAGCCATGGTGCCGACTACGATTAATGACATGATTTCAATTTAGTATTTAACTGGTTTCAACGGCCGCAAACCTACATGAAAATTGAATTCATAAGCGATAAAACACAATATTATTATCTTTGGCTATGTCAACGATTAAACGCAAAAAGGCCAGTCGCAAAAGTCTCATTCTGCAAAAGGCCGCAGCCATGTTCCGCGAAAAGGGCTATGCCGCCACCAGTATGCGTGACCTGGCTGATACTGTAGGCATTGAAGCCGCCAGTTTATACAATCATATCAAGAGTAAAGCAGAAATGCTGCAGGAAATTATTTTCCGTATTGCCAATGATGCTTATGTGCAGCTCGATGATCTCGAAGATGAAGGACTGTCGCCACTGCAAAAGATCGAATCTATTATGCGGTTTCATATAAAAATGAATGTTGAACGCTTTGAAGAATATCATGTGATGGTTACGGAGTGGATTCATCTGGAAGATCCTTATCTCGCCAATTTCACATCACAGCGTCGCAATTATGTGCAGAAGCTGGAAGCGATCATTCAACAGGGTATTGATAATAAAGAAATGCAACCCGTGTTGCCTTATGTTGCCGTGTTAAATATTCTTTCCTCTATTCGTGGTATAGAATTTTGGCACCGCAGCCGCAAAACCTATTCAGCCGAACAGATAGAAGAAAACATGGTGTCGCATCTGTTGAATGGCTTGAAGAAGTAATATTTTGTAATCAACCGCATTGCTACTATTAAACTTCTGTTGCGTCGCACTCTTGTACTGCATCAATGCTACTGGAAAGCGCAACCGAAACCTCATGAAATCAGTTTATGTCAATCCATTTTCACAAGCTTGTCATTAAAGAAATAAGAAAGGAAACCAGTGAATGCGTTTCTGTTTTATTTGATCTCCCCCAAACACTACAAAAAGATTTTCAGTTCAAGCAGGGACAAAGCCTGACCATGCGGACAATGATCGGCGGGGAGGAAGTACGCCGAACTTATTCATTATGCAGTTCACCGTTAGATGGGCAATTGAGAGTAGCTATAAAAAAAGTTGATGGTGGATTGTTTTCTTCATTTGCCAACGATAACCTGAAGTCAGGGGACCTGCTGGAAGTGATGGAGCCGGTTGGAAAATTTTATGTTGAACTGAACCCTGCCAATAAAAAGAATTATCTCGCCTTTGCATCAGGCAGCGGCATCACTCCTGTAATGTCGATCATTAAAACAACAATAAGGACAGAGCCGCATAGCAACTTTACTTTAGTGTATGGAAACCGTAGCCGTTCTTCTATTATTTTCTTTGAAGAGTTGGAAGGTTTAAAAAATACATTTATTGATCGCTTTAATCTTATTAATATTCTCAGTCGTGAAAGAACCGAAAGCCAGATCAATTTTGGCAGGATCGATATCGGAAAACTTACTGAATTAGAAAAGCTTGTTGATTATAAAAAAATGGATGAGATATTTATTTGCGGACCGGAAGAAATGATCTTTTGTGTGAAAAATTTTTTGGAGCAAAAAGAGATCAGCGAAAAGAAGATACATTTTGAGTTATTTACTACTTCGGGACAAAAGGCGACAAATGTCAAACGTCAAGCGTCAAATGTTTCAAGTGGCCCCGCAAGTAAGATCACTGTAAAAGTGGATGGAAGAAGTTTTGATTTTGATCTTCCTCTCAATAGCGATAAAACAATTTTAGATGCAGCATTAAAACAAGGCGCTGATCTTCCCTATGCCTGCAAAGGCGGCATGTGCTGCACTTGCAAAGCCAAACTCCTCGAAGGTGAAGTGGAAATGGATGTGCATTGGGGTCTTGAACATGAAGAAATTGAAAAAGGATATATCCTTACTTGTCAATCACATCCTAAAACAGAAAAAGTGGTTGTTGACTTCGACATCAAATAAACAACCATTGTTATCTTGTATTAAGAGAGTACGTATTTGAAATACTTTTTGAGATAAGACTATTAATCCACTTTCTTCATCTGTTTCCACGCCTGGTCTTTAAAAGCAAAAGCTGCATCAAAATTGGGATTGTCGGATAGAACAAACGATGTTCCATCGCCCCGGCTCCACGCATGATCATAACCTGATGTCATTTCGTACTTACCTGTTTCATCACGAAAGTTTTCCACCTCTCGGATGGTTTTTATAAAATCAGTATGCATTTTGTCCTGTGATGATTGTTTTGCTTCCCAGGTTCGCATCTGGTTGTCCATGTCTTTCAATCGTTGGTTGCCTTTCGCAATTGTCTGTTCGCCTATTTGTCTTGTTTGCTCATCCATCAATCTTATTTTTTCCCAATGCGCACGGTTTTTATCCTGTCTTACCTGCCGCCAGAAATTATTGATGGCATCGGTGTAAGCGATGTTGCTGCGCATACTGGCCATTATAACAGCAAACAACGATTTTGCTTTTTCTTTTTCCGCTGCAGGATACTTAAACACTGTCTTCTTGGTAATAGAGGTCGTATATGTTTTATCGTAAGTGCCATTATATGTATTGGCTATGGTAGTTTCATAGACCATGGTACCCAGTATCACAAAACCTTCCGTGCCATCCTTCCATTTCACTTCTGCATTCACTGCCGATGCGTAGCCCTGAACATCTGCGGCGCCATACTGCATCAATTCAGCTTTACCTTTATCAAACATTTTTTGAAGTTCTGTTACGACTGCACCGTTGGATTCCACTTTTACAATCTGCGGGTTTCCCAACTCCTGCATAAAACCACTACGCAAATATTGTTCAGCTCCGATAGGTTGGTTAAAAAGACAATATTGGGAATTACCCTGGTTTGTCATATTCCATTGCAATAATTGTTGATTTGTCATCCAACTTAGAATAAGATTTGGCAAAAACTCCAATGAATATTTATTATCAGCCGATGTTGCTTTGAGCCACGCATTGTTACCTGCACAAGTCTGACCCGGCATTGTCCACATCACTTCGCCCTGGTGTTGCCAGCCTTTTGGCAGCAACAGGCTATAAGCTTCTACGGGTTGTGTAAAGCCCTGGTTGTCCATCATGCGTACCCGATCAAACACAGTGTAGTCCTTTCCTTCAATAAAATTTTGCGCTGGTTGCTGTTCCGTTGTTCCTGGTTTTTTTTGCGTTGCCGTTGTTTGTTTATTTGAATTTGATGATTGTCCGCTGCAGCCAGCATGGAAAAGCTGAAACAGGCAAACAAACAGAATTAAGATAGATTGCTTTTTCATGTTGTTTATTTTTTGTGAAGCAGATCTGAATATTGAAGATATTTAAAAAAAAGGTGTGGTTGAATTTGATTTAAAATGACAAATATCATGGCAACTATATACCAGTTGGGATAAACTTCGAATATATTAAAACTAATGTTGTGAAAAATCGGGGGGTGGTGTTATAGAAGTTTGGTCTGAAATATTACCTTGATTAATCTTTCTTATCTCGATTTCTGATTGTATCGCTTTTAATTTCAGCTTACATTTTTCATAGTCTTCGCCTGTAATATTCTTAGTAATCATCTTTGTATAATCAGAAGTGACTTGCACTAATAAATCCATTAGCTGGGTACTATCCAATGTATGAAGCTCTTGCATAGATTATTAGTTATTTGATGACTTGTTGTGACAGCAAAAAGCGTACGAGGTTCGTGAAATGGTTATGAAACTTCGTCTTTTTTTGCCAAATCATTCCCTGACACCCGTTAGTTTTCTTTAAATTTGCTTTCTAATTCGAAAGCGATGCCTACACTTGATTTTGAAAAAATATTCCAGGACAAAATTGATAAGGAGAACAAGATTGAACCTAAAGACTGGATGCCGGATGCCTATCGTAAAACGAATATCCGGCAGATAAGCCAACATGCACATAGTGAAATTGTTGGCATGCTGCCTGAGGGTAACTGGATCTCAAGGGCTCCTTCACTAAAACGTAAAGCAATATTGATCGCAAAAGTTCAGGACGAAGCCGGTCATGGCTTGTATTTATATTCTGCCTGTGAAACTTTAGGTATAACAAGAGAAGAAACAATTAATGATCTGCATAGCGGTAAAGCAAAATACTCTTCCATTTTTAATTACCCTACAATTACATGGGCTGATATGGGAACGATCGGCTGGCTGGTTGATGGTGCTGCGATCATGAACCAGGTGATGCTTACAAGAACATCATATGGTCCATATGCAAGAGCAATGGTAAGAATTTGCAAAGAAGAAAGTTTTCACCAACGGCAGGGGTTTGAAATTTTATTAGTGTTAAGCAAAGGAACTGATGAACAAAAAGCAATGTGCCAGGATGCTATTAACCGTTGGTGGTGGCCGGCGTTGATGATGTTTGGGCCCAAAGATTCTGAAAGCACCAACAGCGACCAGAGCATGAAATGGAAAATAAAAAGAAAGACCAATGATGAATTGCGGCAAAGTTTTGTAGATATGTGTGCAGAGCAGGTAAAAATTTTAGGAATGACATTACCCGATCCGAAATTAAAATGGAATGAGAAGAGGATGCATTATGATTTTGGTGAAATAGACTGGAGCGAATTCTGGAATGTAGTGAAAGGAAATGGGCCTTGCAATAAGCAACGGTTACAGGCAAGAAAAGATGCATGGGAAAAAGGTGAGTGGGTGAGAGAAGCCGCTGCAGCTCATGCTGAAAAAAGAAAAGCAAAACAGAAGGCTGCTTAATTATTTTATTATTAATTATTGATTCATGAATATTCAAATCAGAAAACTCTATTACGGAGACATTCCGGAAGATAAAGCCGGAGGAAATATTGTTTCAAGTAATTCAAAGAGTGACTGGCCTTTGTGGGAAGTGTTTATCCGTAGCAAACAAGGCCTGGATCATAAACATGTCGGCAGCCTGCATGCAGCAGATGAGCAAATGGCAATTGAAAACGCAAGAGATGTTTATACAAGAAGAATGGAGGGAGTTAGTATCTGGGTGGTTGAATCAAAACATATTCATGCATCAAAGCCTGATGAAGCAGGGGAATTATTTGAACCTGCTGAGGATAAAATATATCGTCATCCTACTTTTTATGATCTTCCTGATGAAGTGAATCATATGTAATGAACAACCTTATTAATTATACTTTATACTTAGCAGATAATTCACTCATTCTCGGTCAGCGAAACAGTGAGTGGTGCGGACATGGACCGGTGCTTGAACAGGATATTGCTATTACCAATATTTCACTTGACCTTATAGGGCAGGCAAGAAATTTCTATCAATATGCTGCAACGCTGATCGGCAATGATGCAACCGAAGATTCATTAGCTTATTTACGAAAAGAAAGAGAATTTAAAAATTGTTTGCTTGTCGAGCAATCCAATGGTGATTGGGCACAAACGATCTTGAGGCAATATTTTTTTAGCCAGTATCAATACCTGTTATATCAACAACTCCAGCAAAGCAGCGATGAACAACTTGCAGCAATTGCTACAAAAGCTTTAAAAGAAGTTGCTTACCATCTTCGCTGGAGCAGTGAGTGGGTAATAAGATTAGGTGATGGAACAGAGGAAAGTCATAACCGTATGTTGAAAGCCGTTGATGAATTATGGAGATATACGGGAGAACTGTTTGTTCCTGCAGATTTTGAAAATGACGCCGGAGTTGATTTTAATAAAATTAAAGAGGAATGGTTTTTAAAAGTGAAGGAAGTGTTTGATGAAGCAAATTTATTCGTACCAGAAAAAACATTTATGCAAACCGGCGGTAAAGAAGGAAAACATACAGAATATTTAGGATATATTCTTACAGAGTTGCAATACATGCAAAGGACTTATCCGGGCTGTGAATGGTAAATCATGATAACACACTCAATAAATAAAAATGCTATCTATGCTTACCTGGAAGAGATAAAAGATCCGGAGGTTCCTGTATTATCTATTATTGACTTAGGAATTGTAAGAGATGTAAAAATGAATGATGGTGAAATTGAGGTAGTAATCACACCCACTTATACCGGCTGTCCTGCTATGGACATGATTGCTGCAACCATAAAAATCGAACTTGCTACACTAGGGTTTACTAAAATAAAAGTTACACAGGTACTTTCTCCTGCATGGACAACCGACTGGATGAGTGAAGAAGGAAAAAGAAAATTGAAAGAATATGGTATTGCGCCGCCCAATGTCAAACAACAGGTTTGTGATCAGAAATTATTTGCCGAAGCAGAAGCCGTTCAATGCCCCCTTTGTAATTCTTACCATACACATCGTATCAGTGAGTTTGGTAGCACAGCCTGCAAAGCATTATACCAATGTGATGATTGTAAAGAACCATTTGATTATTTCAAGTGTCATTAATATTTAATTTAGATTTGAATTAAATAAAGATTCATGTCATCTATTCTTTTTGAAATAAAGGACTCTATCGGAATCATTACTCTTAATCGTCCTGATAAACTCAACTCATTTAATCGTGAAATGGCTTTGCTGATGCAAGAGAAATTAGATGAATGCAAAAACTCAGCAATAAGATGTGTTTATATCACTGGTGCAGGCAAAGGGTTTAGTGCAGGACAAGATCTGGCAGAAGTAGTTGATCCGAACGGGCCGGGAATGGGAAAGATCCTGAGTGAACATTATAATCCCATTATTACAAGAATTAAAAATTTAGAAAAACCTGTAGTAGCTGCTATAAATGGCGTAGCTGCAGGTGCGGGGGCAAATATTGCTTTGAGTTGTGATATTGTTGTAGCGGCTGAATCTGCTTCTTTCATTCAGGCTTTTTCAAAGATCGGGTTGATACCAGATAGCGGAGGTACTTATCATTTACCAAGATTAATTGGCTGGCAAAAAGCAAGCGCATTAATGATGCTTGGCGAAAAGGTTTCTGCTCTTGATGCCGAAAAGATGGGAATGATCTATAAAATTTTTCCTGATGGAACATTTGCCGAAAATGCAATGCATATTGCTATCTATCTTTCCCAGATGCCGACAAAAGGATTGGCTTATACCAAACAGGTATTAAGTAAATCATTAACTAATTCACTGGAAGAACAACTAAAAACAGAAGATGTTTTTCAGCAATATGCGGCGAAGACTAAGGATTATGAAGAAGGTGTGAAGGCCTTCCTGGAAAAACGTAAACCCGATTTTAAAGGAGAATAATAACCGATATATGCCAACAATTCATGAAGATGTTGTTAACCACATGATGGAAAATGATTTTTTCAGTCAGTGGCTGGGTATAGAAGTGCTGGAGGTGAAAGAAGGATACAGCAAAATAAAAATGACCATCCGGAAGGAAATGGTAAACGGTTTTGGAATTGTGCATGGTGGTATCCCTTTTTCATTGGCGGATTCCGCTTTTGCATTTGCATGTAACAATAGAAATAACTTATCGGTAGCATTAGATACTTCTATCAATTTTATAAAACCGGTGCATGTAGGAGATATATTGACAGCAGAAGCAAAGGAATTACACAACGGAAGATCTACTGGCCTGTATCATATTTCTATTACAAATCAAAACAACCATGAAGTTGCGGTTTTCAAAGGACTTTGTTTTCGTACAGACAAAAAGTTGATAAGTAAATAGGTATATATTGTAATATAAGTTATGGAAAACAGCAATTTTGGTTTTGAAGAACTTGAATTGTGGAAGAAAGTGAGGGAATTTAAAATTGAAGTTTGTAAAGAGCGAGAAAATTTCCTCCAGAAGAAAAATTCAGACTCACAGATCAAACCATCCGTAGTGTAAGGTCTGTAAATGATCTTATTTCTGAGGGTCACGGAAGGTTTACCTGGCCCGATCAGATTCATTACTGTGTGCAGGCAAGAGGTTCTTTAGCAGAAACAATTAATCATCTGATTGATGCCTTTGATGATGGGTACATTACAGCGGAGAAGCTGGATTATTACAAGAGTAAAGGCAAAGAAATTGAACGAATGCTGAATGGCTACCTGAACTACCTTAGAAAAAGGAGAGATGAGCCAAAGCAAAGCAACTTATAGCCGCACTTTATTTACATTGTATACTTTTTTTACTTAACCATGATTTATCAATTCAAAAAATTTATACCTGTCATTCACGAATCCTCATTTATACATCCATTAGCAGCAGTAACAGGCAATGTCATCATCGGCAAAGATTGTTATATCGGCCCCGGCGCAGCACTCCGTGGCGATTGGGGTCAGATCATTCTCGAAGATGGATGCAATGTGCAGGAGAATTGTACCATTCATATGTTTCCGGGAGTTACTGTTTTATTAAAAGCCGGTGCACATATAGGGCATGGCGCAGTGATACATGGAGCAACGATCGGAAAAAACTGTTTAGTAGGAATGAATGCAGTGATAATGGATAATGTTATTTTAGGTGATGAATGTATTGTCGGCGCACTAAGTTTTGTAAAAGAAGGTGAAGTATTTGAAAACAGAAGCCTTATTGTAGGCAACCCGGCTAAAAAACTAAAAGAGGTATCTGATGAAATGATAGCCTGGAAAACGGAAGGCACAAAACTCTACCAGGCTTTGCCAAAAGAACTATTTGAAAGCCTGAAAGAAACGGAGCCCTTACGTAAAATCCCTGATTCACTTCCCATTCAAAGCGCAGATTATAAGCCCCGGAAAGGATAACAAGCCAGTTGTAATTTTTTTTCACCACGTAAAGGAATAGTTGTAACTTAATTCTTCGTTTTTAATCCTTTAATTAAATCAATTCGCCATGAGAAAAAGTTTACACACTGCTGTATTACTTACCACAACCTTATTAAGTTCTGCTGTATTCTCTCAATCCGCCGATCGTTTCGCTTATGCTGTTACCGATGTGCAAAAAGACGGTGCTGGCTGGAACTTCCTGCGTAAGATCGATTTTAAGTCAGGCAAGTTTTCCGAAGTTCTGCTTGATGGAAATAATTTTAACCAGGTAGCGTATGATGCCACTACCAAAACCCAGATCAGTCAATTCCCGGTAGAAGCGCAGTATCGGTTTAATACCCAACCTGCATTTAGCAGTGGTGTTGCTGCTATGGCTTATGACAGAAAAAACAATCGTATCTGGTATACTCCTATGTTTATTGACCAACTCCGTTATGTTGATCTTAAAACAATGAAAGTGTTTTATGTTACGGATAATGCATTGACCGGAATGGCCACAAAGAATAATGACCAAAGCAATATTGTAACAAGAATGGTGATCGCTGATGATGGAGACGGTTATGCACTTACTAATGACGGTAATAAACTGATCCGCTTTAATACAAAAAAAGCAATTATCACTGACCTGGGACCGCTTACTGATGATCCGAAAAACAACGGCGTTTCCATTCATAATTACTGCAGTAGCTTTGGTGGTGATATGATCGCTGATGATGATGGCAACCTGATCATTGTTTCTGCACGCAATACAGTATACAAAGTAAAAATTGAAACTAAAGTAGCTACGCTCCTGGGAACTGTAAAAGATTTACCGCAAAACTTTACTTCAAACGGAGTAGTTGTGAATGATGAAAACCAGATCCTGTTAAGCAGTGCCAGCAATGGAGATTCATGGGCTATTCTTAATTTATCAAACATGACAGCTACGCCTTACAAACCTGAAGGCGGTATCTGGCGTAGCTCTGACCTGGGCAATAGCAATATTTTACAAACAAGAAATAGTGCAACACCGGCGCAGGAAGTACTTACTAGAACAGATATAGCTGATGATAACCGCATCATGGTTTATCCAAACCCGGTAATGGATGATCAATTCACTGTTCAGTTCAGCCAGTTGCAGGCTGGTAATTATACAATGACATTAAATGATGTAATGGGCCGCCAGGTGCTGAACCGCAATATTGTTATCAATGGTGTGGAGCATGCTGAAAAAATAAATCTGAACAGGGCATCAGCAAGAGGTGTATATATGATCAAACTTACTTCTCAACAAAGCAGCAAAATGGTTTATACCAAAAAGATAGTAGTGCAATAAACCTAATCGTTAATTGCGTTACAGCGCCGGCCCCGTAAGGCCGGCGTTTTTTATTTCCTCTCATCTTTCCAAACTACTTTCACAAGTTTTGCTTTTTCTGTAAAATCAGTACACTTCATATCTCCTTTACCTGTAAAACCACCAGAAGGAGCGCAGATATAATTACAATTTTCATCAAGCAGGACATTGTAATTATCACAACAATCGCTGCTGAAGAGAAATGCCCGTTTGCCATTGTAATTGTATTCATTTACTTCAGCAGGAGGATTGAAACGAGGCACTTTTTTTAGAGAGTCGATTTTCGTTTGTATACATTTTGGAACTACAATTTCCGTATCCTCAGCTGTTTTATCCTGTTTTTTCTTTTTATCGCAGGTTTCGCTGGCAAAAATGGTAAATGATAGTAACAGCAATATTGTTTTCATCTGTATATTTTATTGTTTTTATGTCTAATTACATGCCGGTTGTTAAGCTGTGAAGGTATATTTTTGCCACTTCACAAGAAAACAGCGTTTTGGAAAAATCAAATTTTGTTGACCAGATAAGAATATTCTGTAGAAGCGGACATGGTGGTGCCGGTAACAAGCATTTTATGCGCAATAAATTTACCGCACTGGGCGGTCCCGATGGTGGTGATGGTGGCCGCGGGGCACATATTATCTTAAAAGGCAATAGCAATCTCTGGACCTTGTTGCACCTCCGTTATTATAAAAATGTATTGGCAGAAGATGGTGAAAAAGGCGGCAGTAATAACCGACACGGCCGAGATGGAAAAGACATCATTATTGAAGTACCGCTGGGTACTATTGCAAGAGACGAGGGATCTGGAGAAAAAGAAGTTGAGATACTTGAAGACGGGCAGGAAGTAGTCTGGATATCGGGTGGTAAAGGAGGGTTAGGCAATTCTCATTTTGCAACACCCACCAACCAGGCGCCTGAACATGCACAACCCGGCTTGCCCGGATCTGAAGCATGGAAAGTTTTGGAATTAAAAGTGCTGGCTGATGTGGGGCTGGTTGGTTTTCCAAACGCTGGTAAATCAACTTTGCTTTCTGTAATTACAGCCGCTAAACCGAAGATCGCTGATTATGCATTTACTACTATCACACCGAATCTTGGAATAGTTGAATACCGTGAGGGAAAAAGTTTTTGTATTGCCGATCTGCCCGGCATTATTGAAGGAGCTGCAGAAGGAAAAGGACTGGGCCATCGTTTCTTAAGACATATAGAACGCAATCCTGTTTTATTATTTTTAATTCCTGCGGATTGCGATGATCATAAAAAAGAATTTGAGATACTGGTAAATGAACTGGAGAAATACAATGCTGAATTATTGCACAAGCAATTCGTAATTGCCATCAGCAAAAGCGATATGCTGGATGATGAATTGAAGAATGCCATTGAAAAAGTTATGCCAGCCAATATTCCGCACTTGTTTATTTCATCTGTTGCAAATAAGGGTCTTACAGAATTGAAAGATCTGTTGTGGAAGACGTTGAATGAAAAGAAATAAACTGTTTACATCATTAATCTTTTTTCTGCTTTCTTTGTAAATGTTTTCGCCGCAAAATAAGATCATCATTATAGCTGCTCCATCTGGAGCCGGCAAAACTTCTATCACCAAACATTTGCTGAAAACATTTCCTGAGAAACTTGCTTTTTCCGTGAGTTGCGCTACCCGGCAACCCCGTAGTTATGAGCAGCACAGCACAGATTATTATTTTATGTCACCGGAAGAGTTTAGAAAGAAGATCGACAATAATGAATTTGCTGAATGGGAAATGGTATACGAAGGAAAATATTATGGCACACTAAAAAGCGAACTACAACGCATCTGGAATGAAAATAAAGTTCCGCTATTGGATGTAGATGTAAAGGGTGGATTGAATGTACAGGATCAATACCGAAATCTGACTTTATCGTTATTTATTGAACCGCCATCGCTGGAAGAATTGAGAAGAAGGTTAGAAAAAAGAGGCACCGAAACTCCTGAAAGCCTTGAAGCAAGGATCAGCAAAGCCTCTTTCGAGCTTTCCTTCAAGCCGAAATTTAATAAACCGATCGTAAATGATGATTTAGCAAAGGCTTGCAAAGAAGCTGAAGAAGCTGTCAGGAATTTTTTAGATACTAAGACGGGGATTTGATAAAAATTACCTTCTATTTTTAGTAAGCCTATTCGCAACCGCCAACTGCCATTCATTATCTTTACCTCATGTTTAACCTGAACCCGATCATATTTTTTGTCATAACCATTTTACTGATGGGTTTTTTCTCAGGGATTGAAATGGCCTTTTACAGCGCCAACAGGCTGACCATTGAAGTACGAAAAAAACAGGGCGGCATGTCCGGCCGTATTCTTGCACAGTTTGTTGAATCACCGGATCATTTTTTAGGCACCACATTGATCGGCTATAATATTTTTCTTATTTTTTTTAGTCTTATCCTCAGTTATGTGATGGAGGATTTTGTGTGGGAACGGTTTCATATTCAATCGGGCCTGGTGAAAGTGATTTGCGAGATCGCATTAGCTACTGTTGTTATTTTAATTTTTGCGGAGTTTATTCCCCGTGCCATTTTCCGTGCAAGAAGTACTACACTGCTTACCCGCTTAGCCATTGTTACTGATTTTTTTTACCAGATGTTTTATCCCATTGCAGCAGGCTTGATCAATTTAGCAGGCTGGATATTAAAATACCTTTTCAATATCCGCATAAATAAAAATAAAAAAGCACTTAAGCGGAGTGACCTGAAAAACCTGTTCCTTCAAAATGCAGATGATGAAGAAAAGCAGGAACGCAATACACAATTGCTGGAAAATGCACAGGAACTGCCAAGAATAAAAATTCGTCAATGCCTGGTGCCGCGAAAGGAAATTGTTGGAGCCGAACTGACCTCAACAATGCAGGACATAAAAAATAAGTTTGCTGAAACCAAGCTGAGCAAGCTGATCGTTTATGATAAAAATATAGATCACATTGTTGGCTATGTTCACCAGTTGGACCTGTTTAAAAAACCGGAATCGATCCAATCATTACTATTACCTATACCTGCGGTACCTGAAAGTATGAGTGCAGCAGATCTTATCAGCAAATTTACCCGGGAAAGAAAAAGTATAGCATGGGTAGTAGATGAGTTTGGTGGTACAGCCGGCATCATTACCATGGAAGATGTGCTGGAAGAACTATTTGGTGAGATAGAAGACGAATACGATACAGAAGAGTTTATAGAAAAACAAATTGCGGAAAATGAATACATCTTCAGCGGAAGGATGGAACTGGATTATATAGAAGAAAAATATGGATTGACATTTACGGATAATGACGCAGAAACTCTTTCAGGATATATCATCGGTTATCATGAAACGATCCCCCGACAGAAAGAACGCATCATCATTGATGATTACGAATTCGACATCATTAATGTAGGCGATACAAGAATCGAAATGGTGAAAGTGAAAAAATTAAAATAAAGGAAGTAGTAAGTGGCGGGAAGGAGAGATGGCAATTTTTCCTTTCTTGAATGCTCCATAAATCGCTTTTGCAAATTCAATTGCATATTTTCCGTCGCCATGCAGGCAGATCGTTTCTGCTTTTAGCTTTATTTTTTTTCTGGATGCAGTAGTTACTACTCCATCATTAACCAGTTGCAAAGCTTGTTGAACGGCTTTATCTATATCTTCTATTACAGCACCGGTTTGAGAACGGGGCATCAGGCTTCCATCATCCATATAAGATCTGTCAGCAAAAACTTCATTACAGGTTTTTAATCCAATTTTTTCTGCTTCTTTTATTGAATGACTTCCACTTAATCCGATCAAAGTAAGTTCATGATTAAAATCTTTAACGGCACGGGCAATTGTATTAGCAATCGTTTTATCTTTTGCTGAAAGATTGTATAAGGCGCCATGTGGTTTTACATAATGAAACACAGTATTAAGGTTCACAGTAATTTCATCCATGATAACTAATTGCTGGGTTATTAATTCATAAATATCCGCAACATCTAAATTCATCTCTGTCCTGCCAAAATTTTCCCGGTCTAAAAATGAAGGATGTGCACCAATGGCAACTTTATGTTTGATACATAACTCAACGGTATTCCAAATAGTTTTTTCATCGCCTGCATGATAGCCGCAGGCAATATTTGCGGAGGATATAAAAGGCATTATCGCTTCTTCATTGCCGATACCTTCTCCCAAATCACAATTGATGTCAATGGTTTTCATTTTAAGATATCCTGTAGTCTGAAATTACAAGCATTTTTCAACTGCTGCAAGTGTAGCTTTTGTTTCATCATCAAACTCTCAGCAATTGCCTGATTTACGATAGTAAATTTTATAGCCGAACCAGGTTGTTTTTGCGCAAGCTTTGGCAAGTGCGCAGAAATAACATGGGCAATGCGGGGATAGCCACCGGTTGTCTGGCTGTCTGCCATCAGCACAATCAACTCGCCATTTGGCAACAACTGAATGGTGCCTGAATTCACTGCAGCAGATACCAGTTCTATATTATTTTCCGAAATAAGTTTATTGCCACTCAGTCTGTATCCCATCCTGTCTGATGATAAAGCAACTTGGAAATTATTATTGCAAAAAATATTCCTTGATTGCTCAGCTAAATAACTCCACTCGTTTCCGGGCAATACAAATATTTCTTCATCACCCGATTCATCTGTAAACGGTGCAGCCCGCCAATGCAGTTTAATAATATCTGCATCTTTCAATCTTTCGTGACAAAAATCTTTATTGAATTCAATACAATCACCCCGCTGTAATTTTCTTCCTTCAAAACCGCCGGCAACTGCTTTCAAATTAGTGCTGCAACTATTAAGCCATGGTGTTATTTTAAAACCACCATGTATAGCGAGATAACAACATTGCCCTTTTTTATTTTGCGGAAATTGGATCACAGTATTTTTTTTCACCATTACGGGGCGACCAGTTTTTATTCCATCGCCATTTATCATAGGTGAAAAATTTGCACCGGTAATAGTGATCAATGCATTTTGTTCAAACAAAATATCAGGGGATGGAAAAAAAATTTCAAGAACTGGCTCATTCAGTTTATTTCCTATCAGTAAGTTGGCTGTTTTCATGGCAAACTTATCCATTGCACCACTGGGATTGATCCCGAGATGCTGATAACCATACCTGCCTTCATCCTGTATGGTATCAAGTATTCCCGGCTTTAATATCTTCAAACTCATCTTTGGTAATAGAATAGAATTGAACAGAATCTCCTGCGCTCAATAAAGTCAGCTGATCGTTTTTTTTATTAAAAAGTTCTAAGGGAGTACGGCCGATAATTTGCCAGCCGCCCGGAGAATCCAAAGGGTAAATTCCTGTTTGCCGGCCAGCAATGCCTACACTGCCTGCTTTCAACATTTCAGGTTTTGGTTTTCTTGCATAACTTATTTTTTCATCTACTTCTCCCATGTATGCAAAGCCGGGAAGAAAACCGAGCATAAATACTTTGTAGGCTGTAGAAGTATGAATACTAATGACATCCTCAGCAGCAATTCCGTTTGCCTCAGCAATTGTTTTAATATCAGGTCCAAATTCTTCAGTGTAACAAACAGGGATACGCATATTATTTCCAGCAGAAACTTTTATTTCAAATCCTTCGGTTATCATTTGCTCTACCTGTTGCTTCATCCATTCAAACACGGTTTGATCAGGTTCTTTGCATTTATTAGCTTCAAAGAAATTATAATGAATGGTAAGAGAACTGTATGCGGGTATAGCTTCCTTCATGGCAGCTAGTGGCCGGTTGGTTAAATGATGAAACAGGGAAATAACCTGCTCATTGATGCCGAAGTCAATCACATTTCCAAAATCAATTGTCAATGCCGAATCCCCCAGCGGAAAAATGGTATAAGATGGCAAGCCCTGCATAATAATTTCATTTGAAGATACAGACTTAACTTTACAGTTCATGTCAAGGCTAAACAGAAACGATACCATCAATCTTTTTTCGAAACTTACTCCAAACCGTGCCTGGAATGGGATAAGGGTACTAAGCAGTTATTATATCAGCAAATGGTTTAAAAAACCTGTGCAGTGGGGTTATCCGATTTCTATTTCATTTGAACCAACCACCAGTTGTAATCTGCGCTGCCCGGAATGCCCCAGCGGGTTAAGAGCATTTACACGGCCAACGGGTATGTTGCAACAAAATTTTTTCAAAGACACGATCGACCAGTTGGCTAAAGAACTCTGGTATCTTGTTTTTTATTTCCAGGGAGAGCCTTATCTCAATCCCGATTTCCTGGATATGGTAAAATATGCTTCATCAAAGAAAATTTATACGGCTACCTCCACGAATGCCCATTATCTGAATGATGCAAATGCAAAACGGACTATTGAAAGTGGGCTTGACCGTTTGATCATTTCAATAGATGGAACTACGCAGGATGTGTATGAACAATATCGTGTAGGCGGAAACCTTAATAAAGTGATTGAAGGAGCAAAGAATATTGTGAAATGGAAAAAAGAAATGAAAAGCAAAACGCCGTTCATTGTTTTCCAGTTTTTGGTTGTTAAGCCGAATGAACACCAGATAGATGAAGTAAAAAAACTTGCAGATGAAATTGGTGTTGATGATGTCTGGTTTAAAACAGCGCAGATATATGATTTTGAAAACGATCCTAACCAGTTAATTCCCTCAATTGATAAATTCAGCCGTTATCGCAAAACAAATAAAGGCTATGAATTCAAAGGAAAACTCGCCAATCACTGCTGGCGCCTCTGGCATGATCCCGTAATAACCTGGGATGGTCTTGTTGCTCCCTGTTGCTTTGATAAAGATGCTCAGCACAAATTGGGCGATTTAAAAACAAAATCATTTAAAGAGATATGGAACAACGGTGAGTATAAAAAATTCCGCACCGCATTGTTAAGCGGAAGAAAAAACATTGACATCTGCAGCAATTGCAGTGAGGGAACAAAAGTCTGGGAATCTTAACAAATCCTTACCGGCCAATTATTTCATCGTAGATAGAGGTATAAAACGAGGAAAAACCTTCCCAAAAATGGCGGAATGATTCTACTAATACTTTCATGGTGTTTGCAGTTGAATTGGTAATTGAAATTACGGTGGTTTCCGTATTCTTCGCAAAAGATTTTCCCACAAGGCTGAATATCTGGCACAGTTTTTTTAGGGTTGCAACTGTTAAATCATAAAAATTACGACTATGCTAACATACTCAATTACCGATATGGGAATAGAAAAAGACATCCACCAGGAAAGCTTCCGGAATGATTTTCATCGTGCCTATGTAAACCTTTTTTATACATATGGCTGGCTAATGGAAAGAGTGAAAAAGGTTCTAAGCAAATCGGATATTACTCCGCAGCAGTACAATATTCTCCGCATATTGAGGGGTAGTCACCCCACTCCGTTATCAACCTTACAGATCCGCGACAGGATGCTGGATAAAATGAGTGATACAAGCCGCATCGTGGATCGGCTGGTGGCTAAAAATCTTGTTTCCAAGAAAACAAACGACAACGATAAAAGACTTGTCGATGTAACGATTACAGAATCCGGCCTTGAGTTGCTGGTAGCAATGGATGAAAAAAATGATGAGCTGGATTCAATACTTGAAAACCTGAACATCGAAGAAGCTATTCAGCTTAATAATATGCTGGATAAAATAAGAGAGAAGAAATAATTTTTATTTACCAGCCCAATAACCCTGATTAGGCACCTGTTGTGTCACACTCTTGTAGTGCAGCAAGTCTATTCATCATTCATTAGCTACACCCGTTTTTATCAATACTCTTTAATAACTTCATCATTCTTTATGTTCAATTAGAATGATGAAGTTATTTTAGCGCAGCTACCATCACAGGAATTCCCCAAATTGCGATAATTGAGTAATTACCAGCTAAAAAATGAATCAATTATCTTTGCTTTCAATCTAAAATCTTAATTACTCATGCCTGGTTTTGAACTTTGGGGCGCCGAAGAACGCAAAGAAGTAAATGATGTATTGGAAACAGGAATCCTGATGCGCTATGGATTTGACGGCCCACGCAAAGGGATCTGGAAAAGTAAAGAACTGGAGGAAGCTATTTGCAAAACATTTGGCAGTAAGTACGCACAACTTACTTCAAGCGGCACATCAGCATTAACGACAGCAATGGCAGCGTTGGGTATCGGTGCAGGCGATGAGGTTATCATGCCTTCATTTACTTTCGTCGCAAGTTTTGAGGCCGTATTAAGCGTCGGAGCCATTCCTGTAATGGTGGATGTGGATGATACACTGACATTGAATCCAGATGCTGTAAGAAAAGCGATCACTCCAAATACAAAATGCGTGATGCCGGTACATATGTGTGGCAGTATGGCTGATATGGATGCGTTAGTTTCAATTTGTAAAGAACATAACCTGATCTTATTGGAAGATGCCTGCCAAAGTATTGGTGCAAGTTATAAAGGAAAAATGCTTGGCACTATTGGCGCTGCAGGCACATTCAGTTTTGATTTTGTAAAAACAATTACCTGTGCCGAAGGTGGTGTGGTAATGACGAATAATGAAGAAGTATATGTAAAATGCGATGGATATACCGATCATGGCCATGATCATAAGGGTGTCGACCGTGGTGCCGACCTGCATCCTTTTATTGGATATAATTTCCGCATATCAGAATTACATGCAGCCGTTGGTTTAGCACAAATAAGAAAGCTGGATAAGTTTCTTTCTATTCAAAAGAAGAATCAAACGGCGCTAAAAAATATTTTATCACAGCTTCCGGAAGTTTCATTCAGAAGAATACCCGATCCGGCGGGAGATAGTTGCACTTTCTTAAGTTGGTTTTTACCCACTGAGGAAATAACAAAGGCAGTTGTTTCCGAATTAAAAGCACAAGGAATATTAGCAGGTAATTTTTACTGGTTCGATAATAACTGGCATTATATCCGCAAATGGGATCACTTAAAACAAAACATAACGCTAAATGCATTAAGTGAAGCACAACATGCCGCAGTTCTTCAACATGCTAATAAAGATTTCAGTGCAAGTGATGCAATAATGAGCCGTTGTATTTCCTCCGCCATCAGTTTATTGTGGACGGAAGAGCAGATCAAAGAAAAAGGAGAGAAGATCGTTGAGGCAATAAAAAAGGTATTGAGTGAAATGTCGGTGACTCACTAACTTTTTAACTGGCTAACAATATCGTTTACATGCTTTTCATGTAATACCTGGTGGCCGCTTTCAATTACTGATACATTGCAATGCAGTTCAATTCCTTTGCGGAATTTTTCTCCATGTTCAGGAAGAATAATGCGGTCATGTTTGCCATACACTAAACGAAATGGTGTTTTATGTTTTAATACCATCAATCTTATTTTTGAAAGCTCTGGACTTAAGTTTCTAAATGTGATCCAGCGGTTATATAGTTCATGTCTTACAGTTTTATTATCGATATAATATTTCACAAACTTGAAGACACTGTTATTTACAATGCCTATTGATTTAAGTATTTTGAGAAAGCCAAAAAACCAACCGGGGTTTTGCATCGTAAAATAAAACAGCTTTCTTCCGGCCCATGTTTGTGTGCCCAGCCAATACCAAAAATTTATTTTCAATCCATCAGGTGCAAGCAGCACAACTTTTTCAATCTTACCAGGCATGGCTTGGTAAAGACTTAATGAAATTCTGCCACCAAGACTGAAACCAAGAAGGATGGGTTTATAGTTCAGGATTTCTTTTTTATCGTTATCGATGGCGAGAATGGCATCAGTAATTTTCTTCAAATCTTCGCATTCAAAATTCAATCCCTCATTCCACTCCGTCTCGCCATGAAAGGGCAGGTCAATTGCAAAAAAACTGAATTGCTGATCTGCTGGCTGTTCCAAAAAACTGAAATGTCTTCCGGATTCACCATATCCATGAAAGCAAATAACTGGCTGTAAACCGCTTCCAAAGCGGTACCAGCTAACCTGGGAATTTTTATAAGTAAGAAACCGATGTTCCAATAGAGTTCACAGAATTTATTCAAAAAATATTTGGCTTCTTCAAAGTTATAGCTAATTTTGGATAGTTGTATAAACAACTATATGCCAAACAACCAATTTAAAAAAGGCGAACTCTACAGTTTTGTTACGGGCAAGGCATCCACCGCTATTGCACGAAGATTGCAGAAGAAATTCAATAATGCCAGCCTGAACATTACAATTGAGCAATGGAGTGTGTTGTATCATTTATGGAAACAGGATGGCATCAGCCAGCAGGAATTATGCAATGCAACATTCAGAGATAAACCGAGTATTACAAGACTGGTTGATAATTTAGAAAAACTGGAACTGGTAAAAAGAGTAGCATCTGAATCGGACAGGCGCATCAATAAAATATATGTAACAAAACATTCTTTAAAACTGCAGGAACAAACGATGGAGCTGGCAGAAGAAACTTTGAATGAAGCTTTGGAATCTGTGCCTGCTGATAAAATTGATGTCTGTAAGGAAGTGTTGCAGGTGGTGTATGATAATTTGAAGTAACCCCCTGTCCCCCTAAAGGGGAAACTTAAGTTGAATAGTTCTTCTTATAGCAACATTTAAAACAGGATGTGTTGAGTATGCAGAATAGAATTATGGAACGTAAAAGTGTGCGACGCAACAGACGATGATAGTAGTAATGCAGTCGACTCCATAAACATTAGACTTTAAACTCTTAAACTTTTTAAACGTATAATCATGAGCACCGAAGTAAAAAAATCAGCAGTACTGAAAGGCGGCGAATGGCTGATCAAAGAATCAGTTCCATTCGAAACTTTTACACCGGAAGATTTTGTGGAAGAGCAACTGATGATAAAGGATATGTGTAACCAGTTTCTCGATAAGGAAGTGTATCCCAATATCGAACGTATCGATAACCTTGAGCCGGGATTAATGAAAAGCCTGGTAGCAAAAGCCGGCGAACAGGGTCTTCTTTCCGTTTCTTTTCCAGAGGAATTTGGTGGGTTGGGTAAAGATTTTGTAACATCAACTATCGTAAATGAATTTCTTGGTGCTGGTCATTCGTTTTCAGTTGCTATTGCTGCACACACAGGTATCGGTACATTGCCCATCTTATATTTCGGTACGCCGGAACAAAAACAAAAATATATCCCTAAACTGATTACTGGCGAATGGACAGGAGCTTATGGTCTTACTGAACCTAACAGCGGTAGTGATGCACTGGGAGCAAAGACAACTGCTAAGCTGAGTGAAGATGGCAAGCATTATATCCTTAACGGACAGAAGTGCTGGATCACCAATGGTGGTTTTGCTAATGTATATACTGTGTTTGCAAAAATTGATGGTAAAGATTTTACAGGCTTTATTGTTGAAAGAGGAACAGAAGGATTTACACAAGGACCTGAAGAACATAAAATGGGTATCAAAGGTTCTTCAACTGTGCAGTTGTACTTCCAGGATTGTAAAGTGCCGGTTGAAAATTTATTAGGTGAAGCTGGAAAGGGTCACAAGATTGCATTTAATATTTTAAATATCGGAAGATTGAAATTGGCTGCAGCTGCATTAGGAGGTTCAAAACGCAGTATCACTAATTCAATTGAATATGCGAAAACAAGAGAGCAGTTTCAACAGCCGATTGCAAATTTCGGTGCAATAAAATTCAAGCTGGCTGAAATGGCCATTCGTGTATTTGTTTGTGAAAGTGCTTTATACAGAACAGCGCAGTGGATCTCTGATAAAGAGCATGAGTTATTTGCAGCAGGTAAACCTTTTAATGAAGCAATGTTAGGTGGCGCTGAAGAATATGCCATTGAATGTGCCATGTTGAAAGTAGATGGAAGTGAAGCCCTGGATTATGTAGTAGATGAAGGTGTGCAGATACATGGAGGTAATGGTTTCAGCGCTGAGTATAATGCATCAAGAGCTTATCGTGATTCAAGGATCAACCGGATCTATGAAGGCACGAATGAAATTAATCGTTTGCTTACGCTGGACATGACTTTGAAAAGAGCGATGCAAGGAAGATTGAACCTGATGGGTCCCGCAATGGAAGTTTCGAAAGAGCTGATGAGCATTCCTGATTTTGGCAGCGATGAGGATACACCGTTTGCAAAAGAAAAGAAACTGATCGCAAATCTTAAGAAAGCAATATTGATGACATCCGGCGCTGCTGTGCAGAAGCTGATGATGAAAATAGACAGCGAACAGGAAATACTAATGAATATTGCTGATATGGCGATCCATACTTACAATGCAGAGAGTGTATTGTTGCGTGTAATGAAAATGGTTGATAAGAAAGGTGAAGCAGCATGCGGCATCCAGCTTGATATTATGCGCACATACCTGTATGATGCTGCCGATGCTGTAAACAAAGCCGGTAAGGATGCGATCAATTCATTTGCTGATGGTGATGAGCAAAGAATGATACTCCTGGGATTGAAACGATTTACAAAAGCAGAACCATTTAATTGTAAAGATGCAAGAAGAAGGATCGCTGATAAATTAATTGCGGAATCCCGGTATTATCTCTGATGGATCAAAACCGAATAGATCGTCCAGGGACCTGGCTTTTTTCCTTTTGGAGTTATCTTTATCGGCTTCATATAAAACGGCCAGTTCTTTTCTCATTACCTGCACTTCCTCAATTTTGCGCCATCTTAAAACCTTTTTGTAAAGACCTACACTCATGCAGCTGACTGAGAATATTGTTAAAAGGCAATAAACAATATAAGCATCAATCATCGGGTTAGTTTGCAATACATAGTAAATGAGGTAAACAAACATATATGCGGAGTAGCTTGCAGCTAATGCACCCGAGATAAGTGTTTTGCCATTATCACTCCCTCTACGACGGAGATTGATTTTTGAATAGTATATGAAATACCGGATACTAAGGATAAGACAAATTAATAAGGAAGGACCTAAGCTTATCCGGATGGTCGTATTTGTGAAACCTGTTATTGATAGTACAGTGAAATTATAAATGAGTAGTGCAGCAGCCAGTCCTTTAATTGTTTTTTTCTCCCTGCTGTTATAACCAAGCAATATCATAAAGCAGAGCATCAACGGACCATCAAGGAGGTTGTTAAGAATCGCTGAAATCCTTATTACCTCTGAACTCACCTTTACGAATTCAATTGTCATAAGATTGAAAACAAAAGTGGTCAGGTAATAGACCATTAAAAAAGCATATGTTTTTTTCGTCAACAACCGTGAGAAAAGAATAATAGTGATGGGTACAATGAGTGCAATCGTTGTCAGTAGGTTTAAAAGGTAGATCAGGTTCATTGGGTCAATGGTTTTCCTAGGGTTAGCGGTAAAAAGGCCGCCCGATTTAATTACAATATTAACGACTTGAATCAGCTAGTTATATATCTGGCCACCTGTTTACAGAAAATCTCAGGAAAAATGCAAACGATGGATTGTAGTTTTACGTAAAGCTGAAAGATATTTTCTTTGCATACTGGAAGGGGGAACTACTATAGCTCTGAACCTTGCTAACAACTTAATCATCAACTAAATTAAAAACATTATTATGTCAGTACTTGTAAAAGAATTCAATGATTACCGTGCCCGAATGAATGAGGTTATCCTTAGCAAAAACAACCTGGTAATGAAACGCCTCTGGAATCTTGACACTAATACTTATGAAGAAGGCGCTATCGATAAAAAAACGAAGGAAATGCTTGGTCTTGTAGCAAGTATGGTGCTCCGTTGCGACGACTGTATAAAGTATCACCTCGGTAAGAGTCATGAACTGGGAATAACAACCGAGCAGATGTATGAGATCTTTGCCGTAGCCAATATTGTAGGAGGTACAATTGTAATTCCACATACCCGCCGGGCGGCTGAGTATTGGGAAGAGCTGGTGAGCAATGATTAAAGAACAAAGAATGGTGCTCAGGAGTGGTTGTAGGACCCAACTCAACCTTCATGATTTTTTGCTTTTTGTTCAACATTCTTTTCCTTGTTCCTTGTTCGATATTCTTTAAATTTGCTATCCAAATAAACAGCATGAGTTCTGCAGCAACAGCCCCCGTTTTAACAGCCAAAGATTTTGTAACCGACCAGGAAGTACGTTGGTGTCCCGGTTGTGGTGATTATTCTATCCTTGCACAGGTACAGAAAATAATGCCCACTTTGGGAATTCCTAAAGAGAATATTGTTATCATTTCAGGTATTGGCTGTAGCAGCCGCTTTCCATACTACATGAATGTATATGGTATGCATTCGATCCATGGTCGTGCTACTGCAGTAGCCAGCGGGTTGAAAGCTTCAAGACCAGAACTCAGTGTTTGGATCGTAACAGGAGATGGAGATGGATTGAGCATCGGAGGTAATCATACAATTCATTTATTGCGCAGAAATTTTGATGTAAATGTGTTGTTGTTCAATAACCAGATTTATGGTTTAACGAAAGGTCAATACTCTCCAACATCAGAAGTGAATAAGGTAACGAAGTCAACTCCGTATGGAAGCATTGATCATCCGTTTAATCCATTAGCATTAGCATTGGGTGCTGATGCAACATTTGTTGCGAGAACAATGGACCGTGATCCCAAACATTTGCAGGCAATGCTGCTAAGGGCACAGCAACATAAAGGCGCATCGTTTCTTGAGATATACCAGAACTGCAACATCTTTAATGATGGTGCATTTGAAACTTTTACAGAGAAAGGAACAAAAGCAAATGAAGTATTATTTCTTGAGCAGGGCAAACCATTTGTGTTTGGTGCAAATAATGACAAAGGAATTAAGCTCGATGGCTTTACTCCGAAAGTTGTAAACTTCAGTGATGGCTTTAGCGCAGATGATTGTTGGGTACATGATGAAAAAGATGTTTACAAAGCACAGATCCTTGTCCGCATATTTGATAATCCCTCAACAGAAGGTCATTTGCCAAGGCCATTCGGCGTATTTTATCAAACAGACCGCAGTTGCTATGAAGATATAATGGCGATGCAGATCGAAGAAGCCATCGCAAAAAAACCTGCTGATCTGGATAAATTACTTAAAGGAAATGAAGTGTGGGTGATAAATTAAACTCAAACAAGCTGTAACTCTTTTTCTGCGGCAGCCTTGCTTTTCTTTTCTTTCCAGCTATACCATTTTTGAGGCATTGTTTTTTTCAAAAGCGTATCGATGTTACGCATAGCTGCAATATTCCATAGCCCCTTTACTTTTTTAGCCAGCGAAGGATGCATGGCCCGAAGACTCATAGCAAATCCACTTTCAAGATATTCCATATGATGCCAGTAACCGCCAGGCATAAACAAGGTGTCTCCATGCTCCAGCACACCTTCAAAACCATTGGCCAGTTTTACAGCCGGGTAATTTTCATAATTTAATTTACTCCGGTTGGTGTCATTATAGTTACTGAAGTCAGCAAGACATAATACTTCAAATGGTTTACGATAGAGTTTATGCTGCTCCGTAAAAGGAAACAGGAGGACTCTTTTTTTGCCAATGAACTGAGTATGCAAAATATGAGAGAGGTCAATATCGAAGTGCATATGTGTAATGCTGCCGGCGCCACCAACAAATAGCATCGGGAATTTTTTGACAAATCCCTTCATGTATTCATCAGGCCAGTTAAAATCTGCTGTTAGCTGCGGTGCATGGTTAAAAATATTAAACAAGAAAATGCGTAGCTCTACCGGGCCTTTTTTTACCATATCCAGGTACTCGCCAAACTTCATGTAGGCATCAGCTTTATTGATTGGCGTATAAGCATCGCTTTTAACATTGTTATATACGCCGACTTCCTGTTCACCTACAATGGATTTAAAATAATCCCAATCCCATTTTTCTTTGGCAACCTGGATGTGTTTGAAATTCTTTATAATACAGGGAAGCTGTGGAAGATAAAAATCCCGCTTAAAACTTTCTGCATCAGGTGCATCAAGAACAGGTAATGAGCGAAGCTGCATGAACTAATGTTTTTGGTTTCGGTGATGAAGACAAAAATAGTAGATAAAGATAAATGGAAATGTATGGGAATTGATAAAAATAAAACGTCCCTTTTTGAGGGACGTTTTGCACTACTGCACAAATTCTTACATGATTTATAGATAACTGACAGATATTATATAACCCGGCGATTCATCTGGTGGCGGCGCTGCATCATTTTACGGTGCTGCTGCATTCTGCCCTGCACCCCCGCTCTTTGCTGCGGCATGGCCCGCTGGCGCATCATTCGTTGCTTCATCATGCGATGCCTCATCATTTCATGCCTTTGGTTCATCATACGAGGCTGTCTGAACTGATCACTCCTGTTATGCTGCATTCTCTGTTCAACTCTGGGTCTTTGGAGACGCTCTGTTTTTTGATCCTGCGCTGTGGCAGAAATGGTAAACAAGGCAAAAACCAGGGAAAGGGCTAATACTTTTTTCATAATTCAAATTTTAGTAGTTACATAGACGATTATAAATACTCAAGGTTTAATCTTTAAAAGACCGGTATGTGCAACATTCAGTTATATTAAGTTGTCAGTTAATAAACCTCTGTGTATGACGGCGAAACAATCTATAACCTTCTGCCTGGTAGCTATTGTTTTTATCATTAATGCCTGTTGTAAAGCAGGATGCATTAACAGAACTGTTAACATTAGTTTTTACAAACTTAGAGCCAACAATGCCGACTCCATAAGTATGATCAGTTATGTTGCAGGTTCAAACTATACCCAACAGGTCGACAGCCATTTTATTCATTTGCCTGTAACTACCAATGATACCAGCTATTCAAGGTTATTTGAAACAGTCTTTGCTGAACGTGACTGGAAAATTATAAACCATTCGCTGCATACAGAATACCGCCTGAATGATTTTGAAATAGAAAAAGTTTTTATCGTTCGTTCTTATTCATTAAATGGCAGCAGAAAAGGTGGTGACTTTATTGAAATAGAATGATCAGAGATCGATATCAATCTGTAATGACTGGCATTGAAATGATTTACGGTGTAATTCAGTCAAACCATATTTTGCAATAGCATTCCGGTGTGCTTCTGTGCCATAGCCTTTATTATTAGCCCAATTGTAGTACGGGAAAGATTCATGCATTTGCAGCATATATTCATCCCGGTAAGTTTTAGCAAGGATACTTGCGGCCGCGATGCTTGCGTATATAGCGTCGCCTTTTATGATGCATTGATGCGGTATTCTTTTGTATTTAATAAAACGGTTTCCGTCGATCAGCAGTAGTTGTGGTTTTTTCTTCAAACTATCAAGTGAAAGATGCATGGCTTTGAAAGATGCACGGAGAATATTGATAGAATCAATTTCATTATTGTCAATATTGGCTACTGCAAAAGCCTCTGCCTCTGCTTCGATTATTGTGCGAAGTTCATTCCTGTTTTTTTCATTTACCTGTTTCGAGTCGTTGAGTAAGGGGTGAAAGAAGTTTTTTGGTAAAATAACTGCTGCAGCAAATACAGGGCCTGCAAGGCAACCACGTCCGGCTTCATCAAGACCGGCTTCAATGAGTCCATTTTGAAAAAAAGGTTTGAGCAGAAAATTGTTTTGCCTAAAATTAAAGTTTAAATAGCATTATAAAATTAAAAATACTCCTTCAGGATATCTTTCTTTTGTAATAAACAAATTTGATTAAATATTTTGCGCAGACCTACCTTTGCGGCCGTCATGTTAGGAACAGAATCGAAAAAGCATAGCCGCGCCGTTGCCTGGTGGGTATTATTAGGTGTAGTAATGCTTATGATACAAGTATTGCTTGGCGGTATTACGCGATTAACAGGTTCTGGTCTGTCTATAACTGAATGGAAGCCTATTTTAGGAGCATTGCCGCCCATGAACGATGCTGATTGGAATGAGGCATTTGAAAAATACAAGCAAATAGCACAGTATAAAAAACTAAACTCTTCTTTTGATCTTGCTGATTTTAAATCAATTTATTTCTGGGAATGGTTTCACAGGCTCTGGGCCAGGTTGATAGCGGTAGCATTTGTTATTCCTTTTATTTTTTTCATTTTTAAAAAGATGATCAAAAAGGAAATGATCAATGGTTTGATCATTCTTTTCCTGCTGGGATTATTACAGGGTTTAGTAGGATGGATCATGGTGATGAGCGGACTTGAAGATTCTGAACGGGTTTATGTAAGCCATTATAAATTGGCGATTCATTTTATTCTTGCAATGGGAATTATCTGCTATGCCCTATGGTTTGCATTGCAGTTGCTGGTGCCAAAAGAAAAAATAATTGTTGATAGTGGTATCCGAAAATATTACTTGTGGGTATTAGCATTATTAACCCTGCAGTTGATCTATGGTGCTTTTATGGCTGGTCTGAAAGCGGCCCCCTATGCTCCTACCTGGCCGGATATAAATGGAAAGTTCTTTCCCGAATACCAGCATCATGTTTCAAATATTACGTTGTTCGATAATCCTTTTATTGTTCATTTCATTCACCGGGGCCTGGCTTATATTATTGCTTTTACCGTTTTATATGGTTGGTGGAAATATCGTTTATCCCATCCCGCCTCGTTGTTTAGTAAAACCCATTGGGTATTAACTGCACTTACCCTGCTACAAGTGATCTTAGGGATATTTACTGTATTAAACGCTTCGAACACTCAAATGCTGGTATGGCTTGGCACTGCTCATCAGTTTGTGGCCATGCTTCTGCTACTGGCATTGACATGGGTTATCTATATTGTTCGCAACAGGGCTGTTGTTCACAGCGTATGATAAATACTGTTTGAACAACACCTAAACTGTATTACTTTTATTGCCACCATTAGTGCTGTCAATGAAAGCATGGCTCCGCGGTTTTTATTATTCATTCCCCATTCAATTGTTATTTCTTCATTTTAAGAAATACCAGGCCCTGCTTATTTTCTGGTTTGTATTGTTCAGCACCATCAACGGTTCGTTTATGAAGATCTTTGGCGCTGACTCATTGTTCCTGGCGCCGGAATACCTCGGAACGGTAAATACATTCGGCTATGCCATCACGGGTATCGCTATCGGAATGTTTATTGTAAGCTGGAACATTACCACATTTGTTTTGTTCAGTAAAAATTTTCGTTTTCTCGCTGCAACCACTAATCCCTTTTTAAAGTATTGCATTAATAATTGTATCATACCTGTTTTATTTCTTCTCTATTATGCTTATAAAGCCTGGACTTTTTTGTATGTAAAAGAACTCGTTCCTCCAATAGAAATTATTTTTTATGGAGGGGGCTTTATTGCCGGGCTGATCTTTATACTTGCGGTATCCTTTATTTATTTTTTCCGGGCAGACAGGAACATCATTCGCCGGATGATGCCGGTATATAATAACCCAAAAGAATATATTACCCATTTGCATGAAGCACAATTGCAGCAACATGAAGAATCGATACTGAAAGTGGAATGGTATTTTGAAACACCCCGCAAACTGAAGCCAGTACGCAGCGTTTCGCATTATACCCGCCAGTTTGTTGATTCTATTTTTAAACGTCATCACTTTGCAGCCATACTTTCTGTTTTCTTTGCCTTCCTGTTTTTGATCATTGTTGGTTTCTTTCTTGAAGAACCCCTATTTCAGATACCGGCTGCAGCAAGTATTACTATCTTCTTTTCTATTTTCATTGGTGTAGCAGGAGCTTTTGCTTATTTCCTTCAAGGGTGGACGATTCTTTACCTCGTATTACTCGGAATACTTTTAAATGTATTTTATAAACTGGAATGGATCGATCCCCGCAACAAAGCTTTTGGCCTGGATTATAAAACCAAAACGGAACGACCATTTTACAGCCGCGAAGGATTGCTGAAACTGGCAAGTGAGGAAAATATGAGTGCTGACAGGAAAAACATGATGGAAGTAATGGGCCGGTGGAAAGCAAAACAAAAAAATAAAAAACCATTACTCACCTTGATTGCAGTAAGTGGTGGTGGTCATCGGAGTGCAACATTTACGTTAAGCATGCTGCAACAACTTGATAGCATTACTAACGGCGAGATCATGAAAAACACTTTCCTTGTTACCGGCGCATCAGGTGGTATGATTGGCGCGGCTTATTTCAGGGAACTTTATCTGCATAAATTAAAGGGAGAGAATATACGACTGCAAGACAAAAAATATATTGAAGATATCTCAGGTGACCTGCTGAATCCATTGTTTTCTTCTTTTGTTGCAAGAGACCTGATCTCGCCTGCACAAAAATTTCATGTAGGAGATTATAGTTATGTAAAAGACCGGGGTTATGCTTTTGAAGAAAAACTGAATGAAAACACAAGAGGTTTTTTTGATAAGCGACTGAAAGATTATATAGCCGATGAAACGGCGGCTAACATTCCTCTCATTTTTTTTAGTTCGGTAATAACCCGTGATGCAAAAAGAATGATGATCAGTACGCAACCAATCCGATTTATGATGCAGCGCCTGCAGGACACGTTGAGAATGCCTGCCACCGACCCCGATGCAGTTGACTTCAGAAGTTTTTTTGAAAAGCAAAACCCGGATAATCTTCGTGTGTTAACTGCCTTGCGGATGAATGCCACCTTTCCCGTCGTATTACCCAATGTATGGTTGCCATCCGACCCGGTAATTGATGTAATGGATGCCGGTCTGCGGGATAATTTTGGTGTAGAGACTGCACTGCGTTTTCTCGAAAACTTTGATCAATGGATCGAAGAAAATACTTCCGGTGTTTTATTGATACAGATACGTGACCGTGATGCCGGTGGGTGGGAACAACCTTATATCTCTGATGATCTAAGTGATCATTTGACAAGGCCTTTCTTTTTATTGCAACATAACTGGTATAAGATCATGGAATACGATCAGAATAACCAATTGGCCTATTACACAGAAAATAAAATGCATAATATTTATAAGATCAATTTTCAATACGCTTCTTCACGTGAAGAAGGAAAAGCCGCGTTGAACTTTCATCTTACACAAAGAGAAAAGAATGATATTTTGAGATCACTGAACTCGGGGTTTAATCGACGGAGCATTCAACTGTATAAACAATTACTGGCAACAGTTGATTCGGTAAACACTAAGGTTGAATAAGCCGGAAGCATTTCTTTTTTATATCAACTGTTATTTCAGTAGCTGTTTCAGCAGGATCGCCATCAATATGTAATAAAGCATTTGAATGATTGCGGATATGAATTTTTTCTGTCTGAAAATAAATAACCCCCTGCTGTTCGGATACCTCTTCAGCAGTCAGCAATTTTATTTTTCCTCTTATCTGGCTCAGCGTACTCAGCAACACATTTAACTTATTCTGTTTGGTAACGATCACCACATCCAGCAAGCCATCTCTTAAACTGGCTTTAGGCGCAATCGTAAAATTGTTTCCGTACTGGTTGCTATTAGCAATACTGATAAAGAAAGCATCAGTTTCAAATTTCCTGTTTCCTGTTTCAATACTAAAGCGATGAGTTTTGGCCGAAAAAAAATTCTTTACCACTTGCTGAATATAAGTAGTAAGCCCCCGCTTCGGTTGCTGTGCAAAATCATGCGCCACTTTTGCATCGAACCCAAGGCCACAGAGCATACAGGCAAATTGTTTGTTTACATAAAACCCATCTATTTCAACTGCATTGTCTTTAAAAATCATATCTAATGCTTTTTCCACCTGGGTGGGAATCTTAGCTGTATGAGCCAAACCATTCCCGGAGCCACAGGGAATGATGCCGAAATTGATGTCCAGTTTCATTAGACTGCCTACAACAGGGCTCACTGTGCCATCTCCACCGGCAATTACTACATCTGTTATTTTCTGTTCTTTAATGATGGAGTGTAGAAAAGAATAATCGCCGTCTGCTACTGAGCGAAAAACCTGGAATTGAATGCCTGCCTGTTTTGTTTTTGCTTCAATAATTTCCTGGATACCTTTTTTAGTGCGGGTACCAGATATAGGGTTAATGATATAGATGACGTGGCGGGGCATTGGGAGGCAAAAGTAGGATGTACAATCCTATTTTAAAATATCTTTGATATATACACTTAGCAAATTAAGAAATGAGACTTACTTCATGTTTATTAGGGTTATTATCTCTGATATTTATATCATGTTCTCATTATAACTTCCATAATGAGAAAAACTACCAATACAGAGCAAAAGACTTGGCATGTTACCTAGGAAATTGCAAACCTGATTTTAATAGGATAGAAATTGAAATACGATTATGGTGGACTACTTCTATTTTTGATAGTGTTCATAATCTCGTTGTAATTAACCAAAGCAATACAGGTACATGGAAATTGATTTCATATGCTTTTCCAAATGAGGGTTATAAAAACAATAAACCCTTTAAATCACTTTCAAAGGAATTATCTCAAAACTGGCAATCTAAATGGGATACAATTTTAGCAGCGAAGCTATTGAACATCCCTGATCAAATGAACGTTAGGAAAAAATGGACATCAACTAAAGGAGGAAGAATTGGAATTACCGACGGTTCAATGTATGCATTTGAAATTTTGACTAAAAAAAGAAAACGTTCTTTCGAATATTCAAATCCTCATGAATATTTAAGCTTCTATGACCTTAAAAACGATGGTTTAAATGAAACCGTGATGTTTATAAGAATGATTCTAAGTGAAATTAATTAATTTATTTTCATCTACCACTTCAACAAAGCACTTGCCCATGTAAACCCACTGCCGAAGGCAGCCAAACAAATAAGATCACCTTCTTTTATTTTTCCCATTTCATATGCTTCGCATAATGCAATGGGAACTGAAGCCGCCGTTGTGTTTCCGTATTTCTGAATATTATTATATACCTGGTCATCATTCAGTCGAAGTTTCTTTTGAACAAACTGTGCAATGCGCAGGTTGGCCTGGTGGGGTATGAGTAGTTTAAGATCGGATGGCTGAAGATCATTTGCTTTCAACGATTCCATTATCACTTCAGGAAATTTTTCAACTGCTACTTTAAAAACGGCCGGGCCATCCATGTTTGGAAAATTCTGAGCATTGTCAATCATTTCATGACTCATAAACATTTCACCTATTTCAGCCTCTTTAAAATCAGCAAGCTTTTTATCTTTTACCCAATGATTAGCATGTGTGCCGGGATTGAACATCGCTAAGATCTCAGCATTGTTACCATCACTATGTAAATGCGTACTTAAAATTCCACTGTTATCATCTTTTGTTGGCTGCAATACAACAGCACCTGCACCATCGCCAAATATTACAGATATATTTCTGCCTCTTGTACTAAAATCCAAACCGAAAGAATGTTTCTCTGCGCCTACAACAAGAATATTTTTATACATCCCTGTTTTTATAAATTGATCGGCTACACTAAGAGCATATACAAATCCGCTGCATTGATTACGTACATCCAATGCTCCGATCTCTTTCATTTGCATTGCACGTTGTAGTAATACACCACATCCCGGAAAATAATAATCAGGAGATAGTGTTGCGAAAACAATAAAGTCAATATCCTGTGGAGTAATGCCGGCTCTTTCAATAGCGATCTTTGAGGCTTCAACACCCATGGTAGTAGTAGTTTCCCCTGTCCGATCGGCATATCGTCTTTCTTTAATACCAGTACGTTCCTGCACCCACTCGTCACTGGTGTCCATAAATTTCGTCAGATCGTTATTAGTAAAAACATTTTTGGGGAGATACATCCCTATTCCGGCAATCTTTGAGCGGTTCATTTGACAAGCGATTTTAAAAAAGAAAGATAGCAAATGTGGGTGAAAACTAACTTTTGAGGTCATTTTAAAGAGATATCGGCCTCCTTAAGGGAAAAAGGTTAACTTAAGAAATACTCAGTTTTTCTCTTCTCTATTTATAGCACGATATTTTCTATGGTCAGACGGGGATGCAGGTCAGGTGAGTTTCAAACAGAAATGAAGATAATTTCATGAACCCGGAAAAAAAGAAAAAAAATCCCTGGAAACGGGCAGGACGAATAGTATTAAAAACTGTTCTGTTTATTGTTTTATTTTTTGTAATCATCATCTTATTAATACAAACTCCTCCTGTTCAAAATTTACTTCGCAAAAAAGCAGTAGCCTATCTTGAAAAAAAACTACAAACAAAGGTTGAGATTGGAAGAGTACATATCGGGCTTCCGAAAAATATTGTTCTTGAAAATGTTTATATAGAAGACAGGCAAAAAGATACTTTGCTTTCAGGTGGTAGTATTAAAGCTAATCTGAATTTGTGGCGTTTAATATTTAAAAACGAATTGGATGTTAAAAGCATTGCTCTCGAAAATATTACAGCAAAAGTTAAACGTCAGCTTCCCGATACTCTATTTAATTTCCAGTTTGTAGTTGATGCTTTCGCAGCAAAAGATACTACCAGTACGATCGTTGCTGATACATCTTCTTATTCTATTTCAATTCCTTCAGTGGAATTAAACAAGATCCGGTTGATCTATAAAGACACGATTACTGGCAGCGATATGGATGCCTGGATCGATCACCTTGATACCCGAATTGATAAAATGGATTATGATCATTTATATTTTGATATACCTAAAACAAATATCAATGGATTGACAGCAAGAATATACCAGTCAAAACCATTGGCAAAACTGGAGCCGGAGATAAAAGATATTATAGAAGCAAAACAGCCTTCTCCATTACAGCTGTTTTTTAAAGAGCTGAACCTCCAAAATATCAGGGTGGATTACCGTAATGATGTATCTGCCGCCTATTCTACTATCGATCTTGGTGCAATGAATATTAAACCAAACAAAATTGATTTTAATAACCGCATCATTGAACTACAGAATATTTCTTTGGATAATACAATCGCCACAATAAGGTTAGGCAAAAAGCAAGAAGCAAAAATTGTAATAAAAGAAGTAAAACAGGAAGCAAAGAGTCAGGTGGAAGCAGGCTGGCGTATAAGTGCCGCCACTGTGAGCCTTGGAAATAATAGTTTGCAATATGATAACGATAACAATCCGCGAATGAGATCCGGAATAGATTATGGCCACATGAAAGGAGATTCGTTGACTTTGGAAATAAATGATCTTTTATTAACTCCTGATTCTATTGCAGCTAAAATAAAAAAAGGTGAATTCAAAGAACAAAGTGGATTTGTATTAAATGAATTACAAACTGATTTTCTTTATGCCAATAACCAGGCTTATGTAAAAGACCTGCTCATTAAAACTCCGGGTACTGAATTAAAACGATATGCTTTACTCCGTTATGCATCTTATAAAGACCTCGGTGAGAATTTTTCTGAAACTCAAATGGATGCGGATATATCAAACAGCTATGTGCAGGTAAAAGATATACTTGCATTTGCACCGCAATTGCATTCTGAACCTGCATTTTCAAATCCTAATGATACATGGTATATAAACCTGCAAGGGAATGGTACACTTAAATCAATGCATCTTGCGAACCTGCAGTTTCGAGGATTAAAAAATACACAGATAGATGCAAAAGGTTCATTGGCGACAAGCAATGATCCAAGACGCACCGGAGGAACGTTGTCAATAAGAAAACTTCATACTACTCAATCTGATATTGCTTTGTTTACCGGCCAGCGTTTAACTAATGAGCAAGTTAATTTGCCGGAAGAATTTGATGCCCATGGCACACTTGCCGGTTCTATCAATAACCTGTCAACAAACCTTATCGTTAATACTTCTATTGGTGCTGCGTCAGTAAAGGGCAGGTTTATTAATCTTACTAAACCTGCTGCTGCAACTTATACAGCATCAGTAAAAACAAATTCGCTTAATCTTGGTTCTATTTTAAGAAATAACCAGGTAGGAAATATTAGTGCCAATGTTCTTGTGTCAGGAGATGTATTTCCATCTGATAAAATGAATACAAATTTTAAAGGAGATATTTATGCTTTAGCTTACAATAGTTATGTGTACAGAAATATTAATATTAATGGAACGCTTCGGGGAACATCACTAAATGTAATAACAGACGTCAGGGATCCTAATATTAATTTAAATGGAGTACTCACAGGTACTTTATCATCCTCAAATCCTTCATATCACTTTGAAGGAATGATAGACAGCATCAAAACACTTCCATTAGGTTTCACTACACAACCTGTAGTAATACGTGGAAAGATAAATGCAAGTATACCTGTGATGAATGAAAATTATCTGGAAGCAAATATTTTAATGACAAATGCTTTGTTAGTATCGGCGTCGCAGAGATTACCACTGGATACGATCCATTTTATTTCAGGAAGAAATGATACAGCCCAGTTTATGACCCTTAAAAGTGATGTTGCTACTGCAAGACTTGATGGTCAATACCGGTATACAGATCTCAGTAATATTTTTCAAAAAAGCATTGAACCCTATTTCTCAGTTGCTCCTGTAGGTACAATCGCCAATGTGCAACCCTATGATTTTTCATTCACTGCTGATATTTCAAATGCACCAGTGCTGACGGCTTTTGTTCCGGGTTTGAAATCATTCGAGCCAATACATATAGATGGAAGAGCAGCGACAGGCATGGGCCTAACCGCCACTATGACTACCCCGCATATCTTATATGATGGTAATGAAATAAACGGCCTTAACGTAAAAATAAATACAACCGATAGAGGATTAGAGTTTACAGGCGATATGCAACGGCTGAAAGGAATGGGCTTTAATCTTTATCATACCAAGCTAAATGGTATTGCATTAAATAATAAAATTGATTTCAATTTAAACATTGATGATATCAACGGAAGAGATAAATATTATTTAAGTGGGGTACTGACTCAACCTTCGCAGGGAAACTATGCATTGAGTTTAAGACCTGACAGTTTAATGCTTAATTATGATAAATGGACTGTTTCTCCCAATAACTCTCTCACTATAACAAAGGATAATATTATTGCGAGCAATTTTACGCTTCAAAAAAATGAGCAAAGATTATCGCTTCAAAGTGAAGGACAACTATTAAATGTTGGGTTTACAAGTTTCCAGTTGTCCACGATCACAGCTTTTATGAAATCAGACTCATTATTGTTTAATGGGTCCATGACAGGAAAAGTAGCCTTTAAAAATATTTTAAGACAACCTGTTTTCACCAGCGATCTTGCGATCAATGACCTGAGCATGAAAGGCGATACAATTGGTAACGCAATTATAAAAGTTGATAACACTTCCGGCGATCATTATAATACAAATGCAACAATAACCGGGCGGGGCAATGATATTTCATTGACCGGTTCATTTGCACCACAGGGCGAAAAAGATATTGCATTGAACCTGGATCTTACGATCCATCAAATGCAGCTTGCAACTATGGAAGGTGCCTTTGCCGGGATGATAAAAAATGCATCGGGTGGTGTGAATGGAAATATTAGTATCAACGGAACGGCGAATAAACCAATAATCAATGGACCGCTCAATTTTGACAAGGCAAGTTTTGCTATTACAGCATTAGGAAGCCAGTTCAGAATAGATGGGGAAAAGATCAATGTTACAGAAAATGGTTTTCAATTTGATGATTTTGTGATCCGGGATACTACCAATAACGAACTCAGGATAAATGGGAATATTAAAACTTCCAATTTTATCAATTACAATTTCAATTTTGATGTAAATGCCACCAATTTCCAGGTTCTGAATACTACAAAAAAAGATAATAAGATCTATTATGGAAAGTTGGTCACTACTTCCACGTTGCATATTGAAGGAACAGAAAATAAGCCAACTGTTGATGGCAATATAACTGTAAACGACGGAACGAATCTTAGCATTGTAATTCCACAAAAAGAACCGGGTGTTGTTGCAAGAGAAGGGATCGTTGAATTTGTGGATATCGATGCACCTGAAAATGATTCACTTTTCCTTGCTTACGATTCACTCAATATATCTCCCTTCAAAGGAATGGATATAATAACCAATATTGAAATAAAAAAGGAAGCCATTTTTAATATTATAATTGATGAAGCTAATGGTGATTTTATCAATGTACAGGGTGAAGCGCTTTTATCTACAGGCATTGATGCAAGTGGGAAAATTACATTGGTTGGAAATTATGAATTGGAAAAAGGGTCTTATGAAATTACATTCAACTTCCTGCGTCGTCGTTTTGATATTCAAAAAGGAAGCCGCATCACCTGGTTAAATGAACCTACCAAAGCAACACTTGATGTGAGCGCAGTATATATTGCTAATACTGCACCAATAGATCTGGTACAAAACCAGATCACTGCATCTTCACAGGCAATTCGTAATACTTACCTGCAGAAACTTCCATTTGAAGTGAGGTTGGCTATGACAGGTGAGTTAATGCAGCCTAAACTTGAATTCGATATTGTACTGCCCCTAAATAAAAATTATGGAGTTTCTAATGACATCATTACACAGGTAGATAGCAGGCTTGAACAAGTCAGGCAGGAACCTGGAGAGACCAACAGGCAGGTATTTGCTTTATTATTATTAAACCGTTTTGTAGGACAAAATCCTCTTGCAAGCAGCTCACCTGTTTTCAATGCTTCATCATATGCCCGTCAAAGCATAAGTAAATTAATGACGGAACAACTTAACAAACTTGCTGCCGGACTTATTGATGGTGTGGATCTGACATTTGATGTAACCTCAACAGATGATTACACAACCGGCGAGCAACGAAAAAGGACTGATCTAAATATAGGGGTAAGCAAGCGGTTACTCAATGAAAGATTGACGGTTTCCGTTGGAAGCAATTTTGAACTGGAAGGTCCGAAGAACAGTAACCAGAAGGCAAGTAATTTAATTGGCGATCTTAACATCAGCTATATGCTTAGCAGGGATGGCCGTTATATGTTGCGCTTCTACCAAAAAAATGAATATGAAGGAATCGTTGATGGTTATATAATTGAATCAGGATTGAGTTTTATGATCAGTGTAGATTATAATCGCTTTAAAGAACTGTTCCGAAAAAGAAAAAATCAGCGGGTAGAAGGAGTAAATTATACAAAGGAGCCAAGATGAATAACGATAAATTTTATATCATCTTTTTAGTAAGCATTTATTTTTTAATAGCTGCATGTAGCAATACAAGACACTTACCCGCAAATGATAAACTTTATACAGGTGCTAATGTAATAGTAGGCGGCACATCAACAGTACGTGAAAAGAAAGTTTTGCAGGAAGATCTTGGAGGACTAACAAGACCGAAGCCGAACACAAAATTTCTTGGCATTCCCATCAAACTTTCTATTTATAATTTATTCCGGAATAAAAAGGAGAATTCATTCTTTGGAAAAATAAGAGATAAGAATGGTGAACCCCCGGTATTGTTGAGCCAGCTTGATCTTCCGCATAATATTTTAGTACTGCAAAGTCACATGGAAAATAAAGGATATTTCCAGGCAAAGGTTACAGGCGATACAATTGTACGGCGCAGGAAGGCACATGCTACTTATAAAGCTGAAGCGGGGGCTCAGTATAAGATCAATGCAATACATTTTCCCGGGGATAGTGGAACAGCTCTTATTTCGGCTATTCATGAAAGCAGTGATAATACATTATTAAAGGTCGGGACACCATTTGACCTTGATGTGATCAAAGCGGAACGTATACGTATTGATGCTTTCCTGAAAGAAAGAGGATTTTATTTTTTTAGCCCTGAGTTTATCCTGTTAAAGACAGACACTACCTTAGGCAATCATCTTGTAAATATGTATGTAACAGTAAAACCGGATATCCCGATTGAATCGAGAGAAATTTATAGGATCAAAAATGTTCAGATCTATTCCGGTTATGCTTTGAATATGGAAAGAATTGATAGTATCAAAAAACAGGAAGATTATTACAATGGCTATTATATTATTGACAGGAGAAAAAGATTCAAACCTTCCCTATTCACTGAAACAATGAAATTTAAAACTGGTGATGTATACAACCGGACCAATCATAATTTTACACTCAGCCGGTTGATAAATCTTGATCTTTTCAAATTTGTAAAAAACCGATTTGAGATCAATACTGAAACAGATTCAGCTTACCTCGATGCGTTTTATTATCTCACTCCTTTACCGAGAAAATCATTGCGTGCAGAAGTGACGACTATAACCCGTTCAAGTAATCTCAATGGCTCGTTAATATCAGTTAAATGGAAGGATAGAAATCTTTTCAGAGGCGGTGAACATTTCACCCTGAATCTTTATGCCGGATCAGATATTCAATTTAGCGGAGGATTAAAAGGATATAATGTAGTTCGCTATGGTGCAGAAATGAATTATGCAATACCAAGAGTGCTTATGCCTTTTGGAGATTTTGGAATTAAGGGAGGGTATATGCCCAGGACAAATATGCTGATAGGATATGATATGTTTAATCGTATTGATTTATATACACTTAATTCTTTCAGGGCTGGTTACGGGTATTTATGGAAAGAGAGCATTCAAAAACAACATGAATTTTATCCTATTGGTATCAATTATATACACCCAAGTAATGTTACTGCTAAATACCATGCCCTTATTAGCCAGGATACATTACTTGCCCGTGCTATACAAGAACAATTTATTCTTGGATCTACTTACGAGTTTAATTATAATCAAACGATAAACGGATTGCAGCGAAATAATGCTTATTATTTCAACGGGCTCATTGATCTTTCTGGAAATTTAGCTGGCTTATTCTCTGGTGCAGATGTAAAGAACGGAAAACAAGTAACCATTAACGGTGTGCCTTTTGCTCAATACATAAAATTTGAACTGGACGGACGTCATTATAAAAAACTCGGCTTGTATTCTACCTGGGCAAACAGGGTTATTCTCGGTGTTGGTATTCCTTATGGAAATTCAGTGCAGCTTCCATTTGTTAAACAATTTTTTATTGGAGGAACTAATAGCCTGCGTGGATTCAGGAGCCGTTCACTAGGCCCAGGCACTTACAAGTATACAGATACTACTGATTTTTTACCGGATGAAACAGGAGATATCAAACTTGAGATGAATACGGAATTCCGTTTCAGACTTAGTGGACCCTTGTATGGTGCTTTATTTCTAGATGCAGGGAATATCTGGCTGGTGAATGACAGTCTATATACTCATAAGCCAGGCTCAAAATTTACCAGCAAATTTTTAAATCAGTTAGCTGTTGATGCAGGGATTGGCTTTCGGTTAGACATCACTCTTTTTGTTATACGACTGGATATTGCATTTCCATTACGTAAACCATGGGAGCAAAATCCCTGGGTTGTTGACCAGATAAAGTTTCATGAAAAACAATGGAGAAGAGACAATATTATTTATAATTTGGGCATTGGGTTCCCATTCTGATAACATAGTAATTGAACTTTAATAGTAACGACCAATATTACGCCATCATTGTGGTCTTGTCGTTAAATTGTGTGATAGTTGAACATTATTCCTTTATCTTAAAGGACATTTTTTATTTTCAGGAAACAAACTACAGCTTATGAACCTGGTTCAACGCTTTACAGCTCTTGATGTTTTCCGCGGCATGACAATATGTTTTATGATCATTGTTAATACGCCGGGTAATGGAGATACAAGTTATGCGCCACTCCAACATGCAAGCTGGCATGGATTTACCCCAACTGATCTTGTCTTTCCTTCTTTTTTATTTGCTGTAGGTAATGCTATGAGTTTTGTAATGAAAAGATGGACAGGCATGAGTGATGCAGCTGTATTGGGAAAGATCTTCAAAAGAACTGCGATCATTTTTATACTTGGTTACCTGATGTACTGGTTCCCATTTGTGCATTGGAATGAAAATGGTGAACTGGCGGCTAACCCGATCAGTCATACCAGGATATTTGGTGTGCTACAGCGCATTGCTTTATGTTATGGTGCAGCCGCATTGATGATACGTTATCTCAAACTGAATACTGTTTTGAGATTATCACTCATTTTTCTTTTAGTCTATTGGTTTATTCTTTTGCAATTTGGAGGAAGCGATGATCCCTATGATATGCTGACGAACGCCGGAACAAGACTCGATTTATTTTTGTTTGGGCCGAATCATTTGTATCATGGAGAAGGAGTTGCCTTTGATCCCGAAGGCTTGCTGAGTACATTGCCTGCTATTGCAAATGTTACATTTGGATATGCTGCCGGTAAATGGATACAGGAAAAAGGTGGCAGTTATGAAGGACTTACAAAATTATTACTGGCAGGAGTTGTGCTGATTTTCCTTGCACTCTGCTGGAATAATTTTCATCCCATCAATAAAAAACTCTGGACAGGCAGTTATGTTTTTCTTACTGTTGGTATTGATTGTGTATTGCTGGCTGCATTAGTTTACATTATCGACTTTGTACAAATAAAGAGATTCAATTATTTCTTTGAAGTATTTGGAAAAAACCCACTACTTATTTACCTGCTGAGCGAATTGATGGCAATACTCATGTGGTTTATTCCTGTTGGCGCCAGCCGCGAGCCTTTATACTCCTGGATATTTCAAAATATCTATAAGCATGCAGGAATGTATTTTGGTTCCTTCCTGTTTGCAATATCAGTTATGTTGGTTTGCTGGTTGGTTGGCTACCTGCTTGATAAAAGAAAAATTTATGTCAGAGTGTAATTTTAAAAACAAAACCCAACCTGGAATGGTTGGGTTTATATTTTTATTGTTGCAATGATTGATCAGATCTTTACTTCTTTCCACTTGCCTTTTCTGAAATAATACCAGGCGGCTAATGCAAGAAATGTTTCAGCAACGGGGATTGCAATGAATGCGCCGATTGGTCCCATATTAAATCCTTTGGCAAGTATCCATGCCAATGGGATCTGGAAAAACCAGAAACCAACAAGATTTATCAGTGTAGGGGTTTTGGTATCACCGGCTCCGTTCAATGCTTGTATCATCACCATTCCTATTCCATAAAAAATATAACCAGCTCCGATTATCTGTAATGCAGAAACACCATAAGCATGCACTTTAGCCTCATTGGTAAAAATGCTCATGATAGGAGACGAGAAAAACAGGAACAATAACATAACCACGGCCATAAAAAGAGCATTATATTTTGTTGTCAGCAATACACTCTTTTCTGCACGGTCAGGTTGTTTAGCCCCCAGGTTTTGCCCTACTAATGTAGCAGCCGCATTACTTAATCCCCATGCAGGTAAAATAAAGAATACAACATTGCGTATGGCCACCTGGTAACCTGCACTTGCATCTGTACTTCCGGTTATGGAAACGAGATAAGCCAGAATGATCCAGCTTCCGCTTTGAATAAAAAACTGTGAGGTGGCAGGCCATGCTACTTCAAACAAGGTTTTTATTATCGGCAAGTCCCATTTAAAATGTGATCGTTTGATATGAATACTTCTTTTACCTGCGAATAAATGATAACATTGATAAACGACACCGATACCACGTCCGATAGTGGTTGCAATTGCAGCACCCTTCAATCCCAGTTCAGGAAAAGGACCATAACCATAGATCAGCATCGGGCAAAGAAAAATATTTATGGCGCTGGCTATCCATAAACTGCGCATGGCCATTGTTGCATCACCGGCGCCACGGAATATACCATTGATAAGGAACAGTAAAATAATTACAATGCTTCCGCCAAGCATGATGCGGGCAAATGTTGTTCCTTCTTTAATTACATCCGGCGCTGCACCCATTAATTTTAAAATATCAGGAGCGAAGATGGCGCCTGCAATACTTATGACTACAGTCACACCCATTGCTATTAGTATTGATTGGGCACCGGCATGTGCTGCAGCATCAGGATTTTTTTCGCCAATCCTTCTTGATACCATAGCTGTAGCCGCCGTACTTAACCCGATTGCCAGTGTATAAACAATTGCAATTACAGATTCGGTAAGACCAACAGTGGCCATTGCTTCTTTTGCACCGGTTTTAAGATGACTTACGAAATACATATCCACAACAGCAAATATGCTTTCGAGACTGAGTTCAAGAATCATTGGTATGGCGAGTAGCACAATAGCTTTTCGAATGCTTCCTTGTGTATAGTCATATTCCCCGCCTTTTAATGACTGGCCAACTAACGAGAAAAAATGAGACAATTTATTTTTATATACAGTTGATTGCTGCATGATTGAAAAGACTTTAAAATTAAGTAAATGAAAAATAAAACAGAAGCAACTTGTGTTGCTTTTCGGTTAACGACAATAAAATCTCAGGTTCTATCCCGAATCGATCGGGAATTACAATGGGAGGCGAACCTTACAAATTTTCATATTCTTTAATTGAAGGAGGACAAAAATAGGAGAATGTTTTTATCCGGCAAGATTTAGTGCTGATAAATATTGATGAATGTACTATCCGTCTGTTTACGCCAGTATTAAAGGATAAGGCAGCAGATCAAAATTTCACCACTTCCCAGTATGCTTTTTTGGGTTTTAATTCCCTGTCAAAAAGTAAAGGATAATCTTTTCTTCCTCTTACCGGGAAATTATCCAGCCAACTGCTGCGGTCAGAAATATTCCAAAATGTAACGGCAGAGATATGTTTGCGGTATTTGCGGAAGAGATCAAAACATGTTTTATAAACTTCAATTTGCTTTTGTTCTTTTTCGGCTGAAAAAATTGTATCATAGTCTTCAGGTTTTCTATCTCTTGCATTATGCTCTTTTGGATAAACAGAAATATCCAGTTCGGTTATCTGCATCTTCAGCCCAAGTTTTGAGAAACCGTACAGCGTTTGTTCCAACTGTTCCTTTGATGGTTCATTTAAAGCCCAATGTCCTTGCAGCCCGATACCGTGAATGGGAACTCCTTTTGCCTTCATATCTTTTACCATGCGTATTATCTTCTCCCTTTTTACTGCGTTAATTTCATTATAGTCATTATAAAATAACAAAGCATCCGGATCAGCTTCGTGTGCCCATTGAAATGCTTTGGCTACAAATTCTTCGCCGCATATCTTATACCACAACGATGGCCGGAAGTATTCATCTTGCTTATCTGATATCACTTCATTTACCACATCCCATGCATAGATGGTTCCTTTGTAGCGGCTTACTACTGCAGTGATATGTTCTTTCAATCGCTGGAGCAAAACTTCTTTTGTTACTTCTTTACCTTCTGCATCTTTAAATAACCAGCCGGGAGTTTGATTATGCCAGCATAAAGTATGCCCCCGCATTTTTAGATTATTTCTTTTAGCAAATGCAGCAATCGAATCACCGCCGGCCCAGTTGTAAACTGTTTCCTGTGGATGAATGGGACCCATCTTCATTGCATTTTCAGGCGTCATACTATTAAACTGTTTCAGTATAAGTTGCGCCTCATCTGTTTTCAGTGCACGGGGAGAAACGGCTACCCCGATATCGAAATAATCTTTATAATAATTTTTCAGACCTTTTGTTTCATCAGTAACAACAGGTTCCCATTCTGATCTTTTTAGTGAAGAGCATAAAACAAAAAAACTTATAAGTGTAAAAGCAGATAAAGCAATAAAAGACCTTTTCATATTTAAATGATTATGGTTAGACAATCGCATTAAGAAAAAGAACACCAATCAGCCCGATTATCGAGATCGTAGTTTCCATTACCGTCCATGATAAAAAAGTTTGCTTCAATGACAATTTGAAAAATTCTTTAAACATCCAGAACCCCGAATCATTGATATGCGAACCAAATACACTGCCACTTCCAACTGCCAACACCATCAATTCAGGTGATACATTGCTTTGGGCTAATAATGGTGCAACTACACCGGCAGCAGTGATAGCTGCTACTGTTGCGGAGCCAATTGTCACCCTCAATAAAGCAGTGACAACCCAGGCAAAAAATAATGGTGGCATTTCTAATTTCTTACTGAAAGAAGAAATATAATCATCCGTGCCACTATCATCGAGTACTTGTTTAAATACACCACCGGCTGTAATGATGAGTAAGATGACAGCAATGCCGCTTATCGCATCGTTCAGCCATTTCATCTGCGTATCCATTTTCACTTTATTCCTTATGCCGAAATAGGCAAAAGCAGCGAGTACTGTTAACAACAGGGCAATATTGGAATTGCCGATGAACAATAAAATAGTTTGTAACAATCCTTTATTCAAAAAATTTTCAGCAATTACAGAAGCGGTTATGAGCAACACAGGCATCAAGGCAATCAAAAAACTTGGTAATGCGGCAGGCAGTTTTACCGGTAACGATGATTCTGCAGATGAAAACAAATTTAATCCTGTGATATTTATTTTCTTCATCCTTCTGCCTAACAATGGCCCTGCAATTATAACTGCAGGTATCGCAATGCAAAGTCCATAGATCAATGTTCTTCCCATATCAGCTCTAAATGCATTTACCAAAAGAGAAGGCCCGGGATGGGGTGGTAAAAAACAATGCGTAGTACTTAATCCTGCTGCCATGGGAATAGCTATGTATAGAAGTGGTAAACCTGTTTTTTTTGCCAGCATAAACACTAATGGAACGAGAATGATGAAGCCTGCATTATAGTAAAGCGGAATGCCAATTAAAAAACCAGTAAGCAATACAGCCCACTGAATATTTTTTTCACCAAAACTGTTGATAAGAGTAACAGCAATTTTTTCTGCTGCACCGGATACTTCCAATATTTTACCCAGCACTGCGCCAAGACAAATGATTAGTGCAACCCCACCCAATGTACTGCCTACACCCTTTTCAATTGACTTTAATAGATCAACCGGCTGCATGCCCAAACATAAACCTGTGAGTATAGCTACAAATAACAGGGATATAAACGGGCTGACTTTTTTTACAGAAAGAAAGATCTGTAATGCAATTGCAAGTATGATTATTAAAAATGTCATTTGTTAACGAACCGTGTTTATAAGTGTTCCGATATTGTCAATTGAAATTTTTATTTCATCCCCTCCTTTTAATGTAAAATCACTGCCGGGTACAATACCGGTACCTGTCATGATCAAACAACCATGCGGAAAACTACATTCACGATAAACAAATGAAACGAGTTCCTGCAGACTTCTTTTGATCTGGTTGATAGCGATAGAGCCTTCAAATACTTTTTTATTATCACGGTTGATTTCAAGAGCTATCAAGGTATTGCTGTCAAGCGGTTTGTCAGTAATATAAATACATGGCCCCAACGCAGCACATTCATCATAAGTTTTTGCCTGGGGTAAATACAATGGGTTTTCTCCTTCAATACTCCGGCTGCTCATATCATTGCCGATCGTATACCCAATTATTTTTCCTGATGAAGTAACCACCAGCGTCAGTTCCGGTTCAGGCACATCCCATGTTGAATCTTTTCTTATACGCACAAACGCATTGTGACCAACAATACGATGTGGTGTAGACTTAAAAAAAACTTCCGGTCGCTCCGCTTCATACACTTTTGCATAAAAATCAGCACCGCCAGATGCTTTGCTTTCTTCTTGTCTTCCGACTTTGCTGCGTAAATAGGTAACACCGCAGGCCCACAACTCCTGGTTGTTTCCGATTGGTGGCAACAATTCATTAAGCAACGACGCATCGCTGGGCTTTAATGTGCTGATCAGTTGTTCTGCTTTCTGCAACACATCATCGTCATTGATGAAGTTTTCCCACCCGATAGCTATCGGGTTTTCATTTGAGAAGTAAAACTGTGCATCCTTTTCAATAATAATTCCGTTTTTTGTTTTGTAGAGTCTCATGTATTAATTTCTTAGTTTTATTCTCAATACATACATATCATTTGTCACATACAACATCTTTTCATCAGGTGATAAGGCACAATTACTGGCTGAGTTCTCCAGTTTTATCATGCCCAATTTTTTTCCTTCTTTGTTAAATATATAAATGCCACCTGGTCCGGTGGCAAATACATTTCCATTTTTATCAATCTTTAAACCATCAGGTAAGCCGCCCATTGTTTTTGCTTCTTCGGCTGCACTGTAAAATATTTTACCATTAATTAAACTATCTCCCTTTACATCCCAAATATACCAGTTGGGTTTATTAGGATCAGAGCATGAAACAATTAGTTTTTGTCCAAAGGGTAAAAAGGCCAAACCATTTGGTCTCGTAATAGAATCTGTAAGGAGGACAACAGTTCCCCTTTCGCCTGGGTCATCCGAGTGTCCTTGTTGTTTTATTTTATAAACTCCATTGTGTTTAATTTCTTTTTTTGAATCGTTATCATCTTGGGTTTGTAATCCGTAAGGGGGATCGGTAAAATATAATTCCCCCCAGAAGTCGTAGACTGCATCATTTGGGCTACTGAAACGTTTACCATCATGTTTATCAGCTAATGTTATAAATTTTGCTTCAGGTTTATCCAATGGCGCATCCATTCTTGCCATTCTTCTATCACCATGCTGGCATAAAACAAGTTTGCCGTAATGGTCAAGTGTTAAACCATTACTGCCGGGTTCTTTACTTACAGGTGGTTCGATGCCTGTATAGCCCGATGGTTTCAGATAAACTTCTTTTCCTTTTGCCTCTGTCCATTTATAAATAGTATTCATTGGTACGTCGCTGAACAGTAACATTTGATGGGCTTCTACCCACAATGGCCCTTCGCTCCATTCAAAACCATCTGCGATGATCTCTATCTTAGCATCTTTGGAAATTATATTATCCAATTCTGCATCTAGTCGCTCAATGTTGCCCATTGGTTTAAATTTTTGTTCACTCTTTTCATTTTGCTGATTGTTATTGCATGACAACACAGCAATACTGAATATTAAACCGAAGATCGTTTTTATATACATAACTATTCTTTAGTGTGAATCCCTTGTTACAACTGAACCGGAACTTCCTTGCAGGAAATCGAGGTCAGCTCCTTTATCAGCACCCATTACATGTTTAATATACATACTCACATAACCCCTATCAGTAGCCGGTTTGGGAGGTATCCAATTCTTTCTTCTTTTTTCAAGTTCTTCATCAGAAACATCAAGATGCAATTTTCTTTGTTCAACATCCAGTTCAATCATATCACCATTTTGTACCAATGCAAGATTGCCTCCAATAGCTGACTCAGGTGATACATGCAGTACAGCAGTTCCATATGCAGTACCACTCATTCTGCCATCACTGATGCGGACCATATCTTTAATTCCTTTCTGTAATATCTTTTTAGGTAAAGCCATATTACCAACTTCCGGCATACCAGGATAACCTACTGGCCCTACATATTTCAATACCATTACACAGTTCTCGTCAATATCAAGATCAGGATCATCTACCCTTTTATTATAATCTTCTATGCTTTCAAATACAACAGCTCTTCCTTTATGTTTCATTAATGCAGGAGTTGCAGCTGATGGTTTCATGACGGCACCATTAAAGGCAAGATTGCCCTTTACCACCACGCAACCAGCTTCTGGTTTTATTGGCGAATCATATTTTGCAATTACGTCTTCATTGTAGCAGTCGGTGTTGCCAGTAATATTATCATGGTGATTTTTTCCGGTAACAGTAACTATATTTTTATGTAAATGATCTTTTAGTTCATTCAAAATAACCGGTAAGCCACCTGCATAATAGAAATCTTCCATTAGATATTTTCCTGAAGGCATCAGGTTTAACAGCAAAGGAATTTTGCTGCCGAGTGTATCAAAGTCTTCTAATTTTAAGCTAACGCCAATCCTTCCTGCAATTGCTGTTAAATGAATAATGAAATTAGATGAGCCACCAATAGCAGCATTTACTTTAATGGCGTTCTCAAATGCTTCTCTTGTCAAAATTTTATCAATTGTTAAATTCTCTTTTACCATTTCCACAATTCTTCTTCCACTGAGTTGCGCCATTTGTTTTTTTCTTGAATCAGCAGCAGGTATTGCAGAAGCTCCTGATAATGTTAATCCCAATGACTCTACCATACAAGCCATTGTTGATGCAGTGCCCATCGTCATGCAATGTCCAATGCTACGGCTCATACAACTTTCTGCAAACTCACAATCTTCCTGTGTCATCTTACCCGTCTTCATATCTTCATCAAACTTCCACACATGTGTTCCGCTGCCGATGGTTTGTCCTTTATATCTTCCATTCAGCATCGGCCCACCAGGAACAACAATCGTTGGCAAGCCCACACTTGCGGCACCCATCACAGTTGAGGGAGTTGTTTTATCACAACCAGTCAACAGCACCACACCATCAATCGGATTTCCACGGATAGATTCTTCCGCATCCATACTTGCAAGGTTGCGGAATAACATTGCTGTTGGTTTCAATAATGTTTCACCCAAACTCATGATCGGAAATTCAACAGGAAATCCGCCGGCTTCAAGCACACCACGTTTTACCATCTCAGCATGTTCACGAAAATGAGCATTGCATGGCGTCAGTTCACTGAATGTGTTACAGATCCCAATAACAGGCCGACCGTCAAACAGATCCGTTGGCATGCCCTGGTTCTTCATCCAGCTTCTATAAATAATTCCGTCTTTATCTTTTTTGCCAAACCAATCGTGACTTCGGAGTTTCTGACTCATATACTGTTTTGTTATTGTTAGTGAATGATTAAAGGTTATTTAAGTTTATAATTGTAATACTGCTTTATCCATTATCTGCATTGTAACCAATGCTTCCTCAAGACTGCAGGGATTATCAGTTTCTCCCCGAAAGAACTTTACCACCGTAGCTATATGCGGTTGCTGAATATGTACAGGATATTCCAGCTCGAAAACTTTTGTGCCTGCATCGGTCTTCAATTCAATTTTACTTATCTTAAAAAAACTAAAAAGGATACTTCCTTTATCGCCAATAATTTCACAAGAATCATCTGTAGCTGATTCGGCGATATTAAAATTCCAAACTCCATCAAAATAAATATCGTTATCAAAAGCAATATGTACCATCGTTAAATCCGGTGCATTATAATTCTTCCCCTGGTTGGCAGTCTGAATATTCACATGCTGCGGCATTCCGAATATCCAATATAAAATATCCAGCTGATGTGGTGACAGGTCATGAAACAAACCACCGCCTGATATTTCAGGATTGATGCGCCAGTTATCTTTTGTTTGTGTAATGATATTACTGGCTGGTGGTTGTAATGTTTTTAAAAGTATCAGTTTAATCTTCCCTATTGAACCATCCTGCACCAATTGCTTTATTGTTTTAAATAATGACAAACCTCTCCGGTAATGTGCCACACTTACTTTGCCACCATAATTTTTTTCCATTGCCATCATTCTTTCTACGGAAGAAGAGTTGATGGAAACAGGTTTTTCAATATAAACCGGTTTGCCGGCTTTTAACGACATTTCTGTATACAACTCATGTGATGATGGCGGTGTAGCTATATAAATTGCATTTACTTCTCTATCATTTATAAGTTCTGCAGCATCAGAATAATATTTTAACACGCCATGCCGTTGTGCAAAATCTTTTGCCTTATCAGCGTCACGCCGCATTACGGCAACCAATTTTGAATCGGGGACTTTATTAAATGCAGGCCCGCTTTTTACTTCGCAAACATCACCGCAACCGATAATGCCCCAATTAATTATTCCTGGTACAGCGTTCATAAATATTTAATGTCAATAAATCCTTTATTTATTTTTTCTCAACAAGGCTGTTGCACACCACAATACAGGAGACTGACCGTGCATATCACCAGTTATTTTTTTCCTGTCGAGATAATATTGCTGGCTTTTGCCGGCCCCCGTTCCCTCACAAACCTCTGTGATCTCACTTTTATTATTTATATATTCAATCAGTGTAAGCCACGCTTTGCGTGCAGCATTACCATACAGTTTTTTATCTAACCATCCATTTTTTACTCCTGTTATCATTGCAAAAGCAAACATACCAGTTGATGAGGTTTCTTTCCATGATGCGGGATCATCAACTAATTGCCGCCACATACCATCATCGGCTTGAAATTTTAGCAATGACTCCATCATCGTTTTATAACCCTGCATTATTCTTGGCCGGTCAGGATTATTTTTTGGTAATGCTCTTAATAATTCACTCATTCCTGCAGCCATCCAACCATTCCCTCTTCCCCAAAAGAATGGTGAGGCCGGTGCATGATAGAATAAACCATTTGGTTTTTGTAGTGAATCAAGATATAAAACCATTTCTCTTGCTGCCCGGTTTATGTACTGTACTTCACTTGTTGCACGGTATGCTTGTGCCTGCACCATTGTTATCATATACATATCATCGATCCACAATCTTGTTTGCCAGGTAAAACCATTATTATAAAACCGGTAAGATGCTGGAACTACTCTTGGACCAACAGGTGCTTTCCATTGAGTATCGGCGTACATTTTTCCTAGTGTAAAATATTTCTTTTCCTTTGTTTGCAAGTAGATCTCTAAAGGTACTGCCCCAAATACATTGTAATCTACATGATCAGGTACGGGAAGCAATGAGTCTTCTTTATCAAACAAGGGAACAAATCTCTCAACCAGCTTTTTTCTGAGCAGATCGTTTTTTGTTTCATTTGCAAACGTCAATGCACCGTACCAGTTACATACTTCAAAATAAGGAATATGCGGTATAGCGCCGAAGCCATACACACCATGAGAAGATGATAGAAATTGTTCAGCAACGCGTAACCCGATCTCTTCCGGCGATTTTTCTTTTGGCCAATTTTTAAAAACTCGTTGTGCCTGGGTGTACTCATCTATGAATAACACAAACATTGTTATTATTAAAACTCGGTTGAACATTTCTGTATAATAATTATGGTAAATTTTATTTTATCCCAACTCTCTTTCCTGTCCGCATTGCTTCATAGATCGCTTCGATAATTTTTACATCCCTTCTTCCCATTTCACCGGGCACAATGGATGGTTGATTGTTTTTTATTGATAAAGCAAATCCATCCATTTGTTTTGCTTGTTGTGATAACCGCGGATATTCAATAACACCGTCAGTTGTTTTACCATGTAAACCGGAATAGTTATAAGCGGGTTGTAGTTCAAAAAATCCCTTTTCAGCTTCTGCTCTTAAAAAATTTGCATTTTCAGAATAACTGGTTCTGCATTCAGCAATCAATCCATTTGGCATTTCCATTTGAAAAGATAAGGTTTCTTCTACTCCGAGAAATTTTTCGGGATCAGAAACAGGAGGAGATTGAGCAGTGATAGCCACCGGCTCCATACCTGTTGTGTACATCACTCCCTGCATGCAATAAACGCCAAGATCCATTAAAGGGCCACCGCCTGCCAGCTTTTTATCCAGCCGCCAAATACCTTTTGATGCTACAAAAGAAAATGCGGCAGTCATCTTTTTTATTTCACCATATACTTTTTCTTTTCCCAGCCTTACCATTTCTAAATTATAAGGATCAAAATGCAAACGATAGCCAATTGACAAAAGCTTGCCTGCTTTTTTCGAAGCAGCGATCATCTTATCACAATCGGCAACGGTTACTGCCATTGGTTTTTCACAAATGACATGTTTGCCTGCCTGTGCTGCACGGATAGTATACTCCGCATGCATGGAATTGGGAAGTACTACATATACAATATCAATATCAGGATTATCTTTTATTGAATCATAGTTCTGGTAGTTATAAACATTTTTATCAGCGATCCCATATTTTTCTTTCCAAACGGGAATTTTGGAAGGAGTGCCGGTAACAATGCCGGCGAGATAGCAATGCTCTGTTTCTTGTAGCGCTGGGGCTAACTGGCCGCCGGCATAACCGCCCAGGCCAACTAATGCAATACCGAGTTTACCATTTTTATTCTTTTGCATAGCTTTTTGTTTTGATTCTTCATCGCTACACCGACTGTTTGATGAAATTAATGGAATACTTAATCCTGCAAGTCCAAGATTGTATAAAAACTTTCTTCTTGAGTTGTTGTTATCATTCATAAAAGATGTTTTATTATTAGTTTAATTAGCCCGGGACTGATATTTTTTTATATACTCCGCCGCACCGATCATAGGGGTGATCCAGATATCTTTTTCATTTTGCTTCAGGTAGTTTAAAAATTCACGATGAGCTGGAATTGATACATTCAATCCATTGCCACCACCTACGCCATGAAAAAGTATAACAAGTAATGAATTTGTTTCCATTGCCTTCTTCGCCCATTCTATCATTTGAGCACTGGTTTCGCCATTCACCATATAACAATCTACGTTGAGCAGATCGATCTCATTTATTTTATGCATCTCTGCTCTCACTGCTCTTGCTGCAACAAAATCATCTTTCATTGAATAAATAAAAGAGGAATCGCCGATCTTCATATCGCCACAGGTAAAAGCAAATGTTCTTTTTGTTTTTCCATCCAGGGCCTGCAGAAACAAGTTTGTCATTCTCGTTTCATCAACCATTCTTTTCACTGTATAATTATTCATATCATATTCCGGTTTCACCCATTCTCTTCCTTTGCCACCAATACAGGGGTGATATAATGTATGATTACCTAATTCATGACCTTTTGCAGCAAGTTTTTTCCAATCATTCATTCTCGTCTGCATTGATGATGAAAAAGCAGTGATGTAGAAAGTTGCTTTTAGTCCTAACGAATCAAGAACAGGAATTGCATTATCTAAATGCTCATTGATGGCATCATCGTAAGTAAGTACTACTGCACATTTTTTTCCATGCCAGGGCAGGCTAACTTGCGAATGGCAAATCTGTGACGACAGCAATGTTATGAACAGGAGTATCTTTTTCATATTCTTATTTTTTAAGCGGAACATTTAATACCGCATGTAAAGCTGGTTTAGCCTGCAGCTGCCGATTCCATAGTAAAGGATAATTAGTCCTGTTGGGTATTGGATAGCCATTCTTCCAACTCATACCGTCGTGGATACCCCAAAGGGTAACTCTATCTATTTTGTTTCTTTTGTTATAAAAAATCCTGAATAATTCTTCATATCTCTTTGCCAGTACGGTTTGCATACTATCTGGTAAGCCTTTTTGATAAGGATCAAAGAACTCTTTAAACTCTTCCAGTTGAAATTGCCTTTCAGACATGCTTTGACCGATGATCTGTCCTTCTTTTGTTAATGGAAGTACATCAACATCCAGTTCAGTGATCATTACTTTCACCCCACATGCGGCAAAAGAATCTATTGCTTTTTCAATGTATTTGTTCTTTGGATAATTTAATCCCCAATGGCACTGCATACCAATACCATCGATGCGAATGCCTTCTTTCTTTAGCATCTTTACCAGGCGTACTATGCCATCTCTTTTTGCAGGCCGCCATTCATTAAAATCATTGTAGTATAGTTCTGTGTTGGGCGCATATTTCGCAGCAAACATGAATGCATACTTGACAAGTGTATCACCATTACCAAAAGCATTCACCCATGTGGTAGGACGATAGTTACCGTCTTCACCGATCACTTCATTAACGACATCCCAGGCATGCACCCGACCAGCATATCTTCCGGCTACAGCTTCTATATGACTTCTTAATCGTTCAATTTGTTCTTCTTTTGTATTAGGTTTCCCTGAGGCATTGGTAAAAAACCATGGAGGACATTGATTATGCCAAACCAACGTGTGACCAATAATGAACATTTTATTTTTTTCACCAAACGAAACAAATTCATCGGCAGGGCCAAAGTTGTAAACACCAGGTTCTGGATTGATCAATGCAGCTTTCATTACATTTTCAACTGTGATCGAGTTGAAATGCTTTAACACAATATCCTGGGTTGCTTTATCTCTTCCTGACGTTGTTCCAGGATTGACGGCAGTACCAATAAGAAATGCATCCTTATAGACGTCCTTTAGTGTAGTTTGCGCCGTTGCAATTGTTGAAACAAAGTTCCATAACGCTAAAAACGATATTATTTTAAAACTGCGATCTTTCATATTTTAAAAACTTATTTGCCCATGGAATAAAAAATTTAAAGTTGGGAGCATCGGTATGTCCGCCATCATGTTGGCGCCATGCTAATTCACCATTAAGCATATCGGTTAGCATTGGTGGCATTTTCTCTTTCATATAATCATTAGAAACACCAATATCTTTTGCTCCAAGTAACTTAAATACTGAACCAGCGGCAACAGTAGCCATATAACTGCCAACCTGGTCAAGCCATTTTGCATCGCCTTTTTCAGGAATACCATAACTGATAAATGTAAGTCGTGGTGCACACAATGCAATTAAGTCATGCGAATCAACCGGCAGATCGCAACCAGTCTTCTTTCCAAATGATGATTCATCTGTTCCATATTTTAAGTAATTGCCGGCCATCCAATGATACTCGCCACTGCCGGTAAGGCTTTCCACTGCTTCTCCAAATACCCGACGATGAAGTGTGGCGCCACCTTTACCTGATGAACCGATCAATCCAATTGCGAAACGTTGTTCAAATGCCAGTGTTACTAATGCAGCTTTGCCATAACGAGATACTCCTTCGATGCCTACTTGTTTTGCATTTACTAATGTATCTGTTTCTAAATAATCCAATCCTCTTGCTGCGCCCCATGCCCATGCCCGAAGTGATCCCCAATCGTCTGGCTTACGAGGCTGCCCTTTATTTGCTAAACCAATAATTCCTCTTGTAAGACCTGCTCCATTATCAGCTTGTATGCTGTTTGTTTCAATGGTTACATAACCCCAACCTGCAGCCAGTAATCTTTCCTGTGGAGTTAGTTCTTCGTCAGGTTTTGGAGGAGCAAAAAAATTAGGTGCTGGAAGTCTTGTGATCGGTTGATATGCTGGATATTTTTCAAAAATTGTTTTCAGGCTCGGATCATTTTTTATCATCAACTCTTTGAATGCCGCATTAAGTTTTTCCATTTCATCAGGCGCAGGTTGTGCCGGAGCCGGGAATGAAGGACGACCGCTAAACATCATTAACACAGGAACCGGGCCTTTCACATTTGCAGGTACCACCAACATCATATTAATATCAACGTTTATCAACGGATATTCACTGTTGTCAACATGCCCTACGAGCATTTTAGCAATTACAGGAATACGATTAACGATCTCTCTGTCAACCACCTTTACTGTCCATGTAACTTTCGGAATATTTTTTGGAAGACGACCATAAACTTCTTTTTCCAGATCTTCTATCAACTCAGGCCGGCGTTGATTCCACCAGGCATCTGCTGTTGTTACTTTATTGCCATTTTTTGTTGTTAACACATCTGGTAGTTGTGGACATGGATTTGCAATTGATTCATCATAATTAGCATGATTGGGAGCAGACTCATTACCACTTGGGCCTGGTCTTAATTTTTTTATACCCAACTGCTGTTTCATGTTATCATGATCCTGCTGAGCTGTGAATGTTGTGAGCTTTGGGTATTTCGTGCTGTCAATCTTTGTCATTTGCGCTGTTGATGCATACGCAAGACATAATGCCAGGAAAAAAAATGAGTTCTTTTTCATTTTTATTTATTGTTTGTTATTTATCAGTTCTGAATGGCGAAGCAGGTAAACCTTCTTTGTTATACAAATTCGGATTCACGGGATTATCCGCCCATGCATAACGGACATACATTGGACTCGCAACATTATCATTCCATACAACAATTTTATCTCCATCAATTTTTGCTTTTGCCCAGACAAATTTTTTATCTGCACCGGCAATCGCAAACTCGCTTAATTCTTCACCGTCATTTGTAATTAATCCACTTCCAACATTACTGAAACTGATCGTTATTTTATTTCCTTCAATGGTTGCAGATTGATAGATTGGACCTGAATAAACAATGGTTTCACCGTATGCAATTTTTTCTGCGGCAAGCGCCAGCCTGTCTCCGACAGCTTTTTTATTATCAGGATGAATGTCATTCCATTCACCAACATCAATGGCGACAGCCATTGCCGTATTTGGAACGGATAGTGATTTTAATTGAGCTTCTCTTAAGCCAGCCCATTGGCTTTCTGATGGCAGGTAATTATAATCCATAAATCCCGGAAGCTGCACGAATAAAAACGGAGCACCTGGTTGTTTCCATTTATTTCGCCAATCTATAATCTGTGCAGGCTGGAGTTTTGCATATTCATCAGCTCTGCCTGAATTACTTTCACCCTGATACCATAGAAATCCTTTGACGGAATAGTTTGTCAATGGGGCCACCATTGCGTTGTATAATGCGGCTGGTTGATTTTGAGCACTGATGCCACCCCCTCCGCCACCAAATCCGCCACTAGGTATGAATACTTCACCAACCTTATATTGCCAGTAGCCTTTCAGATCAATAGTATCATTACCTGCAAACAAGCAATAAGGTTTATCAGGAACAAAGCCTCCCTTGCCGTTATTGTTGGTTACTTTAACCACCAAAATATTCTTACCAGTCTTTAACAAATCTGCAGGTACATTATATCTTCTTTGCGGATACATATATGTTGTATTGCCTACCTGCTTTCCATTGATATATAAAATATCCGCATCAACAATCCTTCCTAAAAAAACTTTAGCCGCTTTGCCAGTCATAGATGCAGGTATATTGACTTCTTTTCTGTACCAAACAACTCCATTCAGGTCTTTGATACCCTGGTCTTCCCAATAACCAGGTACAGAGATCGTTTTCCAGTTTTTAGGAACATATGAAATATCATACCATGTTTTCGGCCCTGTTAATCCTTTATCCTGCGGGGGCGGAGCTTGCCTGTTTGTATTATTGGCAAATGATCTTCTGCTTAATCCATTTATATAGGCAGTGTCTTTATTTTTTTGAATGGTACTGATCAAAGCAGGAAAATCTTTTAATCCCTCCTCACTTGTCCATGCTTCAATAGGAGTGCCCCCGACACTTGCATTAATTAAACCAATGGGCACATGATATTTTTCATAGATCTTTAATGCAAAAAAATAAGCGATAGCAGAAAATGGTCTTACATCTTCTGGGTTGGCCCATTTCCAATAACCAGTTGGAAGATCTTCCTGGGGACCTTGCAGGTTGGTGATTGTAGGTATCCAAAAATGTCTTATCTGCGGATAATTTGCTTCAGAAATATCCTTTGCATAAGTCACATCATGAATATTCATTTGATGCACCATATTGGATTGGCCACTACAAAACCATACATCACCAATCAGAATTTCTTTCAAGGTAATTTTATTCTTTCCGGTAATATCCATTGTGTAAGGCCCTCCTGCTTTCATAGGAGAAAGAATCACCAACCAATTACCGGCTGCATCTGCTTTTGTTTTATAAGTTTTGTTATTAAACTTTATCGAAATCTTTTCATCTTTTGATGCCCATCCCCAGATCTTTATGTTGGCATCTCTTTGCAAGATCATACTATCTCTTACAAGACGTGGTAATTGTATCTGTCCATTGGCAAAAGACAGAATCAATGAAGCCGTTATTGTGTATAAAATCTTTTTCATTTTAATTTCTCCATTGAAAAGCGAAATACTCACATTGTTCTTTTCCTGTATTCAATAAAGCATGCGGTATCAGTGATGGAAGAAATACCACATCACCTGGCGCTGCAGGAATTAGTTTTCCATCGATATGCATAGTTACATTACCACGTAAGATCAAAACAATTTCTTCCTGCACATGTGTATGTGGTGCATGACTAACAGAATCTGCATTCAAAGCAGTAGTGTGCATTTCAAACTGCGCCAATTGTGAGGTGGCACGGTTAAAAAAATCTCTTCGAAATCCTTTGCTTGTATTATTTGTTTTTAATTCTTTCCAGTCGAGCATAAATGAACCGCCGGCCTGTTTGCCACGTTCGTGATTTGGAATCCTGCCTTTATATTTTAAAATATAGTAAGTAGCAGTTGTGGCTCCTGCATTCTCAATTCCATGTTCATCGCCGGGCATGACAAAAGCTATGCTGCCCGGGCCGAGTATTTTGCTTGTATTGCCAATTGTAATTTTTACCGTTCCCTCTTTTACAATCATCAATTCTTCCTGGTCAGTATGTGTATGAGGTGGATGCGGGGCTTTGCCCGGTTCCAATGTTGACGTATGTATTTCAAAATAGGATAGCGATGTAGTGCTTCCTTCCAAAATTTGCCTTCTTATTCTTGTGTCTTCTTTTTTGGGTTCCAGTTTATTCCAGTTATAAACTGCCGGTGCCAATGAATCCGTTTGTTGCCCTATCAATGATGATGTACAAAAAATAAGTAAGATGTATAGTATATGCTTCATATCAGTTTACTTTCTTTATGAACTGTGAATTGCCATACGTGTTGAGTTGAAATCCTTGCGGCTTTCCGTCTGTATTTTTAAATTCAAGATTGAAAAACTCAGCCGTAGAATAATAAGCAGTTTCACTTGATGCGTATAACAGGTATTTATTGTTGGCAGAAAAGTATAAAGCCAGCCTGCCATCTTCGTTCTTTATTTCAATCTTATTTCCATTTGTTGCTTCATAAGTGCCCGTATACTTATTTAAAACTGCCGCATTAAGATCTAGTTTTGGTTTTTCAAAAATATATTGCATGCCCCGGCTGAATGTTTCGCTTTTGGTTCCGGAGTGACCGGTGTTCTCCAGGATTTTTGATTTGAGTGACGCAGAGCTGTAATTACTGGCGGCCATTTGCGCAGCAAATTTTTCATAAACGGGACGGCTTCTTTCCACATCACCAATGGTCATGTATACTCTAACAGGGTTAGATAATTTTTTTTGAGCAAATTCTTTTTCATACTTCGATAATACTTCACCACCCCAGCCGACCGAAGGGCTTGCAGCCGCATAACCCGTGAACATATCTGTATGTGTAAATAAAGCATATAAAGTAAACAATCCACCCAGCGAGCAACCCATCAATGTTCTGTTTTCAGATGAAGCTTTATAGTTTGTTTCAATGAAAGGGAATAATTCATTTTTCATAAACGAAAGAAATTGATCAGCGCCGCCGCTTTGCGGTAACCTGTTTTCTTTAGTTGGTGTATAATCTCTTGCTCTTAAACTATCCGGGTTGGGATTGATGCCGCCCCATGTAACCCCAACAATAATCAACTCGGGAATAAAACCATCATAGTAATGCTGACCGTATAATGATTTAAGTAAAGGAAAATCCCATTGCGAATCCATGAGATAAACAACAGGATATTTTTTATTACTGTTTTTATAACCGCCGGGCAACAAGATCTGTAATTCATATTCCTGCCCTGCAACAATGGAAGAAGTTATTTTTCTTACTTCCGAACCGGGAATATCTACACGGGGATATTGTGCAGATGACCTTACATAGGCTACAATAAAAAAAATGGTAAGAATCTTTTTCATTATTTATTTTTTAAAGCCAGTTCCAATGCTTTAGTTGTTGTATAATATTTTGCCAGCATGTTTGGTACCTCCCATGCAGGCATATTTTTGTTTTTTAAATAATCAAGAAATTTTTCTGTTACCCTTGCGAAGTGTGCTTCGTGACCTTCTTTCAGCTTTTCCGGAATAAGTAGCTGCCAGCCATTTTTACTTCCGGTTATTTCAATGCCGGGATACTTTATTTTAAGTTTTTCTATTGCTTTAATCAGCTCAGCATTCCTATCAGAAAGAATCAATGGTTCAATATATAAAACCGGTTTGTAATTTTCCTCTTTACCCTGGCGAATGATCAAGTTAGCTTTAGTGCCTCTCATAATAGAATAATGTGTATCACTTCCGCTGGCGGTTTGATACATCCATACAACAGTAACTTTTGCGTGAACACCTTTTATTATATAGTTGATCTCGCCATTCGACCACACCTGTAGCAAAGAATCGGTTTGTTTGTCTCTTTCAATAAAAGATGGGACCTCATTCAGCTTAGTAATTGTTTTGAATTGCGTTGGAGTCATTGTAGTCGGCCATCTCCTTGCTGCCACCAAAGTAATATCTTTTGTATAATCCAGGCTTTGTTCTGGAAAACATTCCCATTGTACCAGGTCCACCAAATGCGTTGTTACATCTACGATGCCATTGCCTTGTTGTGATGCATCCATAAACCAGGCTGGTCTTACAACTATATTGCCTGAAATGTTTTTATAAAAATTATGATCACTAAACATTTCTACAGCAGGATTCTCAGGTGTTCCTTTTTCTAGCTCGCCAAATACTTCAGGTATCATGGAAAGTTCCCGCTGAAGTATTGATGTTATTTCATAGCGTTCGGTCATTATATCGTATAGCAACAAATTATTCTTTGATGCTACTTCAAATGCCTGCTTTAATTTTTCAAATCCGGTCGGATCAATTGCCATTGGCTTATCAGCATATACATTAAGTCCATTTTGAAGTGATTGTAAAATATAGCCTGTCTTCTTTTGATTGTTGCCAGATAGCATAACCACATTCCCTTTTTTCTCTGCAATCATCTTTTCAAAAAAATCAGCACCAGTATAAACCTCTTCTTTCCATCGGGTAGGTGATTCTGCTATAGAATTGTAAGAGTTGATCCTGTCAAGATGCAATTTCAAGTCATTCCCATCAGGGGCATAAACATAAACAACTGAGTCTACATCATTATACATTGTTTTTTGTACCAATGCTGCATGAAAATGACCGGGGTCGAGTGTAACTAACCGAACAGGTTTTTTATTTTCAGTATGATGATTGGTGCAGGAGATTAAAACTGCCAGTAATACAAATATGTTTGATACCCTTTTCATTGCTCATTAGAGTTTTAAATGTTGAACGGAGCGTCGCAAGGGACACCCAACCAGGGAACAAAAGCTTATTACACAAATAAAACCTTACGCTACTATTTCATATCCCTTTCTTTGCTTGCGACTCAACATTGCATTTGCCTCATTATCATTTTTGAATTTTTCTGTTTTTGGATCCCAATGCAATTTTCTTTTCAACTTCATTGAAATATGATGCAGCAAACAGGCTGAGCAGGCACGATGTGCTTCTTCCACCGGTGCGATAGGTGCTTTATTATCCCTTATTGCTTCGAGCCAGTTGCCATGATGTTCCTTACTCACTGTAAAATGAAATTCATTTGGACCAATAACTGATGTAAGCATATTTGGATCACTTGCATCAATTTTTTTTGCTCTTTCGCCTGGTTTTGTTGGATCGCTTGCTGTAACATTGTAGTCACCTCTTGAAACAAACACCCAACCATTAGTACCTTCGAACTTTATTCCATTTGGAAATTCATTACTAACGATCATCGTAACTCCATTGGCATATTTTGCTTCTGTTTTAAAGATGCCATGCACATCCCACAATCCACCAGTTGCAAACTCAACTTTATCACACCAGATCTCAACAGGGCCGCTGCGTTCCATTCCCATTCCCCAATGTGCACTGTCAATATGATGTGCCCCCCAACCTGTGATCATGCCAGCGCCAAACTGTTCGCACCGTAACCAGCCCGGACGATCATAACCAGACTGCGGATGTACCCGATCAATTGTATAATAAACTTCAGGAGTTGATGCAAGCCACATATCATAGTTGAGATTTTTCGGAACAGGCATTTCATCTTTTTTTCCACCCGGAGGATCACCCGGCAAGCCAACATAAACAGTTTTCAATTCACCAATGCGGCCATTACGAACTAACTCTGCCGCATAACGAAACTGTTCACTGCTCCGTTGCTGGCTTCCTATCTGGAACTTCACACCACTTTTTGTAACTACATCAGCGATCAATCTTCCTTCAGCGATCGTCAGCGATGCCGGCTTCTGCATATAGATATGTTTTTTAGCACGGGCAGCTGCTGCACCGATCATTGCATGTGTATGATCAGGCGTGCTGATCAGCACCGCATCAATATCTTTATTCTGCAGCAACTCACGATAATCAGTGTACGGTTTCACACCATCAAATGGTTTGCCATCACGTTTGGTGTAAAAATCATTCACGAATTTTTTTCCTTCTTCAGCCCGATTTGAGTCGAGATCACAAACAGCCATTACTTGTGCATAATCATATTGCAAAACACCGGGCATATCATGAACACGGGAAATACGTCCCGTACCGATCGCTGCAACATTAATACGATTGCTTGGCGCATTTCTTCCAAACACACTTGAAGGCACTATTGAAGGAAGTGCCAGGAACGCCGATGCTTTAAGGGAGTTACTCAAAAACTCTCGACGAGATTGATTTCTTTTTTTCATCAGCTTTAATTTTTATGATGAATATTTTTAAGTTATCAACTTTTGAAATTCTATTTAGCTTCTGTTGCGTCGCACTCTTGTACATTCAGTAATTCTATTCAGCTATCCCGTCAAACGTGAAATGTGAAAAGTGAGACAGGGCCTTTCACGTTTGACGTTTCACTTTTCATGTACGCTATTTCACCTCTTTCACAAATGTCTTCCATGCATTCTCTGCCTTTGCTGCATCAAATTTTCCATTGAATACAACCAGCCTATATTTTAATGTATATGTTTTACCAGGTTCTAAAAGCCAATCTTTATCTTTTGTAGGAGCAAAGCTGGCAAAAACATCGCCGCGTCCACCGTTTTGTTTTTTGTCCCATATTCTCATTGGTTCAGGATCATTGTAGTTTGTCGGGTGTGATAACATCACAATTCCACCTTCATCATTACCCGGTAGGGAGCCATAAACCACTATCCATCTTCCTTTAGTATTATCTGTATTATCTCTTGTTTTGCCTTCCGATGTCAGCATTTCAGAATTATTCTTGTCCCAATATTCAGTGGCCCGCCAACCAAAGCCGGCATATCGATAAGCAACGATCAATAAAGGGCTTTGTGAAGCACACTGCATTTTTGAAGTAATGTCGACTATATAGTAATCACCATCCTTTACGGGATCATATACTCTTACAGTTTGCCATTCATTCAGCGCAACCTTTTCAGTTTTATCTTTTTTGAATACTACATGCTCCTGCAAAGCGGTGTACTCTGCGTATTTTTCGTTGCTTGTTTTGGAAGTAAATTTTACAAACCTCACTGTACCTTGCCTGCCCTTTATATTCCAGAAATCAACGGTATCGCCTTCGAAGAAAGTATGTGTCCATGCATTCCAGATACCATAATGATGATAATGATCGGGTGGTTGAATCCTTGTCAGTACCTGCCCGTGCGGAGTATAAAGCGGATGAATAAAGCCACTTCGTTTATAATTTGTATCCTGTCCGGCTGGAGGATAAACTGTTTTAAATTGATAAGTCAGTAACTTTTGATCTCCTGATGATATTGTCAAAACACTATCGATGGTTATCTTAACCGACGATTTTGACTGTTTTGTTTTTACCTGCTGACCAAAACAAAAAGTGGCTGCTACCAAAAAAGATATTAGAACAAATATTTTTTTGACATTTCTCATTTTAATTCAAGTACTACCACGCTATAAGGCGGAATATTTAAGTTTAGTTTTGAGCCATTAAGTTGTGCTCCATTATAAACAGCAGGAACAATTTTATTCGGATTTTCAAAGCTGTTATAGTTCTGTAATTTGTCAGACGTTAAAATTCTTCCACTAACTGTTTTATAATCCGCCCCGTTAATGTTGATAGAAACCGATTGTGCTTTATTCGCATCAATATTCACCAGGGAAATATGTGTCAGGCCATTTTTATCTCTTGATGCAGATGCAGAAATAGCTTTTAGTTTTTCTTTCCCCATTGTATAATTATCGCTTGTTAAAGTAATAGGCAGCATTACCGCATCCTGGTGTACATTATACATTTCCATTACATGGTAAGTGGGAGTTAAAATTATTTTTTCTTCCCGGGTAAGAATTACCGCCTGCAAAACATTAATGATCTGAGCAAGGTTTGCCATTTTTACCCTTTCACAATGATTATTAAAAATATTAAGCGTAGTGCCTGCAATCATTGCATCCCGCATTGTGTTTTGCTGAAAGAGGAAAGCACCATTTGTACCTGGTTCTACATCATACCATCCGCCCCATTCATCTACCACCATCGCTACTCTTTTTGCAGGATCATATTTATCCATGACAGCGCTGTGTTTGGTGACTAATTCTTCCATTTGCAAAGCCTTTTGCATAGTTGAATAATATTCTTCTTCTGAAAATGCCGTAGCAGATCCTTTTTTGCTCCAATCAATTACAGAATAATGATGAACACCTACAGCATCAAGCATGTTTAACGGAATATCCCGCATTAAAACTTCTGTCCAGTTATAATCTGCGTCACTTGCACCTGATGCTATCCGGAATATCCGCTCTTTAGGATCGCCATTGGTCATGAAAGTGACATACTGACGATAGATGTTTGCATAATACTCAGGTTTCATATTTCCGCCGCAACCCCAGGCTTCATTTCCCAATCCCCAGTATTTTACATGCCATGGATTGGCACGTCCATTTTTCAAACGTAAATCCGGCATCGGGCTGCTTCCATTAGGATGAATAGTATATTTTACCCAATCACTTAATTCCTGTGGTGTGCCGCTTCCTACATTTCCACTGAGGTAAGGTTCTGCACCAAGCATTTCACACATGTTCAAAAATTCATTGGTGCCAAAACTGTTATCTTCTTTTACATTTCCCCACCATACATTCAGCATTGATGGCCTTTCTTTTTTGGGGCCCACACCATCTTTCCAATGATATGTATCTGCAAAACATCCACCCGGCCAACGAAGCACTGGTATTTTTAATTTTTTTAATGCATCGACAACATCAAGCCTTATACCATTTTTATTCGGAATGGTTGTATTACTATCACCAACATAAAATCCACCATATATGCAATGACCAAGATGCTCTGCAAAATGGCCGTAGATGTTTTTGTTGATGATGTCTTTGCCTTTGTCAGCATTCAAAACAATAGTGTTTTGCGCAGAAAGGATCTTTACACAGAATAAACTGATTAGAACAAATATTTTTTTCATACTCATTTATTATAATACAGTAATGATTGAATTTGCAACATTACTTGTTGTTTTATTTTTTATTCCCGGCTGACCACCACCAACACTTATCAAAATTTTTCCGGCTGGCTGATATATTGACCCGGCTTCATTCACTAATGACAATTGTTCCGGTGTCAATTCAAAATTTATCGTTTTGCTTTCTCCTTTCTTTAAACTAATTCTCTGAAACCCTTTTAATGCCTGGATTGGCGATTTCGCTTTAAGGTTTTGATGCTGCAAATACAATTGCACTACTTCTTCTCCATCCCTTTTACCTGTATTGGTCACTCTGACACTAACTGTGATATTCTTGCCCCTTGTAATGGTTGCAGGAATTTTTAGTTGATCATATTTAAACGTCGTATAGCTTAACCCATATCCAAAAGGATATAACGCTTCACCTTTGAAATAACGATAAGTCCTGTTGTTCATAGAGTAGTCGCTAAAGTCTGGCAGATCGTTGTCACTTTTATAAAAAGTAACCGGCAATCTTCCCGCGGGATTATAATCGCCAAACAAAACATCCGCAATTGCAGTGCCAGCACTTTGTCCGCCATACCATGCATTGATGATCGCAGGAATGTTTTCATTCTCCCATGGAATAGCGATCGCACTTCCAGTCATCATTACAAATACAACCGGTTTGCCGGTTGACTTCAATGCTTTCATTGCTTTGGTTTGTATTTGGGGTAGAAGAATTGAAGTTCTGTCGCCGCCTTTAAAACCAGGAAAATCAACTCTCATTTCTTCACCTTCCAGTTGCGGAGAAATTCCACCTACATAAATGATAGCGTCTACATCTTTAATACGTTTCAAAAATGCATTCATGTCGAACCGTTCAAAATTTCCGGCTCTTAATCTTATATTGGCCTTGCCTTCTCCCTGCCAGTATTCCACTACTATTTTATATTGCTGGCCCCTCACAATTTTCTGGCGATATTGCCTTGCTCCCCAGCGGTTGCGCAACCATGAATTATATATTTCTTTATCATTGATAAAAAATTTATACCCATCATCACCTTCTATTTCAAAAGTTATCTCTCCATCTTTGTCTGACGAGTAATAGGTGGTGTAACGAGCCGAAAAATTATTAGCCCTGATATCGCCAACTACTGCTTGACCTTCCTGCCAGAAATGATCAAGATTGTTTTCTGTTTGTACGATCGGTTCACCCTTTAGCTCCGTGTTATTGTAATATTCAGCCCTGAATCCCGGAGTGCCTTCTCCAATAGTATATTGCCTGCTTACATCTGTATAAGCCAATAAAGTATCATTGGTGAAATTCAACGCCTTTTCATATACCACCTCCACATCTTTTCCCAACTTTTCTTTTATTCCTTTTAATGCAGTAACAATTTCCGACGGCATTCCATTGTAATTTCCAAGAACAGCAATAGTGTTATCAGCGTTTGGACCGACCACTGCAATCTTTTTTATTTTTTTACTAAGTGGCAACAAGTTTTTGTCATTCTTTAATAGTACAATTGATTGCTGCGCCATCTTTAAAGCAAGAGCTTTATGCTCCGGCGCTTCTAAAGCTGATGCTGGTGTTTGCGCATATTTTACCATAGAAGGAGGATCAAACATGCCCAGGCGATAACGGATCATAAATAATCTTCTCAATGAAATATCAAGCTGCTCTTCTTTTATCAAGCCGCTTTTTACTCCGTTATATAATGTATAATAAACCGAAGTGCCACATTCGATATCGGTACCATGAACAACTCCATCCACCGCAGCTGTTACAGAATCTTTGTGCGTTTTATGATATTTAAAGAAATCATCGATTGCCCAACAGTCACTGGTAACATAACCGGTAAACTTCCATTGCTTGCGGAGAATATCTGTCATCAACAAATCATTTGCACAACAAGGTTGTGTATTAACTGCATTGTAGGCGCACATCACCCCTGCAACATTTGCATTGGTGACCAATTCTCTGAATGCCGGTAAATAAGTATCCCAGAGATCATATGTAGTGGGATTAAAATTATCAATATGTCGTGATGGCTCCGGACCGCTATGCACTGCAAAGTGTTTAGCACATGCTGCTGCTTTCAAATATTTTGGATCATCTCCCTGCAAGCCACGAACAAATGCACGGGCCATCATTGCTGTTAAGAAAGGATCTTCACCATACGTTTCCTGTCCACGGCCCCAACGAGGATCACGAAAGATGTTAATGTTTGGTGTCCAGTATGTCAATCCTAAATATCTTTCTTTTGTTCTTCCTAATTCCATCGCTTTGTTATATATCGCTCTTCCTTCGAGTGCTGAATAATCAGCCATGTGAAATAGTGAAGTAGAGTCCCATGTTGCCGCCATGGCTATCGCTTGAGGATATGATGTTACTTTAAATGGTGTTCTTGCAACGCCATGCAATGTCTCATTCCACCAGTCATAAGCGGGGATACCTAATCGCGGAATGGCTGGTGTTGCATTGAGCATTTGTTTTACTTTTTCTTCCAACGTTAAACGACTTACCACATCATTCACTCTTTGTTCCATCGGTAAGGAAGGATCCCACATTGGGAATGATTTGTAATCCTGTGCAAAAGCACTATAAGAGATCACTAGCAGAATCGAAAAGAAAATTTTCTTCATAACTATTTATTAAGCATTCGTCATAAATATGTCTTATTTATAGGGATCAATGGTTTTTATCTTTCCATTCGCATCATGTACCAGTTCTGTTACTTTTACCGATCTTAAATGAGTTACTCCTTGTGATAAACTACTGTCATGATAAAACAAATACCATTTACTGTTGAACTCCACTATTGAATGATGCGATGTCCAGCCAACAACAGGATTTAAAATTCTTCCGGCATAAGTGAATGGCCCGTACGGATTGTCACCAATTGCATAACATACATAATGCGTATCACCGGTAGAATAAGAGAAATAGTATTTGCCTTTATACTTATGCATCCATGATGCTTCAAAAAATCTTCTCTCCGTATCACCTGCAAGGAGTGATTTGCCATTTTCATCGAGTAGCACAACATCTTTAACATCTTCAGCAAATTCGAGCAAGTCATTTGTCAATCTTGCAACTTTTGCACATAAAGCTGTCTCGTTATCACTTGGTAAATGAAAAAGCGGACCATCACCTTCTGCTTTAAACGACCCTGTTCTCCAACGTTGTAACTGGCCTCCCCAAATTCCACCGAAATACATATAATAAGATCCATCATCATCTTTGAATACCGCTGGATCGATTGAAAAACTTTTTTTGATTGGTGTTGGTTGAGATGTGAAAGGGCCTACGGGTGACGAACTTGTCGCTACACCAATACGAAATATTCCCTCATAATCTTTTGCAGGAAAAAATAAATAATAGGCCCCATCTTTTTCTGTTGCATCAGGAGCCCACATTTGCTTATCAGCCCAGGGAACATCTTTTACATGTAATGCTTCACCATGATCAGTTGCTGTTTCATCCAAAGGTGAGTTCATTGACAAAATATGATAATCTTCCATTGCAAAATGACTTCCAAGATCGTCAAATGAAATATCATTCTCTATATCATGAGAAGGGTAGATATAAATTTTTCCATTAAATACATGTGCAGATGGATCAGCCGTATAAATATGTGAAACGACTGGTTGGGAAATTGCCTTCTTATTTAGTTCTTCAAAATCTATATGTGCAATACTTTCTTCAGGCATATTATTACGTTTTCAATTAAAATATGTTCAATAAAATCAGTTTGTCCAACCGTTTTTTATGCAACAGCTGTGGCTAATTTTCTTCTTTCTTTGAGATCGGTTTCAATTGTTGTTTCCATTTTTTTATCGATCGCATACCCGAAAAGCAAAACAGCACCAATGATAAAAATGATCCCCGGATATATACTCACTGACATCCTGATCCCATTAATTGCTTCCGTAGTTTGTTGCGCCGCATCTGCAACGTAGCCGTATTTACTTAAAAGGAATGCTCCAAGGCCGCCCCCGAGACTCAATCCCACTTTTAAGCCAAATATCATAGCTGAAAAGATGATGGCGGTTGCTCTTCGGTTGTTTTTCCATTCACTGAAATCTGCCACGTCGGCGATCATAGCCCAAAGAATAGGAATAGTTATTCCATATAAAAATCCATGAAAAATATGTGTAAGTATCACCAACCCGACTGATTCAGGTGAAAAGAAATAGAACATCACCAGGCATAAAGCAGACAGTACAAGAAAAATTCCGAATATATTCCGTTTACCAAACTTGTCAGCTAGTGGTTTGCTGAACATGATCCCAACGATCATAAAAATGATACTGCCTGCATTGAATAAACTATTGGCAGATGACGGCGGGTCCTGTGGCCATTCAAAATTTCCAAGGCCAATACCAGTAAGAGTTCTATTCAAACCAGCAATAAAGTTATTGAAGCCGATATTCTCCAGGAATTGTGACTCCGCATCATGATTCAAATAGTATTTAAAGAAATAGATATTCATGCCACCTTTTAATGCCAGCGTAACAAACACAAGAATAGTGAGGAATAGCATGATGATCCATGGTTTATTCTTCGTTAGATCTTTTAAGTCGCTGGAAATGGAATTTTTCTGTTCGACAATCGGCTTCACTCTTTCCCTTGTAGTTAAAAATGTAATGATGAAACAGACGACACCAACAATAGCAAAGAACAACATTACACTTTCAAAACCTTTTTGTTTGTCGCCATGGCCAATTGATAGTGCCAACGGAAGCAATAAAGCTTGAATAATAAATTGTGCCACCATTACGGCAACAAACCGATAGGAAGAAAGACTGTTTCTTTCTTTCATATCACCTGTAAGTACGCCACTTAAAGCAGAGTAGGGAAGATTGTTTGCGGAATAAATAATTACTAAAAAGAAATAGGTAACTGCGGCATAAATAAGTTTCCCGGACTCATTGAAATCAGGTGTACTGAATGCGAGAAGAGAAATGACACCAAAGGGAACTGCTGTCCACAATATCCACGGACGATATTTTCCCCAACGTGTATTTGTTCTGTCGGCAATAATTCCCATGATGACATTAAAAAATGCACCAGCAAAACCAAAGAATGTAATTATAAAACTTGCTTTGCCTGCAGGTATTTTATAAACATCTGTATAGAAGAATGCAAGAAAAGTGACGAGGGTCTGAAAAATAAGATTTGCAGCAAGATCGCCCAGGCTATAGCCAATCTTTTCAATGACGGAAAGTTTTTGGGAAGCATTCGTATTCATGATTTTGTTTTAGTTTGTTAGAATGGTTTTTTAGCACTTTCTCCTGATCCGGAATTTGTTTTCAGCTCAATCACTTTGTAGTACGCAGGTTTGGGTTTGTATTGCCTGTCAAATAATAAAGGATAATTAGTTCTTCCTCTTACAGGCCAGCCATTCAGCCAGCTTTGTCCGTCGTTTACTCCCCAGAATGTAACACGTGTAACTTTATCTTTATATTTTAAAAAGAGTTTAAATAAATTTTCGTAATCATTTGCCAATTGCACTTGCACGCTATCCGGCAAACCGTTAACATAAGGATTTAATTCAGGATTTGAAGCGACCCTTTGGCTAACATCGGCGCCCTGGAAATCACGTTTCAGCACTTCAATATCGAGTTCAGTGAACATTACTTTTATCCCAAGTGCTGAAAATTGCTGGATGCTTTCTTCAATTTCTTTAAAAGGTACCTTGTTCAAATGCCAATGACCCTGGATACCTACACCATCAATACGTACACCGGCTGCTTGTATTTTTTTTATTATAGCAATCGCACCGGCTCTTTTCTTTGGTTGTTCGATATTATAATCATTGTAATACAATTTAGTATCCGGAGCGGCTTTTTGTGCTAAACGAAATGCCTCTGTTATAAAATCATCTCCAAGTTTGTCAAGGAAAATTGATTTACGCATAGTACCATCTTCATTTAATGCTTCGTTCACAACATCCCAGGAATACATTTTGCCATTATAGCGGCTGGCGATCGTGGTAATGTGATTGTTAAAAAAAGTTTTAAATGAATCAACATCCTTAATATTTCTTGCATAAGCCGGCAGTTGACTATGCCAGATAAGCGTATGACCATTGATAAGAATATTGTGCTTCTTTCCATATTCTACCATCTTGTCCGCAAGGTCAAAATTATATTTGTCCCATTGTGGATGAATGATCTCCGCTTTCATAATATTCTCAGGAGTCGCAGCACTAAACTGTTCCGGAACCAGTTTAGCTGCATTGGAATCTTTTTCTTCTATCTGCTGGGAGTTAAGGGCAGTGCCGATCAAAAAGTCGTTTTTGTAGGCTTCCCTTAGTGTGGAAGAACCAGATGATCCCGTTACTTTCTTACTGCTGCTGCAGGAAATAAAAGTAACAGAGATCGCAACAACGCATAAGCCCAACAAGAGGTTTCTTTTCGTATCCATTGTTTTTATTTATTTAATAGTTCTTGTTTCCGGCGGGCCCAGGTAACTGGGTTTTACCTCACCGAAGTCCAACACAATTTTTTGTAATACTACACCTGAATTCACCATCCAGTATTTTACAATATGTTTACCCGGTGAATTTATCTTATGATTTGTGGTTTTTGCAATGATACTTTCACCAACCCACTTGTTCCAGATCCCGGCGCCGGTGTTCCGATCTTCTTTATTGATGCTGATAATTTGCGGAGTTTCATCATCAATTGAAATTGCAAACTGCAAACCATCCTCGGAATTATAATAATTAAGAGTAGGGGAGAAGTAAGCGTTTATTTTCAAACTGTCTTTACTATAGGTGTATACTTCATATTCAAGATGAGCAGAAGTTGGTGTTGCCTTTTGTATAGATGCCGTTACAGGGAAAGTTGTTACCGCATCGCCGGTTCTGCCAAGGTCGGGAAGAATAGCCCACTTAATAGAAGCTGCGTTAATCGCTTTCGTATAATGTGATGCTTCAATTGATACATAGCCATCCTGTTCATAAAAAATATTGCCTTTGCTGCCTGAAGAAATAAGTTTTTCAGAGGTTTTGGGTAAAACATCAATTTTTACGATATCCTTTTCTATAGAATCTTTCGGCAGGTATTTTACGTCAGGCATTTTTTGCCGGTTTGGTTGCTGCCAGTAAGTATAACCAATATGTGTTTGATCCATCATATGGTTCCATTTGCCATTGTTGAGACGATTGTATTCAAGAGAGATTAATGAATCCCTCGCATAAAGCTCTTTTACTTTATCAGCCAGGAAATTGGTATTTGACTGTTTTGCTTTTGCGGCCCTGTTATTCAATGCCACATAAAAATACATTTCGTTCAGATTGGCGCAGGCTTTTATTGGATGAAGCACTAATTGAAAGAAAGCATCTTTATACTGTGTAGGTAGTTCTGCATTTATTTTTTCTGCAATACGTAAAAGGGCATTATAATCATTAACGACATTTTCCCATTCATTATAATTGAAACTATACGTATTGGCATCCAGCATTTCGGGTTTTCTTCTGCCATTATATTTTGCATACTTGGATAACAACTCTGCAATTTCTTTTGCATGCTCATTTCCAAATTGCGATGCTGCCCACCCCTCGGTATATTTTTTTATATCGTCTGCGCCGATCTTGTCGGGGTTCCATGCATAATCCAAAAAGAAAGAAATGGGGAATTCCATTGGTTTGATGTCACCAACGTTGACGATCCATATTTGACGAACATTGTATTCATAGGCCATGTGCATTTGTTCCCTCACTTTCGGAATCGGATTTGTATTTAGCCATTTATAATTTCTCGGCCCTCCTACATAATCGAAGTGATAATAAATTCCGTAACCACCTTTTCGTGGCATTTCATCCAGTTTGGGAAGTTTACGGATATTGCCCCAGTTATCATCACATAATAATAAAGTAACGTCATCCGGCACCCTCATCCCTTTATCATAATAATCCTGTACTTCTTTATACAAGGCCCATAACTGAGGGGTTTCGCTAGCGGGTTTCTTAGTTATTTCTTCAAGAATTTTTCGCTGATCGGTCACAATTCTTTCCAGCAGGCCGGTTGCTGTTTCGCGGCTCATCGGCATATCACCATCGCCTCTCATGCCTACAGTAATTATACTTTCATGTGAACCCTTATTTTCTATTCCCTTTCTCCAGAAATTTTTTAGCACAACCTGGTTGCTATCATAATCCCACTTGCCTTTTCCGTATCGCTTCCATTCCTGCTGTGCTCTCAGCATCGGTTCGTGGTGTGATGTGCCCATCACAATTCCATATTTATCGGCCAATATGGGATTTAAAGTATCATCATCGTTGAATGCATTGCCCCACATTGCCGGCCAGAGATAATTTCCTTTCAATCGAAGAATGAGCTCAAAAACTTTTTCATAAGCCAGGTGATTAACGCCACCGAATTTTTCTTTTGTCCAACCGGAAAATGCCGGCGCTTCATCATTAATAAAAATACCGCGGTATTTTACTTTAGGGGCATCGGTTATAAAGACATTAGTGGTAACAAAAATTTCTTTCTTCTTTTTCACAGGAACATCTGCCCACCAATACCAGGGAGATACACCAATTTGTTTTGAGAATTCAAAAACTCCATAAGCAGTTCCTCTTCTATCACTACCAGCAATGACCAAAGCGTTTGGCAACGACTGTAATTGGTATGCTTCCCATTTGGCACTTATATTTTTTGTATTGATCTTTTTCTGTTTGATCAATTGAGAAATTCCAGGCGATCTTTGAAGAGAGCCAATAATAATGGCAACCGATGACGAAGAAGGAAGTTTATTTACTAATTGCAGTTTTTTACCAGTTACCATTTCAATATCCTGTTGTAATAGTTCGGCTGCTTTTTTTACAAGTGCATGATCAGCATCATCAACATAGATTACTGAAGCGGATAGTGAAAATGAATTTAGGGTTTTGGCACCTATTACAAGCTGAGCTTTTCCTGTAACAGCTATGACATAAAAAAATAAAAAAAACTTTACTTGTTTCATTGCTAAATAGAATTTATACAGTTGAACACTTTGCTTCACTCTGTCCAAGCTATGCATCGCACAGTAAACTTACTCTTGGCGACCTGCATGCCGGCAGGCAGGTGCGGCCAGTTAACAAAATTAAAAACCGATACTATTGCCACCATCTACCGGCAACACAACACCTGTAATGTATTTCGCGGCATCACTTGCTAAAAACAAAGCTGCATCACCTATATCCGAAGCTTGCCCCATTACTCCCATTGGTGTTCTTGAGAATACTTTTGCTTTTCGTTCCGGATCACTGTCCAGTGCTTTTGCTGTCATGTCTGAATAAATAAAACCTGGTGCAATTGCATTTACACGAATTCCTTTTGGTGATAGTTCAACTGCCATGGCCCTTGTCATTCCATCAATTGCAGTTTTGCTGGCACTGTAAGCAATCACTTTTGGTAAACCATACTGTGCTGCCATCGAGCTGATATTAATAATGCATCCGCTTTTTTTATCAAGCATATGTTTCACCACTTCACGGCTTATGGAAAAAACAGAAGTAAGATTGGTTGTAATGATCTTCTGAAAATCTTCATCAGTTACTTCTATGAATTCTTTTTTCATATTAATGCCTGCGTTATTCACCAGGATATCTATTTGCCCGAATTGTTTAATAATAGCATTAATAAATCCAGGGATGGAGGAAAGATCACTCAAGTCACAACTCATGGGATGACACAACAGACCCAGTTTTTCTTTTGCTGTATTTAATTTTTCTTTATCCCTTCCTGCAATAATGGTTTCAATGCCTGATTGTGTAAACTTTTCTGCAATAGCATAGCCCAGACCCGAACCACCACCTGTTACAATAGCAATTTTTTTTGTGTTATTACTCATTTTATTTTTTTATCAAAGGTTAATCTGGTTTCTAATTACCCGGTGCAAATAAAACTCTTATGCTTTTATAATACTCCAGTGTTTTATCTGGTTGTTCATAGTTGGCGGGTATCGGCATTTTAGAAAAAGTCTGGAAATACAATAAGCAGGCATTGCGCCACCATATTGCATCTTTCAATTGAATATTCAGCAATTGCTTTACCTGTGCGAATCGTTCTTTATCGATGTTCTTTTCCAGTTTGCTCCATTGTTGCTGAAATGATTTAACTGAATCCACGCCGGTATAATATTTATAACAGAGTTCATTCCACAATGTTCTTCCACTTTTCATTTTATGATCCCATGATGCATGATGAAACCATAAGAGATATTCATCCGGACATTTATTTATATCAGAGAAAGCATTATTTATTTCTGTTTTATATTGAGCCAATGCATTTGTTCCTTTTACTGTTCTGTCAAAACCAATTCCAATTGAATCAGCTTTATGATAATATACTGGGTTCCAGTCAGGGCGGTTCAATGAATTACCCCATGGCATTGGTCCATAATGATGGCCGTTGTACATAATATGTGTAAGACCAATTGGAGTCATATAGTTTACCAATGCTTCACGTGAATTAAGCATGATGTTCTTTATAACTGTAACAGATTTCTTGTCATTAGTAATTGTTTGTCTTATCCATTCATCTGCTATTTGATCAGATGACAAATTATAATCCCAGCTTAGCCTTCCTAAGGCATACCAATTGGCCTGTGCAAAAGGATGGCCACACCAGTTAATATCATTACCGATATTACTTACTCCGGCCATGCCAGTCAAGGTATGATTATCCAAACTGCCATCTATTACTTTTGCGACTGTTGAAGATTTTCCTTTTGAATAAGTATCAGCACTCAGCACTTCTTTAAACAAAGGGGCTTCGTAAACTAAATGAGTTCCCTGTCCCAGGTACTCCTGTGTCAATTGAAGCTCCATCATCAAAGGAGTTTGTGGCATTGCACCGAATAAAGGAGAAAAAGGTTCTCTCGGTTGAAAATCGATCGGTCCGTTTTTCACTTGAACTAAAACATTCTTTCTGAACTTGCCATCAAGCGGTTGGAATTCTTCATAAGCTTGTTTGAACCGGTCGTTTGACTCGGGATTATAAACAAATGCCCGCCACATAATAATTCCTCCGAATGGTGCTACTGCATCAGCCAGCATATTTGCGCCATCTGCATGATTTCTTTTATAATCTTGCGGACCTGGCTGCCCTTCGCTGTTTGCTTTTACAAGGAAGCCGCCAAAATCAGGGATGATCGAATAAATTTCTTTTACTTTTTCTTTCCACCATTGCTGAACTGTATCATTCAGTGGATCAGCTGAGTTTAATTTTCCTAATTCTATCGGTGCACTGAATCTTGCCGTGAGATAAACTTTTATTCCATACGGACGAAAAAGATCTGCCAATGCTTTTACTTTTTCTAACCAGGGTTTTGTAAGTATCGTTGCATTGGCATTCACATTTGTAAGAACTGTTCCGTTAATACCAATCGATGCATTTGCTCTTGCATAATCAATATAGCGCTGATCTATATAGTCGGGTAAAGTATGCCAGTTCCATATGGAAAAACCCGCATAACCTCTTTCTACAGTTCTGTTGAGATTATCCCAATGATTCAGTAAACGTAGCTTCAGATAGGGAATGGAGACAAAAGGCTTGGGGCTCCAAACGTCCTGCCTTGTTTGCATAAGCCTGAGAATATGAAATGCTCCATACAATAATCCAACTTCAGAGCCAGAGTAAACCATTACCTGACCTTCTACACCTCTTTTTATCAGAAAGCCCTCGTCTCCAAGTTTTAAAACTTTGTTTTCAGATTGTGGATCATAAACTGCAAGTGGTGAATTGTTTTTAATGAACTGGAGTGTAACCTTATTCTGATAACCTTGAATGAATAATGGTTTCTGATTTAGCATGCCTAATGAAGCTTTTGTAAGCTCATCTTTAATAATTTGTACAGTAACAGAATTTCCTGATATTGAAATTTTACTAAAAAGTGATTTGTATTCGGTTAATCGTTTGGCATCCTCTACTGGCTTATACCTAAGCCATAAATCATATCCATCTTCCGCTTTTGTTAAGGAAGCAGTTAATAATAATATGATGAATAATACAAGCTTCATAAATTGATCTACAACTTAGGGATGCCTTTTTTTTTTAAGGAGGATTTTCTTATGATCAGGTCCGAACGTATCACTATCGTTTGAGTATGTTTGATATTGGATAATCCCTTGAGGTGGTTGATCAAGTTACGGGCAGCAATTTCACCCATATCAATACCCGGATAATCGATAGTAGTAAGCTGTGGCTCTACAATTTTTCCGATCGCATCATTATTGAAACCAACAATTGCAATATCCTCTGGGATATTTATTCCATGTTCCTTCAGTGTTTGCATACACACAGCCGCAGAGAAATCATTAGTAATAAATGCTCCGTCAGGCAGAGGTTTCATTTTTAAAATTTGTAAAGCAGCTTCTACACCGCATTGTTCACTCAAATCCTTAATTAGAACTTTTTCTTTGTCATAAGCAATTCCATTATCAAATAAAGCATCCACATATCCTTTATGCCGCTGGGCATAAACGTTACGTTTCAGGTTGGCTGTAACAAGAACAATTCGTCTACACCCTTGTTCAATTAAATGCTGTGTTGCCTGGTAGCCGCATTTATAATTATCTATTATAACCTTTGTGCTGTCACTGTTTTCTTCCACACGATCAAAAAAGATAATAGGAATGGACCTGTCGGAAAAAGATTTATAGTGTTCCAGTCCTTCTGTGTCAAAAGCAAGTGAAGCGATCAGCCCGTCTACTCTTTTATGAAAAAGATTCAAGGCATTTGCCGCTTCCTTATCATAGCTCTCCGATGAGTGGGCAATGATAAGATCATAGCCGGCTTCTGTTGTTACTTTTTCAATACCTGCCAGAACAGATGTAATGAAGTTACTGTTCAATTCATGCACAATAACACCGATGGTATTTGTTTTTTGTTTCCTGAGATTGCTGGCAAACGTATTGTGGCGATAGCCCAGTTCTTTTGCTGCGTCCTGTATCTTCTTCCGGGTATTTTTATTAATGGCTGGGTGGTTCTTTAATGCACGGCTTACAGTGGCTGATGAAAGCTCCAGTTTCTGGGCAATATCATAAATAGTAACTTCTTTTTTAGGCTTCATGTTGCAATCGGTTGCATAAAAATCGTAAAAAAAATGAAATTAGGAAGATTTGTTTTTTAAAGAGGATTCGCGGATCACAAGATCTGCACGGAGCACAATTGTATTGGTGGTTTTTGTACTTGATAAACCTTTAAGATGGTTGATAAGATTCATTACTGCTACCTCACCTACCTGGAACCCTGAATAATTTACAGTAGTAAGATTAGGTTCAATGACCTTGCTGATAGGGTCATTATTAAAGCCCGCAAAAGCAATATCATCCGGAATATTTATGCCCGCTGTTTTTAACCGCATCATGCAGTGAACTGCTGCTGTATCGTTAGCGGCAAAGACTGCATCGGGGCGGTTTGCAACTTTCATTTTTAATATATGTTCGGCAGCATCGGTACCAGCCTGTTCATTAAGTTCGCTGATATAATGAAGCGTATCGTCAAACGGAATATCAAAGTCCTGCAAGGCCTTTTTATACCCTCTTAAACGTTCAGAATAGACATCCCGAAGCAGGTTGCCACCGAGATGCATGATTCGCTTACAACCCTGTTCCAGCAAGTGTTTAGTCACATCGTATGCAGCTAAAAAGTTATCAATAATAATGCTTGTGCTTTCGCTATGTGGAAAGGTTCTGTCAAAAAAAACGACCGGTATTCCCTTATTAAAAAAAGCCTGGAGATGGGAGATATTCTCAGTATCATAAGCCAGCGATATCAGTAACCCATCCACTCGTTTATTGAACAAAGTATGAGCATTGATCTTTTCTTTTTCCCGCTTTTCAAGAGATTGGGTTATAATAAGATTATAATGTTCACGGGTGGCCACATCTTCCATTCCGGCAAGAACGGAGGACATAAAACTACTGTTAAGCCGGGGTACGATCACACCAATAGCATGGGTGCGTTTGCTACGTAAGCTACTAGCAAACATGTTTGAACGATATCCCAATTCCTGCGCTGCTTCAGCAATTTTTTTTCGGGTATTCTTATTAATGGCAGGATGATTCTTAAGACCCCTGCTCACTGTAGTGGCTGAAATATTAAGATGTTTAGCAATATCATAGATCGTTATTTCCTTTTGCTCTGCCATAATTTATACCCCACTGCAAATAAAAGTAGGTTTTTTTGAAAAAAAAATTGCAATCGGTTGCAATTTTCTGAAAATCCCCTATATTCGTAATCAGAAATTTAGTTGAGGAGTTTAAAAATAAGTTTTCTGGATCTAATAACTGCTTCCGCTGTATGAGAAATAATGTATCGTCTTCCGACATGCCCAATAAGCATTTTTCAATTGCTGGCACACTGTATACTTCTATTACCACCATTAAGCCTAATTACCACTGCATTATTTTACAAAACAGAATTTATTTTTTCTTTTTTTTATTACAGGCAGAAGCACTAAAAATTCAAATAGTAAGACCCTTAAAAAGAGTTATCCAGGTTAATTATAGATTTTTTCGTTTGAAGGCAACGGCATAAGTGAATAGAGAGATATAAGAGATATAGTTATATAAAAGATCTTTTTCCAAATGAAAAACAGAGACTAAACGATAGTCTGTCGATAAAAGTTGATTGCTAATTTTTTAAAATTCAAAATTTAAAACTGCTGATTATGAAAGTATCATTACAACGAGCCAGAAAAGTCCTCGTTTGGCAAAACCGGTCCATGCAAAAGTTACTATCTTTTGCATTTTCAGGTTTCCTCATTTTGAGTCTCTCTCTTCCCGGTCTGACCCAAAATAACATCCAGGTGAAAGGACGTGTTGCGGATGAAACCGGTCACGGTGTTGCCAAGGCTTCAATTTCTGTCAAAGGCACTACGATCGGTGCCACCGCAGATGAAAATGGTAACTATGAGATCACAGCACCTTCCAATGGTACGCTGGTGATTTCTGCGATAAATTTTGCAACTCAGGAGGTAAAAATAAACGGCAGGCCAACATTGAATGTTGACCTCGCTTCAATAGAAAAGGTCGAAAGCGAAGTAATTGTAACCGGTTATGGGATTACCCAAAGAAAAAAAGATGTTACAGGTTCTATAGTATCTGTAAAAGGAGAAACGCTAAACGAGATCAAAGCACCTAATGTCATTAATCAGTTACAGGGTCGTGCAGCCGGTGTAGACATTGTTACTAATGGTAATACTATTGGAACAGCAGGTCAAATTCGTATTCGTGGCAACCGCTCAATAACTGGTAACAATAATCCATTGATCGTTGTAGATGGAATGGCATACGGAGGAAGCATCAACGATATTAATCCGGACAACGTGGCAAGTCTTGACGTATTGAAAGATGCTTCTGCAACAGCCATATATGGCTCACGCGGTTCAAATGGCGTTATTATCATCACAACAAAACGAGGCACAAACGGCAAAGCAGTTACAAGCTATAATGGTTATGTAGGCGTGGTCAATCCAATTGGCACTTACAGGCTGTTTAATGGAACGGAATATGCACAGTTTAAAGCGGATGCCGCTGCAGGTAATTCCGTTACCGCCGGTGCAAGTCTTTATTCGCTCAGAGCCATCGAGCAAACTAACCTGGCAGCGGGAGTAAGTACAGATTGGCAGGACCTGTTGCTGACTGAAGGTATCAGAACAAGCCATGATTTAAGTGTTAAAGGAGGTACAGATAGAACACAATATTTCTTCGGTTTAGGTTATTACAGGGAAACGGGGGTCACACACGACCAGGATCTGGATCGTTATTCTTTCAGTGTCAATATCGATCACAAATTGTCTGAACGTTTTAAAGTCGGGTTTACCAGTTTCAACACTATTCTAAAATCAAATAGGCTCGGCACCAATGCTTATGGCTCCGCAACAAGGCTCGGCCCTCTGTTTAAGCCCTATAACGATGATGGTACTTTAAATTTTAAGCCTGCAAGCTCCCAGGGTGTGGATGATGCACAAATAAATCCACTTACTTCCATAGGTAATGATGATTTGATCAAAGCATATCAACGCAGACTTCAGATACAGGATAATTTTTACCTGGAGCTGAAAATATTAAAAGAGCTGAAGTTCAAAACGAGTTTTGGTTTTGGCTGGTCTCAGACTTTAGGCCAGAATTATACAGGGCCGAACACCGTATTTAACAATAACACTACAACAGCAAATTCAAGTCTTAGCCAGTCCAATGCAGAAGGCTGGCAATATACCATCAACAACTCTTTTGAGTATGCTAAGACCTTTGCCCAAAAACATAAACTGCAGGCACAGGTTTTACAAGAAATACAAAAGAATCATTTCCAGTCCCAGCAATTCAATGGAGTTGGCGTACCTGCCGACTTTCTGCAGGATTATAACTGGCAGCAGGTAAATACGATCAATCCACAAGGCGGAGCCTATAGCGAATCTGCTTTGATTGGTTATATGGCTAGAGCGATTTATTCATTCGATGATAAATATTTACTGACCGCGACGGTGAGAACGGATGGCGCCTCTGTATTAGCACCGGGTCATCAATGGGTGACTTATCCAGCCTTCAATGTTGGTTGGAATATCGATAGAGAGAACTTCATGAGTGGTATAAATGTGATTTCAAGCCTCAAACTGAGAGGAGGTTGGGGGGTCAGTTCTAACGCTGGTATAAATCCTTATACTACCTTAGGTAGCCTTACTGCCAATTTCTATAATTATGGTCAGGGTTCTACAGTCGGCACCAATTACGCAAACGGTTATCTTATTAATTCAGCTCCTAACCCTGATCTCACCTGGGAAAAAACGGCGGGTCTGAATATTGGCGTTGACTTTGGTCTTTTTAAAAACCGTCTGACGGGTTCAATAGATTATTATGACACCAAAACAACTGATATCTTGTTGCAGAAAAGGATTCCAGGCAGTCTCGGTGTTCCCGGTGGTCAATTGACCAACGTGGGTGAGACAGCATCTCATGGTTTGGAAGTTGTTTTGAGCAGCCGGAATATCGAGACCAAAGGCGGATTTACATGGCGCACTGATTTCAATGTGTTCTACAACAGGGAAAAGATCGTGGCCCTGCAGAATAATCTTAAACAAGATTTGGGGAATGGATGGTTCGTAGGTCAACCAGTTACTACGATCTATGATTACAAAAAAATTGGTATCTGGCAAACAAGCGAAGCAGCACAGGCTACAATATATGGAGTAAAGCCAGGTGATATTAAGATAGAGGATATGACCAAGGATAATTCAATTACTTCTGCGGATCGGCAAATAATAGGGAATTTTCAACCCGATTTCATAGCAGGCATGACCAACTATTTCAAATATAAGGATTTTGACCTGAGCTTTGTCCTGTTCGGACGCTTTGGCCAGACCGTGGTGTGTACTTATCTATCTGCAGATGGCGGTGGTAATGGGTATCCATTTTTCCTGAACAGCCGCGTAGAGCAGTTAAAGGTAGATTACTGGACCCCGACCAATCCCACTAATGATTTTCCCCAGCCCGATGCCGGTGTCGATGGATTGCAATACACATCAACGCTGACCTACCGGGACGGCTCTTTTATTAAGATAAGAACTATCGACTTGGGATATAATTTACCTACAAGGTTGGTTAGTAAGGCAGGTATTCAATCATTAAGGGTATATGTATCAGCACAGAATCCTTTTATCCTCTGGGCCCCACTCGTAAGAGATAATTTGGGTCTTGATCCGGAAGGTAATGGTGTAGGAAATTCAATCGGCACACAGGGTGGTGGTGCAACCTCAGTAGCTAACGATCGGGCGATAACTGTCGGAATGGGTGTGCCACCAACACGCCAAATTATTCTTGGAGTAAACCTTAAATTCTAATTCTTTAAATATTATTTTAATGAAACATAGAAAAATTATACAAAGCCTATTTTTAATCGCAATAATATTTGCGAACACAGGGTGTAAAAAGCTATTGGAAGAACAGCCCAGGACGAGTTTCACACCTCCTTTCTTCGCCACGAGTGATGGTCTCCAGGGTGGTATTGCCGGCATTTACACTAGTTTTCGAACTCAGTGGTCAAATCAAATTTGGACTCAATTGTTCGATGGAGGTACCGATGAAGCCCTTCGGGGCGGGTCTGTTGACGCCGGCGCAGCCAGCTGGATGATCTACAATAACCCGGTAATAAAAAGTAATACCAGCAATTATGAAGGTTTCTGGAACACGTTGTATACTGATATCAATACAGCAAATGGAGTTTTGCAATATGGAGTCGATGCAGATATACCGGCGGCTACCAAAACCCAGCTCCTGGCCCAGGCTAAATTCCTACGGGGCTTCTGTTATTTTTATCTTGTAACAACATTTGGCCAGGTTCCTTTGCACACAACTCTTAATACATCTGCATCAACGGCCGATGCTCCTGCTCCCCTTGCCGATTTATATGCGCAAATTATCAAAGACTTCACTGAAGCATCTGCTGATTTGCCGAATATCCCGAATGCAGCAATGGGTAAGCCAGCATTCAAAGCAACAGCGTTATTCCTGCTTGCCAAAACATATCTCTGGCGCGGTTGGTCGACTGCTGCACAGCCCAACGACTACCAGCAGGCATACACCATATCTAAAGCTATCATTGATAATAAGGCAACATATGGCTTGAACCTTTTGCCTAGTTTCAGTACGGTGTTTAGGGAAGGACAGGAATATAGCTCTGAAATATTGATGGTAATAGATCATACAAAGGACCTTAAATTCGGACAGAACTCTCCAGTAGGCAACGGTGCCACAAGTTTTAGTGAGAACAAATCGAATTTCATGTGGCGCCCCAACTATCCGACTATGAATGCAAACTACCCTGCAACCGGGGGGAGCAATGTTTGTTTGAGAGATACTCGGAATGGTCGTCCTTTTGTTCGCCTCAGACCAAATACAAAATATGTGATGGATCAGGCATTTGCCAACAGGGCCACAGACTCCAGGTATGATGGCACATTTGAGACGATATGGCTGTCCAACAGCATACCTGAATCAGTAAAAGGAACCACGGGTGTCACTACTCCAAGAGGTACACTGATCAATGGTGTAGACACAGCCATTTGGATGGCGGATAGAGTAGTGACTGCGGCTGAAAGAGCTGCCTTCAAAGGAATAATTCTCGAACCGGACCATTTGGCTGGAGCCACCGTAAAATATACAGCAGCCTTCTTCCCCAGCGTGAGAAAATTTGATGACTCAACAAGAGGCCACATGAATGATTATTCAGATAGGCCATACATTCTTTTCCGTTTTGCTGAAGTGTATCTGATAGCCGCCGAAGCAGCCATCAAAGGCGGTGCAACAGCCCAGGACGCTGCAAACATGATAAACGTCCTTAGAACAAGGGCTGCGTTAAAGGACAATCAAACTCCGGCACAATATGCAGCTGCAGTTGCAGCACAACAGATTACCTCTGGCCAGGCGACATTAGATTTTCTGTTGGACGAACGTAGCCGAGAACTATTTGCAGAGGATTGCCGGTGGTGGGACCTTTCGCGAACAAAGACTCTTGTCTCACGAGTTCAGCTACACAATACAGAAGCTGCGGCTGGAGTACAACCATTTAATATGCTAAGACCAATTCCGCAATCGCAGATCGATTTGGTCACCGAAGGTCCGGTTTATCCGCAAAACCCAGGATATCAATAAACGTAAGCAAGCAAGTAGTAGTTTATATTTTGACAATTATCAATTTACAAGACCGGGGAAAGGTTATTCATCCCCGGTCTTCAATTTCAAATACCAGGCATTGATAATTAATAAGCATTAATTTGCTCAAGTTTTATAATATCATTTAATCTTTATTATTAGTGAATAATCCCTTGTGTTCAAAGAATTAATTCAAGTGTTATGTGCAGTGCCACGGAAAGATTTTTCAGTTTCTTGGTTTTATTTTTTTTTCTCTCTGGTTGCAAACAAATAGAAAGTTCAACTTATGAACCGATTGGAGAACAAAATCTGGCTTATAAGTGGGGTGATGTAGCAATGACGGCTACAGCAAACAATACCGAACAATTCTCCCCCCGTCCAACAGTTACTTCAAGGTTCTTAGGTCTCATCTGGACTGCTGTGTTCGATGCATGGTCAAGATATGACTCTATAGCTACTCCTGTTTATTTGCAAAACGTAGATCGTCGTCCGGCACCCGAAAGAACATTGGCTAATAAAGAAAAAGCAATTAGCTACGCAGCATATAAAACAATGATGGAGTATTACTCCTCCGATTCAGTAATGCTTACTGAAAAAATGAGATCATTTGGGTTTGATCCTTATAACAATTCACTGGATACTAAAACACCTGAGGGAATAGGAAATCTTGCGGCAAAAACTGTCATGGAAGCAAGAATGAATGACGGCTCCAATCAAGGCGGCCGCATAAGTAGATCAAACGGAAAGCCTTATTCTGATTATACTGGCTATTATCCTGTTAATTCCGCTGACACTATGAATGATATTAAGCATTGGCAGCCGAAATATTTTTCTGATGGTAAAGGAGGGAGGTTTGCTCCCGGCTGTCTTACCCCACACTGGGGCTTGGTAAAGCCTTTGTTCATAGATTCAGCTAATCAATTCAGGTCCCCTCCACCTCCACCACTTATATCAGAAGAGTTGAAAAAAGAAGTTACGGCTGTGGTGGATTACCAAGCAAATCTTACAAATGAACAGAAAGCCCTTGTTGAGTTTATGAGGGACGGTCCCCGGTCTGTCCAGCAAGCCGGACATTGGTTCATATTTTCTCAAGAAGTTTCAAAGAAAGATAAACACACATTGGATGATGATGTCAAAATGTACTTTTCAGTTGAGGCAGCAGCTATGGATGCTTTTATCGCTTGCTGGGATACTAAAATGCATTATGACTTTGCAAGACCATATACCTTGGTGCATTATTATTTTAAAGACAAGAATATAAAAGGATGGTCCGGTCCACAGAAAGGGTGGGGTGAAATAAAGGGACAGGATTGGAGACCTTACTCTCCTGATGCATTTTTATGTCCTGCATTTCCAAGCTATGTTTCAGGACATAGTACTGTTAGCGGAGCTTGCTCAGAAGTGCTACGGCTTTTCACAGGAAGTGATAAATTTGGGTTTGAGGTTAAAAGAACCCCGGGTGAATTGACAGAACCTGATAATTTAGGTCAACCAATATTCCTAAAATTCGAAACGTTTTCACAAACAGCGGACATGGCAGGCATCTCCCGTGTTATGGGGGGATACCATATACCGATAGAAAATGTCGAAGGTTTAAAACTTGGACGGAGTGTAGGAAATATTGTATTTAATAAATGCCAGTCTTATATAAATGGAACAAAGTAGTGTTTAAAAAAATCTTGATTGATGAAAAACAAGACAACGAGTTGCCTATTTCGATTTTATGCTTTCGCTATCCTTATTTGTCTTATTGTGATAAGTTGCAATAACAATAATAATGAGACCGTGACCCCTGGTTCACCATTTTTCAAAAAAATTTCTTCAAAGCAAAGCGGTATTACATTTATCAATGCTGTCGACGAAAATTATGATAAAAATTATTTTGACAAGTTTGCTTACGTGTACAATGGCGCAGGTGTAGCTGTTGGTGATATTAACAATGATGGGTTACAGGATATTTATTTTACTGGGAATGAAGTTCAAAATAGGTTATACCTGAATGAAGGAGGAATGAAGTTTAAGGATATTACAGTTTCGGCGGGTGTAGATGGCGGTAAAGGATGGGATAATGGAGTTACTATGGTTGATATTAACAATGATGGACTGCTGGACATTTATGTTTGTAAGGGTGGGTTTGAAGATTCTGACGATGAAAGAAGGAATTTGCTATATGTAAACCAGGGTAACAACACATTTAAAGACGAAGCCAAAACATATGGCTTAGATGATGATGGATATTCCCAACACTCAGCTTTTTTCGATATGGACAATGATAATGATCTGGATCTGTTTCTTACCAGCAGGCCGGATTCATTTTACCTTGGTTTGTCAAGAATGGTATCTGGTAAAAGAGAACCAAAAGATAAATGCAGGGCTAAGCTTTATCGTAATGATGACGGTAAGTTTACTGAAATTGGAAAAAAAGCAGGGATCAATCACACATTCGGATATGCACTTTCAGTACTGACAGCTGATTTGAACAATGACGGGTATGCTGACATTTTTGTCTCCAATGATTATGCAGATAACGATTATATTTTTATCAATCAGAAAAACGGCACTTTTAAAGACGAAGTAAAAAGTTTGACGAACCATTTGTCACTTTTTTCGATGGGAGCTGACATTGCTGATATCAACAACGATGGCTATGAAGATATTTATGTAACTGAGATGTTGCCTGAAAATTATAAACGATCAAAGGTTTCGATGCCAAGAATGGATGTTGAAGGCTTTTGGGCTATCGTTGATAGTGGATTTCAGAAGCAATACATGCATAATGCATTGCATCTGAACCAGGGAAATGGATTTTTTAGTGAAATATCACAATTGGCAGGTGTAGCGAAAACGGAGTGGAGCTGGGCTACATTATTATCTGATTTTGATAACGACGGAAAGCGGGATATCTATGTAGCGAATGGTTACCGTCGTGATCTTTTTGATGGGGATATTTTAAAAAAACAAGATGAATACGTAAAAGCAAACATGCACAAGTATTCATCCGGCGAAGAGATGTTTGAAAAAGGATTCAAGGACTATATGGAAATATACAATCCCATCAAAGTCAGAAACTATTTATTCAGAAACAAAGGCGATCTGCAATTTGAAAACGTTTCAGAAGCATGGGGTTTAACAGATAGTACATTTTCTAACGGTGCTGCAATTGCAGATTTTGACAATGACGGAGATATTGATCTGGTCGTAAATAATCTTGACCAGGAAGCTTTGCTTTATGAAAATGCTACTGACAAAAAAAATAATTATATAAGAATAAAACTGGAAGGTCCTGAAAAGAACCATGATGGAATTGGTGCCAAGGTCTCGCTTTACTATGACGGTAAAATGCGTCAATTCTTTCAGCAAAAAACAGTTCGGGGGTATATGTCTTGCAATGAGCCCATTGTACATTTTGGTCTCGGTCAAACGACCAAAATTGACAGCATTGTCATCAAATGGCCTGATGGGAAAGAGAACTCTCTAAAGGAAATCACTTCGAACCAGGTTATAAAAGCAGTGTATAAAAATGCAGAAACAAATCACTATTCATCACCGGTGTTTAATTCTTCTTTTATCGAAGCAACAAACCAGTTTTTAAGACAACCATTTGTACATAAGGAAAACAAGTATGATGAATACGTAGACCAGATCTTATTGCCTCATGAATTTTCAGTTAGCGGACCTTTTATTGCTACAGGCGATGTAAATGGTGACGGCGAAGAAGATTTTTATGTTGGAGGAGCAAAAAACCAGGCCGGTGCTTTATACAGGTTTCAAAATGGAGGGTTTGTTAAGCAAGTTGAACCTGCATTTGAAGCTGACAAAGATTATGAAGATCTTGGTACAACTCTCTTTGATGTTGATGGTGACGGTGATCTCGATCTGTATGTTGTCAGTGGCGGCAGCGAATTTCCAGATGGGTCAAAGATGTACCAGGATAGATTATATGTGAATGATGGAAAAGGAAACTTTTCAAAGTCATCACTTCCGCTAACAGTAAGCAGCGGGTCTTGTGTCATTGCATTTGATGTTGATGGTGATAATGATCTTGACATTTTCAGGGGTGGGGAAGTCTTGCCACATCAATATCCCAAGCCACCTCAAAGTTATTTACTCATTAATGAAAACGGCAAACTGATCGATAAAACCAAAGAATTAGCTCCCGATCTATTGCAGATTGGTATGGTTAAAACAGCAGTAGCGGCGGATCTGAATGGAGATAAAAAGCCAGAACTGGTTATTTCAGGCGAATGGATGCCTATAAAAATTTATGAATATACCGCTGGGAAGATGACAGATATTTCAAATAAATATGGCCTTGAAAAAACAGAAGGTTGGTGGAATAAAATTGTTGCAGATGACATTGATGGTGATGGCGACCTTGACCTGATTGCAGGCAACCTTGGCGAGAACTATAAATTTTCAGCGAGCAAAGAAAAACCTTTTGAAATTTATGCAAAGGATTTTGACAACAATGGCACTAATGACATTTTTCTGGCAAAGCATCTTGGCGATATCACTGTTCCAATTCGCGGCCGTGAATGCACTTCGCAACAGTGCCCGATAATAGCAAAGAAATTCCCTACTTACCTTTCATTTGCCGAAAGTGACCTGAAGGGTATTCTGGGCGAAGAGATCGAAAATGCCTATCACAATCAAGCCTATCTTTTTTCTTCCGTAATTTTTATCAATGACAAAGGAAAGTTTACAATAAAGAAATTACCAGTTGAAGCGCAACTATCAACTGTAAATGGCATATTGGTAAATGATTTTGATGGCGATGGCAAAAAAGATATACTGATTGCGGGAAATAAATTCAATGTGGAAGTAGAAACGACACCGGCAGATGCATCAGTTGGTTTGTTTTTGAAAGGGACGGCGGATGGAAGTTTCATCAGCAGAAACCCGGCAGAAAGTGGCTTTTTTGCACCTTATAATGTAAAGGACATTAAGACGATCAAAACAAAAGTCGGAGTTGCCGTACTGGTAAGTTCAAATAATGATTCATTGCGAATTTTTAAGAACAAAAAATAGGTCAGTTTATAAAAAATCTTTTTTCAATACTGTTCATTATTCTTCTTTCTGCATGCAGTAGTGGCGGTAAGAAGAACAGGTTAGCAACAGCTTCCAGTCCTTACCTGCAACAACATGCTGATAATCCTGTTAATTGGTATGAATGGAATGATGAAGCACTTACAATTGCGAAAAAAGAAAACAAGCCACTTCTTATAAGTATTGGATATGCTTCCTGTCATTGGTGTCATGTAATGGAGAAGGAGTCATTCATGGATACTGCAGTTGCGAGGATAATGAATGAGAATTTTATTTGTATAAAAGTAGACAGAGAAGAAAGGCCCGATATTGATAATATATATATGTATGCTTGCCAGTTGATCTCCGGTGGCGGGGGATGGCCTTTGAATGCGTTTGCCTTGCCTGATGGTAAACCTTTTTTTGCAGGCACCTATTATAGCAAAGCCGGGTGGATGAGTTTGCTGACAAATATTTCAAAAGCATATAAAGAAAAACATGGCCTGGTAGTTAAACAAGCTAATGAATTGACAAAAGGAATTGCTGACGAAGAATTCTCTTTTAATAGAGTTGATAGTACAGCTACTGTAATGAACAACCAGGAGTATCAAAATTTATTTGACAGCGTTTACTCAAAAACAGATACTGTAAATGGAGGTTTAAAAGGTTCGCCAAAATTCCCAATGCCTGCAGTAACTGAATTTTTACTTCAGCATTACTATTTCACCGGGAATAAAAAAGCTCTCAATGCAGCATCAATGACATTGTACAAAATGGCTCTCGGCGGAATTTATGACCATCTCGATGGAGGATTCGCCCGGTATGCAACAGATAATGAGTGGCACATTCCTCATTTTGAAAAAATGCTTTATGATAATGCACAGTTGATAAGTTTATATGCACACGCATATCAAATAACACAAAATGATTTTTATAAAACTATAATTACTGAAACAATTTCTTTTATTGAAAGAAACCTGGCTTCTTCACATGGTGGTTATTACAGCTCGTTAAATGCCGATACAGAAGATGGTGAAGGTGATTTTTATACATGGAAAGAATCCGATTTTAAAAAAATTACAGGCAATGAAAATTTATTGACAGAATATTTCAATGTGAGCCCGATGGGTAATTGGAATAAGGGAAATAATATATTATTCGCAAATTACACTCCACAGGAATTTGCAGTTTTTAAAAAACAAACACCGGGTCAATTCATTTCTCTTTTAAATAAAACTAAAAAGGTATTACTTGAAGAAAGAAATAAACGAAATAAACCGGCCGCTGATACAAAAACTTTAACTGCCTGGAATGCCATGATGCTTAAGGCCTATGCCGATGCTTATATTGCAACTAGTACAGAAGATTATTTAGCTAAAGCAATGATAATCGCAAAATTTCTTGAAAAAAATATGCTTGGCAATGATGGTAGCTTAAAAAGAAATTTTAAAGACGGAAAAACCTCAATTAATGGTTTCCTTGATGATTATGCATTGACAGCTTCTGCGTTCATAAAACTTTATAGCGTCAGTTTTGACATAAATTGGATCACCCTTGCAAAACAAATTACTGATCATGCTATCAAAAATTTTTACAGTAAGGATGCCGGATTGTTTTATTACACAGCATCAAATGAATCAAAACTTGCTGTAAGGAAAATGGAGATTGATGACGACGCAATTCCTTCTTCCAATTCAATAATGGCGGGTGTACTTTATTCGCTTGGCGTTATTTATGACGACAGTTCTTATAGTGATATATCCAAGGGGATGCTGACATCAGTAATAACCAAAGTAAATCTATTCCCGGTTTATCATGCCCAATGGTGCAGCCTGGCCGGGCTCTTTTCGCAAGGTACTTATGAAGTAGTAGTGATGGGTAAGGAAGCAAATACAAAGAATAAGGAACTACAAAAAAAATATTTGCCGGATTGTGTGTTCATGGGTGAGACAGATAAAGAGAATCTTCCTTTGTTGGAAGATAAGTTACCGGTAAATAAGACATTAATATATGTATGTACAAATAAGGTATGTAAAAGGCCTCTTGAAGATGTATCTCTGGCATTGAATCAAATAAAATAAAAACCAAGGAAATTGATTTTGTTTTTTTTCAATAGATTTCGGTTACTCATATTAGTAGTTGTATTGGCTTTATTGAGATAAAAAGTAAATAAGTTTATTTTTAATACTATGAGACAAAAAATTATTTCTTCAAATACATTAAATCAAATATTGCTACAACTGATTTTGTTTTTGTGTCTATTGTCATGCTCTAAAAAAAGCAATAATAATACAGGTGGAGGCAATACAAATGTTATTGAAGCAGAGGTGACCATTTTAGCAAATGAAAACAACCAAGTGATACAGGGCTTTGGTTGTGCTACAGTTTTTGCTCCGTCTAATACCACGCCTTTAACTACCGATGAGTTTGACAAGCTTTTTGGCTCTGACAATAACCAGGTTGGATTGAACTTTCTTAGAATAAGAATTGCGTCAGATGATGCATGGAGAGCAACGGAATTGAACCATGCTAAAGCCGCCATACTGCGAGGAGCAAAAGTATTTGCCAGTCCGTGGAGTCCTCCGGCAAGAATGAAAACAAATAACAACATTATTGGTGGTAAACTTATTCCGGATAGTGGAGCCGCATATGCAAAATATTTGAATGACTTTGCTCTTTATATGGAAACAAACGGAGCTCCATTATATGCTGTATCTGTTCAAAATGAGCCCGACTGGGATCCAAGCTATGAAGGCTGTGTTTGGACTGCCTCAGAAATGAGAGATTTCATAAAGAACCAGGGAGGCTTAATCACAGCTACCCGTTTAATAGCCCCTGAGTTGGTTAATAATAATCAGACCTATGTGAATACAATTTTATCTGATGACGCCGCGGTAGCAAATTTAGATATTGTAGGAACACACTTGTACGGCGGAGGTATTGTAGAAAATGCATTGGCTAAAACAAAAAGCAAAGAAGTATGGATGACAGAACACTTAGACACCCTAACGACTTATGCGGCTAATATGAATACGGCTGTTGAAATTCATGATTGCTTTACCAAAGCAAATTTCAGTGCATATATCTGGTGGTATGGCAAACGATTTTATGGTCTTATCGGACAGGATGGAAGTGTTACAAAGCGGGGATATATGATGTCCCAATTTGCCAGGTTTATTAAACAAGGTTCGGTTCGGTTAGGAACAACAACAAACTCCTTGTCAAATGTTTTAATATCTGCATATAAGAGTGGCAGCAAAAAAGTTATTGTAGTAATAAACAACCTGCAGGCAGATGTAAAGCAAAAAATTACGGTAACTAATGCATCTTTGGGGAATGTTATACCATATACCACAACATTCCTCAAAAATGCAGAGCCGGGAACAAGCATAGCGGTTTCAAATAATTCTTTTGTTTATACACTTCCATCGTCGAGTGTAGTAACATTTGTTGAACAATAAAAAATGATACATATGTTCTTTGATGCAAAATATTATAAATGAAGTTTTTTAAGTAGGTATAAGCAGTGTTAAAAGGGAGGGTGAAAATACATCCTCCCAATTTTAAATTTTTAAAATTAATATATATGTCAGTAGTTACAGGCAACAAGGTTTTTTTTAAAAGTATTGGTATTATCAAATACGAAGGTGTTGAGTCAGACAATCCTTTTGCGTTTCGTTGGTATGATGAAACCAAAATTGTGGCAGGTAAATCAATGAAAGATCATTTGCGGTTTGCTTGTGCCTATTGGCACTCATTCTGTGGTAGCGGTGCTGATCCGTTTGGTGAGCCTACTCATTTATTTCCATGGAATGAAAAAAAAGATGCAGTAGAAAGAGCAAAAGATAAAGCAGATGCTGCTTTTGAATTCATCACAAAACTCGGATTACCTTATTACTGCTTTCATGATGTAGATGCAGTTGATTATACAAATGATGTAAATGAAAACGACAGGAGATTGCAGGCAATTACTGCTTATCTCGGTGAAAAACAAAAAGCAAGTGGTGTAAAACTATTATGGGGTACAGCCAACTTATTTTCCAACAGGAGGTATATGAATGGCGCTGCTACCAACCCTGATTTTCATGTACTGGCTCATGCAGCTGCACAAGTGAAAGCAGCATTGGATGCAACGATTGCATTAGGCGGCGAGAATTATGTTTTCTGGGGCGGAAGAGAAGGATACATGAGTTTATTGAATACAAACATGAAAAGAGAGAAAGAACATCTTGCAAAATTTTTACATACGGCTAAAGATTATGCAAGAAAGAATGGCTTCAAAGGAACTTTCTTTATTGAGCCTAAGCCTTGCGAGCCCAGCAAGCATCAATACGATTATGATTGCGAAACGGTGATTGGTTTTTTACGCCAATATGATCTATTGAATGATTTTAAATTAAATATTGAAGTAAACCATGCAACATTAGCAGGTCATACATTTCAACATGAGTTGCAGGTGGCTGCTGATACAGGACTGCTCGGTAGCATGGATGCTAACCGAGGCGATTATCAAAATGGATGGGATACCGACCAGTTTCCCAATAATATTAATGAACTGGCGGAAGCAATGGTGGTGATCATAGAAGCAGGAGGATTTAAGGGTGGTGGTATCAACTTCGATGCAAAGATCCGCCGTAACTCAACTGATGCCGAAGATCTGTTCCATGCGCATATCGGCGGTATGGATACATTTGCAAGAGCATTGCTCATCGCAGATAATGTTTTACAAAGATCCGACTATAAAAAAATACGCAGCGACAGGTATTCATCATTCGATAGCGGAAAAGGAAAAGAATTTGAAGAAGGAAAACTATCTTTAACTGACCTGAGAACCTATGCCGTTGAAAATGGTGAACCTCCTGTGAAAAGTGGCAAGCAGGAATATTTGGAAAATATCATCAACCGGTTTATCTAAGACTTATTATTTATAATCAAAACAGATTGCTATGCTTACATGGTTAGACTGGATCATCATCTTATTTTACTTTGCAATTATTGCAGGTATTTCATGGTGGGCAGTAAAAAAGAAAGACAAAAATTCTGCTGATGATTATTTTCTTGCCGGCCGTCACTTAGGATGGTTTGTTGTCGGTGCTTCCATTTTTGCATCTAATATAGGATCGGAACATCTGGTTGGGCTTGCAGGTTCAGGCGCAACAGATGGTGTTGCATTAGCACACTATGAATTACATGCATGGTGTTTGTTAGTATTAGGTTGGGTAATGGGACCCTTTTTTATGCGTTCCAAAGTGTTTACCATGCCGGAGTTCCTGGAAAGAAGATTTACCCCAACGGCAAGAACAGTTCTGTCACTTATTTCATTGTTTGCATATATCCTTACTAAAATTGCAGTTGGCATTTTTGCAGGTGGTGTTGTATTCAGGGCACTCTTACCGGACGTAAACATCATGGGTATGGATTCATTCTGGATCGGTTCAATCCTGCTTATTATTTTAACCGGTATCTATACTATTATTGGCGGATTAAGAGCAGTTGTTTATACTGAAACACTTCAAACATTTGTAAAAATCATCGGGGCTATTCTTGTAACGTATTATGGACTGCAAGCTTTGGGCGGTTGGGACAGGCTGAAAGAAATATGCGGTGCTGAGATGTTTAATTTATGGAAACCTGTTGTACCAGATGGAGTAGAAAGTACATGGGCCCCTGTAAAAGAGACAGCAAAACAAGCATGGTATTTTAATGATAAATATCCATGGCCTGCTATGTTGTTGTGTGCACCGATTATTGGTTTGTGGTATTGGTGTACTGACCAGTATATAGTACAGCGTATTTTAGGTGCTCGTGATGATAAACAAGCAAGACGTGGTACCATCTTCGCCGGCTTTTTAAAACTCACTCCTGTTTTTCTTTTCATTATTCCCGGTATGATTTGTTTTGCTTTGGCAAAAAGCGGAATGAATGCCGATATACAACAACGCTTGATGAATACAGATGGAACTGTGAACCGCGAAGCTGCGCAAGGAGCATTCACTATGTTAGTGACGCATGTACTTCCTGTTGGTGTAAGAGGTATTGTAGTTGCAGGTCTACTTGCTGCATTAATGAGTGCATTGGCAGGTGTATTCAACGCATCATCTTCATTGTTCACGATGGATTTTTATTCAAGGTTCAGACCCAATGCATCACAGGAAAAATTAGTACGGGTTGGAAGAATAGCTACTGTTGTTATGGTAGTTATCGGGTTACTTTGGATACCAGTAATACAGGGTGCAAAAGGGTTATACGATTATTTGCAGGGTATACAGGCATATCTGGCGCCGCCCATATTTGTTGTTTTCTTCTTTGGAGTATTTATGAAACGGCTCAACGGTCCCGGTTGTATAGCAACATTACTAACCGGTTTTGCAATGGGCTTATTCCGCCTGATCGTTGATACACCAGTTAAACTGGGAGGAGCTGCATATACAGAAGGCTCTTTCCTTTGGATCGTTAATAATATTTTCTTCCAGTATTATAGTCTTTTAATAACTATTGTCTGCATCCTTGTATTTATAATAGTAAGCTATGTGACCAAGCCACCGGAACTTGCTAAGATCAGTGGACTTACTTTTTCTACTTTGTCGGAACAAGACAGGTTGGAAAATCGTTCATCATGGAATTGGAAAGATGTTGTGCTTTCAATATTAATGGTTGCAGCGATCATAGCGATTTATATGTACTTCACCGGATAGCCAGTAGCTAGTGGTAAGTAGCAAGTGAGTTAAAACTTCCCACTTGCTACTCGCTACTTCCGACTCCCCTTATTTGAATTACTTTTACAAAAAATCTATCAGCATGTTGATGCATCAAACCATGCGTTGGTATGGCCCACACGACCCGGTAAGTTTATCAGATATACGCCAGGCGGGCTGCGAAGGTGTGGTAACAGCATTGCACCAGATACCTGTTGGCGATATATGGCCGGCAGATGAAATTTATGAAAGAAAAGAACTGATTGAAGATGCAGGTATGACATGGACTGTGATCGAGAGCCTGCCGGTAAGCGATGATATAAAGAGACAAACAGGAAATTATAAGTTTCATATTGAAAGTTATAAACAAAGCCTTCGCCATATTGCTGAATGCGGGTTAAAAGTTGTTACATATAATTTTATGCCGGTACTCGATTGGCTGCGTACAGATATCTATTATGAATTACCGGATAAAAGCACAGCACTGTATTTTAACAGGCTGGATTATTTAGTGTTTGATTTGTTTTTGCTTCAACGACCCAATGCTGAAAAAGATTATTCAGCAACTGAAATTGAAAAAGCAAAACAACATTTTGCAAAAATGCCCGAAGAACGCAAAATAATTCTTTTTGGCAATATGATGTTGGGTCTGCCGGGTAGTGATGATGCATTTACACCAGAACAAGTATTAACTGAATTAAAAAAATATGAAGGCATCGATAAACAAAAATTAAAACAACATTTGTTTTATTTCTTGCAGCAAGTTATTCCTGTAGCAGAAGAATGCGGATTAAAAATGGCCATTCATCCGGATGATCCACCTTACCCTGTTTTGGGTTTGCCAAGAATTGTAAGCACTGAGCAGGATGCAGCCGATTTGATCAACGCTGCTCCATCACCTGCAAACGGATTATGCTTTTGCACCGGATCATATGGCGCAAGAGCTGATAATGATATTCCGAAAATGCTCAAACGTTTTGGTGATAATGTTCATTTTCTTCACCTGCGCAATACAAAACGTGATGCAGACGGTAATTTTTATGAAGCGGATCATCTTGCTGGTGATACAGATATGTATGCAGTAATAAAAGAAGTGTTGGAAATTCAGAAACGCAGAAATATTTCCATTCCCATGCGACCCGATCACGGTCATCAAATGCTTGATGACTTGAAAAAGAAAACCTATCCCGGTTATTCTGCTATCGGTCGATTAAAAGGACTGGCTGAGTTGAGGGGGGTAGAGTATGCGTTGAGCAGGAGTTAATTTTTACAAATAAAAAGGCTCGGAAAATTCAGAACCTTTTGCTCCCCTTATTTACGAAAGATGCAGCTACAAAAAGCTATCTGATATTACAATTAAGTATCTATTTTTTGTAAATGGTATCTGTCCTAGAAGTCGATCTGTTCCAAATAATTCTGGAAGGCTAAATCTAACTGCGAACCGAACTAGCCCGACTACAAGTAAACATACTACCCGTTTCAGCAATCATTTTCCTCAGAAATATTTTTGTATTTTTTTGATGACGATATTGGTCTTGGCATTTATTGATTGGTTTCAACCTGATCTTTTGGATCTATAAACGATGGCTAGCTACTTTGACAAAACTGTAGGACTTCATCACATTGCTTTAGGCACTCCTCCCTTTGATTGTCAAGTAGCGTATCCAAGCCAATTTGTCTAAAGGCGGACTCCAACTCTTCTTCACTCAGCTTTAAGTCATCAGCCTTCAGCAATTCATCACACAATTTTTCCACCATGGACCAAACTTCCTTATTGCTAAGAAAATCGATCAAAAATCGCAGACAGAATTCTTTTAGCTTATCCCCATCGATCTGATAGAAAAGTGTAAAAACATAAGCATTGTCCCGGAACGAAGAAATATCGCCGCCCGCAAACAGCCAATCTATAATCGTATTATCAGCTATTATCTCCCCTTTTCTATCTCTTATCGCGTCAGCACCCTGTAGATACATATTCTCACCTATCACTCCAGCAAACAAGGTTATCGCTAATGCTGTGTGATCCTGCTCATCATTCAATAGAGGTCCGTTAATATACAATGTTCCATTGTCCTCACCATTCATAACTGAATCTGCATTCACAACAACTTTTTCAATTTTAATTTTTTGACGAAATAGTCGCGCAATAATAGCGTGACAACATTCGTGAATGCAAACCCTTTTTATGTCGATATTAGTCATGAGAAAATCAGTTATTAGAAAATTATTAAAAAGGCAATTCAACAATAACTTACCTTAAATTTAATGGAAGACTAGAAAATCAAAAAAGGGTTACACTTATCAAAGTATAACCCTTTTACTTTTATATCGCTCCTCAGTCAGGACTTGAACCTGAGACCCTCTGATTAACAGTCAGATGCTCTAACCAACTGAGCTACTGAGGAAGATCTTCCCTTTGTTATTGGGGCAGCAAAAATAGGGAAAAATCGTTTTGGGAAAAACAGAAATCTCAATTGATTTTAGCCGAATAACCAGCTTTTATTTTCCATACCCACAAAAACCCCGTCTTCCCTAATCTCTACCGGCCAGTGTTTCAGGTAGTAACCTTCGCCGGTTACATTGCGGCCATTATTCATATCATATTTATAACGATGAAGTGGACAAACCACATTTCCTAAGGAGTCAATGGATCCTTCTGCAAGTATGCCTCCGGCATGAGGGCATTTGTAAGCAAATGCAAAAACAGCGTCTTTAAATTTTCCAAGGCATATCTTTTTGCCTTTTATTTCCACTACCGCAATATTATTAGAAGCGAATTCAATTTCGTTCACATGATTGGCTGTTTTATACCAGGTATAATCTTTTTCAGACATTAATAGAAAAACTCAGCTTTATAAGGATAGCGTATCCGGTAAAGCTCTCTTACCTTATTTAAAATTGTATTACGCAGTTGATCAATATTTTTCTTTTCAGTAGCAGAAATAAAAACGGTGTTACCATTTGTCTCCCGTTGCCAGCGTTCCTTCAGATCATTGAGGATCTCTGTTTTTGTTTCTTCATTCAGCCATTCGTCAAATGTATATCGTTCATACAAGTCCATCTTATTGAAAATGGTAATGACGGGCTTGTCATATGCTTTCAGGTCCTGCAAAGTTTTATTTACCACACCCATCTGATCTTCATAATTCGGATGTGATATATCCACCATATGCAAAAGAATATCTGCTTCTCTCACTTCATCCAAAGTACTTTTAAAACTTTCAACTAAATGATGCGGTAGTTTGCGGATAAAACCAACCGTATCACTTAACAAGAACGGAGTGTTTTCAAAAACGATTTTGCTTGTTGTAGTATCAAGTGTAGCAAACAATTTATTTTCGGCAAAAACATTTCGTTTGCTCAGGAGGTTCATCACGGTTGATTTACCGACGTTGGTATAGCCTACCAATGCAACACGGATAAACTCACCTCGGTCCTTACGTTGTGTATAAGATTGTTTATCGATCTCTGCAAGTTTTCTCTTTAGCAAAGAAATTTTCTCCCGTACAATACGACGGTCAGTTTCAATCTCAGTTTCACCGGGGCCTCTTGTACCAATACCACCACCCAATCGTTCAAGGTGTTTCCACATCCCTCGCAATCTTGGCAATAAATATTGGTATTGTGCCAGCTCCACCTGTGCTTTGGCCTGCGCCGTTTTTGCACGTCTCGCAAAAATGTCAAGTATCAGATCGCTTCTATCAATTGTTTTTGCATCAATTGCTTTTTCAATATTATTGATCTGTGCGCCGGAAAGTTCATCATCAAATATTACAACACGGATATTTTTTCCCGAGATATAATCTTTTATTTCTTCCAGTTTTCCTTTGCCAACAAATGTGCGGCTATCAGGATGCTGCAATTTTTGTGTAAATCTTTTTACTGCTACTGCACCTGCTGTTTCTGCAAGAAATGCAAGTTCATCAAGATACTCCTGTACCTGCTGATCAGTTTGATCTTTATGAATCAATCCAACTAGTACTGCCCGCTCTTCGTTTTCGAATATTTTTTTCTTTTCAATCATGTAGTTACTTTAATCAGCCGCAAAAATAAAGAAGCAATCCCGCTAATATGGGATTGCTTCTTTATTTTATATCACAAATAATTTTATAAACCGCTAATCTGTAAACCGACTGCCCACGGATTTACCTTTGGTGCTAACCCGTCTTTGAACAACTGACTGATCTGGTAACTTCCAAACAAACTGAAAATTCCATATCCAACACGGGCAGTAGCAACGAACCGGGTCTTATTGATAAATCTTTTGCTCAGTTCTTTTTGAATGTACTCGTTTGTCCCTCCGGCGGCACCAACATAATCTTTGCCACGGGTATGTGCATTGGTAACTGTTCCCACCTTCATACCAATTGCTGCTTTGAATGATCTGTTGCTTTGCATCGGGTTTTTTGTATACCGCAATTCAAGTGGGGCCTCAAGATATGACACGGCTAATTTATATTTATCAAAATAAGCGGTGTCACTTCTGTCATCGATCGTTAATGTAGTAGTGAGGTCTTTGATGCCGAGGTACATTTTATCAAAATAGATATGATCACTACCGAAACCCGCACCAATGCCAATGCTTATTTTCTGGTTTGTCTTTACCGGGAAATCAAACATAAAGTACAAATTAACCGATTTAGGAAACCCCTTGGTGTTAATGCTATCTGGTTTGCCGGCCCACCCAGCCCAACCAAACTGAAACATCAGGTGGTCATTAGCACGACCCGAAAGGTCGATAACAGGTTTTTTCTTAGGGTTAACAGGGTATACAATTTTTGTACTGTCCTGGGCATTTAATGTTATTAGCATTATACAGCAAAACAAAGAGAGAACTGATTTCTTCATAAACAATGAGTAAAAAACAAATGTATTTTCAATGCGGTTAACAAAAGGTTAAAGAACCTGATTGAAAATAGGATGAATAAAAAAGCGGAAACATGTTCCGCAGTTTGATAAGTGGACCCTGTTGGGATCGAACCAACGACCCTCCCGATATGCATCGGGATGCTCTTGCCGCTGAGCTAAGGATTCAGAAAACACAAAGAACTAAAATAACTGTGGACCCTGTTGGGATCGAACCAACGACCCCCTGATTATGAGTCAGGTGCTCTAACCGTCTGAGCTAAGGGTCCTCGGATTTTATCTCCGGGCGGCAAAAATATAGAATTAATGCGAAGCCAGAACTATTTTATCTCTTCGAATTCTATATAATCTCCGGGCTTGTCTTTTGTTATTTGAGGTTCTTTTTCAGGTGCAGATTGTTCCCCTTGCTGCTTTGCGTACTCGTTCATCCGCTCATTCATTTCCCTGAATTGTTTTTTTACCTGCCGGGTAGTGCGGTAAACAGGAATGATGAATTGAAATATGATTTTGTATCCCAGGTAAATCAGGAAGGCATACAACAGAATTTTGAAAACTGACATGGGGCAAAGTTATTCGCAGCAGGTAAATAAGCCCAGCTTCTTTTCATAAATGGTAATTAAAATATCATGATTCTTTTTTACTAAATTTTGGCAGGTATGAGCCTCATCCTTACATTTGCAGCGGAATTAGAACACAGAAGGGAACGGAATCGTTCCCTTCTTCATTTTCCGGTTATGAACGAAGGCACCCAGTTTAAGGCTATTGAGCAGTTGGTAGAAGCTGTAATTGATTCAGCAGCAGGTGATTTTCTTGTTGAGCTCAAATTCCTGCCCGGCAATAACATTAAAGTATTTGTGGACGGTGACCAGGCTATAGCCATTGCCAGGCTGGTTCAATATAACAGGGGCTTGTACAAAAAAATCGAAGAAAGCGGCCTGTTTCCGAATGGAGATTTCGCATTAGAGGTTTCTTCTCCGGGGCTTGACGAACCTTTGAAAATGCACCGGCAATATGTAAAGAATATTAACCGGTTTGTGGAAGTGATAAAAAAGGATGGACTGAAAACTGAGGGTCAGCTTATTGATGTACAGGAAAATGAAATGGTGATACAGGAAGAAAAAGGCAAGGGAAAAAAGAAAGAGTTGGTGTTACACACCATTCCATTTACAGAAGTTAAATCAACAAAAATTCAAATAAAGTTTTAAGAAAGCTACAACTATGGCAAGTATCAACTTAATTGAAGCGTTCCAGGAGTTTAAGGATGCAGAAAACATTGACCGCCCCACAATGATGAAAGTCGTGGAAGATGTGTTTAAAACATTGCTTCGTAAAAAGTATGGAAGTGATGAAAATTTTGACGTGATCGTGAATGCTGAAAAGGGTGACCTCGAGATCATTCGCCGCCGCATGATCGTGGAAGATGGGCAGGTAGAAGATCCTTTAGCGCAGATAGCTTACAGCGATGCAATAAAAATTGAACCTGATTTTGAAGTAGGTGAAGAACTTTACCAGGAAATTGACCTTTATGATTTTGGTCGTCGTGCCATCCTTGCTGCCAAGCAAACACTGGCTAGTCGTATCAGCGATCTGAAGAAAAATTTACTGGCCAAAAAATATGGCGAACGTGTAGGAGAGATCACTAGCGCAGAAGTATACCAGGTTTGGAAAAAAGAAATATTGCTTCTGGATGAAGAAGGTAATGAACTGATACTTCCTAAAAGCGAACAGATACCACAGGATTATTTCAAAAAAGGTGAATCGATTCGTGCCGTTGTAAGGAAAGTGGATATGAAAAATAACACACCAGTTATTATTCTTTCCCGTACTTCACCTGAGTTTCTTGCTAAACTCCTTGAAATTGAAGTGCCTGAAATCTTCGACGGATTGATAGTGATTAAAAAGATCGTCCGTGATCCAGGTGAAAGAGCTAAGGTTGCGGTTGAATCTTTTGATGACCGTATCGATCCGGTGGGTGCCTGCGTAGGTATGAAAGGAAGCCGTATTCATGGCATTGTTCGTGAATTGAAAAATGAAAATATTGATGTGATCAACTGGACAGCTAATACACAGCTGCTGATCCAGCGTTCATTAACACCGGCGAAGATCACCAGTATGGATCTTGATACTGAAGGCAAACATGCAAGTGTCTTCCTGAAACCTGATCAAGTATCATTGGCTATTGGTCGCCGTGGTGTAAACATCAAACTGGCCTGTGAACTTACCGGTTATGAAATTGATGTATTCCGTGATAATGAAGGTGAAGTAAACGAATTTGATATCGACCTTGATGAATTTAGCGATGAGATAGAAACATGGGTGATAGATGAACTGAAGCGCATCGGTTGTGATACCGGAAGAAGTGTGTTGAATTTAACACCTGAAGAACTGGAGCGTCGTACCGATCTGGAGAAAGAGACAATTGATGAAGTAAGAAGAGTATTGAAAGAAGAATTTGAAAAGGAATAATGAGGTTGGAAAAGTCATATTAGTCAAACAAGTCAAATGAGTGACATACTAATATGATAGATATGACTCATTTGATTTTTACTGATAAGACTTAATGACAATTAAATAAACTGAATGGCAGAACTTAAATTACCAAGATTATTAGCCGCCGCAAAGGAATTCAACATCGGGCAGGATACGTTGATCGATTTTCTCATTGGTAAAGGATTTGGAAAAGATGACCTTAAACCAACATCCAAACTGACTGAGGATATGTACCGTTCCCTGCAAAATGAATTCTCAAGCGACAAAGCTGCAAAAATCAAGAGTGATTTGGTGGATTTACCTAAAGGCGGTGTGGCTGAAGCAAAGAAGAAAAAAGAGGAAGAAGAAATTGTTTTCAAAAAAGAAACAAAGAAAACAAAAGTCGAAGAGCCTGCACTAGCACCTGCACCCGTTGTAGAAGAAGTAAAACCCGCCAAAGAAATTAAAGAAGAACCTAAGCAGGAAGAAATAACAAAAGTAGAAGCTCCTGAAATTGAAACTCCAAAGGTTTTAGATAAAATTGATCTATCAACTATTGATTCATCCACCCGCCCTAAAAAAGGTGTGAAGAAAAAAACAGAGGAAGTTGAAGCGAAAGAAGAAAAACCGGTAGAAGAAAAAAAGCCTGAAAAGAAAAAACCAAAGAAGACCGAAGTTGTTGTAGAACCCGTGATAGAAGAAATAAAGGAGAAAATTGAGGAGGAAGCGCCGCCAATGATCGAAAATATCAAGGCGGATAAATTAGAAGGACCAAAGATCTTAGGAAAAATAAATTTACCTGTAGATAACGATACAAGACCAAAGAAAGATGAGAAACGTAAACGCAAACGTATTCCCATCGAAAAGAAAGATGTACCACAGCAGGAGAATCGTGATAGACCCCGTCCTCCGCAGCAAGGTGGTGGAATGGATAGAAGACCGGGACAAGGACACGGTCAACAGGGTGGTGGTCGTCGTGATCAACATCAGCATAGACCGGCTGGCGGTCATGGGCATCGTCGGGAGGACAAAATAATTGACGAAAAAGAAATACAGGAAAAGATAAGAGAGACGCAAGCCAAACTAACCGGCGGTGGTGGCCGCGGCAAAAGCATGAAGGCAAAAATGCGCCGTGAAAAGAGAAATGAAATGGCTGATGCTGCAGGTGAAATGGTAGACGATAAGAAACTGCAGCTAACAGAATTTATCAGCGTAAGTGAGTTGGCAAGTTTGATGGATGTAAGTTTTGCTGATGTTATCAGTAAGTGTATGGGCCTTGGTATCATGGTATCCATCAATCAGCGTCTTGATGCAGAGGTAATTGAACTGGTAGCAAGTGAATTCGGATATACGGTAGAGTTCATCGATATGGAAAAACAAATGGAGATGGAAGAGGAAGCTGATGAAGACGATGATGAAGATCTTGTATTCCGTTCACCAATTGTTACCATCATGGGTCACGTTGACCATGGTAAAACATCTTTGCTTGACTATATCCGTCGTGAAAATGTAGTAGCAGGTGAAGCAGGTGGTATCACCCAGCACATCGGTGCCTATAAAGTTTCATTGCCTAATGGAAAAGAAATAACATTCCTTGATACCCCTGGTCACGAAGCTTTTACTGCCATGCGTGCAAGAGGTGCAAAGGTTACCGATATCGCAGTGATTGTTGTAGCTGCAGATGATGCAGTGATGCCACAAACCCGTGAAGCGATCAGCCATGCGCAGGCAGCAGGTGTGCCAATGATCTTTGCAATAAATAAAATTGATAAAGACGGGGCCAACTCTCAAAAAATATACGAGCAGCTTTCACAAATGAATTTATTGGTGGAAGAATGGGGTGGTAAATTTCAAAGCCAGGAAATTTCTGCGAAGAAAGGATTGAATGTTGATCTGCTGCTTGAAAAAATATTACTTGAAGCTGAATTGCTTGACTTGAAAGCAAATCCGGACCGCGAAGCATCGGGTACTATCATTGAAGCTTCGTTGGATAAAGGACGTGGATATGTAGCAACCATACTGGTTGAAAACGGAACATTAAGCAATGGTGATCTTGTTGTCAGCGGTCAATACTATGGTCGTGTAAAAGCGATGTTTAATGAAAGGAATAAAAAACAAGACGAAGCCGGTCCTGCATCACCGATATTATTACTCGGTTTGAATGGTGCCCCGCAGGCTGGAGAAAAATTCCGTGTGTATGATGATGAGTCAGAAGCAAAAGAAGTAGCCAACCGCCGTGCACAGATCTTACGTGAGCAAGGTATACGTACCAAAAAACATATTACACTTGATGAAATAGGAAGACGTTTGGCTCTTGGAAATTTCAAAGAATTGAATGTGATCATCAAAGGTGATGTGGATGGTTCGGTTGAAGCATTGAGTGATAGCTTACAGAAATTAAGTACACAAGAGATCGTGGTAAAAGTGATTCATAAAGGGGTTGGTCAAATTACAGAGAGTGATGTTACACTCGCCAATGCATCAGATGCGATCATTATCGGCTTTAATGTGCGTCCATCATTGCAGGCTGCAAGAATGGCGGAGAATGAAGCAATCGAGATCAAGATGTACTCTATCATTTATAATGCTATTGAAGAGATCAAGAGTGCGATGGAAGGAATGCTGGAGCCAACTGTACAGGAAAAGATTGTTGCCAATGTAGAAATACGGGATGTGTTCAAGTTTGATAAGGCTACTGTTGCAGGTTGTTATGTGAGGGATGGAAAAATAAAACGTGATTCTAAGATCCGTTTGATACGTGATGGTATCGTTATTTACCCGACTGCTGAAGGCGTTAGTGCCGAGCTGGGCTCTTTAAAACGATTTAAGGATGATGCCAAAGATGTACAGGCTGGTATGGAATGCGGATTGACAGTTAAAAATTATAATGATATAAAAGTGGGTGATGTGGTGGAAGCGTATGAGGAAGAGGAAGTAAAGAGAACACTTTAGTTCGGAATTTAGGAGTTCGGAGTACTATTAACTCCGAACTACCGACTATTAACTCCCAACTCAAATCAAACTTTTGTTAAATACACTGTCGCCTACTCGATTGCTGAAATAGTGAATTTATTTTTGAATTTATGCGAATGCTGAAAAATATCCTGGCTGCTATTATTTGCTTTTTATTTATTGCAACTATAGCAAATGCGCAACCGCAAAAAGTGGTGGCAGATAAAGTAGTAGCTGTTGTAGGCGATAGGCCTATTTTATATTCAGATATTATGAATTCCATCCTGGATGCAAAACGTCAGGGACAGGAAGTGCCGGAAGATGCAGAGTGTATGTTGCTGGAACAGGCACTGATCTCAAAAGTGTTGATGTTGCAGGCGGAAAAAGATTCATTGCCGGTAACTGACGAAGAAGTAGAAGCAGAACTGGAACAGCGTATCCGTTATTTCGTTGGGCAGGTAGGAACTATTGAAGCATTGGAAGAAATGGCTGGTAAAACGGTTTACCAGATAAAAGACGATGCAAGAGAAAGTGTAAAAGAAAGAAAACTGGCTGACGCCATGCAGAAGAAAATTGTTGAGAATGTAAAGATCACTCCAAGTGAAGTACGGGCCTTTTTTGATAAGATCCCCAAAGACAGTTTACCATTTTTTGAATCAGAGTTAGAGGTTGGGCAGATCATTGCATGGCCAAAGCCATCCCGTGACCTCGAAAGATATATCATTGATGAATTGAATAACTATCGCCGGCAGATATTGAATAAGTCGGCAAGCTTTGACCAGATGGCGAAGCGTTTTTCAGAAGACCCGGGAACAAAAGACAGGGGCGGCATCTTTCAATTGAACCTGAAAGACAAAAATGTTGACCCGGTATTTTTATCTACCACTTTTCGTTTGAAAGTGGACTCTATATCACCACCGGTAAAATCCAAATTTGGTTTCCATATAATTCAACTGGTAGAGCGCAATGGTGATGATGCAGTAGTAAGGCATATACTTCGGTTTGTACCTATAACTAACGAAGAAATTGCACAAGCAAAAGCAAAACTGGATACCGTTCGCAGCAAGATCATAAGCAAAAACGTAGAATTTAGTGAAGCGGCTTTGAGATACAGCGATGCGGAAGATATAAAGTTCAATGGTGCGTATTTCAAAAGTGGTGATGGCTCTACTTATGTTACCATCGACCAGCTGGATAAAGAGATCATAGCGCTGCTACGTACCATGAAGCCCGGCGACCTTTCAAAGTCGATGGAGTTTACAGAGGAAGGAAGTAATAAGAAAGGTGTACGTGTTATTTATTTCAAAAGCCGCACCGAGCCCCACCGTTTGAACATGAAGGATGATTATAGCCGCATTTCTCAATCAGCACTCGAACAAAAAAAGCAGGAAGTTTTGCAGAAATGGTTTAAAAAGAATTTGCCGGCTTATAATATTGTTGTGGATGAAGACAACCGTTCGGCCTGCCCCAATCTTGAAAGAATATTGAGTAAGGATATGAAAGGATTTTAATAAGAAATATTTAAAAACTTTAATGTGAACCCGACGATCCTGTCGGGTTTTTTATTGGGACTAATTATTACCGATAACGACAATTATATTTCATGATGCTACCCTACCTTTGCGCCTTCCATGAGTGACCCGATAAAACACGAATGCGGTCTTGCATTCATCCGTCTGAGAAAAAACTTCCCGTATTACCAAAAGAAATATGGTACCGTGATGTGGGGGCTAAACAAGCTGTACCTGCTGATGGAAAAACAACACAACCGCGGACAAGACGGCGCCGGAATAGCTTCAGTAAAACTAAATGTTGAACCGGGATATCCTTTTATGAACCGCATGCGCAGCAATGCCAACCAGGCAATTGCAGATATTTTTCAGCGGGTGGGTAAAGAGGTAGAAGAACTGCAGGAATATCATCCCGATATTAAAAGCCATCCCGGTTTGATGAAAGGCCATGTAAATTTTTTAGGAGAGCTTTTACTTGGTCACCTGCGTTATGGTACACAGGGAAAAAATAAAGTAGAATATTGTCATCCGTTCATCAATCGTGATACAATTCCTGCACGCAATCTTGCACTGGCAGGTAATTTCAATCTTGTAAATACTGACGAGTTGTTTACACTTGTTGGCAAAGAGCCGGGCGAAACAATGCGATTCAGTGATCTGGCTGCTATGATCGAGATGATGCATGTGTACCTGTGCAAAGAAGATGAAGCATCACCGGGTAAAGTGGATATAAAAAAAGTATTGAAAAAAACAGTACCAAAATTCGATGGTGGCTTTCATGTAGCTGGTATGACGGGTAGTGGTATCGGTTTTGTTTTTCGTGATGCACATGGTATTCGTCCTTCTTATTATTATATTAATGATGAAGTAGTTGTTGCTGCAAGTGAGAGAGCTGCTATCCGTACATCTTTTAATGTAGGCGAAAATGAAGTAAAGGAACTGATGCCGGGGCAGGCATTGATAGTAGATGAAAATGGAGAAATAGTAATAGAACAAATACTGGAACCCAAAGAAAGAAAGGCCTGCAGTTTTGAACGCATTTATTTCAGCCGGGGTAGCGATGAAAAAATTTACAAGGAAAGAAAAGCATTAGGATATAACCTGAGTGAGCCGGTGTTGAATGCAATTGAGCATGATTTAAAAAACACTATTTTTTCTTTTATACCTAATACTGCCGAAACTGCTTTTTACGGAATGGTAAAAGGAATGGAAGCGTACTTGAATAAAGTAAAGATCGAACGAATACTAAGCTGGGGCAAAGATTATGATGCAGAGAAATTGAGTGAGATGATCAATCGGCGAATCCGCATTGAGAAGATCGCTATTAAGGATGTGAAGATGCGGACCTTTATTACCGAAGATGCAAGTCGCAATGAAATGGTGCAACACGTTTATGATATAACGTATGGTACTGTGCGACCAGGTATTGATACATTAGTCGTGATTGATGATTCGATTGTAAGAGGAACAACATTGAGAGAAAGTATCATACGTATGCTGTCGCGACTTCAACCGAAAAAGATCATTGTAGTTTCTTCATCACCACAGATACGTTACCCGGATTGTTACGGAATTGATATGAGCAAGATGGGAGAATTCATTGCTTTTAATGCAGCGGTAGAACTGGCGAAAGAAAAAGGAAAGATGGAATGCATGAAAGAGCTGCATGAAAAATGTAAAGAGCTGCTGCGCACAAATCAACTGCATACAGAAAACGTGGTGCAACATTTTTATAAATTATTTACTGCGGATGAAATATCTAAGAAGATCGCTGAATTGATCACTCCTTCGGATCTGAATATCCCGGTTGAAGTTATTTTTCAAAACATTGAAGGCCTGCACAAAGCTTGCCCCAATAATCTTGGCGACTGGTATTTTACCGGCGACTATCCTACACCCGGCGGTAATAAAGTAGTGAACCGTGCCTTTATGAATTACATGGAAGGAAAAAAAGTGAGGGGATATTAGAAATTTGGAATTGGTTAATTAGGAAATTGAACGAACTTTCAATTTCAAAATTCTTCAATGAAATCTCTTTTACTTGTTCGTCATGCAAAAAGCGACTGGGAAAACTTGGAGCTTGATGATTTCGAAAGACCGCTGAACGATAGAGGCAAACGTGATGCTCCTGCAATGGCCCATCGTCTTCTTGATAAAAAAGTAAAACCCGATGCGTTTATCGCAAGCCCGGCAAAACGTGCAGCAAAAACAGCCAAGATCTTTGCTGAAGAAATGAAGGTTAAAAAAGAGGGAATCATTTTTAAACCTGAACTCTATCTCGCCGGACCAGAAGTTTTTTATACGGTGATAGAAAATGCTGATGATTCATTTGAAACGATAGCGGTTTTTTCACATAACGAGGGCATTACTCATTTTGCCAATATGCTTACCAATGCAAGAGTGGATAATATTCCTACTTGTGGTGTATTTGCAATCAGAATAAATGCAAATAGCTGGAAAGATTTCAGAAAGGCTGCAAAGGAATTCTGGTTTTTTGATTATCCTAAAAATTCGGCTTAGTAGATTGATCTTTGTCTCTAGTTTTTTACTAAACTTTTTACGGCCTGCTTTAGCAGGGCATCATCATACTGTTGCAGTGGCTGGTATGAAAAGGTTTCTGCTTTTGCAATTGCATCTATCAATGAAAAATCATTTTGATCAATACAAAGTGCAAGGTTCTTCGTAGAAAGATTTTTTGCAAGATACAATTGCTCTGTTTGGCCCGGTGTGGGAATAAGAATTGATTTTTTCTGCAACCGTGCAAGATCCATAATAGTACTGTAACCACTTCTGCTAATGACAAATTCAGCTTTTCCCATCTCGCGGTTAAGACCTTCTGCATTTAAGTAATTAAAGAATTTAATATTTTCTTTTGATGGAATAGAGTTTACTTCTCCCGGAAGACCTCTTACTACTGTGGCAGTATAAGGATAGCTGAGAATATCTTTTAATATTATTTTTTCCAAAATGGTACGTTGTGGTTCCGGACCAGAAAGAACAATAAGAATATGCTTTTTTATTTCAGGGATTGATTGAGACTTAAATCTTGATAGCATGCCAATATATTGCACCTGTGTTTTCGGCATTTTTTCCGGATGCGATAGTTCACCGGCCAGGCTATTTTTGTTTTCAATATCCGGAACCCAGCATTGATCAAACTTGTTTATATACCTGTAATGGAATGAACGTAAAATAATATCTGCCAGTTTCCCAAGTCCTGATTTGATCTCAAGTTGATGTGTGATAAAGATTGAAAATGTTTTTTTACTGTAAAACCCAAAACGATTATCAGAGATAATCGCATCAAAATCATAGACAGGGATCTTCGTTTTCAACCAATGGTTTTCATAGCGGATCATGTTCAGTAGTTTTGGTAGTTGTTTTAACATACCCCAAAAAAGACCCGTTCCTGATCTTGAGTATTTAATATTGTAGCCCGGTATTTCAAGTATCGTTAATTGGGGAAATTCATCTGCAAGCAATCGATTAGTATTGCCATCGCATGCCAGCCATACATCAAAATCGAGTCTAAGCAGTTCACGGATTATAGGAATACACCGGGTGGCGTGGCCAAGCCCCCAGTCGAGCGGCGATATTAAAATGCGTGGTTTACGCATCTGTTTGTGCAGATTTTCAGCATGCATAGGAAATTTGTGGCTTTTTTGACGACCGGAATACTAAAATAAGCCGAAAATAGTTTTAATTTAGAACTCAGAAATTATGAAAACAACTCCATATAAAGCATTGTTTGCAGTATTATTACTTACAATGATAATAGCATCATCATGTAGTAAAAATTATTATGCCGGCGGCCGCAAAGGAAATAGTTGCGGATGCCCGTCAAACCCCAGGTAGAGCCTATTGGTTATGAAACGGACCAACCACGAAATACTGATACTTGCAAAAAGCCATTACACCAATGAATCGGCTATTGAAAAAGAAATGGGATGGCTTGATAATTTGCTTACGATGATCGAATCACCCCGAAGTTTCTGCACAGCATATGAACTGGTAAACAGGAACAGTATTACACAAAATAGTCGCAAGATTCTCAAAGCAATAAAATACCTGGAGTTGAAACCGTTCAGGTTCCTGATCGGGAAGAATTAATTTATTTTCTTTAGAGCTTCTCTTAGTTTACCAATCATTTCACCAATCTCTTCTTTTTTACAAGTGCCAACACTTAATCGATACCACGGATTATTCCGGCTGGTTCCAAATGCATAAAAAGGAACGATTGCAAGTTTTGCTTCGTTAAGAACATAAGCTGTTACATCAGACTGTGTTTCTAATATTTTACCATCTGCTGTTTTTCTTCCGGCCAGGTCAATTTTTATAGTGAGATAAATTGCTGCTTCAGGGGCAATGGCATCAACGGGTAATCCTTCATTTTTCAACTTACTAAAGCCTTCAAATATTTTACGTAGTCTTTCTTCAATTTCTTTTTTAAAATGTACAAGGTATTGTTGGATATCATCTCGTTTTGAAAGATAACCCGCTACTGCTTTTTGTTCAGCCATTGGCGCCCATGCACCTACATGGGTAAGTATGGCTTTCATTTTTGCAATTACCTTTTGTGGTCCCATACTCCATCCCACCCGTACACCTGTAGCAGCAAACACTTTACTGATGGCATCAATGAAAATTGTGTAGTCACGCATCGCAGGTCTGAGTGAAACAGGATTGTAATGTTTGATATCACCATAAGTAAGATGCCAGTACATCTGGTCATACATTACATAGAGTTTTTTTTCACTATCACCCCGTCTTGTATTTTCTTCAAGCACTAAATCGCAAATTGCTTCCAGCTCCTCTTTGCGGAAAGTTGTACCAGTTGGGTTTTGAGGTGAGCATAACGAAATAAGAGTTGCGTCTTTTATAAAAGGTCTTATTTCATCTGCTGTAGGCATAAAATTATTTTCTGCTTTTGCATCGATCACTACATGCTGGCCTTCTACAAAATGAGTGTAATGATTATTGTTCCAGGAAGGTGTCGCATAAATGATCTTATCACCTTTATCACAAACGGCTCTAAAGGTGGCATAGATCAATGGACGGCCCCCGGATGCTACCAATATTTCGTTGAGGCCGTAATCAAGCCCTTCTGTGTCTTTTATAAAAGAGATAATACCTTCTCTTAGATCAAGGTTTCCTTCTGCCGCCGGGTAATTGGTAAAATGTTTTCGATAAGCATCTACAATTGCATCTTCCAGTTCTTTAGGTATGGGAAAGATGGAGGGATCAAAATCACCTACAGTAAAATTGAAAATTCGTTCACCCTGCCTGATTTTTTCTCTTATTTCGCCGCCAAGTTTTACTATTTCAGAGCCGATCAGTGTTTCGGAAAGTTGTGAGAGCTTCATTTGCTGCAATAATCGTTGTTTAAAAATATCAGCGGCAAATGTAAGCGGATTGCAGCAAAACAGTCCGGTTTGAGGTCTATAATTCATATTGACCGGCGGTAGGTTTTCTTTAGCTAATTTGACCTATTTTTCCGCCCCGATTGGGAATGCTTTGATTTATTCGAAAACAACTAACATGAAACAGTCTGCTTTATTCCTCGCTACTATTTTTTTAACTATTTCAATATTTGCACAGGACCCGATAAAAGTGCTTAACCGACACCGCGATAGTATACCCACCGAACAATTGTATATGCACTTTGATAAGCAGGCATATGTGGCAGGAGAAACGGCCTGGTTCAAAGCTTATGTGCGGACGGCAGGAACCGATGGTCTTGTAAGTACTAATTTTTTTGCAGAACTCCTGAATGAGAAAGGCGAAGTACTGCAGTCGAAAAAATTACCTGTTATAGTCGATGGCAGCATCAACGGGCAATTTGATATACCGACTACAGCTCCGCAAGGAATTTATATGGTTAGGGCCTGGACAAACTATACTCGTTTTTTTGACCCTACTTATTTATTTAAAAAAGCAGTGCCTGTTTTTAATCCCTCTACTACTGCTGCTTCGGCAGATGCGGGTGCAGGTTATATTTTTGAATGGTTTCCTGAAGGTGGCAGGCTTTTAAATGGTGTAAGTAATGTACTTGCTTACCGCTGTACAGATAAAAAAATGCAACCAGCTTTAGTAAGCGGTAACCTGCTAAGTTCCAAAGGCGAAGATCTCGGATCGTTTTCTACTAATAAATATGGTTTAGGTTATTTCAGTTTTCCACCGGTAAAAGGAGAAAAATATTTTGCTGAATTATTATTTCCTGACCGCACAAAACAAAAAATTGAATTACCTGCCGGAATAGATAATGGCATAGCACTGAATGTAGCAGATCATGAAGAAGGAAAAGTGTTTACTCTGCTTAGTTCGCCCAGTGATCCTGCTGCTCCTAAAGAAGTGTTGCTACTGGCCGTAATGAATAACTTAATTGTATTAAAAGCGAATGTAGAATTAAAAGAAAATGAAGCACAGGGTTTAGTAAGTACAGCAAATCTTAGTGAGGGCATTTTAAGATTGTATGCATTTGATAAATCAAATAATCTGTTGGCTCAAAGAGCCTGTTATGTGACGCTAGAAAGCAGTCATGTGCCGGTTGAGTTTAAAGCCCTCCAAAAAAGCAGCGGACCAAAAACACTAAATGAGTGGAGTTTTGTTTTACCAGCAAATACGAAAGGAAACTTTTCAATTGCTGTTACCGATGCTGACAAAGAGATCCTTTCTGTAAATGAAGAAAACATTTTTACATCCTTATTGACACAGCCGGGAAAAAAACAATTCGGAAATATGCAGGTGAAAGATGAAGAAGTAAGAGACTTGATAATGCTCACCAGCAGCTGGGTAAATGATGATTGGGCCTTTTTTGCAAAAACAAAAGCCCCCAGGTTAGTTGATGAACTGCACCTGCCATTCAAAGGAAAAATATTTCAAGAAGGAAACAACAAGCTGCTTACCGGTGGACAGTTGGATATTTTAGTAAGAACAAAAGACTCAACCGATCATACTTATACCGTGCCTGTAATGGATGATGGAAGTTTTAAACTCTATGAACTGGCTTTTCAAGATACAGCTCGTATTTATTACCGCTGGGCAGGCAGTAAAGAAGAACGCCCTACAAATTCTGAAATTGAATTTGACAGGGATAACAGTGATTATTCAGCGTTGTTGAAAAATTTTTCCGTACAGCAATGGGTTGCTTCCAAAAAGAATTTGCTCAATACACCATCTGCATCAATAGCTGCTCAATTGATCGCTGATTTAAAAACAACCGAAGGGTTGGCAAGTCGCATTACACAAAAAGAAAAAGAAGAACCACAAAAGAAAAATCCGGTAGGTGGAACAAAAGACGTAAATAATAGATATGCAACAGGTGCTTTCAGCGGCATGTCCAGTGCCCGTGTACTCGACCTTGTTACCGAACCGCCGTCAAATATCCAGGGAAACATTTTTGATTATATCGTTGGTAAAATGAGTGGCTTTACAATTGAAAAAGCTGCTGGCAATTATGCTATTTACAGCAGCCGCAGCACATCCACCCGTGAAGCATTGAGCGGAAACAGCAGGGGTCTTGTACCCGGTAAAGTTTACCTGGATGAACAAGAGACCAGCATGGATATGATTTCCCGTATAACGCTTGACCAGATCGCATTGGTAAAATATTTTGCACCGGGCTCTATTACGTTGCCGGGTATTGGCTTGTCTTGTGTACTGTGTGTTTATACCCGCAAGCCTGAAGACTTAAATAACTCAAAAAAGAAATATACTAACAGCTTAATATTCCCGGGTTATGTTTCGGGTAAAATATTTACAGCCCCAGACTATAGCATTGATGATAAAAAAAGAAAGGATACCCGCAGTACGATTTACTGGAACCCGGATGTAAAAGCAAACTCAGAGACCGGTGAGATACGTATAAAATTTTATAGCAATGATACAGGTAAACGCTTTCATGTGGTATTCGAAGGTGTTACTACCGACGGGCGGCTTGTAAGCTTTGATAAGGTCATCGAATAATCTTTACAATTTATTTGACATCTTAAATTTTCCTTTACAGGGAAAGTAATCTAATTTAGTTACGTCTCATTACGGGTTCAGGTACTGAAGCAGCAAGCAAATTTACCCATATCATTACTAATAAGTATTACTTATGAAAAAGCCTGTTTTGCTTTTCTGCTTTCTCCTTATTGGTTTTTATTCATACACCCAATCTGCACAGGAAGATGACAAAGCTGTATCAGAAAGGATTTTTATTCATACAGATAAATCAACTTGTATAGCTGGTGATACCATCTGGTATAAAGCTTATTTGTTCGATGGCCATGTGCCCGGTTCATTCAGCACCAATCTTTTTGTGGAACTAATAGATGAAAAAGGGATTGTCCTCTTCACACATAAGCTTCCGGTATTTGAAGGAATGGCTTACGGTAATTTTGAAGTAGGTGATTCATTACAGCATGGCTATTATTTTCTGCGGGCCTACACACCTCAATTATTGCAATCAGGAAAGCAAATTTTACCATCAAAACTGATCGCAGTATTAAACCCTTCTTTTATTCCCGAAAAATATACGACTAACCCCATTACATCTTATAATGTTCAGTTTTATCCTGAAAGCGGTCAGCTTGTTTCAGGTTTAACTAATACTGTTGCGTTTACATTAATAACTCCGACTGCGCAACTTAGCAATGCTGCATTGTTGGTGTCTAATTCAAAAAATGATACGGTAGTGTTTGCCGCCAATAACATAAATGGAACAGGAAGTTTTAGTTTTGTGCCATCAATAAATGAAAAGTATAAAGCAGAATTAGTTTTACAGGGAAATGAAAAGAAAGAATTCAATTTGCCGGCTATTCAAAGCAGTGGCGTATTATTAAGCGTAGCGGATAATTCAAAAGGAAAGATCTATCTCGTTCAGAAGACATCTGATCTGTTTAAAAACAATGAAGCTATGTTAACAGGTGTGATGTTTGATAAAATTGTTTTTCGGCAGCCATTAAAATTTGATAACAATGAATCAAACGGGATCATTCCGCTGACAAAACTACCACCTGGCATTTTACATCTTTCAGTAACTGATGCAGACGAAAAAGCATATGCCATGCGCCATGTAGTAATATATAAACCCGATATGCAGGCAGAACTTATTTTTAAAAAGGATACGATCAATCTTTCATCTAAAGCTAAAAATGTAATTACTGTCGGCTTGCCTGATTCAACAGAAGGCAATTTTTCAGTAGCTGTAACAGTTGTAGATAATATAGATGCTGTAAACGGGAATAACAGCATTATTAATTCAGTTTTGATAAATGCTGAATCTTCATCCCCCGAATTGGATTTACGAGGCATACAAGCAAACCCCGAAGAAAAATCAGCGAATGATCTTGTTGCTATTACAGGAAACTGGATTCAACCCATAGTTAAGAAAGCTACAGAGGCTCCTTTGCAGGATAATTATATCACTCACTCTGGAAGAGTATTTAAATATGGCAGCAAAAAACTGGTAACAAAGGGAAATCTCGTAGTGATGATGCGTACAAAGGATTCCTCAAGTTCATTTATTAAACTACCGGTAAGCAACGATGGTCGGTTTGTTATGGATGGATTGGTGTATGATGATACGGCACGGTTTCATTTTCAACCGGATGATAAGAAGACTGGTAAAGTAGAAGTGACACTGGATAAAGTAGTAGAATTAAAAGTTCCGGCGTTTACGGCACCGTCACTTGCATCATCGTTAACAGAGAGACTGTCGTTTACAAAACCTGAGATCAAAAAGGAAATTGCGGCTGTAAAAACTTATATCGAAAAAACAAAAGAAGAATACAAGCTGCTGGAGAATGTAACGGTACGTGCGGTAAGAAAAAAACCGGCCGAAATGGTGAATAGAAAATATGCAAGCGGGCTGTTTAATTCTATGGGTAATGTTAGGCTTTTTGATTTTGTAAACGAACCACCGCAAGGCGGGGCACAGAATATATTTCAATACCTGCAGGGAAGAGTCCCCGGCCTGAGAATCGACTGGCGTGGCGGTTCAAATTACTCTCTTACTACATCAAGGGCCATGTCACTGACAGGAGGTCCGATACCAGTGCAGGTTTACCTGAATGAAGTAGAAGTAGATGTTCAGGCTTTACTTTCTGTTTCTATAAAAGATATTGCACTGGTAAAATATTTTCCGGCAGGTACCAATGCGATGTTTGGTTTTGGAGTTGCAGGAAGACTCGCTATATGGACAAAACAACCAGATGATTACAGCGTTGCTGAACTCGGACATGATAATTTCTTTCTCGCCCCGGGTTATACAGCATCGCAGCAATTCACACAACCGGATTATTCTAATGGAGTTTTTACAAAGGAAGATAAACGTAAAACAGTTTACTGGAACCCTAATATAAATATCACATCCGAAGAAAGAGAAGTAAAGATCCGGTTCTTTAACTCTGATAATGCAAAAAAATTAAGAGTAGTTATCCAGGGCTTTACCTACGATGGGCGGTTTATTGATTTTGAAAAGATCATTGAATAAAAAAACGGGACTTTGTAAGTCCCGTTTTTTTATTAAGCAACCGTTTATTCAATCGGCTTATAATCCTTAAACAAATTCACTTTCGTTCCTTCTACCTGCTGGCGATAATCTTTCCATTTGCCACTGTAGAAAGCATTGATCTTATCTACTGCTTCCTTTATCGATTTTTCAGCATTCTCCACTAATTTTTCAGGTTGCGCACCCGGAGCCACCATTTTACTTCCTATCGATTGCGTTGCAGTTTGCATCTGTGTCATTACAGTTATTTCAAACGGGTTTCTTGACAGACCTTGTTTATCAGAAGTCTTACCGCTAATTAACTCACGAATAGCTTTTATTTCGTCCTGCATCTTTGTGGTTGACTTTCTTAATGAATCAGCGTCTTTTCCTTCTACACCCCGTAGCTGAGCCTGCATTTTAGTAAGTAACTCTTCGCTCTCAGTTAACTGATCCATTCCAGCAGTTAACTTATCAGCACTCTTTCTTAAGCGATCATACATTTTACGCTGAGCAATTTTTATATCATTACGATTGCCCAATCTCGGATCATCTTTTATAACTATAAATGTTGAATCGGATACTCTTGAATAGGTCATTACTAATTTATATGTGCCGGGCAATACAGTAAAGCCTCCCGGTTCTTGTGCCCCCGGTGCAGGTTTTGGTGAACCGGGCTGACGAAATCCCTTTTCTTCCATTCCCCAGTAGTTTCTGTTGAAACCAGTATCAACACCCCAACGTAATGTTCTTATCAGTTCATTACTGGAGTTATAAATTCTCACCATTGCACTATCACCTCTTCTGCCCCCTCCACCACCTTGTCCGAATCCGCCCCCACCAAAACCACCGCCGCCGCGGCCTCCACTACCACCTCCTCCGCCTCCACCTTGTGGAGCTGCAGCAGGTTGTACTGGTGCTGCTGCCGGTTGTTGCCTGTTTGCAGTATCTGCACCTTTTGGTTTGTTGATAAAGAATGAAACTTCGGCACCTCGTCTCCTGTTTTCTGCATCATATAAACCTAGTACACTCCACTCATAGCCGTTCGCCGCTTTGTATTGTGCCTGGTATGCTTCCGGCGCTGCAAAAACAGTAATGGGAGATGTGAATGCTTTGCCACTATTTGCTGCGGCTTTTCTTAATGGACGAATATCATCCAGCACCCATAATGCACGGCCGAATGTTGCAATCACCAAATCAGCTTCACGTTCTTGTATTGCAAAATCATAAGTGGATACAGATGGATAACCATTTTTAAATTGTTGAAAAGAAGTTCCATTATCAAAACTTATCCATAATCCATTTTCTGTACCAACAAAAATTAAATTCGGCTCAACAACATCTTGCTGTACACAGAGTGCATATCCTTTCACTTTATTTTCATCTACTAATCTTGTCCATGTTTTTCCATAATCTGTTGTGCGAAAAATATAAGGTTTCATATCTCCGCGACGATAATCATTGGCAACAACAAATGCTTCGCCTGCATTATGTACCGATGCTTTTATCTGGGGTATCCAGCAATCTGCAGGTAAGCCCGGGATTTTTCCGCGGAAACTTGTCCATGTTTTTCCACCATCTCTTGTCAGTTGCACATTACCATCATCTGTACCTGCCCATAATAATCCTTGTTCTTTCCTGGATGGCTCCAATGTAAGAATAGTACAATGTGTTTCTGCACCGGTTACGTCCATTGTTAATCCACCCGTATTTTTAAAAGCAGCAATTTTTATTGAATCATTTGTAGTAAGATCAGGTGAAATGATCTCCCAATTCACGCCTTTATCAGGGCTCTTATGTACAAACTGGCTACCGAAGTAAATTGTTTTTTTATCAAACGGGTCTTGTGCTAAGGCAGAGTTCCAGTTAAAACGCAATATCAAATTAGGATCTAATGATGGAGGACGAACAAACCAGCTTTCACCTGTTTTCCAGTTTCTTCTTCCAACACTACCACCCTGGCTCTGACTATATACCCAGCTTGCATCTTCTGCATCGGGCATAGCATCGAATCCATCACCTCCGCCAACATTATTCCAATAATAATTTTTTATGCCGCCATTGATCCATGTATAAGCAGGGCCATGCCAGGTTCCATTATCCTGCATACCACCCATTACATTGTAAGGAATTTCATTGTCAACATTTATATGATAAAATTGGCCCGCAGGAATTTTATCATCAAAGGTCCAGTTTTTACCACGGTCATGTGTAATACCAATTCCACCATCATTTCCTTCGATCATAAAATTAGGATCCTTCGGACTGATCCACCATGCGTGATGATCGGGGTGAATGCCGGCATAAGGTAAGAAATCGTTGAATGTTTTTCCTCCGTCTTCACTCATTTCAACACGGTCATGAATATTGTAAATACGATTTTCGTTTTTAGTATCAACTCTTATATCCTGGAAATAAAAAGGACGATTAGTTACCCATCTCGCATCATTCGTTACCAACTCCCATTTCATGCCGCCGTCATCGCTTTTATAAAAACCATTTTTTGTCGCTTCCACCATTGCATACACACGGCGTGGATCATTGGTGGCAAATGCCAATCCAATTCTTCCGAAATTACCATCTGGTAATCCATCGTCCTTGCCCAGCTTTTTCCATTTTTTGCCTCCATCAATTGTGATATATAAACCGCTGCCGGGTCCACCACTTTTAAAATCCCAAGGTGTTCTGCGGTGTTGCCACATAGAAGCAATGATCCGGTTAGGGTTTGAAGGGTCCATTACCATATCGGCACAACCAGAACTATCCGTTGTATATAAAACCTTTGTCCATGTATCACCACCATCAGTTGTTTTAAAAACACCACGTTCAGGATGTGCTGCAAAAGGATTACCGATTGCTGCTACATATACTGTATTTGAATTAGCAGGATCGATAATAATGCGATGAATATTTTTTGTTTTCTCAAGGCCCATGCATTTCCATGTTTTGCCGGCATCCAGACTTTTGTAGATACCCTCACCAAGATTAAGAGAGTTGCGAGGGTTTCCTTCACCCGTTCCTACCCAAACAATATTCGGATTAGATTGCTGAACCGCTACAGAGCCTATATTCTGAGTAGGTTGTTCATCAAACACAGCCGCCCATGAATTACCACTGTTCTCGGTTTTCCATACGCCACCGGAAGCTGAGCCCAGGTAAATAATATTAGGATTATCCTCAACTACGTCAACAGATGTGATGCGTCCGCTCATACCGGCCGGGCCAATATTACGGGGTTTAAGATTTTTAAATTGTTCTAAAGAAACTTTTTGTGCGGTAACACTGATGCAAACGAATATAGTTGCGATCATCAACAGGAATCTTCTCATAATTAAATTTGTTTGGGAGGCTAAACTTAAGGATAAGATGGCGAGCGGAAAAAACTTTTTACAGATGGCTGTAAATGCGGGAAATAAAAAAACTCCTTCTATTGGGAAGGAGTTTTTTATCAGAGATAATCATCAGATCTTATTGAGGATTTTCCTTTTCATTATACTTTTTCTCCGCCTCTTTTGCTTTTTCAAAATCCAGTACTACGCCATTGATACAATAACGCAAACCCGTTGGCGGAGGGCCATCATCAAACACATGGCCTAAATGTGCTTTGCAGCGGCCGCATTGTGTTTCTGTTCTCGTCATGCCATATGTGTTATCCGGCGTATAAATAATACTTCCTTTGGAAATAGGTTCATAAAAACTTGGCCAGCCGCAACCGCTGTCAAATTTGGTATCGCTTTTAAATAAAGGATTACCGCAGGCAGCACAATAGTAAGTGCCTGTATCACTAAAGTTTTCAAACTTACTTGTCCAGGCTCTTTCTGTACCTTTTAACCGGGCAATAGAATAAACATCTTTTGGCAGCACTTTTTTCCATTCATCTTCACTCATATTCACTTTTGATGTATCAGTTCTTGAATAGGCAGGGTTTTTCTTTTCATTATTTTCCATAGTCGTTGTTTTTTTATTTTCTTTTGATGAATTCTGCGAGTAGCTGCACTGCTGAAACAGGCCAGCCATGAGAATTATTACCAGGTTCCACTTTTTCATGTTCATTTATTTGATTAAACAAATTTACGTAATCATTGGTTGGCTGGTTTGCGGGGCTGCTGACAGGGCTAAAGCCTTAACAATCCTTTACAAACCCCCTTTTGGGGCTTTATTTTGGCAATCAGGGCTCTATTCTGAGAATTTTAAAAGCCGGTTATTATATTTGTCATTCACCCAAGGTTAGTAAGTTAAATGTTCAATCTTATTTTATTCGGCCCGCCTGGCAGCGGGAAGGGAACACAGTCTGAGCGGCTGGTGGAGAAATATAAACTGGTGCATCTTTCAACCGGTAACTTATTGCGCAGCGAAATAACTGAAAAGACACCGCTGGGGATGGAAGCAAAACATTTTATTGATAAAGGCCAACTGGTTCCAGACGAAGTGGTGATCGGTATGGTGGATTCTTTTTTTGATAAACATGCAGAAGCCATTGGTTTTTTGTTTGATGGATTTCCCCGTACAAAAGCACAGGCAGAAGCATTGGATAAATTGTTATCATTAAAAAAAACAGAAATATCTTCCGTGCTTTTGCTGGAAGTAAACGAAGAGGAGCTAATAAAACGTTTATTAAACCGCGGCAAAACTTCGGGTCGTAGCGATGATACAGATGAGACTGTGATCCGTAAACGATTTGATGTTTACAAGAAGGAAACCAGCCCGGTTGCAGAGCATTATAAAAAAGCAGGGAAATTTAAAATATTAGAAGGCGAAGGCTCGGTGGATGATATATTTGACCGCTTATCAGCAACTATCGATAAAAAAATGAAATAAAAGTTACATTCATAAAGTTCGTCCCGTCCCGATAGCTATCGGGACGGGACTTTTTGTTTAAAAGAATGCGAAAGTCGTAATCTTGCAAATCCAAAACACACTAATGAGCCTGGAAAAAGAGAATTTTCTTCGGACTAAATTTATTTCCCTGCTTCAAAGACTGGAAGCAAATACACCGGCCCGTTGGGGTAAAATGAATTTGCAACAGATGATTGAGCATTTTACAGATGTAACAATGGTTGCAAGTGGCAAAATACAATTGCCTATAGCAACACCTGCCGATAAACTCCCGAAATTTCGTGAATTCATGCTCAGCGAAAAACAGTTCAAAGAAAACACCAAAAGCCCCGTATTGCCACCTGAGCCGTTGCCTTTAAAAAAGCATACTAAGGAAGCTGCCATTGGAAAATTACAGGAAGAGCTGATCTATTTTTTTGAGGCTTTCGAAAATGAGCCAACCAAAAAAACAATACATCCCGCATTTGGTGAATTGAATTTTGAAGAGAATATCCAGATCATGCACAAGCATGCCCTTCACCACCTGCGCCAGTTTGGAATAGAAGTATTATAACTTGCCGGTATATTTTATACAGGAGCTTTCATTATTGAAAGCTCTTTTTATTTTCGGTTACCTTTATAAAAATTTGCTTGCTGATGCTCAAACTTGAAAACTATATTGCGGGGAAATGGATAACGGGAGATGGAGACGGCCAACTATTATTCAATGCTGTTACTGGTGAACCGGTGGGTGCTGCTACGTCAAAGGGACTTGACTTTAAATCAATGACTGATTATGCAAGGACAGTTGGCAATCCTGCTTTGCGCAAAATGACATTTCACCAGCGGGGCAATATGCTTAAAGCATTGGCATTGCATTTAAGAAATCACCTGGATAAATTTTATAAGATCAGTTACCTGACCGGGGCAACCAAAGCAGATAGCTGGGTGGATATAGAAGGCGGCATTGGAAACTTATTTGCCAATGCTTCGCTGCGTCGGAAATTCCCTGATGAAGTTTTTTGTATTGATGGCGATAGTCATAACCTCAGTAAGAACAACACTTTTATGGGAACGCATATTCTTGTTCCTAAAGAAGGCGTGGCTATTCATATCAATGCATTTAATTTTCCTGTTTGGGGAATGCTGGAAAAGATTGCAGTGAACTTATTAGCGGGAATGCCGGCGATCGTAAAACCAGCAACCATCACTTCTTTTTTGACGGAAGCAGTAGTAAAAGAAATTATCGCTTCAAAAATTTTACCAGAAGGTTCGCTTCAATTGATCTGTGGCAGTGCAGGTGATTTATTAAATCATGTAACATCACAGGATGTAATAACATTTACCGGCAGTGCGTCAACAGGATTAATGCTAAAATCGAACCCTGTAATATTAAAAGAGAATGTTCCTTTTAATATGGAAGCCGATTCGTTAAACTGTATTGTACTCGGTGAAGATGTAACACCGGATAAACCGGAGTGGGATATTTTTATAAAAGAGATAAGAAAGGAGATGACACTCAAAGCTGGTCAGCGCTGTACAGGAGTACGCCGCATATTTGTGCCGGAAAATAAATTGGATGAAATGCGGAAAGCTATCAGCACTTCGTTAGCACAAACTGTAATTGGTAATCCGCTGAATGAAAAAGTAAGGATGGGAAGTTTGGCAGGAGAAAGTCAGAGAGAAGAGGTTAGGATGCAGGTTCAGAAACTACTTGCATCTTCTCAAATTATACATGGCAGCCTTGATAGTGTGGAAGTAATAGATGCAGATTCTATCAAAGGGGCATTTATGTCGCCGGTGTTATTGATGAATAAAAACCCTTTTGCAGCAAAAGAAGTACATGAGATTGAAGCCTTCGGCCCCGTGAGCACATTGATGCCGTATAAAAATTTAGATGAGGCAATTACTTTGAGTAAAATGGGTAAAGGAAGTTTAGTTACAACGATTGTAACAGCAGATTATGCTATTGCAAAAAAATATGTGATTGAAACTGCCACACATCATGGAAGAATACTGGTGCTGAATAATGAATGTGCCAAAGAGAACACAGGTCATGGTTCGCCGCTGCCATTGCTTGTACATGGCGGGCCGGGTCGTGCAGGGGGCGGTGAAGAAATGGGTGGTTTGAGAGGGGTAAAACATTATTTGCAAAGAACAGCATTGCAGGGTTCGCCAACGACTATTACTGCCATCACTAACGTTTACCAGCAAAACGCTAAAGGGAGAGATCCGGGTAAGCATCCTTTCAAAAAATATTTTGAAGAGCTACAGGTCGGCGATCAGATCATTACTGAGAAAAGAATAATTACATCAGAAGATATTGACCGGTTTGCTGATCTGAGTGGTGACCATTTTTATGCCCATATAAAAACAACAGATTTTACCGGAACTATGTTTGAGCAGCAGGTAGCACATGGTTATTTTATCATGAGCATTGCAGCAGGGTTATTTGTTGACAGTTATGAAAAGAACCCCGTACTGCTGAATTATGGTATTGATGAGTTACGTTTTACAAAACCAGTTTATCCGGGTGCTGAAATTCATATCCGTTTCACCTGCAAAGAAAAATTACCCAATGATAAACGGGTGATAGAAAAACCGGAAGATCTTAAAAGAGGCGATGATATTGATAAAGGAATTGTAAAATGGTTGGTTGAATTCTTAGATGAAACAAATGAAGTGACCGGTGTAGCGACGATATTGACGATGGTACAAAGAAAAGACTAAGAGGATAAAAGAGAAAAGGAGAAAAAGCACTGGTTGTTTTTATTGACTAAATCTATGCTTACGTGGATATAAATAAACTCACTGGAATAGTGGTCGATTTGTGTGTAAAGATTCATTCCAGAATTGGTCCGGGTTGTTTTGAAAGAGTTTATGAAGAGATTTTGTATCATGAACTCATCAAACTTGGAATTTATACTGAAAGACAAATCCTTCTGCCAATAGAATATGATGAAATAATTGTAAAGGATGCTTATAAGCTCGATTTATTTTTAGAAAAGAAACTCGTACTTGAGCTAAAGTCGATTCATCCATTGCCGCCTGTTTATTTTAAACAATTAAGAACACAGTTGTCTCTTTTAAATTTAAAGCATGGTATGCTTATCAATTTTAAGGTTGATTTAATGAAAGATGGAATTCATCGTGTGTTTAATAACTTTGGACAGGAATCTTTTTGACTCATTTTCTTATTTAATCTCTTAGCTATGACTGAGCCGTATGTAAAATCGGAAACACATAAAGGAATAACTTCAATAGAGTTTTATCATCCGCAAAGCAATTCATTGCCCGGAAGTATATTGGAGGATCTGGCAAAGCGGATTCACCGTTATGCTATTGACCCGGAAACAAAAGTGATCATACTCCGGTCCGGAGGTGAAAAAAATTTTTGTGCCGGGGCATCGTTTGATGAACTGCTAGCAATTACAAATGAGAAAGAGGGGCTAAAGTTCTTTAGCGGATTCGCCCATTTGATAAATTCAATTCGGGAATGTAATAAGTTTATTATTGGTCGCATTCAAGGAAAATGTGTAGGAGGTGGCGTAGGGCTTGCAGCGGCCTGTGATTATGCAATTGCAACCGAATCCGCTGAAATTAAATTAAGTGAACTCGCTGTTGGCATCGGACCATTTGTGGTAGGCCCTGCCGTTGAAAGAAAAATGGGCACGGCTGCTTTCAGCGCATTAGCTATTGATGCAACTATGTGGCGCAATGCCGAATGGGCAAGAAGAAAAGGCTTGTTTTCTGAAGTACATACTACGATTGAGGGAATGGACGAATCACTACAACGGCTGGCGGATACACTGGCACATTCATCTCCACAGGCAATGACCGAAATGAAAAAAATATTTTGGAAAGGAACCGAGCATTGGGATAAATTATTGTTGGAAAGGGCAGCTATCAGCGGTAAACTGGTGTTGAGTGAATTTACAAAAAACGCTATCAGCAAATTCAAAGCAAAAGCATAAATAAGGAAGAAATGTTTGAAAGATTTCACGAACAGAATTTTTCCGCATTCTGTGATAAGCTTAGCAAAAAGGATAAAGATCTTAAGAAAATAATCAAGCAACATGGCTACCCGCCAATGTGGACAAGGCCCGCCTCATTCCAATCATTAATACTTTTTATTCTTGAACAGCAGGTTTCACTGGCATCGGCATATGCTGCGTTTAAAAAACTAAAAGAAAAAATTGGCTTTGTTACTCCATCAAAAATTTTATCGTTGTCGGATGCAGAGTTGAGGGCTTGTTATTTCAGTCGGCAAAAGATCGTATATGCAAGGGAGCTGGCTGCGATTGTTCAAAGCAAAAAACTGGTATTAAAACGACTTGCCAATAAGCACGAAGACGAAATACGACACGAGTTGAAAAAAATAAAAGGTATTGGTGACTGGACAGTAGATGTTTATCTCATGCATTCCCTGCAACGAACAGATTTATTTCCTTTGGGTGATATTGCTTTAGTGAATAGTTTGAAAGAAGTAAAACAATTGCATCCTCATATAAGCAAAGAAGAAATGTTGGTTATTGCTGAATCCTGGCGACCCTATAGGACTATTGCATCCATGATCTTGTGGCATGCGTATATTAAAAAAAGAGGAATAAAACTACAGGGCTAAGAGAAGAAAAAGAGAAAAGGAGAAAAAAGAGGCGATACAAGCTTCAATACTTTTATTCAATCACTTCTCTGCTGAAGTTGTTAAATACACGGTGAATTCCGTCTTTCATTAATTCAACTTTAAAATTTATAAGCATTCCATGTTTCAGATTAAGAAGAGATAAATGTGTACGAATCTGATTAAAATAGACAGTCGGTAACGGATGAACGGATTTTAACTCAAGCACCAACTTGTCTTCAATCAGCAAATCGATTTTATAAGCATCCTTTATAAACAGCTCGTCATATTCAATTGGGAGTAATAGCTGCCTTTCAACTTTAATACCCAGCTTTGTCAGTTCATAATATAAAATCTCCTCATACACCCTCTCAAAACAGCTGGCCCGATTCGAGAATGAATTTTGATACACAAATCGACTACAATTCCAGTGAGTTCATTAATATTCATGTATCGATTTTCAAGTTAATTCTTTCAATCTCCTTTTCTCTTTTTTCTTCTCTTAGTTATATATTCAATCCCCCACAAACACTGATCGTTTGTCCCGTAATATAATTTCCCCAATCACTTGCAAGAAATAATGCTGTATTGGCAATTTCTTCTCCTGATGCAAAACGGCCCAACGGAATACCGGCTTTATATTTATCAGCTGCCTCACCTTCTTTTAAATAACTGGTCATATCTGTTTCAACAAAACCAGGAGCAATAGCATTGCAACGGATATTACGGCTGCCGAGTTCTTTTGCAACAGATTTTGTAAAACCAATTACACCGGCTTTACTTGCTGCATAACTTCCCTGTCCCGCATTTCCCATTTCACCGATTATAGAGCTCATGTTAATGATAGCACCATTTCTTGCTTTCATCATGGGGCGGATCACCTGCTTGGTCATATAAAATACACCATTGAGGTTTACCTGTATCACATCATTCCATTGTTCAGGGGTCATCCGCATCAACAAATTATCTTTTGATATACCCGCATTGTTTACTAATATATCAACAGTACCAAATTCTTTCAATACGTCATTTACAAATGCTTCACACTGTGCAAAATCACCAGCATTACTTTTATAAGCTTTTGCTTTTACACCCATACCCTGAAGTTTTGTTTCCAATGCTGCAGCTTTTTCTGCACTGCTGGCACTTACATAGGTAAAAGCGACGTTAGCTCCGTGTTCTGCAAACTTAATAGCTATTGCTTCACCAATACCACGGGCTGCGCCGGTTACTATTGCAGATTTTCCTTCGAGTAGTTTCATATTAGTTAGTTTATATAAAAATCATTGTGGTAAAAAATAAAATGATCCTGTAGATCGGAAGAATAACAATTAAAAAGATGATCAAAAATAGCAATGATTTTACAATCGTCCACAGCCAATTTTGCTTATAAAATCTTTTCAAAGCGAAAACTATGATCAAAAGAAAACCACCTTCGATAATGAACTCGATTGCCGCATTACTAATGGGAAGATGGAAATCATTGCTTATAAAATGACCCAAACGGTCAATTAAATACAATGATAATGGAAGAATTAAAAAACCAAAAGCCACCAGGAAAGAATTCAATTCAGCAGAAAGAATAAAATGATCAAAAAAATATTTTCGTTGTTTAAAATATAAGAGGGATAATAGAAGTGCTGTAAGCGGGAGATAAAGAAGCAGTAAGATCTTTGAAACTTTGGCAGATTTTTCATCATACTTTTTTGCCAGTATTTCAAAGCTTAAATTCTTGTTTATTGCCTTTTGCCTGGCAACCGGCATTGTTATCCGCTGATATTCGGAGTTCTTGTTTGTATATGAATAAAACTCCATATTCAGCCCCCTGAAGAACGGGAAAAGCAAATAGACTACAACACATAAGAGGTAGAGTGAAACAGGTTTAAAATATTTTTTCCTGATCCCTGCAACGTATTCTGATGATAAAAGTCCCGGGCGGGTAAAGACTAATCTTATTGTCTTAAAGAATGCTCCGTCAAAATGGGTGATAAAGTGAACTGCCTCATGCAGTATGTGATGAAGGGATTTATCATGAGCCTGATAAATTTTTTCGCCACAATTACTACAATAATTACCAGTAAACGAAATACCGCAGTTTTTACAAATGATTACTTCGCTCAATAGTTAAAATTTTATTGCCAGGATTTCTTCAAGTAGTGTTCTTTCATTACTAAGCCTTGGCACTTTATGCTGCCCGCCCAGTTTTCCTTTGCTTCGCAGCCATTCCGTAAATACTCCTTTCTTCATCATACGTACAACTGGTTTCCGTAAAGCAATGTCTTTATGCCGCTTTGCTTCGTAATCACTATTTATACTTTTCAATGCTGCATCCAATTCATCAGCAAACATATTTATATCGGCAGGTTCTTTTTCAAATTCTACCAACCATTCATGTGCACCATTTGAAGAATCGGAAAAATAAATAGGCGCAGCAGTATAATCGTTTACAATGGCCCCGGTTTTTTCTGAAGCAATAGCAATTGATTGGTCAGAATTATCAACTATCAGTTCTTCGCCAAACGCATTTATAAAATGTTTCAGCCTTCCCGACACTTTTATGCGAAAAGGTTTTAAGGAAGTAAACTGTATTGTATCACCTAATTGGTAGCGCCACAACCCTCCGTTAGTAGAAATAATGAGTGCATAATTTTTTCCAATCTCAACATCTTCTAACCCAATTGTATTTGGCTCTTTCTTGCCATATTCACCTGCTGGCATGAATTCATAAAATATTCCATGATCCAAAAACAATAACAAGCCATCATCACCAGGATGTTCCCCGCCCTGGCGGGGCTGGCCCTGCGCAGCAAAAAAACCTTCACTGGCATTATACATTTCAAGGTAATGAATATCTTTTCCTATCAGTTTTTTAAACTGCTCCCGGTAAGGGGAGAATGAAACTCCGCCATGCATGTATAGTTCAAGCGAAGGCCAAACCTCAGCCATTGTTTTTTTACCGGTTATTTCAAGTATGCGTTTAAATAATACAAGGGTCCATGTAGGCACACCTGAAATAGAAGTTACATTTTCTTTAATGGTACTTTCTGCAAGCTTTTCAATTTTACTTTCCCATTCATCCATCAGCGCAATACTTAGATCAGGAGTACGTAACCAGTGCCCCCAGAAGGGAGTGTTTTGTAACAGCACAGCACTTAAATCACCAAACTGAGCTTCATCATTTACCGGGTTAATAGTATGACTGCCACCGATCACTAATCCTTTACCTGTCAGTAATTCGGAATCAGGATTAAAATTGTAATACATCGTAAGCACATCCTTAGCTGCTTTGTAATGACAATCTTCAAGGCTTTCTTCACTGATGGGAATAAACTTGCTTTTATCACTTGTGGTACCGCTGCTTTTCGCAAACCAATATACCGGGGTATTCCAGAGCAGGTTTTGCTCGCCATTCATAATACGGGTTATATAAGGTTTCAGATCTTCATATTCATGAACAGGAACAGTTTGTTTGAATGAACGGATGGTAAACAATTTGGAGAAATTATATTTTTTGCCAAACTCAGTATATTGTGCGGCAGTAACCAATCCCTGCAATACATCCCGCTGGGCTTCTACAGGATTATTCATCCAGGCTTCGATACGCCACATACGCATACGGGCAAGAGATGATATGGCAGGAGAAAGAATTTTCATTGTTACGCCAAAATAAATAATATTTCGGGATTACCGGCTATTATAAGCAGCAATGATTTTCTGTTTTAGTTTTTGCTTTAAGGAATCTTCACAGAAAGAGTGGGCAATAGCTTCGAGATTGCATTTCAGGAAGTGTTCTTTATTCCAGCTAAATGTTTTTTCGAGTAATGCGTATTCGCTGCTGAGTGTAACCGGGCTCACAGTTCTCGCATCTGTATTAATACTCATGGATACTCCGTGCTTATAAATTTTATTGGCAGGATGTTCTTGTATTATATCTACTACATTCGTTTGCACATTACTGGTAGGACATACTTCGAGATGTATATTTTCTTTTTTTAAATGATTAAGCAACTTTTCATCTTCAGCACTTCTAACGCCATGCCCGATACGTGAAGGATGAAAATGCTCCAGTGTTTCCCAAACACTTTCCGGTCCTTTGGCTTCTCCAGCATGTGAAGTGATATGAATATTATTTGCTTTTGCAAATTCAAACGCTTTGATATGATTCTTTACCGGGCACCCGGCTTCATCACCAGCGATATCAAATGCAACAACATTCGTTCCTTTGAATTCTTTTACCAACTCAACTGTTTCCATGCTTTGTTCTTCTGTATAATGACGGAGTGTACAAAGGATCAATCTTAGCTCAACGCCTGTTTTTGCTATTCCTTCACTTATTGTATCATTAATTGTTTGCACAACTTCAGTTGGAGTTAATCCTTTTGCAATATGCAGTAATGGTGCAAAACGGATCTCTGCATAGATCAAACCATCAGCTTTTAACTGGTCGCATACATCCAGCGTTACTAACTGCAGTTGTTCTTTGGTCTGCATCAGCTCAAACCCTTTTACAGCTCTTTTTAAATAATCAACCAGGTCGGTGCATTTAGGAGGAGCAACAAATGAGTCCTGATATTCTTCGTAAGTAATGGAAGGTTGTATTTGTTTTACAACTTTATAACTAAGGCTGCAATCAAGATGCAGGTGCAATTCAATTTTTGGTAAGGCCTGGTAATCCATAATGCACAATTCGTTTCAATAAGAAGGCTACAAAATAAGCAGAAAAAATCAGTGGAGTAAATCCGGGAGAATATCTTTTATGGTCGCTGCCTGCCGGAAATTTGGATGTTCAATGGTTTGCTCCACCACTTCGTGTGCCCAGGTGGTGTGATAAGGAATATGAACAGCATGGCCACCCAGTGCCAGTACCGGCATCACATCCGATTTCAACGAATTACCGATCATGAGAAATTCATCAGGATTAATATCAAGATGTTTGATCAGTTTTGTATAATCAGCCTCCTGCTTTTCACTCATAATTTCTATATGGTGAAAATAATGTTCGAGCCCGGACTTTTTCAGCTTTCTTTCCTGATCTACGAGATCTCCTTTTGTCGCAACCACCAACTTGTATTTCTTTTTTAATGAATGCAAGGCTTCTTCCATCCCTTCCAGCATTTCGATGGGGTGTTCCATCTGATCTTTTCCATACTGAATTATTTTTTCAATAATATCAAGGCTCACATTATTATTGGAAACCCGCAAAGCTGTTTCGATCATGGACAATACAAAACCTTTAATGCCGTATCCATACAAAGACAAGGTCTGCATCTCTGTTTTGAATAATTCCTGCATTATAGTATGATGTGGGAGATAGTCTTCCAGCAATGCACAGAATTTTTTTCTGTTTCCTGGAAATAAGGTTCATTTACCCAAAGGGTATCATCTGCATCGAAGGCAATTACTTTGAGGGGCATTGCGATTAATTCTTATCACTTTTTAAATAAACCAGGATCATGTTTAAGTTACTGTCTAATGCTTCAGGTTCAAGAAAAAGGGTTTCTGCCCGGTCCAATACTTCCTTATTATTATTTTCCTGTCCATATTTTATCAAGGAATTCCTTATCTCTGCCAGGAACGTATTATAATCGTCAAGGCCCAGGTCACTGGTCGAATTCAATGGTGCAAGCTTTTCTCCGAAACCGGAGCGTCTGTCAATATCAGCAGCATCAATTTTCTTACCCCAGTCCAAAGCACTTTCAACCGAAAGGATCAGGTTGTCTAAAGTTGGTTTTCGTTCGCCCCTTGCTTCTTCATGCAAATAATCCTTACGTTTCAATACGAAATTTCTTCCGAGATATAATCTTTTTACTTCATCATCATCAGAAAGTTCTTCAGCCGTTCCATGTTTATAAATTTTTCCTTCGATAAGCAAATAAGCCCGGTCGCAGATAGAAAGTGTTTCCGTTACATTATGGTCAGTAATAAGAATGCCGATGTTTTTGTATTTCAATTTGGCAACAATAGCCTGGATATCTTCTACGGCGATCGGGTCAATACCCGCAAAAGGCTCGTCCAGTAAAATAAATTTCGGATCAACAGCCAATGCTCTTGCTATTTCTGTTCTTCTTCTTTCGCCACCGCTCAGCACATCTCCATTGTTTTTGCGTACATGACCCAAACGAAATTCACTGATCAATGTTTCCAGTTTAGCTCGCTGTTCATGTTTACTGAGGTTAGTCATTTCCAGGATAGCTGCAATATTATCTTCTACACTCAGTTTACGGAATACAGATGCTTCCTGTGGCAGATAACCCAATCCCATTTTAGCCCTTTTATACATAGCCTGGCTGGTTATATCTTCCTCATCCAAAAAAACTTTTCCTTCATCGGGTTTTATCAAACCTACGACCTGGTAAAATGTTGTTGTTTTGCCAGCGCCATTCGGCCCGAGCAAACCAACGATCTCTCCTTGTTTTACTTCAATGGAAACATGATCTACTACGACACGTTGGCCGTATTTTTTTACCAGGTTCTTTGTATGGATGGTATGCAGCATTGTGGGCAAAAATAAGGGTTCAATAAGAATATGCAGGAACGATAGCAAACGATTTAACAAAGACTGAATTTATTTTTATATTTAGTGCAGTTGATATGAACCTGAAACTTCTTCCACTGCTATTGTTAATTCTGCCTGTGCACATAAATGCTCAGCCAGATCTTCCGCTGCGGTTTGAAAATATACCGGGTCTTTCACAAAATACCGTGTATGCTATCTTAAAGGACAAGCAGGGTTTTATGTGGATCGCAACTGCTAATGGCCTCAATCGGTTTGATGGTTTAGAAATGAGAGCTTATAAGCCTGCTTATGAACCATCTAAAAGACAGATGGAAGGAAGGATTATCCGTAGCGCTTTACTTGAAGATGAGCAGGAGCAGATATGGTTTGGATCAGATAGAGTGGTCAATTGCTTCAAAAAGAGACAACAGGTTTTTACACAGCATAAACTATACTGGAACAGGAATCGAAAAGGAGGGGCGGAAGGTGTTCCTCAAACTAAATTGTTTGCCAATCCATTAATTGTACAAAATGGTTATACCTGGTTTGCTTCTGCGGCCGAAGGATTGTTTGCTTTGAATACAGGAACAGATAAATGTTTTAACTACCCGGTTACTATAAAAGATGAAGAAGGAAACAGTATTCCGTTAATGTATAATGGAGTTTTTGATGGAAAAAGTAAACTCTGGTTTGCTTCACGAAAAGGAGTATTATGTTTTGACATAATAAGCCGGTCATGGAGTCGGTTCATATCCAGTCAAAGTTTTTTCTCAATCTCATTATGTCGTGATATACTTTACCTCGGAAGTGATAATAGAATAGACTGGTTTGATACGAAGACATTAGAAACCGGAAATTGTATTAAGACCAATACGCCGCAAACTATAAAGCAAGGAATGATAAGACGTATCATTACCGATGAAAAAAGAAATATATGGGCAGGTGACCAGGAAGGTAATGTTTATTATAAACCGGAAGATGCGAATGAATTTATATGGCGGGGTAACATAAACGGCAATGCCCGTACTAATTATCCTGTGTATTGTATGTATGTTGATACAACAGGTAATCTCTGGATCGGTGCTGATGTGCTGGGCTTATTAAAAGCAGATATATCCACGAATCGGTTTAAAAAATACCCGGATGCATTAACCGGGAATAATATTAACCAGGATCTGTTTGTTTACTCTATTTATGAAGATGAGGAAGACAATATGTGGCTTGGTACTTTTCAAAATGGAGTTTTTATTGTAAATAAGAAAACGAGGAGAGGAGAGTCATTGCTATTTCCTTATTTCGATCCTAAGCTTCCTTATGGAAAATCTGTTCCTCTCATTGCTAAAGACAGCAGTGGTAATCTCTGGACGAGCTATTCAGGCTACCTGTATATAAAAGAAAAAGGGAAGAAAAATTTTATCTCGCTTAAAATGCCGGTTCCGGTAAGTGCATTACAAACTCCGCAATTAAGCAGTATGTCAGAATATAATAATAGTTGGTTGATTGGGACCAATATTGGATTATACAGTGTTACAAAAAAAGAAAACAACTATTCAATCAGTTATATTACAAATTTTGGTCAATCGAGAGTAATTAATATCTGGCAATCGCCGGAAGGAAAAATCTGGATTGTGCCAGAATCCGGAGGGGTTATGATATTTAATAGACCAGATGACGTGTCCCCTGAAAAAAGAATATTCACAGGACTAAATGTAAAATCAATTCTGTATGACGGACAGAGCCGCTTAGTTTGGATATCAACAACAGATGGTTTACTTGCTTACCATTCATCAACTGACCAGTACCGGTTTTATACTGAACAGGATGGGTTGCTCAGCAGTTTTGTATATGGAGTGATAAATACCAAAGATGAATTATGGGCCAGCACTAATAATGGTTTATCAAAAGGAAAATTGATATTTAAAGAAGGATCTGTTTTTCCGGAAATTAATTTTATTAATTATACAGTATCTGAAGGTTTACCTGTAAACGAGTTCAATACCGGTGCTTTTTATAAAGGAAGCAGTGGTAGTTTATATTTTGGCAGCGTAAAAGGGGTAGTATGGTTCAGGCCGGAGGATATTCAATCAAACGCTACACAACCCAACCTTCAACTTACCCGGTTTATGGTGAACGAAGAAGAAGCCGATAGTTCAGTTGCTGCTGAGTTCATCAGCACAGTAAATCTTCCTTATTACAAAAACAATTTATTCTTTCAATTCCGCGGAATCGATTTTAACAATGCCAATAAAGTCCGCTATAAATATCAACTTGAAGGTTGGGATAAAGATTGGGTTTACAGTAATACATTAAATGAAGTGAGGTATAATAATTTGCCCAATGGAAACTATACTTTTAAAATAAAAGCAGAAGGTAGCCTGGGCGTGTGGAGTGATGCTGCAAGAACTGTTACAATATTTATTCATCCACCTTTCTGGAAAACATGGTGGTTCTATACACTAGCTGCTCTTGCAGTGTTGCTTACAATTGTTTTAATCACCCGTTTTTTTGTGCAGGAAAAATTAAAAACCAAAATAGCTGAGTTAGAAAAGCAGAAGGAACTTGATAAAGAAAGGCAGCGTATTTCAAGGGAAATGCATGATGATATTGGAGCAGGACTTACGCAAATAACATTAATGAGTGAATCAGCAAAAAACAAACTGGGGGCTACAGGAAATAAGGAATTGGATGATATCGGCGGTACCAGCCGCAAGTTGGTAAGTAATATGAGTGAAATTATCTGGAGCCTTAACCCGGAAAATAAGACGCTTGATCAGTTATTCTCCTACTTGCGGGAACAATTAAATAAACAGCTTGAATATTCAGGAATGGAATACAGCATTCAGTTGCCCGAGCAAAATGAAAACATTACATTGTCAAATGAACAACGCAGAAATATCTTACTGGTGACAAAAGAAATAGTCAATAATGCCATTAAATACAGCAAGGCAACTAGTATTGATATAAAAGCGAGTTTGGAAAATGGAAAAATCAGTTTTTCAATACAGGATGATGGTGTGGGATTTGATACCAGCAGGAAATTAACAGGTAATGGCTTAAAAAATATCCATCACCGTATAAAAGAACTGGATGGTGAACTTAAAGCTGAATCAGAGTCCGGAAAGGGAAGCTCCTTTATTTATAGTATTCCATTAAAACGGCGTACTACTTAAATCACATTCTTTCAAAAAATAACAAATTGCAAATTTGAATGGTGAAAATTGAGTCCATAGCAATTATTGAAGATGATGAAAAAGTGCGCCACTACCTGGCTGAGCAGATACAGCTGAATATTGATGTAAAAGAGCTGCGCATGTTTGCAGATGCTGAAACAGCATTGAAAGAGCTGACTGCCTATCCGGTTGAGATTGCACTTTTCGATATCAATCTTCCGGGCATGAATGGTATCGATTGCATACAACGATTAAAAATGCTTCATCCCCGCATGCAGATGATGGTATTGACAGTGTATGATAACCCGGATAATATTTTTAATGCATTAAAAGCAGGCGCTACCAGCTATTTATTAAAAGGAACGCCGCCTGAAAAAGTAATTGAAGCAATAAGCGAAGTGTATCATGGGGGCAGCCCTATCAGCAGCCAGATCGCAAGAAAAGTAATTGAGGCATTTGCCATACGTGAAAAAACAAATGAGTACTTCCAGGACCTGAGCCGTAGAGAACAGGAAATGCTGGAACATCTTAGTAAGGGATACCGCTACAAAGAGATCGCAGATAAACTATATGTAAGTCTTGAAACTGTTCGTACACATATTCGCAATATTTACGAGAAGCTACAGGTAAACTCAAGAGCAGAGGCATTGCGGAAAACCGGTCTACTCTGAGGCACTACTACTTTTTTACTACTTTTTTTTACCGGGGCTATTTTTATTTTCAATTCTACAAGCCATCATTCTTTTAATTTTTTTTGTAAAAATTTTAGTTTGATTAAAAAAGCCGCTCATGATTTCATGAAGCGGCTTTTTAATACATGATCTTCTGGATATGTCTTTTACTACTTTTTTCACATTGTCTGCTTTCAAATAAAGAAAGAAGTTTGAAAAAAACTGCAATGAAATTAAGCCGCCCCCTCCTCCACCTTTTCTTTTTATTATTAACCAGCTCTGCCACCACCGGGCAGAAGCTGGTGCCTTGTAATGAAGTCGATCCCCAAACTAAAAAGAAAACATGGGGTTTTTGTGATTGCTATTATGCGACTACAGTCATCAAATGCCAATATGATACCACGTTTGCATTTACCGAAGGCTTAGGCAGAGTAAGACAGGCCGGTAAATATGGGTTTGTTGACAAAACAGGGAAACTGATTATCCCTGTAAAGTATGATGGAGCTATGGAGTTCTCAGAAGGTCTTGCTCCCGTCTTTCTTGATGGCAAAGCATTTTTCATTGATAAGAAAGGGGTAGATATTTTTAAAAAAACTTTTAAATCAGTTTCTTCATTTAGTTATGGAGTAGCCATGTGTGCAGGAGAAGATGGCAAAAGAGGGTTTATAGATACAAAAGGGAATATTGTGGTGCCACTAACATTGGAGGCCGCTTTCCCATTCCAGGATAAGTTGACTGCTGTTCGCTTTGATGGAGAAAAAGTATGGAAGGCTATTAATACGAAAGGAGAAGTTGTATTTACATTCAACGATAAAGTGAAAACGGTAATGGGAGGCTTCAGCGATGGTATGGCAATGGTATATGTGGATGGTCCGGCTGGTTATAATGTACATTATGATTTTGTAAATGAAAAAGGAGAGTTTGTTTGTGATGCACCTTATGCATCAGCCAAACCATTTCAGAATGGCCGGGCTATCATTACTTATGAAAACAAAAACCGTAAATCCGGTGACATGCAGTATTTCAAATACGGACTGATAAAAAAAGGAGGTCGTGAAATTGTTCCTGCCCAATATGCATGTCTTGAGGAAAGTGCCATTCCAGGCATCTACTATTATGGCAGTACATCTGCTTCTATCAGTGGCTGCAGTGGTTTTGGTTTGCTTGATAGTAATGGTAAAGAAATAACCCGTCCGATCTATTCGAGTTTTTACCGTCTGAATGATACCACCTTTTTATGTAAAGAAACCGGCAAATATGAATCTCTGAATTATTACCTCTTACTTACCACCCAGGGAAAAAACCTGCTTAGTTTAAATCACAGAAATAAATATTTTGAAATAGCAGGTGCTGATACATTGTTAGTGCTGTATACAGAAACCAGCAACTCCATTGCTATGACTGTGTACAATATACAAAAAGGCCTTTTGAAGGAAAATGCTTTTAAAGGGATTGAAATTTTCAACAAGCAACAGCTTTTGCTGATTGAAGCCTGGGAAAATGCCAATGGTGTATTGATGACAACTGATGGAAAAATTATTATGGATAAAATTCAGACACATACTTTCAGAAGAGATACCACCATGAAAGGGGATATCCCATTTATCCTGGTGAGTACTAATGAGGATAAGGATTTTAAAATGTATAACATCAGTACAAAAAAGATGATGGTTAACGATTATGGGTTTAAAAATAATGGCAATCCATATTATTCCGGCCAGTTTACAGAGGGGTTGTTACCTGTAAGACAAAAAGGGAAGTGGGGATTTATGGATACTGCCGGAAAAATAAAATTGCCGGCAATATATGAGAGTGCAGAAAATTTTCATGAAGGTTTGGCTGTTGTCGGGAAAAAAGATAAAGATGGAGAGACATATGAAGTCTATATCAATAAAACGGGAAAAGAACTTGCTGGAATAAAGGCTAGCTACTTAAATGCAAGTGAGTTTAAAGAGGGGTTTGCCTTTTATCATAAAGGGTATTCAGATCCTATACGGTATATTAATAAAGCCGGAAAAGAAATTTTTAAGTCTGAGTCAGATGACTTCTTTGATCATGGCGATTTTTCAAATGGGTTGGCTGCTGTGCCCAATAAAGAAGGTGTATACGGATATATTAATACAAAAGGAGAGTTGGTGATTCCTTACCAGTTTACTATTCCCAAGACCCAGTATTCAACTGTCAATTCCATTGCCTTCAGCAAAAACGGAAAAGCAACAGTGATGAAGGACGGCAAAACGATTACTATCGACAAAAGCGGCAAATAAGGTAAATATTCATAATAACCTATTACTAAGCAAAAACAGCTAAAGCTAACAGCCTTTCATTCCTTTTGCCAGTACTCTCTACTGCCCTATTTTTGCAGCCAATTTAGCAGAATGAAAATAATTGACCACATTAACAAGGCACAAGGAACTTTAGTATCGTTTGAAGTATTACCACCATTGAAAGGCAAAGGCATTGATGCCTTATACAAGCATTTGGATCCTTTAATGGAATTTAAACCTGCTTATATTAATGTTACTTATCACCGCAGTGAGCATGTTTTTAAAAAAAGAACTGACGGCAGCTTCGAAAAAGTAGTTGTAAGAAAGCGACCCGGCACCGAAGCCATCTGTGCTTCAATTATGAATAGGTATAATGTAGATACAGTACCGCATTTGATCTGCGGCGGTTTCTCCAAACAGGATACGGAAGATGCATTGCTTACGCTAAGCTATCTCGGCATTGATAATGTGCTGGTGCTTCGGGGTGATGCGGCAAAAAATGAAACTGCTTTTGAACCAGAACCTGGTGGCCATAAGTATGCAAGTGATCTTTTAAAACAAGTTGTAAACCTGAACCATGGTATTTACCTGGAGGAAGAATTAAAAGGAACAAACGGCACAAAGTTTTGCATTGGTGTAGCCGGTTATCCGGAAAAACATTTCGAAGCAGCCAATATGGAAGCAGATATTAAATACCTGAAAGCAAAAGTGGATACAGGGGCGGATTATATTGTTACCCAAATGTTTTTCGACAATAAAAAATTCTTCTCATTTGTAGATAATTGCCGTGCCGCAGGTATTACTGTTCCAATCATACCGGGATTAAAACCGCTTACTTCAAAAAAACAGCTTGCTATAATTCCCCGTACATTTTATGTCGATCTTCCAACTGACCTGTTAAATGCAATTATTCAATGTAAAACAGATGAGGATTGCGAAAAGGTTGGTGAAGAATGGTTGCTGGCTCAATCAAAAGAGTTGAAAGCTGCCGGTGTACCCGTGTTGCATTATTATACATTAGGAAAACCGCAGGTAGTGGCAAACGTAGTAAAGCAGCTTTAATTAAAAGTTGTGGTCAATGTTGCAGTAATTCCACTTGCAGCAGGAACAAACCGGCAAACACCACCTACACAAAGCAAACCAGCACGTTGTCTTCCATAACTAAGACCAAACCGGGTTCCGCTTTTTGAATAACTTCCGCCAACAACAGGATAGTGCAGATCTGTTTTACCATAGTTATAAAGATCGCTTGCATAAACGATCCATTTCGGAGCAAATGAAAATTCTGCAACAGCAGCTGCCCAGTTCCCATTATCCTGCTCGGTTGATAAATGCTGCAATTCAAAACGGAATGATTTTGTTCTTGCATATTTATAAGTTGCGTTCAGCAATACAATATTTGCTTTAATATTATCATACACCCCTCCTTCAATTACTGATTTGTTATGAAATACATTATGGAATGCTAATATCGTATTCCATTTGCTGTTCCATTTCTTTTTCCACTCCACGTTCAGGTCCTGGAAATATTTTTCGTCACCAAAACTTAAGATGTTATTCGGGTCGTCCAGTGAACGATAATGAGAAAAATTGAATGCAAGTTTTGAACTCTTACTGGGTTTCTTTGAAAAATTGTAAAACAATTCGAACTGCCCGCCTATTTCGCCATATACCTGCGGATTATACAAATAGATATTAGTGGTGAGATAATCATGCTGTCTCGTTAAAGCAGGAATATAATTTACCAGCATACTTGAGCCGGTAGCTTCCCGTTCACCACGGAAATCCATGTTCTCCATTCCGCGGAAATTTAAATTGATACCCAGTTTGTTTTTTGCATAGGAAGCATTCACCAAAAATGCTTTACCAGTTGTCATATCAAAATTATTCTGCACATGCGGATCTTTCTGCTTGTGTACATATTCTAATGAAAGAGATGCAACTTGTCCCTGTATATCCATTCGTACAGAAGCAGCTTTTGCTGTCGGCGGAAAATTTGGATCAGGCCCTGTATATTGTTGATAGCGGCTCACATAACTGAAACCTAATGCAAATTTTGTTTTAGCCGGGATCTCTGATTTTTTTATTTGTGAAAGATCAAATTCAACATCAGCTCCCCTGATCACCGAATTAGAGTAACTAAAAACATTTCGCATACGTCCATATACAACTTTTAGTTTTATAAAATCCACTGGCTTCAGTTGTACATTTACTCCTTCCAATGCATTATTAATACCAATCTGGCGGTTTTCCCAGCTACGATAGATCAGCCCACTGCCGAATTGCTCATAAAAATCTCCAACCTGTAGAGAGAATTTTTTTGCAGTGTATTTAAAATATTTATTGGCAATCTTGCTTTCATTAATTGAAAATGGATAACCAGCAACAGTAGGCAAATAAGATTCAAACTGTATACCAACTGTAAACTGTTTGTAGTTATAGTCGAGTTTCAGGTAGTTGTTCGAGCCGACCCGGTCCTGCGGTAAAATAGCATTGATCTTTTCGTCTTTCTGGTAAAGTTGAGTGTATGATTCAAAGCTTCCACTTAAATTTCCGCTTAAAATATTTTGCTGTGCAAAGCTGGTATTAATAATTCCTATACAGATAAGAGTATAAAAAAAGGACTTCATATTGGGTTGAGATAATAATTAAAGTGATTTCAGTTTTTCGAATAACTCAATTTCATTGCCGGGTACATAGCCATTATGCTGGTAAACTATTTTCCCTTTTTTAATGATCAGTATATGCGGTACGTCATTAATATTAAGTGCTCTTTTTAAATCGCTGTTTACATCAAGGTAAATATCAAAAGTCCATCCGCGGCCGGCCACAAATGACTTTACACGGGATGATGTTCGTGAATCATCAATTGAAATGGCAGCGATCTTGAAGGGAGTTTCTTTCTGGATTTCTTCGTACTGTTCATTGATATTTTCCAGCTCGTTGATGCAGGGAATGCACCAGGTGGCCCATAAACTTATTATAACTGCGGTATCACCGGTATTTCCAAGGCTATTAAAATTTACTTCTTTTCCTGTTAGTGTTTTGATCCTTACCTCAGGCAGGTCGTTCTGTGCCAAAGAGTTAAGGCAAAATACCGTTACAAAAAAACTAAAGATGCTTATTTTCTTCATTGCGTATTGTTGTAGAATTAATGCTACATTTTGGAGGCGGAAAAATAATACTTTTGGCATCCTCGATTGTAGAACAAATTCATATTAAACCAGAATTTTAAAAAATGAGAAAATTATTTTCACTAATCATTGCTGCTACAGCATTGACCGTAATCACACTCCAATCCTGTTCAAAAGGCGGTTCAGGCGGCGGCACTCCTGCAGCGGGTGGATTAACTGTTTCTGTTAATAAGAGTTCGATCCGGGCTGATAATTTTGATGAACTGGTAATAACTGTAAAAGACCTAAACGGTACGGATGTAACTTCCGGGTCAACTATCAAGATAAATGGTACTCCCAGCGCAAGTAATAAATTTTACAGCAGCACACCGGGAAACATTACAATTAAAGCAACAAAAAGTGGCGCCTCATCACCGGATGTAACAGTAACAGCTACTGATCCGGGTCCTTCACCTTTTACTCAAAAATTACTTACAGAAGATTACACTGGTACCTGGTGTGGCTATTGCCCGAGAGTAGGGACTTCTTTAAAAACTTATTCTAGCTCAAACCCAAATTGCATTGTTGTGGGAATACACGGACCTTCTGGAAGCTCCGATCCGTATAATTATTTATATATATCGCAATTGGCCTCTGCTTTTGGCATAAGCAGTTTCCCGACCGTGATCGTAAACCGTGATGCAAAGTGGCTTGAAACTTCAACAGAATTAAATACACAACTTTCCAAAAGGGCCCCGGTAGGAGTAGGCTTGGAAACAACTGTAAGCGGCAGTACCATTACTATTAAAGCAAAAGTGAAATTTGATATTACTACGGAAATGCCATTAAAACTGGTTGTAATGCTGGTGGAAGATAACCTCGTTGCGTCACAGGTAAATTATTATGCGCCTACCTATGGTCCAGATCCGATAGCAGGTTACATTCATAAAAATACACTTCGTTCAGCAGGTACCGATATTTTCGGAGATGATATTCCTGTTGCGCAACAGGTAAGCGGCACTACATGGGAAAAGGATCTCACAATAAATGCTGCTGGTTATAATATTTCAAATTGTAAAATAATTGCCACTGTTGTTTATGGAACAAATGGTCTTCGCAGGGGTTCATTAAATACCCAGATTGTAACTGCAGGACAAACTAAAAATTTTGATTGACGATTGTTTGCCTTATATAAAAGCCTCCCGATACAGGAGGCTTTTTATTTACTTCAATGTTTGGAATACTTTCTGGTTTATAACTACCGGGTATTTCTTTTTTAATTGCGCTATCCATTTTTCATCCAGCATATTCTGATAGTCGGTTATAACCAGGCCCTTTGCTTCTTCATATGAACGGGGGCTGGTAGTATTATGTAGTTTTATAACCCATGCGAATGAAGCTGATTTATCATTGGGATTGATCAGCGGCGTAGTCACCATTCCTTCTTTAAATGCTATTTTGTTTTTATTGGAAATATTTTCCAACTCTGTTCTTGATGAATCGGCAGATACTTGTTCTTCAAACAGGGTAATTGTAGTTTGCCAGCCTTCGGGCTTTTCTTTTATTTTATTGAATAGGTCAGTTGCAGTTGTTTCATTGTTGCAATAAAAAATAACTGCATCTGCGCTGGGTTTCCAATTATACTTTAACTGGTTACTTTCATAATATTTTTTCAACCCAGCTTCATCAGTTTGTGCTTTATTCCAGATATCCCGTTGCATGATCTCAAAAAACAGGTTGCCATCTTTAAACTCAGTCATCTGGTTACGAAAATCTGCATTATACTTTTCAAGATTTTCACGGTAGTACTGCATCACATTTGCCTGTACAAATTCTTCCATCAACTCATCCTGTGATTTTACATGACCCTGGCTGTTGATGCGAAATACTTGTACATAACCGATCCAGTCAGGTATCCGGAATGTACTGTCGCCGATCTTAAACAGTGGCGCATTTTTATCCTGTTGCGAACCGATGCCCAAACGGGAATTGGTAACTATGCTATCCGTATATGCTTTCAGTACATCAGCTTTATAAGGGAAACTTTTAAAGCCTGCCTGTTTTTTTACTTTTTCTACCAGGTTTTTTTGAGAAGCAGAAGTTCTATCAAGTTGATTCACCAATGCTTTTAGCCGGGTCATATTTTCTTTATTGTTACTGTCCTTTACAACAGGTTCAGTTCCGGTTCTTTTAATGATATGGTATCCGTGTGAAGTGGAAAACGGCATGCTCATATCATTATCTTTTTTAAGGCTAAAAGCAATTTTTTCAAACTCAGGTTCAAATTGTCCAATGCCGAAAGCCTGTACATTTCCACCTGCCATCGCCGATACATAATCATTGCTATAACTCATGGCAAGAGTTGAAAATTCAGCACCCGCAACTGCAAGTTGATAAACAGAATCAGCCCTTCTTTTTACGGCAGCCCTTTCATTTTCACCTGAACCGGGAGGATATGCGAATAAGATCTGCTGAATTTTTAATTTACCTATCGCCGGTCTTTCTCCTAAGTTTTTAAAAATATGATAACCACTTTTGCTTCTGAAAGCAATTGAATGTTTTCCTGCCGGGGTTGTGTATATTATATTTTCTAAAAAATAAGGGAGGGTGAATACTGTTATATAACCCAGGTCACCTTTATTGCTTTTAGCTGAAGGATCATCAGATAGATCAGCAGCTACTTTCATAAAATCTTCGCCGGCACTGAGTCGTTTTATTGCTTCATCTTTCTTTTTATCTGCGGCAGCCATATCATTTGCAAAAGCAATAAAAATATGTGCAGCATGAATATCTTTCTGACTGCGTTTAAAAGCTTCTTTGGCTAGTTTATCCAATGCCTGCGGATCGGTCATATAGTTGTCTACGATCTGTAGCCTGAGGTTTTGTGTTTCGCTTACAATGGATGGCAGCGTATCATAACGTCTTGCATAGGCTTCACGTATTTTCAGTTTGGAGCGGATGTATACTTCAAGATATTCTTTCATAGCAGCCTTACGTGTGGCTCCCGGGATAAGGGAATTATTTTTATCAAATGCTTTTAAGAACTCTTTTGAAGTGACCGAATACTTTCCGTAAGTAAATAATGATTGGGAGTGAGCAGCTGTGAAGAAAAAAAACAGGACTGCTGAAAACAAAATTTTTTTCATACAATATGAATTTAGGTGTGGGTTAGTTGCCCTTCTTCAGTTTCAGATCAAGTATATCATCCATTTGCTCCCATGTGAGCTTTTTGGCAATGATGCGCTTGTCTTTGTCAAGCAAATATAATGTAGGAAAGCTCTGCACATCATATAACTGTGAATAACCCGGAATGTTTGCAGTAATCCGCTCCCGTTCCGCTACTCTTGAATAAAACACATTTACCCAGTTCAGTTTATGCTCACGGATAAACTCTTTCCAGTCTTTTATATTGCCTGTAGTTTCCTTGGAAACAGAAAAGATCTTTACACCAGTCGCCTTCCATTTTGCATTATAGATGCTGTCGATCCTTGGGATCATTTCTTTACAATGCCCGCAAGTAGCATCCCAGAAACATAACAGGGTGTAGGGAGCTTTAACAGAGTAGAGGGATACTTTTTTACCTGTACTATCCGGTAATTCAATATCCGCTGCAGGCGTACCAAGAATATTTGACATTAAGTTGTAAGCCCTGTCTGTAACCATTTTCTTACCATTTGCATTCATCCACGGATATTCTTTATTGGCAAGGTATTTTTCATACAGGTGTACAAATACAGCATCTTCCCACATGTATTTCTGGTTATAATAGCGGTTAATAAATTTTGCCAGCATAAATCTCGTCATGTCGGGGCTGATGGTAGCAAAGCCCATCATATAGTCAATCTCTTTTATTACCGAATCGGCCGAAGGAACCACGACGGTTTCAAAATACTTGTCCAATTTACCTTCAAAGAAGGTGGTACGGGCAAACATGTCATCCCAGAAATCTACTCCATCCCAGAAATGTGATTTGTAATAACGGTAAGCATATGCAGTATCATATTTTCCTTTGGGGTGGAGGTTAGCCGGTGGTATAATAGGTTCTTCCATTCCTTTCAGCAGGCGGGCCAATATTCCTGTTGGATTTTTTTTGATAAGACTGTCCCGGTATTTAGCAACCTCTATATCTAATTTTAAGATCTCATTGTTCAGTAAGGTTGAATCTGCTTTATTAATAGCAACAGCCAGTCGGTTTTTAGTACCGTTAATAATTGAACCCTTTTCGCCCATGTACCGCTGGTAAAGATTAAACTCTGTGTTGTAGTCTGAATTTTCAAACGACAAACCGGTAATTTTATTAGAGGTATCTATATTTATAGAAAACCGCTGATTAAAATCCATGAGGAATTCATAAAAACCACTTTTGTTAGGAAAGCCCAGCAGGTAAATGCCACGACCTAATTTATTGTTTCCCCTGAAAACTCCCTCGCTTTTGTCATCCAGCAAAACAGAATCAACGATCGGGTATTGTTTAGCACCAAAATAATGGCCGAGATAGATATACTGCTGTTTAAAGGGTTTGAACGTGACCTTTATTTCATACCCATCGGTTTGGGCAGAAGCGGATAAAAAAACAAAAAGAAAAAGGACTGATAAAAATTGTTTCATAAGTATGAATAGCTGGATAGCAGGTAAAGATATAAAATCAGGAATTACAAGTTTAATGTTTAAGGAGTTTAACGTTTAAAGTTGATGATGTATGCAAGAGGCGGATTGCATAGTAAAGGTTGTATTACAGGTAACTTTTTACATTGAACCTTAAACCTTAAACGGTTAGCTTTGCGCCGTGGCAAGAAAAAAGAACAGAAATATCGTATTGGAGAAAGTGTTAGTAGAGGACTATGCAGCCGAAGGCAAAAGCCTGGCGAGAGTGGATGGCAAAGTGGTATTTATTGAACGGGTTGTGCCAGGCGATATAGTAGATGTCCGGCTTTTAAAAAGCAAAAAGGATTGGGCGGAAGGCTATCCGCTTCAGTTTCATGATTATTCCAAAGACAGGGTACAGCCCTTCTGCTCTCATTTTGGGGTATGCGGCGGCTGCCAGTGGCAGATGTTGCCATATGATAAGCAGCTTTCTTATAAACAGAAACAGGTGTCCGACAATCTTACAAGGATCGGAAAAATACCATTGCCGGAAATGATGCCGATACTCGGCGCAGCGGAAACAACATTGTATCGGAACAAGTTGGAATTTACATTCAGCTCTAAACGGTTTGTACCTGAAAAAGAGTTTGTAAAAGGAGAAAAAATAAATGAAGAAGGAGCCTCGGGTTTTCATGCAAAAGGAATGTTTGATAAAGTAGTGGAGATAGAGCATTGCCACCTGCAGGCCGAACCTTCCAATGCCATACGAAAAGCTATAACCGGTTTTGCAAGAAAAAATAATTATAGTTTTTATGATTATAAACTGCACACTGGTTTTTTAAGAACCCTCTTATTGCGCATTACCACCACCGGCGAAGTAATGGTAAACCTGGTAATGGGTGAGGATGATGAAGCAAAAAGAAAACCGCTGCTGGAGCATTTAATGAAAGAGGTGCCGGGAATTACCACATTGCTTTATACCATTAATACAAAATTCAATGACAGCCTTTATGATCTGGATCCTGTTGTAGTAAAAGGCAATGGCTATGTAATGGAAACGCTGGAAGATTTTAAATTCAAGATAAGCCCTAAATCTTTTTTTCAAACCAATACCAAACAAGCGGAGAACCTGTACCGGGTCGCAAGAAATTTTGCAGAGCTAACAGGTAAAGAAACTGTTTATGATTTGTATTGCGGTACCGGCAGCATTGGCATATTTGTAAGTAAACAGGCAAAGAAAATAATAGGAGTAGAATTGATAGCTGAAGCAATTGAAGATGCAAAGCAAAATGCTGCTTTGAATAGTTTAACTAATACCTCTTTTGTTGCAGGCGATGTCATCAAAGTTTGCGACGATGATTTTTTTGCAACGCATGGCAAACCGGATGTTATCATTACCGATCCGCCGCGGGCAGGCATGCATGATAAATTAGTTCAAAAAATTCTGGATATAGCTGCGCCAACAGTGGTGTATGTAAGTTGCAACCCCTCCACGCAGGCAAGAGACCTGAATAGGCTGGGCGAAAAATATATAGTTACAAAAATTCAACCCGTAGATATGTTTCCGCATACACATCATATAGAAAATGTGGTGCAATTGAAACTAAGAGATTAAAAGAGTAAAGGAGAAAAAGAGAAATTGTAAAACTCTTTAACTCTTTTTCTCCTTTGCCCTCTTAGCTTAACTTTACCATTTATGAGCAATTTCCGTTTTACAAAGCCCGAAGCATTTCCCCCGATAATAAAAAACCTCATCATCATTAATGTGCTGGTATGGCTGGCACAACTGATGTATGACAAACAATTTGACCTGACAAGTAAATTGGGCTTATGGACAATACAAGTCGATCAATTCAAGCCTTACCAGTTTGCCACACATATGTTTGCGCATGCATCTTATGATCCATTTGGAAGGATCGTTTTCTTACATATTTTCTTCAATATGTTTACGCTTTGGATGTTTGGCCGGATATTGGAAAATGTATGGGGAGCTAAACGTTTTTTATTTTTTTACCTCGCCTGTGGTATCGGCGCAGCTATTTGTCACGAGGCAGTTCAGTATTTCAGGTATGAAGATGTAATGGCGCAGATAAATACTGCATTTCAAAATGGGAATATGGAAAGAGCACAGGAAATTGTAAATCAAAATGGGATTGGTCCTGCCGTTGGTGCCTCCGGTGCTGTTATGGGAGTGATGGTGGCATTTGCATTACTCTTTCCGAATACTGAACTGTACATGATGTTTATTCCTATCCCTATCAAAGCGAAATGGGCCATAATGGCATTTGTTGCTTTGGATCTTTTTGGTGGTTTTGGCCGTTTCAGCGGCGATAACATTGCTCACTTTGCCCATCTTGGTGGGGCATTGACCGGATTTATAATTGTAATGATCTGGAACAAAGGGAACCGGAAAACGTTATACTAAAGTCAATAAAGAATTGTTTAAATTATTTGTCCTCACTTATGACTATTGACTATTCACTAATTTTACATTCCTATGGGCATTTACGACCGAGATTATAATTCAGAGTACGATAGTTATGTAAGGCGCAGGACATTTGATATCTCCGGCAATTCAGTATTTATGCTGATCGCCATCAATATGCTTGTTTTTGTTTTCTTACAGATGATCAGTCTGGTTTATTTTTTTGTGCATGGAAAAGAAACCGGTGGAGCTATGTTTGAGAAACAGGTATTAGATCAGTTGATGCTTCCTGCAAATGCAAATAGCCTTTTACACAAACCGTGGACAATCATTACTTATATGTTCACGCATTTCGGTCTGATGCATATTTTGGGAAATATGCTTTGGCTCTGGGGTTTTGGTACTATCTTAAAAGATCTGTGTGGCGATAAGATCATTATCCCGATTTATATCTACGGTGCATTTGCAGGGGCCTTATTCTTTTTTCTTTCATACAATTTTCTTCCGGTTTTTAAAGAACATACGGATAGTTCTGTACTGTTAGGAGCCTCTGCCGGTATCATGGCATTGGTAATGGCAGCAACAACTATGTCGCCGGGCTATAGAATATTTCCAATGCTGGCAGGCGGTATTCCGCTTTGGATACTTACCACCTTATACCTGCTCATTGATATTGCTACAATACCGAAAGACAATCCTGGTGGACGCATTGCACATCTTGCCGGTGCATTGATAGGGTTTATTTATATGTACTGGTATAGAAAAAATAAAGATATCGGCGCATGGATCAATAATTTCTTTGCATGGGTCAATAATCTTTTCAATCCTTCAAAACCCAAACGAGGGAAAGTAATTAAGAGCGAATTGTTTTATAAATCAAAAGGCGAGCCTTATTCAAAAAAACCGAACCTCACACAGCAACGTATCGATGCGATTCTTGACAAGATCACCCATAAAGGCTACAGTTCCCTGACTGAGGAAGAAAAGGAATTGCTGAAGAAAGCAGGAGAAGAGTTGTAATTAGCTAGTAGCGAGTAGTGAATGGCGAGTGGGGTAAACCCACTAACTACTCGCCACTTACCACTCACCATTCACCACTGACTTTTGTAACTTGCACCAATGCCCACCCGCTTCCGACTTTTTACAAAAAGATTTTTTATCTATGCCCATATTGCAGTGGTATTTTTCTTTTTATTGTCCTGCCTTGTACCGCTGCTGAACCCTCAAAAATGGTGGTGGATCACATTTTTGGGTTTAGGTTTTCCAATATTGCTGCTGCTGGTGATCTTCTTTATGATCTTATGGCTTGTTTTTAAACCTCGCCTTGCATGGATAAGTGTTATTGCATTGCTGATCGCTTTTAAAAACATCACTGTGTTTTTTGCATTTAATAACCCTGGCACATTTACTAATAAAAAGGGAGCAGATACCTTAAGAATTGCAAGTTGGAATGTGGCCCGGTTTATTGAGATAAAAAAGAATAATAACAAGGGCAGCCAGACCCGCCTGAAGATGATGGAGCTGATCAAACAGCAGCAGGCTGATATTTTATGCTTACAGGAGTTTCAAACTTCTTTTAACCCGGAGTATTATGATAATATTTCCTATATAAAACAGGAACTCGGTTACCCGTTTTATTATTTCTCGTATGATGAAGATGGGGGTAATCATTTTTACAGCACTGTTATTTTTTCCATGTATCCAATTATTGACAGTGGGATAGTCCACTATCCCCGCCCTTCTATACCCGAAGCGCTGATACATGCTGATATAAAGTTGAATGATGATACGATCAGGGTTTATTCAACCCATCTGCAATCATTACAACTGAAAAAAACTGATTATGAAAATATTAATGAGCTCACAAAGGGTGATAGAGTTATTGATAATTCAAGATCAATTTTTTCAAAATTGAGTAGAGGTTCTGCGTTGCGTAGTACACAAGCTGAAGTGATAAAAATGCTGGTTAAGGACAGTCCCTACCCGGTCCTATTTGCCGGCGATCTGAATGATGTGCCCAATAGCTACACTTATTTCACTGTGAAGGGCAATATGCAGGATGCTTTTCTTAAAAAAGGGTTTGGCATGGGCCGTACTTTCACTGGGCTGGCTCCTACACTACGTATCGATTATATTTTTGCAGATAAAGATTTTAAAATAATACAGTTTAACCGCCTTGTAAAAAATCTAAGTGACCATTATATGCTGGTGGCGGATGTTAAACTTTCTGCAGGGCGGAAAAGAAACGAATAAATAACTACATTTACCTTATGAAGCCACGCTATTATAATCTGCGATGTTGTTAAATTCCCTTTCTCAGGGCAGTGCCCTATTTTTGCCACAGTTTTTTATTTAAATGAAACGGGAGACGTAAAACGTCAAACCGCATAATTATCGTTTCACTTTTCACATTTGACGTTTCACTATTGCTGAATAGAATTACCAAAGTACAAGAGTGCGACGCAACAGATGATGATAGCAGCACAAGAGCTGGTAACAAAAAATATCATGAGCGAACTAAAAATATACAACTCGTATTCAAGACAGAAAGAAGTATTTAAATCCATCACACCCGGCCACGTGGGTATGTATGTGTGCGGACCTACCGTAAGCGGTGAATCACATCTTGGGCATGCAAGACCATATATCACATTCGATGTGGTATATCGTTATTTAACCTACCTGGGTTACAAGGTCCGCTATGTACGCAATATCACTGATGCCGGGCATTTTGAAGAAGAAGGTCGTGAAGCGGAAGATAAAATTTCGAAGAAAGCTGTACTGGAAAAACTGGAACCGATGGAGTTGGTGCAGAAATACACCAATCTCTATCATTGGGCGATGGAACAATTCAATACACTGAAACCTTCTATTGAACCAACGGCTACAGGTCATATTGTTGAACAGATCGGAATGATCGAAGAGATCATTAAAGCAGGATATGCATATGAGTCGAAAGGCTCTGTTTATTTTGATGTAAAAAAATATGCAGCATCGCATGATTATGGAAAGCTGAGCGGAAGAGTGATCGACGATCTGTTGGAAACAACAAGAGATTTAGATGGGCAGGAGGAAAAAAGAGATGTAGCCGATTTTGCCTTATGGAAAAATGCAGCACCAGAACACATCATGCGTTGGAAAAGTCCCTGGGGTGTTGGTTTTCCCGGCTGGCATATTGAATGCTCGGCAATGGCAACAAAATATCTCGGTGCCCAATTCGATATTCATGGTGGCGGTATGGATCTTTTATTTCCGCATCATGAAAGTGAGATTGCGCAAAGCACCATCTGCAATCATGTAAGCCCGGTTCGTTACTGGATCCACAATAATATGATCACCATTAACGGCAAGAAAATGGGTAAGAGCTACAATAATGTTATTAAACTTACCGAATTATTCAGCGGCGATAACCCGGGGTTAGAAAAAGCTTATCACCCGATGGTAGTGCGGTTTTTTATTTTGCAGACACATTATACCAGCACTCTTGATTTTAGTAATGAAGCTTTACAAGCAGCTGAGAAGGGATTGAAAAGACTGTGGGATGCTTATGAGAAGTTAGGAGTTATGAGTTGGGAGTCAGGAGGTGAGGTTGATGCTGAATTGGATGCTAAAGTGAAAAAACTGATTGGAGAGTTTGATGAGTTTATGAATGACGATTTCGGTACGGCAAAAGTAATGGCAAGCATGTTTGAGATCGTACCGGTGATCAATTCAATAAAGGATAAATTGATTCCGGTATCGGCATTGAGTAAAGAAACATTTGAGCTGTTGCAAAAGCAGATGAAAGTGTATGTGGAAGATATTTTGGGATTGAAGAGTGTGACCGAAGCTGATAATGAAAAGCTAAAAGGGGTAATGGAGTTGCTTATTGATATTCGCAAAGAAGCAAAGGGTAAAAAAGATTTTGCCACTTCTGATAAAATAAGAAATCAGTTGACCAGGCTGGGGATCAATTTAAAAGATGAAAAAGGTGGCGAGATGAGCTGGGGCATTGATTAAATTTTTTTCTTTAATTCACGAACTCATAATTCAGTACATGCATTATATAGCTCACTTATCAAAAGACCAAAAGCTAAAGAAACTGATAGAGCAGCATGGCACGTTCAAACTAAAGAAACAAAAAAGCCTTTACCTCTATCTCTGCTATTCTATCATGAGCCAGCAGTTGAGTACTAAAGTGGCCAGTGTTATTAAAAAACGTTTCCTGGCTTTATATGAAGTTGAGCCAACAGCACAGCAGATCGTGGATACACCTTTTGAAAAACTAAGGGGCATTGGTATGAGCAATGCCAAAGTAAATTATGTACAAAATGTAGCCCGGTTTGAATTGGAACATGGAATGGGTTTTGATAAACTGAAAAAAATGAGCAATGAAGAAGTGATTGCTTATTTAACACAGATAAAAGGAGTGGGCCGCTGGACAACGGAAATGTTGCTGATGTTTGCCCTCTGCCGCGAAGATCTGTTTGCTATTGATGATTTGGGTTTACAACAGGCAGTAATTGGGCTGTATGAATTAAAGCACAGGAAAAAGAAAACAAAGAACGCTGCAATATTAAAAATTGCAGATCAATGGGCGCCTTACCGCACTTATGCATGCCTCTATCTTTGGCGATGGAAGGATAATCCACCTGCTATAAATAGCAAAAAATAAAATAGTTTTTATTTATAAATTAATAATCTATCAGAAAGGCTTTGCCGGCGTTTCTTTTGCTTTTTGTTTTAGCTTATCTTATTGAGATACACCATCGGTGATCCATTTTTCTGGTAATCAGTTTGATTTTCTTTTTTTATTTTAGAATCGATTAGTTTAACTTTAGTTACCATTAATTATTAAACCTAAAAGAATTTTTATGAAAAAACTACTTGTACTCACAGCTTTTGCTCTTTTTAGTTGCAGTGTCTTTTCCCAGGAACTTGGTGTTCGTGGTGGTTCGGTATTGGGAAATAATATCGCAATAGATGCGATGTTAAGATCGGGAAAAGCTAACCGTCTTCACCTGGATGTCTCTTTTGGAGACGATAACGGAAACGGTAACGAGGCTAACGGTGGTGTTGGTGTTGAGCTCTTATGGGATTTTTTACACAAGCCTTTAGGAGGGGAAGCCTTTTATTGGTATTTAGGTGCAGGACCCTCTCTGTTATTCTCTGATCCCTTCTGGTTAGGTATCAGTGGTGAAGCCGGACTTGAATACCGTTTTAAAACTGTACCGATAGTACTTGGTGCAGACTGGCGACCAACATTCTGGATAATCGATAACACAGACTTCAGTGGCGGTGGGTTCGGATTTATGGCCAGGTTTGTTTTTGGGCATAAGAAAAAATAAAATTTAAAACATACTACTTAAAAAAACGACCATTATTAAATGGTCGTTTTTATTTATATCTATAATGCATACCAACAACGGGTTAAAAAATATTAGTCATAAATCTGTTGGAATTATGGATTTGGACGTCCAAAGTATAACATATATCCGTCAGCATCCTTGACTTCAAATCCCCGCAAGCCATCATCGTTGTTTTGGAGAGGTGTAACAAACTCGACATTACGTGACAAGAATTCTGCGGACAGTGCATCGGGATCTGGAACATACATGTAAGCATCCCATCGGGCAATACCTTGTTTAATATCTCGTGTATAGTTCGGTACGGGATCGACACCAATTTCCTTCATCATGATCATTGCTGCCCCTCGTTGTACAATGCCGAAAAAGATGTCATCATCAGTGGGTCCTTGAAATGTGATGTCGAACCCGAGACGGTCACGATAAAATGACAGTGCCGCGGGAACATTCTTTACGATGAAGAATGGAGCGATGCCGGAAATTTCTGGTTTATTCATGTGGTTAATAAAGGGTCAGTTGTTGGTGTAGTTTACTAATCTTGAAACAAGTTTTAAACTTGAACACCAACAACTGAGTAAAAATTTATCAGAATGGTTTTGCAGGAGTTTCTTTTGCTTTTTGCTTTAGCTTCTCTTGTTGCGAAACACCATCAGTGATCCATTTTTCAGCCGACTTGCCAAGCAAGTAATGATCAAAAAATTCCCGCTGACGTTTCTGGTAATCAATTTGGTTTTCCTTTTTTGCCAATCCATGATTTTCATCTGCATATACCAGCATGATATGTGGCTTCTGCATACGACGCATAGTACTATACATTTCTATTCCCTGGTGCCAGTCAACAGCACCGTCTTTATCACCGAACGCAACAAGCAACGGCGTTTTTATATTAGCCGCCTGGTACATAGGCGAGTTGCGCATATGATCTTCCATCTTTTCATACCAAGGGCCATCAAAACGTCCCTGGCTGGTTTCAAAAATCTTACTGTCAGGTGTACCACTATTCCAGTAAATAGAATTGGACATACTGATCAAATTGGTAAGTGGTGCACCGGCGCATGCAGCACTGAAAAGATCTGTTTGAGTAATAATAAAAGATGTTTGATAAGCACCCCAGCTATGACCCATCAATCCAACCTTGGTTTTATCGATCATGCCAGTCTTTAATACTTCTTCCACAGCGGGCACAACGCAATTGACTGCACTTACACCCGGATCATTTATATCATATACAATATCCGGCCGGAAAACAAAATAACCGCTGCTTGTAAAATTGGCAGTATTGTAAGCACTGCGTTGTGAGGGGGATGAATAGGAGTGAACAGTATTAGAAAGTGTTTCATAAATATAGGTGATCATCGGGTATTGTTTTCCCGGTTCATAATTGGCGGGATAGAACAATGCACCCTGCATCTTCTTTCCGTTTTTATTTGTGTAAGAGATCAATTCACTTTTACCCCAGTAATAATCTTTTTGTTGAGGGTTAGTGTTTGCTATCAATTTTTCACCGGAGAAATTATCGGTCACAAATAAAGAAGGTGATTTATCAAAATCTTCCTTTGTATAAATAAAAGTGTTTGCATCTTTTGCTTTTGATAACCGACCGATCTGTGCATCTTCAAAAAGAAGTTTATCCAGTTTGTTCTTTTCATATTTAAAGAAGCCATACTTTTTTGACTTGTCTCCATATGCGCTGAACAGAACAGGTTTGCTATCATCAAGAAAAGGGTCTTCAAAATCGGTACGATAAACACGATACATTGTTTCATCCTTTTCTCCTTCAGTCAATTTTCTTGCACCCGTTCCATCAGGTTTTACTGCCCAAACATTGTATTCATCATACAATAGTATTGCTTTATCGTCTTTTAGCCAGCCACCGCTACCAACTGCCGGCCTGCTGGCGGGGTGATCATCTCTTGTATTCCAGAAATCAGTTTTAATATTTGCAGTGATGTTGGTGTTATGACCTGTTTGTATATTATAGGTCCACCAATGGTTGTCTTTAAAATAAGCCAGCCACTTTCCATCCGGTGAAGTGCGGGGAAAAGTATTAAACCCAGACATTGTTTTTTCAAAGGCGAGTTTTTCTGTACCTGTTTTTACATTTACCACCCAGGCATCAGCAAAATCTTCTTTGAAAGCAGGTTTATATTTATTATCAGTATACACTACTGCATATTTCTGGTTGCCTGTAAGCTGGGTAAGCGGGGCTTCTTCTTTGGCCAACTGGAAAAATGTATTGTTATCCGTATTCCATACACTTAAATAACCACGGCTGGTATCCTGTCCCAATGTCATTTTCTGACGCGGTTGAATCTCCGGATCTTTCCAATGCCATACATCTACATTCGCTGTTTTAGCAGGTGGAGTTTCTTTCTTAACAGCAACTGTTGCTTTGGTTGAATCTGTTTTCACACTGTCTTTTTTCGGTGGTGCATTATAAGTCCATTTATCTAATGCAAAGAAAACCGATGTCATATCATCACTCATGCTCACCACAGCTTTATTAGAAATACGCATGCCTGCCGGAAATCCTTTTGCTGTTTCGGGGTCAAATGTTTTTAATACGGGTGTTTTATAAATATCGGTGTAAGAATATACCACAGCATTTTCTTCGTCATACTTATCTTTCTTATATGATTTAATAAAGGCAAGCCCGTCACCTTCTTTCTGCCAGGTGAGCTTGGAAAATTTTAATGTATCACTGGCCAGTATCTTCAATGAATAATTCTGCAGGTTGAAAAGCTCGACCGAATTGCCCGCTGCATTAGCCGATTCAACAATATAAACGAGATAATCACTTTTTTTATTAAAACTATATTCTGTTACGTTACCGATAGTACGTGTTGTTCCATCTGATAAATTCTTTAACAGCAATACAGCGCCTTTATCTTTATTCTCTTTTGGAGGAGTGAGATAGGAAACAATAAATTTACCATTGCGGGAAAAACCAAAACTGCCAATATTTTGAATTGATTCTTTTTTACCGGTAACAAGATTCAGCAACCCCATTTTGTATTCAATGGGTTTTGTTTGCTCCCGCAGTTTTTCTGCTTCTTTAAATGGAACACCAATGCGATAAGCGATCCACTGGTTGTCTTTGGAAAATTCCGGTGAAGAGGCAAACTCTAATTTATAGCTGGTTTGTGTTTGTTTGTTAAGGATAAACAGCGTGTCATTATCTTCTTGTACAGTTACCTGGTAAGCTACCCATTCGCCATTGGGCGAAATAGTAGTAGCACCCAAACTTTGCCATTTGCCATAATCATCTGGTGAAAGATATTTTTTTGACTGTGCGTTTGTAGTTGAAGTAAACAAACAGAACAGGCACAGGCAAAAAAAGGAAATAGTGTGCTTTGTCATGATGGTAGAGTTTATTTCAAGGTAAGGAAATAAAAACTTTTTCCGTTTGGAATTGTTATAACCGGCATTTTTTATGTTTTGGATCAGCTAACTAAAAAAGCTATGCTAGTTCGCAAATGAGACTGAGGATCTTTCTTCTTTTTTTTGAAGGAGTTGCAATATTTTTTTTGATGCAGCCTTTACCTGTACCAGGTCCTTTTCTACGTCAGCTTCATTAAGAAAATTAAATGGTGTAAATGTTTCCCTTGTAATGCGATCAAGACTGCGGAAAGGCTGGCCTGCTTTCCATGTAGCATTGGCAAAGCGGGCAAATAATAATTTTTCATCGGTGGAAATGGTATTGTCAACTAATTCTTGCAGTACTGACGATGGCAATACTTTCCTTGTTGTTACCATGTAATTCATAGCACATTCTGCTGCATAAAAACCGGCGATATTCATGGCTATCTTTTCTTCTCTATAACTTTTCATTTTTATTGCATTCATTTCTTCCGGCGAAATAAAAGGCACCACGGGTTTGTTTTCACCTGTATAATAAGAGGAATCCAAATAAGCAGCGATGCGATAAGCAAAGTCTTTATCACGCAATAAACTGCGTAATTGTTCCAATTGTGCTTGCTTGCTATCTGGTTTCATTACGGTTTTCAGTAACGAAGCTGCATTCATTACCTGGCGATGATCTTTCTCTACTTCCTCAATTGATAAAGCAGATGCACTAATAAAATTGGAACGTTTTATTCTTTCAAGACTACGGAACGGCTGACCGGCTTTCCAGGTAGCATTAGCAAAACGGTTTAGAATTAATATGTTTGAATCATCAGCGTGTTTGTCAAGGATTTTTTCTATCCATTGCAATGGAGTAAGATCGCTGCGGCTGCATAAATAATTTATACCACATTCCAATGCATAAAAACCGGCAACATTTGTTGCGATCTTTTCTTCCTTCACAGATTTATCTATCAGTAAACTATCTTCATTCGGTTTAAAAAAGGGCGGAATTGTTTGCCCGGCACCAACATAATAAGCAGCTTCGAGTTCCATTGCCATTTCCAACGCAAACTTTTCGTTTTGCAGTAATGAGTCTATTTGCTTCAGTTCATTTTTTATTTTTTCTTCATTGTTCATAAGAGGCTCTCTAGGAGTTTTACTGTTGTTATTGCATGCTGCAAGAGCTATTACTACAACAATGAGGCCCGGTTTTAGAATGGGTTTCATTAAAAAGCAGGTTTTTGGGTGATTGAAATTACAACAATGAATGAGAAACATTTTGCAGTAAAGAAAGTTCAGCAGGAGTTTTATTATCAGCAAGTATTACTTATATCTTTCTGTTCAGGAGAATTGCAGGCCTATAAAGTCTTAAACTAATGTGTGAACTGCATTTGTAAAAGAAACACTAGTATACCTGCAACAAAACCGATCAATGCCAGCCAACTGATTTTTTTCAGATACCACATAAAATCAATATGCTCAATTCCCATCACTGCAACCCCTGCCGCTGAACCAATTATAATAGCACTTCCTCCTGTTCCTGTTGTTAATGCAAGAAACTCCCAAAAAGGATGATCCGTTGGATAGGTTGATAGATCATACATGCCTTGTGATGCTGCAACCAAAGGCACATTATCCACGATGGCAGAAAGTAACCCCAATGTGCTACCTATTAAATAATCATTTTTAAAAGTGGAGTTAAGTATGTCTGCCATTTCTTTTAATAAACCAAAAGATTGAAGGGCTGATACAGCTAACAATATCCCCAAAAAAAATAAAATACTTGGCGTATCTACTTTCTTTAATGCTTTAGCTACTGTAAATCTTGCTGCAATTTCTGCCTCTTTGCTTTTATGGACGATTGTTGTAATTACCCACATAAATCCCAACGCAAGCAGCATGCCCATAAAAGGCGGTAAATGGGTCAGTGTTTTAAAAATGGGCACAAAAATTAAAAAACCCACGCCGAAAAAAAGAATGATCTTACCATCTTTTTTTTCTTTTGGTGTACAAGTTGATTCAGGAATAGCACTGAATTTTTTCCCTTTAAAACGATATGCTACAATTAATGCAGGGATAATACAAACGGCAATACTCGGCAGTATGAGTTGCTTCATAATATTCAATGCAGTGATCTGCCCTCCGATCCAAAGCATGGTCGTAGTAACATCACCTAATGGCGACCATGCACCACCTGCATTGGCTGCAATTACGATCATACCGGCAAACCAAAGTCTGTCTTCTTTCTCATTTAATATTTTGGAACAAAGAGATGTCATCACGATCGCTGTAGTTAAATTATCCAGCAAGGCAGAAAGAAAAAATGTAAGTGCTGTTACAATCAGCAATAGCTTTCGCTTACTGGTGGTTTTTATTTGTTCAGTAATAATGTCGAAGCCATCGTGTGAGTCTATAAGTTCTACAATGGTCATAGCCCCTAACAAAAAGAAAAGAATGGATGCGATTTCTCCTAAGTGATGCAGCAGTTCCTCATTTACCGTATGAGTTGAATCACTTTGGAGGATATAAATTGTCCAGCAAAGTACTCCTGTAATTAAAGCAGAAGCAGCTTTATTGAGTTTTAGCGGATGTTCAAAAGCAATGGCAATGTATCCTAAAATAAAAACACTAATTATAATAGTTGTGATCATCTGCTAAGGTTTAATTTAAGTTATCTCAAATGTAACCAATAAAAACCTGCAGTCAGGGGCTTAGTTCATGTTGCCGGGAAATATGTCAAACCGAAAAATGTTTGCAGTGTGTTGGCGAGGTCATGATTATTCAAATTATCTGAACATCAAGAAAGGTGAACGGTGTTTACTCTAGGGATGCTGCATTGGGCCAGGAGCTTGGGATCAGGATAAATACCCATATGATAGAAAGCGATAAAATGTTTTTGGCTTGCAAAACCTGCAAAAGGCAGGGATCCGAAGGTGTACAATGATAACCCGCAGGATAAATGGAATGGGGAACCACATAATCCATCGCTCCGTAACCCATCACTTCTTTGAAACCTTTCGGAAGATTTTTCAACACCTCCTTGCGCAATTTTATAATTGCTTCTTTTCTATCCGCCGGTAATTCAGCAATATAGTCATCTGGTGTTTTGGCTTTCGATTGCATGGTTGTTTTGGTTTATTTTGTCAATGCGATGCCTTTATACTCTTTTGGTTGAGAATAAATTGTCGCACCAATACTTATCTATTATTTAACCTTCTTGACAGGTCTTTAATTTTCGATTTGTTGCTCGAATAGTTTATTGCTTGTCTGTTTTCGACTATTTGCACCGTATGTTCTTTTTAATGTCAAATGAAAAACAAGAAATGCAAAAATAATTGACAAATAATTTTAAAATCAGCAACAAACCAAGCCTAATTTTGTGCGTTCGTACTTATAGTTAATATATTCTTTCAAAAGACTTGCCAGTGAAACGATACACACCATTGGGACCTCCACCAAACCACAATTCACCTGTTTTGCTTTTGTAAATAATCCAAATAAAGTCACCATCGAGACCATCTTTTTTGGTAAAATTTTTCACGGAATTGCCATCATATCTCCATACACCAGATTCTACGGTCCCAAACCAAATATTCCCTGAAGCATCCTCTCCAATGGAAAAAACTCTGTCCAGGGAATTACCTTTGGTGTCTTCTTTTCTTAATTGATGTTGTTTTGTAAAATGGATGAATTCTTTACCATCATATTTTAATACTCCGATGCCCCCAATTGTACTGCCACCAGAATTATTTCCAATCCATAGATTACCCTTGCTGTCTTCCATTATGCATCGAATATGCAAAGATTCGGTTGTGCCATTTAATCCTAATGAGTCATTATTAAACACTTTTAATTGCTTACCATTGTACCCAATCAATGCACCATAAGTTCCAAACCAAACCGTTCCATTTTTACTTCTGACAAAATTTGTTGAAATTGAATAGTGATTCTCTTGCCCTGATTTTGTTTTGACAGGAAATGTGCGATACGAAAGTTTTTTTCCGTCATACTGATACGCCCCTGGATTCCCTTCAAGTTTGTTGTAGCCAGCTGTTTCATCACCTTTAAACCAAAGGTCACTGTCATTTAGTTTCCACTCGTTTTTTGAATTATAATTTCTTTCTTTGTAAACAGTTATTTTTTGACCATCATAAATACTTAATCCTTTGCCACATTCAAACCAGATTATGCCATTTTTATCTTCATAAATACTCCTGACCTGGTTGTCACTTAATCCGTTTTCTGTTGTGAAATATTGGAGATCACCATTATGAAGCAAACACACACCTTCGTTATAACTACCAAACCAAATATTTCCTTTACTATCTTCTAAAATTGAACGAACCCCGGTTGTGTACTTCAACAATTTGCTGTCAGTTTTAGTCTGTACTACCTGATTTTCTTTATTTGATTCACTTTGACTGATGCAAGAGTTTGATACAATAATCAAAAATGTGCAGCAAAGGATAAATATGTTTTGCCTATCTGATTTTACTTTCATTCTGCCGTTATTTTTTTGTAGGACGCACAGCACTTAAATATGTGCAATTTTGGTCATTTGCTTTATTAATTTTTTCCTGTTTATTCTACATCAGGGTTAATATACAAGCAAACTTTAATCTTACTAACCTTATCCGCCACTTGAGGTAATTTTAAACAACGGATGAATGTTAACCTGAGTTTTTCAGCATCCTTTATTTGTGGGTATGGCATAGATCACGTTGCCTGAAATAGATAAATTGAAGGACTTACCTTCTATAAAAGGAAAACGCCACTGCATTAATCCTTAAATTTATCATTGATGTTTTTCAAAAACACTTCATACATCCCCGACTCAATTTTTAAACCATTAAATTTTGCTAAAGCTAATTCTGCCTTAGCCTTTGACAATTCCTTTTCTAATTTCTTAGAAAGCTTCTTATTCACTTCACCATTATCACGCATTTGCGATAGAGTTTTAGTACAATAATCCCGCATGGCCGTTGAATAAGTAAATTCGTGCAAATCGTTATGATAAGGCGACGTAGAGTTATAAATCGTTCCATCCTCGATTGCTTTAGCAAGTCCGGCTTTGGTTGGGCCGTTCGGTTCCCGATCGATAACAACTTTAGCTTTTACCGAATCCACAGTTCCTACATAAACGGAATCTGTACTGCTTTGCCCGAAGCAAAAAAATCCTGTTGTAACCAACATCAATATCATTATACTTTTTTTCATCGTTTTTATTTTTTTTCAGCTTGGGCATAACTAATCATATCCGCCACCTGCGGTAATTTTAAACAATGCATGAATGTTAACCTGAGTTTTCAACATCCTCCACCTCTGGTTATGGAAATGGCATAAATGGCGTTGCCTGAAACAAATAAATTGAAGCCCTTATCTTCTACAGCAGGAAGTAATAATTTCCATGTTTTTCCCTTGTCTGATGATCTGAAAATGCCGTCAGGATGAGTACAAATGAAGTTTTCACCAACCTGGGTAATTGAAGTCTGGAAGGCTTGCACAAGAGGGCGATCATTCCAGGTCCGAAATATTGAATCAATAACAACTTTGTCCTGACGGCCGGCATCACCGGGCTGCCAGGTTTTACCGCCGTCGTAGGATGTACTTACCCCCCTGATATTCGCTGAAGTGGGAGTCAAAGCAGCGAATCCACCGTTGACCTGTTTTACATCGAAAACCGCACCACCCTCACTGGTCACAAACTCCCAGTTTTCGCCATTATCAGTCGATCTTATTATCCTTCTATTACTGATCGCCACCAGTACGCCATTCGACTCTGCCAAATGCCCTACCAAGTCTCCGGCATGGACATGTTTCCAGGTTTTTCCATTGTTATCAGTTTTAAAAAAGCCTCTGTCGGTGCCGATGAAAAGTGTACCTCCGGCAGTCTCAAAAGTGGTGCGTATTCCTGGTCTCTGAAAAATTTCGAATATCGGCGACCATACACTCGTTCCGTTTGTTTTTTTCAGATTTGCACCCCAGTAAAATATCCCGGACTTACCAGGGGGAATGCTGCTATGTTCGTCAGCGAAAATCTCTTTGGTCCAAAAAGGAGCTGTAGCATTTGGTGTACTGTGATAGAGTCCGTTTTCAACCCTTAAAAACAGCCCTTTATCATTTGCAAAGAAGCTATTTCCCCGGATACTATCTTTCTGCAAATTTTCCGGCAGCCCTTTGCTGATGTCCTGCCAGCTTTGTCCGCCATCAGTAGATTTAAAAACGATGTTTGCAACCCCCGGCTTATTATTATTTAGTTTTTGCTCACTATCCGTGATCGGAAATACAAAGGGGTAAAGAAAAAGGAGTAAAAACGAAAGGCTAAAGATTTTCATGACTATACTTTATTTGGTTAAAGAATAAAGTAAAGGTATTGGGCGTCAACTATCTTCAAGCTTTTTAATAGTAAAGAGATGTAAAGGATGCGTAAAACGTTTGTAAAACGACCGAAAACTGGGGTTTAATATATTATTTTGCATAATGAAGCCATTTGTTCTTTTCGGATATTCAATCATGATAATTGCTATTTTGATCTCTGCTGTTGCATTTATCAATAAAAAGAATGAGATCCCCGGGAAGCATGTAGAAGTTGTATTGCGTGATTTAGGACATCAACTTTTGCTTACAGCTAAAGATTCTTCATCCCGGGTGATGCCGGTTAAGAAATTAAATTCAACTACATACCAGATCTCCTTTCAAAATGACTTTGGTTTTATTTCAGACACACTCATCAATTTAGTTCAACGAACATTTCAAAAAAATGCCCTGGCAAATGATTATATAGTGAATTTGAGGAATTGTAAACAAAATGAAACTGTCTTTGCATTCGAAATAAATAGCCAGACAGGCGATCTAACACCTTGCAGAGGTCGTACGCTGGAGGTTAGTTGTTATGTTGTTGAAATTGAACTTTTGAAGAAAACTCAATTTAATTTCTTTTTGTTATTGCTGTTCATTATTCCTTTGATTTTTGTTGGTTATTATGTGAAAGATAAGTTTCGGAAAAAAGAAGAGGCAGCATCAATCGTCGATAATAGTGATTACATACAATTAGGAAACTTTAAGTTCCATACAGATAATAATGTTCTTAAAAGTGAGAATAAAACTATTGAGCTTTCGGAAAAAGAAACAAAAGCTCTAAAAATATTTGCAGAAAATATAAACCAGATCGTAGACAGGGAAAAACTGATGAAAGAAATTTGGGAAGATGAAGGTATAGTTGTGATCAGTAGAAATGTCGATGTATTGGTGTCTAAATTACGTAAGAAATTAAGCGATGATAACTCCTTTAAATTTATTAACGTACATGGTAGGGGTTACAAATTTATTATTGAGTAGATACCAGGTAAAATTCTAAAGTGTAAAACAAATTAGACGTGTGATCAATACTTTGTCAATGTCATGAATTGTCTGATTTAGATTTACACGATTTCGTGTCAACGAGCAGGGCTTGCTGCTGTGCTGGAAATTATTTTCGTCCAGCTCGGAACTGAAGCCCAATACAATTACTAATGATGAAGTTAAGAACAAAAGTCGAATAGAATTACGTATGACCGGACTGCAGCTGATAGCGAACAAAAAGATGAGAATTTATTCGTAGGCCAGCATAGCAACAAACCCCATGTTGCCTGCAGTTGCAATCGTTTAAGCCGTTAACTCTTTTAATAAATCTTCTGTTTGTCGGATTGTTTTGTTGTAACTTTTCATTACCCATTTGGAGAAGAATAGCAAAAAGATAAAGCAGCAAGAAAATGAAAATGTATAAAAATATATGCTGTATGGTATCCCGTTTTTTGAAAAAAACTTTGGCAATAAAAGCACGACAATCACTAACTGCAGGTAGCTAAACCTTAGATTTAGTTTTTGAAGTTTGTGAAATTTTATTTTTTGAGTTGCGAAATCTTTCAAGGTTTCCACATATGGTTTGCCAACATCTCCCACTTTGTTCAAATTTTGAAGACTGAGCAAACTAATTGTCGTCACTATTACAAAAATTGAAATTCCTAATACACCGATAATTTGATAGAAGACTCCATTCAATTTGTCAAAATTGAATCCTATAAAAAAAGCACTGCTGATACAAATAAGACTTCCCAATATTTCTGGCAATATTATCTTGTATAGTTTTGAATGAAATTTCCGTTTGCTCATTTTGTCAAATGTTTTAAGAGTTAAATTTTGTTTCCCTTTTACTTGGTTGTCCATTTCATTCCAAGTGTTTTTTAAGTCGTCAAGTTCCATAATTAGAATTTTTTTAAAATTTGCTGTTTCAATTTTTCTTTAATTCTGGAAAGTTTTGTCCCTACATTACTTGTTGAAAGACCAATGATTTCTCCAATTTCATCATAGTTTTTATTGTCAAGGTAAAGCATAACAATTCCTTTGTCCAATAAATTTAACTTGTCAATTTGTTGTTTGAATAAAAGCCATTTTTCTTCATTTTCTGTATTGTCATTATTGGGATGTTCTGAAACTTCCTCATCAATAGGAACTGTTGCTATTCTTTTCTTAGATATTTTTAGTTGGTAAATTGCAACATTTAGGGCAACTCTATAAACCCAAGTACTTAAACTTGATTTTTGATTAAAAGTGTCAAAAGACTTCCAAAGCTGGTAAAATATTTCTTGAACTAAATCCTTCTTGTCATCACTATTGTTGGTATATAAAGAGGCGATTTTATAGATAAATTTTTCTTTCTCTTTTATAGCCGCTATAAATTTTTCTTTTTTTTCCACTAATTTTTATACATTTTTGAATCTCTACTATATTAGTGTACCACATTGCGAAAAAGTCACAACTTAGTTGAATTATTTTTGAAGGATGATGTCGGTCGGTGAATTGCAGGCAACACTCTAATTTATACTATAAGACGCAATATGAAAAATTTTCGACTCGATCTCATTGTGAAGTAAGCAACAGCTTGATGAATGAGCAATTTAATACACCGACACCTTCTCCATCTTTTCCAATCTTGCTGAATCAATCGTTGCCCCAAGTCCGGGAGTTTCAGTTACAGTTACTAAACCATTTTCTCCGTACACTGCACCACCGCTTACCGGGTCTTCGGTAAACATAAGCGGGGTATCAAAATCATAATATAAAATATTATTGGCTACATGTGCAAGATGTGCTTCGGCTGTTATTCCTAATCTTGATTCAGTAAATCCGCCGATCTGTAATGGCATTGCATTGGCTTCGGCAATATTTATAATTTTAAGAGCATTGTATAAGCCACCGCATTTACCGAGTTTAATATTAAACATATCACAGGCACCCAGTTCAACCAATCTTGCTGCATCATGTTCATCACCACATGTTTCGTCTGACATGATAGGTATCGGACTATTCTTTCTTAGTTTGCGAAGCTTCATATAATTCCATCTTGCTATCGGTTCTTCACAAAATTGTATATCGCAACCTTTCACTCCATTCAATACTTTAATGGCGCCTTTTAAATTCCATCCCTGGTTTGCATCGATGCGTAATGGTATCTCTTTACCAATGGCTTTGCGAATTGCTTTTACTCGTTCAATATCTTTTTTTGGTTCGCCACCTACTTTTACTTTTATCACCGGGAAACCCATATTAGCAAAACGTAAAGCATCTGCCGCCATTTTATCTGGTTCGCCTAGGCTGATAGTATAATCGGTATATATTTCTTTTTTCGGTTTATCATCATCCGGTACTTTCCATTTATCTTCTTTCGATCTCATTTCTCTACGCAGTTTCCGCAGGTATTTGTATAAAGGTAATCCTGCATGCTGTGATGCAATATCCAGCAAAGCCATATCAAATGCACTTTTGATGCTGCTGTTGCCATAGATAACAGCATCCATTACACGCAAACATTTTTTTATATCCAGTGGATCTTCAGGTTTCAGAATTTTTGCAAGCAGTTGCCCGACCACCATACAAGTATTCACTACTTCGCCATTGATAAATGCATAAGGGCTGCATTCACCAAAGCCAGTAATACCTTCTTTTGTTTTGATAACGACAATTACACTTTGTGCATCGTATTCGGCGCCGAGGGAAATAATAAATGGTTCTTTAAGTGGGATCAGCAATTTGTAAAGATCTACCCGGTCGATATGTAATTTATTTTCACTCATAATGGTGGTTTGGCTGAAAGATAATTTGAAAATGGGAAATTCCTGCACGGTTTTGGCAGGATACGAAAATCAAAAGCCATTCATTTTATCTTAAATCCTTATTTATGAAAATTGTTCCAGTCCTGGTAGTCTTGATCCTGTTTTCCTGTAAAAAAGAAGTGACCGAACTGCCTCCCGCTACTCAAACCGGGGCTAATACATTTGGTTGCCGCATAGATGGAACGATTTGGGGCCCGCAAAAGAATCCTGTGTTTCCCGGTGCTGCAATACTTGAAGCAAGGCAAGAACCTGATAAGGATCTTTATATAAATGCAAGAAATTTTATTTCCTCACCTAACGAAACAGAGTTTGATATCTTTATTAAGAATATGAATGCTACCGGCACTTATAATTTTAATACCACGATGTCTGCACCTAACGCCGGGGCCAGCTATGTTTATTATGTAAAAAGAAATATAACCCCGCAAAATGAATGGATGACGTCTGCTTCTTATACCGGTACAGTTACAATAACAACTTATGATACTGTTCAGCGTTTTGTCTCAGGAATTTTTCAGATGCAAATGATCAATCTTTACAACGACCCGCAACCCATTAGAGTTACAGAAGGAAGATTTGATGTAAAGATCCAATAAGCTTAGTCAATATACACCCGTAAGCCAATGCTAACAGAAAGCAATAAAGGAACATAACGATTGGCGAGTAAATAATTATTTGGATAATCTGTTGTAGGAATGGATGCGTTGAACTCATTATAAAGAAAAATATCACCGGAAAGTTGCATATCCCAACCAATGCCAGCATCAATCGTCAGTCGTTTAAATCTTGAATGACCGTATAAAAGAGGCACCTTGTATAAAGCAGTATCAACAGCCGGAGTAAATGTATTTTCTATTTCTCCACCCGAAACCCCGAATCCGACCGTTCCATAGAGGCTCCATCCTTCTTCCTTATTGCATTGGCCAAGAAAATAATGTTTCCAACCAATACTAAGGTGCCTATGGTCCATTTTAGTTTTGTTGTGGAAAGAGATGGATTGCGGCGCTGTAGTTGTTGATTTTGCATCTGCAGTAAGATCATTGGTAAACTCGCCATTTAAAAAATAGGAAGCTAAAACGTAGGGACCAGATCTCGGTGTGATATTAAAGTCCACTTTAATGGTATGCCCGAATATCCAGAACTGCTGAGTTTCTTTCTGGCTTCTTATTAAACTGAAATCAGTAGCCAGACTCCAGGGACTTTGGGCATTGGTATCGCCTGAGATAATAAGCAACAAAAAGAATAGTATGACAGAATTTTTTCTCACAGTAAAATATATGATAAAAATAATAAAGCCATCCGTAATACTAAGGATGGCTTTATAAATACTGAGAAATATTTTATTTCACCAGTTTCAGCTCGCTGATGATATGCGAAGCCCCGCCCAGTTTATCAATACACCAAAGTACATAGCGGATATCGACACAAATAGTGCGGTTAAGGTCTTTGTCAAAGGCCAGCTTATGGCTAAGCGCTTCATAATTGCCATCGAAAGCAAGCCCCATTAATGCACCGCTACCATTTAATACTGGTGAACCTGAATTGCCCCCTGTAATATCATTAGTGGTAATAAAACCGATCACCAGGTCTTTGCGAACCGGATCAGCATATTGACCAAAATCTTTTTTCTTCAGTAGCTCAATTTGCTTTTCTGGCAGATCAAATTCATAATCGCCATCCTTATATTTTTCAAGCAGGCCTTTACTGGTTGTTACATAATCATAAAATACTGCGTCTCTCGGCCGGTAGCTTTTTACAGCACCATAACTTACCCGCATAGTAGAAGTAGCATCCGGGTACATCATCTTTGCTTTAACCGGATCCATTTCCATGATCCCTTTCAGGTATAATCTTCCGGCTTCATTATTCTTTGTCGTAAACTGGGTGAAATAAGGAAGATATTTTCCCATGTAATTTTTATAAAATGCGCTTGCATGTGCAAAAGCAGGATCATCCTGAAGTTTCAATGCATCGGGTTTGTTTACAAAATCTTTCCATTTAGCATCATCCAGCAGCATTGTTTTACTGAAAACATCAGCAGCATATTTTTTATAAGTGTCTTCATTATCCAGCGGGCCATACATATTTTTCAATGTGGAATAAAAACCGATCGGGTGTTGATCTTTTGAAATGTCTTTGTAGAATAGCATAGTAATAGTAGCAAGAATGTTCCGGTCAGACGTTATGTTCTCTGTTTTTATAAAACTTGCTCTTGCCTGTATGGCGGCATCTAATGCTCTTTTTACATCAGCTTGTTTTGCATCTGTTTTTACCAATGCTGCTTCCAGCATTTGCAATGTTCCTGCGAATGCAATAAGAGGGGAACCGCTGATCCCTTCCATCATATACACCCGGTGCATAGCATAAGGCCGCCATGCATCATATGCTTTTCCCAGGTCAGCCAATAGGTTTTCATATTCCGGTTTTCCTTTTGCCCATGTGTTGAATTTAGTTTCAAATGTTTTCTTTTGCCCATACACATCATACTTCAGCAATTGTTTTGTTTCACCATCATAAAATTTCCAGTAATTGGCAATGCTTGCATAATCTGAGGCAAGTTGAAGTTTGATCTCCGGGTCTTTCTTCATTTCCTCAAACATATACTTCAGTCTTGCATCACGCAGCTTCACGAGTGTCGGATTATTAATGTCGGTTGAGAGTTTTATTCCGTAAGAAGTTTCATAGCGATTGGTGCTACCGGGATAGCCCCAGATCATTGCAAAGTCGCCATCTTTTAAGGGCTTTAATGAAACAGGCAAATACCATTTTGGTTTCAGCGGAACATTTTGTGCATTGTATTTTGCAGGTTTGCCATCAGCTGTTGAGTATACGCGGAAAACAGAAAAATCACCTGTATGCCGCGGCCATTCCCAGTTGTCAGTATCGCCACCGAACTTACCAACACTCTCAGGCGGTGCCCCGACCAATCTTACATCTTTATAACGCTGGTAAACGAATGCGAGAAACTGGTTGCCTTTGAACAAAGGGCTTACTCTTGTTTCAATAGACTGCAGCGTGTCAGTCATTCTTTTATTGATGGCTGCCAGTACATCGGCTTGTTTTTTCCAGCGATCAGCACCGGTTAGCCCTTTCAAGCTATCCATCACTTCTGCAGTTACATCATCTATCCGCATCAGGAACTGGATAGTTAATGTTGTTGGTATTTCCTCGTCTTTATTTTTCGCATAGAAACCATCAGCGAGATAGTTATGATCTACTGTGCTGGCGCCAGCAATTGCATTGTAGCCGCAATGATGGTTGGTAAAAATTAATCCCTGGTTGCTTACAATTTCGCCGGTACAGCCGCTGCCGAAAATAATAATGGCATCTTTCAACGATGCTTTGTTGATATTATAGAGTTGATCTTTAGTAAGCTTCAATCCTTTTTTTACCATATCATTATATACCTGTTGCCCGAGTAATAGCGGCAACCACATACCCTCATCAGCCACCGACTTTATACTGATGCTAATCAGTAGGATGAAAGAGATAAAAAACCTTTTCATGTGTGTTATTTTGCGCAAACGTAACTTAAAAATAGCATTTCCGGAATGACTGTTCATCCTAGCAAATCAATTTTAAGAATTTAATTAAAACCCGGCGCAAAAATGCCCCCAGTGTTTGTTATTTTTAAATAAAATAAACAATATGATTGTTTCAACAACATCGACATTACAGGGAAAAAATGTAGAGGAGTATATCGGCATTGTAACAGCCGAAGTAATCATCGGCGCAAACTTTTTAAAAGATATCATGGGCGGCCTGCGTGATTTCTTCGGTGGACGTAGTGGTACTTATGAGAAAGTGCTTCAGGAAGCGAGGCAAAATGCAATTACCGAACTGATGCAGAGAGCTCAGGGCATGGGTGCCAATGCAGTAATTGGTGTTGATCTTGATTTTGAAACCGTAGGTAGCGGTGGCAGTATGCTGATGGTGGTAGCATCAGGAACTTCTGTACGTATCAGCAATTAATTTTTTGGTTTAAGATCATTAATAAATTTTGCTACTGCAGCTGAATGTTCAAGTCTTGTATTCATACTGTCAAGGGTTCTTTTTGAGATCACCCAATTCATAGAAAAGCTCATTTTATCTTTGACCTTATATAGGTTGAACGGAATATAATGTCCTTCGCCAAAATTATTCAGCATATAACTTTTCAGTCTTGAATCATTAATGCTGGTCTGGCTGGCGTAGGAGCCGACCATTGTTTGTAATGGGGCCGCCAAATCATTCACCAGTGGATTTATTTTGTGCAGGATTGGATCGCCACCGGGAAAAGGATCGTTGGTCATATGCAAGACAAAGAAATCAAGTTTGTCTTTAAATGTTTTCAGGTAGGCATCAGTTTCCAACATCTGGCGCATAGCAATGATCATTTCATTTACTACACCGGCACCAGAATTATCAAAGTATCCACCATCAACAAAATAATGCGGCTCATAGTAACTCTTTATAGTGCTGTCTTCGTTTATTACTTTTATTAGTTTGTCAATCCGTCCGGCTGGACTTACATAAGGAAAACTTGCACCCAACACAACTGCTGAACTGAGTCTTAAATCTTCTTCTTCACTTAATAAGGTCAATACATCTACCCGTTTATTAAAAAACCGTTCGTTCATATTAATGGTGCTAATAACAGCCGGTGCACCATCCTGCATCCGGGTAGTGTTCACGCAAAATATCGGGAGGTTAGCTGGTTGACCAGTTTGTGTAATTAACGAAGACATACCAACAGAAAATGAATTATCTAAAACAGTGCTGTCATCGGAAACTTTTTCCAATGCAGTAGTTAATGCATCGGCCCGGTCTTTCACACCGGTTAAAAATGGAAAGAAAACATAACGGAAAAAATCAGGGCCTAACATACGAGCCAGGGTATAACTCAAAAAATCTGAACCGAGATAAGCTTTTGATTCATCCTGGAAAGAAGAAAATTCTTTTCCTCCGTTCTTTTTAAAACGAAGTAAGTTGTAAAATGCAGCATTGCCTACACTGCCGCCGGATGCACCCGAGAGACAAAAAAGATTATCAGAAAATTTGTTACCGATACTATCTTCTATTCTCGACAAAACACTCGCCACCCAATAACCCGAACGTGATGCACCGCCATCGGCCAATACAAAATAAACGGGCTGTTTTGTTCCGGCTGCAACTGAATCTTTAAACCGTTCTTTTACCCAATTACTAAAATATTCTTTCAATAATTGCCGCTTTGAATAGAATACTGCCGGATTTTCTTTTTTCACCAATCCAACTTTGTGCGGTTCCTGCAAATTGCCAAAAATAAATGCAGCTACCAGATAGATAATATGAAAATTGAAGCGGGAAAAAACCGAAACAGTGGAAATAAAATTGATAAAACCGACCAGCACACCAAAAGCAAGAAATATAAAAGGGAACGATCCTAAAAAAACAGCCGTATCAACCCTTGCAATGGCTATAATGTAAATAATGAATGCGGCAACCGCTATGTAATTAAAAATCTTGAAAGTAGATTTTTCTTCAGGATCATTAAACAACTGTCTGAAACTGGCTAGTAAAAATTTAAAACCTTTCAGTTTGTCGAGATCTTTTGGCGCTTCTGCATATTTGCCGCTGGTTTCTAAATATCTGCGCCGGAAAATAAAAAAGACCACCATTGCTAATTGTAATACCAATAGCATTGCGATAAGGCCTGTGAATGCATTTAATGTAAATATTGCCAGCATACAAACAGCCAGCAGGCAGATAATAACTAACCAGAGTGCTTTTCCCGAAACCTTTTTTACAAACACCAAATAGTAACTAATATAATCAAGCAGGTAATAATAAGGTATGCTGAGAAGAAATAAAATATATGCCCAGCCACGGCTTGTTTGAGGTGACTCATCAATTTTTAATTGTAAGAAAGCAAGAATGATGATGGTAAATGAAGTAAAACCCAGTAACCGCGGCATGTGTACTCTTAATTTCAGCCATAAGTAATATTTATTTTGCCAGAACTTGGCCTTAGCTACCAGCCGCGATGAATACCAGATAGTGAATGCAAAAAATAAAATGGCAATAAAGAAAAAGATAAACACCATCGGGTGTTCGATTGTGTAAACCATCAGGTCTTTGCCTTGCGAAATATTCCAGAATGCAACCCAGCATAGGAATAAAAAAATAAATGAAGGAAAGAACAGCCAGAGTGTACGTAAAGTAAAGCGGTAAACATCAGGATTGGTAATAAGCTTCCACAAAAATTTCAATCCTTGCAGAATGTATTTCATAAGAAATTGTTTGATGCAGGCTTAAAGATATTTAATAAGCCGACGGCAAACAATACTACTTAAGGGGTAAATATGCTATAAGGTTTTTGCGATGAGCTTTTCTTTGACTCCGTTCAGCCATTCATTTTTCAAAATGCTTAGCACAACACTATCTCTTCTTTCACCGGACACGGTGGGCATATGACTACGCAGTGTGCCTTCCATTGTACAACCAATCGCTTTCATCGCTTCAATGCTTTTATAGTTTTGTGCATGTGCACGGAACTCAAGTCGCTCTAATTCCCATTCTTCAAAAACAAAACTCAGCAGCAACAATTTGCAATGCCGGTTCAATCCCGTACGCTGAAAATCTTTTCCATACCAGGTATAACCAAGTTGTGCTGATAAAAAAGATTGCTGGATATCATAAAAACGGGTACTGCCTGCATAGACCTTTGCTTTTTTATCAAAAACGATAAATGTATATTCCTTTTTCTCGTTGCGGTTATTTACAGCCAGCTTTAAATAATTGCGAAGGTTATCTTCTCCGGCTGCAGTAAGTAAGCCGTATTTCCAAATTTCCGGTTCGTTCAATGAAAAGGGAAGAAGATCGTTGAAATCATTTTCTTCAATAGGCCTTAGTAAAGCTCTTTCGTTTTCAAGAGTGATATGTTGAGAGAAAATATCAGTGATCATGGTTAATGGACTTAACAGGGTTGCTTACTGAATACGTTTGATATCTGCTCCTAATTTTTTTAATCGTTCATCAATATATTGATAGCCGCGGTCGATCTGTTCTATATTTTGAATCACACTTTTTCCTTCTGCACTCAATGCAGCAATAAGTAACGCAACGCCGGCACGTATATCGGGGCTGCTCATCGTTATACCTCTTAATGATTGTTGCCGCTCCAAACCAATAACAACAGCACGATGAGGATCGCAAAGAATTATCCGTGCACCCATATCGATGAGCTTATCTACAAAGAACAAACGGCTTTCAAACATTTTCTGGTGAATCAATACACTACCGTTGGCTTGTATAGCCGTTACCAAAACGATACTCAAGAGATCAGGAGTAAAGCCAGGCCACGGATGATCATAAATAGTAAGCACTCCGCCATCTAAGTATTTCTGTATTTCATAAGATTCCTGTGAAGGGATATGAATATCATCATCAACAAAATTCATTTTAATACCCAGCTGCTGAAATTTCTCAGGAATAATTCCGAGATGATCAATACCAGCATTCTTAATGGTGATATCGCTTTGAGTCATTGCCGCCAGTCCGATAAATGAACCCACTTCGATCATATCGGGTAACATGCGGTGTTCCGTTCCTGCGAGATATTTTACACCTTCAATAATTATAAGATTACTGCCGACGCCGGTGATCTTTGCGCCCATCCTGTTCAGCATTCTGCAGAGTTGCTGTATATAAGGTTCACAGGCTGCATTATAGATCCTTGTAATCCCTTCAGCCATTGATGCTGCCATTACAATATTAGCAGTTCCTGTTACTGATGGCTCATCAAGCAAAAGGTTTGTACCCATTAAGTTTTTTGCATCCAAATGAAAGAAACCATCTTCTGCATGATAATTAAATGCAGCGCCTAATTTTTCAAAACCGATAATATGTGTATCTAATCTTCTTCTTCCGATTTTATCGCCACCGGGTTTTGGTATAAATGCTTTTTTAAAACGTGCCAGCATCGGGCCGGCTAACATAACAGAACCACGAAGCTTTCCGCTTTTCTTTTTAAATGCATCGCTATGCAGGTAATCAACATTTACATCATTTGCCTGGAATATGCAGGTATCCCGTTGTGGTCTTTCAATTTTTACATTCATCTCGCCCAGCAGTTCAATCAGGAGATTTACATCGAGAATATCAGGGATATTAGTAATAGTAATTTTTTCCGGCGTTAATAAAACAGCGCTGATGATCTGCAACGCTTCATTCTTTGCTCCCTGTGGTGTTATTTCTCCGGATAATTTTTTCCCGCCTCGTACTTCGAATGAGTTCATGCTTAAAATTTGAATGTTCGCAAGGTAATAATAAAAAAAGGTTGATCAGGAAACCCGATCAACCAATCAATGTATTAATCAAATAACTTAATATCTCTTCTTCTTAAATCCTCCGCCACCGCCGCCACGATTATCTCTGCCATCCCTGCGACCACCACCATTACTACCACCACGATGCTGAAATTTTCCTTTTGGTTTTCCATATCCCCCACGGCCTCCTCTGCTGTCCTCAGGTTGATGCCTGTAAGCTTTTACAAAAGGAGTATTGGTAAATGTCAATTGACCTTCGGTGATATTTGTAAGTTCACTTTGAATAGCATCATCATGCACCAGTTCTTTATGCCAGGTGTTATACGCTAGCTTCATGTAATAAGCGATCACATTTGCAAAACCCAAACGTTTATCAGGATCAGTTTCGTTCAGCGCTTTCTGAATGATCACTTCAAGGTTTTTTCCAAGATGTGAAAATTTAGGATGACGTTTCGGATATTTTAACGGGTGTGGTTTTGCTTTCAGCGTTTCCTCAGTAGGAATCGGGTAAGGAGATCTTACATCCAGTTTAAAATCCGAGATCAGAAAAAGATGATCCCAAAGTTTATGACGAAAGTCTTCTACATTTTTCAGGTGGGGGTTTAAAAAACCCATCAGTTCAATTACAGATTGTGCATTCCGCTGACGACGTTCAGCATCTTCAATAGTTAGCACATGTTCTATCATTTTTTGTACATGTCTACCATATTCACGCATTATTAATTCGTTCCTCGTGGTATTGTACTCCATATCTTCTATCATAGATAATAATTGAGGCAAATGTAGCTATTCGTGTTTAATGTTTAAAGTTTAATAACCTTAAGCTGGAGACTGCATAAATTCTGTTGAGGTATTTAAAAAGGAAGGGGCCCCGAACCCGGGCCCCTTTTACAAGCCACCATCCTCTTCCACCTAAGAGGTCGTTTATAGAAAGTTGATTGACACAGGAAAGGACAGACGACCTGTTTTTATTTTAGCCTTATCCTTTTTTCAATCGTATTCTTATCAAATTGTTTTTAGTAAATCGCCGCCGGAATTGTGCAAATATGATACCAACAGTTAGGTTTGATCACATTTTATTTTGGGCTTTATTTCGGTAACGATTAATGGTACTGTAAATGTAGTGAACGAATCAATTCATTCCAATTGAAAAATCTCCATATTCCGCTTATCGTAATTCGTGCAAACAAACTGTAATTATATCTTTAAATCATGACTCATATGAATATGTTTTACCTGATAAAAATCTAAGTAGAATAGCCCGTATGAACTTGCAGGAAATACGTACGATTTTTTTTCATGAGTGTTGAGAGCTAATAATTTAATTACAGTCAGGGTTGACGATTAACTTTGTCAAATGCGGATCGCTGTTTACAATAAAATATTCCCGGCCGGTTTCAATAAAGGGTATAGTGATTTTATTGAAGAAACAACCCGAAACGTAATTGCCGCACACCCTGAACATGAATTTATTTTACTAACTGATGACACAGAAGGCGACCTGGCAAAACCGTTTTCTAACTGTAGCACAGTTTATCTTCAATACCCATCTGATAATTCCCTGCTATGGAAATGGTGGCTGAACATTACAGTTCCGGCTGTTTTAAAAAAAATTAAGGCAGATGTTTTTATCGCTTCAGGTCTTGTTTCAGCAAAACTAAAAATTCCTCAATGTATGATACTACCCGGTTTACAACACATGCATTATCCGGGTATGTTCAGTAAAACACAATTGTTTTTTTTAAGAAGATATATGCGTGGGTTTTTAAAAAAAGCAAACACAGTTGTAGTGCCTTCGTTGCAAATGCAGAAAATTTTAAAAGATAAATTTGGTATAGAACCTGGTAAAATTTTTACTCTTCATTGCACACCGGGTAAAAATATTTCGCCTGGTAAGCAAAAGAAAACACAGCTTATAAAAAAACTGGCGGGTGATAAATCATTTTTCCTGGCACAAGGTGAACATCATACGGATGAAGAACTGCTTAACCTGCTGAAAGCATTTTCAGGGTTTAAAAAAATGCAGCAAAGCAATATGCTTTTGATCATCACTGGCCAAGCGGAAAATAGTTTTAATAAACATCTTGATAATTATAAATACAGGAAAGATGTATTATTATATCAACCAACATCGCATGAGGAGGAACTTATGCTTGCTGAAACTGCTTATGCTATAGTAATTCCATCTTATTATGATGATTCTGCTTTTTATACCGTAAGAGCTATGCAATGCGCAACTCCAGTAATAGTTGCTGCAAAAACCGCTTCACAGGAAATAGCAGGTGATGCAGCATTATATTTTAACCCAGGTGACTTTTCTGAGTTGGCTTCTAAGATGATGTATCTATTTAAAGACGAATCAGCAAGAAAAAAAGTCATTGAAAAAGAAAAACTGGTAATTACGGGGTATACAGCTGAAAAATCCGCTACATTATTATGGCAGGCAATTGAAAAAGCGATGGCCTGATTCTGTTACCTTTGCCCCCACAAAAAATACTATGAGTACTTCAACTATAAAGATCAATGTTGGGCTAGATGAGAATAAAGTCCCGGCATCAATTACATGGTCAGCTTCGGATACAACAATCGAGAATGCCCAAAAAGCAAAAGCATTTATGCTGGCATTGTGGGATGGGGCTGACAAAACCGCTTTACGGATCGATCTCTGGACAAAAGATATGATGGTAGATGAAATGGCTGATTTTTTTTACCAGACCATGATGACCATGGCGGATACATATGGCCGTGCTACTAACCATCATGAAATGGTGGATGAAATGAAAGTATTTGCAAAAGATTTTTACAATAAGTTTCGTGAAAAGCAGTTGAAAGAAAATAAGGCAGATTAAAAAATCAATTCACATTTTAAATAACTAAGTTATGTCACTCGAGCAAAAAATAATGACCGAATTGAAAACAGCCATGCTGGCTAAAGATGAAAAAGGATTGCGCAGCCTTCGGGCTGTGAAGGCTGCGATCCTGCTTGCAAAAACATCAGAAGGCGGAGGGGGTGAATTGAAAGAAGAAGATGAAATAAAACTGTTACAGAAATTGGTAAAGCAACGGAAAGATTCATTGGAAATTTTTACACAGCAAAACCGGGCAGACCTTGCGCAAAAAGAAAAAGAAGAAATTGATGTGATTGAAAAATTTTTACCAAAACAAATGTCACCAGATGAATTAAAGGCTGAGCTGAAACTAATCATTGCAGAAGTAGGAGCATCATCACCGGCGGATATGGGAAAAATAATGGGAGCAGCTACTAAAAAATTTGCTGGCAAAGCAGATGGTAAAACGATTTCAGCATTGGTAAAAGAATTGCTGTCGTAATTTTTAGTGTTAAATGTTTCTGTTACCAGAATAAGTTCGTCAAATCAGGCGTTAAACAGCAAATCAATAAATGGTTTTAGATATCATCTTCTCTATAATTATTGTGTTTGCTGTTATCAAAGGGTTTCAGAAAGGATTGATAGTTGCCGTATTTTCCTTTGTTGCTTTTTTTGTTGGGTTGGCGGCAGCATTAAAATTATCAGCAGTGGTGGCGGGTTATATCGGAAAAACGGTAAAAGTTTCTGATCAATGGCTACCGGTAATTTCCTTTATTGTTGTTTTTATAATTGTAATTATTCTTGTTCATCTTGGTGCCAAAGCAATCGAAAAATCAGTACAGGCTGTAATGCTCGGATGGGTGAACCGGATCGGTGGTATTATATTCTACCTGTTGCTGTACATTACGGTTTTTAGTGTATTGCTTTTTTATGCTGAGCAAGTGAAGTTGATAAAACCAGAGACATTGAAGGAGTCTGTAACTTACGAATATGTTCAGCCCTGGGGACCCAAAGCCATCAATGCATTTGGGAAAATTATTCCAATTTTTAGGGATATGTTTTCACAGTTGGAAGAATTTTTTGGCAAAGTGTCAACCGATATTCCAAAGCCTTAAATTTTTTATTTCATCCCGGTTTTACAACTCATTTTCATTTACAAAAAACAGTCTTTGATTATTCCTTCAATACAACTTATTATTGCAGCAAATAAGCTATTTTAGCAGAAATTAACTGCCATACGGAATGCAATTCGAAATCAAACAACAGGATAAGTTCAGATTTGTAGAAGAAGGGGAGGGTGAGCCGCTCATCCTGCTGCATGGCCTGTTTGGTGCACTCAGCAATTTTGAACCGCTTATTAGTTATTTCAAAAACTATAATAAGGTTATAGTACCCCTGTTGCCTTTATACGATCTTGATATTTTACATACATCAGTTGGTGGGTTGGCGAAATTCGTGCTTAAGTTTATTGATGCAAGAGGCTATGAAAATATTCACCTGCTTGGTAACTCAATGGGTGGCCATGTTGGGCTGATTCATGTACTGAAGCATCCGGAAAAAATAAAATCATTGATACTTACCGGCAGTTCTGGTTTATTTGAAAACGGAATGGGAGACAGCTATCCCAAACGTGGCGATTATGAATACATCAAAACCAAAACAGAACTGACTTTTCATGATCCGAAAACAGCCTCCAAGGAATTGGTAGATGAAGTTTATGCTATTGTGAACAACCGGATAAAAGCAATAAAAATTATTGCACTGGCAAAAAGTGCAATCCGCAATAATCTCGGCTCCGAATTAAGTAAAGTAAAACTGCCGACATTGCTGATATGGGGAAATAATGATACCATCACACCGCCTTTTGTAGCCAAGGAGTTTAATAAGCTGATGCCAAACAGCGAACTGTATTTTATTGATAAATGCGGGCATGCCCCTATGATGGAAGTTCCGGATGAGTTCAATGCCATCCTGCACAAATTTTTGAAAAAACTGAATGAGCCTGCAACAATTAGCTAAGTGTAGGTGTCTCATATAATATAAATGCCGCTATCCATGTTATCCCGTGATTTGCTTACGCAAACATTACCCCATCTGAAAATGCATGATACAATCTATCATGCACTGCAAATGATGAATGACTATCATATTGCTCATCTGCCGGTAGTGGAGGATGAAAAATTTGCAGGGCTGGTAAGTGAAGAAATATTGTTACATGCAGAAGATGATAATGCAGCCGTGGAAACTCTTCAACAGGGCTTTGTCAATATATCAGTTAAAGACAATGAACACCTGCTTTCTGCTATCCAGGAAACAGTGGAAAATGACCTTTCAATAATGCCAGTCGTTAATGAGGATAATGAACTGCTCGGTTGTATTACTAAAACGGATTTATTGAAAAATGCTTCCGCCTTTATGAGCCTGAACGAACCCGGCGGTATTGTGGTGCTGGAAATGGATCCCAAACAATATTCATTTAATGAGCTGAGCCGCCTGGTGGAAAACAATGATGCACAGATCACACAATTAAATACCTCTACTGACAGCTCAACCGGGCTGATGATGGTTACCATAAAGATCAATAAAGCTGATGTGGCCGATCTGGTATCATCCTTGCAAAGACATGAGTATAATGTAAAGTATTACTTCGGCGAGGAATTGTACGAAAACGAAGTGCGGAGTAACTATGAAAACCTCATGAATTACCTTAAAATCTGATGGCTTTACTTATCTATTAAGCCATTAAAATTCATATCCACCTATAGGGTATGGAATCTGAACAAAAGCCGGTAATTTAGTCGCCAGTGTAGAAAACCAATGCTTGGACTTTATAAATATCTTTTTGCGATTGTTATCGTTTTTTCCGGGGCCTATGTAAATGCGCAGTCGCAGTTAGGGCAGCCGGCAGAAGACTCATCTGCAACAACAGCCAGGCTTGTTAAAGATGCCCAACCATATTCCAACACCATTTTTACCGTAAGAAATATTTTTATAACGGGTAATAAAAAAACAAGGGAAAGCATTATCCTTCGGGAGCTGGTATTTAAAAAAGACGAACAATATACGCTGCAGGACCTGACAAATAAGTTTGAGTTGTCTAAAAGTCTTTTAATGAACACAGCTTTATTTCATGATGCAATTATTTCATTAAAAGAATTTGAAGGAAGTGAAATAGATGTGCTGGTTGCAGTAACAGAACGATGGTATATATTTCCATTACCTTACCTGAAGCCAGTTGATCGGAATCTTAATCAATGGCTATTTGAACAACATGCAAGGCTTGATAGGACAAACTACGGTTTCAAAATAAATTATAATAATATTACCGGCCGAAATGATAAGCTGAAGACAACCTTTATGACAGGATATACAAAACAGGCGTCATTTAGTTATGAAAGACCTTTCATAGATAAAAAAATGAGATTCGGGTTAAAAGTTTCTGCATCAACCGGTAAAACAAGAGAAGTAAATTATTCTACACTGAATAATAAACAACAGTTCCTGAATGACAATGACAATTATCTCTATCATTTTACAAGGGCTGGGTTTGAACTCAGTTATCGCAAAGCGATCCGAACTAAACATCGTTTTGGGTTCAATTTTATTAGTGAAAAAGTAAATGATACTATACTAACGTTAAACCCCTCTTATTATCCGAATGAAAGAAATGAAATAGCCTACCCGGAATTTTATTACATCATGCAGTATTTTAATCTCGATTATAATCCTTACCCGACAAAAGGATATGCCACAGAATTTTCATTATACAAAAAAGGACTGAACCAGCAAATCAACCTCTGGCAACTGGCATTAAAAGCATCTGGCTATTGGCCGCTGAATAATAAAACCTTTATTAATCTCAGGAGTTTTGCTGCGATAAAACTACCCTTCAAGCAACCGTTCTCCAATCAACAGATGCTTGGTTACAGTGATGTATTTATGCAGGGCTATGAATATTATGTGATAGATGGTGTGGCCGGCGTTTATATTAAAGCAAGTTTTACAAAAGAGTTACTCAGGTTCAATATCGGCATCCCGCAAAATAAATTGACAGATAATAAAAGGATACCCTTCCGAATTTATGGAAAAGTATTCGGCAATACCGGGTATGTTCATCACCCTGATGCGAAGGAAAATGTATTATCCAACCGCCTGTTAAGCTCCGCAGGTTTCGGTATTGATATCGTTACATTTTATGATTTTGTACTCAAACTCGAATGGTCATTCAACCAATTAGGCCAAAACGGGCTATTTTTACACAGGCGAACAACTTTTTAGTAGAAAAATTTCTACATCCACTATAATTAATAAATAACATATTGTTCGCTATTCACCTAATTCTGATAAATGAAAGCAGCAATATACAGCCGGGTAATGATCGATGAACAGCATGATGATGTGCAATTGTTTTTTGATGAGCTCGACAAACAAAAAATTACTCCGGTCGTTTTTCTTCCTTTTTTTAATGAGATACACGGAAAAATAAATTTTCCTTCTACCACAGAAACATTTTCTGCATCAGCCGACCTGAATGCAGATGTGGAATTCATTATTAGCCTTGGTGGTGATGGGACCCTGCTCGATACCATCACTCTGGTTCGTGATAAAAAGATATCGATTATGGGAATCAATTTCGGCCGCCTCGGCTTTCTCGCAGGTATTGGTCGAAATGAAGTGGCGACTGCAGTAAAGGCAATTGCCAAACGTACACATGTGGTAGATAAGCGGAGCCTTATTCATCTCGATGCCGATGCGCCGCTATTCGGAGAAATACCCTATGCCTTAAATGAATTTGCAATTCATAAAAGAGATGTAGCTTCTATGATAAAAATTCATACTTACGTCAATGGCGAATTTTTAAATACTTATTGGGCTGATGGTTTGATCGTAGCGACACCAACGGGTAGTACAGGTTATTCATTAAGCTGTAATGGCCCCATCATATTTCCTGACAGCGGCAATTTTGTAATTACCCCCGTAGCACCGCACAACCTTAATGTACGTCCGATAGTAGTGCCTGATTCTAATATCATATCCTTTGAAGTGGAAAGCCGGGATGAAAACATTATAGTGGCGATGGATAGCCGCCGTGAGATCATCAACCGGAATATTCAACTGGCGGTACGCAAAGAAGAGTTTACAGTTCAACTGGTGCGGCTCAGCGAGAATAACTTTCTGCAAACCCTCCGCAATAAACTCACCTGGGGCCTGGATAAAAGAAATTAACCCCTCAAAGGGCAGTTTAGCTGTGGCCATTTTCAATTTTTAACAGGTAAAATTTGCTACCCGATAAAAGAAAATAGCTATTTTTATCGTTCTTAGAAATACGGTATTTCAATTCAGGATATGAGAAATTTTTTTGCTACGCTTATTGTTGGTTTATGTTGTTTTGCTTCCACACAAATGCAGGCTCAGGATGCTGTAAAGCAGGAAGGTGAATTTGGCCTCGGCCTTGGTGTCGGCCATTATTTTGGCGACCTGAACACGAGGGCAAAAATTAACCGGCCTAAAATGGCCGGCACTGTTTTTTTTCGTAAAAATTTTGGTAACTATATCGCAGCAAGAGTAAGTGCCAGCTATGCGAGACTGGGTTATTCTGACCGTTACAATACACATAATACGACCATGCTTACCCGCAACCTGAGTTTCAATACCAATGTATGGGAACTTTCACTGCAGGGTGATTTTAATTTTTTCCGCTTTATGCCCGGTGAGCCGGAGTACAGTTTTACTCCTTATATCACAATAGGTGTAGGTGTATTCAGTTACGATCCCTTTGCCTATCTGCGTGGCGAAAAAGTTCTGCTGCGCCAGTTAGGAACGGAAGGGCAGGGGAGCTCATTATATCCAGACCGCAAGCAATATGGTTCTACAGCTATGTGTATTCCTCTTGGCGTGGGTATAAAATATGCACTCAACGACCGTATCAATATTGGTTTTGAGATCTTACACCGATTTACAAATACGGATTACCTTGATGATGTAAGCATGACTTATGTGAATGCTGCGGCGGTATTTCCTGCTAATCCGGATGGTAGTGCTTCCAATGGTTATTTACTCCATGACCGTTCTTACGAATTGGGCGAACCAATCGGCATTGACGGCCGTCAGCGTGGTAATGACCAGCAAAAAGATCAGTTTGTAACTGCCATGTTCCATGTTACATTCAACCTCCAATCGTATAAATGTCCTACGGCAAATTGAGTTACTGATTATTTGATGGATAGATTATAGCGTATTAAACGATTATAATAAAAGTAGCCACGGCAATGATCGCCGGTTTTTTTGATTATATCTTTTAACTAAACACAAATTCAATTCTCTTTACTTTTGCGTTCATAGCATCATGTCTCAGTTATTAGAACATATCGATAAGTCATATTTGCCCCGCCATATCGCTATCATTATGGATGGAAATGGTCGCTGGGCAAAAGAGAAAGGAGAGGACAGGCTTTTTGGCCATTTTCATGGAGTAGAAAGTGTACGCAATATTGTAGAGGGTTGTGCTGAACTTGGGATTGGATATCTCACCCTTTATGCTTTCAGTACCGAAAATTGGGACCGTCCTGAGTATGAAGTAGTAGGGTTGATGGAATTATTGGTGACGACGATCAGAAAGGAAGTTGAAAGCCTGGATAAAAATAATATCCGTCTGCATGTGATCGGAGATATGAATATGCTGCCCGATTATGCCCGTAAGGAACTCAATGAAGCATTGGAATTTACCAAAGACAATACAGGGCTCAACCTCATTATGGCGCTTAGCTATAGCGGCCGTTGGGAATTGCTTAATGCTGTAAAGTCAATTGCCCACGAAGTAAAAAAAGGCAACCTGAAAGTGGAGGAAATAGACCAGGATATTCTTCAGAAACACCTGACCACCAGTGCTTTTCCTGACCCAGAATTGATGATACGAACCAGCGGCGAATACCGCATCAGCAATTTCCTTTTGTATCAACTTGCCTATGCTGAACTTTATTTTACCAATGTTCGCTGGCCCGACTTTCGGAAAGAAAATCTTTACGAAGCTATACTTGACTATCAAGGTCGTGAGCGGAGATTTGGTAAAACAAGTGAACAATTGGTGAGTTAGTCATGAGCCAAAATGAAACTTCAATTTGAATAATTTTACAATCCTGACCTCGGTCATTAATTTGAAAGATTTGACCAATGTGACCACAATGACCATTTTACTAATCTTCTTTAACAAACACTTCAACTTTTTACCGTTATTTTGCCGCCTGAACTGAAAATGCTCAGACCAGAACACTTATTATGCATAAATTTTTACTGAGAATCGGCTTTTTACTGTTGATCACCGTGTCCGCAGGACCACAGCTATTAGCCCAGGACCCTACTTCTGTGGATGTGAACCTACTGAATTGGCCGAATCAAAAGATAGCTCGTGAATATACCATCGCTGAAATAACAATTACCGGTGTACGTTATTTGGATACTGCAATTGTAAGTTCTATATCAGGCCTTCATCCCGGTGATAAATTCGTTCATCCCGGTAATGATGTTTTTGCAAAAGCGATCAACAATCTTTGGCGCCAGAAATTATTTTCTAGTGTAAGAATTTATATCACAAAAATTGTTGAGGATAAAGTCTGGATTGAAGTTAATCTTACAGAACGTCCGCGACTGGGTGATTTTAAATTTCATGGCGTAAAAAAATCTGAACTGGAAGACCTGCTTGGAAAAGTACAGTTGGCAAAACAAACAATTCTTACCGATGAAACCCGCCAGCGTATAAAAGAACAATCCATCAAGTTTTATAAAGAAAAAGGATATAATAATACTACGGTAGATATAGAGGAAAGAACTGACTCGGGATATGTGAATTCTATTTATCTCGATATTTATGTGCTGAGAGGAATAAAAGTAAAAGTTGACAACATTTCATTTTTTAACAACTACTCTGCACCTGACCTGAAGTTGAAAAAACAAATGAAGGGAACAAAAGAAATGACAAAGATCACTTTGTTTCCTTCTCATGAGCCCAGTCCTTATGGAGAAAGAAAAACTCCTTCTTACAAGGAGTACATGAAGGATAATGGTTATCTCTCTATATCTAAAACAAAGAATTTTTTGGATCCTTATTTCCGATTCAAGCTATTCAGTTCAGCAAAATATGATGCAAAGAAATATGCAGAGGATAAAGAAAAGATCCTGAACTACTATAACTCTATTGGCCATCGTGATGCACAAATTGTTGCCGATACCTCTTATCCAACGTTGAAAGGTACACTGAACATCGACCTTAAAATAGAGGAAGGCCGCAGGTATTATTTCGGCAATATTGTGTGGAAGGGTAATGCCAAATACGGAGACTCTTTGCTGAACATGATCCTCGGCATACGAAAAGGTGATGTTTATAATATTGACATCCTCAACAAGCGACTTGGAAAAGAACTTGCGCAGGATGCTCAGGACATCAGCAGCCTGTATATGGATGATGGTTATCTTTTTTTTCGTGCCGATGCGATAGAAACTGCTGTTTATAACGACACTATAGATCATGAAATACGAATCATCGAAGGCCCGCAGGCAAGAATAAAAAATATAACTATTGCCGGTAATGATCGTACCAAGGATTATGTTATTCGTCGTGAATTGAGAACCGTACCCGGTGAATTGTTCCGCCGTTCAGACCTTATCCGTTCTCAACGTGAACTGGCTGCATTGAACTATTTTAACCAGGAAACAATCAACCCCGGGGTAGTTCCCAATGCTGATGACGGAACGGTTGATATTAACTGGTCATTGGAAGAAAAATCAAGCGACCAATTGGAATTATCTGCTGGTTGGGGTGGTAATTTTGGATTGACAGGAACACTTGGTGTTTCATTCAACAATTTCTCCATTAAAAACTTTTTCAAAAAATCGGCGTGGGATCCATTACCACAGGGCGATGGGCAAAAACTGAGTGTACGTTATCAATCGAACGGAAGTGTTTTCCACTCTTATAGTTTTTCATTTACTGAGCCCTGGCTGGGTGGTAAAAAAAGAAATTCCTTTACTGTTGCTTATAATGCCAGTAAGTATTCAAATGGCTATAATTATCTAACCGGTCAAGTTGACAAGAAAAAATCTGATACCAATTATTTAAAAACAAATGGTATTACGATGTCACTTAGTAAACAATTGAAATGGCCAGATGATTATTTCAGCCTCATCTATGCATTTAACTATACAGAATATAAAATGCGGAATTATCCCATCTTCCCCGGAATGGATAATGGGGTTTCGCATAATGTCAGTTTTAAGATAGGCTTGCAGCGTTCATCCGTTTTTGATCCTATTTTCCCAAGGAGCGGATCTACAATGGCGATGAGTGTTCAGTTCACGCCACCTTATACTGCTATCGATAAAGATCTGGTCAACTCAACCAATCCTTACGAAACACCTGAGTATCATAAATGGCGTTTCAGCGGTGACTGGTATGTACCGATCGGCCGTGCATTAGGTGCTGAAAAGAACAGGCAGTTAGTAATGCGTATCGCAGCCAAATATGGTTTTATGGGCCGTTATAATCGCAAAATTGATTATTCGCCATTCGAACGTTTCCAGGTGGGTGATGCAGGCCTGACCAATAACTTTGGTATGCTGGGTTATGATATCATTGCACATCGTGGTTATCCTGTTTATGAGTCATCTGATCCTACAGTGAATCCCGATCAACAACAAGCATCCCGCTTCTTTACTATTTTTAATAAATATACATTGGAGATGCGTTATCCATTGGTGATAAACCAGAGCAGCACCATTTATGGATTAACGTTTTTTGAAGCAGCCAACGGATGGTATGATTTTAAAGAGTATAACCCATTCCAACTACGTCGCAGTGTTGGTGTAGGTATGCGTTTCTATTTGCCAATGTTTGGCTTGCTGGGCTTTGATTACGGAATTGGATTAGATGTATTGCCGGGTAGTAATACAAAGCGTAACAGGTTTACATTTATGTTGGGCTATGAACCGGAATAAAAATTTAGTTTAACAATAATTAATTTGATTGTAAATACCACGGCGTTATTATTGATGTAACCAACAACATTGCTTCTATTAAGCTTTCGTTGCGTCGCACTTTTTTACGTTCGGTAATTCTATTCATCTAAAATTGTCTACCATGAAAAAGTTAGTACTTGCATTGGGTTTTGTAATCATGTCTTGTGCCGCTGTTCTGGCTCAGAAATACGCCATCATTGATACAAGATATATCCTTGATAAAATGCCAGAGTATAAAACTGCACAAAAAAAGTTGGATGATATTGCTGCTGACTGGCAAAAAGATATTGATACCAAACAAGCAGACTTAGATAAAATGTATAAGGATTTTGAAGCCGAGCAGGTTATGTTAAGTGACGAGTTGAAGAAAAAAAGAGAGGACCAGCTCTTTATGAAAGAAAAAGAACTCCGTGACCTTCAGCGCAAACGCTTTGGTTTTGAGGGGGATCTGTTTAAGAAAAGACAGGAATTGATCAAACCGATACAGGATAAAGTGTTTAATGCCGTACAGAAAATGGCCGTGTCAAGAGGCTACGATTTTGTATTGGACAAAAGTGAGGGAATTACCATTATATTTGCCGACCCAAAACTGGACAGGAGTGAAGATGTACTGAAAGACCTGGGGGTGAAATAGGGTGTTAAAAAAAACTAAAGCAAGCAACTAAATCCTTTTTAAAGGACTCTTAATAAGCAAACAATAAAAAACAAAATGAAAAGAATTTTTACAGTACTGATGGTAGCAATGGGCCTGATCGCAGGTTCTGCAAGTGCACAGATCAAAATTGGTTATATCCGTATCGATGATATGGTTTCTCTTATGCCTGAAACAGCTAAAGTGGATACAATGCTTCAGAAATACCAGATCGATTCATTAAACCCAAGGTTAAAACTGGAAGTTGAAAGTTTTCAATATAAAGACAGTATTCTTTCAAAAACGGATACTTTTAAAACTCCGAAATCAGTATTGAACCAAATGAAACTCGAAAGAGATAATCATTTATACTTCATTAATAATTTTCAGCAATTAGCACAGCAGGCAGTACAATCAAAGCAGGATGAACTGCTCTCGCCAATTTATTCTAAAGTATATGATGCTATCAAAGCTGTGGCAAAAGAAAAAGCCTACACACATGTGCTTAGCCAGGATGCATTTCTTGTTGCACCAGAGGGAGATAATTTGCTTATCGCTGTCGCAACAAAGTTGAAAGTGAAACTGCCTCCTCAATTACAGGCACCGGGTGGAGCAAAGCCAGCAGGAAGCAAGCCTAACTAATATTATAAGTGCTGAATAAATAATTGATCCTCCCGATACCATCGGGAGGATTTTTCTTTTAATACTAAACCATCCGCTTATTTTTGTTTTATGAAAATGCAGGGTCCAATAGGTGTTTTTGATTCAGGCTATGGCGGTCTCACCGTCATGAAAGAAATTGTAAAAAAGCTGCCGCAGTATGATTATTTATATCTCGGTGATAATGCACGGACGCCTTATGGCAACCGCTCTTTCGAAACAGTTTATGAATATACCCTGCAAGCTGTAAAATGGTTTTTCAGCAAAGGATGTCCATTGGTGGTGCTTGCATGCAATACTGCATCAGCAAAAGCCTTGCGCAGCATACAGCAAAAAGATTTACCGGCATTGAATCCTTCAAAAAGAGTATTGGGTGTAATAAGACCAACCACAGAAGTTATAGGAAGTTATTCTCAAACCAAACATGTCGGGCTGCTGGCAACATCGGGCACAGTTGCTTCGGATTCTTATAAAATTGAAACGGATAAATTTTTTCCTGAGGTAAAATTATTTCAGCAGGCCTGTCCTATGTGGGTGCCATTAGTGGAGAACGATGAATACAATAATGAAGGCGCAGATTATTTCATAAAAAAATGTTTAGATCAGTTGCTTGATCAATCTGATTCAATTGATACTATTCTTCTTGCCTGTACTCATTATCCCTTGCTGATAGATAAGATCAAATCAAATATCCCGGCCGGAATAAAAGTTATTTCGCAGGCAGAGATCATTGCAGACAGTTTAAGGGATTATTTAGACCGTCATTCTGAAATAGAAAATAAGTTATCTAAAAAGGGGAGTAAGAATTTTTATACAACAGATTCTGCAACAGACTTCAACAGACAGGCAAAGAAGTTTTATGGAAGCACTATTAGTTCAGTTCAGGTGCATTTGTAAACTTATTTCTGCTCTGACCTGAAAATATTTCCTATTGCATACAAGCCGGCAAAAAACCAGATGCCTGTTTTGAGAATAAACTTAAAAACACCTTTTGCTCCACCTGAATAATGCTTGTCAACAAAAATGCTCATTGCGCCATAAAAGGGTTTTATATGTGCCATACTTCTTTTTTTTGTGCTGGCACCTTTATAATGTGTAATTGAAGTTTCCGGGAAATAATAGTTTTTATAGCCCGCCTTTTGGATCCGGTAGCTCAGGTCAATATCTTCACCGTACATAAAAAAATCTTCATCAAAACCTTTTACTTCAATAAAGACATTTCTTTTGATCAGCATAAAAGCACCGGATAAGACATCTACTTCATGTATTTCATTTTCGCTGAGATGCCCTGCATAGTAGGCAGCAAATAATTTTGAATGAGGAAATAAAGAAGCCAATCCTGTCATTTTGAAAAGAGAAGCTGATACGGAAGGGAAATTTCGTTTTGATTCTTTTAAATAATTGCCGGAACCATTCAGCATTTTTATACCTAATGCTCCAGCGTCTTTTTTTGTTTGAATAAAATCAAGGCATTTTTTAAAACAATCTGTGGGAACAATAGTATCCGGGTTCAAAAATAAAATATACTCGCCGGATGATTGCTGAAAACCGGTATTACAGGCTGATCCAAAACCTTTGTTTATTGGATTGGCAATAAATTTTACACCCGGAAAAAGAGGCTGCAGGTATTCAATACTGTTATCAGATGAGGCATTATCAACAATAATAATTTCGCCAGGTATATTTCTCAAAGCCGCCTGTACGGAATAAAGGCATTTTTCAAGCAAATACTTTACGTTATAATTTACTATTATGACAGAAATTTCCATGCTGTGCGGCCAAATCTAATCCCGATAAATGTCGGGACTTAAATCTGAAATCTAAAATCAAAATCCCGGTTATCTTTGCCAATGCTTAAAAACACGTTGTATAAGGCGGTACAGGCTGGTGCTGCAGAAGTGGTTCGTTTTTTTAATTCCGAGTTTAAAATCAGTAATAAGGAGGGGGTAAATAACCTGGTAACAGAAGCTGATCATGCTTCGGAAAAAGCAATTATGGATGTGATCCGTAATGATTTTCCCGAACATCAATTACTTGGCGAAGAAAGTGGTAAACTGGTACAGGATTCAAATTATAAATGGATCATTGACCCGATCGATGGTACAGTAAATTTTGCTCACCGCATTCCACTTAACTGTGTTTCTATCGGCATTGAAAAAGATGGCAAGATCATAATGGGTGTTGTCTACAATCCGCATATCAATGAATTCTTTTTTGCTGAAAAAGGAAAAGGAGCTACACTAAATGACCAACCCATTAGTGTAAGTAATGAAACACAGGTCTTAAAATCATGTTTGGTAACAGGGTTTCCCTATACTTATATTAATATGCCTAATGGTCCTTTGGAAATCTTTGATAAACTGATACGAAAAGGTGTACCCGTAAGACGAATTGGTTCTGCTGCCATCGATCTGTGCTGGGTGGCTTGCGGAAGGTTTGATGGTTTTTATGAACATAAGCTGGAGCCGTGGGATAGTGCAGCCGGATTCCTGATAGTGGAAGAAGCAGGAGGCAAAGTAACAAATCATGAGAATGAACCATTCTCAATTTACCAGCACAAAATTCTAGCTACAAATGGAAAAATTCATGATGAACTTTCTGGTATCATAACAAATAAAATAGCGATATGAGTGAACAAAGAACAGAGATCGGGTCGTTGGGTGAATTTGGGTTAATTGATCATTTGACCAAAAATATAGAATTAAAAAATGCTTCATCTATACTTGGTGTAGGTGATGATGCTGCTGTGATCGATCATTTTGGTAAGCAAACAGTTATCACAACAGATTTGCTGGTGGAAGGAATTCATTTCGATCTCATTTATACACCGCTTAAACATTTAGGATATAAAGCTGTAATTGTTAACCTGAGTGATATTTATGCAATGAATGCGGAACCGACACAAATCGTTTTGAGCCTGGGAATAAGCAGCAAATTCAGCGTGGAAGCGTTGGATGAATTTTATGAAGGTGTATATGCTGCTTGTGAAAAATATGATGTTGACCTGGTAGGTGGCGATACTACTTCATCTCAAAAAGGGTTTATCATTTCAGTTACAGCTATTGGTGAAGTAGCGCCGGACAAATTTGTAAAAAGAAGTACTGCTCAAAAAGGCGATTTAATTTGTGTGAGTGGTGATTTAGGCGGAGCATATGCAGGTCTTTTGTTTTTAGAAAGGGAGAAAAAAATATTTCTCGAAAGCCCTGCTGTACAGCCTGACCTTGAAGGAGAAACATATGTGATTGGCCGAATGCTGAAACCTGAAGCAAGAAAAGACATTATTGAATTTTTTGAACAAAGCCAGATAGTACCTACATCCATGATGGATATCAGTGATGGACTTAGTTCTGAAATACTGCATATCTGTAAGCAAAGTAATCTGGGTTGTGTACTGTACGAAGAAAAGATCCCGATACATGAAGAAATGAAGAAAGCTGTTTATAAATTTGAGTTGGACCCAACAGCTTGTGCGTTGAGTGGCGGTGAAGATTATGAGTTACTATTTACGATTCCGCAAACTGAATATGAAAAACTGGTATTGAATGAACAGATCAGTGTGATTGGATATATGACAGAGATGGAACAGGGATCACATATCATAACCAAAGGTGGAAATAAATATGCCATTACAGCGCAGGGCTGGAACCACCTGCAATAAGAACCATTGAACTCCTAACCAATGAAAATAGTATTGTACCTGTTGATCATTCTTATACTGCTTGAAAGTTGCGGTGCATCCCGATCATCTGTTTCAGCTACAAAAAAATATTCGAAGGAACAGTTACTACATGACTATGATGTTTTTCAATCAGCGTTGGAAGAAACACATCCCGGCTTGTACTGGTATACATCGAAGGATAGTATGAATGCTTATTTCGATTGGGGCAGAAAACAAATTATTGATTCTGCAACAGAGCCGGACTTTAGAAAGATCCTTACTTATGTAATAGCTCAGGTTAATTGCGGCCATACTACGGTACGTTCTTCAAAAAAGTTTTCAAGAGCAGCTGATACGATCAGGCCCAAAGTTTTTCCGCTTAGCCTGAAAGTTTGGGGAAGCAGAACAAACGAAGATGGAGATACAGCAGTAATTGCTACCAATCTTTTCAGAAGGGATTCTGTTCTAAGAAGAGGCGTTCGTATTCATTCAGTCAATGGAAAAACAATTGAAGAGCTGATCGATACAATGGGGCGTTATATATCTTCTGATGGTTTCAATAAAACCCACAAGTATCAGACCATCAGCAATACCGGCACTTTTGGGCGAATGTACACTACGTTGTATGGGTTGAATGATAAATATGCTGTTGAATATTTCGACGCAAAAGGTATTATTAAAAAAACAGAAATACCTGTTTATGATCCTTCAAAAGATACTGCACTAAGGAGAGCAATAACAGCGCTAAGACCTCTTTCAAAAAAAGGACAACGTCGTCGCCGGCTGGAAACAACAAGAGTACTGAAAGTGGATACAGCTAATCGTACTGCTTTTATGGAGCTGCATTCATTTGGCAGGGATTATAAGCTGCGTTCTTTTTTCCGTAAGTCATTTCATAATCTTCGGAAGATGGATATCAGCCACCTGATCATTGATGTACGCAGCAATGGGGGCGGCAGCGTAACGAACTCTACCTTGCTTTCCAAATACATTGCAAAACAATCTTTCAAAATTGCTGATTCATTATACGCTACTGATAAGAGTAGTCATTACGGAAAATATATCCAGAATAATTTTTGGAATAAATTATTTATCAGCTTCCTGACCAAAAGGAATAAAAAAGGCGAATATCATTTTGGATATTATGAACGGCATCATTTTGAGCCGAAGCAAAAAAATCATTTCGATGGAGAAGTATATATACTTACAGGAGGCAATTCATTTTCTGCCACGATATTGTTTGCCGAAACAGTAAAAGACCAGGAGAATGTAACCGTAGTAGGAGAGGAAACAGGAGGGGGTGCCTATGGTAATACTGCCTGGCTCATTCCTGATTTCACTTTACCGGTAACTGGTGTTCGGTTCAGACTTCCATTATTCCGTCTTGTTATCAACAATAAAAATCCAAAGGATGGAAGAGGGTTGTTGCCTGAAGTAGAATCGGCACCAACTCAAAAAACAGTAGCTGCCGCTTCAGATTTTAAACTGGATAAAACACTAGAGCTGATAAAAGCAGATAAAGAAAAAGGCAATAGGTAACCTGGCAACTGAGTTGCTCACTCATTCATGATCGTAAAATCGTCTCCATCTTTCAAGAAAGGAAATTTATCACGAATGGCCTGCAGATGTGTTTTATCCAACGTGATGGTAAAAACATCTTCGACATCCTTTACATGATATAATACCTCGCCCAGCGGATCGATCACCATGCTTTCGCCGGAATGATAAACATTGTTTCCATCATTACCTACCCGGTTTACACCTATTACATAAGATTGATTTTCGATTGCCCTTGCACACAGCAAAGTTTTCCATGCATGGCTGCGACGTTCGGGCCAGTTAGCAACATAGATCAACACATCGTATTCTGCATCCTCAGCAATCGGTGATTGTCTTGCCCAAACGGGAAACCGCAGATCATAACATACCTGCAGATTTATTTTCCATCCTTTTACTGAAGCGATCAGCCTTTTATTTCCGGGTGTGTAGTATTTATCTTCTCCTGCAAAACCAAATGTGTGACGTTTATCATAAAAACCATATTCACCATTGGGTAGCATCCAGATCAGGCGGTTATGATAATGTTCACCATCTTTAATGATCAGGCTGCCGGTCAAAACAATCTTTCTTTCTGCAGCAATCCGTTTCATCCACTCCACTGTTTCTCCATCCATTGTTTCAGCAAACTGTTCAGGCTTCATGCTAAATCCTGTGCTGAACATTTCAGGCAGCACAACGATCTCTGTTCTTTCTTTTAACGAACGGATCTTATGCTCCAGCCTATCCAGGTTAACTGTTTTATCTTCCCAGGCAAGGTCGGTTTGGATAAGTGTGATGGTTAAAGACATGCTTTAGTTTTACAATGTAAATTTAAAGCTATTGCTGCATAGTAAGAGTGAACAAGAATTACTCATAAAAAAAAGAAACCCACCAACTGGCGGGTTTCTTTAACACTCCAAAGGGTATGTATTCTTAATTACTTTATGATATCGTAGCGAAGCAGGATCTCATGACCATTGCTGCCTGCATCATATGTGCTGATAGGTGTACTGTAGATATCAAAACCATAACCAATAGTAAATTTCTTATTTACATGCACACCAGCTGAAAGCATAAAGCTTTGATGAGCCCTGTATCCTACTCCCCAGAAAAATGTTTCCTTATGTTCTACTCTTACACCGCCCTGGAATTCCAAAGGGGCATTCGGTAAATAGATAAAGAGGAAATTGGGGGTAACAGTTGTGGTTTCGTCTGTACCCCATTTGTAAGAACCATGAAAAAAGTAGTGCCTGTATAAACGGCCTTCTTCAGTGGGACTCTGGCTGCCACTATAATAATTCAGTTTTGACTGAACCAGTTGAGCTACTGATGCGCCTAACTGTAATTTCTTGCCAGTGTAAGACAATCCGAAACCGGCATCAAACTTCGTACTGTTTTCACTTGATGCTAGTACAGGGTCGTTGCCGAGGGTGTTGGAAAGCTTTGCTTTATCAATTGAGTATTGTAAAACTCTTGCTTCAATTCCCAGCGAAAACACGGCATCATTTTTAACTGCAATATGTTTTGCAAAAGCAAACTGTGCACCTGTTCTGGATGTTGGGCCGGTTTTATCATTATATATATAGGCACCAAGCCCTAGTTGGTGTTCGGATAGTTTGAAATTACCAAACACTGTTGCTGTTTTTGGTGCGCCGCTGATACCACTCCACTGGCTGCGGTAAGAAGCTCCTACCATACTGTTTTTATACACACCTGCAGTAGATGGGTTGTGAAGCACTCCCTGCAGATCATAGAAGGAGGAAGATTGCAATTGCTGTGCATTGATGGTTGCTGCTGCGCCAAGTGATAATGCAATTATAAAAAAACGTTTCATTTTATTTTTAATTTAAATGTTATCTCAAAATTGTTACATCACCTTTCAGAGTAATTGAACGGCCATTGATGAGTTTATATGTTACCACGTAGTAGTAAGTACCATCAGCGACTGGTTTACTATTATAAGTGCCTTCCCAGTTGTTCTGGTAGTTGGCATTTTTATATACTTCGCCACCATAACGGTTAAATACGGATACGGATACTTGAGTGTAACATGCTGTGCCATTTGAAACGATCCATCTGTCGTTTGTACCATCGCCATTTGGTGTAAAGGCATCCATAACCTTTGCACAATAAGGAATAACAGTGACAACCATATCATCTGTGGAAGTACAGTTCTCCCCGTTTCTCACCAGAAGTGTATAGATAGTTGTAATGTTTGGTTTTGCCACTGGGTTCAATGTGTTGGCAAAGGTTAAGGTTGCGCTTGGTGTCCATGTCATGAAAACAGGAGCGATCGCTGCACCCTCAAGGGTGACCTGGTCTCCATCTACGATCGTTTTATCAGGTCCTGCACTAATAATTGGTACTGGCCTTATCAGGATGTTTACTGTATTTGATCTGACACAACCATTAAGTGTTGCAGTCACTGTATATGCAGCATTTGCAGTTACTGTGGCTACAGGGTTGCTGATACCCGGATTTGACAAACCAGCTGTTGGTGTCCAGGCAAAAGAAGCGCCGGTGCCATTAGTAGATGCAAGCATCGGTACAGGTTGTGCAGAACATACCGCCGTATCTCTGTTGGTAGTCAACACAAGGTTATCGGTAAATCCAACGGTCACAGTTTTTGTCAGTGTTCCGCAAAAAGCATCCTTAACTGTTATTGTTTTAGGGCCTTGCGTTAAACCTGTAAATAAATTAGATGATTGGAATGCACCACCATTGATACTGTAAGTATAAGGTGCAAGTCCGCCGGTTGCATTTATTGTAATACTTCCTGCTGTAAGATTGGTACAGGTTGCATTGGTTACAGTTTCAGTAGAGTTTACATTTACATTAAATGGACTTCCGTATTCCATAATTGGCGGCAGTGTGCCAGCACCACCTACACCGCTAACAAATAATTTTCTGTTTGCAAACGGAATAGCGGCAGGTACAGTTTTCGGAGCAAAAGCCATTGTTTCAAAAATGCCACCTGCAGGAGGCAGATCCATTATCCAGTTAGCACCACCATCTGTTGTTTTAAACAGTGAACTACCAGCAGTCACATAAAGGTTATTGGCATCATGTGCCATAAGACCAATAAGATTACCAACCGGAAGTAATGCCGGGATATTGCCTGTGATATCTGTCCAGTTAGCACCCCCATCAGTTGTTTTATAGACTCTTTTTATTCCAGTACTGGTAAACATATTTCCAATAACAAACACGGTATTATCATTCAACGCAAAGATTTCCGTGTAAGTAATAAATGTATTTGGAAAACCTGTTGGTCCTTCATTTAATGATGGGAAAGGATTAATACTTGTCCAGGTAGCACCACCATCAATTGTTTTATAAACGCCATTACGTGTACCTGCTATATAACCTACATTGCGACTTGAGAAAGACATCCTACTTAAGTTTGGCGAAGTTGATCCTACCGGAAACCCGCCAAAGGTTTGAAACGTAGCGCCATTATCAATCGATCTGAGAATTGTAGTGGTGCGGTTTGCAGCAGGAATAGTGAATGCACTATAAGCGGTAGCCCAGATTGTATCATTACCAATAGCAGCCACATCATTTAATTGATAAAGGTTGTTGGCAAATAAGGGGTCCATTGTTTGTGCCTGGTCTGTAGTACGATATAGATTTCCAACACTAGTAGAAAAATAGGCTTTATTAACGGCAGGATATACAACTCCTGTGATTTGAATATTAAGTGCTTGAAAATCGGGTCTGTTTCTGTCAATCCATGTTTTTCCACCATCTTGTGTTACAGTAATAGATGGCCCTCCTGAAGCTATTCCATTGTTACAATCAGCAAATTCAAAATCAACATAACCTGCACCCGGAGCAACAAATTTGTAATCACTTCTCCAAACTCCGCCTGTGGTAGAATCAGCCATCACACCTGCCTGTCCCATCACATAAAATTTACCACCAGGAGTTATGTCCATAGCCCAAACAGCAAATTGATTAAAGTTTGTATTGGCAGGTAAACAGTTCTGCTGAACCCAGTTTCTTCCTGTATCAACAGAAGTCCATAGACGTCCAAAGTTTCCATTTGCATAAAGTTTTCCGTCTGCTGCTCTTAGCATCTGGTAAGGATTAGATGCGTTTAACACCTGTATAGCCGGAATCACCGGATAGCCGGGAGGAGGACCACTAGGGCCAGTATTTAATACTTCATATCTTCCTTTTTCATAAACACCGGGTCTGTTAATATTTTGAGTGCTATCGTTCTTTCCTGTTCTTACTCTTATTACTATATTATTATTGAATGACATCATAACGATCAACGAGTCATTAATAATATTCAAAGCCCTGTATTGCTGAACAGTTTGATTTACGGTTCCGAATTTAGAAGTACAGTTTAATGGAAGAGCAGGGTAGCCGGTATAACCCAATCTCTCTTTACTGATGGAGTAGTCTATTAATGTTCCATTATCAAATTTCCATAGAAGGCTGGCATTTGTTGACCCTGTTGTCTGTGTTCCTGTAAAGGCGCAAGTTGCAGTACTGGTTATGTTGGGTATAGGCAAAGTTGGAAAAATGGTACTATTACCACCACCGGATATGTAACCTATTGAGTTATTCAGGAAAGTGATGCGGAATATCTCTTTTGCTTTAGCATCAACAGGGTAATCAATTCCCGGATAGGTAGCATTATTAACGAACCCGACTTTTGTTGTGCCACTAATACCGGGTGCAGCTAAAGAATCCCATGTAGCACCACCATTATTTGTAACATACAATTTTGGAATTGAATCCAGTGTGTTCCATTGGCCTCCGATATAACCTTTATTTGCGTCTATAAACCAAACAGCATTGATAGATTTTGAATTTGCATAAAGTGGTGTATTCACAAAACTCCAGGTAGTACCGCCATCAGTCGTTTTAACCATACAGCCCGGAGTGCCAACTGCATAAGCAACGGTTGATGTAACAAAATGTACATCATTAAAAACAGGTTTTATTACCAAACCTGCAGGAGTAGTAAAGGTGAATGCACCATATGTCCAGTTAGTTCCTCCATTAGTTGTTTTGGCTATACAGCCATCACTACTAGTAGCAAGAGCTGTATTATTATCAAAATAATCAAGGTCAGTAAAGGTGGCGCCCATTGGCGTAGGATTACTAAACCTCCAGGTAGTTGTGTTGTAATTGCTAGTCTGTGCATGCAATAAAACCGAGGAAAAAAGCAGCACTATTGAAAGAAGAGAATAGTGTAGTTTTCCTAAGCAGCGCTTGTTCATGTTTGTAATTTTTTTGTTATGGTATTTGTGAAAGGGTTCGCAAGGTTATACCAACTATTGAATGCTGCATGTAGAATTTGTTCTACTGTTTAAAAACGATATTCTATTGAATATTGTATCTTGATTCAAATGATGCGTCTCCGGGTCTCAATACTATTAGTCGTTAGTCTTTTATCCTTTGTTTTTTCCTTTTCGCAGGACAAATCAAACAAAGGGAAAGAGTTTTGGTTGGGCTATGGTTATTGCTGGGTGTTTGACATGGAAGCTCCGACCAATACACAGGAGCTTGTATTGTACTTAAGCGCAGAACAACCTGCCACGGTTACTGTATCTGTAAACAGTACCGGTTGGAGTCAAACAGTGAATATTCCTGCCAATACCGTTAATGCAACCATCCGGGTTCCAAAATCGGGAGTTGATGATGCAAGAATTTTCAACGAAGGCTTATTTAACAGGGGAGTTCATATTGTAAGTGATACGCCGATCGTAGTATATGCACATGCATACAATAATATGGTTTCCGGGGCTACAATGCTGATGCCTGTTGAAACTTATGGCTACAAATATTATTCTTTAAACTATTCTCAATCCACTTCAGGATCAAGCCCGCCGAATCCACCCATTACAACAACCCAAAACGGGCCGGCATGGTATTCCTGGTTTTATGTGATCGCATCAGAAGACAACACAAAACTTGAAATTACACCATCTGATACTACAAGAAACGGATGGCTTCCAGGGCAAACTTATACAGTAAACCTGAACAAAGGACAACTGTATAATGTAATGGGAAAATTAGGTCCATCGAACAAAATAGTAGATGCCAGCAAGGATATGTCCGGTAGCAAAGTGTTATCTGTGCCCGGTGCGGATGGCAACTGTCATCCGGTTGCTGTTTTTTCCGGCAGCGGAGGTATCAGGCTTTGTAAAAATGATGGTGGTGAATACATGCAACAACAGGTATTTCCTACACAGGCATGGGGTACCCGTTATCTTACTTATCACACACTAAACAATACAACAACTGATATTAATGATCAATTTAAAAATTTTTACCGCATTGCTGTTTCCGATCCAACCACAGTGGTAAAAAGGAATGGCGTAGTGATGACAGGACTGATCAATAATTTTTATTACGAATATCTTGACAGTTTAGGTGGTGATTATATTGAAGCAGATAAGCCGGTTCTTATGGGGCAGTATACACCCGGTGGTAACCGCTGTTACCTGGCGAGCCAATTTGCGTATGGTGATCCTGAAATGTTTTACCTAAGCCCGGTAGAGCAGGGAAGAAGTGATGTATTGTTTTATGCAACACGTAATGCTAATATCGATTTCAATTATTTAAATGTAATTGTTTCCAATGCAGGTCTTGCATCATTACGTTTGGATGGAGCAGCATTTAATCCGGCAAATATCCGTCCGCATCCTAATCATCCCGGTTATTCAGTTGCGGTAGCAAGAATATTGGGTGCTGCAGCACAACACAGGCTTGTAAGTGATTCTAACTTTACGGCAACAATGTATGGTCTTGGTTTTTTTGAAAGCTATGGTTATAATGTTGGCACCAACATCAACAATCTTAATCATTACAGTACTATAAAAAATACTTTTAATACAACTACCAATATTGATTCATTCACATGTCCAAAATCTCCGGTAAGGTTGTTTGTAAAACTAGGTTACCAGGCCACTTCAATTCATTGGAAGCTGAGCCAGGTAGCAACGATGACACCTAATGCGGATTCAATTATCAATAACCCGGTTCCTGTTACCACTGAGTTGATCAATGGTCGTACTTATTATATTTATACTTTGCAACAGGATTTTAGTTTTGCCACAACCGGAACTTATTTTATCCCTGTTTCATTTACAGCCACTGTAATTGAGAACTGTAGTCAAACTGAGTATGCACAGGTAAAAGTGGTAGTGAAACCGGGGCCAGTTTCAAATTTCAATTTTTCATCTCCTGCTTGTTTAAAGGATAGCGTCTATTTGACCGGAACAGCTGTACCCGGCATATTTACTTTAAATAATTATATCTGGACATTTGATGATGCTACTACACAAACAACCGTAAATGCAGTAAAGAAATTTGCAACAGCGGGTAATCATGATGTACGATATAGGGTAATTGCAACCAATGGTTGCGTAGGGGATACCACTAAAACAATAAACGTCTTTGATTCGCCGGTTGCCAACTTTGGTGTAACTAATCCTATTTGTCAAACCGATTCAGTTTTTCTCACAGATAGCACATTGATCAGCTCAGGAACGATCGCCAGCTGGCAATGGAATTTTGGTGATGGCAATACTATAACAAGAACAAACAATTCACCGTTCTATCATCATTATACAGCTCCCGGGCCATATACCATCTCATTAGTTGTAAACTCAAATAACGGATGCAAGAGTGATACCATGCGCCGTTCAATCAATGTTTTTATATCGCCAATAGCTAAGTTTGGTTACAGTGGAAATATCTGTGTAACCGATTCAATTCGCTTTACAGATACTTCATCAGTTGCTGTCGGAACCATTACAAGCTGGCAATGGAATTTTGGCGATGGCAATACTTTAATAAGGAATAATAATTCGGCGTTCTGGCATCCTTATACAACTACAGGTAATTTTGTTGTTTCATTAGTTGTGTTTTCAAATAACGGATGCAAAAGTGATACATTCAGAAGAACAGTAAGTGTAAATAACCGTCCTTCGGCAACAATGACCAATACCGGCCTGCCTTGTATTGACAGTTTGCAAAGATTTGTATCATCCTATACTGCCGGCGCATCACCAGCAACCTGGTGGTGGGATTTTGGTGATGGGCAAAATTTTAGTTCAACAACAAGCAATACAGCTTCACATAGTTATTCAACCGGGTTAACAAATATTACTATCCGCCATGTGGTAAATCTTGGTGCCGGATGTGTGAGTGACACTGCAACTTTTAGTATTCCTTTGATCAATCCTAATCCTGTTGCATCATTTACAGTAATAGCGGATACGGCTTGTGTAAACAAGCCGGTACAGTTTAATTCATCAAGTACAGGGGTAACAGTATGGAACTGGAATTTTGGAAACGGAACGGGAACAAATGCTCCTCCGTTTATCCGGACATACAGTTCTGCCAACACATATAATATCAGTTTAATAGTTGCGAATGCAGCAGGTTGCCGATCATTGCCTGTAACGAATTCAATCACGATAAATCCTAACCCATCCATAAATGCAGGGCCGGATAAATTCCTTAACACAGGTGGTAGCACTACATTAGATGCAACGATTGCTAATCCTTCGAGTTATAATTTTACGTGGACACCATCCACTTTCCTGAGTGCTTCGAATATTCTGAACCCAACAGCAACACCGGATATTACAACTGATTATTCAATACTTGCAGTTGATAAAATAACCAATTGTACAGATATTGATAATGTAACGGTAAATATCATTACAGGTTTATATGTTCCATCAGGCTTTACTCCTAACCGTGATGGTAAAAATGATGTATGGCAGATACCGGGGCTTGCCTTATATCCGGATGCATTGGTCCAGGTGTTTAACCGGTATGGTGAGATCGTTTATCAAACCAAAGATTATAATAGCCGGCCTTGGGATGGAAAATATAAAGGCACAGATCAGCCCAATGGAGTGTTTGTTTATATCATTCAATTGAATGATGCAGAGAAAAGAATGCTGAAGGGATATGTAACGATTATCCGTTAATCTTTGTTTCCAAAATTAAGATCACTGAAAGCAAAAAATAAAACCCAGCAAATGGAGGTAAAATGATTTTGTGAAGGATCGAATCAGGCTGCTCCACCAATTACCATAAAGAGTATAAGAGAAATGGTAAGTATTAATTTTTCCTGTTTGAATAAAAACTGCTTCATCGCCATCTCTTTTAGTTGACTTGGTTTTATACCACAAAGACGGGAGATTATTAAGAGTGTGAGCATTTTTCGTTTCAGGTTTTTAGGAGTATCACTTTCGAATGAGGATGTAATTTCGGGTGAAATAAAAAAATTCTTGTAGAGTTAATTCTTTTTTCTACGCCATGGATTGCAGACTTTTACACTGTTTCCCCATTAGTGTGGCGACATATTGTTTTAGATAGAAATTGTATACCAATGCGGTTTTTTGCAGGTTTCGTTTAGTTGAAAGACAGTTAAAAAAGAATTTATAAGAATTGCACCCGCAAGCGGACTATTGTAGAACAAATTCTACCTCTGTGAAATATTAAGTAATTTAAATTCGATATTAATTAGAATATGCAGCCTAAAATTTTGATAGCAGACGATCACAGCATGATAAGAAAGGGATTAAAACTCTTCATGCAACTCAATCTTGGATATAATGATATCCATGAAGCAGGTTCATGCGCCCAACTAATGAAAGAGCTCGTTAAAAAAGACTACACACATCTCGTACTCGATATTATTCTTTCTGATGGAAGTACATTGGAGGTAATTCCTAATATCCGCAAAGTATATCCTGATTTATGGATACTTATTTTTTCCATGCAGCCGGCTGAGGTGTATGGCGAAGCATTGAAACAATATGGCATTAATTATTACCTGCACAAAACTGTAGGGGAAGAAGAAATGCAACAGGTATTACAGCGGTTCCTGAACAGCGAAACACCGTTGAAGAGTGCAAATAGTGAACCATTTCACGATAATCCATTCAGGGCACTGGCCCCGCGGGAACTGGAAATACTACATTATGTATTGAAAGGGATCGGTACAAAGGATATTGCTGAAACCCTTAACCTGAAAATGAATACTGTATCTACGATCAAAACCCGCATTTATGAAAAAACAAATGCCGGGAATATAAAAGAGCTGATGGAACTGGCTACACTTTACAATGTGAATTATTAATGTGGATGCAGTAAATTGTAGCAGCAAGACGCTATGAGAGTAGTTTTTCTTTTCCTGTTTTTTTTATTTGCAATAAAGACTGCTGATGCACAGCAGCAGCAGTTTCATGTTCAGTACTATAATACAGAGAACGGATTGCCCTCTAATGGTATAAAAGGATTACAATGGGATAAACAAACTGGCTTTCTCTGGATAGCTACCGAAGCAGGTATGGTTCGATTTAATGGTTTGGAGTTTAAAACATATAATAGCAACGATGAGCCGCACATTAATAATGAAAGAATATTGTTCCTTGTAAGAAACAACCAGGGCAATATTTATACAGCCGATAATACAGGAAATATTTTTAAGGTAAATAAAAACAGGCTTTCATTTCTTGAGACAAGATTTATCAGCGGTAATGCGAGAAGCAAGATTATTTCAATTGCATTTTCTGAACGGTTGTATAAAAGACTAAAGGATTTCGAAAACCCAGGTGCATATTCGATGCAGTTTAGTAAATTGTTGCCGGCAGATGACAGTACAGGGTTCATACTGCATTCTGGTAATTTTTTTTTATTATCAGATAAAATGAGATCACCTACGCCGGGTCAACTTTCATTTCGTCCTGCAAATGCTTTTAAATGTGGAAATGAAATATTCATCACTGACTCTGTGCAGAATATTTATCTTTTTGATAAGACCAGGTACAACTTAAAAAAAACAGAGTTAATTTTTAACAAAAGCTTTTCTACATTCGATAAACAAAAAATTTTTATTACCTGGGAAAATGGAATGGAATTTCCTGTTTTGTTTTATGAAAACGAAGCATGGAAAATTAAATACGAAAACGGAAAACTGGTGGCCGAATTCATTACAAATGAAGTTCCGCAGGATGCACTTATCCGTTACGTGCAGTATGACGATGAACGAAAAATGCTGATAATCGGAACCGATTCTAAAGGAGTAATTATAATCAGTCAAAACAGGGTGGAATCCTTGCGACACACTGAAGCCGGTATCAACCAGCGTACATCTTATTATTCACAAGTGGAGTTGGACAACGGAAATATCCTGACCAATGAATCACATATAATTGGAAAGAACTCAACAAGGTCCTTAACTGGACCTATACAAGGGGAATTCAGTCCAAATATTTTCCAGGCGGGGGACTCATTATTATTTTATTCCCAGCCAAATAGGCAACTAGGTTACTCCTGTCTTCATAGCTACAACTTCAGAACAAAGAGAACTAAAGTTTACGGTAAGATCCGCGAAACATCTCAAATAGTAATGGCGATGTCTGGGGAAAGGATATATTTTGCGGATGACTTGGGTCTTTTCAGGATAAATGCTGATTCTTTGGAAACAGTCTATACTTTTAAAATTATTGATAGACCTACTATCAATTATAATATGATTGAGATTGAACCGGGTGTATTGGGGATAGCCAATTGCAATTCACTTCGACGATACAATATTAAAACAGGGAAACTGGATACATTATTTAATGCCGGCCAGTACTGTGTCCGTACGATCTGGAAGTATAAAGATTATCTTTTCTTCGGCACCTATGGCGGGGGCTTATATATTTCAAAAAACGGAATTACAAGACAATTGCCGCTGGATAAAAACAAGCACCTGCTGTTTACTCATTGCTTTATACAAGATGAAAATGATTATGTATGGATAAGCACTAACCGCGGTCTTTTCAAAGCAAACCTCACAGAGTTAATAGATGTATTTGAGAAAAACAAGCAGGATGTTTATTATTACTATTATGGTAAGAATGATGGAATGAAAATGACTGAGTTGAATGGCGGCTGTACTCCTTGTGCTATAAGGCTTAAGAATAGAATCATTTCTTTTCCTTCCATGGACGGATTGTTATGGGTAAAGCCCGATGGTGCAAAACCTGTTTTGCCTGATGGAGAAATTTTTATTGATGAAGTGGTGGCTGATAGCAAATCAATTAATCCCGATTCAGTCATCTTTAAAAAACTGCCTGCAAAAACCAGTGAAGTTGTTATTCATTTTGTTGTTTCTGGATGGAGTAACAGGGAAAATATTTATATCAGCTACAAGTTGAATGATGAAACAGAATGGCGGCCAGTAAATATTGAGAAGGGAATGGAGATACGTTTTAATAATCTTCCGCCCGGCAAGTACAAACTTACTATTCGTAAACAAAATGGATTTGGAACAGATAATTATACTTATAAGGAAATCGAATTTTATATAACCGTACCCTGGTACAAACAATGGTGGTTTAATATCATCATGCTGGGGCTAATAGCTTTATTATTTATGTGGTATTATAATGTACGTACCCGCCAGTTGCGGCAAAAACAGGAAAGGTTGGAGAAACAGGTAGCTGAAAAAACAAAAGAACTACAACAGAAAACAGAGGTGCTGGAAAAAAGTGATGGTATAAAAACAAGGCTTATTTCTATAATCAGCCATGATATAGTAACGCCATTAAAGTTTATAACCGTAGCCGGAAAAAACCTTGTGGATAAGCGTAAACTGATGACGGATGAAATGCAGGAGGAAACGATACGGGAAATGGTGAACACTACACAGGAACTTCAACTGCTTTCTACAAACATTCTTAACTGGATAAAATATCAGAATGAAAACCGTCGGTTAGCCAAAGAAACATTTAGCCTGCGTGAATTGGTCAACCAGGTGTTGGGTTTATTGCAATCGCTGGCAAAACAAAAAGGTAACACTATACATAATAGAGTGGCTACGAATCTTGAAATTTATCAGCTTTATGAACCCGTAAAGATCTTAGTGTACAACCTGCTAACGAATGCTATCAACTTTACAGAAAAAGGAAATATATATGTGGAAGCAGAATACACATCTGGCAATATAATTATCAGGGTAAAAGATGAGGGGGTGGGTATGACAGTGGACCAAATACAAAGACTGCTGGCAGATGAAGTGGTGATCACTGCAGCAAATGTAGATAACAGGAAAGGTCATGGCCTTGGTTATCTTATCATCAAAGACCTGGTAAAAACAATGAATGCAGTTTTACAAATTGAAAGTGAAAAGGGAGATGGAACAAAAGTTTCGGTTTATTTCCCGGTGAATCATGCTAGTTAAAAAAATTATATACCAGCCCTGATTCATATCCCTTTTGAATTAAATAATCAATCGTTTTCTTTTTTCGTATCAGGTGCTGTTCGCTTTTTAATGCAGCGTATCTTTTTTCTCCCAATTGTTTTAATGTTTCAATATAGCCGGCTTCGTCAATCTGCTGCAATGCTTTTTTAATGCTGTAGTCGCTTACCTGCTTTTGTTTCAACTCGTATTTAATTTTTACCCGGCCCCATTGTTTTTGTCTGTACTTGCCACCGGCAAATTGTATCGCAAACCGCTCCTCGTTCAGGTAGTCATCTTCTATCAGGGTGGCTATAATTTCATCATGATCGGCTTTCTTTACCCCTAGCTGCCATAGCTTTTCTCTTACTTCAGCATGGCACCTTTCCTGGTAACGGCAGTAGTGTCTAAGCTTTTGTAAAGCTTGCTCCTTTGTCAAAGTCTTCCTATACATTATTACAAAATAACATCAAAGACATTGAGTTTCAGCGATAAGCCAATTGTAAAACCGCGACAAAATAAAGTTGATAATCAGCTTTCCCCGAAAGGCTCATTCCCTTACCTTTGCCATCCTTTCACAAACCGGTGGTGTGGTGACTACTGGCGGAAATGAAACCAGGGGTCGTTCTCCCGATCCATATTTCAAAATGTGAAAAATTAAGAATAATGAAACGTACATTTCAACCTCATAGGAAGCGCCGTAAATCAGTGCATGGTTTTCGTAAACGTATGAAAACCGCTAATGGCCGTAAAGTATTGGCAAGTCGCCGTGCAAAAGGCCGCAAGAAATTGAGCATTTCCGATGAAAGCAAGCTGAAATAATTCCTGCCCCGCTGAAAAGATGGGTTAGTTTATTGTAGTCCCGCCTTCTGGCGGGACTATTTTTTTATTCAGAATAATCTGTGTAAATCTGTGAAACCTGTGGCAAAACAATTCACATTAGGAAAAAATGAACGGCTCAAAAGCCGTAAGCAAATTGATCAGTTGTTCAGTGAAGGGAAGAAGTTTTCAGTAACCCCGTTCAGGATATTTTATATAGCACAGATATTGCCTGAAAAAGATCCCCAGACGAAAGCCATTCAGTTTGGTGTCGCGGTATCAACCAAAAACTTTAAACGTGCAGTTGACCGGAACAGGATAAAGCGATTGACAAGAGAAGCATGGCGGTTGCAAAAAAATGAACTGGCCGAAGAGTTAAAAATAACCGGCAAGCAGCTGAATATCTTTTTTGTTTACAACAGTAAGGAGTTGCCTGATTTTAATTCAGTGAAAGACAAAGTAGCCTTAGCTTTGAAAAAGTTATCCAGCATAATCAATGAAAACAATACTTCAGATACTTAGCTTACCCTTTATTGCATTGATAAAAATTTATCAATGGATCATTTCCCCTATTCTTGGCCCCAAGTGCCGCTACACACCTACCTGCTCGCATTATGCTGTAGAAGCATTAAAGAAACATGGATTATTTAAGGGATTTTGGTTAGCTGTGAAAAGGATTAGTCGTTGTCACCCATGGGGAGGCAGTGGGTACGATCCAGTTCCTTAAACACTTGTTTGTATTAAATTAAGTGTCGCTTTATTTAATGTTATATCACCACTGATAAAATTTGTATCTTGTTTATATAAAAAGATTTCATTGGTTAAGGTTTCTATTATTGAAGATGATAAACATTTCCGGGAAGGATTAGAGCAATTGATAAATAATACTTCCCGGTTTAAAGTATTACATAGCTATGCTTCCGCTGAAGCAGCCCTGCCTCATCTTATTAACAATCCTCCTGATATAGCAATTGTTGATATAAAACTTCCTGGAAAAAATGGAATTGATTTGATTGCAAATATTAAATCCGGGTTGCCGGATATACTCTGTATGGTATGTTCTTATTACGACGACAATGAATATATTTTTAATGCATTGAAAAATGGAGCAGTGGGCTATATTATCAAAGATGCAAGACCCAATGAAATACTGGAGTCGCTGGAGGAAATTAGCCAGGGTGGTGCACCCATGAGCCGCTATATTGCCAAAAAGGTAGTGAGTGTTTTTCAGCAAAAAACTGTTCATAAACTGGCAGAACTCTCTGACAGGGAAAACGAAATTCTTAATCTTGTTGCAACGGGTCTACATATAAAAGAAGCCGCGGATAAATTATACATCAGCCAGCTTACAGTGAAATGCCATTTAAGAAATATTTATTCAAAGCTGCATGTTACCAATAAAGTGGAAGCCATCAACAAGCTGAATAATAATAATAATTTCTTTTAATAAAATCAATGCCGCTCAAATGAGCGGCTTTCTGATCTTGCAGATTTTTTTCAAACTGTTAAGTAGGAGTTAAGCTACTTTTTTATTCTTAATAAACTGGCTGCGTATACGGCTGAGTGATTCAGGAGTAATACCGAGATAACTAGCTATTTGTTTAAGAGGTAATCTTTTTTCCATGTCAGCGTATTTGGTAATGAAAGTACAGTAACGTTCATCTGCGGGTTGACTTAAATTCCCAGCTACTCTTTCCTGTAAAGAGACAAATGCGTTTTGTAAAAGATGACGAAAAAATTTTTCAAACTTGGGTACTTTAATATAGAGTTCTTCCAATGCAGATTTTTCGAGACAAAGCAATTCAGAATCTTCTAATGCATCGATTGTATATTTTGCCGGTGTATGAGTTAAAAAACTATACATATCACCGGTCCACCAATCTTCAATAGCAAACTGGATGATATGTTCCTGCCCTTTTTCATCAATTGTATAAGTACGAAGACACCCTTTGTTTACAAAATATTCATGATGACTGATATCACCCTCCTGCAACAGGTATTGTTTTTTCTTTAGTTTTTTTACTTTCAGTATAGAAGTAAAGAATTGTTCTTCTTCCGGAGTAAGGGTAATGAAACGGGAAATATTTTTTAATATGAGATCGTACATTTTTTAAATTTAAAAATAAAGCCGCCCGGTATAAAAGGCAGCTTTAAACAAAGTGATATTGTAAACTAGTTTTGAAAGTTTGGTTTGTTACCTGGCTGCTGCAAATCTTTCCGCTACTTTTTTCCAATCTACTACATTCCAGAATGCGCCTAAATATTCAACACGTCGGTTCTGATATTTTAAATAATAAGCATGCTCCCAAACATCCACTCCCAAAATCGGAGTTCCTTTTACTTCTGCCACATCCATCAGGGGATTATCCTGGTTAGGTGTTGAAGAAACTTCAAGCTTGCCATCTTTTATTATTAACCATGCCCAACCACTCCCGAAACGTGTCATACCTGCATTCGCAAATTTTTCTTTAAACGCCTCAAAAGTTCCAAATGCATCATGAATTGCTTTTGCCAGGTCACCGGCAGGAGGGCCGCCTGCATTTTCATCAAGGCTTTCCCAAAAGAAAGTATGATTCCAATGACCACCGCCATTATTACGAACGGCAGGAGAGATCTTGCCTGCACTCTTTACTAATTCTTCTAAACTCTTATTTTCATGTTCTGTGCCGGCAATTGCTTTATTTAGATTGTCAACATAAGCCTGGTGATGTTTACCATGATGTATTTGCATAGTCGCTGTGTCAATATGAGGTTCCAATGCGTCATGTGCATATGGAAGGGGTGCTAATGTAAATGCCATAAAAATTAAGATTTAATCTGGTGATATAATGTTTTGTCAGGACAACAAATTTACGATTGAAACAATGATGCCAAACAAATTCATTTTTCGAAATATGGAATAAAATTTTACCAGCTTATCCATTTTAATGTAACTTTCTTGCATAATAAAACAAGCATTATGCCGAACGATACTGGAAAATCACGCCGGAGTTTTATACAAAAAATAACCGGCGCTGCCCTGGCGGCATCAACTCCGCAATTACTCAATGCGACTGTAAAAGAAGAGCAACAGGAGATCAAGCTCCGTGAGTATTATTCAGCCAATGATAATATTAATGTGGCCCTGATAGGAGCCGGTGGTATGGGGACAGCTGATGCATTTATGGTTCGCACTATTCCGGGTGTAAAGATCGTTGCTGCCTGTGATCTATTTGATCCGAGATTGGAAGCTGCAAAGAAGAATTTCGGGGCCGACATTTTTACAACAAGAGATTATAAAGAGATTTTATTAAGGAAAGATATAGATGCAGTGATCGTTGGCACACCTGATCATTGGCATAAAGATATTTCGGTGGATGCGATGAATGCGGGTAAACATGTGTACTGCGAAAAACCAATGGTGCAGCAAATAACTGAAGGTGCCGCCATGGTAGAAACACAGCGAAAAACCGGAAAAGTGTTGCAGGTTGGTAGCCAGGGTATGAGTTCTGTTGGAAATGAAAAGGCAAAAGAATTATTTGAAGCAGGTGCAATCGGGCAATTAAATTATGTTGAAGGCTTTTGGGCACGCAATACACCCGGCGGTGCCTGGCAATATGATCTGCCTGCCGATGCTAATGACCAGAATGTTGATTGGAAACGTTTTTTAAAAGATAAACCGCAACTACCTTATGACCCCAAACGGTTTTTCCGCTGGCGTTGCTTCAAAGATTATGGCACAGGAGTAGGTGGTGATTTGTTTGTTCATTTGCTGTCAAGCTTGCATTACATCATTAGTTCGATGGGGCCAACAAGAATTATGTCAACCGGTGGCATACGCTACTGGAAAGATGGGAGAGATGTACCTGATATCTTGTTAGGAATGTTTGATTATCCGAAAACAGATAAACATCCTGCATTTAATTTATCCTTGCGGGTAAATTTTGTTGACAGCAATCCAGATGGTTCTTATTTCCGCTTAGTGGGCAATGAAGGAAGCATGACTGTGGAGTGGGAGAAAGTAACATTGACAAAAAACTTTTCATACCCGCCGGATAATTATGCGCAGGTGCTGAAAGAAAAACAATATGCACCGGATTATGATAGAAAGAAAATTAAAGACCCCGATGTAACTGTATTTAAGGTGCAGGATGGATATAAGGGTGCACATTATGATCATCATTACAACTGGATTCGTGCCATACGTGGTGGAAAAGCAGTTGTTGAAGATGCGTTGTTTGGTTTCCGTGCCGCAGCACCTGCTTTGTTGTGTAACGATAGTTATTTCCAGGAAAAACCTGTTAAATGGGATCCGATTAATTTAAAATTGGTTTAAAAAAAATTATATGAAAAAAACAATTGTAGCATTCGCGGCATTAATTATGATAATGTCTTTTATGCCTAAACAAAAAGATAATACACTTTCAAAAAAAGAAAAAAAAGAGGGCTGGGTTTTATTGTTTGATGGCACATCCATGAATGGATGGCGCAATTATCAAAACCTTGCAGCAGAAGGATGGGCTGTAGCCAATGGCGAACTGTATTGTAAGGAAGCCGGTGTATCTAAACGAGCCGATTTAATTACAGCGAGCCAGTATGAAAACTACGAATTGCAGATCGATTGGAAAATTTCGCCAAAGAAAAACAGCGGCATTGTTTATATGGTGACAGAAGATAATGGGGCCAGCTATGAGTCGGGTCCGGAATATCAACTGATTGATGATCTTGGCTATCCTGAAAAACTACAGGAAAAACAATATAGCGGAGCCAATTATGATATGGAGGCACCTTCAGCTAAAGTTGCGAAACCAGCAGGTGAGTTTAATCATACAAAAATTGTGATCAATAAAGGTCATGTTGAACATTGGCTGAACGGAACTAAAGTTGTTGAGTATGAGTTATGGTCAAAAGAATGGGAGCAACAAAAAGAAAACAGCAAGTGGAAAAATGTAAAGCCCTACGGGATGTCAAAAAAAGGATATATCGCTTTGCAGGATCACGGGGGTGGTATTGCTTTTAAAAATATAAAGATTAAGCCGCTTTGATCATTTTAACCGATTAAGCTTCTTGCCTTTCTCAGTGAATGTTTCTACAATGCCTCTTGTTTGCAGATCAAGGAGAATAGAGATAGTGTACCAAGGAATTGATTTTTTAAATTCCGGCATTTTCTTTTTTATAATTTTTACAACATCATCGGATAGATCAGTAAATGTTTTTCCCCTGCTTCTTTTAAGACTTTGAAGTATAGCTGCTTTGATAGGTTCATAAACTGTCGCATCAATTTTCATTTCCCTGCCGGTGCGGGGATGTGTGGTAGTAGATTTTGTTGCTTTAGCCTTACTCATCTTTTCTTTTTAAAGAAATCTTTCATTAGTTGGGAACATTCTTCTTTTGATACACCACGTATCAATTCTGTTTTTGGATGAAAGGGCCAGTTAGTGCCAGTTGTTTTTTTATAGCCATTCTTTTCATCATCTGCGCCATAAACGATTTTTCCAATTTTGCTCCAGTATAATGCACCGGCACACATCAGGCAGGGTTCAACAGTAATATATAAAGTTGCTTCCGGTAAATATTTTCCGCCAAGATTATTAAATGCTGAAGTGAGTGCAATCATTTCGGCGTGAGCAGTAGGGTCATTCAGTTTCTCTACCATATTATGACCACGGGCAATCAATTTTTCATTCAGCACCACGATTGCGCCAACAGGAACTTCATCTTCTTCAAAAGCTCTTTTGGCTTCCTTCAATGCCAGCATCATAAAATATTCGTCTGTCATGATTTTATTACCTTGTAACAAATTTAACTAAATGGCTTTGATAAATGAGCTGGAAAAAATGCGAGGCTATTATGACAGCGGAGCCACCCGTTCATATGAATTCAGGAAAGGCCAGCTTTTAAAGTTCAAAAAGGGGTTATTGAAATACGAACAGGAAATTTATGATGCATTATATGCTGATTTGAAAAAAAGTAAAGAAGAAGCTTATGCAAGTGAGTTGGGCTTATTACTGGGCGAAATAAAGATGACATTGAATCACCTGAAGCAATGGATGGAGCCAAAAACGGTTGAAACAGAAATGGTGAACCTGCCCGCATCCTGCAAAATATATCGTGACCCCTTTGGCGTTGTGCTGATCATTGCCCCCTGGAATTATCCTTTACAATTGTTGCTGGTTCCTTTTGTTGGTGCCATAGCAGGAGGCAATTGTGTTATTCTTAAACCCTCCGAGTTTTCTTCTGCTACCAGTTTTCTTATTCATAAAATGATCTCAGAAATATTTTCACCGGAATATGTAAAAGTGGTTGAAGGCGACGGCGCAACTGTAATTCCTGAGATGATGAATGCATTCCGTTTCGATTCTGTTTTTTATACCGGAAGCGTACCTGTAGGAAAAATTATTTATAGATCTGCTGCAGAAAAACTCATACCCGTTACGCTGGAGTTAGGAGGGAAAAGTCCTGGTATTGTAGAGGCAGATGCGAATCTGAAAGTAGCAGCAAGAAGATTAGTATTGGGTAAATTTCTGAATGCGGGACAAACCTGTGTCGCACCCGATTATTTACTGGTTCATTCATCTGTTAAAGATGAATTGGTAAAGCAATTGATCATTGCCATTGAAAAATTTTATACGAGTAACTCTGTAGACGATTATAATTATGGAAAAATAATTAATGAAAAAAGGTTTGATAAACTTATCAGCTACCTCCAGCAGGGTAAAATATTGTATGGCGGAAAGCATGATCGCAGTAAGTGCTGGCTTGAACCTACGTTAATAGAAAGCGTTTCTCTTGATTCAGCGGTAATGACAGAAGAAATTTTCGGGCCTGTGCTGCCAATAATTACATTCAATACAACTGAAGAAGCGATGAATGTGGTGAAACAAAACCCTGATCCACTGGCCTTTTATCTTTTTACCAGCAGCACTAATAAACAAAAACAATGGATTGAGAACACTCCGTTTGGTGGGGGCAGCATCAATGAAACAGCTTGGTATTTCGCCAATAAGAGTTTTCCTTTTGGTGGTGTGGGCAATAGCGGTATCGGCGCTTATCACGGGAGATACACATTCAATACTTTTACCCGGGAGAAACCAGTGATGAAGGCGCCAACATGGTTTGATCCATCAATAAAATATCCACCAATGAAAGGAAAGTTGAAAATATTTAAGTGGTTTATCGGGTAGGTTCTATGAAAAAGAAACTAATCACGGTCCTTAAAAAAACATTTATTGTTCTGCTGATGTTATTAATAACATTCAGCGGCTATGTTTATGTGGTAACAGCTAATACAAAAAATATGACTATACGACAACGTGTGTTGAAAGCGGTTTATCCGGCATTTACCTGGTTGGGAAGAGTAACCGGCAAGAACAGTAAAGTGTTCAATAATGATTCAACACTTGCACCTAAGCAATCATTGTATGATCTATCCTTTACGATGAATAACGGAGAAACGATTCCCCTTTCAACTTATAAGGGTAAAAAAATTTTACTGGTAAATACAGCAAGTGACTGTGGCTATACTGATCAGTACGAAGATCTGCAAAAACTTTATGAGGAAAATAAAGATGGCCTTGTGATCATTGGTTTTCCGGCTAATAATTTTAAGGAACAGGAAAAGGGGAGTGATGAAGAGATAGCAGAGTTTTGCAAATTGAATTATGGTGTCACCTTCCCACTGGCGAAAAAAAGTAGTGTGGCTCCCGGCCCGGATCAGCATCCGGTTTTTCAGTGGCTTACTGATAAAAATAAAAATGGCTGGACCAATAAAAAGCCTAGCTGGAATTTTTCAAAATACCTGGTGAATGAAAAAGGAATTCTTGTAAATTATTTTGATCCTTCAATTTCTCCCACAGGAAGCGAAGTAAAAGCTGCCATAAAAAAATAAAGCATGTTTTCAAAAGCTGATATCGAAAAATATTTTAATGCTGAAAAATCAGAAAGCGGTTTGTTCATGACGATCGGAATTGTAGCTATTGTAATATCCATTATCTTTTTCTTTTTTCTGAAAACAGAATTTTATAAAGGTGCAGCCATACCATTGGCGGCAATTGGTTTATTACTTGGCGTTGTTGGTTATACTGTTTACAAAAGAAGCGATAATGATCGTAAACAGAACGTCTATGCTTATGATATGAATCCTTCTGAGCTGAAAGAAAAAGAAATTCCGCGGATGCAAACAGTAATGAAGAATTTCATCTTATATCGCTGGATTGAGATTGTTCTTGCAGCAGCTGGAGTTGGCTTATATTTTTATTTTATCCGAGATATAAAACATGATTTCTGGCGGGGACTAGGGATTGGGCTGGCTGTTATGGCATTACTTGCATTGACAGCTGATTATTTTGCAGAAAAAAGGGGACATGCTTATTTTAAAGGGCTTATATCTTTCACAACAAAAAATTCCTGAGTATGACATACAATGACTGGATCGGCACTCTCGGTGTCGGCATTATATTGCTAGCTTATTTTTTTAATACAATTAAAATGATTCCTGAAAACGGGAGACTGTTTTTTGTTTTAAATACTCTTGGCGGAGCATTGAGTTGTTATGCTGCCGTGCTGATAGACTTTATACCATTTGTTGTGTTGGAAGCTATCTGGACTGTTGTGTCGGTTTATGGATTGTTCAGCCGTCGGGACGCTACAGCGGCCTGACGGTCCAAGTTAATAGAGCTTTTCAATAGTAGCATCATCTAAATCAATCAAGCTACTATGAATCAAATCTTCGGTTGAGATGCCAGATAGTTTGAAAAATTTCTCCTTATTACATAAAGTGCCATTTCTTAGCCCAGCGTAATCAGGATATGATGAATAAGGCCAATCCTTAATTTCCCTGACCAAATCTGCTTTAAGAGGATTTCTATGTATGTAGTGTAAACAATTAATTAGATAACTTTCCTGCTTTTCATCTATTCTCTCAACCAGGATCTTTGCTTTTGTTTTTTGCTGAAATAATGAGCCAGTTGTTTTGTTCTGCTTATTTATAGCCTGCGAGTAACTGCTGAGAAGAATACCGACTTTGTATGCAAATTCCTGCATTGGTTTACCTCCAAACGATGCTCTTTCTATAACCGATTGTTCTGTTGCCATAATGATTAAATGAAAATGATTTGGCATGAGGCAATAAGCAATAACTGATGAAACAGGAGAAAGTTGAGTTCTTATTTTATTTAGAAAAAATAAATAGTTCTCATCTCTGAAAAAAATTCGTTGCTTGTTGTTGCCCCGGTTGTAGACATGATAAAATTCATTTGGAGTAAGATTCATGGTATAGAGTTTTAGTTGTTACTAAAGAACCTCTATAATAAATTTAAATGAAATTTCTCTATTACGGTTCAGGCCGCTTTCAGCGTCCCGACCCTATACCGGGCATTTTTCATGATAGTTCACCAGCTCTATCGCTGATTTTTCAAATTCAAAGCCTGAGTAGGTAACAACAATTTCATTCAGCACTTCATCAATTTCTTCAACTGTTTTTAATGTGACCAGTTTATTGCGGTATTCTTTTATATTGGGAAGACCTTTTAAATAATTTGCATAATGCCTGCGCATTTCATTGATGCCAACTATGGGATTTTTCCATTCTACCGATTTATATAAATGTTTGCGGCATACATCTACCCTGTCTTCAATGGTTGGTGGCGGCAGGTACTCACCTGTTCTTACAAAATGTTTTATTTCATTAAACACCCATGGATAACCAATAGCAGCACGGCCGATCATAATCCCATCCACACCATAACGGTTCTTATATTCCAATGCTTTTTCCGGTGAATCAATATCACCGTTACCAAAAATGGGGATTTTAATTCGTGGATTGTTTTTCACTTTTCCGATCAGTGTCCAGTCAGCTTCACCTTTATACATCTGTGTTCTTGTTCTGCCATGAATAGCTAATGCTTTGATGCCGACATCCTGTAATCGTTCAGCAACCTCTTCAATATTCTTTGTGTTATCATCCCAACCCAATCTTGTTTTTACAGTAACGGGCAACGAAGTTGCTTTTACAACAGCAGAAGTAAGTCGTTCCATCAGGTCAAGATCTTTCAATACGCCGGCACCGGCACCTCGCAATGCTACTTTTTTTACAGGGCAACCGAAATTTATATCCAGCAGATCGGGATTGGTTACTTCCACGATCTTTGCTGCCATTGACAGACTTTCTTCATCACCGCCAAAGATCTGAATACCGACAGGTCTTTCATAATCGAAGATGTCAAGCTTCTTCCGGCTTTTGATAGCATCACGGATCAAACCTTCACTCGAAATAAATTCGGTGTACATCAGGTCAGCGCCTTTGTCCTTACATACAGCACGAAAAGGCGGATCACTTACATCTTCCATGGGGGCAAGAAGCAACGGGAAGTCAGGTAATTGTATGTTATCTATTTTGACCATTTAAGTATTCAATAATCAATGTTAAATGCTCATTGATTACATTTGAGCCTGCAAATTTACAACTCAAACACCAGAGAAACGAATGTCACATCCGGCAACAAAAAAAACAGATTATTGGTCCCAGTTTGCACTATTAGCAGCAATTACCGGCGGCGGATTTATCCTTGCCGCACTTATTTCTGTTATACCTATATTGGTGAGCAGTGATTTGAAAGGGCTTTCAGGGTTATCTTCCAAAGAACTAATGAATAAGATATTAGTACCTGAAAATGCAAACATGCTCAGGTTGGTGCAGTTTGTTTCCACATTCTTTTTGTTTTTTGTTCCGGCATGGGCTTATGCAAAATATTGTCATAAGAAACCATTTACACACCTGGGTTTTAAAAATAAGGTGAGTATCGGGCAGGCAGGAATTGTTATTGTAATTATGATTGCCTGTTTGCCAATGGTAGGCGGCCTTACTGATCTAACAGAGTCATTACCCTTTTCTAAAGAGATGTTTGAAAAATTCAAAGCCGCTGAGGAAGAATACAATGCACAAATAAGCATTATTGGTAAAATGGACAGCTTTCCTGAATTCCTGCTTTCATTATTTATGTTAGCTATTCTACCGGCTTTATTTGAAGAGGTATTGTTCAGGGGTGCAGTACAGAATTTATTCAGCCGCTGGTGGAAGATGCCGATACTTGCAATTATTGTTACTTCCATTTTATTCAGCGCCGTGCATTTTTCTTATCTCGGGTTTTTAAGCAGGGCAGCGTTGGGATTTGTGCTCGGCTGGATGTATTACAGGTCAGGAAATATCTGGCTCAATATCATTGCCCATGGAATTAATAATGCAATAGCATTAACCGCAATGTATTTGTCAGTGGAAGAACCGGAAGCTCCAGGTTGGTTGGGACTTGTATCCGTAGTTGTAGTAATAGGTTTATTTTTCCTTTTTGAGAGGATCAGTAAAAATCAGATCAACAAACCCGGTGAGGAAGTGCTGATAGACTATGAAGACATGAATAAACCTTCCTGGACACAGCAATAGATCAAACGAGTTTATAAGATACGCATGGCTTTCAATCTCCAGACATTTAAAACAAGAACACTTACTGCAATCATTTTTGCAGCGGTAATGCTCGCCGGCTTGCTCTGGAATCATTGGAGTTTTCTGGTTTTATTTTCTATCATTCATTTTGGTTGCTGGTGGGAGTATTTTAACCTGCTGGAAAAAATTCATAACACTATTTATCATCGTTATACTCGTTTTGGTTTTATGCTGATCGGGTATGCACTCATGCTTTGGTTTTGTGGACCGGCGTATGAAATCAATGGCTATAGTCTAAAAGAGAATTTGTCATTCCCGGTTTCAATTGCTGGTTTTGTTTTTTTGATGATGGGGATATTTCAGAAAAATAAAATCAACCTGAAGGCATTTGGAGTTGCAGCATTGGGGTTGGTTTATATTTCTTTGTGTTGGGGGCTGATAATGGATTTGAGAAGTATGGAACTTTTTTATATTCCAGGTAAGGATAATTGGTATGATAAAGGGTGGATTATTCCTGCTATTATAATTGGCAGTATTTGGATAAATGATACAATGGCATACATAGTTGGTTCCTTTATTGGTAAAACACCTTTATCAAAGGTTTCTCCTAAAAAAACATGGGAAGGAACAATAGGAGGAATTTTATTGTGTGTAGGAGTGTTCATATTATTTACTTTAAGCCAATATGAATATGCACATGGGTTTATTTTCAGGAATCAAATAATAATAATATCGGCAGTCTCTTCCATAATTGGCACCTTCGGCGATTTATTTGAAAGCAAACTCAAGAGAATGGCCGGAGTAAAAGACAGTGGCTCGTTTATGCCCGGTCACGGTGGGTTTCTCGATAGATTTGATTCTTTGCTATTTGCAATACCTGCTGTTTGGTTATTTGTTTACTTTGTTCTGTAATAATTTTTTCCTACTCGCTACTTGCCACTAACCACTCCCCATTTCCTATATTTGCCGCATGACAATTCATAAAGAAGGATATAAAACGATTGCTATTGCTACTATCCTGTTTGGAGTAATAAATATTCTTTCATTTTATTATATAAGTCTACCGTCACCAGTTATCAGCTGGATCATTTTTATCGGAACCCTTGGTCTATTACTTTTCCTGATCTCTTTTTTCCGTATCCCCAACAGGCAACTCACGGTTGATGAATCAGCCATCGTTGCTCCTGCAGACGGAACAGTAGTGGCGATAGAAGAAGTACAGGCGGATGAATATTTTACTGACCGTAGAATACAGGTTTCTATTTTTATGAGCCCTTTGAATGTGCATGTGAATCGTAACCCGGTAACAGGCGAAGTGAAATACAGCGAATATCATAAAGGAAAATATCTCGTTGCCTGGCACCCTAAATCATCTACAGAAAATGAAAGGCATTCAGTAGTTTATAATAGGGACGGCAAAGAAATTCTTGTAAAACAAATCGCCGGTGCTTTGGCCAAACGTATCTGCAATTACCTGCAACCCGGCATGCAAATAAAACAAACCGCAGAAATGGGTTTTATTAAATTTGGCTCAAGAGTCGATCTCCTATTACCATTAGATGCAAAAATTGAAGCTAAAATTGGCGATAAGCCACAAGGTGGGGTGACAGTGATAGCGAGATGGTGATTAATGTGCGGATGTGATGATTTGAAAATGTACGAATGAAAGCCAGTTGGTAAATTAATCTGCAAATCCGCACATTGGCTAATTCGCAAATCAAAAAATATCTTCCAATTCTTTTAATGAGTACACAGTATAAGTTGGTTTGATCACAGGCTGAGCATTCACATGGTTTACAAAAACCTGGTCAATACCTGCATTCATTGCGCCAACAATATCTACGTCGATATTATCGCCCAGCATTATACTTTCTTCGGGCTTTGCATTTGATTTAAGGAATGCAAATTCAAAAATTTCTTTATTTGGTTTCAGGCTATTACTTGCTTCGGAGGTTATTACTTCAGTAAAATATTTTGTCAGACCGGAGTATTTCAATTTGCTATGCTGTACTTCTTCGAACCCGTTGGTGATAAGATGAAGAATATATTTTTTATCAATAAGATAATCAAGTATTTCGTAGCAGTAAGGAAATACATGTGTTCGGGTTGGCAATAAATCTATAAATCCTACATTCATTTTCTCGGAAAGTTCTTCATCGGCAATTTTAAAATCCAATAAAGTAAGTCGCATCCGCTTTACCCGCAACACATCTTGTTTTATTATTCCGTTCCGGTATTCTTCCCAGAGTTTATCATTATAAACCGAATAGTTCTTATAAAACAGATCAAAATCATAAACACCTTTTTCTTTTAAATCCAGGTTGTCGTATAAGTATTGAAGACTTGAACGGGCATTGGCTTCATAGTCCCACAGCGTATGATCAAGATCGAAGAAAAGATGTTTGTATTTACCCCCTGCCCCTAAAGGGGAGTTATTAGTTCCCATTATTGTAAATTGCTTATGTAATTTGCAAACCTAAACTAATAAAAGGAATGCCAGAAAATGTGAAGAATATTTCAAACACCCCTTTAGGGGATGGGGGTAAGATAGTTTTTATAACAGGTGCCTCAAGAGGGATTGGTAGATCTATTGCGGATATATTCGCTGCAAATGGATATGATCTCTATCTAACATCCCGCAGTGATGTAGCCTTGTATAAGGCAATGGAAGAACTGCAGAGAAAATATCCTTCTGTTTCAATTAAAGCCAAAGCATTTGATTTAAGCAAGACTGATGAGGCAAAAGCTGCAGGCAGTTGGGTATTGAATTCTGGGATTGTTCCTGATATCCTTGTTAACAATGCCGGTTTGTTTGAGCCGGGAAGTGTACACAATGAGCCAGAAGGATTGCTCGAAAACCAAATGGCCATTAATGTTTACAGTGCTTATCATCTTACCAGAACATTGTTGCCGAAAATGATGGAAAGAAGATCGGGTCACATTTTCAATATGTGTTCTATTGCTTCCCTTCATGCTTATCATAACGGCGGAGCCTACAGTATCAGCAAATATGCGATGCATGGCTTTAGCAAAAACCTGCGGGAAGAAATGAAACCGCATAATATCAAAGTAACTGCCATTCATCCCGGTGCTGTGCTTACCGATTCCTGGGGAGATTATGATAACAGTAAGAAACGGATCATGGAAGCAGGGGATATTGCTAAAATGGTTTATGCTTCATCACAGCTTTCGCCTGCTGCATGCGTGGAAGATATTGTGATCAGGCCGCAATTGGGCGATTTATAATTACTGGTTTCCGCTTATCTATTTCTTTCCTCATTATCCGGCTCGTTTTATATTTTTATCAGTAATGAAAAAATGGATTTTCATAGTATCATTTTTATTTCTGAGTGATCTGCTGATAGCTCAAGTCAGCGTACAAGCCATTGTGCCCGAAAGGCCTGTAACCATCGGAGAACCCTTCCGGATACAGTTTGTGATTGAAAATGCTTTGCCCGATCAACGATTTTCTGCCCCTGATTTTGGCTGGCTAAAAATTGTCCGCGGACCTGAAACATATGCAGGAACACAAAACGTAAATGGGCAAAAGATCGATATAATCAATTATGTATATACAGCAGTAGCAGAAAGAGAAGGAAATTATAAGATCAGCCACGCATTAGTAAAAATTAATGGGCTGAGTTTTATCAGTCCTGAGGTAAACATTGTTGCTATTAGAAAGCAAAAACAGAATTCATTTAATAACCAGGATGGTATTTCGGCTTATACATTATTACCCGGCGAAGATGCTTACCGGAAAATTAAAGAGAATCTTTTTGTAAAATTATTTGTTGATAGAAAAACCTGCCTTGTGGGTGAACCTGTTGTTGCTACTTTCAAATTGTTTTCAAGGCTGCAATCAAAATCCGATATTGTAAAAAACCCGGGCTTCTATGGTTTCAGTGTATATGATATGGTAAATCTTGATGACAAGATAAAAGAGACTCAGCGGATCAATGGAAAGGATTTTGATGTACACACAATACGTAAAGTACAGCTCTATCCATTGCAAGCCGGTGTGTTTACCATTGATGAAATGAAGATCGATAATAAGGTTGAGTTTTCACAGAGCATGGTAAATAAGAAAACCGAACAGCAGATATCTGAAGGCGTTTTAAATGAAAGCAATGATGCGTCAGCAACGCCGGGAACAGAAATTTATGAGACAAGCATGGTAACCGCACCGGTAAGAATTACAGTGAAGGCCTTGCCACAGGTTAATAAACCTGAAACGTTTAATGGTGCAGCAGGGGTATTCACTATCCGGTCAAAAATTGCGAATAACAAACTGGATAAAAATGAGGAAGACTTTTTCGAAATTATCGTGGAAGGCAAAGGAAATTTTACACAAATAACAGCACCGGTCATTCAATGGCCAAAAGAGATCGAAGGGTTTGAACCAACCGTTATAGATTTTTTAGATAAACGCATTGTCCCTTTATCTGGCGGAAGAATTTTCAGGTATCCTTTTATTTCATCTGTTCATGGTAAATGGAAAATTCCCTCTGTGAAGTTTTCTTATTTCAACACAAGTACAAATAGTTATAAAACCATTGGCACGGATAGTGTGATCGTCAGTATTTCTGAAAAAGAATTTAAAAAGATAACCAAGGCAGATGCCCCCCCAGGGGGAAAAAAGATCTCGATAGAAGATGCAAACAAACGGGTGAGTAAAATCGCCTTTATATTGGTGGCATTTATTGTAGCTGGTGCTTTGGTCTATTGGTTGGTGCTTAGTAGGAAAAAAAAGGAAATTGTTGTAGAAGAACCCGTAATTAAATCTCCAACGGTGGAAGAGATCTTCAATTCTATATCTGTTGAGGAATCTATACCAGCTAAGGAGTTTTATACTTCAATATATAATACAGCTTGGAGCTGGTTGTCGCAACATCTTCATGTATCGGGTACTGAAATGAATAAAGGTTTTTTGCAAAACAGGTTAAGACAGGCTGGTACCGATGAAGCAGCGATCACAGAACTTTTAAACCATTTCAATTATATTGAAACTGCTATGTTTACTTCAGTAGAAATGGAATCAACCCGAAGCCAGCTTGTGGAAAAAACGATTTCGATTCTGAATCAGCTAAAAAGATAATTACTCGGTGTATTTATAACCGACCCCTCTTACAGAGTGAAAGTATTTAGGATTGCGACTATCTTCTTCAAAGTATTTACGAAAGTTGAGTATGAAATTATCAATTGTACGGGTAGTAGGATACACATTATAGCCCCAAACGGATTGTAATATCTTTTCCCGCGGCACTACTTCATTTTTATTTTCAATTAATAACTTTAGCAGCATGGTCTCTTTTTTACTGAGCTGAATGGTTTCTCCCTGTTTGTTCACAGCTTCCTGTGCTTTAAAATCAATTGTGTTGCTATCAAAAGTGTAAGTATCTCCTACTGAAGATTTATCTTGTAGTTTTTTATTCTTGTCAATCAATTTATGAATACGCAGTAATAATTCCTCCAGGTTAAAAGGTTTTGTAAGGTAATCATCTGCGCCTTTTTTTAAACCCAGCACCCGGTCTGCGCTACTGTTTTTTGCACTCAGAATGAGAATAGGCACTTCATTATTTTTCAATCTCACTGTTTCAGTGACGCTAATGCCATCCACTTCTGGCAGCATTACATCCAGTATCAGCAGATCAAAATATTCATTCTCTACGGCTTTCAGCGCTGCGGCGCCATCAAATGAAGAAGTAACCTCATAGCCTTCAAGCTCTAAATTTAGCTTCAGCGCTTCATGCAGATTTTCTTCATCTTCTACCAATAATATGGATGGTTTTTTTTCTTCAGTCATAACGATCACGTATGAAAAATGACAGCAAATTTACTTCCACAAGGTTTATTATCTGTCACCATAATGTCGGCATTATGATAACCGGCAATGGATTGGCAAAGATATAACCCCAGCCCGGTACCCTGTGTTTTACGGGTCGATTCATTCCCTACCCGGTAAAACTTATTAAAAACCTTTTTCTTCTCCGGATCAGGTACCCCGGTGCCAAGATCACTTATTATTAAATGCAGGTTGTTGTTCTGTTTGAATAAATGGGCTTTTACCGGCGTTTCTTTCGCAGAATACTTGATTGCGTTTTCCACCAGGTTACTGATCAGCATTTGCAGCAGCAACGCATCACCTTTAAGTTCTATATCAGGTGTTATTTCTTCAATAAAACTTCTTTCAGGAAAACGATTTCTAAAATCCTGCATACTGTCTTTCAGCAAATCGGAAAGATCCAGTTCTTCCATTGATGAGGGGTAGCCGCCACCTTCCAGTTGTGATGATACGAGAATATTATTGGTCAATGAATTCAGCCGGTCTGTTTCATCCAGCGTCATCCGTATCAGTTTTTTTTGTTTCTCAGGATCCAGTTGGTATCTCTGAATTGTTTCAAGATTTAACCTTGCAACAGAGATCGGAGTTTTCAATTCGTGAGTAACAGCCATCATAAAATTCTGCTGCTGCTTCTGCATAATAAACTGCCTGCGAACGGAACGATAAATAAATACGGCGCCAACAACAATGAGTAATAGAAATGTAACCCCTTCACTGATATATTTTCCGGTATTGCGCCTGCTATCAGAATCTATTTTCGCCAACGCATTATATTTTTCCCCGGCACTTAAGTTGGTTTGATCAGAAAGGTTTTTATATTTTAGATCAGTTAATTCGCTGTTTTGTGTTTGCAATGAAACGAACCACCATATCAGTGCAGCTAATATATAAGTAAGCAATATCCAGTAAACAATTGTTGCCCGGCGTAATTGCAACCTGTTATCGGCAGGCATTTTACTCATATTATTTTTTTTCGATCCGGATGCCAACATTCATTACATGCTCCAGTGGTTGTTCCCGCATTATTTGCTCCAGGGTAAAAGTGTAAGTACCTGGTTTTGGAAAAAAAGTTCCTGCTTCTGGACTTAGTTTCATTCTTTGCTCATAAATATCATCCATGCCGGTACCCAGCCAACCCTTTTCATTGGTGGCCAGTGTTACATCAAGCCGTTGTGTAATAGAACTATCTGTTCCTGCTTGTTTACTGCTGAGGTTGATGAAAATATTATTGTAGTTATATTTTTCTGTGTGGCGGATCACAAAAAATACGTTGTAGGGAATAGTATTGTCTTTTATTTCGAACTGGAACTCCGGTTTAAAACTGCCAGCCCACTGATGCCCCGGTACAGCAACTGTTTTTTCATAAATATCAATTGTAGAGCAGGAAGAAATGAAATAGCATATAAATAAAACAAAAGGCAGTCTTTTTAGCTGAACATTGAACATGGAGAGTTGAGTATTGAATATTTACAAATGTACAATGCAGGATTTAAAGTGCATTCAACACCTGTTCTTTTGCTTTTTCTAGTTCATCCTTCATCATCACCACCAGCTTTTGAATGGTTGAATCATAGGCTTTCGAGCCGGTGGTATTTATTTCCCTTCCTATTTCCTGCAGTATAAATGAAAGCTTTTTCCCTTTCGCTTCTTCAGGCTCATTCAGGATCTGCATAAAGTATTCGCAATGGTTTTTCAGCCGTATCTGCTCTTCGCTGATATCCATTTTTTCTATATAATAAATGAGTTCCTGTTCAAGGCGGTTGGGGTCATAGCTTTCTTTACCTACATTTTCTTCCAGCAGTTTTTTCAATCCATCTTTTGTTTTTTGCTGGCGCAGCGGTGCCAGTTTTGCCACCTCCTCCTCGTAATTAACAATATTCTTAATACGGTTTACCAGGTCGGCTTCAAGTGATTTGCCTTCTTCGGCCCGGTGGCGTCCTAATTCCTTGATGGCATCATTTAATGCAGCTTCAAAAGTATCCCATTCTGCATCGGTAAGTGTTTCGCCGGTTGGTGTGATCACTTCGGGCATCTTTAAAAGGGAAGAAAGAATGGATGAAGTGTCTAATTTAAGTTCTGCTGAAAGCTCGGCCAACGGTTTAAAGTAAGCTTTTGCCAGTTCAGTGTTTATTGAAACCGGTTTCGCCTGTCCCGATTCTTTCAGGCTGATAGTGCAATCCACACTACCACGACTTAATTTCTCCGAAAGAATTTTTCGTATATCGAATTCATACGGTCTTAAAAATGCCGGTAGTTTTAAGTTTAGTTCGAATTGTTTTCCGTTAAGAGATTTAATATCTATCAGAAAAGTTTTATCAGTTACGACTCTCTCCACTCTTCCAAAACCGGTCATTGATTTGAGCATGCAATAAAATTTGAATGAAGTAAAGGTATTGTAAAATGATTAATCGAAGGATGAATCTGGAAAGGCTGATATGTTATACGATCTGTAAAAAAAGAAACTCCCCCGTTTCGGAGGAGTCTCTAATATATGGATGGGTTAGTAAGTACGGGAAATAAATTTCCCGACACAATATTAGCAATAATATTTTCTAACAAAAAAATTATTTCAAACTATTTTATTCACATTTTCAGTTGTGTTGTGGATAATGATGAATGATTACATGAATTATAAACTTATTCAATCAATTAAATAGATTTTATTCTTCATTAACGTGTTCATTTATTTTTTCAAACGTTTGAAAAGTATTCAAGCTATTCTCTGTCACAACAGAGATGTTATTGTTCAAAATGTTATTTTCCCAATGAAAATCATTGAAAAAATGTTTTTTTAAAACAAAGTAAGTGAGCATGCAAACGAAGAAGTACGAGTCCTGTTTAACACCGACTTATGATTTTTCTGTATTTGAGCATTGCAGCTTGTTACCTTTGCTTCAAATCAAGTATTATGGAATTTAAACAACCAGTACCGGTAAGTTTTATTGCAGAATTGATCGGCGCAGAACTTGTTGGCAACAAAAATGGAACAGCAACAGGCATTAATGAGTTGCATAAAGTACAAAAAGGTGACCTGGCATTTGTTGATCATCCAAAGTATTACGACAAATGCATCAACTCGGCTGCAAGCTTTATCATAATCAATAAAAGAACCGATTGCCCGGATGGAAAAGCATTACTGGTAGTAGATGAACCTTTTGAAGCATACCTGAAGATCGTTAATCATTATCATCCTTTTATTCCTTCATCAAAATCCATCAGCGATTCAGCATCAATAGGTGAAGGAACAGTGATCATGCCTAATTCTTTTATAGGTAATAATGTATCTATCGGTAAGAATTGCATTATTCATCCTAATGTATCCATCATGGATGATTGTGTTATTGGAAATGATGTCGTCATCCAGGCCTCATCGGTGATCGGAAGCGATGCATTTTACTATAATAAGAAGACCAACCGTTCTATTCATTATAAAAAAATGATCAGTTGCGGTCGTGTAGTGATAGAAGATGGAGTAGAGATCGGCGCAGGCTGTACGATTGATCGTGGTGTAAGCAGCGACACGGTAATTGGCGCAGGTACCAAGATGGACAATATGGTTCATATTGGTCATGATTCAGAAATCGGAAAGAACTGCTTATTTGCGGCACAGGTAGGTATTGCGGGTGCAGTGAAAATTGAAGATAATGTGATACTATGGGGACAAGTAGGTGTAAGTAAAACATTGACGATTGGAAAAGATGCAATAGTATATGCTCAAAGCGGTGTGAAAGACAGCATTGATGGCGGTAAGGTTTATTTTGGCTCGCCGGTAGAAGAGGCAAGGGAAAAAATGAAAGAATTAGTTTGGATAAAACGTATTCCCCAGTTATGGGAAAAGATGATGGGAAAATAAATTAATCCGGTTCGTAATCATAGGGCAAAAGATCCGCTAAATTTTTCCAGCTCCAGTAGCCCTGGTTGATCCAGTCTTTCTGTTCATAATAATATCCGTTTGGCTGAATAGTAATTACATCATTTAGATCAACATAAGAGATCAATGTGCTTACTATCTTAGGGAGTTTGAATTTTTTTAAATATTCAGCCTCCGGTTTTTTCTTTGTATAAATAACGGTTAGTTTCCGCGGATACCAGATATCAACCTCTCTCGTACTATCCGTATAACCATAGAAAGTACTATCATAAGGATCAGTGATGCGGTTGAACTTTTTATCATCTGTTTCATCAAGCATTTCAATCAACCATCCATCTTGAGTGAGGGTACTGTCATAATAGGAACGGACAAATTGCAGGATAGAACCCGAATAAGCTTTCTTGCGGTTGGCCACCCATTTTCTTTTTAGAGAATCAGTTCCATCCATTTCACCAAAAAAACAAAAGCCACGGTAAGTTGAAATATTGGTCTTGTTATAAAAAACAAAACTGTCAAGCTGGTAAGTCAGATTATAACCAAGCGATTCGTTTTTAATTACCAGGGGAGCAGTGGCCAGCACTCTTATCTTATCACTTTTTTTCAGGTAATAAAATTTCAGTACTTCAGGATTCTCCAGTTTGCAATTAGCGGCATTGGGCGTAGTGCCGATAAAATTTTCTGTAAAAAAACTTCCATATTTCGCCCAGCCATCTTTTACCTCATTGCTGGTTTGTATCACCACTTCCATCAGTTCTTTTTCGTTGCGGGCAAGTGCAATTTCCAATTTGCCTTCATCACCACTTATACGTTTTGTTATTGTTTGATAACCAGAGAAAGAAATGATCAGGTCATAACCGCCGCTTTTTAATGCAAGTGAAAACTCACCTTCCTTATTGGTAGTTGTGCCCAGCGTAGTATTCTGACAAAATACAGAAGCACCTCTCAAAGGCTCTTTAGATGTTGAGTCAATTACCTTTCCGGTAATTGTGTATTGAGAAAAAGCAGGACTTGAGATCAGTAAAATAATGAAGGCAATAAATATGGTTTTCATGAAAGGCAAATTAGGGTATTAGTGTTTTGCATTTATTGTGCCAAGGTAAAGTTTGCTTGCTTTTTCGATAGTTTCCTTAAGGGGGGTAAAGGAAAATCCCGGTAAAGCTTTGAGGATTTTAGCATTTTCGAAATAAGTTTTGCTAATGGCAACACGTACACTTTCTTTCGTCAGCAGTGGTTTGCCGTCGGTGAAAAAGCATTTTACAGTTTCCAGCCGGCGGGCAATATTCATTAAAAACGGGCTGGCTATTTTAGTTGGTTTCTTTTTTCCCAATGCATCCGCAATAATGGATTGCAGTTTTTCAAAATGCCAGTTATCGCTATTTACAACATAGCGTTGTTCGGTTATATCATTTTCCATAAACAGGATAACAACTCTTGCTACATCTTCTACATCTACAAAACCATTAATACCTGGTGTCGACCAACTGAATTCTTCATATACTTTTTTAAAAATCGCTGAGCTGCTGTTATTCCAGTCGCCAAAACCCAGTATTGTACTTGGATTTAAAATAACTCCTGATAAACCTTCACTGAAACCCCTCCATACTTCCAGTTCGGCCTTGTTCTTACTACGGCCATAATGTGTATTCACTTTACTTTCTTCCCATTTCTTTTCTTCATCTACATGCCCGCCACCAGCTGTTCTTCCCAATGCCGCTACTGAACTGATATGGATCAAACGTCGAACATTTTTTTCTAATGCAATATTCACCACGTTAGCAGTACCATCCACATTTACATGGTACATATTCTTTCTATCTTTTTTTATAAAGGAAACAACTGCAGCAGAATGAATAACTGTATCCACTCCTTCCATCGCATCTTCCAAAGAGTTTATATCAATCACATCGCCATCTACCCACTGTACCTTATCAAATATATCTTTTGAAATATAGGAGGGTAGTTTAGGGCTGCGTCGGATAGCTCTTACTACATAACCTTTTTCTATAAGGGCTTTAATGATATATGCTCCTAAAAAACCTGTGCCGCCTGTTACAAGAACCATTGATTGATTGAATATTTAATATTGATAATAGCCCTCTCCGGATTTTTTACCCAACTTACCGCTGTCAACTTTTTCTTTTTGTATAAAAGAAGGTTTAAGCCTATCGGGATTTCCTAATTGCTGATGAACAGAACAGCTTACCGCATAATTAATATCATTACCGATCAGGTCCATCAGTTTAAAGGGTCCCATTTTAAAACCTGTTGCTTCCATCAGCCTGTCTGTTTGTTCGAAAGATGAAATTTTCTCTTCTGCAAGACGCAATGCTTCTGTATAATAAGGCCTGGCTACCCGGTTTACAATAAATCCTGGTGCATCTTTACAAAGCACCGGCGTTTTGCCCATTGTCTTCGCTAATTCAATAATTGTATCGGTAGTTTGTTGATTGGTAAATTCTGTGTTCACCACTTCCACCAGTTTCATAATTGTAGCGGGGTTAAAAAAATGCATGCCGATCACTCTTGCAGGGTTAATAACACCTTCAGCAATTTTAGTAACAGATAAAGAAGAAGTATTAGTGGCGAATATGGATTCACCATGGTTCATTTCAGCCAACTGGTTGAACAAGCCGATCTTTATTTCAATCTTTTCAACGATCGCTTCAATAAATACATCAGCTAGCAGACCCTGCACATCATTGCTATACTGAATATGCTGTAGTGCTTTATTTTTTATTTCTTCGTTTATCTTCCCTTTATCTACCAGCATATGGAAGCTTTTTTCAATACCAGCCTTTGCTTTTTCCAGCACTGCTTCGTTGGGTTCATATAATATGGTATATACGCCTGACTGAATAGCAGCCTGCGCAATACCGCTGCCCATCGTTCCTGCCCCGCAAACACAAAGTGTATTAATGCTCATACTTCAATTACTAAAAGGATAAAGATAGAATATACTCCTGAATGGTATTCATTATGGCAGTTTTGAAACCGGGATAAAGTTTATCTTAGGGGAATAGAACTCATCTTTCACCACTAATTAATTGTTTATGGAGACAAATGTTTCAACCACCCCTGTGCCTTCACCGTCACCCGGAATATTAAGTACAAAAATTCCTTCAACAGTTGTTTTTGCTATTGGCATTTTATTGTTCTTAATGCCGTTTGCAGAATTGAAATGCAATCAGTCGGACACTAAAACTGATATGGGTGGTTTTAGTCTGAACCTTGGTGCGCAGACAACAATATCCAATACAGGTGTAGGCCTTGCTTTTGGCAGTGAATGGAAAATAGCTGTGAACGGATTAGGCGGAATGCTGAGTGGTAATGATAGTAATATGAATAAGGAACAACCGAAACAGGACCCAAATTATTATGCTATTGCAGCATTGGCTTTGGGTGTTATAGGGTTGGTATTTTGTTTTGTAAAAATGAATGGCGCATCCTGGATTGGAATGCTTGCAGGTGTGCTATCTGCAGTGGCATTGATTGGTTTAAGATTCGATCTTGATAAAAAAGTAAAAGAGCCCTCGCAGGTAGTAGAGGAGAATGATCATACTTCTAACTGGCTGAGTGGTGGGGTGGATGCTGTGAAGTTTGAATTAAGCTATACATCTTGGTATTATATTGCGGTTCTTGCAATGCTTGCAGCAGCAGTACTTTGTTATTTACGAATTAAAAACAGCAAGGTTGTCTGATTGTGATACAGGATCATTAGTTTCTTCTTCTTTCAGCAAATTATTGGTATTGCAGTTATCTCCATCACAGCAGGGAAGTGCATTGGTATGGCAAACTGGACATTGATAATGTCCATGCACATGTACCAGTTCAATTTTATTTCCGCAGAAAAGACAGATTTGTTGCTGCATGATTTAATTTTTACCGCAAAGACGCTAAGAATAAAGAAACAAGTTCGCAAAGTTGTCTTTGCGTGAAGCCTTTTGATGAATAGAGTTACAACAGTACAAGAGTGCGACGCAACTAAAGATCAATAGTAGTAATGCAGTCTGGTTCATAACCAGCAACAAACAACCAGCAACTTATACTGCCGATGTAAACTGTTTCAAAAATCGCACATCATTCTCACTGAAGAGACGAATGTCATTGATTCCATATTTCAGCAATGCAGGTCGTTCGATACCCATACCCCATGCATAGCCGGAATATTTATTCGGGTCAATACCACAGTTGGATAAGACATTTGGATGTACCATACCGCAACCAAGGATCTCCAGCCAGCCAGTTTTCTTACATACGCTGCATCCTTCGCCATTGCAGAGTGTGCAACTGATATCCATTTCGGCACTGGGCTCAGTAAAAGGAAAATAAGAAGGGCGGAAACGAACCTTTACATCCTTGCCGTACATTTCTTTTACAAAAAAGTAAAGCGTTTGTTTGAGATCGGCGAAAGAAACGTTCTCATCAATATATAATCCTTCCAACTGGTGAAAAAAGCAATGGCTTCTTGCACTCACCGTTTCATTGCGATATACACGACCGGGACAAATGACACGGATCGGCAACTTACCTTTTTCCATTTCACGTATCTGTGTATTGCTGGTATGTGTGCGGAGCAGCCAGTCAGGATTTTGTTGTATATAAAATGTATCCTGCATATCACGGGCGGGATGATGCTCCGGCAGGTTGAGTGCAGTGAAGTTGTGAAAATCATCTTCGATCTCAGGGCCTTCGGCGACAGCAAACCCGAGTCGCTGAAAAATAGAAATAATCCTGTTCTTCATCATCGTGATAGGATGTCTTGCACCCAACGGTAATTCATCACCGGGTAAAGTCAGATCAATATTACTGATAGCAGAGTGTGAACTGCCATTTGCCGACTGTTTCAGTTCTTCATATTTGCTTTCAGTGAAGATCTTGAACTCATTCAGTATTTGTCCGGCTTCTTTTTTTCTTTCATTCGGCACATTCTTCATTTCACCCATAATGGTTTTCACCAGGCCCTTTGTACCGAGCCATTTGATGCGGAATTCTTCCACAGCTTTTGCATCCGCACCATTGAATGCTTCTATTTCTTTTTTATAAGAATCTATTTGTTGTAACAGTTGCTCCATAAGGTGGCAAAGATAAGCTAAGAGGTCAAAGGAGTAAAAAGAGATAAGGGGGTGTTCATGATATCACTAAGCTTCCGGAAATGTAGAAAATTGTATCTCACTCTTTTCCTCCTTTTCTCTTTTAACCTCTTAGCTTTGTAGCTATGTCAGACCATCGCAACCTCTCCGAATTTTTAGACCCGGTCAATCTTCATGAAATCTCTTTTGATGAAGCCTATAAAGACGGTCAGCTGGGTAAGACGATCAATTTGTATGATGAATACTTTCCTGATATTGATGAGGCGGATATAATAATAATAGGCTGCGGAGAACAGCGGGGAAGCGGCCTGATACATGGTCAGAGTAAGGCGCCGGATGTGATACGCAGAAATTTGTACCGTTTGTTTTACTGGCACCCGGATGTACGGGTTGCAGATATTGGAAATATAAAAACCGGGGCCTTATACACCGATTCGTATGCAGCACTGCGTACCGTGGTAAAAGAAATACTTGATGCAGGTAAAACAGCGATCATTCTTGGTGGCTCGCATGATCTTACCTTATCACAGTACTATGCATATGCCGAGAATAAAAAAATTATTGAAGCCTCTTGTGTTGATGCATTGATCGACCTGAATCTCGACTCACCTTTCAAGCATGAAAATTTCCTGATGGAGATGCTGACCGGTGAACCGAATTTTCTGAGACATTATAATCATGTGGCCTTTCAGAGTTTTTATGTGCATCCCCGTATGCTGGAAACAATGGATAAGCTGCGTTTTGATTGTTACCGTGTAGGCAGCGTAAAAGAAAATATTGATGAAATGGAGCCGGTGATACGCAACAGCAATATGCTCAGCTTTGATATCTCGGCGATTGCCAGCGCCTATGCACCAGCAAATACTATTACCCCTAATGGACTGAATGGCGAAGAAGCCTGTGTGCTGATGCGCTATGCAGGGCTGAGTCCCAACATTACCAGCATTGGTGTATATGGCTACGATGCACAGCATGATAAAGATGAACTTACGGCTAAACAGATTGCCCACATGATCTGGTATGTGCTTGATGGCCGCAGCCGCGGCAGAAGAGAAGCGGCGATTGATGAAAAAGATTCTTTCAACGAATACCATACAGCTTTTGCCGAAGTAGAAACCACTTTTCTGCAAAGCAAAAAGACCGGCCGCTGGTGGATGCAATTGCCCGATAAAAAATTCATCGCCTGCAGTTATAAAGATTATTTACTGGCCAGTAGCAATGAAATACCTGAAAGATGGTTGAGGGCACAGGAGAGAAGTTGATTTGCGGATTAACTGATGTGCGGATTTGCGAATGATAAAATTTCAATATTCAATGCCTAGTTTTCAATTTAAAGGATTCTTCTATACCCTACTTGCCACTGGCTACTTGCTACTTGTCTCTTGTGGTGTTACAAAACAAATCTCCAAATCAGCCGAACAATCTGTTATTAATGATAGCTCATTGGTGAATGCACATATCGGTATCAGCATTTACGAACCGAAAATCGGAAAGTATTGGTATAATTATAATGGTGAAAAATATTTTGTACCGGCAAGTAATACTAAAATTCCTACCTGCTATGCAGCGATGAAATATTTGGGGGATAGTTTGGTTGGATTGAAGTATGGCCTTATTGAAGAGACTAGCTATAGTAATAAACTTGTTGCCATTCATCCAACAGGAGATCCAACATTTCTACACAGCGATTTCAAGTATCAACCAGTTTACGAGTTCTTTAAAAAAGAACTTGGAAATGAAAGAATTGAAATCTGTTATATGGATACAGTTTGGAAAGATGAACGGTGGGGTAGTGGATGGAGTTGGAACGATTACGAGGAGCCATACATGGCTGAAAGAAGTTCTTTTCCGATTTATGGCAATACGATTAATGTTAAGTTACATGAAGTAAATGATAGGATTCTAGAAAAGAAAACAGGTTTTTCAAGCGGTAAGATTCAACTATTTAAAACTGGAAGTGTGTATTTTGATTCTATACTTAATAAAATACCTTTAATTCAAGTCTATAATCACGATGTCGTAAAATCTCCTAAATTCAAATTAGAACTTCAGAGAAGTATAGATGGAAATAATTTTAGTATTAAAACACTTCAAACAAATCTTGTTGAACAAAACATCACGTTCGATACAAAATGGTCAACCACCGCTCTTGATATATTAAAAAGTGAGTTTAAGATAAATTGGGGTTTTCTTTTTCGAGGGAAAAATAATGAATATTGGCATGAGTGTGATACCAGACATGATTACCCCATTACTCTTCACATCAATAAATGGAACATCATCCATTCTCAACCCACCGACTCCCTTCTCAAACCCATGATGCATCGTAGTGATAATTTTTTTGCAGAGCAAAGCCTGCTGATGGTAAGCAATGAAATGCTAGGAGTAATGAATGATGCAAAGATCATTGATACTTTACTCAAAACAGATTTTAAAGACCTGCCGCAAAAACCAAGATGGGTAGATGGTTCTGGTCTCAGCCGCTATAATTTATTTACTCCACAGGATTTTGTTGCTATACTCGGTAAAATGGAAAAAGAATTTGGCATGAACCGCATCAAAGAAATTTTTGCAACCGGCGGTGAAGGAACAATCAGCAGTTACTATAAATCAGATAGTGGATTTATTTATGCTAAAACCGGAACACTCAGCGGTGTAGTTGCACTCAGCGGTTTTCTTACTACCAAAAAAGGCAAGCAATTGCTGTTTTCGGTACTGGTAAATAATCACAATGGCTCTGCTACTGCTGTAAGAAGAGCGGTAGAAAAATTTATACAAGGCATTAGGAATACATATTAATTTTTCACGCAAAGTCGCAAAGAAAATAAGACGCAAAGTTTCAGACTCTCTTTGCGACTTAGGTTTTAGTCTTAGCGTCTTTGCGTGAAGCCTTACTTGCCGAACATTTTGTTGATTTGTTCCGACTTGAATTCAAGATAGGTTGGATTACCATCAGGCGAAGAGTTTGGTATAGCACAGTGAAACAAATCATCCACCAGTCCACTCATTTCTTTTTCAGTTAATGAAGTACCTGGCTTAATGGCCTGCTGCCATGCAATGGAACGAACTAACTTTTCCCGTTTGGAGAATTTCAGATCATTACTGAAATGTTTATACTGTTCAAGCAACGAATCAATTGATTTTTTTTCATTGCCTTGCGGTACATCAGCCGGCGTGCCTTGTATTACAAATGTGTTTTTGCCAAAAGGTTCGATTAGAAAGCCGAGTTGCTGAAGATCATTATTCAATTCATTCATCAATGCTGCATCAGCAGGGGCAAACTCAACTGTAACCGGGAACATGGTTCGTTGTGTGGCTACCGGTTTATCCTTTGATGCACTCATCAGTCTTTCATAGATCACTCTTTCATGCGCCGCCTGCTGGTCTATTAATATAAAACCTGCCGGAGTCTGTGCAATGATATATTGATTGTGGAGTTGGGTAAGTGAAGAATTTAGAGCTGCTGGCTGTGAGCTATGAGCTATGAGCAAAGACTCAAATGAATCAATTTTTTCTTCACTTGATAATTGATTATTGAATGTTGATTGTTGAATATTTTCTTTCTCCTGACTCCTGACTCCCGACTCCTGACTACTTCTTCCTTCATAAAATTCCTTCCAATGCTTCAGTTCACTCTTCTTGGATGGCTCAATAAAATGTGCCTGGTGTTTTTGTGTAAACCCTTTGAAGATAGAAGTGGATGCAGCAGAAGATTCTTTTTCTTTAGTGAAAGGTTGCTGTACTGATGGCAGTTGTTGTATATCGGCATTCAACGAAAAATCCAATGTGGGTGAAATGCTGAACTGTGCCAGTGCATGTTTCACTGCTGCCTGCACAAATGCATAGATGATCTTCTCATCTTCAAATTTTATTTCCTGTTTGGTCGGGTGTACATTCACATCTACTACAGCAGGATCCAATTCAATAAACAAACAGTACATCGGGAAACTATCTTTTGCGATCATTTCCTGGTAAGCACTCATCACCGCATGATTCAGGTAAGCACTTTTAATAAACCGGTTGTTTACAAAAAAATACTGGTCACCTCTTGTCTTTTTGGCCGTATCAGGTTTGCCAACAAAACCTGAAATATTCATGTAATCAGTGTCTTCTTTTACCGGAACCAATTTGGCATTGTAATTATTTCCCAACACTTGTAGTATCCGCTGCTTTGTACTACCCGCTTCGAGATGAAATAACTGCTGGTTGTTGGCTGTAAGCGAAAAAAATACATGCGGAAAGGCCAAAGCAACTCTTGTAAACTCATCCACAATATGCCGCATCTCGGCTGCGTTGCTTTTTAAAAAATTGCGCCGGGCAGGAACATTGAAAAATAGATTCTTCATCGCAATGCTGCTACCGTTAGGTGCGGCAATCGGCTCCTGTTTTTTTACGACACTATTTTCAATTTCTATATAAGTTCCTGTTTCATCTTCGGCTCGCTTGGTTTTCAGTTCCACCTGTGCTACCGCGGCAATAGAAGCCAATGCCTCACCACGGAAGCCCATTGTTTTGATATGGAAGAGATCCTCGATGGTGGTGATCTTGGATGTAGCGTGACGTTCAAAACTCATCCTTGCATCTGTTTCACTCATGCCGCTGCCATTGTCAATTACATGGACCAATGATTTGCCCGCATCATTAATGATCAGTTTGATTTCTGTGGCACCTGAGTCGACAGCATTTTCAAGTAGCTCCTTTACCGCGGATGCCGGCCGCTGAATCACTTCACCGGCCGCTATCTGGTTGGCAATATTGTCGGGTAATAAAAGAATCCTGTCCTGCACGTTCAGTTTTTTTCAAAATTAATCCATTCTCAAATGGGCTGGAAAATAGTGGCGCAAGGTAACGGAAACAGGATTGTTAAAAAACTTTTGCAGTTACAACCCTCGCGACTATTACTGCATCTTTTCTACAGTTTGAATGGCCCGTTTTTAAGTCCGGATCAAAATAAAGCCCATGGAAATCCAGCCAATGAGTGTACCCTTTTCAGGCCATAGATTATTATGACACCAGCCGGTAAGTTGATTGCCGGTTTTTTTATTGCCGTACATTGGTCATAAACTTCAAACGACGGGGAAAAATTAATTCCACTGTAAAAATAAGCAGCAGGCTGATGGCAGTATAAAGTACCAGGTGGATAAAAAACTGCATGAAGGTGCCAAACTGCAACCATTGCAGGAATGTAAGCCAGCCATGATGTAATAACGTAAGAACGATTACATAAGTAGCATAAGGTGCTGTGTCAAGCGATTTGATAGAAGGCTCACGGTAGCTGAACTCCTGTACTTCTCTTGATTTTAAAACACCGATCAGCAATGGCCTCACATAAGCTACCATGCTGCAGGCGGCTGCGTGAAAGCCGATTTGCCCGGTGAAGTAATCAATAGTAAGCCCGGTAAGAAAACCGAGTATTAGCAACCACCATTTGGAAACAGAGAATGGCAGCCAGAGAATAAAAACGAAATAGATATACGGCACTACTTCTTTATGCAGGGGATTAATTTCAAACAACACATACACCTGCAGGAAGATCAGCAGTACAAAACGAATAATATTTGAAATAAGAGGGTTCAGTGATTTTAATTTTTAGGTTTCTTTCCGTCCAGTAATTTTTTTGTTTCTCCATCCAGGTTCACCTGCTCATCCCGGAAAATATTTTCTACCACATGTACATATTGCAGCTTGTAAAAATTAGCGGCTGTTTTTATTTTCAGGTTGTAAAAATTTGAAGAGTTGTCTTTTACAATTTCCTGCACCGTGCCGATTATACGACCCGGTGGAATATCGAATGTGTACGTGCTAGTCAATATTGTATCGCCGGGTTTTACTTCCACGCCTTTGGGTATGCCTGTAAGCGTTACATAGCGGGGGTCTTTGCCATCCCAGCTTACAGTACCGAACTCACCGGTTTTTTTCAAGGAACCATTTAATCGTATATCGGCATGCAGTAGGCTCATCACCGAACTAAAGTTGGCACTCACGTTTACTACCCTGCCTACAAAACAATCATCGGAGTTAAAAACGATCATATTGTCTTTTACTCCCTGGTTGCTGCCGCGGTCTAGCTGAATAATGTTTTTATCAAACCGGGTGGAGTTATAAACCACTTTTGCATTACGATAAATATATTTTCTGATGGGGGCGGTAGTATCGTATTGAATTGAATCGGTAATTAATCTTGCGCTGCTATCAGTAGTTACAAAATTTTCTTTCAACAGGTTTAGCAGCGAGTCGTTTAGTTTATGCAACCGTTTATTTTCTTCACCCTGGCTGATAAAGTCATTCATTTTATCAACCCGTTTATTAAAAAAACCTGTTATTTCATTTGCTTTACCACCCAGCAGTGCCCGGTGAAATTTGTTGAAGCGGCTGATCATAAACAAAGCCAGTCCCTGCAGCACTAAAAAAGTGACGAAAGTGAAATAGCGGCGGATAAAAAGGAAGACGTTACGCATTAAAAGGGAAAGCTTAGAGCAGTAACACAAGCTTTAGGCCATGAGCATCGAGCTGCTGTTTTTTTAACTCAAACCTCACAGCTTGTGGCTGAATTTATCTCATCACAAAAGGATACCTGTCATAATTTTTCAGGGCGATACCTGTACCACGTACCACACTTTTCAACGGATCATCAGCAATATGTACAGGCAATTTTATTTTCTGGCTTAAACGTTTGTCCAAACCTCTCAGCAGGGCGCCACCACCAGTAAGGTAAAGACCGCGACGGTAAATATCGGCAGCCAATTCAGGAGGAGTTTGTTCCAATGCTTTCAGAATAGCTTCTTCAATTTTGAAAATACTCTTATCCAACGCTTCAGCAATTTCCTGGTAGCTCACCATAATTTGTTTTGGAATACCAGTTACGAGGTCACGGCCATTCACCGGAATGTCATCGGGTGGTGTTTCCAGATCTTTCATGGCGGCACCGATCTGGATCTTTATCTGCTCGGCAGTACGTTCACCAATCAATAAACTATGATAGCGGCGCAAAGCCTCCATAATATCAGCTGTAAATTCATCACCGGCGATGCGAATACTCTGGTCGCAGACAATACCTGCCAATGCAATAACCGTGATACCAGTAGTACCACCACCGATATCAATGATCATATTACCTACCGGCTCTTCCACATCGATACCGATACCGAGTGCGGCAGCCATCGGCTCGTGGATCAGGTAAACCTCTTTGGCACCCGCCTGTTCGGCACTGTCACGAACAGCTCTTTTTTCTACTTCTGTAATAGAAGAAGGGATACAGATCATCATTCGCCAGCTCGGGGGAAACCAGGGTTTTTTGGGATAAACGAGTTTTATCAACTCACGGATCATCAGCTCGGCAGCGTTGAAATCTGCTATCACACCGTCTTTAAGCGGACGTACCGTACGGATGCTTTCATGGGTTTTTTCATGCATCATCAATGCTCTTTTGCCCACCGCCAACACGTTTTTGGGGTTATTGCGGTCGAGAGCCACGATACTTGGTTCATTCACCACTACTTCATCGTTATGTATAATGAGGGTATTAGCAGTACCCAGGTCGATTGCTATTTCTTGTGTAAACCAGTTAAAAAGTCCCATTAATGATTGTTGGATTTAATGGCGCAAAGTTGGAGTAATTAATTTGAATTATCAAAGTAAAAACCTTGCCAGAAAAAGATTTTTTACGATTTAAATTTTTACCGGGTTAGAGTTGGCTTTGTATTGGATAAATCACTATTCAAAACGTACTGTTAAAAGCCCCGAGCCATTCATCATCATTTTAGTTTTCACTCCTGATGATTGAGTAACTTTCATTGTCAAATTTCTACTATGAAAAAGATACTTGCACTTCTATTTATTATTACTGCTTTACAATTAAACCACTTCCTTAAAAATAACTGACAAAGCCTAAGTGAATTTTCACCCTGCGCAGATTGAAACCGGGATCATCATTACGTTTACCTACTGCTGCTGCCAAATTGAAGATGCCTGCTTTTGCATCAATTGCTAAACCCAACCCCGTTCCGATATAGCTATAGTCGATATTGGTAGTATTAGTTTTGTTTTTTCCCCAGCCACCATCTGCAAATACATTGAAATAAGAGTTTTGAGAAACGAATAAGCGGTATTCAAGTGTTGCTATTATATATTGTGTGAGGTATTGACTCTCCTCATTAAAACCACGCAGCGTTTTATATCCGCCGATCTGAAATAATTCATTACGGAAAATATTTCCACTTTGAAAAATGGCAGTGTTCAATGCAGTTTTAATTGTGCTTTGCCGGCCCACCGGTAAGTATTTTGCAAAAAGGGATTGTATCCTGAATTGATAGGTTTTCAGTTTTACAGTATCATATAAGGTAGCGAAATCAAATGAAGGATCTGACGGGTCTTTGAATTCAGTAACAGTGGTATTCTTTTTTATTTTCTTAGTACCGGCTGATGCAGAAGCAGTCCATTCAAATCCTTTTCTTGGATTGAGACGATAATTGGTTTTATTTATTTCATATTGCAAGCCCAGGTTTTTATAACCGACATCAGCTACATCAGGCAATTGTCTCGTTTGTAACAATAAAGCTTCATTAATACCACCTTCACTCACTATTGTTTGAAACAGCTGAAGAAATATTTTTCCTGCCTGTACCTGCGAAAGAGTATACCTCGCCCCGATCACAGCATTGATATTTAAATACGATGAATCTTTTTTTAGCATATCAAAAGCAAAATCCAGTTCCGCCGCTGATTTAAAAATATACGGGTGTCTGTAAACAATATTGAGTCGTGGTGATTTAGGTTGTATCTGTTGCCATACTAAACCAATCGTTTCGCCTGCGCCCAATACATTTTTCAGATTAATATCTGCTTCACCTGTGATCAATGTTTTCTGATCAGCCAGCTGGTCATTGTTAGGTAATACACCAATAAGTACATTGAAGCGGTTACGTTTCCTGTTTTTCAAATACAAGTTCACTACAGCACCGGTAGCAAGATAGCTAACATCAAAAGGCCGTTCTTCCTCGACATAATCAAGTTGCTGGATCTTCGAAGAAATGGTTTTTAATTTTTGTTTGCTGTAATTGCTGCCATCAGGCATATCAAGATAACGTTGGAAAAACCCATTTGCAATTTTCTCGGTTCCAAAGATGCGAATGCTGTCAATTTTGTAGAGTCCACCCTTATCTGCCTTAAGTTGTGCCGTTATATTTCCTTCTTGTATCTGTATGCTATCAAAATAAACCTTTGCAAAAGGATAGCCGTTATTCTCAAAATAGGACAGCAATTTTTCCTGTGTTTCGGGTATCAGTTCCAGGTTAGCATAGCCACTTGAAACTTGTCTTTCATCCCAACCGATCGCTTCCAATAAATGTGGATCAAGTTTTTTTGTGTCTAAAAATTTCCATTTATACAGGTCGCCAACGAACAATTTCATTGTTGCTTTTATTGTATCAAATGCAAGACTATCGATCGAAGCGGTGATATATCCTTTGGTTTGAAGAAGGGTAATTAGATTATTTGCATAGTCCCTGCATTCAGTGGGAGAAGTGAACTCTTGTTTAAGTTGTAAAGTTTGTGTGGCAAAGCCTGCTGGTTTATCAATACAATTTATTTCAAGCGGATAGTTTTTCTGGGCCTGCAAATACATGTGGCCAAAAAGGAAAATCAAAAAGGATATCAGTAGTCTTATTTTTGTCATTCGCAGGGTGAATCCGGTATAAAAATATTCAATTAAAAACAGAAATTCTAATTAGTCTTGGCTGGCATTTATATACATATCCCTTTTTGCAGGCAGGCCTGTAACTATTGCAATTTCCATTTTGCCACTTCGCTTCACTATAAAAACGAGATGGTTGTTGCTTTATTGAAAGAAATGCAGGTAAGGAAAGATTACTTGCAAGATGAGCAGGTTGAAACTATTTATTTTGGAGGAGGTACGCCAAGTTTATTGAGTATTGAAGATTGTCAATCGCTGATTGATCAATGCAAAACAGTTTTTAATGTAACCGGCGATGCAGAAATTACAATTGAAACAAATCCTGATGATATAACAGAAGAAAAATTAACAGGCTGGAAAACAGCAGGCATAAACAGGCTAAGTATAGGAGTTCAATCATTTTTTGAAGAAGATCTGCAATGGATGAACAGGGCACATAATGCAGAGCAAGCAATCAACAGTTTACAGTTAGCGATCAAACAATTTAATAATATAACAATTGATCTTATTTACGGTCATCCTTTACTGACTGATGAAAAATGGGAAGAGAATGTCAAAACAGTCATTGCAATGGATATACCACATATTTCATGTTATGCCTTAACAGTTGAACCCAAAACTCCATTGGCTAAATTGATACGGGAGCATCAGAAAGAAGATATTGAACCCGGTCAGCAGGCACACCAGTTTTTATTGCTGATGGATTGGTTGGGCGAAGCCGGATATGAACATTATGAAATTTCCAATTTTGCAAAACCGGGTATGAGAAGCAGGCATAATTCATCTTACTGGTCTGGAAAAAAATATTTAGGCATTGGGCCCTCAGCACATTCCTTTGATGGTGTAAGCCGCCAATGGAATATTGCAAATAATAAACTCTATATCGAATCAACAGCAAATGGAATGCTGCCAGAAGAAAAGGAAATATTAACTGATGTACAAAGATTGAATGAGTATATCATGACATCATTACGTACAATGGAAGGATTGGATTTGGAGAAAGCCGGTGGCTCGGACCTGAGAATGAAAAGCCAAAAATTTATTATTACAGGAAAAATGATCGAAGAGAATGGTTTTTTAAAACTAACCCGTGAAGGGAAATTGTTTGCGGACGGAATAGCGGCTGAACTATTTAGTTAGCCACTGAATGATAATATTCAACGCAAGCCCGAGAGCTACCAGTGAAGTAAGAATAAAATTGAACCATTTGATGGAATGTCTTTTGTCCGCAGCTTCTTTTTGGGTTTCCCGCCATTTGTTAAACTCCAGCACATTTAAAACGATCAATACAATAGCAGCAATCAGAAAGACCATCTGGAAAAACTGAACCATAGTTTTGATTTATTCAGGGAAATTAAAACTTTTTCTGTTGACGATGTTTCAGGAATAAATAAAACTGGTGAGCTGCTAATGTCAGGACCATTAAAAAGATGGCTGCAGGTCCAAAGCCGTGGAATATAGAGTTCATAGGGTGGGGTTTAGTTTTTAATTGATCTGATTTTCTCTTCTTATAATCAGACGAGCACATCTTCGATCCGTTTAAACCCTTCAACAGGTTTAACATTTTCCCAAAGTATTTTATATACGGTGTCGGCGATGGTTATGGATGCATCAACAGATTTATTGATCTCGTAAATACACTTAGAGGCGTTATATCCTTCAGCTACCATATTCATTTCCAGTTGTGCAGCTTTTACAGAATAGCCTTTGCCGATCATATTACCAAAACTGCGGTTGCGGCTATAAAGTGAATAGCAGGTAACCAACAAATCACCGAGATAAACAGAAGCAGCGTAGTTGGGGCTTTTACGATGTGTTACCGGGTCTTCGTCTTCATGTTCACCCACTACAATATGCTCAGCTCCGAATTTTTTTAAGAAGCTTGCCATTTCATCAGCAGCATTAGCAATGTAGACGCTGAGGAAATTATCACCATAACCAAGACCATGTGCAATACCTGCGCCTAAAGCGTAAATGTTTTTTAATACAGCTGCATATTGTACACCCAGAATATCATGGTTGATAATGGTATTGATATAATCATTCGATAAAGAAGTGGCAATCCGTGATGCTGCAATAACATCCGTTCCTGAAATAGTGAGATAAGATAATTTTTGTGCAGCTACTTCTTCAGCATGACAAGGACCGAGTACGGCAAAATAATTTTCGAGGGGTACATTAAACTGGCTTTCCAGGTAGTAATTCAATAACACGTTTTTCTCTGGTAATAAACCTTTAATAGCTGAAACTATTTTCTTATCCTTAAGATCATCGGCAGAAAGTTTTTCCAATGCCTGTACTGCATAAGCCGAAGGAACGGCAATAATTAATGTGTCAGATCTTTTTACAACTTCAGAAATATCACTACTCATATTGAGTAACGAGGTATCAAACATAACCGAGTTGAGATAATGCGGGTTGTGCTTACGCTTTTTTATAAGATCAATATTAGCGGTATTCCGTATCCACCAGTTGACAGGCTGTTGTTTATCTGTCAGTATTTTTGTGAGTGCTGTTGCCCAACTTCCACTACCGATTACGCCAAACATAGAACCTTGATTTGTTGGATTAAAATGATTTTCCTGAAATAAAGATAAGCGATTGCCTGCTCAGATATCAACAAAAAGAGGATGCTTTTATACATCCTCTTTCTTTATAAATCAAATCGATCATGGTACTATTCAAATAGTTTATCCTTCGGCACAACTTTTACTTTATTACCATCTTTCAATGTTTTGCTGATCGCATTATAAGGCCCCGTTATCACTTCATCACCTTCTTTCAATCCGCTGATGACTTCTATATAATTGATATCCTGGATGCCTGATCTTACCACAACTTTTTTCACGCTGCCATCTGCCTGTAATACAAAAACAACTTCTTCCAGTTCATCTGCTATGATCGTTCCGTTTTGTTGTTCCGTTCCATCTTCTCCTTTTGCTTTTTTATCATCTTTCTTTTTATCCTCTGCAGTTTTATCGCTTCCTTTTACTCTTGCATTTACTGAGGTAATTGGAACAGACAAAACATTATCTATCCGTTTTGTTTTGATATCTGCGCTGGCATTCATGCCGGGCCGGAAAGGAAATTTTTTAGGTCTTACAGGATCCACCAGGTCTTTATATGATTCAGGGTTCAATCGTATCCGCACCTCGTAGTTTGTAACGTCATTACTTACCTGCGAAGCGGATGATGTTTTTGTGCTACTGGCGATCTGGGTAACTATTCCTTTAAATTTTCTGTTATTGTATGCATCTACTTCTATATCTGCACTGTCGCCGATATTTACTTTTACAATATCATTCTCGCCAACATCCACTCTTAATTCCAATATCTGCATATCGGCTACCCGCATCATCTCCGTACCAATATTAAAACTGTTACCTGCTACCCGTTCACCTTTCTTTACAGTCAACGAAGAAATCACACCATTCATCGGTGCTACTAATGTTGTTCTGCCTAAATTTTTATTGGCAGAGCTCAACCCGGTTTGTGCAGTTTGTACACCGGCCTGTAATGCTTTAATATTTTCCTGCGCTGCATTATAATTTGCTTTTGCAGTACGAAGGTTGGTTTCAAAAGTTTCCAGCTCAGCTTTTGAAATTACTTTATCATCATATAACCTTTTATTCCGGTCATAAGTTTGCTGTGCCTGTTCCATTGTTGCTTTTAATGATTCAAGTGCCGCCGAACTATTACCTACGGTTGCCTGGCTTTGGTTTACTCTTGATGCAGCTTCATCCCTTTGCAACGCATAAATATCAGCATAAATGCGAGCCAGTACCTGTCCACGTTTTACACTGTCGCCTTCTTCTACAGTCAGCTCTACTACTTCACCACTTATATCCGGGCTGATCTTTACTTCCAGTTCAGGATAAATTTTTCCGCTTGCATTTACAGATTCAATGATCGTACGTTTTTGTACTTTTTCAGTTGATACTTTAGTGCCGCCGGTGTCTTTATTCATGAATTTCATGGCACCGAATAATACAACGATTATTACTACCAGGCTTATCAGTATCCATTTTACAGTTTTGTTCATAACTATTTTAAAAAGTATTAAATTAAAATTTTAATCCTTGCCCACGGTAGAATTCCAGCAATTTCATTTTAAACACATAATCATATTGTGAATACAAAGCCTGGATCTTTGCTCGTATCAAATTGTTTTGGCTTGTTATCAGCTCCAGCGTGGTCAGGAGGTTCAGGTCAAATCTTTTTTGAGAAAAACCCAAAGCCTTCTCACTTGTTTCCACCGATTTTTTGTCAGCATAAAATTTTTCCAGTGCAGCAACAGCATCATTATACGCTTTGTAGATATCCTGCTTCAATGTCTGGTTGTCCAGCTCTTTTGTAAGTTCGATCTGTTTTATACGGATCTTACTTTGCTCCCAATTGGTACGGGCAAAGTGGCCATTAAAAATGGGAACAGATAAACCGATACCAAGATTCTGACTGAAATTATTTTTCAATTGCTGGCCATAGGAATCAGACTTCACATAGGTAAGTACAGTAGTACCCTGTACAGTTGTAGGGATCTCTACCGGTAAATAGACACCACCACCTGCATCAGCTCTCAGCTGGGATGTGCTATACCCGGTTAATACCTGGTTATAAATTGGCCTGTCTTTAAAGTATGCATAGTTGCTACTCAATCCCCCAAACATAGTAATGTTGGGATACATCTGTCCCCTCGTAGCTTCAGAAGTTTTAATTGCTGATTGTAATCTCAGGTCATTGATCTTTTGTTGAGGCAGGTTATTTAATGAAAGCTGGTAAACTGCGTCTGGCATCATATCAGCCAATGGCAGAACAGGTATCTGGTCAACCGGCGGTGTTTCTACTTCGAAGGGTGCAGCTGCATCAATATGCAAAATAGATTTCATTTGAAGGATATAATTTACAATGCCCGATTCGGCACTTACATAGGCGGCACTATCTCTTGCTAATTGCGCCTCCAGTTCTGCCGCACTCAATTCAGGTAATAAACCAGCATCTACTTTTTTACGGGTATTGTTTAATTGTTCACGGCTTATTTGTACCTGTACTTTCGCAAGGTTTGCCTGCTCTTTTGCCAATAAGATCTGCAGGTAGGCAGCAGCAATATTTAAAGCGATATCATTTTTTATTTTTTCAGTCATTGCTTTATCAGCATCTGCATTCAGCTTCGCTGCTTCGATGGTATTGCGGCGGCTAAACCAATTGAACAATGTTACACCTGATTGAAGACTATAACCACTGCTTACAAAATTATTATCCTGGTAAACGCCGGTAGTAGGATTTTCTGAACGTCCCAACCGATAGGCTACGTTGCCTGAAAAATTTAACGATGGCAACTGTTCTTTTTTGTTTTGCTCATACACCAGCTCCGACGATTTTTCATTCAACTGGTATTGTTTGATCGAAATATTATTAGCGATCGCATAATCATAACATTTCAACAAACTCCATTTTTCCTGGGCCGATAGCAGGGTTCCTGTTAAAAGGAAAAGGAATACAAAAGCAGACTTTCTCATGATGCCGCAAAATTAGGAGAATTGTCATCTTCCGGGTATGAATTTTGATAGGAGGGAAGGGGTTTTTAGCTGAGAGAATGGCAATATTATTTTTGATGAGAAGCTGGTTGATCAAATAACAACAGGAAAAAGAACCCCACAGAATAAAATTATTTTAATAATCGTGTTATAACGGGGATTAAAATTTGGCGCCGAAACTAAATTAATACTAACTTTATTTATAACTCCGGCTTTAAACAACCGGTATACTCCAATTCCTATAGAACCTCCATTGATCTTATTTTAATACTAAATCTTTTTTATGAAAAAATTTTTATCCTTAAGCTTAGGCTTGATTTTTATCGGTAATTTTTTATCCGCACAGAATTTCACAGCTGTTGCATCCGGAAACTGGAGTAGCAATACCACATGGGGCACCGCACCTGGTGTTTATCCCGGTGCCGCTGCAGGAACACTTACAGTAACAATTCCAGTTGGCTTTGCAGTAACTTTAGATGTAAGCCCGGCTAATTTTATCGGAGCACTTGCCATTGCAGTTGGTAATGGTAATAACACTTTGACTGTTTCCGCTGGTCAGACCCTGAATGTAACGGGTGCGATAGTGATCACTGGAGCAGTTACTGGGGGCGGCGGTGTTACTAAATCTCTTATCATGAATGGAGCCGGTGCAGTTGTGAATGCTGCATCTTTAACTTTAACTCCGGGCAATGCAGTTGATAAGCAAGCAAACGTAGTATTTAACGGTGGCGGTACGATCAATATATCAGGAAATGTAGCTGGGGGCACCCTTGCCAATGCACCGATAACTCAAATTAATTTTAACGGTGGAGGTACATTGTCTGTTGGCGGTGACATTACCGGCACACAAATATCTGTTATTGGTGCTGCTGCTACCAGCACATTAAATATATCAGGCGTTGCTTCAACCGTAGGTAACTTGATAATGAATGGTGCTGCTGCATCCATATTAGATCTGAATGGAAATTTATCTGTGGCCGGTACACTTACACTTACTAATGGCAAAATAGATATTGGGCCCAACCTATTAGCTCTTACCAATGCAACACCCGCTACCCAGCTGGCTGGTGGAAGCGCCACTTCATATGTTTATACTACCGTCAGCGGGGGGCGTCTTATCCGCCAGGGACTTACCGCTGCAACTAATTTTACTTTCCCAATAGGTACACTCACTAATTATATGCCGGTAGTTGTAAACACGGCGGCCGGATTAAGCAATTTTGCAGCGAGTGTTTATTCCCCGGCAGCTGCTGACGCTACAGTAGGCGGTCCGCCATTTAGTGCTGCTACTTTATTAAGAAGTGTAGATGCGATGTGGGTTGTCGAGAGACCCGTTGGCGCCGGTACTTCAACGCTTACACTTCAATGGGTAGCCGGACTTGAAGGAGCTACATTTGCGGCTTTAGCCAATACATCGATTGGCATTAGTCGTTATAATGGTACATCCTGGACCAACCCCCCTATTCAAACTAGTGGAAATAACACTACTAATATTGTAACAGCAAATTTTACTGCATTTGGAACATTTGCAGTAACAGATATCGGGGCAGTCCTGCCAGCTAAGTTCGGATCAATAAAAGCTTATGAAAAACAAACCGGCATACAACTGGATTGGAAAATCTATTCAGAAGATAAAGTAAATAGTTATGAGATCGAAAGGTCAGCCGATGGCCGCTCATATACTACTGTTGGATCATTAGCTGCTTTGCATAACGATGGTGATTATGGCTTTTTTGATGCCAACCCGCTTCCGGGTATAAGTTATTACCGGATAAAAAATAATGACCTTGATGGCAGATCATCTTACAGCATTGTAATGAAGGTAAACAGGAATAAAGCAATCAGAGGATTGAGTCTTTATCCAAATCCTGTATTGAATGGAATTGTAACACTGCAGGGAAGTGATCTTAGCCGTGGTAATTATAAGATAAGCATATTTGGATCCAACGGGCAGGAGATATACAGGCAACAGATCCAACACAATGGAGGAACCCTTTCTCAAACAATAGAACTGCCAACAACTATGAGTAAAGGCATAAATATGTTTTTACTAAAAGATGAGAACGGAAATATTATTTATAAAGAGAAACTGGTTAATCAATAAGAGCAAAGAAATAATCCTTAAAGAATAAAACTATTTTAATACCCGTTTTTAACGGGTATTAAAATTTGTAGTCGGTGCTAAATATTAATAACATTAAATATGCTTCAGCCGGTTTTTAGATAACCGACATTCATCTGCTTTGTTAGGTAAAATTATTTTGTAATCAATCATTGCTGTTTCGGTCATTCCTAAAGGAATAAAATTAGATGGAGGATTGAAATCCTATTATAATCGCAAAGTAGAAGAAGGAAAAAATAAAAGAATCCGTACTGTTTGTTTTAAAAATTGTTTTATTGTATCACTACTTTTTGTGTCGTGGAAATCGTTTTTAACAAATAGGTTCCTTTGGGATACCGGCTTACATCAATGGTTTCAGTACCCACATTTACTTGTTCCTGCCAGAGCAATTTGCCATCGGCTGTGTAAAAAGCCAGGCCGGTTGCCATGTTTATCTGAATGGTCAACACACTATTGTTAACCGGGTTTCCCAGTATGGTAAATGGCTGCAGGGTCCTTGTAAATGATAGCGTTCTTATGGGGCTGTAGCTGTAGCGACTGTCAATATCTGTTTGTATAATACGGTAATAATTAAGACCATTTACCGGGTTGGTATGTACATAATTATAATGGCGGATAGAGTTGCTGTTACCCGCTGCCGGAAGGCTGCCAATGGTAATCCAGTTTATCCCGTCTGCACTGTGCTGTATGTAAAAATCTTTTGTGTTCTGCTCATGTGCTGTGGCCCATTGCAGCAGCGATTGGCTGTTGTTTTGTGCTATAGCCGTAAACGACAACCAGGTAAGTGGAAGCGGGACAGGGTCGGCAAGTGTTAGTTCATTTAAGGTAATGCCGCTAAGGCCGTTTGTCAGAACAAAATTATTGCTGGCATCACGGGTGCCGGCAGTGTATTGACCCCAGTTGGTGCCGTTGTAAATATTAAGGGTAAGATTTGCCTCGGGAATGCCATTCAGTTCCGCACCATCGTTATAGTTTATTTGTACCGATCCTGAAAAAGCATTGCTGGTATTGCTGAACTGGTACACCCGGGAGATATAAATATTAACTGGTGGATGAATAGCGGTAGGCGATTTGCTCAGGACAACATTGCTAAGGATAAAATCAGCCGATGGGATAAGCGTTAAACCATCCGCATGAAGCTGGGTTCCGTTTTGAATGGTTAAACTGGCACCGGGGTCAACGGTTATTATCTGTGCATATGCGTTGCATAAAAACAAAGCGGCAAAAAAAACAAATAAGATTTTTTTCATTTTTTTAGACTTATTGACCAATAACAATCCAGTTGGTGCCATCCGATTGAATAGTAACAAATAGTCCTCTTGATACAGGCCATGTTGCTAAACCATCAATGGTTTCCGCGCCGCTTGGGTCAACGGTTAGGATAGGGTTTCCGGCTGTGGCAGAGTTTTTAATTGTAAATATCTTTCCGCCTAAAACAGCAGCAGCACTTGGCAAATTTATTGTTCCGTTACCATTAGATGAAATTGTACCATCATAAGCAGTGGCCGCATACGGCAAAGCAGGGTTGATCACTAAGGAAGGTGAAATACGCTCAGAGATAACCATCCAATTCGTTCCATCACTTTGTAGTTGCAAATAATCAAATCGCTGATTTAAACGAATAGAAGCTATTCCATCGATCGTTTCACTTCCATTACCGTCAACTATAATTGTGTTGGCACCGGCATTTGTTCGTTTTATGGTATAGGTTTTTCCTGCATCCACAATTGCCGCACCAGGCAAGGTTACTGTAAAACTGGCTGATGTTGCATCTACCAATATGGTTTTATCAGCCTTATTAGGTGTGTAATCCGCAGAAGCTGTACGGACGTCGAATGCTGATTGAACATCTATTTGAGAAATAACCCACCAACTATCAAGCCCACAAACTACATTAAGAGTTGAATTGTCAGAAGCTAAAGTAGCTGTACCATTTACGACTCCGTTTAATTTTTCTCCCAGACCAGGCTTCACAATAATTTTACCTGTACTAGTACCGTTTCTTCTAAATATATACTCTCTGCCCCGGGAGGTAGTCACGGGAGACAATGTCATATCAGTATTAGTATTAGTAGTCTTGTCAATGATCATGATGTGATCATCCTGCTGAATCGTATAAGTAGTAATTCCATTCAGTAACCTTACTTTAGTAGCAATACTACCATTAAGGGTTACAGAACTGGTTAACGGCAAATTGTTTTCACCACCTGGGCTTCCATCTGAAAAACCATTTAAAATATTAAACCCAATACGGCCGTTTAAACCATCAATATGCATGAAGTCATATTTATAAAGTACTCCGGTTCCGAAAGCGTCAAAAAAACCATCTCGAATAAAAAGGTCTTTACCGTCTAAGTACCAATTCACTTCTCCAGATTCCCGGATCTGTAACTTAACCAATTCGTCTACTCCTGGTGTACCACCGTTTAATATAAAAAAGCTGCCGCCTGTGCCAACTTTGGCTTTTACATTTTGGGCTTGTGTTAAAAGTGGAAAAAGGGCTAAGAGTAGTAGTAATTTTTTCATGGTTAATTAAAGTTTAAGGGGATACCGAAATTAACAAAAAAACCTATTCGAATTCGAAGAAAAGATGAGAATGGCAATATTATTTTTAATGAGAAACTGGTTAATCAATAAGAAAAAGGAAAACATGGATTTTGATAAGAGGGAGGTAGTTTTTTAGCTAATTTTTCTTAGTGCCTGTTCAAGATCTTTTATAAGATACTCTGGTTCTTCCAGTCCAACATACATACGGATGTAGCGGTGTTCAATATTGCCGGCATCAAATTCAGAAAGCTGTAGCCCGGAACATTTGGGTATTACGAGGCTTTCATACCCGCCCCAGCTTACAGCCATCATGATATGCTGAAGACTGTTGCAAAATGTTTCAACATCTTCTATTGTTTTTGCTTTTAAAGCAAAGGTGAACAACCCGCAGGCGCCACTCATTTGTTTTTTAGCCAGGTCATATTGTGGAAATGATTCATCAAATGGAAACAGAACTTTTTCAACTTTTGGATGATCCTTTAAAAAGCTTAATACTTGTTGAGTAGAATTATTTATTTGTTTAAATCTTGATGGTAAAGTCCTTAAACCGCGGATCAAAAGCCATGCATTAAAAGGTTGAATACCGCTGCCGATATTCAGGTATTCACTGTCGAATATTTTTTTCATCATGGCTTTTGTACCGGATAGTACACCACCCAATGTATCGCTATGCCCGCCGATATATTTTGTTGCAGTTTGCATGGCCATATCCATACCCATCGTTATGGGTTGCTGGTATAATGGTGTACAATAACTGTTATCGATCATTGTAGTGATGCTTTTTGATCTTGCAAAATCAGCAATGGCTTTTATATCCTGCAATGCAAAATCCCAACTGTTCGGGCTTTCGAGATAGTAAAATGTTGTATTGGGTTTAGTAGCTTCAAAATAATTTTCTTTTTTTCTTCCATCAACATAAGTTGTTGTTACATTAAACCGTGGCAATACAATATCAAACATCCTCTGTGCCCATGTGTAAGGTTTGGCAACTGAAACAATATGATCACCTGCTTTTACATTGGCTAAAACACCTGCAAAGATGGCGGCAGCCCCGCTATTGAATACTAAACAATCTTCTGCACCATCCAGCGCTGCCAGTTTTTTTCTTAAGATATCGACAGTAGGATTGATACCGCGGCTGTATAAATAGCCGGCCATCTCATCTTCAAATGCTTTACGCAGATCGGCTACTGTTTCAAAAGCAAAATTGCTGGTTTGAATAATGGGCGGAGCAATGGCATTGAAATAGTTTTCTCTTTCTTCTCCTAATTCATTGATGATATATGAAATGTCCATTTTATGAATTATTGACAGATGATTTTTTTCTCCCGACGGTTAAAAAATACAATAATATAAAACCAGCGAGTACACAAGTGCCGGTCAATGCAATCATTGGGGTATTAAATATTATACTGATACAAACAAAGACATAAGCCGCAATAAATACCAATGGCAGTAAAGGGAATAGCTTCATTTTATAGATGCCAGTACCATCAAGATGCTTTGTTCTTTTACGTAACATAAAAATAGTAGCAGCAGAAGTGCACATTCCAAACGAATCAAGAAAAATAGAAAAGCTCAGGATCTTTTCAAATGTATCAGCAAAAAATAACACCACAACACAAATGGTGGCAAATACGGTAAGCGAAGTGATCAGCACTTCTTTTTTCTCGCTTTTCTTTTTCAGGAAACCGGGTAGCACACCATCCTCACTCATTGCAAACATTACCCGGGGATTGCTCATCATGGAGCCGTTTACATAAGCCAGTACCGAAAGGAATAATAACAATGAAAAAGCATTGGCACCATTTGGGCCAAACATTTTTCCAACTACTACCGAAGCGATCTCGCCGGTAGTTTTCATGTTTTCGAAACCTACAATTTTATAGTAGGCGATATTTACCGTTAAATACAAAAGAATAATAACCGTTATGCCAATAAAAATAGAGCGGGGAATATTCCTGCTTGCATCTTTTACTTCGTTCCCGAAATTGATCGTTTGCTGATAACCTCCGTAAGTGAATGATACAGCAATCAGGCAAATACCAAACGAAGTGATCCAATCTTTCCAACTTATGCTTTCATTGCTTACAGTAGTACCGGCATTACCATCATAGGCAGCAGGATAGAATAATGAAAAGATCAATAACAATATCATCCCGATTTTAATGATCATTAAAACGGTTTGTGTTTTAGCACTCATTCGCAGGCCTAACATGTTTATTCCATAAAAAATAAAAATTGCCGACATAGCAATTCCAACTTTTATCCAGTTAGCAGCTTCAGGTCCGATCAAAACTTTACTGATATAACCGGCACCGATCAAAGCAACTCCTGAAATAGAAGCAGCATTTGAAATAAGAATGCTACAGTTCAGCGCAAAAGCAATGGAAGGATGAAAGGCATAAGAAAATACTTTGTAATAACCGCCGGTTACAGGATACCGGGAACCAATTTCTGCATAAGTTAATGCACCGCATAAAGCAATGATGCCACCAATGATCCAGGCGCTGAAATAAATAGTAGGATTGATTGCCGCACCTGCAGCATCCTTTGCTGTCCGGAAAATTCCCATTCCGATCACCAACCCGATCACAATCATAGTAAAATCGAAAATCCCCAGCTGTTGTTTTTGTGGTTGGCTCATAGTAAAATTTAGTGCAGTAAGATAGAAGGATTTTTGTTAATAGCTTTTCCACGTTAAGAATATTTTGATTTTGCACTTTGAAATTTTCACATCACATTTGCCACCGGTTTGGTTCCCGGCTTAATAACCGGGATTAAAAGGGAAGTCAGTCAGAATCTGACGCTATCCCCGTAGCTGTAAGGCCCGTGAATGGGCAATTGTCAATTGTGAATGCAAACTCATAGAGTCTTATTCACCACTCACAATTCACCATTCACCATGTTGAATCTTCATACCACTGTTGAAAAACGGGAAGGTGTTCAACAACAAGCTAAGCCAGAAGACCTGCCAGATCAGATAACAACATTTAACGCTTTCGGGTGAAAGGCTGAAATGTAAAAGTCGAAGGACATTTATATTTCTTTTTATTTTCCGGAAGCAGTCACAAAAAAATCTTTTTAAATGAAAAGAAATTTTCTCTTTGTGGCTGCTGCATTTTTTGGCAGTCAGCTTACAGCGCAACAAGACACTACAGTAAAAGCAATGGATGAATTGGTGATCACCGCCAATAAGTATCCGAACAAAACATCTCTTACCGGCAAAGTATTAACCATTATTTCCCGTGAACAATTAGAAAGAAGCGGTGGTAAAGACCTGGCGCAGATCTTAACTGAACAGGCAGGTGTATATATCGGTGGCGCAAACAGCAACCCGGGAAAAGATAAAAGTATTTACCTGCGTGGAGCAAGAATTGATCATACATTAATTACGATCGATGGAGTGCCGGTTTATGATCCGAGTGGTATCGGTGGCAATTTTGATATTCGTAATCTTTCCGCTGCAAATATTGAAAGAATAGAAATACTCAAGGGTAGCCAGTCAACTTTATATGGAAGTGATGCCATTGCAGGTGTTATCAATATCATTACAAAGAAAGCAGGTAATAAAGCCATGAATGGAAATGCAATGCTTGGTTATGGAAGCTTTAATAGTTTTCGCGGCAGTGCTGGTATAAATGGACAAAAAGAAAAGTTTGATTATAACCTTAACTATAGCATTCATAAAACTGATGGTATTAATGAAAGCACAAGTAACAGCAGTAATGCAGATAAGGATGGTTACACGCAGCACAACATAATGGCTGGATTTGGTATTCAACCTTCTAAAAATATCAGGATACAACCTTATATACGATTCTCTAAGATCGATGGCGATCTTGACCAGGGTGCATTTGTTGATGAACTGGATTATACTTATAACCAGGAAAGTTTCCAGGCAGGTGTGAGAAATGAATTCAGTTTCGGGAAAACAAAGCTGAACATCCTGTATAATTATAATACTATAGACCGGGAATATATTGATGACAGTATAAAAAGCCAGAATGGATTTGATACTTACAGCCGTGGTATGTATAAGGGCAATGAACATTTTATTGATGCTTATGCTCATTTTTCTATCAATGATAAAATAAAGCTTACAACAGGAGTCGATTTCCGAAGTTCAGTTTCTGACCAGGAATATTTATCAATTGGATTCTATGGGCCTTATAAAACAAAATACAGCAGCGATAGTTTAAATCAAAACCAGTTAGGGTTATATGCAGCGATGAACTTCAACAGCAGTTGCGGTTTTAATATCGAACTGGGCAACCGGTTGAATATTCATTCTGAGTATGGTAGTTATGATGTGTTTAATATCAATCCATCTTATTTAATAAACAAACGATTTAAATTGTTTGCAAATTTTTCTTCAGCTTACAGAACTCCTTCTTTATACCAATTATTTTCTGAATATGGTAATAAAGACCTGGATCCTGAATCAGGATATACACTGGAGGGAGGCATGCAGTTTTTTTCCAACGATAAAAAATTCACCAGCCGTGCTGTAGCATTTAAAAGAGATGTGAAGGATGTTATCTTCTTTTATTATAACGCATCAACATTTCAATCGCAGTATATCAACCAGGATAAACAAAAAGATAATGGAATAGAGCTGGAAGCATCATACACTATTGCAAAAAATACAACTATAAAAGCTTTTTATACTTATGTAACCGGCGAGATCACTACCAAAAAGAGTTCCGGAAAAGACACCACTTTTTTTAACCTGTTGCGTCGTCCCAAAAACAGTTTTGGGGTTAATATCAGCAGCCAGGTAAATGAAAAACTTTTCGTAAGCAGTAATCTTTCGGCATTTGGAGAAAGAAGCGATCGATATTTTGATTCCAATACATTTCAAACGGTGAATGCAACATTAAAAAGTTATGCATTGTGGGATGTGTATGCCGAGTATGGTTTCTCAAAAAATAAAATAAAACTATTTGCTGATCTAAGAAACATACTGGATAGCAAATACACAGAGATCAGTGGTTTCAATACAACTGGTTTTGCAATTAATGGTGGAGTGAGACTTAATTTTTAATAACTGCCGGGAGAAGTATAATGCTTCTCCCGGGTATTTTTAGTTTATGCATGAACATAAATCCTGTCCAAGGTGCAAAAATAATTTTGAATGCAAGCCTGGAAATATTACCCAGTGCCAGTGTTACGGATTTAAAATAACTGATGAACTGCGTGTTTATATGGAGCAGCGCTATCATGATTGTCTTTGCAGAAATTGCCTCGAGTATCTTTCACATGAGCTCAACTTCTTTAAAGAGAAATATATTTTCAGATAGCTACATTTGCAGAAACCAGTGATTATGCCATTAGGTAAAGCAGGTTTATTAACAGTACGAAAATTTTTTGGTGTAATTTTGCTGACTATTGCCGTGAAAGTGTTTACAACTAATGCACCGGTATTAGTAAAGTAGTTTGGCCTCGTAGTACAATGCCCGCCCGGCTGACACCAGTCGGACGGGGATAGTACAAGGGTTTAAATCAAATCGGTTCTTATTAACCGGCCTCGTAGTACAATGGATAGTATAAGGGTTTCCGAAGCCCCAGATCCCAGTTCGATTCTGGGCGAGGCTACAAAAATTTAAGAATGTATTTTGCTTATGTTATTAAAAGCATTGAGCATGACTATTTGTATAAAGGGCATTGTCAGGATTTAGAAAAAAGAATTCATCAACATAACTCCGGAATGACTGAATCAATCAGGCCCTATATTCCTTTTAAACTTATTTATTGCGAGCAATTTGAGACTGAGAGAGAAGCGATTGAAAGAGAAAAATATTTTAATCTGCAGCTGGTAGAAGATTCCTAAAAATGAAATTGAACTCTTAGTACAATGCCCGCCCGGCTGACGCCAGTCGGACGGGGATAGTATAAGGGTTTCCGAAGCCCCAGATCCCAGTTCGATTCTGGGCGAGGCTACAAGTTTTAGTTCAATAGAGAATAAAATAGAACTTATATAAAGGAAAAGCATTCCGTAAATAACCTTGAGCCTGAACATTCCCGGAACTATTAACTGCTTTTATGTCAAACGGATTAATCAGGTAGTTGTTTTTCCATCCATATTCAATGGAGTTATTGTCATAGGGTGAATCTCCCGCATAATACTTTGCCGAAACAAATAATAATGCAGTTGAAATTATTATCCCTATCAATATGGAAGACTTGCTAACCATTTCTTTTATTCTTCATCTTATATAAGGTTATCATCATTTCCTGGTTTTGAACAGTACAGATCAATCAACGTATTCCAAAATATCTCCGGGTTGACAGTTCAATGCTTTACAAATTGCTTCGAGTGTACTAAAGCGAATGGCTTTTGCTTTACCCGTTTTTAAAATAGACAGGTTTGATAAAGTCAGCCCCACCTTTTCAGAAAGTTCGTTTAACGACATCTTTCTTTTAGCCATCATGACATCTAAGTTTACTATTAGTGGCATAGTTATACGGTTAATTCGTTTTCAGATTGGATTTCGATTCCTCTTTTAAAAATCTGTGCAACTATAAAAAGTGTAATACTCATAAAGAACCAGACATCAGCTCCGCCCAGGCGTAAATGTTCTGTATCGGGCATTTTCACACCTTGCTTAACTAACCACCCGGTATATTTAACTCCCCATGCCGTGAATAAACCTATTCCAAAAGTCAAACAGGATACTTTAATAATAAAAAGTCTCACTTCATTACTGAATGGCTGAGACAGGTTCAACTTTTTATCGTGCAAAATTTTTATGACCAGATAAAATATACATGCCTTAAGTACTCCTGTAATGCTTATCAGCAATGTTTCTGCAAAAAAATGTCCCCGGTCATATTCATAAAGGCCCGACAAATCATTTCCCTCCCAAAATGTTTTTGCATTAATTGGATTTATCACCAGCGTATAAAAAGCACTGAATATAGAACCACCAGCTTCAATGCATACGCCTATAAATATTATCCATGAAAGGATATACAGGACTCTTAAAACCTGTTTTGTTGTAATTGACATTTTAATTAAGTTTTAAAATTAGGACACAAACATAAATAAATATTTATTGATAAACAATAAATATTTTCCTTTTATAGGAAAATATTTTCCGATACCTTAATTTAAGAAAATAAGTGCTTGGATGTCAAGAAAGTAAATATTTATAAAAAAAGTCCCCAGGTATCTGAAGACTTTTTTTATAAATATTTTAGTTAGGCTGATCTATAAGAATAATCTTACAATATGATAAACACCTGCTGCTAACAATGCGCTAACGGGAATGGTAAGTATCCATGCCCAGATAAGATTAATAGTAACACCCCATCTTACTGCAGAAAGACGCTTAGTGGCGCCAACACCCATGATACTGCCTGTGATTGTATGTGTAGTTGAAACTGGTATTCCCATTTGCCCGGTAAAGAATAATGTGAATGCACCTGCTGTTTCTGCAGCCACACCTTCCAGTGGAGTTACTTTTGTAATTTTTGTTCCCATCGTTTTTATGATCTTCCAACCACCGCTCATCGTACCTAATCCGATTGACATATAACAGGCTACCGGTACCCATCCGGGTAAATGACTAAAATCCTGAATATTTCCGCTGGCGATGAGTGCGGCGCCGATAATACCCATTACTTTTTGTGCATCATTACCACCATGACCGATACTGAATGCTGCAGAACTGAACAACTGTAACTTTTTAAACATCTTGCCAATGCGATGGGCCGTTGGTTTTTTTATTTTTTCAGAATACAGGTAAACGAGGGAGAAGAATATAGCTGTAAAAACAATGCCCCAGGCTATCACTTTATTATCTGCTTTCAGAATATCGCCTTTAAAAGATTTTTCTATATTGAAACTGTTGACCTTCTTTTTTACCTCTTCAATATTCTGTGGTTGAATAGGATAAATGGCATTCATGATGATAAGGGCACTATCCAGGGAAACTTCTTTATCCAGGTATTGTTTTACCGGTCCCTTATATTTTTCAGTAAGTTCTTTTGCTTTATCGAATTCCTCTTTTTTCAATTTGTTCTCAACAGATACTGACTCAAGGATCAAATAATCATTCGCATTACGGATATCATCTTTCAGTTTACTTACTTCAATATCTTTCAGCCATCCTTCATCGTAAGATTTTTTTGCGATATACTCTGCTCCCAGTTTATCATAGTCTTCCAAAAGCGGTTTCATTTTATTGAAAATAACTGATGCCTTTTCCAGTTTACCTTTTGTAGAGTTGAGTTCAGCTGTTAAAGTACTGTCGCCCGGTTTCGCTTCCAGTTTGTCAGTAGCTGTTGTTATATCATGTTCGTATTTATCAATCTTTAAAAATTTCTCCGTGGTCTCCATCATTTTATTATTCTCAAACCGGTCGAATAATAAGAAGGTAATGGTGGTAGCCACTGCGATGATCACAATACGTAACCAGATATTACGCATAACTGTAACGATGGTGATAAAAATTGAAATAGCCATACCGATCAAAGGAGCAAGAAAAATGAAGAGCACCGTTTTGATGATGACATCACTTTCTACCACTTTTGCCCATGAAATACCGATACCTTTTATGCTGATAGCATGTGCAATTGCAGCCCCTGCAAAACCACCGATCAAAGTATGAGAAGATGAAGAAGGAATTCCATACCACCATGTCAGCAGGTTCCACATGATCGCTGCAATTAATCCCGATAAAATTACCGGCAGTGTAATGAATTCTTTTGCTACGGTTTTACTGATCGTGTTGGCAACTGCGTGGTCCTGGAAAATCCAGTAAGCAACAACATTAAATATGGCAGCCCATAACACAGCCTGGAAAGGGGTTAACACTTTCGTGGAAACAACAGTGGCGATGGAGTTGGCGGCATCATGAAAGCCATTGATATAGTCGAAAATTAAAGCAAGTATGATGATGACGATAACAAGAGTCATAAGCTTGATTTGCGGATTAGCAGATTTGCGGATATGTTGATTTGGTTATCATGAAGATCTATTCGCAAACCCACATATTGATTCATTCGCACAATTTTATGCGTATTTAATAATGATGGATTCGATCACATTTGCGGCATCCTCACATTTATCAGTGGCAATTTCCATTACCTGGTAGATCTCTCTTTTCTTGATCACTTCTTTTGCATCAGGTTCAGTTTCAAAAAGCCGCTCAATACTCATATCAAACAGGTCATCGGCCTGGTTTTCCAAGCTATTTATTTTTACCAGCGATTCAGTTACTGCTTTCATGTTTTTCATGCCCCGTAATTCTATAACAGCTTTTCTTACTTCCGCGGCACTTATTTGAATTACTTCCGCCAGTTTTTGAATACCCATATCATTGGTATTCACTTTATAGAAATTCATTTTTTTGGCTGAGGCATAAATATAATCAGCAATGTCATCCAGTGATGTGGCGAGATAGTGAATATCTTCACGGTCAAACGGGGTAATAAAATTGCGGCCCAGTTCGGTAAAAATATTGTGGGTGAGATTATCATTTTCATGTTCAAGGTCTTCTATCTGGCTTAGGATCGCTATTTTTTTGTCACCATCGGATTCGGCTACAAGATCCCTCAGTTTATCGCTCATAATGGAAACATTTGCCGCTACTTTTTCGAATAAGTCATAAAATATCTTATTCTTAGGCATGAAGATCGAGAGAATAGAATTGAGGGCCATATATAATCTATTTAGTTGGTTGCGAAGATACCGGGAGCTCTTTGCCCCGGTTGCTGAAGATACAGAGTTAATAATAATTTAATATAGAAGTAATAATTAGATAATGACGAGGTAACACAGGTTTCATATACATACTGCTTACTTTGCTGCCAGATTAATGAATCATTAATTCAATATTATTTAATAATGAAGCTAATATTAAGAGGTTTTATCATTTCGGTTATTTGTCTTCAGTCGATGAGTTCCAGCGGTCAACGCTATCTAACTGATATTGATTCTTCCTTTTTTATTAAAGATACCGTCAGGCCACTGATAAGAAGGTTTGAAAATATAATCATAGCTGGGTATATGCAGCCGCAATTCCAGGTAGCGGAGTCTGAGGGAGCCCCCTCATTTGCGGGTGGTGCTTTTTCTCCTTATTCTAAAAGCCGGTTTATGTTACGAAGGGCTCGGCTAAGAGTTGATTACCTCCTGAAGTCAAAGGAGAATTTCCCGAAAGCGTTATTCGTTTTTCAGATCGATGCTACTGAAAGGGGAGTAATTGTAAGGGATATGTATATACGACTGTTTGAAACCAAAAAGAATAACTTTTCTGTCACTACCGGTTTATTTGCCCGGCCATTTGGATATGAGGTAAACCTGAGTTCTTCCGTACGGGAAACACCCGAAAGAGGACGTATGTCACAAATACTGATGCCGAGTGAAAGAGATCTTGGCGTTATGATCTCATTTGAACCCCTGGACAAAAAGCACAAACTAAAACACGTTAAGCTTGATGGAGGGTTTTTCAATGGACAGGGCGTGGCAGGCACTACTGATTTTGATAATTACAAAGATTTCATAAGCCGTCTTTATATAAAGCCTTATATAATTAAAAGAACTGAGTTGAGCGGTGGAATTTCCTTCTTAAGGGGGGGCTGGCAAAACGGAACAAAATATGTTTATCACAGCGGTACTGCAGTTAATGGCGATAAAATTTTTGTTATTGACTCGTCATCGTCAAACCTGGGAAAGTCTGCCCCACGTCATTATTATGGAGGCGATATGCAATTTAAAATTCATAATAAGTGGGGAGATACGGAATTTAGGGCAGAACATTGGTTTGGAACGCAACCCGGAACGAGTACCAGTACTGCCAACCCAGGCACTTTACCAAATAATAATGGAGTACCATTACCGACCTATGTCCGTCATTTTAATGGCTCATTCTTTTATTTTCTTCAAAATATAGTTAATGCAAAACATCAACTGCTTTTTAAATACGACTGGTACGACCCTAATATCAAAGTAAGTGGCGAGGAAATCGGTAAACCGGGAACCAATCTCACGGCTGCTGATATAAAGTTTTCTACGTTTGGTTTTGGCTATGCTCATTATTTCAGCACGCAAATCAAAGTGATACTTTATTATGATATTGTAAATAATGAAATTACACAGCTTGCTGGTTATACTACCGACCTGGAAGACAACATCTTCACTTGCCGCCTGCAGTTCCGGTTCTGAGTTAACAATTCGGTAATACTGGCTTCACTTTGGCATAACCTTGTGGCAATTCCTTTGCAGCATAATTAACAGATATGCTGAGAAGATGTTTCCCCCTATTGATGAGTTTTCTTTTGGTCTCTTTTCTTTCGGTTTCTCAAACAGTAAAACTTTCAGGTAAAGTATTCGGAGAAAAAAACAATCCTATTTCAGGTGTTTCGATAAAAATTGTTGGAACAAATACAGGAGTCTCAACGAATGTTGACGGCAGGTTTAGTATAAGTATTATAGTTGGAAAAAAATATGAACTGGAATTTTCGAGTGTTGAATATGAAACAAAAATTATTGAAGTAGAAGCCCAAAACGGGCAAGTAGATGAGTTGAATGTAGTATTAACGGTTAAAACAAAAAGTGAAGAAGGGGTCGTTGTTTCTACAAAAGCGATCAGTGCAAGAAAGGAAACTGTAAATGCTGCTATAACTTTTCAAAAAAATACAAATACTGTTGCATCAGTTGTTTCTGCTGAAACCATCCGCAGATCACCCGATAGAAATGCAGGCGATGTTGTAAAACGTACAGCGGGTGCAAGCATACAGGAGGGTAAATTCATTATTGTAAGAGGGTTGGCCGATCGCTACAACCAGGCCATGCTGAATGGTATATTGCTTAGTAGCACCGAGCCTGATAGAAAGACATTTTCATTCGACCTGATCCCGGCACAAATGATCGATCATATTATTATCAATAAAGCGTTTGTTCCGGAATATCCCGGTGAATGGGCAGGCGGATTGATACAGGTAAATACAAAAGATATTCCTTCAAAGAGTTTTTTGAATGTTCAGATCGGTACGGGCTTTAATACACAAACTACCGGCAAAGATTTTTACAAGGATAAAGGTGGCAAATGGGATTGGCTCGGTATTGAAGATGGAACCCGTGCATTACCGTCAAGTTATACAACTAAATCAAATTTTGATACTACAAGCGCTGCAGGAAAAACGGCAATCGGGAAACAAATGCGCAACGCATGGTCACCCACACAGGCTACAGCGCCATTGAATTTTTCATTCCAGGTGGCTGGAGGTTTTACAACTAAACTATTCAAAAAACCATTCGGCGGTACAATTGGTATTATATATAGTAAAACAAACAGGTATCTCAAACTGGTTAACAGGTCAAATTCATTATCCGGAAATGTGTTTAGTGTAAACTATAACATTGCCGATGACCGTTACCAGCAAGATGTTTCAGCGGGTGCACTGGCAAGCCTTACGTACCAGTTTAATTCAAAGAATAAGATCTCATTGAAATCGATCATCAATGTAAACACACCCAATGCAGTTACGAAAAGACAGGGAATAGAGTATACAAGAGATGAGGATGTGAAAGGAACTGAGTTGAGTTTTAAAGAAAATATTTTTTTTACAAGTCAGCTAACCGGGGAGCATATTCTTGCACAACCCCTAAAATTTAAATGGTACGGTGCATTTAATATTTTGGATGGATATATTCCTGACCAGCGTCGTATTGTATATTCAAAGTCAACCAATACACAAAATCCTTATCGCCTTATTCTTTCCAATACACTTTCGCAACAAAGCGGCAGCCGTATTTATCAAAACCTGAGCGATTATATCTATACAGCCGGAGGCGATCTTACCTATGCGATCAATAAGAAGCATACGGTCAAAGGTGGCTATATGCTGCAGATAAAAGACAGGTTGTATGATGCAAAGCTGTTTGCCAATTACCTGAACACTGATAATGATGTGTTGAGACAATTGGCTCCTGATGTTGTTTTTGCCCCGGAAAATTTTGGAACCGGTACGGATAATATGGTTGGATTTGATGCCATTAAAGGAAAAAATTTCCGTTACCTCGCTAATACTATTTTAAATGCAGGCTTTTTGCAAATGGATAATGAATTGTCAAAATCAATTCGCATTGTGTGGGGCTTGCGTGTAGAAAGTTATGATCAATTAGTGGGTAGTGTAAAAGCTTATGATCCACGACATACACATACTCTTGTCACCGATTTTCTACCTGGCGTCAATGCAACTTTCAAACTGAATCCAAAAACGAATTTGCGTATTTCAGGTTCACAAACTGTGATACGTCCTGAGTTGCGTGAATTATCTTATCTGAATCTATACGACTTTGAATTAAATGCTTCTGTACAGGGCAATCCTTCACTGGAAAGAACAAAAGTTACAAATGCTGACATAAGATATGAGCTGTATCCAAGGGCGGGGGAAATGTTAACGGCCGGTGTCTTTTATAAACATTTTAATAAGCCTATTGAACAAATATTTAATGAAGGAAGCGGCGGCGCCAGCACTTTCAATTATCAAAATCCAGAGCAAGCAACTTCTTACGGGGCAGAAATAGAGTTTCGTAGAAAGCTTGATTTTGCACAAGTACTGAAAAATTTCACTTTTAACGCTAATGCTTCTTATATCTATAGCCGCATCCAGGATGCACGGTTTAATGTTGACAGGACTTTGCAGGGCCAGTCTCCTTATATGGTGAATGTTGGACTGATGTATGATCTGGAAAAACTGGGATTGAATTCAACACTTCTTTTTAACAGGATTGGTGAAAGAATTTACCTGGTTGGTGACCTGTCATCAGGCGCAGGTTCACCGGATATTTATGAAGCACCGCGTTCACTGCTCGATTTCCAGATCTCAAAAAAATTCATGAAGAATAAAGCTGAACTGCGGTTGAATATTTCAGATATACTGAATACAACACAGTATTTCTATCAGAATGCAGGGGGTAAAACAAGTTTTCAAAAAGATGAAGATGCTTATCGCTTTACCCGAAAATCCGGAACCACATTCGGCTTGATCTTTAATTACACATTATTATAAACGCTTTAAAATAAAAATAGAAATGAAAAAGAACATTCTTTACCTGGCAGGAATTGCAGCACTCATCAGTACAAGTTGCCGCAAAATAGAAATGGACGGAGAAAAGGAAATCATTATTGTAAATGGTGGTGGCAGCGGGTCTACCGGTCAAACTATTACACTGGAAGGCCGCATTAATGCAGACACACTATTAAAAAAACAAAATGTTTATATCCTGAAAGGACTTGTGTATATGGTAGGCAATCATACCATGACGGTTGAGCCGGGTACGACCGTGAAAGGATCTTTCAACGGTGCAGATGTAGCAGCGTTAATTATTGCACGTGGTTCAAAACTCATAGCGGCGGGTACAGCAACTGAGCCGATCATTTTTACATCAGCAGCGCCAAATCCACAATCGGGTGATTGGGGAGGGATCGTACTTTGTGGTAAAGCGCCTATCAATACAAGTTATAACGGTACAGCCGGACTCTACCAGGTAGAAGGCGGTGTTGATAATGCAAATGGTGATGGATTGGCTGGCTCTGGTGATGCTGTTGCACCGGCGCCTGTTAGTAATGATAACTCAGGAACCTTGCAATATGTACGTATTGAATATGCAGGCTATGCTTATCAACCTGATAAAGAAGTGAACAGTTTAACAATGGCGGCTGTAGGAAGCGGTACAACGATCGACCATGTGCAGGTGGTATATGCGAAAGATGATGCATACGAATGGTTCGGTGGTACTGTAAATTGTAAATACCTGATCGCTTTAAAAACACAGGACGATGATTTTGATACAGACAATGGCTTTAGCGGAAAAATTCAATTTGGTTTGATCCTCCGTGATTCAGTGATCGCAGATATTTCAAATTCTGAAGCATTTGAAAGTGATAATAATGCGAGTGGCACTACTGCTGCTCCCAAAACAACTGCCATATTCAGCAATATAACGGCTATCGGGCCAAAGGCTACTTTAAATAATATTGGCAGCTCATTATTCCGGGGTGCTACACATATCAGGAGGAATACAGGCATTTCAATTTTCAATTCTATTATTATGGGCTGGCCAAGAGGTATTGAAATAGATGCGACTACCGGTACATCAACTGCATTAAATATTGAAGACAGCACGATTCGCCTGAGAAATATAACATTGGCAGGAAATACAGTTAACACAAGATTTTCTGGAACAGCCGGTATTACTATTACCAATGATGCTGCATTTACAAGCTGGTTTACCAACTCTTATTATAATAACGATCTCCTCACCAATACATCGGATGCAAAATTGATTCAGCCGTTTAATTATACTGCACCTGACCCAACACCATTTGCAGGTGCTAATGGGAACCAAAAGATACTTACCGGCGGTTCATTTACAGATCCAAAGTTTACCGGTGATACTTTCTTTGATCAGACTGCTACTTTCCGCGGCGCTGTTGCGCCTGCAGGTATACTGGCTACCTGGTGGAAAGGATGGACGAAGTTTAACTATGAATAAAGATCACAACCTTTGACCATTTCAGCCGGGATATATTTATCCCGGCTTTTTTGTGTCTCTTTTTTTGATTATTAATATAACTGTAACCCTGGAGTAAGAATGAATTAACAAGAGTGAAGCATTTTGCATCCAGTTCTTACAGCTTTCACTTTACCGTCTACATTATTGGGTTAATGTAATTTTTAGGAATTACTTTCAAAGCAAGCCGTGGCAATTCTCAGCCGCGGTTTTTTTATCCCTATACAAATTGTTTCAGTAAATAAAGGTTTGCTGAAAATGTCGATAGAAGTAAAAAGGGTTAAAAAAACAAAAAAGTTAAGCAGCCAATTCTGCTTAACTTTTAATATCATTTCTAATAACTATAGGTTATTGAGCAATTACAGGCTCAGCTATATTTTCTTGTGCAGATGCAGCCTCTTTGTTTTTTAATTTTTCACTCTTAGCCGTTGCTTTTATTATATCATCTGCAAACATGCGGCTGACCTTTTTAAGTTTTGATTTAAATCTTTTCTCTTTGAAGTTATTTCTATACTCTTCCATAACTCCGGAAAGCTTTGCAAAAACTATTTGACGTGTTTCCTTTTTCTTTTGTTTATCTACTTTTCCCATGATTTTATATTTTTTATTAATTCGAATTTAAAATTAAATTAATATTGGCAATGTTAAGTTTTTTCTGAAAGCCACTCAAACTATCAGTAATACTCTGAAAATCAATTGAATATAATTTTTCTGTAAATGGAGCCCACGTAAAAACCCATTGATATCTGTGCTGCTGTTGCACATGGGCTGGTATTTTAGTTTGCCAGTGCTTAAGGCAAATGCTGTAATTTAATCATGATGAGTTTTTGGATTCCGGGGTAGTCGACTTTCTAATTTTGGTTTTGACTTATTGCTTTATAAAAGGCATCCTGGATCTTCCCCCTGATCAGCATTTGTGAAATTTTATTATTGGCCCTTGTCGGATTTACACGATTACTCAGAAAAACATAAACAAGATTTACTTTTGGATCTACCCACACACAAGTTCCTGTAAAACCGGTATGACCAAATGTTTCCAGTGATGCCAATGCAGATGGATAAGGATCTTTTCTTGTAGCATTATCCTTCTCTGGTTTATCAAAACCAAAACCACGCCGGCTGTTTTCACTATGATAAGCTGTAAAATATTTTATGGTTTCCGGATTTAATAATCGTGTCCCATTGATCTCACCACCATTTAGTAGCATTTGATAAAGCATAGCAAGATCATATGCTGATGAAAATAACCCTGCATGGCCGGCTACACCGCCAAACATACTGGCGCCTTCATCATGTACATATCCCTGTATCAGTTGTTGCCTGAAATGTTTTTCCAGTTCTGTTGGAACAACTCTGTTCACAGCAAAACGGGTAAGTGGTTTAAATCCAGTTGTGTTTAATCCGAGTTTACTGTAAAAAGTTTTGCTTACATATTCGTCTAATGTCATGCCGCTAAGTTGTTCAACAATTTTTCCCAGGAAAATAAAATCGTTATCACTGTAAACATATTTTCCATTCGGGCCTAAAGGACTTTTTAAAATGCGGCTGAATATTGTATCGCTCCAGTCCTTGCGCAGGTAAAGATTTTTTGCAACCGGGATCGAAAATTGGGATGATGCAGTCGAAGAATAAATTGCCGGATTAGGAATACCTGTTGTTGTGTCAATTGTTTCTCTGTAAAACGGAATGAATGGTACAAGTCCTGCCTGGTGTAACAGTATTTCCTCTAGTTGTAAATTTTCTTTATCGGTTCCCTTCACCCAGGGCAGGTAATCACCTAATTTCTTTTTTAAATCGAGTTTACCCTGCTCATACAATTTCATTACAGAAATAGTAGTGGCGGAAACTTTTGTAACTGAGGCAAGGTCATAAATATTTTCCAGCGAAACCGGCGAACCATTTTCAAACTGTGTATTGCCAAATGCTTTATCATAAATGATCTCGCCATCTTTTATTGCCAATACTACACAACCCGGAAAAGCTTTTTGTGCAATAGCATCGTTCACGATCGAATCAACAGTATAAAACTTATCAGGAGTTGTTGCTGTCGATTTTTTTTCGGGCCCAGGTATATCAATTCCAAAACCAGCAGCAAAACTGCAAACTCTTACTGGTAATTTACCGGTAGCACCTGTTCTTCCTTCAACAAGATCAGCGGCGGCTTCCTGCGAAATATTATCATCCTGGTGAGCAGCAACTAAAGTGTAAGCATCACAATAATTTTGTGTTGCGAGTACGTTTCCAAAAACAACTGTAACTGTTTTTATGAGATTCAATTTGCGCCAAAGAGCAAAAGAGGCTTTTGTGATCCCATAATTGTTTGCAGGCCGGTTGCTGAAATCATGAATGCCCACTACTACAGCATCATATTTATTTTTTTCTATAGTTTCAAACATCTCCTCTGCTTTATCATCACCGTCCTTCCAGGAATAAAGAAATACATCTGCATTCAGATCGTCTTTCATTCGTTGACCAAAAGGATTGAGTTGTGCAGCTCCGATTCCCACATAAGCAACCTTCATATTGGAATGCAACGGTATTTCTGCATAATCAGTACCTGATGCTTTCGTGCCAGCTTGAGAAAGAACAGTCATTGTCTCTTTTGCTATTTTATAACGGATAGCATTTGTTTTGCTGTTCAAGTCATCTGTAAGATTATTCAGGATTACTTTCTGCTCCTTGTTCATGCCGAGGTTATATTTCGCCAGCAACACTCTTTTTGTTTTTACATATATATCTTCCCATGTCAATCTTTTTTCGGTGATCGCTTTTTTTATTTCTGTTATTGCCATACCTACATCTTCAGGCAGGCAAAGCATATCATTTCCTGCGATCACGGCTTCAACTGCAATAGTACCACCGGGAAAATATTTTGCCACACCCTTCATCTCCAATGCATCGGTGAAAGTGAGGCCGGCAAATTTTAATTCGTTGCGCAGTAAACCCGTTACATTATTTTTTGAAATAGAAGTAGCTACATTTTTTGTATTATCGATGGATGGAATTGAAAGATGCGCCACCATTACACTGCCTACTCCTGCATTAAAGATCTCTTTGAAAGGGTACAGTTCTAATGAATCTAACTGTTCGCGGCTTTTATTTATCACTGGCAGATCAGCATGTGAATCTACTTCTGTATCCCCATGACCGGGAAAATGTTTGGCACAAGCCATGATGCCTGCATCCTGCATACCTTTCATGTAAGCAATGCCAAGTTTTGCTACTTTATATTTATCCTCGCCAAAAGAACGATAACCAATAACAGGATTATTCGGGTTATTATTTACATCCATAACAGGGGCATAGTTCACATGCACACCTAAGCGTTTATGTTGCTCACCCACTGCTTTACCCATTTCATATACCAATGCTTCATTACTCATGGCGCCGAGTGTAAGCTGGTAAGGAAATTTTATCACACTATCCAACCTCATACCAAGCCCCCATTCACCATCGATAGTCATCATCAATGGTGTTTTAGCAATGCTTTGATAGTAATTCGTAAGATTCGCCTGTCTTACAGGTCCACCCTGGAAAAAACATAAAGCCCCGATATTATATTTAGTTATATCACTTACCACTTTTGCTACATGATCTGCTCCTAAGTTAGAATGTGCACGGACAACCATGAGCTGTGCAATTTTTTCATCATTATTTAATGAGTTAAAAACACTATCCACCCATTTGTCAGCGGATAGTTTACTGTTATATTGAGAAAATAAATTGCAGGCAAAGCAAATCATAATCAGGGCCGAAACAGAGATCTTTTTCATGTGGGAATTTTGATGCTACAAATTAACCGAAAAAAGGGAAAGAAGAATTGTAAAAAAGGATGTCTGGTTAATGTGGTTACACACCTTCTGTTTCTGGCTGTTCTGCAGCCGTAATTTTAAATGCTTTATTGACAAGATAAACACCCAATAAAGTAACAATACCGCCGATAGTAAGATAGATAGTGATCTTTTCATTAAAAACAATAGAACCAAGTATTACCGCTACAATCGGATTGATATAAGCATAAATAGAAGCCTGCTCAGTTGGCAGATTTTGTAATGCATAGAGATAACAAATAAATGCTATCAATGAGCCAAAAACAACCAGGTAGCCAATAGCTGCCCATGATTGCCATGGAATTTCTGTTAATGGAATAGCCCTGCCCGTAACCGAAGAAAAAGAATACAATGTAATACCTCCAATCACCATTTGCAAACCAAGACCAAAGTAAGGATTGAAATTAACTGCTTGTTTTTTTGTGTACAAGGTTGCAATGGCCCATGTCCATGTTGCAATGACTGATAATATTATACCCCAACGGAATTGCGTATCAAGAAATTCATTCAGGTGATCATAAAAAATTATACATACACCTCCAAAGCCCAGCAACAAACCCGTAATTGCCATTACAGGAATTTTTGATTTGGAAGAAAATAAACCAATCACCACTATCCACAATGGGAAGATAGCACCAATGATAGCGCCAAGACCCGCAGAAATTTTATATTGCAATGCAAGTGTACTGAGCCCGTTGCTCATAATGAAATTCAAAAAACATAATACAAGGATAGGAATCCATTCTTTTCCTTTTGGCAACGAAACTTTTTTGTAAAGAAAAAAACAAACATAAAAGAAGCCTCCCAAAAATTGGCGGATACCGGCCATCTGCAATGCATCGGGTATATGTTTTACTCCTTCTTTACTTGCAAGCCATGTAGTACCCCAAAGAAAACATACGAGTGCCAATGCAAAAATGGCTTTTGCCCTTGTACCTTTTTTGCGAATGGTCAAAGGGTTGAACGCCGACAAACTTTTTAAAGCATCAGCGGAATCTGATAAGGTTTTATTGAAATCGAATAAGGGCATGAATGTTTCAGAATTCGTGAATCGTGAATGGTGAATTGTGAATCCAAAGTCTGGTAAATTCACCATTCACAATTGCCCATTGACGATCTAATGTTTAAAATGTCTCATTCCCGTAATCACCATGGCCAGTTTATGTTCTACACAATATTCAATCGAATCTTTATCACGGATAGAACCACCAGGCTGAATAAATGATGTAATGCCTGCTTCATGTCCCAGTTTCACGCAATCATTAAACGGAAAAAATGCATCGCTGGCCATTACAGCACCATTCAAATCGAAATTAAACTGTTTTGCTTTTTCAACAGCCTGTCTTAATGAATCGATGCGACTTGTTTGGCCGCAACCTTTTCCAACAAGCTGCTTGTTCTTTATTAATGCAATAGCATTACTCTTTAAATGCTTGCAGACAATGTTTGCAAATTTTAAATCATCTTTTTCTATAGCTGATGTTTCTCTTCCGCCAGCTTCCTTCCATTCTGTATAATTGCCTTCATCAATATTTTGTATTAAAACCCCATTAAGCAATGAACGGAACATTTCAGAATTTTTACTTTTCCCTTCCGACTTATGTTTCAAGAGTATCCTGTTCTTCTTCGATCTCAGTACAGCTAAAGCATCTTCGTCATAAGCCGGTGCTATCAGTACTTCAAAAAATATTTCGTTGATGGCATCAGCTGTTGCTTTGTCAACTGTACCGTTGCAAACCAGTACTCCACCAAAAGCTGATTCAGGGTCACCAGCTAATGCAGCATCCCAGCTTTCTTTTATTGTTGAACGTTGTGCAACGCCGCATACATTAGTGTGTTTAATGATGGCAAATGTGGTATCCGAAAATTCATTTATCAATTGTACGGCAGCATCTACATCAACAAGATTATTATAACTTAATTCTTTACCATTCAATTGTTCAAATATTTCATCCAGGTTACCGAAGAACACAGCTTTCTGATGAGGGTTTTCACCATATCGCATTGATTTTTCTTCCTTATTAAATGGTGTAGTAACTGAAAGCTGGTGAAAATAATTCGAGATAGCAGTATCGTAAGCTGTACATACATCAAATGCTTTGATAGCGAACATTCGCCTTTGTTCTAATGATGTTTCTCCTTTTTGTTCGCTTAAAACTTTTTCCAGTAAAGCATAATCAGCTTTGTTGGCAACTACAGCCACATCTTTATGATTTTTTGCTGCGCCACGTATCATCGATGGTCCGCCGATATCTATTTTTTCAATAATTGCTTTTTCATCTGTAGTAGAAGCAACAGTTTCTTCAAAAGGATAGAGGTCAACGATCACCAAATCAATTTCCGGAATATTGTATTGTTTCATTTCCGTCATATGTGTTTCATCATCTCTTTTTCCGAGGATGCCACCAAACACTGAAGGATGTAATGTCTTTACCCGACCACCAAGAATGGATGGATAGGATGTCAGGTTTTCAACCGGAACTACTTTTACTCCCAGCTTTTCAATAAATGTTTGTGTGCCGCCGGTAGAGTAAATCGTTACACCGAGTTCTGACAGCAATTTTACAATGGGCTCAAGGCCATCTTTGTAAAAAACAGAGATGAGGGCAGACTGAATTCTTTTGTTCATAGTAACTAAAAATTAAAGGCAGGCAATCGCTAAAAGAAGGCGCAAATGTAAGCTATCATAGGTTCATCACAAAAGCCCCTTTTTCACTTACATCATGAAAGGAAATATGCAGGGAATCACAATCTTTTTTCCAGTAGTTTATTTTCCAGGCAGGGCAGGAGCCATCAAACACCACCTGTTTAATAGTAAATGTTTTAATAAGTTTAGTAAAATAGAGTTTAGGATTACCAGAAATAAGTAAAAGATCAACCGGGATTTTATTTTCCGAAGAAATGAAACCGGTTGTTTTGTTTATTCGCAGAATTTTCTTGTCCTTATAAATTAATGTATTGCCCTGTTCACTGAAATTTTCTAAATCGGCTGCTGTCTCAATACGATTCAACACTCTTGAAGGTTTGATATGAAAATTCCTGACAAAATCATCTGTCAGCAGATCTGAATCGCCAACAAATAAATATTTTCTGCCATCAATAAAATCAATGGCTTGTTTTTGAGGAACATTATATACGATGATCTGTTCACGATTATTGGCCTGTATAAATGAAGTTGACCGTAATACAACAAAGCAAATTAAAGCGATAAGCCCATACTTCAATCCTGTTTTGGATTTTTCCATTAACCAAAAACCAAGACCTGAAGCTGCTGCTAGCAGTAAAGCAGCCTGCGGAATAGAGATCTGCAAACCATCCCATAAAGAATATGGCAACAACTCAATTCTCTCTACATAGGTATTCATAGCCCAGAGCATCCAATAAAGAATTTTACCAACAAACAATGCGACAGTTGGAATGAACGAGACTACACATAAAAGTATTTCACCAAGTAGGATCAAACTTGATAATGGCACCGCAACAAAATTGGTAAATATAAAAGAGAGAGGAAACTGGTGAAAATGATAAATGCTTACAGGCACAGTAAGTATTTGTGCTGCCAGTGTTACTGCATTCAGTTTCCAGATAAAATCCAATGCTTTATTTTTTACATAAAACCAATTGTAGATAGGTTTCATGAAAATAACGATACTTAAGACGGCGATATAAGAAAGCTGAAAGCCAACATCCCAAAGCCAGTAAGGATTAATAAAGAGCAACAGGAATGCAGAAAAAGCCAGTGTATTGTAGATGGAAGATTTTCTCGTCCATGTTTCTCCCAATACAATACAGGTAAACATAACTGCTGAACGTATTACGGATGGTTGCATACCTGCGAGCAAACTGAAAAGCCAAAGTCCTGCTATGATCAAAACTGGTCTTAACCACCTAGTGTTTCTTCTTTTCTGCAAGGGCCAGAATAATTTCAGTAACAACCAATAGATCAAGCCGAGATGTAATCCTGAAATAGCGATCACATGTACCACACCGGTATTGGAATAAGATTGTACCAATGTTTTATCGAGGTCATCTTTATAACCGATCAACAATGCTTCAGCTAAGCCCAGCTCTTTTTCACCTTTAATATTTGCTCGCAGTATATTCAATATTTTTTCACGGGTGGAAAAAATGAATTCCTTAAAACGGGTTTTGTTTTCACCCGGCAGTAGAACAAAATCATTTTCTTTTAAATAAGCCTGGTGTGTGATCCCCTGGAATAAGGAATAGCGTTTATAATCAAAGCCACCCGGATTACCAGCGTTTTTGATCTCCTGTAATGATTTTTTTAAAATGAATTGGGAACCATAGTTAAGTTTATTTGCTGCACTATCTTTTTTAAAATAAATAATGAGTGAACCGCTTGTTTTAATACTGGTGTCATCATTCAGAATAAAATCAACTGATGCATTGGCTTTATAGGATTTGGTTTTTTCAACCGGGTTTTCCTGTAACGTGAGAACCAGTGCAACCCGGTTGCTGTAATAGCGGCCAAACCAGTTTTCATCATGCCGGATATCTTTATACCATGCAAGCAATCCGCCAACTGAAATAAATAAAACTGTTATAGCCAACCCGCTTATTGCTGAAAGTTTATAACGTTGGAAAAACGGAAGAAGAAAGAAACTGGTCAGGATTGTTAAACTAATTCCGCATACGATCCATAAAACAATTAACTGAATTTGTAAATGCCATTGCAGAACGATACCTGTCATCAGCGGAATGAGAAATCTTATAAATGGTGCATTTTTCCAAATATGAATGACGGGGGCAGACATCTACAAAAGGTAATGATGTCATTATTTTATAACAATACCACTTTGCGGGTATTCTTTTTAGATTCGTACCTTTCGCACAAGAAAAATTTTATGAGAAAACTTCTTTTTATCCTTCTTTTTTTAATTGCCAGCAACATTTTTTCACAAACTGTTCAGCAGCTTGAATCAAAACGTATTGGTCTTCCCAATGGTTGGAGCCTTACACCGGTTGGTAAAAGTCTTCCGTTGGGTGATCTGCCATTGAATATGGCTATTTCGCCAAACAAAAAAATAATTGCAGTAACTAACAACGGGCAGAGTAAACATTCATTGCAACTCATCGATGCTGTTAATGATAAAGTATTGTCAACAGTTGAAATTAAAAAAGCCTGGTATGGTTTAAAATTTACTGCCGATGGAAAATTCCTATATGCTTCCGGCGGGCACGATAACTGGATATTGAAGTATGCAACTGCTGGTAAGAAACTGGTTTTAAAAGATAGCATTAAACTGGGAGATAAATGGCCGAATAAAATTGCTCCGGCCGGAATTGAAATTAATGATGCAAAGGAAAAAATGTATGTAGTAACAAAAGAAGACAATTCACTTTACATCATTGATATTCCTTCAAAAAAAACTACAAAGAAAATAACGTTAGGCGGCGAAGCATACGGTTGCCTGCTTTCTCCCGACAAAACCAAAATTTATATCAGTTGCTGGGGCTGTGATAAACTGATTGTGGTAGATACAAAGACTGAAAATATAATTACTAAAATCCCGGTCGGCGATAATCCCAATGAATTATGTCTTTCAAAAAACGGAAAAATTCTTTTTGTTGCAAATGCAAATGATAATTCAGTTTCTGTTATCAATACCACAGAACAAAAAGTAATTGAAACATTAAATGCGGCTTTGTTTCCTGATGCACCTCCAGGCTCTACTTCAAACGGGCTTGCATTAAGTGCAGATGAAAAAACATTATACGTTGCGAATGCAGATAATAATTGTCTGGCGGTTTTTGATGTTGCTAAACCCGGCTTTAGCCATAGTGAAGGTTTTATTCCAGTAGGCTGGTACCCTACGAATGTAAAACTGATCGGTAAAAAAATATTTGTTACAAATGGGAAAGGCTTTTCGTCAAAGCCGAATGCAAAAGGACCAAACCCAATCGATAAAAAAGATGAAGTAAGTCACCAGCAGGCAATTTATGATGCGCACCGAAACCGTATTGATTATATCGGTGGTTTGTTCAAAGGGACAATGAGCATTTTTAACGAACCGAATGAACAACAATTGGCTCAATACTCCGGAGTGGTTTATCGCAATACGCCCTATAATAAAGACAAAGAGAAAACTGCAAAAGGAGAAGCAGGTAATCCGATACCTATGAAAGTAGGAGATAAGTCGCCGATCAAATATGTATTTTATGTCGTAAAAGAAAACCGCAGTTACGACCAGGTGCTGGGTGATATGCCCGGTGGCAATGGTGATACAAGCCTGGTATTATTTGGTAAACACATTACACCGAACCAACATAAGTTGGCCGGAGAGTTTGTCTTGCTGGACAATTTTTATGTAGATGGAGAAGTAAGTGCGGATGGACATAACTGGAGCCTCGGTGCATACGCAACAGATTTTTTAGAAAAGAACTGGCCCACAAGCTATGGTGGACGTGGCGGAAGTTATAATGCAGAAGGAACAAGAAAAGTTGCAAATAATAAAGGTGGGTTTATCTGGGATCATTGTAAAAAAGCAGGAGTAACATACAGAACCTACGGCGAATTTGCTGATGATTACAAGGCGAATATTCCTGTGCTGGAGGGACATTTTTGTCCTTACTATACAAGTTGGGACCAGGATGTAAAAGATACTACCCGTTTCCTTCAATGGAAAAGAGAGTTTGATTCATTGTTGGCAAAAAATGCAGTACCACAATTCAACTCATTACGGTTGATCAATGATCATACAGAAGGCTTAAGAAAAAATAAGCCAACACCTTTTGCTCATGTTGCCGATAATGACCTGGCTGTAGGAATGTTTGTTGAATATTTAAGCAAAAGCTCTATTTGGAAAGAGACAGCAATCTTTATAGTAGAAGATGATGCACAAAATGGTCCCGATCATGTGGATGCACACCGCACTACGGCTTATGTAGCTGGAGGTTTTGTAAAAAGAAAATTTATTGATCATACAATGTATTCCACTTCGTCTATGCTGCGTACGATGGAGTTGATTCTCGGCATACCACCAATGACACAATACGATGCAGCAGCAGAACCGATGTGGCGTTGCTTTACTTCAAGACCCGATCTTTCTCCCTTTGTTTCTGTTTCATCTAATATTAATTTGAAAGAACTCAATTCAGTAGTAAACAAATGGCAGCAGAAAAGTGAAACATTTGATTTTACAAAAGAGGATAGTGCACCAGATTTAGAATTCAGCGAAGTGATCTGGTATGCTGTGAAAGGTGAAAGTGTCCCTTTTCCCGGACCAAGACGTTCGGCGTTTTTGAAAGTAAAAAAAGAAGAAGAGGAAGATGATTGATGAATGAAACGTGAAATGTCAAAAGTGAAAAAGCTATCTCACGTTTCACCTTTCACGTTTGACGGTTTAGCTCAATATCTTCTTCAGGTACGCCACTTGCCCTGCATGATAAATATTATGCTGTATTAATCCGTTAAGCATAAAACGGAAATTGTACCGACGGTTAGGAACTATATCACTTAAAAAGTCATCATCTCTTTTATTGAGATTGGCTATGATTTTTTTATGAATGGATCTGAATTGTGCCAACCCTTTTTTCCAGGTATGTTTTTGTTTAATAAGCTCCCGCCAATCATTGGCTTCTATTTCTTTTAATTCATTTTGATTTCTGTTTTCAAGATTGGCTAAAGCAAATTCAGCCCATGTATTCATATGCCAGATCAGTTCGATCAAAGAATGTTCAGTGTTGTTAGGTTTGACAGATGCTTTTGATCCATCAACTTCATCCATCAACTCATACACGGCACGTCCAAACCAGGGTTGACCACTTAGTGTTGTTTCAAAATTTTTAATGATGGATAAGACTTCTTTGTTCATATAAAAAATTATAGCCCGGTTAGTGTTAATGTAAAACCGGGGTTTACAATACAGGATGCACCTGTATTTAAAGTAAGGCTTTTGATTGTTGGGTTACCGGTTATCACTGGATAATTTACCAGCCCGTTACTGATACGTACATCAGTTGTCGGTCCGGGAAGCACTCCACAAGCCCAGTTGCCGGTATTGAACCAATCGGTATTTACTGCACCTGTCCAAAATACTTCACCTGATAATGGGCTACAGGGATAACCTGCTCCGAAACCAGAAAAGCCTGTATTCTTAAATTCACTTTTTATAGAACGGGTTGTGCCAGTCGTACCGGCAGTGGCTCCGGCAATTGTTACATCATCAAGATGCACATTGGAAGGTGTTACATCGGGAATATTAAATCCGTTTGAAACTTTTATGATTTGGTTGTTTGCAAATAGTCGCCCTGTTGGAACCTGCCATCCGCTCACTTCGGCACCAGTATAATAAAGAGTGATCTGATAATTACCAGCAGTGGTATTATTGGTTGGTACTACTTTAATTGATTTTGAAAGAAGATAATTTGATGCATCATTGTTCCAAAACTGTGCAGATGTATTACCCGCCCGGTCAACAGTTACTTGCGTACAGCCATAATCAAACGAAGTAAGGTTTTGTATACGGGTCATTAATTCATTATCAGCTGATGAATAAAAGTATACATCGGCAAAAGGGCCGAGGTATATAGTTTTTGTAGAGTTAAGCACTGTTTCCACAGGTGTTTCAGCAACGGGTTGTTGTTTCAATCTAACATTTGGCCTGAAAGAAGAAATAAAGTTTGCTGTTGGTAATGTACATCCTGCAGCACTAGATGTTGCTGTTCTGTCGTAGTGCATGTTTAGAACACTTGTAATTGTAGTTGCCACTGAGTCGGCTTCCGAATTGCCACCACCGCCGTTTCCATTGTTATAACATATTTCAATTAATAAGTTCTTTGTGCTATCCCATGCAAAGGGTGTGGTAAGCACAAAATTATTTATACCAGCAATGGTGGAATAGCTTACCGGGCCAAACACCGTGGTGGTACCCGTTTCAAATGCACCACCATCTAATGAAGTGGTAGTAGTGTTTTTCATCTTTATAGTAAGCCCATTGTATGGGATCGTACTGTTTTTAGAAACAACATTCAATGCCATTTCAGTAAAGTTGGAAATAGTACCGTCATAAAAACCGGCTGCCATCAGTTCAGAAGAGGTAAGCAGTATTTGAGTTCTGGCATCGTTGAACTCTCCTCTGAAAGGATGCATGAAAGTTGTATTGCCCGAGCCAATTGTTGCCAATGGTGTTACAGCGACGTGTGGCGCAATGTCATTATCGGTTATTGTAAATGTATAGGTTTGATTTTCGGTACCAGTAACTGCATTGGTGCTACCTGCTGCTAATGAATAAGTCAGAGTCAAAAATTCAGTTGTTTCTACCGATGCATCATCATATATGCGAAGTGTAAGGGGTAATATAGTTGAGCCGCCAACAGTAAAGGATAATGTATTGCCTGGTGTTGCAAAGTTTCCATTGGTAGTAAAATCATAGTCTGTGCCGAGAATTGCAGTAGAAGAAACAGATGGATTGATAGTAATAACCGCGGTGCCACTACCAGCCAGGGGCTGGTTTGTTTTCATATTTACGATGTAATCTTTATAGTTTCTGCATCCTGCAGTTGTATTTGTAATTTCTTTTTGTGTGTCGCCAGAAAATTCAAACTGAATATCCGGTGCCGTTATAGTAAAGTTGGTATTATTAATATCAAAAAAGATATTGCCAACCGATTCAACTTTAATTCGGCAAGTGCTGAAGGTGGTTGGCAATGCGGGCAAGGTTACAGATTGTGTTCCATCATTAGGTGTGCTGGCAAGTAGTGTTGTGAAAGTATTTCCGCCATCTGTAGAAAGAGAAATTTTTACATTCGCACAACTCACGGGTGCGGCTGTTGTATTGGCCACATCCCAGGTAATGGTTTGTGCTGAACCGCCGGTCCATATTACACTTGTATTAGGTGATGTAATTTGAAAAGGCCCCGAGGTATTGGTAACGGTTACTACGATATCATCAAATTGTGATTGACCTACTGATTGCGGAACAGTGGAATTAAAAGGAGCATTATCTCTTGCGGTTAGTCTAAAATTCAACGTTCTTGAAACAGAACTTAATGCTTCTGTGTTTGCAATTGCATCGCCACCAGGTAATGGGCCTGATATTAACTGCCCGGCAAGTATGGTAGAAAGTTTAGGAAACAATCTGGTCGGTGAGGTGGTAGGTGAAAAAGAAATCCAGTTTGGGCCTGTGGCTTTTGTGGCGCTTGCCACACTGGCATTGCCTGTTTGTGTGCCGTTGGCATTGTCGTTTTGTTCCCAACTATAGGTAAGCACATCACTTGGATTGGCATCTGTTGCAGAACCCGTTAATGCAAATGGTGTGCTGATGGGAATGGTATAATCGCTTCCTGCATTTACAACAGGTGTTGCATTGGTGGCAGAAATGTTTACTGTAACAGGGCAGGTCTTGGTTGCAAGATTGGCTTGTATTTGTGCAATAGAGGCCTGGTGATAATAAGCAATAGAATGCGGCGCTACATCCTGATCGGTAATACCGGCATAGCCCATAATGGTAATGCCGGAACCAACTTCTTTATTTACACCGGTGCCTTCGATTGCATATGAAAAAGTATGATTGGCCCCTAACTGGTGGCCTATTTCATGCACGACATAATCTATATCAAAATTATCTCCTTGCGGAATGCCATCTGAAGGAGAAGTAAAGCCACTTCCTTTTTGGCCATTCACACAAACACAGCCAATACAACCTGCATTACCACCACCACCGGAGTCGCCAAACAAATGCCCGATGTCATAATTCGCTTCACCAATAACTGATGTCAATGTGTTTTGAACTTCTCCGTTCCATGCACCACCTGAACCTGTAGCAGGGTCAGAATAGGGGTCAGTGGCTGGGTTATAATAAAAAACATTTGTTGTGTTTGCGATTAAGTTCAGGTGAAGAGCCAGATCTTTTTCATATACACCATTACTTCTTGTTAGGGTGGCGTTTACAGCGGCCAATACCAATGCAACCTGTGCAGCGCTGGTAGCGCCAAAATAGTTAGAGTATTCGGCCGTAACAGATTGTGCAAGCCGCATTGTTTTTAACTCGCCTGCCGAACTTAAAATGATATTAGAAGATTGAATGGATGTACTAATACCAGATAATAGTCGCTGATCTTGTGTGCTGCATGTCCATGGTAATTCACCTTTTTTTCTTACTGAGTTAAACACAGCATAAAACGAATGATCTTGGGAATAAGGTTCGACAAATTCATTTTCTGTTCCTGTTCTGAAAATCATGGACTGTACACCCTGAGGTGAAATACTTAACTTAAGCGTTGCTTGTTTGTCTGTAATTCCTTTACCGGAGAAGGCTCTTATATCAGGAAACCTTGTTTGCAGTTCCTGTTCAAAGTTGGATGCTTCATACACTTCAAACTGTTCCATCTCTCCTTGTACATTTGGTATAGTAATGATGGTGGAATGCTGTGCCTGATCACCAACAATGGAAAACAACTGTTGACGGAATGCAATTATGTTTAAGCCAAATAATTTATAGGTGCCGGGAAAAGATTTTCTTTTTACCGCTTTGTCAGGAACTAATGTAGTGGCATCATTATATTGCGACCAATAGCTTTGCTGCGCAGCAGCCTCAAAAGAAATACAACTCACTACACATAATAATAGAGCTGCTTTAAAAAATTTTATCATATTTCATAGTTCGACAACCCAATCTTTGTTCTGGGTTGAATTGGTGAAGGGATTTATTATACAAAGTAGCAAATTCCGCCAAATTTCATCTAAACTTTGTCGCAACCGCCTTTTATTTGCCAAATCTAAAAAAGAACCTGCTACAATTACCACCGGTTGTGGAATTATGATCAGAGCCAGGTGACCCGGATCAATTCTGACAATCAATACTAACAAATAATTTCAGCATCTTTGGCCCTCACCAGATAATTGTTTTAAATGAAATATTTATTGACCCCGATCTTATTATTTTTGTTTACAAGCCTGAATGCACAACAAACAGACTTCCTGGTAAAGCCCTATTTACAAATCGGCAAAAAGCCATCACCACAATCAATGCAACTGCTATGGCATTCAACGGTATCAAACGATGTATGGATTGCAGAATATAAAAATAGTACCAGCAACGACTGGATAAAATCAGAAAACCCAACTACATCAAAAATTGCTGTGGCAGGTATTGACCCTTTTTTGATTTACAGCACATCATTTACATCGCTGAACCCGGGTGGTACATTTCAATATCGTGTTTCAAAAAATGGTAAGATCGTTTTCACCGCAGAAGCAAAAGCTTTGAAAACGCCGGAGCAATCTTACCGGGTTGCTATTTTGGGTGATATGGCTACAGGTACTAAGCAATCCGGCCGAATTGCAAATGGGATCTATAATTCAAATCCTGATCTCGTAGCTGTTGCCGGTGATATTGTGTATAACCGTGGAATGATCTCAGAATATAAAACAAAATACTGGCCGGTATATAATGCTGATCAAATAGATTCATTCAACGTGCCATTATTACGTTCAATACCTTTTGTTGCTGCACCAGGAAATCATGATCTATTGTCAAGGGATCTGGATCAGTATCCTGCGTCATTGGCCTATTATCATTTCTGGGAACAGCCCTTGAACGGTCCCGATGGAAAAGAAGGCGGTGCTTTGGTACCAACATTAAAAGCATCGGATGCAAATCGCAAAGCATTTCTCGATGGGGCGGGTGAAAAATATCCGCGAATGTCTAATTTTTCTTTTGACTATGGCAATGCACACTGGACGGTACTTGATTCAAATCCTTATGTTGAATGGAATGATTCGTTGCTGAAAGACTGGGTGATCAAAGATCTGGCAGTTGCCCAAAATGCTACATGGCGTTTTGTATTGCTGCATCATCCGGGTTTTAATTCTTCCCGTGCACATTATGAGCAGCAGCAAATGCGTTTGCTGGCGCCCATTTTTGAAAAAGGTAATGTTGATATCGTATTTGCAGGGCATGTACATAATTACCAACGCAGTTACCCAATGACATTTAAACCGGATAATATGGGTAGCCAGCTTGTAGCTGGCGCCAGCAATACTAAAACAGGGAGAATAGTAAATGGTCAATGGACATTAGATAAAGATTTTAACGGCAAAGGAAAAACAAAACCCAAAGGTGTTATTTATATAGTTACGGGGGCCGGTGGCCAGAGCTTATACAATCCTGAACAATCAACAGATAAAGATAGCTGGCAGAAATTCACAGTGAAGTTTGAATCAAGGGTTCACACATTTACTATTGTGGATGTATCGGGGAAAACATTAACACTGCGGCAGGTTGATATAAATGGTAAAGAAGTAGACAAAATAAAAATTACAAAGTGATAGTAAAGAGATATAAAATAAAAAGAGCTGCATACGCAGCCCTTTGCTTATAATCATTTTTATATTGTTAATCCCAGTTCTACTTACTCAAATACATACTCCTATCCTTATACAACTGTCTGAAGTAAGGATCTCGCAGGTCTTTTATAAAACGTATTGCTTCACCTGTTGATTTCATTTCTGGTCCTAGTTCTTTATTTACTCCGGGAAATTTATTGAAGGAGAAAACAGGTTCTTTGATTGCGAATCCTTTTAATTTTTTCTCAAACTTAAAATCTTTCAGTTTGTGTGTGCCGATCATTATTTTGGTGGCTACATTCAGGTAAGGTATTTGGTATGCTTTTGCAATAAACGGTGTTGTACGGCTGGCCCTAGGGTTGGCTTCTATCACAAACACTTTATCATTTTTAATAGCAAACTGGATATTGATCAAACCCTGGATCTTTAATTCCCTTGCAATTTTTTCTGCATATTCTTCCATGGTGTGAACGATCAATGGCGTAAGATTAAAAGCTGGCAGTACAGCGTTGCTATCACCACTATGAATACCGGCCGGTTCGATATGTTCCATCACACCCATCACATGAAAATCAGTGCCGTCAAAAATGCCATCTATTTCTGCTTCCTGGCAACGATCAAGAAAGTGATCAACCAGGATCTTGTTGCCGGGTAAATGTTTTAATAAACTCACTACAGCTTTTTCCACTTCATCATCATTGATTACGATCCGCATTCTTTGCCCACCCAAAACATAGGAAGGACGAACCAGAACAGGATAACCAACTTTATTTGCAACAGCTACTGCTTCATCAACTGTTTCAGCTGTTCCGTAATCAGGATAAGGGATGTCAAGTTCTTTCAGCATATCACTGAAACGGCCACGGTCTTCTGCAATGTCTAGGCTATCGTAAGATGTACCGATTATTTTGATTCCTTTTTTATGTAAACGTTCGGCGAGTTTCAAAGCCGTTTGACCGCCCAGCTGAACAATGACACCATAAGGTTGTTCGAGTTCAATTATTTCCCAGAGGTGTTCCCAGTAAACCGGTTCGAAATAGAGTTTATCAGCCATATCAAAATCGGTACTCACTGTTTCCGGGTTGCAATTGATCATGATGGCTTCATAACCACATTCTTTAATTGCTAATAAACCGTGTACGCAGCAGTAGTCGAACTCAATGCCCTGGCCGATCCGGTTAGGGCCGCTTCCTAAAACTATTATTTTCTTTTTATTGGAGGGGATCGATTCGTTGTGCTTCAAAGTCTGATTCATGGTGTGCAAAAATAGGGTTACCACGGGTTTTCGAGGTCAGTTTTTACATATAAGTGGCCTCTGTTAATAAATAATGTTTCGTTGTTTTTATTTCGTTTTTTAAAACTCAGTTTTCCGCTCATTCTGGCAAAAAATGCAATGGGGGTGAGAATGAAAAAGAATACAATGAATAGAATGATACGGCTATTGATCCAGCCCAATATTTTCGCCAGCCCCATCCATGCCCGGTGAATCAAAACAGCCCAGGAGGGTATGAAAAACGCAGGCAGACAAATGCCCGTTACGATAGCTACAGGCCAGTAATTTTTTAGCAAAAAGGAAAGAATTAAGAAACCGGCTACTATTACGATCAGGGATATGGTTTCTTTTTTCAATTTCATTTAAAATAATGAATAAATAAACGGAGCCAGTGCCGATGAACCGCCAACAATCAGTAAAACACCGAGTAGTACTAGAATAATGATGACGGGAGTCAGCCACCATTTTTTCCGTTCTTTCAGAAATAAAAAAAAGTCTTTTAAAAATTCCATTGTCTGCAGATTCACTGCAAAAATACAATGAACAGGCTTAATGGTTGTGTTTTTAATCATCTTCAAATTCTCTTTGTTTCAACTTATCAGAAAGCTCAGGCTGCTTTTCTTTATAAAAAATATAATTATTTATTACAAGTAGATCCATTCCAGTATTCATAAAACACAGGTAAGCCTCTTCAGGTGTATTCACAATCGGTTCGCCTTTCACATTAAAACTTGTATTCACAAGCATCGGGCAGCCGGTCAACCCCTTAAAAGCAGAGATCAACTGATGGAATTGCGGATCGGTTTCTTTATGTACTGTTTGAACTCTCGCTGAAAAATCAACATGGGTGATAGCCGGGAACTGGCTTCTTAGTGTGTTGAGTTTTTCTTTTAACCCCAATGACTGATAATTTTCCGGCAGATCATTTCTGAATTCTTTTTTTAGTGGTTGAACAAGAAGCATGTATGGAGAAACGGATTTCAATTCAAAATAATCAGATGCATATTCTGCCAGCACGGCGGGGGCAAATGGCCGGAAGCTTTCTCGGAATTTTATTTTGAGATTGAGTTGTAGTTGCATGTCTTTATTCCTTGCATCTGCTAATATGCTTCTGCTTCCAAGTGCCCTTGGTCCGAATTCAGTTCTTCCCTGGAACCAACCCACGACTTTCCCATCTTTTAATTGAGTGGCTGTAGCTGTACACAGATCCTCAAATAATTCAAAATCTTCATATACAGCATTGAATTTTTTACACATCAATTCAATTTCACCGGTTGAATAAGATGGTCCGAGAGAATAAGATTCAATTCCAGTATTATTTATATTTTCTCTTTCTTTTTCGAAATAGATATAATAGGATGCCAATGCGGCACCGATAGCTCCGCCGGCATCACCAGCAGCTGGTTGTATGAAAATGTTTTTGAACAGGCCACTGTTTTCAATTTTACCATTGGCAACACAGTTCAATGCAACTCCACCAGCAAGACATAAGTTTTCTGAACCCGTGAGTTGTTTTGCATGTGCCGCCATTTTCAAAACAATTTCTTCGGTTACAATTTGTATGGCTAGTGCAAGATTGCAATGATGTTCATTTAATTCATCTGCCGGTTTTCTTTTTGATAAGCCAAATAATTTTTCAAATACTTCATCCTTCACCATTGTTAAGCCAACCGGGTAATTGAAATAATCCAGGTTGAGTAAAATTGAACCATCATCATAAATTGTTACCAGCTTATTTTTTATTGTTGAAATGAAAGCTACAGTTTCATTGCTTTCAGCATTTCCATAAGGAGCAAGACCCATCAATTTATATTCGCCACTGTTTACTTTAAATCCTAAATAATAAGTGAACGCAGAATAAAGCAAGCCAACTGAGTGAGGGAAGTTTAATTGTTTTAATATTTCAATTTTATTTCCGTTGCCTTTGCAAATGGTAGTGGTAGCCCATTCGCCTACACCATCTATCGTTACAATTGCTGCATCCTTAAAAGGCGAAGGATAAAATGCACTGGCTGCATGGCTCAGGTGATGTTCAGGGAACTGAATTTTTATTTTTTGTGTAAAAGCGGGATCATTTTTTTTCAATTCATTCCTTATCAGTTTCTTCAAAAAGATCTTCTCTTTCATCCATACCGGCATCGCCTTGAAAAAAGAGAGGAAGCCTTTCGGAGCATAAGCGTAATAAGTTTCCAGCAGACGTTCAAATTTCAGCATCGGCTTGTCATAAAAAACAATTGCGTCCAGATCCTGCAAATGCAGACCTGCATGTTGTAAACAAAACTTTATAGAATGAAAAGGAAAAGAAGCGTCATGTTTTTTTCGGGTGAAACGTTCTTCCTGTACTGCAGCAACGATCTTTCCATCGCGGATCAAAGCAGCTGCGGCATCATGATAGTATGCAGATATGCCGAGGATATTCACTCGTTAAATTTATTTTTCAGGTAACTGCTCAATTCAACAGCAATGATTTTTCCAACCGTCTCAGCACCTTTATTGGTAAAATGAATATTATCATAATACAAACTTGTTTGCTTGGGCATTTGCTTTGCGAGGTCAACCACTTTTATTTCAGTCCCAAATGAACGTACTACATCATTATATTTTTCAAGAATCTTTTCAGCCAGCTCATAGTTAGTAATAGGCGAACTACCGGGAACTCGTTTGTTTTTCATGTTCAGCTTCGTATCAGGATCGGTATAGTCACCGTACAGTGAAGGTTGTGTGATCCAGATGGGCTCCATATTATTTTGCCTGCAGAGTTTGATCAGCGAATCAATCCTTGCTTTATATCCTGCTAGAAAAACATCTTGTTTTTTTAGCATTGAATCAATATAAGTTTGTGTAAGAACAGTATCGCCCAACTTTGTAAAGTTGACTTCCTTATGGATCAATCCTTTTTTCCAGGCTTTTTTGATAGCGAGAAAATTCATAATGGTAGAACCTGTTTCTGTTTTATTGGCCACTGATTTTATAAAACTTTTGAAGGAACGGAAATTGATCTTGTTCTCATTCATCAGGTCAAATAACTCGGGCCGTTCTGTTTCTACATCATTGATACCTGTCAGAAAAATAACAAACCGCGGTTTCAGTTTTACCAGGTAATCTTTTGTAAGCAGCAAGTGACCAAATGTAGAATGTCCATCCAACCCTGCATTGTTGAGCCATAAATTGGGAATAGAATCACTAAGCTCTGCCCCCAGTTGTGCAGGCCATGTAAGGCTGTCAGATATAAAGCGACATTCAGTGGTGCTGCCACCCACAACTATTATCGAATTGATCTTATCAATATCACCATTCGGTTCAGCCCCGCGGAAACCCAATGAATTTTTTGAAAAATAGATTACCTGATCGAGTTTGCTTATCCATTTATTGTTGTACTCGGTTTTTATATTAGAAGGTAAAACAAGCTTGCCTCTTTTTAAGGCAAACGGAAATGGATTATAAATGCGAAGAATTATTTCACATAGCAGAAGCCCAAGGAAAATTCCGAAACAGACAGCTTTAAAATTTTTCCATCTGTTTTTTTTCGGGACTGTCATTGTTTATTCAAATGTGGAATAAAAATAAGGAGTCTTGGCCTCAAACTCAGCGCTGCAGGTGTCTACCATTTTATATACACGGGTAATCCCATTTTTTTTGCGGAATTCATACAATTCGTCTTCTGTTCCGTCATTCATAATGCGGCAGATCTGCTCATCACCGAATCCCATTTTCTTTGCTTCTTTCAACAGTTCAACAGGAAGTGTTGCCAATTTATGTTTAGCGATCAATTTTTCCATCTCGCAGATCTTATTGATCTCGTTCAGGAACCATTTGTCAATTCCGTTTGTCGCTTTTGAAATTGTATTGATACTTACACCCATCATCAGCGCATCTTTGATACGGAAGATGCGGTCCCATTTCGGCGTTTTTATATGTTCAAGAATTTCTTCAGCATGCATCATGCTTTTTCCATAATAACCTAAACCAACAGCATTGTTTTCTAAACTCTGACAAGCTTTTTGTACAGCTTCAGTAAAACTTCTGCCAATTCCCATTACTTCACCTACACTTTTCATTTGCAGACCAAGTGTATCATTGGCACCCTTAAACTTATCAAAATTCCAGCGAGGGATCTTGACGATCACATAGTCAAGCGCCGGTTCAAAAAATGCTGAAGTATTTTTAGTGATCTGGTTTTCCAGCTCATCCAGGTTATAACCGATGGCGAGTTTAGCTGCAATTTTTGCAATTGGGTAACCGGTTGCTTTACTTGCCAGCGCCGATGACCGGCTCACTCTCGGGTTGATCTCAATTGCAATGATCTCTTCTGTTTCGGGGTTTAAAGCAAACTGAACATTACAACCACCCGCAAAATTGCCGAGGTCACGCATCATCATGATGGCAGTGTTGCGCATGAGCTGCATAGCTGTATCGCTGAGTGTCATTGCCGGGGCTACAGTAATGGAGTCTCCGGTATGCACACCCATCGGGTCAAAATTTTCAACCGAACAAATGATACACACATTATTATTTGCATCGCGGAGCAATTCTAATTCAAATTCTTTCCAGCCCAACACAGCTTGTTCAACTAATACTTCATGAATAGGTGATGCTTCAAGACCGCGGTTAAGTGCTTCATCTAAAAAATCTTTATTTAGTACAAAACCACCACCTGTACCACCCAACGTAAATGATGGACGTATAACCAACGGGAACCCGATTTGTTGTGCAAATTCTTTTCCTTCCAAAGATGAGTTGGCTGTTTTTGCTATTGCCACCGGCACCCCCAATTGGATCATCCATTGGCGGAATTTTTCCCGGTCTTCAGCTTTATCAATTGCTTTTATATCAACACCGATCAAACGAACATTATACTGTTTCCATATGCCAAGGTCTTCAGCTTCTTTGGCAAGATTGAGTGCTGTTTGTCCACCCATAGTTGGCAACACGGCATCAATCTGGTTTTCCTGTAAGATCTGTTCGATGCTTTCAACATTAAGGGGTAATAAGTAAACACGGTCGGCCATCATCGGGTCGGTCATGATGGTAGCCGGGTTGCTGTTGATGAGGATCACTTTAATGCCTTCTTCCCGAAGGCTTCGGGCGGCCTGTGTACCTGAATAATCAAATTCGCAAGCCTGGCCGATAATAATGGGGCCAGAACCAATAATAAGAACGGATTTTATCGAATTGTCTTTTGGCATTTTTTATTTTTTATTCGCTACCCGGTGAAAATTAGGTGGCTAAAAACAAATTGCGCAAAACTAAGGGAATGGCAGGGTTTTGAAGGAAGAGGGTAAATTTTTTTTTCGATTGTTTTTCCCCAATAATAATGGCTGTTAGCTAAAAGAATTTTTTCGGTTTTTCTATTCTGCGGTATGAGAGCTTGTAAATATCATCATAGATACTTTTATTTTCTGACAGCAGTTGCCTGATCTTCTGCTTCAGTTCTTCGCCGGAATTCCAGCGGGGAGTTCTTCCATAAAAACCATCAGTTATGGTGCGTACCTGCATCGTGTCATGACTAACTGTAAAGGGTGATAAATAATAAATGCGGGTAGTTCTTATTTCGGGTTTTTTATTTTTCCGGGGAATCATTTCAACAATATTTGTTTCAATATTAAAAAACCGCTGCTGATCAATATATGAAATAAACCCGGTGAAATAAGCTGTATCCGGTAACACCATGTCGCCTTTTATAGCTTTGCCATAACGTATAATATTATATGTACTATCGGTTTCTTTTGCAATTTCCAAAGCTTCTATACCGAAATAATCACTGCCATCTTTTACAATACCATACCAAAAGCCTAACAACGAAGTATCAATGGGCTCGGTCGGTTTAGCATCCAGCGGCAAGGGGCTTTCGTACGGACAACCAGTGATAATAAAACTCAGGCATGCGAGTCCTGATAATTGAATAAGCCGCTTCATCCCGAAAAGATAACGATAAATGATAAAGTAAGAAACAGGAATTTTTTAATTACTGTGCAAACTGCGGATCTCTGTTTCATCCAACGGCGCTAAACCATTTTTTTGCCAAAAACTTTTTAACCTGCGCTCTGCTTTTTTGGATTGCTGAACGTACAGGAATTTCTGTTTTGCATTTTCGCCACGGAGTAAACCAATAACGGCTGATGAAAGGTGGGTAAGAATTGTCATGGTTGCTGATTTGTAAACTAAAGATGAGATGTTTTTTAATAATTACCAATACCACGAAGTGGGTAATTGTTATAAAGTTTTCCCAAAGCTATTCACATATCATAAGATTAAATGCAACGAATAGGTTTTAAATTTGCAACTTATATTGTAATGGAGGGAATGATCAGATTCTTTAAAAACTATATCCGTTTAGTATCTTTCACGATCAATTGTTTGTACATCTGTGTTTCTACAGATGCCCAAACAGTAAAATATCCTCAGAACTATTTTCGCAATCCGCTTGATATACCGATGGAGCTGGTAGCCAATTTTGGCGAACTGCGTTCCAATCACTGGCATATGGGTCTGGATATCCGTACCAATCAAAAAGAAAACTTACCAGTGTATGCAGCGGCAGAAGGATATATTGCCTATGTGGGTGTAAGACCGCAGAGCTTTGGTAGGTTCATTATTATTAATCATCCAAACGGTTACTCTACTTTATATGCACACCTGAATGATTTTTATCCGGCATTGCATCAATATGTTTTAGACGAACAATATAAAAATGAATCCTGGCAGGTGGAATTGGATCTACCAAAGGATAAATTCAAAGTAAGCAAAGGACAGTTTATTGCTTATAGTGGAAATACCGGCGGCTCACAAGGACCACATGTACATTTTGAAATAAGAGAAACAAAAACAGATAGAAGTCTTAACCCGCTTTTATTCGGCATGCCAATTAAAGATGATGTGCCTCCAACAATATCAAAGTTAGGGATCTATGACCGGAGCACCAGTACTTATGCGCAGACACCGCAATTATTTTCATTAAAGAATACGGATAGCGGTTATATTATTCCCAAAATACCGGTGATAAAAACAGGATTGAATAAGATCAGTTTTGCTGTTGAAGCTATTGACCGGTTTTCCGGTTCACAAAACCCAAATGGCATTTATACAACAAGAATCTTTTTGGATGATGAAAGAATTGCCGGGTTTACATTGGACCAGATCGATTACAGGGAATCAGAATATATCAATGCACAGATTGATTATCGCTATTACAAAGCAGGTAAAGGGTACTTGCAGCATATATCACCACTGCCCGGTGAAAAAGGAAGAGTCTATCATATATATAATGGTGATGGAATTATAAATCTCAATGATACATCGATTCATGAAATTTTAATAGAAGTTGGCGATGCGGATGAGAATTATTCAAAACTGATTTTCAAAATTCAATACAAGGATAGCCTAGCTGTGAATAAGCCTGGCCTTCCTGGATCGGGTGAATTTGTTCCCAATTTTGTGAATGTTCTTGAGAAACCAGATTTTGAAGCTTATTTGCCGGAGGGTTGTATTTATGATACCATTAAACCTGTTTATTATCGTAGCAATGCAACCAACGAAAATGCAGTATCCGCATTACATCAGTTGAATGATAATTCAATTCCAGTGCATGAAGAGATGACCGTAAAAATCAAACCAAATAAAGAAGTAAGAAAAGAGTGGCAGAATAAAATAATTATTCAACGAAATGGAAGTTATGCAATTCTCAAACCTAAATGGGAAGGCCAATGGCTATCTTTTAAAACAGGGGCATTCGGTACTTTTGTTGCGTTACTTGATCTTTCGTCCCCGATTCTAAATGATCCCGATGTTTATAAGAAGGGAAAAGGCGATACCCTTGATCTGAGTCCAGCTACAAGAATTCTTTTTACACCAACTGATATTTCGGGTATTCGAAAATTCAGAGCAGAGCTTGATAGCAACTGGTTAATGTTCACCAACGACAAAGGAAGAACCTGGATCTATAACTTTGATGAACGATGTCCTTATGGCATTCATCATTTAAAAATAGCAGTCGAAGACCTGGTTGGTAATACGACAACAAAAGAATGGTGGTTTAAGAAATATCCTTATACACCGCCGCCACCAAAGAAGAAGAAAAAAACAAGCAAGAAAAAGACAACAACTTTGAAAAAGAAACCAGTAACAAAAAAGAAATAACCAGGATAATGATCACACTTAAAGAAGGCGACAAAGCACCAGCATTCACCGGTAAAGACCAGGATGGAAAGAAAATTTCTTTAGCCGATTATAAAGGAAAGAAGTTGGTTTTATATTTCTATTCCGAAGCCGGTTCGCCAACCTGCACGATTGAAAGTTGCAATCTGCGGGATAATTATGCGTTGCTAAAGAAAAAGGGATTTGAAGTAGTAGGTGTAAGTCCCGATAATGAAAGCAAACAAAAGAAATTTGAACAGAAATATAAATTGCCATTCCCATTAATTGCTGACTCCGAAAATAAAGTGACCGCAGCTTATGGCGTACATGATATGAAAAAACTCTTCGGCCGTGAATACATGGGCATTCTTCGTACTACATTTATTATCGATGAAAAGGGAATCATCATTAAGATTTTTACCAAACCAAAAAATAAGGCGCATGCAGAAGAGATACTGAGATCACTGCAGGCATTCTGATTTGCAGAAAGATCCTTTTATCATAAGGCTTAGTAATTTTTTAATCAAAGGGTTTATCTTTAATAATCTGTAAAGCAACCAGATGGACTGCTATTCCGATTTACTTTAAAACATACCGACATTATGAAGAAACTATCTGTATTACCATTTTTATTTTTTGTATCTGCACTGAATGCACAAACAACCGATGACTTACTAAAAGAAGGTGAAAAAAAAGAAGAACCTGCAAAAGAGCCTGCTAAAATTTTCAATCATGTAAAAGTTATTAATGCCAACACAACCGAAATGGTTGGAAAAGGCAAAATGGATTTTATTGTAACACATAATTTTGGAGACTTCGCCGGAAGCAAAGGAGGACTTGATAACTTTTTTGGATTGGATGATTCTAAAGACATACGGATCGGGTTTACTGTTGGGGTTGGAAAAAATATGGACCTATCTCTTTCCAGGCTAAAGGGATTTGGCCCCGCAAACCATCTTATCGAAACTTCAATTAAATACCGGTTTTTGCAACAAACTGTAGATAACAGTGTCCCATTCTCGCTTGCTTTTTTTGCAAATAATACTATCTCTACTGCTGATACTGCTTTTTCTCAATATTCAGCCAACGCTATTACGAGTCCGATAGTTTATTATCCTAAAGAAAATCATTTTCAGGATTTCGGCGATCGTACCAGCCAGGTATTTCAATTGATCATCGCAAAAAAGTTCGGGAAAGTCAGTTTGCAATTGAACCCGACATTCCTGACTACCGGGTTTGTATTACCCGATGATGATAAAAATATTTTTGCATTGGGAGGTGCCATCCGGTTTCCAATGAGTAACAGCGTACATATTATCGCGGATTATTTTCATGCATTCAGAAGTAGTCATAGCAAAAATTCCCAGGCACTGAAAGAGGTTTTTGGCTCTGATTTTTATAACGCATTAAGTATAGGTGTTGAAGTACTGACGGGCGGCCACGTATTTCATTTAAATTTTACAAACTCAGAAGCTATTGCCGAAAACCAGTTTTTGAGGAGAACATTATCTACATGGACCAAAGGTCAGTTTCGCTGGGGCTTTAATTTATCGAGAACATTTACTTTGTGGAGGGTGAAAGATTAAGTATTTGTTCAACCAGCATGATTATTTAATCTTTTCAATCACCCATTCCACTGACCCAAAGTCAAACTCTTCATCAACCGCATGAGTAGTCATTAGTTTGCCTGATGGTGAAACATTCTTTATGATAGCATCAAATACTCGATTATCTTTTTTCAATTTTACTTTTTCATTCAGCTTGTATAAGTGGTGGTTGTATTTTTCTATCGCCTCATTTTTGCTTCCACTCATTAAAAAGCTGAATTTTTCATCTAAGCAAACACATAATTCTTTCGCCAGCATAGCAGCATTAAAATCTTTTCCAGTGATCTGTTTTAATGAAACGGGGTTTGGCAGATCATCCGGAAAACTAGTTTGATTAATATTTATTCCTATTCCTATTACCGCCCACTCCCAAATTCCGCCTCCTGACTCCCGGCTGCTAACCACCGACTCAATCAAAATCCCACCCGCCTTTCTGTCACGCCAATACAAATCATTGGGCCATTTGATTTTTGTATCATCCTCCCCGGCATATTTCGAAAAAAATTGATGGACGGCTAAAGCAGTTGCGGCACTTAAGTAAAACTGTTCATGCAGTTTGAGTGGGTCGGGTTTGATGATAACGGATAGTGCAATATTAGTTCCCGGCTCGGAAACCCAGTTCTTACCCCTCTGTCCTTTACCGGCGGTTTGATTTTGGGTAAAAATGGCCATTCCATGCTGTGCCATTCCCGCATGAATCAACCCCATGGCATATTTGTTGGTACTATCAACCGTCTGCAATTCAATAAACGGCGAACCAAGGGAATTTGAAGCTGTCTGTTGTGCCAATTATTGCTATTTTTGACAAAGAAACAAAGAACGGTTTATAGTTTTTGGTTTATCGTTTTCAAATACAACTTAAAAATTGAAAGCCAGCCATAAAACAAGTAAAACCATAAACGAAAAATTAAAAGTATTTGGAACAATTGACCACCCTTACCAACCGCAAAAAGAAAGCTTCAGTTCGGTTAAATAAAAGCTCAAAAATCATAAAGACAATTGTCAAGGCCATCCGGGACAAAAAAGCGGAAAATATCATTTCACTTGATTTACGGAAGATAAAAGAGGCAGTTGCTGATTTCTTTATTATTTGCGAAGCCAGCAACCCTCAACAGGTGCGGGCAATTGCTGAGAATGTAGAACACCAGGTGCTAAGCATTTGTGATGAAAAACCATATCATCATGAAGGCTATCAAAAGATGAACTGGATATTGGTTGACTATGTAAATGTAGTAGTGCATGTAATGCTTTCGGATACAAGAAAATTTTATAAACTGGAAGAAATGTGGAGTGATGCAGTTGAAGAAGAAATTACAGATTAATTGTTAAAAAAACCGGTTACGGCTTGCTTGATGCTGGTTATCGGTTAAAAGAAATATTTTCAGTCCTTAAAAAACTAACAGGCAAAAAGTAATAAGAAACAAAAAATATGTCGCAGCAACAATATAATAAAAACGAGAAAAACCGCCCCGGTCAGCCGGGAGATAATTCAAATACTCCGCCGCCGAAAGGGCCTAGGTTCAGTATCTATTGGGTGTATGTTATCATCGCAGCTTTTTTGATCGGCTTCCAGATATTCGGCAGCTGGAAAGCATCAATGGCGGATACAGACTTCAAAACTTTTAACCAGATGATCATTTCTGGTGATGTAGATCATATCGAAAACGTTGACAATAAAAAAACGATCCGCATTTACCTGAAAAAGGATAGCGTAAAAAAATATGAAAAGCTCATTAAAGATGGTGGCGGAAAAGCTACTGCTGAAGGGCCGCAGTTTTATTTCAAATATTCAGGAGAAGATTTTTCAAAAAGAATGGATGATTTCTATGCCCGTAACAGTATTCCCGACACCAATCGTGTAAGAGAGGAAGTAAAGCCAGAAAGAGATTGGTTTGCACCCATACTAAATTTTCTATTGCCAATCCTTATCATCATAGGTATTTGGGTATTGTTGATGCGGAAAATGGGTGGCGGTGCCGGAAGTGGCGGAGGCCCCGGTGGTATTTTTAATATTGGTAAATCAAAAGCTACATTATTTGACAAAGGAACAAGAGTGAATATAACTTTCGCAGATGTTGCAGGGCTTGATGAAGCAAAGGTGGAAGTGATGGAGATTGTTGACTTCCTTAAGAATCCTAAAAAGTATACTTCACTTGGAGGCAAAATTCCAAAAGGAGCATTGCTGGTTGGCCCTCCGGGTACTGGTAAAACATTATTAGCAAAAGCAATGGCAGGCGAAGCACAGGTTCCATTCTTTAGTTTAAGTGGTTCCGACTTTGTTGAAATGTTTGTTGGTGTTGGTGCAAGCCGTGTAAGAGACCTGTTTAAGCAGGCAAGAGAAAAAGCTCCTTGTATAATTTTTATTGATGAGATAGATGCTATTGGCCGTGCAAGAGGAAAGAATTTAATGATGAGTAATGATGAACGTGAAAGCACATTGAATCAAATGCTCGTAGAGATGGATGGATTTGGAACCGACACCGGCATTATTGTATTGGCTGCAACCAACCGTCCCGATGTGTTGGATAATGCACTGTTACGTCCCGGAAGATTTGACCGGCAGATAACAATTGATAAACCGGATGTAAAAGGAAGAGAAGATATTTTTAAAGTGCATCTGAAACCAATTAAAATTTCTAAAAAACTCGATATACATAAACTGGCAGAGCAAACACCCGGTTTTGCCGGTGCTGATATTGCCAATGTTTGTAATGAAGCTGCACTGATTGCTGCGAGAAAAGGAAAAGAAGCAGTAGATATGGAAGATTTCCAGGATGCAGTAGATCGTGTGATCGGTGGATTGGAAAAGAAAAATAAGATCATTGCACCGCATGAAAAAAGGATCATTGCTTATCATGAAGCTGGTCATGCTATTTGCGGATGGTATCTTGAGCATGCTTATCCTTTATTGAAAGTAACGATTGTGCCAAGAGGCACAGCAGCGCTGGGTTATGCGCAGTATACTCCGAAAGAACAATATCTGTACAACACCGATCAGTTAAATGATCAGATCTGTATGACACTTGGTGGTCGTGCAAGCGAGGAAATTTTCTTTGACAAAATTTCTACCGGTGCACAAAATGACCTGCAGCAGATAACTCGTATGGCTTATGCAATGGTAACTGTGTATGGTATGAACGACAAAGTAGGTAATGTAAGTTTTTATGATCCGATGAATGAAAACGCCTTTACAAAACCTTATAGCGAAGAGACTTCAAAGATCATTGACCAGGAAGTAAGAAAACTGATAGATGTAGCATATGAAAGAACAAAGCAATTACTTACAGATAAAAAAGCACAGGTAGAAAAACTGGCCGAAGCATTATTGGATAAAGAAGTTTTGTTCCAAAGCGATGTAGAAGCATTAATTGGAAAACGTCCTTATGAAGAAAAGAAAACACTTGACGTTGCAGAAGAAACTGTTGCATCTCCGGAAGAACAAGCTGCAGTTCCTGTAAATCCTGCAAAAGAGGATATAAAACCTATAGATGAACAAACCGGCAACGTAGGATTGGCCCCATCGATGTAATCATTAACCATGAGTTTTTCACTTTCAAAGGAAAACATTTTAAGAAAAATACGCCAGGCACTGGCTCAACCCACACCTGTCCCTTTCCCGAAAAGTGAAAACAATGAAAACGTCTTTCAGCCATTATCACAAGAGCCGGAAGTAGAATTTGCAGAACAATTCAGTAAGCTCCAGGGGCGGTTTGTATATTGCGTAAACAGTCAAGAGCTGGCATTTCAGCTGAATAGTCTTATTAATAAACAAGGCTGGCAAAAAGTTTATTGTATCGAAACGCAGCTTGCTGATATGCTCGGTTCGCAGTTTGGTGCAAAAAGAATTACTGATGATTTAGCTGGTTGTGATGTATCAATAACGGGTTGTGAAGCATTAGTAGCCCGTACTGGTAGTATTGTAATGAGTTCTGCACAACCAAGTGGCCGGAATACAAGTGTATATGCGCCAATTCATATCTGTATTGCATTTACCAGCCAGGTAGTAGTGGATATAAAAGATGCACTGCTCTTAGTAAAAGATAAGTATCGAAACAATCCTCCTTCTCTCATCACTTTCGCTACCGGTCCAAGCCGCACGGCTGATATTGAAAAAACGCTGGTGGTCGGCGTACACGGTCCCAAGGAAGTATTTTGTTTTTTGGTGGAAGGTTAAGTATTAAGTGAACTCTCCTTAGTATATTTATAGTAAAGTGTGTGTTATGAACCAGTTGTTTGTTTATGGATTATTGCGGAGCGGTTTCCGCAGTCCAGCCTACGAATACATCAGCCGCTATTTTACATTCGTTGCAAATGCAAAAGTAAGAGGGGAGTTGTTTGATCTCGGTAGTTATCCTGCAGGTATAAAATCAAATGGAAATAAATTTATTATTGGTGAGTTATATCGCATCACAAATGAAAAAGAATTTGCATGGGCTATGGGGCAGTTGGATGACTTTGAAGGAGTATCGGTAGAGCCGGATGAAGTTCAATTATACAAACGTGAATTAACTGAAGTTCATTATGACGATATTGTTACACAAGCATGGATATATTGGTATAACGGTGATGTAAGTGGTAAACCAGTAATTGAATCAGGAGATATAATTGAATATATAGAAACCAAGATGACGAAATAATTCAGAGCTTCATTACAGTTCTTTATGCATTTCAAAATGCGGAATGGTTATCTCAATAAATTCTTCACCTACTGTCTGGTAACCTAGTTTTTCAAAAAAATCTACTGTGTTCTTGCGGGCATGCATGGTTATTTTTTTATAACCGAGATCACGGGCCAGGTTTTCTGAAAACTGGAGAATAGCGGTACCGACACCTTTTCCCTGCAAATTATTTAATACAGCGAGCTGCCGTAACCTTACCACACCCGGTTCCATTTCCACCAGCATACAGCATCCAAGAATATCATCGTCATCAAATGCACCAATCAGTACATCGCTTTTTTCTTTTTCCAGTTCTTCTTTGGTAAATGAAATGCCTAATGGTTTCCGCAGCAGATCTTCCCGCAACTTTAGCATAAGCCGGTACTCATGAGTGCCGTGATCAATAATTTTCAAAGCCATTAAGCAGAGGTTTTAATTCCCGTTTAGCAGGGAATTCAATATACAAAGAAGAATTTAATAAGCAATCACAGACACTGGAAATTGTGGAGAGATAGGTCACTCTAATTACGGCTTTTGATAATGTTCATAAACCATTTAATGTGTATTCGGAGAATTGAAAGCCAGAATAAAGCAGAAATCAGAAGACTAAAATCTTTTTTTTTGAAAATGGCTGATATCCAACGTTTGCAGCTTCATTTTGAGCTTAAAAGGGGCTCCGATAAAAAAACCATACAAAACCTTGCTATTAATTCAAAAATTCTATTTTTGCACCCATAATCAAATTTTATAATCATGTCAGACATTGCATCAAGAGTTAAAAAGATTATTGTTGATAAACTAGGTGTTGACGAAGCAGAAGTAACAAACGAAGCCTCATTTACCAATGATTTAGGTGCCGATTCACTGGACACCGTAGAACTCATTATGGAATTCGAAAAAGAATTCAACATCTCCATCCCTGATGAGCAGGCTGAGACCATTACTACTGTGGGCCAGGCAATTGCTTATCTCGATGAACATGCCAAATAATGAAAGATTCCTGTCTACCTGTGATTACAGGTAGAACGAATGCATAAAATAAAACCGCCTTCTGACTGTGTATACAGCGAAGGCGGTTTTTATTGAAATCAGCGGAAGATCGCTGATTTTTTATTCCCCCCAGCTATCTTATCTTTATTAAAATCTTTCGGCTTTATGGAATTAAAAAGGGTAGTTATAACAGGCATGGGCGCCATCACTCCCGTCGGTAACACACTGAATGACTATTGGAATGGCTTGATCAACGGTGTTAGCGGAGCTGCTAATATTACATTGTTTGATGCGTCAAAATTCAAAACAAAGTTTGCCTGCGAAATAAAAGGTTTTGACCCGCTGAAATTCCTTGATAGAAAAGAAGCAAGAAAAGTTGATCGCTTTACCCAGATTGCTTTAGTGGCAAGTGATGAGGCTGTTGCAGATGCGGGTATCACAAAAGAAAATGCAAATGCTGACCGGGTAGGGGTTGTATTTGCCAGCGGCATCGGCGGGTTGATCACATTCCAGGAAGAGGTGATCAATTTTGCAAAAGGCGATGGCACACCACGTTTCAATCCTTTCTTTATTCCTAAAATGATATTGGATATCGCCGCAGGGCAAATATCTATGCGGCATGGTTTCCGCGGTCCCAACTTCGCTGTTGTGAGTGCCTGCGCTTCATCTACCAATGCAATGATGGAAGCATTTAATCTGATACGATTAGATAAAGCTGATATAATAGTAACAGGCGGAGCCGAAGCAGTGATAAGTGAAGCAGGTGTAGGTGGTTTCAATGCAATGAAAGCTTTAAGCGAAAGAAATGATAGTCCGGAAACAGCCTCCCGCCCTTATGACAAAGAACGGGATGGTTTTGTAATGGGCGAAGGTGCTGGCGTGGTAATCTTTGAAGAACTGGAGCATGCCATTAAACGCGGAGCAAAAATTTATTGTGAAGTGAAAGGTGGTGGTGCTACTGCCGACGCACATCATTTAACTGCACCACATCCTGAAGGATTAGGTGCAAGAAACGTAATGATCGCTGCGCTAAAAGATGCAGGTATGAAGCCATCAGACATTGATTATATCAACACACATGGTACAGCTACACCATTAGGTGATGGTGCTGAAGTAAAGGCCATCGTTGAAGTATTTGGTGAGCATGCTAAAAAAATAAATATCAGTTCTACTAAATCAATGACAGGACATTGTCTCGGCGCAGCCGGGGTAATAGAAGCGATTGCTTGTATTCAATCCGTGGTGCATGATCTGATACCTCCTACTATCAATCATTTTACTGACGATCCTGAATTACCCGATTTGAATTATACTTTCAATAAAGCACAGAAAAGAACAGTGAACGCTGCATTGAGCAACACATTTGGTTTTGGCGGACACAATGCCTGCTTGATAGTAAAAAAGTATAAAAAGTAAAACTTCATTTAGCAAATTCCAATGACAACATTAATGGAATTTAATCTCGCCAATGGCGGGATTGTTTTTTGTGATAATAAAAAGTTGTAGCTTTTGCCCGTGGATTTTTTTAAAAACTTTTTCAAGGAATCGCAGGGTTCTTCGTTTAAAAAGGAACTGAAGAACATACTGGGTTATAAACCCAATAATATCTCTCTTTATAAAACGGCTCTTACACACCGCAGTGTTCGTGAAAGTGCAGATGAAAATAATGAGCGGCTTGAATATCTCGGTGATGCCGTATTGAGTGCAATGGTGGCCGATTATCTTTTCAAACGTTATCCCTACAAAGGTGAGGGGTTCCTTACCGAGATGCGCAGTAAAATGGTAAACCGTACCCAGCTCAATGATATTGCTATTCGCATGGGGTTAAAAAAAGTTACCTACTTCAATAAACTGGATGGCTCGTTAAAAATGAGCCAGATATTTGGCAACACACTGGAAGCATTGGTTGGCGCCGTGTATCTCGACCTCGGCTATAAAAAAGCAAGCAGTTGGGTAATGGATCACATCATACTGCCACATATGTTTATGGATGATCTGGAAAATCTTGAGATCAACCATAAAAACAAACTCTATGGCTGGGCTAATAAGAATGGAAAGAATCTTGAGTTTGAAACACTGGAAGAAAAAATTGAGAATGGCCGTCGCTTATTTACAATTGGCGCTGTAGTAGATGGTGAATTGCTTGCGCAAGGAAAAGCTTTTAATAAAAAAGATGCTTCACAGATCGCTTCACAGATCGCAGTGGAGAAACTTGGCTTGCAGAATGCTGATGGAGTAGAAGAAGGTTTTTAATTAGCCGAGTTTTCCTGATCTTCAGCGCAATTATTTACTCTTATTTTTCTTTATCAGGGCTGATGGATTGACACAACTCGATCAATATTCCATTAGTGGTTTTTGGATGGAGAAAACAAACCAACTTATTATCTGCTCCTTTTTTGGGTTTTTTGTTCAACAGAATAAATCCTTCTTTTTTCATCCGTTCTATCTCCGCCTCTATATCATCCACGTCAAAAGCAATATGATGAACACCCTCGCCTTTTTTTTCTATGAATTTTGCGACCACTCCATCGGGATCAGTACTTTCAAGAAGCTCGATCTTTGTTTCTCCCTGCCTGAAAAAAGCAGTGTTTACATTTTCCGATTCAACCAATTCAGTTTTGTAGCAGTTGGTGTTCAATAGTTTTTCAAACAGTGGGATTGAGCTGGTAAAACTCTTTACTGCTATGCCAATATGTTCTACTTTTTTCATTTAAACCTTTGGGGATAAGGAATGTTAGTTAAGTTAGGGCCTGTGTTAACCTGCTCACTAGGGTTGTTGCAGCACAAGAGTGCGACGCAACAGACGATGATAGTAGCAATTTAGCCGGTCCCATAAAAAAATAATCGTTTGCCTTGCGATTTCGGTAAAATTAGTGTTTCGGCCTAAAATAGGCTGGCTTTGTAGGCAGTTTTGAGCTAATTTTGTTGTCCACAGAAACGAAAACTAGAATAACCATGGTGAAACTTCCTATATATCTTGACCACAATGCAACGACCCCGTGTGATCCCCGAGTAGTGGATGCGATGGTACCTTATTTTACCCAAAGTTTTGGTAATGCAGCAAGCCGTAACCATCCTTTTGGCTGGCAGGCTGAAGGTGCAGTAGATGATGCCCGCGAGCAGGTGGCTAAATTGATCGGTGCCGATCCAAAAGAAATTATTTTTACTTCAGGCGCAACGGAAGCAGACAATCTTGCTATTAAAGGTGTGTATGAAATGTATGCAAGCAAAGGCAATCATATCATCACCTGCAATATCGAACACAAAGCCGTGCTTGATACTTGTAAGCATATAGAAAAAGAAGGTGGTGAAGTAACTTACCTGAAAGTAAATGATGATGGATTGATCGATCTGAAAGAACTGGAAGCAGCAATCAAACCTTCAACAATTCTTATCGCTATCATGTACGCCAATAATGAAATTGGTACAGTGATGCCGATGAAAGAGATCAGCGTTATTGCAAAAAAACATGGAGTACTTGTTTTTACTGATGCTACACAAGCAGTTGGTAAAATACCTGTGGATGTAAATAAAGATGGCATTGACCTGCTGGCTATGACAGCTCATAAAATGTATGGTCCGAAAGGAATTGGTGCTTTATATGTTCGCCGTAAAAATCCAAGAGTGAAAGTAACTGCACAAATGGATGGCGGTGGCCACGAAAGAGGAATGAGAAGCGGAACATTGAATGTACCAGGCATTGTCGGATTTGGTAAAGCTTGTGAACTGGCAATGAATGAAATGGAAGCTGATGCAAAACGTCTCAGCATTTTGCGTGATAAACTGGAGAATGGATTAATGCAACTGGAAGAAGCTTATATAAATGGAAGTAAACAATACAGGTTGCCACATGTAACGAATATTTCGTTCAAATACGTTGAAGGTGAAGGACTTTTGATGGGCTTTAATAAAGACATTGCACTTTCTTCCGGTTCGGCATGTACTTCTGCCTCACTTGAACCGTCTTATGTATTGAAAGCACTGGGGCTGGGAGATGATCTGGCACATAGTTCGCTCCGTTTTGGGTTAGGCAGGTTTACTACAGAAGACCAAATAGATTATACAATTGAAGCAGTTTCTAAAACGGTAACTAAATTAAGAGAGATGAGTCCGCTTTGGGAAATGTTTAAGGAAGGAATAGATATGAATAGCATTGAATGGGCACATCATTAAAAAAATATTCGATTCACAATTTTAAATAAATAATCATGGCATACTCAGAAAAAGTGATTGATCACTACCAGAATCCGAAAAATGTAGGAACACTGGATAAGAGCAAATCAAATGTAGGGACAGGCCTTGTTGGTGCACCTGAGTGCGGTGACGTAATGCGCCTGCAGATCGAAGTAGATGATGCTACCGGTATGATCAAGGATGCCAAGTTCAAAACATTTGGCTGCGGTTCAGCTATTGCATCTTCTTCACTCGCTACTGAGTGGCTGAAAGGTAAATCAGTAGATGATGCTATTAAGATCGATAACATGACCATCGTTGAAGAACTGAATCTTCCCCCGGTAAAAATTCACTGTTCAGTGCTGGCAGAAGATGCTATCAAAGCAGCAGTAAATGATTATCGCAAGAAGAATGGTTTACCTGAGTTGAAGTTTGAAGAGAGTGTTGTACATTAATTTGTTCGTCCCTTATGAGTAGTAATGTAGCATTAGAGAATAGTATTTATGTAAGTGATAAAGCAAAGGCTAAGGTGAAACAACTGATGGCTGATGCAGGCATTGCTGATGATTCTTCTTATTTTTTAAGAGTAGGTGTTGTAGGTGGCGGTTGTTCGGGATTAAGCTATAAACTCGATTTCGATAACGAAACAAAACCGATGGACCAGGTGTTCGAGGATAACGGAACAAAAGTGGTGACAGATCTGAAGAGTTTTTTATATCTCGTAAACACGATGCTTGATTTTAGTGATGGTTTGAATGGAAAAGGGTTTTATTTCAGCAACCCAAATGCAAGCCGTACCTGCGGATGCGGTGAGAGTTTTTCAGTATAAAATTAATTGGACGGTTTTATTATAATAGAAAGGTCCTGCTGCGGCGGGACTTTTTTTATTAACTGATGTAGAGAATTATCCCGCCTGGGGATTCAGTTTTAATACTTTGAAAACCCGAAATCTGGAATCTTCCGTGTATTTTGCACCATCGTCAATTCCTATGTGGTCCATCTGTAAGAAAGAACTCCGTCAATTTTTCAGCAGTCTCACCGGCTATATTGTTATCATTGTTTTTTTATTGGTAAATGGATTGGTATTATTTGTATTTGATAATAATATATTGGATACCGGCTATGCCACACTCGACCGTTTTTTCCAGTTAGCTCCATGGATATTGTTATTACTCGTTCCTGCTACTACTATGCGGAGCTTTTCGGAGGAATTCAAAACAGGGACTTTTGAGATTTTACAGACAAGACCACTCAGCCGCTGGCAGATCGTTTGGGGTAAATATTGGGGTAGCCTTCTTGTAGTGTTTATTGCGTTGCTCCCATCCATCATCTATTTTCTTTCCATTCAGCAACTCTCATCCGGCGAGGGATTAGATACCGGTGCCACGATTGGTTCTTATATTGGTTTGTTCTTTTTGGCTGCTGTTTTTACTGCTATAGGAATTTGTGCAAGCAGCTTTACTAATAATGCTGTTGTAGCTTTTATTATATCATTGATCGGTTGTGCATTGCTGTATTATGGTTTTAATGCCATCAGTAAGTTACCGGCTCTTGAAAACGGTGCTGATTATTATGTGGATATGATCGGTGTGGATTTTCATTATCAGAGTATCAGCCGCGGATTGATTGACACAAGAGATCTGATTTATTTCCTTAGCATAATAATTTTATTCTTAACTATCACGCATCAAAACCTGAAAAAGAAATAATGAACTCAATAGGGAGTAAAATATTGAATTCAAAATTCTGGTGGCTCTGGCTGCTGGTATTTCTTTTTGGAGTAAACTTTTTGGCATCCCAATTTCATTCACGTTATGATCTGACAAAAGAAAAAAGATATACGCTGAGTAAGGCGACAAAAAAAATATTGAGCAGTCTCGATGACGATATATCAATTGAAATTTTTCTGAAAGGGGATTTTCCTACAGGGTTTAGAAAATTGGCAGGAAGTGTAAGAGAGTTCGCCGGTCTGATGAAAGATATCAATGGTTCAAAAGTTCATTATCGGTTTATTTCCCCGCAGGATGATTTTCCGGGAGTAGGGGGAATGCGATATGAAGATACATTAGTTGGAATGGGTGCCATACCAATCAATCTTACTGTGCAGGTAAAAGCAGGGCAGGAGAATAAAAGAATTTATCCGGTAGCACTAATAAAATATAAAGGGAAGCAAGCCCTGGTGAATTTGTATTCCGGTGGTAAACGAATGATCACACCAGTTGAGATTAATAGCGCTGAAGCATTAATGGAATACCAGTTTGCTAAAACACTTAACTCTTTGCTCAATGAAGAAAAGCCATTGGTTGCTTATTCAGTAGGTAATGGCGAACCAGCGAATGCAAGAAGCTATGCCTTGCAGCAGGCATTGCGTACCGATTACCAGTTGTTTACTTTTAATATCAACCAGCAAAAGACAATTCCTGATACTTTTGAAACACTCATTATTGTAAAGCCATCCATTGCATTTTCTGACGAAGAAAAATTCAAAATAGACCAGTATGTTATGCGTGGCGGAAAACTTTTATTATTTATTGATGGATTGAATGCAGAGCAGGATAGTTTAGGTTTCAAACCGGAGCTTGTTGCATATGATAGGAACCTTAATCTTACTGATATTTTATTTCGTTACGGAGTGAGAATAAATCCCGACCTGGTAATGGATCTGCAATGCGATTTTATGCCGTTTGCAGTCGGGGGAAATGCTGAAAATCCGCAGTATGAATATCTGCACTGGAATTATTATCCTTTATTTGAATCGATGGGTAATCATGCCACTAATAAAAATATAGGGTTGGTAGCTGGCCGGTTTGTCAATTCCATTGATACGATAAAAGTCGAAGGTGTTAAAAAAACGCCATTATTATATTCATCTGCTAACTCAAGAAAAATTACAACACCTGCTTTAATAAGTTTAAATGAAAACAGGAACGCACCGCAGGATAATAACTTTAGGGAAAATGCAATTCCAGTTGCCATACTCTTAGAGGGAAAGTTTACTTCTCTTTATAAAGGTCGTACATCAAAGTCAGTGATTGATACAATGGCAGCAATGGGTTTGACTTACCGTGAGTCATCGGATGAAAATAAAATAATTGTAGTAAGTGATGGTGATATTGTACTGAATGACTTTTCACCGAAGGATGGGCCTTTGGAAATGGGAGTGAATTTATTTACTGTAGGCTCACAGTATGAATACCAGTTTGCAAACCGTGAATTTTTATTAAATAGTCTTGAATATCTAACTGGCAATCCTGATATCATTGAAACAAGAAATAAAGAAATTGTACTTCGGCAATTGGATCCCGTTAAAGTAAAAGTCCAAAAGACCACCTGGCAATTCATCAATATTGCTCTGCCGATTTTACTCGTTATTTTATGTGGTTGGGTTTACCAGCAAATCAGGAAGAGAAAATATGCTGCCTGACACAAACCCCTTCCATTATCTTTGAGCAATAAGTAACAGGAATGACAAAAGACCAGCTTACCTATCTCGTTTTCGGCCTTGTATTGATCATTGCATTAGCTTTTGATTTAGGCTTGTTAAGCAAAAGGGGAAGGAAGGTTACCATAAAACAGGCATTATACCAGACATTTTTCTGGGTAGGACTTGCATTGGGCTTTTTTGTTTTTATGTGGATAAACAAAGGCCAAACGCTTGCCCTCGAATACCTCAGCGCCTATTTAATGGAGTGGAGCCTGAGTATTGATAATATTTTTGTTTTCATTCTCATCTTTACTTCATTTTCTGTCAAGGAAAAGTATTATGGCCAGGTTTTGTTGATTGGTATTTTGATGGCTATTGTTTTTAGGGTCATCTTTATTACAGTTGGCGTTGCATTGGTTGACCAATTTTATTGGGTACTTTATTTGTTCGGTGGTTTCCTGATTTTCACCGGTTATAAAATGTTTACTGCAACTGATGATGAAGAGTTTGACCCCCATGAAACCAGGATATTTCGTTTTATGAAAAGATTCCTGCCTTTGGCCACGCATGATGGAGAGGGGAAATTTATTGTAAGGGAAAATGGCAAGCCGCTTTATACTACCTTGTTTGTAGTAGTAGTTATGCTTGCAGCAATCGACTTAGTGTTTGCGTTAGATAGTATTCCGGCAGTAATGGGTATTTCAAGAGATAAACTGGTAATTTATACATCCAATATTTTTGCAGTGCTGGGGCTTCGTTCATTATTCTTTTTATTGCGTGGTGCTATTTCCAAATTTGATTACCTGCAACAAGGTATTGCCATTGTGCTTGTATTTATTGGTTTAAAAATGCTGGGTGAGCACTGGATCAATCAATGGCTAGATAAGACCACACAGGTATTTATTTCCTTAGGTGTTATGATGATTTGTTTAGCTGGTTCTATATTTTATTCCATGTCGGTGCAGAAAAAAGGGGTACCGCCTGAAGTGGGAGATAAAGATATTTACTAAAATTTTTTACTTGAAGTACAGTATTGGTGATATTGCTGCAATCGTCAATGGAAAATTATCCGGACCTTCTGTTGCTGTCATTGATCATCTTTTGATTGATAGCCGGAAAATTGTGTTTCCTGCTTCTTCCTTATTTTTTGCATTAGCAGCTACTCACCGGGATGGGCATCGCTTTATCGCCGATGCTTATAAAAAAGGAGTGAGAAACTTTATTGTAAGTCAAAGTATAAACAGAAATGATTATCCTGAAGCTTCTTTTGTTCAGGTAACCGATACGGTTTCTGCAATGCAGCAATTGGCTGCCCATCATCGTAGACAATTTTCAATACCAACAATCGGAATAACGGGCAGCAATGGTAAAACAATTGTAAAAGATTGGCTCTACCAGTTGCTGTACATGGATTATAACATTGTTCGCAGTCCAAGAAGTTTCAACTCACAGGTAGGTGTGCCGCTTAGTATATGGCAAATAAATGAGAAACATCAGCTGGCAATTTTTGAAGCTGGTATTTCATTGCCGGATGAAATGGAAAAGCTGGAAGCAATTATTCAACCCACAATCGGAATTCTAACTAATATCGGCGAAGCACATAGTGAAGGGTTTGCAGATAAAAAGCAAAAGCTGGAAGAAAAAATTAAATTATTTAGAAATTGTGAGTTAATTATTTTAAATGGAGACAATGAAGAAATAGTTAAAGCTTTTTCAGGTACGGGTAAACAAATATTTACATGGGGAAATCAATCAACTAATCAAGTTCAGGTTGTAGGAATAAATAAAGGAAATCTGCAAACAAAGATTCAGCTCACTACTCACATCCCGATAGCCATCGGGACACAACTTACCATTTCAATTCCTTTCACTGACGATGCCTCAGTAGAAAATGCAATTACCTGTTGCTGTGTGATGTTGCATTTAGGAATAAAACCCTTAGTCATTGCTGAACGAATGCTGATGTTGCAGCCGGTAAATATGCGGCTGGAAATGAAGAAAGGAATTAATAATTGTATTGTTATCAACGATAGCTATAGCGCTGATATAAGCTCCCTGCATATTGCACTCGGTTTTTTACAGCAGCAATCCGGCAAAGGAAATAAAACGGTTATATTATCAGACTTCCTGCAATCAGGAACCGAGGATAAAATTTTATATGAACAAATAGCTCATTTGCTGCTCCAACATAATATCAATCGCCTGATCGGTGTTGGTGGAAAGATCAGTCATCATCTTGCAGTGTTGCTGGATGGCTCATCTATCCGGCAGGATTATTATTTACGTACAGAATCTTTTTTGCAGCAGTTCCGTTCATCTTTATTTAAGGATGAAACTATTCTTGTAAAAGGCGCAAGAAAATTTGAATTTGAACAAATCACTCAACTTTTATCACAAAAAGTACATCAGACAAGACTTGAAATAAATATTGATTCCATCGTTCATAACCTGAAAGAATACCGAAAGTTTTTAAAACCGGGGGTGAAGGTGATGGCAATGGTAAAAGCATTTGCTTATGGAAGTGGTGGTGCTGAGATCGCCGGTGTATTGCAGTATCATGGTGCAGATTATTTAGGTGTTGCCTATGCTGATGAAGGAGTGGAACTGCGTAAAGCGGGTATTCAATTGCCGGTAATGGTAATGAACCCTGAAGAAACCAGTTTTGATGTATTGATAGAAAATAATCTTGAACCGGAAATTTTTTCATTTGACCTGTTGAAAAAATTTGATAGCTACCTGCGAAGTGAGGCATTACAGCAATATCCTATACATCTTGAAATAGAGACCGGGATGAATCGGTTAGGCTTTGGAGTTGAAGAAATTGATGAACTGGGAATTTATCTTTCGAATACGAATTCATTTAAAGTTCAATCCGTATTCTCGCATCTTGCTGCAGCCGAAGAAGCCGTGCAGGATGATTATACTTTACTACAGAATGAGAAATTCATTTTGGCTGCAAACCAGTTGGAAAAAAAATTGGGCTATAGTTTTTTAAAGCATATTGCAAACTCTGCGGCCATCGTTCGCCATCCGCAATTGCATTATGATCTGGTAAGACCGGGCATTGGTTTATACGGCGTGGATAGTTCAGGCATTAAAAAACTAAACCTTCAACCGGTTGCAACGTTAAAGGCTACAATTGCACAAATAAAAAAACTGAAACCCGGTGAATCGGTTAGTTATAACCGTAAAGGGAAAATTGATAAGGAATCAACAATTGCTACTGTACGCATTGGTTATGCAGATGGTTATCCGAGGCGATTGGGCAATGGTACCGGAAAGATGATGGTGAAAGGAAGACTCGCATCGGTGATCGGTACCGTTTGTATGGATATGGTAATGCTGGATGTAACGGATATCAAGGACGCAAAAGAAGGAGATGAAGTGATCATTTTCGGAAAAGAGCTTTCGGTAGAACAATTGGCCATATGGGCCGGAACGATACCCTACGAAATCATGACAGGAGTTTCAGAAAGAGTGAAAAGGGTTTATTTCCAGGAGTAAACATTTATGACTGATTTGACATATATGACTTATTGACTTACCCTATATTTGCTGCTCAATTATGAAACTCAGAACTCCCATAATCATAATAACATTAATAATCCTGGCTGACCAGGCCCTGAAGATTTGGATAAAAACAAATTTTCATTTTGGAGATACGGAGGTTACCGGCGTAAAATGGTTTCAGCTTTACTTTATTGAAAATAAAGGCATGGCATGGGGATGGGAGTTTGGTGGTGAGTGGGGTAAAATGATCCTGACCCTGTTTCGGCTTGCTGCTGTAATTTTTGGTACATGGTATCTCGGCCGTATTGTAAAACAGCAATACACAAAAGGATTTATTGTTTGCGCCGCGTTGATCTATGCAGGTGCATTGGGTAATCTTATCGACAGTATGTTTTACGGAATGATATTCGAAGAAAGTTCTTACTCTCACGTGGCAAAAATTTTCCCTGCTGATGGTTATGCAGGATTTCTGCATGGCCGTGTGGTGGATATGCTTTACTTTCCAATCATTGATACTAAATTCCCCAGTTGGATCCCTTTGATCGGGGGTAATGATTTTGAGTTCTTCAGCCCGATCTTCAATATTGCAGATGCTTCTATCTCTACGGGTGTTATCTCGTTGCTTGTTTTTCAAAAACGTTTTTTCAAAAAACATTCTACTGAAGAAAAACATCCTACCGTTGTTACCAGTTCCGAGGTAAGTGATAAAGCACAAATAATGTAAAAAGCCAGGTCCGGGAAATTATTGTTTTAAAAGTTTTCTGTTGATCATTTCTCCGTTTAGATAAAGACTGAGTATATAAATGCCGGGCGGCATTAAGGAGAGATTATCAATATGCAGATAATTCATTCCCTTTGCCACGTTGAAATAAATATTTTTTACTGGACCACCTGATCCATCAATCAGTTTTGCATTTAAGGTTCCTCTCTTGTCCGAATAAATGTCAAATGATAATACAGAACCAAACGGGTTGTTGATAGAAACAAGATCCGATGATTTATCTGAACTTGTGAATGCAACGATCCGCGAATATTTTATTCTGCCTTTGCTGTTATATATTTTTAAACGGTAATAAACCTTTCCTGTAAAAATATCCGGATCTGTCCAGGTGTAATTATTAACAGCATCGACTCCTTCATTTACACCATCAATAGTTTGTGCAACTACGAAGGCTGAATTATTAATACTTTTTTCAATATCAAATTTTATCGGTTCATCTACTCCTGTTGTTGACCAATCAAGTGTGATTATATTATTTTTGAGAGAACCGGAAAATGACAAAAGATTTATTTCCAAAGGGATATGACAATCAGTTACATTCAATGTAATATTAGTCGTATCAGTATAGCTACATGTAGCACTGGAAAGATTGCCTGATATGCCCGATACGATCACCCTGTAAAGATCACCGCTATCAGCCGGTGTTGTTCTCGCCGGTGTTATATTATGTGAAGCGACATATTCCCACACACTACCATTCCAGTATGGAGAAGCAGGTCCCTGTGCTGTTGTGATATCCGTCCACGAATTGCCATCATTAATACTTCGTTGCCATTTATAATATATGTAGTTGCCGGCAGCAGATCGTATTGTATCATAAATTGTGATAGCATTGTTTTGGCAGACAAAAGCATTTGTAGCCGGAGAATATTTTGGCGCAACAGCTGAAACTACAATATCATCAACTGCCCAGTCATTTCCGCTACCTGCCGGTGCATTATTAAAAATCCGAAAAATAAAACTGGTTTGTGATGGTCCCGTTACATAACTAAATCCTTTTCTTATCCATTGGCCTGTGTATGTCATATTGCCAGTAGTGTAATGGTCAACACCATTTATTTCAAAAATAAGATTGGGTGCAATACCAGATGAATCGCCGGGGCTGGTTGGTATGTAAAAGGGAGAACCTGTGCTATTAGTTGCCGCTTTTCCATTTGAATCGCAACCGCATTTAGAGCACATATTTCTGAACCAACAAGAAACATCATAAAGAGTATTAGGGCATAAGCCGTTTACAGTAGCCTGGAATGCAGAATCAGTTTTATAAGCTGAGTTAACGACAAGCATGTAGCCTGCATTTGAAGCTGAAACTGTATCTGCAGCCGGATTTCCCAATGTAGCAGAGGCAGCTCCCGTATGATCGCCTATAATATCCCATAAACTAAATACACGGTGTGATGGCGAATTTGTATCAGGCCTGGCCCATTTATCGGATGTTGTATAGTTTAATTGTGTTGATGTATTATTCGCAATTCCATAATAGCTATCGTGTGGCGAACCAATATTGAATACCTGGTAAGAATAAGAGGATGGTACATTGGCAGATGCTATTCTGTTACGAGGCTTGCCTCCACCAAAAGTTCCATTTGTTTCTGTAGTAAATAAATTTGGTCCTATACTACCCGTACCTAAGCCATAATCAGAATATACTTTCAATGTGTTTGGCGGAAAGGTATATGTGAATATGGGGTTACTTCCATTTTTGAAACTAATACTTCCTGCACCTGTATTGATATTGACGCCCAATGCTGCTGTTACAGTTACCTGGAATGAAGCAACCATAATACACGCAGTAGTATAATAAGAAGGTTTGTCTGAAGAAGCAACTGTCCCTCTCCTGAAAGCAGTTGCTGGTGTAGTGGATGGGTTATATCCAAGGTTGATACGAATATTGGTTCCACTTATCCATCCGGCATCATCATTTAGTGCATCTGTAAACTGTTTATAGAGTTTCCCTTCGTTGGTAAGTAACCTGAGCGTATTAGGTACATATACTGTTCCGGCAGGCACAATACCATAATAAGCACAACTATCAAAACTGCCTGAACGTACTACAAATGTTGCCCGGATCTCCAGTACATTTCCAGGTTCTATTGTGCCGCCATTTGAGCCTTTTGTGATATTAATATAACTCTTACTGAAATCTGCTACCTGGCAGTAGGAACAGTGATTAATAGCAAAACTGATGCTGATGATTAAAACAACTTTACTATAAAGCCTTATATATAAAGAGGATCGCATAGGTACAGGATTTCAGTATATCAAATGTAATATCATGCCAAATGAATGGCAATCGTATTAATAGTTTACTTGCCGGTAATCGTGTAATAAACTGACGGGTGATTTTCCGGCGAAGCTTATACAGGTTTAAGTCTCATTATGCAAAAGAGTATTTACTATTGGATGAAATAGTGGAAAAGATCAGATTTGAGCAGGTAATCTTATCAATAGTATCTTTTACGAAATCATCTTGAAGAAACTCTTACTTACATTTAACCTGTTTTAAAAAAGAGTCGTATCAGAAACGATGTAGCTTTAGTATTTATAAAAACTGATAACTATTGTTTTATTAGTTTCTTGAAAATTACCTCTTCTTCTTTTTGCATATACATTATATAAGTACCCGGCCGCAGCGAAGAAGTGTTTGTAATTATTAAGCTATTATTTCCTTTTTGCAGGTTGAAGGTATTTTCCTTAACAACAATACCGCTGGGATTAATGAGTTTGACCTTCACAATACCGGGTTTATCTGTTACCACATCTACTGTCAGTTCATCATTAAACGGATTCAATGCAGATACAATATTAAAAGGTTCTTTACCTGCAAACAAGCGGATGATCTTCGAATACTTTATTCCGCCATTGCTGTTTCGGATTTTTATACGGTAAAAAGTCACTTCATTTATTTTATCTGCATCGGGCCATGAGTAACTGTTTATATCACCTGGACTTAGACTTGTGCTGTTCATTATACCTGCTGGTGTAAATAAATTATTGCCTGTACTTTTTTCGATTTCGTAACTGATATTGCCTTCTTCACCGGTAGCAGTCCATTTCAAAATCGCATAACCCTGTTCATTTATGGAACCTGTGAAATTTAACAGTTTCAAGTCTAGCACAATACCACACTCAATAACGTTCAGCGTTATGATATTTGATGGCTCAGTAAAACTGCATTTGACAGAAGAAATATTGGGAACTGTAGTGGCCACCACTACCCGGTACTTATCGCCATTATTCGAAATATTGGTTTGTGAAATAGGAACTGTGTAGGTTGTAACATATTCCCATGCTGATCCATTCCAATATGGCGAAGCCGGCCCGGAAGCCGGAGTTACATCCACCCAGGTAACACCACCATTCGTACTTCTCTGCCATTTGTAATAAGAATAATTATTAAAATAAGAACGAACGGTATCGCTTATTGTTAATGTATTACTGTCGCAAACGGTTGGGGTAAGTGAAGGAGAGTAAACCATGTTCGGTGAACAGGTAGCCACTGTAATATCATCGAGTGCCCAGTCATTACCACCACCACCGGATGCATTATTATTAAATTTCAAATTGATACTTGTATCCGAGGGCCCTGTTAAATAAGTAAATGCTTTTCTCACCCATTGAGAATTATAATTCAATTGCCCGGTTGAGAAATAATCTATACCATTAATTTCAAAGATGATACTAGGCTTCACACCTGATGAGTCACCGGTACCAGTAGGAATATAAAAAGGAGGTCCTGAAGTATTCGTAGCACCTTTACCATTAGAGTCACATCCACATTTGGAACAGATATTCCGCATCCAGCAACTAATCTCATAATAGGTATTGGGACAAAGATTGGATATTGTTTGTTGAAAGGCAGAGTCAATCCGGTAACTGGCATTTATTACCAGCATATAACCTGCATTGGAATTCGCTACCGTATCGGCAGCGGGATTTCCGGCAGTGGGTGATGCAGCCCCGGTATGATCACCTATAATATCCCACACACTAAATACCCGGTGAGAAGGTGATGAGTTATCAGGTTTTGGCCATGCATCACTTGTTGTATAGTTCGTTCTTGTTGATGTGTTGTTGGCAATACCATAATAATAGTCATTGGGAGTATTGGTGGTAAAAGGTGCAAAGGTATAGCTGAATGGAACGTTTGCAGATGTTCCCCTGTTTCTTGGTCGGCCGCTACCGAATGTTCCATTGAACTCTGTGCCTAATGCATTACCTCCAATTTTATTCTGACAGATACCATAATTTGGATAAACCATAACAAGGTTTGATGGGAAACCGGTTATAGTAATTGGATTCGTTCCAAGTTTATATGTTATTGAACCATTTCCCATATTGACGGTTGTTAAATAACCTGCGGTTACTCTTACCCGGTAAGAGCCAACCATAATACAACTGCTACCATAAAAAGAAGGTTTATGAGTATTTCTGATCCTGCCTCTTCGATATACAGTTGAAGGTGCGTCGGTTTGATCAAAACCAAGATTGATGCGGAGATTAGAACCAGTGATCCATCCTTCATCGTAAGGTGTGGCACCAAATTGTGCATCAGTAAACTGTTTATAAATTTTTCCTTCATTGGTGCGGACACATATGCTTCCAGGAATAAAGGCTGTACCTGTAGGTACTATATCAAAAAAAGCACAGCTATCAAAAAATCCCGTTCCTCTTACAATAAATGAAGCTCTTACTTCCAGTGTATCACCAGGGGTTACTGTGCCTCCATTTATTCCTTTGGAAAGATTAAAATAGCTTTTTCCAAAATCAATAGTTTGTGAAAACATATTGACAGTGAAAAAAATAAAAATGGAAATAAAGGAGATGCTATGTTTTGGTACAGTTGTTTTCATAAGCACGGATTTTCTCATCGTCTGACTTCGGCAGTCATTCAGAGATTAAAATTAAGCCTACAAAAACTTATACGAAATAGACATTCTACATGATTTTTTGCTGAAAATAGTAGTGCTTGTAATGTAATGTCTTCGCAACTCTCTTTAGTGTATCATACACTTGAATTAAGAAAAGCCCGATGGTACTTTTAGGAGATAAAAATAAACCGCCCCGGAGACGGGGCGGATTTTTGATTTATAATAGACGGTACGGAAAACAAGTTGGTTTATTCATAATTGCCATACCATCCATTCTTATTCTCATTCAGATCTTCATGTGTGTTGGATGGCTTTATTCTTGGTGTTGGCTTTACATTTTTTTTATAAGGATTCGTCATCGGGTGTACCCGTATGCGACCGATCGCTTTTGTTTTATTAGTAATATGTAAATCTGAATTTTCTGCAGCCGGATCGGGTGAAGAGTCAGTAACTGCTTTTAAGGGATAAGCCGAAAAATACAGTTTGGATTGTGCAGAAGGGTTTTTCATAACGGGCGGTTTGGTTTTAAAAGGATGATGGATTCAGGATGTTAAATTATAACATGGACTTTTATCCTGAAAGGGTTTAGGAAAACAAAAAGAGAAGAATCGTAATTCTTCTCTTCACCTTTATAGAAATAATACGGAGTTACGTAGTCTTACCAACCATATTTGCCGGTACCACCCATTCATCAAACTGCTCAGGAGTAACATAACCCAGTTTCACTGCCATCTCTTTCAACGTTGTTCCTTCCTTATGTGCCTTCTGTGCAATTTCTGCAGCTTTATAATAACCGATCTTTGTATTTAATGATGTAACCAGCATCAGGCTGTTATCAACATGTTTTTTAATATTAGCTTCAATTGGTTCAATACCCACAGCACATTTATCATTGAATGAAACGCAGCCATCACCGATCAACCTTGCACTATGCAGGAAATTATAGATCATTACCGGTTTAAAAACATTTAATTCAAAATGGCCGGTAGCGCCACCAATATTAATGGCTACATCATTTCCCATTACCTGTGCAGCGATCATTGAAAGAGCTTCACATTGTGTAGGGTTTACTTTTCCAGGCATTATGGATGAGCCCGGTTCATTATCAGGAATAAATAGTTCACCGATACCACTACGTGGACCACTTGATAACATGCGGATATCATTGGCGATCTTCATCAGGCTTACTGCAACAGTTTTTAATGCGCCATGTGATTCTACAATTGCATCATGAGCGGCCAATGCTTCAAATTTATTTTCGGCAGTAACAAATGGAAGCCCCGTAAGATTTGCAATATGCTTTGCTACATTCTCAGAATAGTTGGGTGGTGTATTAATTCCTGTACCTACTGCAGTACCGCCCAATGCTAACTCACTCAAATGCGCCAATGTATTTTTAATTGCTTTTAGCCCATGATTCAATTGTGATACATAGCCGCTGAATTCCTGGCCGAGAGTCAATGGCGTTGCATCCATGAAATGCGTACGGCCGATCTTCACCACATTCATAAACTGCTTGCTTTTTTCTGCCAGCGTATTCCTGAGTTTTTCAATACCGGGTATTGTTACTTCCAGTAATATTTTATAAGCTGCAATATGCATCGCTGTCGGAAATGTATCGTTAGATGATTGTGATTTGTTTACATCATCATTTGGATGCAGGAATTTTTCTTTATCAGTAAGCTTTCCGCCATTCATAACATGCCCGCGGTAAGCTATCACTTCATTTACATTCATATTGCTTTGTGTGCCGCTGCCTGTTTGCCATACTACCAACAGGAAAGAATCATCGAGTTTTCCATTCAATATTTCATCACATGCTTTGCCGATCAGGTCTGATTTTTCTTTTGGCAAAACACCGGCATCAAGATTAGTTAATGCAGCTGCTTTTTTGAGATAAGCGAATGCCCTGATAATTTCTTTTGGCATTTTATTGATATCCTGTGCAATTTTAAAATTATCGATACTCCGTTGGGTCTGTGCTCCATAATACGCATCGGCCGGCACCTTTACTTCCCCCATCGTGTCTTTTTCAATTCGGTATTCCATAAATCAGGTTTGTGTCTTAAAATGTTGCGGCGAAGGTACAAGCAAACCTTATTTCAGCATCCTGATTTTGGAAAGATTCTACCTGATTTTTGTTCATAACCCCTACTTTTAGAGCCGGTAAAACAATTGCTATGCTTCGCCGGAAATTTCTTAAACAAGGTTCTGCTGCGTTGCTGATACTGGGCAGCGGTAAAATCATACGCCTTTCAGATTCATATGAAGAATGGTTGAGTAAAAAGCCTGTTCTCCGTTTTGTCGTTGCTTCGGACGGGCATTACGGACAAAAGGATACAGAGTATGAAAAAGATTTTTTTAACCTCACAGAAAAAATAAATCAGTTGCATGCTGATAAACCATTTGAGTTTTGTGTTTTCAATGGTGATATAATTCATGATGATAAAAAATTGTTCCCTGAAGCAAAGAAGGCATTGGATAAACTTACTGTTAAGTATTATGTCAGCCAGGGCAATCATGATCATTGTACGGCTGATGAATGGCAGCAGATCTGGAATATGCCGGTAAATATTGATTTCACAGCTAAAAAGAATACCATATTAATTGGAACAACCGCTAATGAAGCCGGAACTTATTTGCCACCTGATGTTAAATGGTTTGCTGAAAAGCTGGAAGAACATAAAAAACAGCGCAATATTTTCATCTTTATTCATATCAACCCGGTGAAGCAGACAAAGAATGCGGTTGATAGTCCTGAGTTTCTTGCATTGCTTTCAAGGTATAAAAATGTAAGAGCTGTATTTAATGGACATGATCATGACATGGATGATATTAAAATGAAAGACAGTATTCCTTTTATATTTGATTCACATATTGGTGGCAACTGGGGAACAGGTTACAGGGGATTTAGAATTGTAGAGCTGAGAAAAGACAATAGTCTCTTTACATACATATTAAATCCATCCGAAAAATTGAATGAACAAACACTTTAACACATGAGAAAACTATTTTGTCTCACATTGATATCGATTGCTGTTTCAGCAAATGCACAAACTTACCAGCCAAATTGGGAATCGCTGGATAAAAGACCTACGCCACAATGGTTCAAAGATTCGAAATTCGGCATCTTTATTCATTGGGGAGTCTATGCAGTGCCGGGCTGGAGTACAAAGGGAAATTATGCAGAATGGTACCAACAAGGGTTGCAAACAACTGACAGTGCAAGAATGAAATTTCACAAAGCAAAGTTTGGTGAACGTACTTATTATGATCTAGCAAATGATTTCAAAGCCGAATTGTTTAATCCCGATGATTGGGCAAAAGTTTTCGAAAGATCGGGCGCAAAATATATTGTACTTACTTCAAAACATCATGATGGCTTTACTTTATGGCCTAATCAAAATGCAAATAATACATGGGGCTTTAAATGGAATGCAATGGATGTTGGGCCAAAAAGAGATCTGCTTGGTGATTTATTTAAAGCAGTAAGAAAGACTTCAGTTCGTGCAGGTATGTATTATTCGTTATACGAATGGTTCAATCCACTTTGGAAAAGCGATCCAAAAAAATATGCTGCTGAACATGTATGGCCGCAGATGAAAGAACTCATCAATAATTATCAACCTGATGTTTTCTGGACCGATGGTGATTGGGATGCGCCAGCAGAAACATGGAAGAGCCAGGAATTTTTAACATGGCTCTATAATGAGAGTCCTGTGAAAGAAAAAATAGTTGTGAATGACAGATGGGGTAGCGGTGTTCGTTTCAATCATGGTGGCATTTATACTCCGGAGTATCAACCCGATTTGGATTTTGAAGATCATGATTGGGAAGAAAGCCGCGGCATGGGATATAGTTATGGCTACAACAGGGAAGAAGATGCATGGGATTATAACTCTACACAATCACTCATTATTGCCTTAATTGATAAAGTAAGCCGTGGAGGAAATTTTTTATTGGACATAGGACCCGATGAGCATGGAAAAATTCCACCTATCATGCAGGATCGTTTGTTGCAGATGGGAGAGTGGATGAAAATAAACGGTGAAGCAATTTATAATACAAGAAGATGGAAAACACCTTTTCAATGGAGTGCTGGAAGAAGAGATTATAAAGGAACAAATGAACATATAACTGGTGACTGGAAAACCGGCGGAGATATTATGCTCAAGCTTACTATTGATCCTGATCCCGGTTATGCAGTAAAAGAGTTGTTCTTTACATATAACCCTAAAGAAAATAATTTGTATGCCATCTTTCCAAAATATCCCGATAACAAAAAACTTATTTTGAAAGATGTAACGCTGCCTGTCGGAACAAAGATCAGCTTTCTTTCTACCAAAGAAAACTTGTCATGGAAACAAAATGGGACAGATATTGAGATCAGTTTACCCGAATACAATCCCAATAAAATAAAATCATCTTATGCATACGCAATAAAGATCGAAAACTTCGGAAAGTTTGCATCGAAACCGGGGATAAAAACAGATTACTCTAAAGACCCCATGAAACCGACTGTTACAATGATTAGTGATGCAGGAACCATTATTTATTTTACAACTGATGGTTCGGAACCTTCACGCCAATCTGCAACTTACAAGGAGCCAGTCGTTATTCAAAAGTCAGTAACTATAAAAGCTGTTGCAATGGGTTTAACTGCGGCTGTTAATCCACCGATGGATAACAGCGATATTTTAAAAAGCTCTGCAAATACTATGTCGGTAAAAGTGTACGAGTGGAAAAAAGCGATGAATGTTTTAAAACCTGTGGCAGGGGTCAACTATAAATATTACGAACTATCAGGAGGAATTGATATGAATTCACTAAAAAATGGTTTTACTACAGCCGGTGTTACAGACCGAATCACATTATCAAAGAAAAGTCGTAAAGAAAAATTTGCTTTTGAATTCAATGGATTTATTAAGATCGATAAAGATGGCATCTATACTTTCTTTACTGATTCAGATGATGGAAGTATGCTTTATATTGATGACGAAGAAACAGTGAATAACGACGGCGATCATGGAAATGTAGAAAAAAGCGGTACTGCGGCATTAAAAAAAGGTTATCATAAAATAAAAGTTCAATATTTCGACAGTGGAGGTGGAAATTCGTTAAAAGTTTCAATGCAACAGCAAGGTGGAGTTAAACAGGAAATCCCCGCTGCATTATTATATCACTAAGATCTTAATATGAGAAAACTCATTATTGTTTTTCTTTTGATAATTGCTTTTAAAGCCCAATCGCAAAAGGCAGAGAACATAATTATCATTACAACGGATGGATTTCGCTGGCAGGAACTTTTTAAAGGGATGGATTCTGCTATTGCCAATAATTCAAAATACAACGAAGATGACAGTAGCGGGATTTTTGAAAAATATTGGGCGAATGATGAAATAGAAAGAAGAAAGAAGCTGATGCCTTTTTTTTGGAGTATCGTAAACAATAAGGGGCAGATATATGGCAACAGGCTCGCAGGCAATAAAGTGAACAATGCAAATCCCTTTAAATTTAGTTATCCCGGTTATAGCGAGATCATGACCGGCTTTGCAGATACAACTATTAATTCAAATAGCTTTCCACCAAATCCACATGTGACGGTTTTGGAATTTTTTAACCAACAACCAAAACTAAAAGGTAAAGTATCAGCTTTTGGAGCATGGAATGCTTTTGATAGAATACTAAATGAAGAACGCAGCGGCCTTCCTGTAATAAATGCATTTGATAAAACAGGAGGTAAAACTCCAACAGCCAATGAAAAACTGATCAATGCAATGCTGAAAGATTCTTACAAGCCATGGAATGAGGGTGAATGCCTTGATGTATTTACACATTATGCGGCTTATGAACATTTAAAAACAAGGAAACCAAAAGTGCTGTACATCTCTTATGGAGAAACAGACGAATGGGCACATAGTGGCAAATACCGATCCTACCTGGATGCTGCTCACCAGGTAGATGCATGGATCAGGCAAATTTGGGATTTTGTCCAGTCCGATCCGCAGTATAAAAATAAAACCGTTTTATTTATAACGACTGACCATGGACGTGGAGACAAAAATAAAAATGAGTGGACAGATCATGGAAAGGATGTGGCAGATGCATATGAGATCTGGTTTGCTGCGATGGGCACAGGTATTGCAGTTAAAGGAGAAATAAAAACACCAATGCAGTTATATCAAGATCAATTTGCACAAACTATTGCAAAGCTGTTGGGTTATACCTATAAGGCAAAACATCCTATTTCACCGGAAATAAAATCTGTTGTAGATAAATGAGAATACTGTTGCATTTTTTCTTCTTGTTATTCTTTATTGATATATCGGCGCAAAAAACCTGGTCGCTGAATAATTTATGGCCAACTGATTGGCTGGTAGACAAAGTAACAAGGAAGTCGCAGGCAATCTACTATGCCGATAAAAAAGAAATAACGCTTTATAATGGATTGGTGAAAAGAACTTTCCGGTTATTGCCTAACGCTGCCTGTATTGATTATAAAAATATGATCACCGGTCAGCAACTGCTTCGTGCTATTTCACCCGAAGCAAGATTAACTATTAACGAGAAAGAATATAAGGTTGGTGGATTACATGGTCAAAAAGAAAAAGCTTACCTGTTGCCCGAATGGGTGGATAGTTTTTCAAACAACGAAAACGATTTTCAGTATATCAACTATTCAATTGAAGATATTAAACCGTTTATAAATTTTAAGCAAACCATGTGGGCAACGAATAGCCAACAACCCACAGGTAAACATCTTATCTTTTGGTATCAATCTGCTCAACCAGCTTTAATGCATCTTGTTGTAAAAGTGCATTATGAAATTTATGACGGACTTCCATTAATTGTGAAATGGGTTTCACTAGAAAATCACAGTGACAAAACAATTAAGCTCGATAAAGTGGTGAACGAAATTCTGGCAACTGTTGAAGAGGAAAGTGCAGTAGTAGGTAAACCAGAACAGATGAAAACACAGGCTGGTCTTTATATTGAAACTAACTATGCATTTAACAATGCAATGCGTTACAGTATCAGCGACCAGACCACACACTGGAAAACAGATTCATCTTATACTTCACAGGTAAATTATAATTATGAAACACCCTGCATACTGGAAGTGTATCCTGATAAAGCACCGGGTGTTGAATTGAAACCCGGAGAAAATTTTACTTCGATACGCACTTATGAATTGCTGATGGATAGTTATGACAGGGAAAGAAGAGGATTGACGATGAGGAAAATGTACAGTACAATTGCTCCCTGGACAACGATGAACCCGATTTTTATGCATTTGGTAAGTAAGAATGATGAGGAAGTAAAAAATGCAGTTGACCAATGCGCTGCTACGGGATATGAAGCACTGATCCTAAGTTTCGGCAGTCATTTAAATATGGAAGATTCATCCGCAAAAAATATTCAGCGCTGGAAACAATTGGCGGATTATGCTCACGGAAAGGGGATAATGATCGGAGGCTATTCTTTATTCAGTTCAAGAAGAATCAGTGATGAGGACGATGTTATCAATCCCAAAACTGGAAAACCCGGTGGTGCATTTTTTGGTAATGCTCCCTGCTTTGGCAGTAAATGGGGTTTAGCTTATCGGGATAAAATAAAATACTTCTTTTCGCAAACTGGTTTTAATATCTGGGAGAACGATGGCCCTTATCCCGGCGATGTTTGTGCTTCTGTTGTTCACCCGGGTCACAAAGGCTTAGATGATTCGCAATGGAAACAAATGGAAATACAAAAGGAGCTATACAAATGGTTAAATGAAAAAGGAGTTTATATCAATGCACCGGATTGGTATTTTTTAGATGGCACACATAAAATTGCGATCGGTTACCGCGAAGTCAATTTTTCTTTATCAAGAGAACAGCAAAAAATTCTTAATAGACAAAACATATTTGATGGTACATGGGAAAAAACTCCATCGATGGGCTGGGGTTTTGTTCCACTGACAAGATACCAGGGCGGTGGTCCCGAAGCGATACTCGAACCATTGAGCGAACATTTGAAAGATTATGAGCAACTGATGATGCAATACTATGGTGCTGGCGTACAGGCTTGCTACCGGGGACCGAGATTATATGATACAGAAGAAACAAAACAAACAGTAATCAAGGTTATTAAATGGTATAAAAAATACAGGGAAATCTTAAACTCAGATATCATTCATTTAAGAAGGGCGGATGGAAGAGATTGGGATGGGTGGCTGCACGTAAACTCCGCGTTGAAGCAAAAAGGGCTGTTAATGCTATTTAACCCACTCAAAGAACAGATAAAAACAAAAATAAAATTGCCATTATACTATACCGGTTTAAAAAACTCGGCTATAGTGAGAATTGGCAATGGTCAGCCTATAACATACAAACTGAACCGGCAGTATGAAATTGAACTAGATCTTACATTAAATCCGGATAGTTATTTATGGGTAACCATCGAATAACAACGACGAATTTCTTTATCTTTAAAGGAACGATTAATGATGAGTTTTCCTCTTTCAAGAAAAAGTCTGGTGCTGGCAATTTTGTTGATTGCTGTTGCTGCTGTTATTTATTTTTCATTTACACGTTCGTCAAAGATCGATTTCAATTCACAGGTAAAACCCATTTTTAATAATAAATGCATTACCTGCCATGGCGGGGTAAGGGCAAAAGCAGATTTCAGTTTATTATTCAGGGAAGATGCTATGAAGCCTGCAAAATCGGGCAAGTATCCTATTGTGCCGGGTAAACCGGATGAAAGTGAAATGATAAAAAGGATCACGAACCATGATCCTGATGAAAGAATGCCTTATAAACATGAGCCACTTTCGCAACATGAAATAAAGATTTTAAGGCAATGGATAAAACAGGGAGCAAACTGGGGTGAACATTGGGCTTATATACCTGTAAAAGAAACAGAAGTTCCTTCAAGCAGTAATAAATGGATCAGGAATGATATCGATCAGTTTATTTATAAAAGACTAAAGGAAGAAAAATTATCTCCATCTGATGAGGCGGATAAAGCAACATTATTGAGAAGAACCAGCCTTGATCTTACCGGCCTTCCACCAACTGATGTTATTGCTCAAAAATTCCTTAACGATAATTCAGACAAAGCATATGAAAATTTAGTTGATGATTTACTCGCATCACCTGGTTATGGCGAAAGATGGACATCACTCTGGCTCGACCTTGCCCGTTATGCAGATACAAAGGGTTATGAAAAAGACCAGGGACGTAATATCTGGAAATACCGTGACTGGGTTATCAGGGCTTTTAATGAAGACAAACCTTACAATGATTTTTTAATTGAGCAACTCGCAGGCGATTTGATGCCAAACCCTGATGATGCAAAATATATTGCTACAGCTTTTCATCGTAACACAATGACCAATGATGAAGGTGGTACTGATAATGAAGAGTTCAGAACTGCTGCAGTACTTGACAGGGTAAATACAACATGGAGTGCTTTACTCGGTACAACATTTAATTGTGTGCAATGCCACAGTCATCCTTACGATCCTTTTAAGCACGAAGAGTATTATAAGTTTATGGCATTTTTTAATAACAGTCGTGATGAAGATACGGAAGCTGATTATCCCGGGTTACGCCAATATAATAATGGCGATAGTTTAAAACTGTTACAACTAATCGAATGGATAAAAAGTAATAGTTCAGCAGAAGAAAGTAAAAAGTATTATACATTTCTTAAAACATGGCAGCCTGTAATCAATGCTTACCATTGCGATGAGTATATAAATGGGGCATTACTGGGCAGCGTTGCGGCACTCCGAAAAAATGGGACCTGCCGGTTACCAAATGTAATGTTGGATAGTAAAGAGCAACTTATGTTTCGTCTCTTGAGTTTGTATGACGGTGGTAAATGGTTTATTTATCTTGACAGTTTAAATGGACAATTATTAAAAGTAATTCCGCTTACAAAAGGGGAATGGAAGATGGCAGCTACTGATATTCCGCAAACTAAAGGAAAACATAATTTGTATTTTAAATATGTCAACCCAACTATAAAAACAGAAAATGAAACAGGTGTGATGTTTGAATGGTTCCAGTTCGATAAAAATTTTCCCGGCAAAGAAAAGCCGGGATATGATTCTGCCTATAAACATTTTTACGATTTAATGTATGCAAAGGTGGAAACAACACCTGTGATGGTTGAAAGCAACAATGAATTATCGAGAACATCGCATGTATTTGAAAGAGGTAACTGGATGGTGAAAGGAGATGAAGTAACTCCCGATGTACCACATGTGATGAACCCTTTTCCTGCTAATGCACCAAAAAACAGGTTGGGGATGGCGATTTGGTTAACGGATAAAAAAAATCCATTGGTAGCAAGAACAATGGTAAATCGTTTATGGGAACAGCTGTTTGGTTTTGGTTTGGCAGAAACACTGGAAGATATGGGCACACAGGGTATTCCTCCTATACATAAAGAGTTGCTGGATCATTTATCCTGGAAATTCATGAATGATTTTAACTGGAGCATAAAAAAATTATTAAAAGAAATTGTTTTATCAGCAACATACAGGCAGGATTCAAAAACCAATGATGAATTAAATGACAAAGATCCTTACAATAAATTATATGCAAGAGGTCTGCGGATAAGATTATCTGCCGAACAATTAAGGGATCAGGGTCTGGCTGTAAGTAATTTATTAAGTAAAAAAATGTATGGAAAAAGTGTAATGCCATTTCAACCGGACGGAATATGGCGGTCACCTTATAATCACAGTCAATGGACGTTAAGCAGCGGCGAAGATCAAAACAGAAGAGCTGTTTATACCTATTGGAAAAGAAGTGCACCTTATCCATCCATGATAAGTTTTGATGGCGGCACGAGAGAAGTTTGCTTAACAAAAAGAGTAAGAACGAATACGCCATTACAGGCTTTAACTTCTTTGAATGATTCAACCTATATTGTAATGGCAAGACAATTTGCTTTCAGGATGCAGGAACTGGGTGGTAGCACCATTCAGAAACAAATACAAAAAGGATATGAAGCAATGATGTACAGAAATATTTCGCCAACAAAACTGGATGCACTTGTCGAGTTGTATAATAAATCAATCAGTAAATTTAAAAATGATAAGGATGCAGTTTGTGAAATGATGGGAGCCATGTATAAAAATAATAATGCTGAAACCGCCGCATTGGTAGTGGTTGCGAATGCAATGATGAACCTTGATGAGTGGGTAAATAAAAATTAAATGTGAATGACGCAAAAAGAATTACATAATCAACGATTATTAAAAGAGGCAGAACAAACAACACTGCATCATTATACCCGTCGTCATTTTTTAAAAGAAAGCGCAATGGGTTTGGGTGGACTTGCACTCGGATCTTTATTGGCCGGTTGTGGCAGTGGTTCATCATCTTCGGCTAATAATTTATTTGATCCTGCTAATCCATTAACGCCAAGACCGCCAATGTTTCCGGGCAAAGCCAAATCAGTTATTTATATACATATGGCGGGTGCACCGTCGCAGTTGGAATTATTTAGTTACAAACCAGAGTTGTCGAAATTAGATGGACAAGATTGCCCACCATCATTACTGGAAGGAAAAAAATTTGCATTTATCCGCGGTATTCCAAAAATGCTGGGGCCGCAAGCTGTATTCAGGCAGCATGGACAAAGTGGAATATGGTTATCGGATAACTTACCTCATCTGTCAACCGTCATTGATGATATGGCAATTTTAAATGCAGTAACTACCGATCAATTCAATCATGCACCTGCACAATTATTAATGCATACCGGTGCACCAAGACAGGGAAGGCCAAGCATAGGTTCATGGGTAACATATGGGTTAGGTTCAGAAAATAAAAATTTACCAGGCTTTGTTGTGTTGACATCTGGAGGAAATAATCCTGATGCAGGTAAAAGTGTTTGGGGCAGTGGATTTTTACCGAGTGTATACCAGGGTGTGCAATGCCGCGGTGAAGGCGACCCGGTTTTATTTATTAAAGACCCTGGTGGTATGGATAGAGATCTCCGCAAAGCATCCATTGATGCTATCAATAAAATAAACAAAGAAGAATACGAAGAATATAAGGACCCTGAAATTCTTTCACGCATTGCACAATATGAAATGGCGTATAAGATGCAGATATCTGTACCGGAAGTAATGAATATAAATGATGAGCCGCAATATATTCATGAGATGTATGGTACTAAACCGGGTGAAGCAAGTTTCTCCAATAATGTTTTGCTTGCAAGAAAATTGGTAGAGAAAGGTGTAAGATTTGTTCAGTTGTTTGATTGGGGTTGGGATGCACATGGAGATTCTGCTGTTAATGCAGTGGATATTGGTTTGGTAAATAAATGCCGTAAAGTAGATAAGCCGATTACTGCACTGATACAGGATTTAAAACAACGTGGATTGTTGGATGAAACACTGGTGATTTGGGGCGCAGAGTTTGGCAGAACACCAATGCAGGAAAACCGTGAAGGAAAATTAATGCCATTTAAAGGAAGGGATCATCATGGCGAAGCATTTAGTATGTGGATGGCAGGTGGTGGAATAAAAGGGGGAACCACTTACGGTGAAACAGATGAGATTGGTTATAGTATTGTAAACGGAAAAACAGAAGCCTTCGATATACAGGCAACCATATTAAATCAACTGGGATTTGATCATGAAAAATTCACTTATCAATCGCAGGGCAGGCCATTCAGGTTGACGGATGTGAGTGGAAAAGTAATAACGGATATTTTAGCATAGAACCAATGAAACATAACAGAAGAAAATTTATTAAAACATCAGCAGCGGGTTCAGCTGCTTTGTTTTTATCGTCAATGGAAACATTTTCTCAAACACACAAACCACCTTTTGCCATGAATAAAAATTATGAGTTAAAAATCATGGCAACTAACTGGGGCTTTCGTGGTACACTGGATGAGTTTTGTGCCAAAGCAAAAAAAGAGGGATATGACGGAATAGAAGCATGGTGGCAGGGAGATGAAAAAAAGTCACAGGAACTCTTTGCTGTGCTAAAAAATTATGGATTAGAAATTGGTTTTCTCTGTGGGGTCGCACAAACTAATCCGCAGGAACACCTTGATGCATACAAAAAAATGATCGATGCGGCTGCTAAACAAAATATTCAGCGGCCATTATATATCAATAATCATTCGGGCAGAGATCATTTTAGTTTTGACGATAATAAAAAATTTATTGAACATACCAATGCACTGGTTAAAGAAACAGGAATTACGATTTGCCATGAAACACACCGTAGCAGAATTATGTTTGCTGCGCATGTTACCAGGAAGTATATGGAAACATTTCCTGATTTGAAACTTACACTTGATATATCACACTGGTGCAATGTGCATGAAAGTCTACTGGCTGATCAGAAAGAAACAGTTGATATGGCCCTGGAAAGAACAGAACATATTCATGCAAGAATTGGTCACCCTGAAGGGCCGCAGGTAAATGATCCCCGTGCACCTGAATGGGAAAGTGTAGTAAAACAGCATTTTGACTGGTGGGATAAAGTAGTAGAGAGAAAAAAGAAGAATGGAGAACGAATGACATTCCTCACCGAATTCGGACCACCGGATTATATGCCAACGATGGCATACACAAGACAACCGCTAAGTGATCAGTGGGCAATTAATGTACATATGATGAACCTGCTGAAAGAAAGGTATAAATAGCTTAGGGCTGCGAGCCAAGAGCTTCGAGACAACTATTAACCATAAATACTTTAATTATGAGAAATTTTAAGCAGCTTAAAATTTGGCAAAAGGGTTTTGAAATTGCTGTACAGTCTTTTAAACTAACGAGCTCTTTTCCAAAAGAAGAAAAATTTGGAATCACTTCACAAATTACAAGAGCAGCTGTTTCGATCCCGTCAAATATTGCAGAAGGAAGTAGCAGAAGTAGTGAAAAAGATTATAATCGATTTTTAGAAATTTCATTAGGTTCTTCTTTCGAGTTGGAAACGCAATTGTTAATTTCCGGAGCTGCTAAATATGGTGATACTGATTTGAGGGATTTAATTCTGAAAAGTGTTGACGAAGAACAGAAAATGATTATGAGTTTTATGAATACATTAAATAAATAAACCAATTAAGTCTCATAGCTCATGGCTCATAGCTTAAATAAATTAAATGGGTAGTACTTCTTTGCTCAATATCGTTGAATTTATCGGCCACTTTCACCCCGTACTGGTTCATTTACCGATCGGTGTTTTATTAATAGCTGCATTATTTCAATTGCTTTCACGAAAAGAAAAATTGCAATCATTACATGTTGCTGTTGGTATTGCTTTATTCTGGGGAATGATCAGTGCCATAGTTTCCTGCATTAGTGGATTTCTTTTATCAAGGTCAGATGATTATGATGAATCACTTATCAGTAGACATCAGTGGTTTGGAATCTCTGTGGCTGTCAGCTCAATCATTGCATATTATTTAAGTAGAAAGAACAGTGCCTATACAAAGTGGGTAATGGCATTGATGACATTACTTATTATAATTACAGGACATCTTGGAGGTTCTATTACACATGGATCAGACTATCTCACCAAAGCATTTTCTTCAGGTAACGAAAGCAATAGCGAGGCAAAAAGAAAACCGATACCTGATGTACAGCAGGCTATGGTTTATGCTGATGTAATAAAACCAATACTTGAAAGCAGGTGTTACGGATGTCATGGACCTAATAAACAAAAGGGAAAACTCCGTTTGGATGAACCGGATTTTATTTTGAAAGGAGGCAAGGATGGAAAAATAATTATTGCAGGTAAAGCAGATGAAAGCAATTTGATTGAACGGATTTTTTTACCGAAAGAAAACGAAGACCATATGCCACCAAAAGAAAAAGCACAACTAACCAGGCAGGATTTGGATCTGCTGCACTGGTGGGTAAGCAGCGGGGCTGATTTTAATAAAAAAGTAAGTGAACTTCCTCAAACAAATAAAATAAAACCAGTATTACTCGCTTTGCAATCCGGTGAAGTAAAAGAAGAGATAAACCTTTCAGATATTCCGGAGAAGAAAGTTGAAGAAGCTAACGAAGTGGCAGTTAAAAAATTAAAAGATCGCGGAGTTGCCATTATCCCTGTTGTACAAAACAGTAATTATCTCTCCGCAAATTTTGTCGCGGTTGATTCTGTTACTGAAAATGATTTGCAATTGTTGGAGCAGTTAAAAAAACAATTGCTGTGGCTAAAACTTGGTGGCAAAAAGATTTCGGATAAGAACCTTGCTGTAATATCAAAATTATCCTCGCTTACACGATTGCATCTTGAAAGAACAGGAGTGACAGATAAAGGCATGGCGCAAATAAAAAGTTTATCACAGTTACAGTATATCAATCTCGTTGGAACAGGTGTAACAGCAAAAGGATTGGAAGAACTGAAGGAATTAAAAAATCTAAAACAAATTTTTATCTATCAAACCGCTATTACAAGTAATGAGTTGATGAACCTGAAAAAAATATTTCCCGAAGCTCACATCGACACTGGTGGGTATAAAGTACCCATACTTGTATCTGATACGACGGAAAAGAAAGCAGAGCCGAAGTATTAACAACCCCTAATTAATAATTGATGAAGATTTTCTTTTTAATATTTATTCTTGCTTTTTCTGTCAATTTATTTTCACAACCCAAACCACAGCACAACTTAAAATTTGATTCTCTTGCTAAAAGATGGGATGAAGCTATTCCATTGGGAAATGGATGGTTGGGGGCATTGATCTGGCAAAAGGGAGATAAACTTCGATTATCACTCGACAGGGTTGATCTATGGGATGACCGTCCCATGCCAGAGATCGATAAACTGAAATTCAGATGGGTGGTGGAGAAAGTAAAACTGAATCAGTACGATTCTGTACAGAAGATAGGAGATGAGCCTTATGAAAAATACCCGGCACCCACAAAAATTCCTGGAGCGGCAATTGAGTTTGATCTAAAAAAAATTGGCAAGGTAATTTCAAACGAGCTGGATATTAAAAATGGATTGAGTGTAATAAAATTTGACAATGGAGTTGTGTTTAATAATTATATACATGCTATAAACCAGGTCGGGTATTTTGGTTTTGAAAACCTGAAAGAAGAAATGATCCCTGAATTAATGATACCCAATTATAATTCAGACGAACCCGGCAGTATTGGCAATAGTGTAGCAGGGCAGGGGTTGGAAAAATTAGGATACAAAAAAGGAACTGTTGTAAAGGCACAGAACAGTATCCGTTATCATCAGCCGACATGGAATGAAAATTATTATGAAGTTTTGGTACAATGGTACAGCTTGCCCGGAAATAGAATAATTGGTCAATGGACAATTACTAATAACAAAACGGCTGCTTTAGCAAAACCAAATTTCAAATTAAAAGAACCTACCAACTGGCCAACACATGAAAAATGGTGGAATGATTACTGGGGCCGGTCATCTGTTTCAATTCCTGATTCAATTTTGGAAAGACAGTATTACCTGGAGATGTACAAATTTGGTTGTGTAGCAAGAGGCGACACACCACCTATTTCTTTGCAGGCTATCTGGACAGCAGATAATGGAAACCTGCCGCCGTGGAAAGGAGATTTTCATCATGATTTGAATACACAACTAAGTTACTGGCCGGGCTATGCAAGTAATCATCTCGATTTAACTGCTGGCTATACCAACTGGTTATGGAAAGTGAAAGATGAAAACAAAAGGTGGACAAAACAATATTTTGAATTGGATGGATTAAATGTACCCGGAGTTTCTACTATTAGCGGCAAACCAATGGGAGGGTGGATACAATATTCAATGAGTCCAACAACATCAGCATGGTTGGCACAGCATTTTTACTGGCAGGCAATGTATAGTATGAACAAGAAATTCATTGATCAGACCGAAGAATACTTATGGAATGTTTATTTGTTTAATGAGCAATTCTTAGGCCTAAAAAATCGGGATACAACTTTTATCCCTTTAAGCTCAAGTCCTGAGTATTACGATAATTCTATAAAAGCATGGTTCCGGCAAATAACCAATTATGATAAAGCTTTGATTAGATCATTAAGACCACAATATGTTCAAATAAGAGAAGTGCAGGATAAGAAGCGATTACTCCTTTTTGATACTCACGATAATATTGATTTGATGCCGGAATTTGACATAAACGAAACCGGCCTCACCGTTGCACCGGGGCAAAACCTTGATGAATCACATCGTCATCTTTCACCTTATATGGCTATTCACCCATTAGGTATGCTGAATGTGGAGGACCCGAAAGAAAAAGATATCATTGATAAGTCTCTCCGCTGGATTGAAAAGAAAGGAACAAGAAACTGGTGTGGCTATTCTTTTAGCTGGATGGGCTGTATGTATGCAAGAGCAAAAGAGGGTGATAATGCAGCGGATATGCTGAAAAAATTTGCCACCAATTTTGTTTCGTCAAATAGTTTTCACCTGAATGGAGATCAAAAAGGAGGGCAATATTCGGACTTTACCTACCGCCCATTTACACTGGAAGGAAATTTTGCATTTGCACAGGGCATACATGAAATACTTCTACAAAGTCATCAAGGATTTATTGAGATATTGCCGGCGGCTCCAAAAGATTGGCACAATATTTCATTTAAAACATTGAGAACCGAAGGTGCTTTTCTTATTTCAGCTAAAAAAGAGAATGGTGTAGTCACAGAACTCATTATTAAGAGTGAGGCAGGTGGTGATTTATTCGTAAAACTACCATTTAAAACATGGCTTGTAAAGGGAGCAAAAAGAAATGACATTAAAATTGAAAATGGCATCGCCCAGATTAGGACGATAAAAGGACAAATCATTATTTTTACAAACGCCTTCGAATAAGTTGAAACGGTTTTAGTAGCTACCATTAAATGAATAACTCTATGCTTCCCAGGTTTTGGTTATGTGCCCTTAATGAAAACAATGCTTCCTTGTTGCTGAAAAGAATTCCTTCAGTACAAGTGTGCGACGCAAGGGACGACAATAGTAGAAATGCAGTTAAATACACAACTAATCTTCTTTGTTCAATAATCTTCTTTTCCCTTTTTATTTTTCCCTTTTCACATTCATTTGCTCAGCAGGCAAAACCTACACGCCAACAAATTCAATGGCATGAAATGGAATATTACCTCTTCATGCATTTCGGACCCAATACATTTACAGATAAAGAGTGGGGACATGGTGATGAGCCGGAAGATGTATTTAATCCAACTGAACTCGATTGCCGACAGTGGGCAAGAATTGCAAAAGCTGCAGGTGCAAAAGGAATTATCATAACTGCAAAACATCATGATGGATTTTGTTTGTGGCCGAGTAAGTACTCAACACATACCGTTCGTGAGAGTAAATGGAAGAATGGACAAGGCGATGTGCTGCGTGATCTGTCAAAAGCATGCCGTGAGTTTGGTCTGAAGTTCGGTGTTTATATTTCGCCATGGGATCGAAACAATCCGAAGTATGGAACAGATGAATACAATGATGTGTACGTAAATACAATGACTGAAGTAGTAAAAAGTTATGGACCTGTTTTTGAAATGTGGTGGGATGGCGCCAATGGTGAAGGGCCAAATGGCAAGAAACAAGTATATGATTTTCGCCGCTTTGAAAATACGATAAGAAAAATTGCACCGAACGCAATTGTGTTTTCTGATATCGGCCCTGATGTTCGTTGGGTTGGTAATGAAGATGGTATTGCTGGTAAAACAAACTGGAATTATATAGATACTGCTGGTTTTACAAGAGGTGCAGGTGGTCCTTCACAAAAAGTTTTGAATACAGGAATTGAAACTGGCAAACAATGGATCCCGGCAGAATGTGATGTGAGTATTCGCCCGGGTTGGTTTTATCATGCAGAAGAGGATAGTAAAGTAAAAACAGGAGAGCAGTTATTTGACCTGTATTTGAAAAGTGTAGGACGCGGCTCTAACTTATTACTGAATGTACCGCCGGACAGAAGAGGACTCATCAATGAAAATGATTCTGCAGCGTTGATGGCTTTCAAAAAATTGCGTGACGAAAGTTTTAAAGATAATCTTGCCAAAACGGCGAAAGCCTATTGGGAATTTTCAATGGATAATCTGCCCAATAAAGAATTGATCATCAGGGAATTTAAATCAAACAGCGGAGAGGCTTACTCTACTAATGTGTTGCAGTTTACTGTTGAGTTTGATGCGGTAAAAAAGATCAATTGCATCGGTTTGTATGAATACTTGCATAATGGCCAAACGATTCGTAATTTCAGAATTGAATTGTTTAATGGCAAAAAGAATGTAGGTGCTGTAAATGGCACTACAGTTGGAAGAAAACGTTTGCTGACCTTTCCTGCCACAGAAGTCAGTTCATTTAAAGTATATATGGATGATAAGAATGGTGGCGATAACATCAGGGCTGTAACAGCCTATCTCCTTGATGAAAAGCTGGTTGAGAAATAATCCTCCTGAGAATTACTACTCCTTGTTTAACCAATTATGAATTATCCACAGGTATTTATTAATTAAGTACAGGTGGGTGAATTTTTAATTTGCTATTCTACTTACTTTTAAAAGATAATCTTTAAACCTAAACAAAACTTTTATGAGAAAAGGACTATTGCTTACACTCCTATTGGCAATGATTAGTTCGGTAGCGTTTTCACAGGCGGATCAATACTGGTCACCAAACAGCGAAAACAAAAATGCTATTCCTACCGACAAAGCTGTAGCAAGAGTGTCGTATCCAAAAGAGTTTAAATTATTTAATTTAAATGCTGCCCCTTTCAGACAGAAATTATTTTCTGTTCTTGATAAACAAACACGACCATCAACAATTATTTCCCTGCCAAATGCTGTGGGTAATCTTGAACAATTTGAAATATTTGAAGCGTCAAATTTTGAACCAGCATTGCAAGCTCAATTCCCTGAAATAAGAGCTTATTCAGGCAGAGGTATTACTGATAAATTCGCTACTGTAAAATTGAGCATATCGCCTCAAGGAATGCAATCAATGGTTTTCAGAACTGGCAGAAATAATGAATTTATTGAGCCCTATTCGCAGGATCATACTGTTTATTCTGTTTATAGTTCTCATAGGGATAAGGGACAATTGCCATGGACTTGCAGCACTGTTGATCAGCAAATGAATGCTGAAATAAAATCGGGCATTGGTGCTGCTGACCTAACCGGCAGTTCTAACGGAACATTAAAAACGATGCGTTTGGCTCAATCCTGTAACGGAGAATATTCCAACTATTTTGGTGCTACGAGTTCTGCACAGGTAGATTTGGTTTTAGCTGCTTTTAATGCAACGCTTACCCGTTGTAATGGTGTTTACGAAAAAGATCTGGCATTACATCTTAATCTTATTGCAAATACGACAGCAGTTATTTATTACAATCCATCAACAGATCCGTATACAACATTATCAAGTTGGAATAATCAATTACAATCAACCTTAACTGCGAATATTGGGGAAGCCAATTATGATATCGGTCATATGTTTGGCGCTTCCGGCGGTGGTGGAAATGCTGGCTGTATTGGTTGTGTATGTGTGAACGGCTCAAAAGGAAGAGGTATTACTTCACCTGCTGACGGAATTCCACAAGGAGATAATTTTGATATAGACTATGTAGCACATGAAGTAGGACATCAATTAGGAGGTAATCATACTTTTTCACATAGTTTGGAAGGTACAGGTGTAAATAAAGAAGTAGGCTCAGGCATTACCATTATGGGTTATGCAGGAATTACATCTTATGATGTAGCAAAACATTCTATTGATATTTTTCATGAGACTAGTATCGCCCAGATACAAGCTAACCTGGCTAACAAAACCTGCCCGGTATCAGTAGTAATGACAGCTAATACGGCACCAGTTGTTGCAGCTGTCAGCAATTATACAATTCCTATCAGCACTCCGTTTGCATTAACTGCTTCTGCGACTGATGGTGAGAATGATCCATTAACTTATTGCTGGGAACAAAATGATAATGCCACAACATCCGGATCAGGTAGTGTTGCGTCACCAACAAAAGCTACAGGTCCAAATTGGTTATCATTTCCAGCTACTCCATCGGGGACAAGATTGTTTCCAAGATTATCAACCATCCTGGCTGGTTTAAACGTAACTCCTACTTTAGGTGGTGATGCAGCAGCAAACACTGAAGCATTAAGCTCTGTTTCAAGAACCTTAAACTTCAGGGTAACAGTAAGAGATAATAGTCCTTATGTTGCAGGATCGACAATTGGGCAAACTGGATTTACGGATGCTGTAGTTACTGTTACCAATACTTCTGGCCCATTTGCAGTCACATCTCCAAATACAAATATTACATGGAGTGCTGGCGGAAATGCAACAGTAACCTGGAGTGTAAATAACACAACGGCTGCACCGGTTAGTTGCGCTACAGTGAATATTCTTTTATCTACCGATGGCGGTAATACATTCTCAATATTAGCATCGGGCATAGCAAATGATGGTTCAGAGCTTGTAGCTGTACCCAACACACCGGGTGGAACTAACCGCATAAAAGTTGAAGCAGTTGGAAATATTTTCTTTGATATCTCTAACACCAACTTCACCATTGGTACACCGGCTGCTTGTGGAGATCCAACTGGTTTGAATGAAACAGCTGTCACTACAAACAGCGCTACTATTAATTGGAATACTGTTAGTGGCGCATTGAACTATGATGTAGATTATAAGGCCGCATCAAGTGGCACATGGATAAATGTGGCGACAGCCACAACTTTGCTTTCTGCAAATCTCAGCAGTTTATCAGCTGCTACTATTTATGATTGGAGAGTAAGAGCCAATTGTTCTGGCGGTTCGGGAAATTATATTGCTGAACAGTTTACGACTGGCTCAACTGGAGGAGGTGTTTGCCCCGGCATATATGACGTAAGCACAAATGGAACAACAGGAGGCGCCCTTCAGATCCCATTCAATACAGATATTAAAGGAACTATTTCGGCAAGAGGGGATAATGATCATTACAAATTTGTAATTGGAACGGGTGGTTCGATCATTCTGTCATTAACAACATTGCCTGACAACTATCAATTATCATTACTTAACAGCAGCAGTACTGCATTGGTTACTTCACAAAATAACGGAACAGCTAATGAAATAATCAACACGACTCTTGGTGCAGGTACTTACTATGCAAGGGTATTCCCGAAAGGAAATGCAAGTGATGCAAGTTCATGTTACACACTAAATGTTGGAGGTGGTACAGCCTCAAGGGGCGATGGCAGTGATCTAATTACTTCTGCAAGGGTAAATATTTTTCCTAACCCGGCTGGAAGCAAACTGAATGTTTCGATTGATGATTTACAATCAAACGCAACATTGCAGGTATATAATGTAATGGGTAAAATGGTGATGCAGCAACAGACAAATAAAATGATCACTGAAATAAATATTGCAAAACTGCCTGCTGGTATTTATATGTTGAATATTAATAACGGCAGTGAGGTTAGAAGTGTAAAGTTTGTGAAGGAATAAATTTTGCAATAGTTAAAAATAAAGGCTGTCCATACGGGCAGTCTTTATTTTTTAGCGCAATTATTTCCCTTTAAATATTGCTTTTCTTTTTTCAAGAAAGGCAGTAGTTCCTTCTTTCATATCTTCAGTATCAAAACAATTTCCAAATTCTTTTATTTCCAGTTCAAAGCCATCAATTGTTTCATCGAAAACTGCATTTGCTGTTTTAATGCAAGCAGCTACAGCAAGTGGGGCCTTTGAATTGATTATAGCAAGAAGCGCCTTTGCTTTATTCAGCAGATCATCCTGCGTTGTTACATAGTTTACCAGCCCATATTGCAAAGCTGGAGCCGCATCAATCATATTTGCAGAAACCAGTAATTCAATTGCCCTTCCTTTTCCAATCAACTGAACTAAACGCTGTGTGCCGCCATAACCCGGGATCAACCCAAGATTTACTTCAGGCTGTCCAAACTTTGCATTGTCGCTTGCGATACGAAAATGACAACTCATTGCCAATTCACAGCCACCACCGAGTGCAAAACCATTTACTGCTGCTATAATCGGCTTACCGCAATTTTCTATCCTCGCAAAAATATCCTGCCCTCTTTTGGCCAATGCCATTGCTTGTTCTTTATCAAAACCACCAAACTCTGAAATATCTGCACCGGCAACAAATGCTTTTGGCCCGGCACCGGTAATAATAGCTGATCTTATTTCTGTATTATTTTCAATTTCAGTTACGGCATTATTCAGATCCGTGAACACATCTTTGTTCAATGCATTCAGTTTATCGGGCCGGTTGATAGTAATGATAAGAATATTGTTCTCTAAAGAAGTGAGAAGGGTTTGGTACATGCTATTTGTTTTGCCAAAAATAAGAAATGAACCAAACCCGGGGAGATATTTTGTATAATCAATGATTACTTATTACTATGCTGCGTTACGTAATGCTCTCATTACTCCACTTTTCATCCTCCTTGATATTTCAGCTATCGATGCATCCTTCATAATAATATTACCATCGGAAGTAACACAAAGAATATGCTTACGGTTTACCAAATGTGTACGATGGGTTCTGACAAATCCAAAAGGCTCTAACATTTGCTCAAACTCTTTCAGCACTTTAGAACTTAACAGTTTGGTATTATTTGTAAAATGAATAAAAGTATAATTGCTGCTGGCCTCAAGTCTTAGTATTTCATCAGGACTAAAAAAATATAAACCCTTTGAAGTTCCTAATGAAAGTTTTTGATTAATTGTTTTCATAAAAAATAATTTACAGAATTACTTTTTTGTTTTTAGCTCATCTACTGCCTGCTTTAACTCGTCAATCATCTTTTGCTGCTCTTTGATCGCTTCTACAAGAACGGGAACCATTTTGGAGTAAGCAACTGCTTTGTATCCATTTTCTTTTGTTGTGACAAGTTGTGGTATGATCTGCTCTAATTCCTGGGCAACAAAACCAATGTTTTCAACGTTATGCTTTTCTCTGTTTTTCCATTCATAAGTAACAGCTCTCAATTGTTTGATTTTGTTAAGAGCTCCTGTGTAAGGTGTAATATTCTTCTTGAGTCTTTGATCGGAGCTTTCCCATAGAGTGCCTTCTAAGTAAGCATTCCCATTGGTACTGATTGAAAAGATACGTCCGTTATTATCTGCAAAATGGCTGTAATAAAATGAAAAATCAGAATAGCCGATATTTTCTTCTGCTCCACTGGATATAGTAGCCCAATAGTAAGGATAGCCAGTGCTTTCATATATAACTTTTGTATAATCGCTGACGACATCAGTTAGACGTAGCATAGGGGCACCATTATCTATTGTCTTTTTCAGACGCAGGTCTCCGTTTAATTTGATATACTGGTTTGTAAAATCGCCGAAGACTAATGGATTAGCAGTAGCGGAATTGCTAATATAAAGTTTATTACTGCTGGTTTCATTATAGCCTGCCAGATGCCCGATCATTACATTACCACTACCTGTTACATTCTCATGTCCGGTTTGATAGCCTAGAAAAGTATTACTGAAACCTGTTGTATTTTTATAACCCGCGGCATATCCACTATAGTGATTTTGACTGCCAGTTGTATTGGCGAAACCAGCCTGGTATCCTTCAAAATGATTAGGTGTACCGGTTGTGTTGCTCAAGCCAGCCTGGTAACCGGTAAAATGATTATAGCTTGCTGTATTAAAATAACCAGATTGAAATCCGGTGATAAAATTATTGTTACCGGAAATGTTTAGTGCCCCGGCCTGGTATCCTTCAACGAAATTATTATTTCCATTGGCATTTGAAACACCTGCAAATACTCCAACGAAATGATTGTAATTGCCCGTTATATTTTCCCGACCAGCCTGGTAACCGATAAAATGATTCTGGCTACCAGTTGTAGTATTCATACCTGATTTATAACCCTCAAAATGATTATTTATGCCAGTTGTGTTGCTGAGACCGGAATAATAACCTTCAAAATGGTTTTCATAACCAGTCGTATTATAAAATCCAGAAGAATAACCTTCAAAATGATTTTCGTAACCAGTCGTATTATTTGTGCCTGCATAGCTACCTACAAAATGATTTTTGCTTGCTGTTGTATTTGCGTAACCTGCACTATAACCAATAAAAGTATTATTTGCCCCGGTTGTATTTAAGTATCCTGCATATGTGCCTTCAAATACATTACTGTTGCCGGTAGTATTTGTAAAACCTGCGAAAGTTCCGCTGAAATGATTCCAAAAACCTGTTGTGTTAGCCTGACCGGCCTTATAGCCTATAAAATGATTCTGAAAGCCGTTAGTATTATTGTTGCCGGCATTTACACCACAGAAAAAATTTCTATAGCCTGTAGTATTAGATTGCCCGGCCTGGTAACCTATAAAAGTATTTTCGCCACCATTGGTATTATTTTGGCCAGCTTGGTAACCCGCAAATAAATTATAGTTGCCTGTCGTGTTTGCTTTGCCCGCCTGGTAACCATAAAATGTATTATATCTTGCGATGTTGACTTTACCCGCCTGAAACCCGGCCAATGTGCTTTCCATTTTTTCACTGAAGCGAAATACCTGTTCGCCATTAACTTTACCAATGAGTGGTTGATTATCTATTGTGCCAATAAAGTTGGTGATCGAATCAGTGCCTGCATTTCCGGTAGTAGCCCAGCCACTCAATGGAATAGGTGCTCCTCCAGTGAAAGCAGTCCATGTGCTGCCATTGTAATAATAGAAACCTGCTGTGCCATCGGTTTGCCAAACCAATAAACCTGTAGCCGGGTTTACAATAGCATTGCGTTGTGCAGTTGTCATTCTGGGAATCAACAGTCCCTTATTAGTACTTGTAATATCAAGCATAGCACTGTTATCTGGGGTTGATGTGCCGATACCGGTATTTTGTGCCGGTAGAAAATTTGCTATTAGTAAAACTAAAAGCAGTGAAACAATCCTTGTCATATTAATTGGTTTTTGATTTTTCTTTTAATACAGTTATTTCTTTTTGCATTTGTTCAATAGCTTTTTGTTGCTGTTCGATAAGCCGTTGTTGTTCCTGAACAGCTTTTACAAGTGGAACTACTAATTCGCTATAAGCGATACTGTAATTATCGGTAGGATTGGTAGGGCTATGTACCAGGGAAAGATTATATCCTTTTAGCTTTACAAGTTTTTCAACATCCTGAGCAATGAAACCCATATGCGTCATGCTTTCAGCTTCGGAAAAATCAGCTTGTTTTAATTCTGCCTGTCGCTTCTCATTGTTTTTATTTAAAAATTTTTCGAACTCATAACTTTTATATTGATAGGTTAGCGGTTTTAATGCAGTAATTAATTCAAGACCGGGAACATTATCCTGTATATTTTTCTTGAAGCGGCCATCGCTTACTGTATAAGCTACCTGGCCTTCAATAACAGTAACGCTACTGTTGCCAATACGGATTTTGTTACTAGCATTAACAGTCGCATTGTATCCAATAGCTGCTGAATTGATAAGATTATTTGCAGAAACATCTGCATTGTATCCAACAGCAGTATTATTCGACCCTGTAACATTCCCAGTCAGTGCTGAACCACCTACAGCTACATTTGCATCACCACTGGTATTAGCATTCATTGCCTGGTAGCCAATAACTGTATTCTGGTTACCTGTGATATTGGCTGACATCGTCAATGAGCCATATACTGTATTCCTTGAACCTGAAGTATTATTTATTGTCGTTTGGTAGCCGCTGGTTGTATTATAAATGCCGATTGTATTAGAAGTAAGAGCACTGTGTCCTACGGCTGTGTTATTATAACCTGTCGTGTTTTGATAAAGAGAGCCAGCCCCTAAGCTAGTATTATTGTCCCCGGTTGTATTCATGGATGCAGATGCATAACCCACCGAAGTGTTATAGCTTCCTGTTGTGTTAGTGGTAAGAGAAGATGAACCAATACCGGTATTAAAAATACCAGTTGTATTAAGCATTAGCGCAGCGGCACCGTTGGCTGTATTCTCTGAACCAGATGTATTAGATCTTAACGCATCTTCACCAGTTCCAGTATTATTAGATCCGGATGAATTATTCAGCAATGTCGATACGCCTAATGCAGTATTGCCTTGTCCTGTAATATTATTTTTCAGCGATTCAAAACCTACAGCAGTATTTACACTTCCTGTTGTATTGTTGTATAAAGCCTTTGAGCCTACTGCAGTATTTTTTACTGCCTGGCTTGAGATGACTGCACCTATTCCGTTAGAGAACAACGCTGAATCACCAACAGCCACAATGTTATTGCGATTCGTATTATTGTACAGGCTGTGAGTTCCAATGGCAATATTGGAATAACCAGTTTGATTCTGATAGGCTGCATTATTGCCAGCAACAGTGTTGGTACTTCCGGTTGTATTATTAATTAATGCAAATGCCCCGATAACTGTATTTGCAGACCCTGAAGTATTAGAACTTAATGTATGACTTCCAAAACCACTATTAAAAGAACCTGTATTATTTTCAAGACTCTCATATCCAAACGCACTATTGCCAGAACCGGTATTGTTGTGATTTAATGCTTTTGTACCAAAGGCACTGTTTCTAAAGCCAGTCGTATTTGCATAAAGTGCTTTGGAGCCAATGGCGATATTATCTGTTGCATCTGGGTAGTCATCGTCAAGACCTATTACATTATTGTTGTATAGTGCAGAGTCACCAATAGCAATCGTATTATTGATTCGACTGTTACTGTAAAGTGCCCGGGTGCCAATGGCGATATTGCTATAACGTGAACCATTATTAAACCCGGCCTGGCTCCCCCAAAAAACACTTCCATCTTTACTCAGTAGTCCCGCAGGAATATTATTTATTCTAAACATCACCGACTCATTATCAAATGTGCCAATAAAATCACTAACAGGGCTGGTGCCGGTGTTACCTGTCAGTTTCCAGTTAGTATTGCTACCACCAATTCCACTAAATGCTGTCCACGAACTTCCATTGTAATAGTAAAAATTTGCAGCATCAGTATCATACACCAACAGTCCTGCAGCAGGCATTATAATAACTGAGCGTTGGGCTGTTGTCATTCTTGGAATCAGCAATCCTCTAGTTGTGCTGCTGATATCAAGCATAGCACTGCTATTAGGCGATATTGTGCCGATACCGATATTTTGTCCCTGTAATGAAAATGCCATCAAAAAAATTATTAAAAAAATAAGAAATTGTTTCATGCTAGTTGGTTTTGATATTATTTCAATCTCAAAAATGCAAACTGATCAGACAGATAAAAATTTTATCCGGTTGTGTTGTAATTCATTTGTAGCGGAAGCGTAGTAAAAAAGGAGTGGAAACGTTATGGGGTATAAATTTTGTTTATAACTACTGTAGGGAATACTATTAAAACATTTCATTCTTTGTTCTTCGCTTTCCCTTCCTTATTATTTTAGAGTTTATTTTTTTTAATTGGTGGGACTTGATTTATAACGCTTCCGCCCCTTTTTTACTACGCTTCCGGGTTTAAATTTTGTATAGCCCTGCAGGTTTGCTATTTTGTAAATAATGTCAGTCAGGAAATTATCAACGCTATTCATTTTTATTATTGCGGCTTGTTATTCATCTGCACAATCTACCTATCATTTCAGGCACCTGACCATGAATGACGGTATTACTGAACCTAAAGTAAGTTCCATAGTACAGGATAAATATGGTACCATCTGGCTGGGAAGCATCGGACTGAACAAGTACAACGGTCACACTATGCTCAAGTATGTTTCAGACATAAAAGACAGTACTTCATTACCCGATATGAATATCCGCCGTATGTACTGTACGCGGGGTGGTAATTTATATATCAGCACTTTTACAGGTTTTTGCCGCTACGATTATTTGCATAATAATTTTCAGCGATCACCTTTTGGCATTATTGCTAGGGATAGCAGGATGATAGAAACTGAGGATGGTATACTGTGGATGAATTCGCAAAAAGGTTTAGTGATAGCAAATGAAAAAACAAATGAAGTAACTGAACTGGCCCGTCATAGCGATTCATTTATAAGGAAAATTGCAAAGCTTCATATCTATGCTTTTGCGACAGATGGAAAAGAAAATATTTATCTAGGTTCTAAAGCTGGCCTTTTTGTTATTAATTATAAAACATGGACAACTGAATCGTATCAGTATAATGCTAATGATCCTATATCTATACACAGTAACGATATACAGAATATTGTAATTGATAAAAATGGGATGGTATGGATATCTGCTGATTATTATGGATCAAATCTTATACAGTTTGATCCGGCAAAAAAATCATTTATTTATTTCGAACAATTGCATACCCAGCAAAAAGAATGGATCGATAACCGCATCCTGGATCTAATGATTGATAGTGAAAACAGGCTTTGGATCGCAACACTTCGTTCAAGTTTGGTGAAATTTGATGTAGAAAAGAAAAATTTCCGGTATTTTCTTCATGATCCCGGAAATCCATCAGGTGTAAGCTCCAATACGATCTATACATTATATGAAGACAGGGATAAGGGTATCTGGCTTTCAGCCCAGAACAATGGAGTTGATTATTTTTTCCCTGCTAACAATTCATTTACCACTATCAGCAGATCAACGTTTCGGGATCCGGCATTGGCCGATAACTGGTGCCAGGCTGTTACTGAAGATGCCAATGGTAATTTATGGATTGGTACATACAGGGGGCTTTCTTTTTATAACCGCCAATCCGAAAGTTTTCAGAATTTTTTCCTGGCACAAATAAAATCACAGGATGCAAATAATTCAATTCGTTCTTTACAGGCAGATGGAAATGGCGTGATATGGATTGGTACAGGTAATGGTCTTAACAAATGGAATCCTATATCAAAGAAAATAGAGTCTGTAAACTATTCCGATTCCATCCCAGCCTTATTTATTAATTATCTCGGCTTTGACAGGCAAAAAAGATTAATGGCCTGTACGCCTGCAAGTATGTATAGGTTTAATAAGGAGAAAAAAAAATTTGAAAACTTTTTTAACAGGCCCGTATTAGCGAAGTATAAAAAATACGCTGTATATACTGCATTTCAGGATAGCCGCAATATTTATTGGCTAAGTCTTTCCAACCGTGGCCTGTTGAGATATGATGAACAAAAAAATGAAGGACAGTTTTTTGATTTTAAAACGCTCAACCCTCAATCCCTTTCCCTTGATTATATAACGTCAATTGCCGAAGATAAGAATGGGATTATCTGGTTGTCTGCTATAAATGGATTGATTGCTTATGACGATGAAAAAAAAATATTCAACAGGTATTATGAAGAAGATGGCTTGCCGGCCAATAAAGTTTCTGGCTTGCTGGTCGATAGCCTCAATCGTTTATGGATGGGTAGTAGTAAAGGTTTGTGCATGTTAGAAGCCGACCGGAAAAGCTTTCATGTGTTTGATGAAAAAGATGGATTGAGCAACGGGTATTTTTATGAGGGGGGTGCCTACAAGTTGCATAACGGAAATTTTGTATATGCAACATATAATGGCATAGTACAGTTTGATCCCTATACTATAAAAATCCATCGAGCTGTTTTGCCGGCAGCTATTGTTTCTATCCGGGTTTCAGGAAGAGAACTAAATGGAGAGCTGCCTGTACGGGAATTGAAGCAGATTAACCTTCGGCCAAACGAAAGTTTTTTTTCTATTGAGCTGGAAGCGTTAAACTATTCAAATCCTCAAAGCACATTATTTGCTTACAAGCTTGAAGCTTTTAACGAAGATTGGATCTATACAAAAGACAGGATAATAAACTATACGAATGTTCCTGGCGGCAAGTACATATTCCGTTATAAAGCAACCGCAAATCCGAGAGACTGGAATGTGCCTGAACATCAACTGGAAATTTTTATTGCCACCGTTTTTTATAAAACATTTTGGTTTCGATTGCTTGTTGCTATGCTTCTTGGTTTGCTGATCTATGGTATTGTACGTTATCGTTTTTTACAACAGCAGCGGGTACATGCATTGGAAAATAAGGCAGGGGCACTGGAAAAAGAAAAAGCATTGGTAATGTACGAAAACCTGAAGCAGCATTTAAATCCACATTTTCTTTTTAACTCACTTACTTCATTACGCAGCCTTATCCGTGTGGATCAGAAACATGCTGGTGATTTTTTGGAAAGAATGTCAAAGATCTACCGGTATATTTTAAAAAGCCGTGACTCCGAACTGGTGCAACTCAAAGACGAGATCAGCTTTGTACAAACCTATATTGAATTGCAACAAACACGTTTCCGGGAAGGGTTGCAGGTAAAATTCAATATTAATGACGAACACCTGCATTTAAGGATTGTACCTGTTACCTTACAAAATCTTATTGATAATGCGATCAAGCATAATCTTGTGGATGAAGAGACACCTTTGATAGTTGAGATATTTGTGGAAGATAACTACCTGGTAGTAAGAAATAACCTACAGAAAAAAGAATTTGTAGAAACCAGTAATAAACAAGGATTGCAGAATATGAGATCACTTTACCAATATCTTGACTCAAGACCACTTATTATAAATGAGGATCAAAACTATTTTACAATTAAAATTCCTTTGATATGAAAGCAGTTATTATCGAAGATGAAATATTGATTGCAAAAGAGCTGGAAACAAAAATAAAGGAAGTAAGTGCTGATGTAGATATAGTAGATATTATTCCCAGCCTGAAGGTGGCAAAAAAATGGTTGTTGAATAATGCACTACCTGATTTGTTTTTTATGGACATACAACTTTCAGATGGCGTAAGCTTCTCTTTATTCGATCAGTTCCAGATCGATTGCCCGGTAGTGTTTACTACTGCTTATGATGAATATGCCATCAAAGCATTTAAAGTAAATGGCGTTGATTATATCCTTAAGCCGGTAGAAAATGATGAGCTGAAACATGCAATAGATAAATGCCGGACAATCGTAGAAAGCAAACAGCAATATCCGACAGGCATCAAAGATTTTTTGCAAACTATTACTAATGGACAGCCTGCCAATAGTCCTGTATATAAAGAAAAATTTATAATTAATAATCGGCACCAATGGATGCCGGTTAATACAAAAGATATTGCAGCGTTTTCAAAAGAAAATCTTTTTTACATCTACACATTTTCGGGGGATAAACATATTCTTGATTTTGAAAGCATGGATGAAATTGAAGAACTGCTGGATCCTAAGCAATTTTACCGGGCCAACCGTCAATGCATCATCAATATTGATGCAATTGCCAGTGTAAAGCCGCTGGAAAATTCGAAGCTCGTACTCACCTTAAAGCCTGTAATTAAACTCGAGGTTGACATCAGCCGGGAAAAAGCACCGCAGTTTAAGAAGTGGATGGATAGATAACCCTGCGATGAAATAAAAAACAGCCAGGTTTATATTTTACCCGGCTGTATTAAATATTAATTCTTTGTTTTTTAACTCTGCTATTTCTTTTTTCAATTCTTCAATCATCTTTTCAAACCGCAGCAGTAATTAATAGGGTGTAATTAACCGTCCCGTAAACCATGTCACTGTAGGATCAGCACTCAGTTGATCACCGGTATTGCGATAAACTTTCAGCCAGATAATATCACCGGCTTCCAGTTTTACATCAACGGATAGAGATTCAATGTTTGCTTTGTATAAAGTATAATAACTACCTTCATGTTCAACTCTTCCATTCGCATAAGAATATTGTGGTAACGTCGTTATGCTTACACCGTTTCTTGTACCTTCTAATCCAATACCCACAGAATACCTGCGATTAAGCCAACTGGTTTGAGCATTGAAATGATAAATTCCTTTTACAGGTGCTACAAATTGTGAAGCCAGCGGCTGATAATGTAACCCGGCATTGTAAGAAGTGGTTGTGCTGAAAAAAACTTTTGTCCATGCACCGGCACCAACGGTAGTGGAGCCTCCATCAACACTGCCTTGTGCACGGAATGCTACAGGGGCCATCCACTCAGCGTTACCATTTGCATCTGTACTTACAAAGGTGCTTCCCAATTTTGCATCGGCACCACGTATTCGCAGCGTGCCGTTTACATCTAATTTAGCAGTGGGTGAAGAGGTGCCTATTCCTGTATTACCATTTTCAACATTCATGACGAAATTCCATCCGGCACCACCATTCCCATATATACCAACATAATCATCGTTGAGTGTGCCAATAAAAGATCGGGGAGTAAAGGCTGTGCCATCAAACCAGATTCCTGCACTATTAGTGGAATGCTGAAATCTTAACCTTCCCTCAATATCCAGTTTATACGACGGTACAGCCCCAGCCAGACCAATACCAACATTCCCACTTGTTGAAATTGTCATTGCGGGAACGGAACTGTTGTTGGTGGCAAAATGTAAATTATGATTTGAGAATGTCTTTAACCAGCCACCTGATGTAAGCTCTAATCCCATTTCAACTACACCATTTTTTTGTACGACACCGATGCCGTTATTATTTGACACAACAGTTAGCGGATAAGTAGGTGAGTTGGTACCAACACCTACATTTTGAGATTGAACATGCCCTGTAAGGAAGATAAATAAAAAAGGGAAAATTATTTTATGCATACAATTGTTTTTAAATGTGATTTCAGTGTCACTGCAATTTTTTTTATAGTCTTGTAACCAGGTTTCCGGCAAACCAATGAGAACCAGTATAACTGTAGGTGTAGGTAGCAGTACCATGATAAACTTCCAGCCATATGATATCACCGGCTTCCAATAAAACTTCAGTTGAAATTTCCATACCAGTACCTTCCTTGTTGTTGTACAGTGTACCTGAAACAGAAACTCCGCCATGGTTCAGCATTTTATATGCAATGTTGCTTATCGCTCCATACCTTGAGCGTTTCAGGGCAATACCCTGGTTGGTTGTATTGGTAAAAGCAAGATCAGCCTGTGCAGTAAAATGATAAATTCCTTTTACCGGTGCTACAAATTGTGAAGCGACTGGCTGGTAATGCAGCCCGGAATTATATTCAGTAAAGTTTGAAAAAATAAACTTCGTCCATGTATTAGCAGGTATTGCAAAAGAGTCTATCCCGGTGCCTGATGCATGAAATGCAACAGGATCCTGCCAGTCTGCATTTCCATTTGCATCAGTGCTTATAAGTACACTTCCTGCTTTTGGTCCACCACTTCTTAACCTGAGTGATCCATTAATATCCAGTTTAGCAGTTGGAGCTGAAGTGCCAATGCCTGTATTTCCATTTTCTACATTCATGGCAATATTCCAGCCAGCTCCGCCGTCTCCCCAAATACCTACATGATCATCATTTATAGTACCAATAAAAGAACGGGTTTCTATTGTGGTTCCATCAAACCAAATACCGGCGGTTTGATTATTCGATATATTATGTTGTAATCTCATTCTGCCAACAATATCAAGTTTGTAGGTGGGTAAGTTGACGCCCAATCCTATCCCGACATTTCTGTCTGTAGAAAAAATCATCATGGGAGTAGCGCTGTTATTTGTTGAAAATCCCAGTGGAATAGAACTAAGCGTTTTTAAAATACCACCCCATGTTGCACTTGTATTAAACCCGATTTGTCCCTGGCTGCTTTGCACTATTCCATTGCCATTACCATCGGGTACAACGGTTAGTGGATAAGTCGGTGTTGTGGTACCAATACCTACATTTTGAGCATTGACCCGGCAGGTGATTATTAATACTAGTGTTATGAATTTTAGTTGCTTCATGTTAAAAAATGTTTTATTGTAAGCATTCATTGTTTATAATTTCTGAGAATGAAACATTGGTGTATCAATAACAATTGGTTAAAGACGTGTAACAAGGTGCCCGGAAAACCATGTTAATCTTATATCTGGTTTGACCCGGTCATAAATCCCATCGTTGGTGGCATTATTCCTCATGATTTTCACAAGAACTCTTTCGCCTGCATTCAGCCGAACATCAGTTGAAACTTTATGGACATTGGCAGCACCGACATCATCAAATACATCGAAATCCCATTCCGGATAAGGTGAACCATTACTGGTTTGTGAACCTTTTGCATTAATAACGGAATTTGACCCGATTGGCTCAAGTACAAAAATGCCAACGCCTCCTTGCATAAGTTCTAATTCAAATGCCACTTGTGCATCAAAGTGGTAAATACCATTTACCGGGGCAGTAAATTCAGAGGTGTTTGAGTTATAGTGGAATCCTAAATTATAATCAGTGGATGAACTGAAAAAATATTTTATATAGTCTGCCCAGCCACCTGGCGGAATATTATAAGATGTCGAGTTACCATCGGTACTTCCCCATGCTTTGAAAGCAACCGGAGCTTGCCAGGTTACATTACCATTTGCATCAGTACTTGTAAGCACACTGCCTGTTTTTGGTGTATTACTTCTTAATCTTACTGCTCCATTAATATCCAGTCTGGCAGTAGGTGTAGATATACCAATACCAGTGTTTCCATTTTCCACATTCATTGCAATATTCCAGCCGGTACCACCACTGCCCCAGATGCCGATATGATTTTCATTAATAGTACCAATAAAGGAACGGGTAGCTAATGTGTTTCCATCAAACCAGATACCTGCTGTTTGATCATCATTGCGTATTCTCATTCTGCCGTTAATATCAAGTTTATAAGCTGGTGCTATAACGCCTGTACTTATGCCTACATTTCCGGTTGTGGATACTATCAAAACCGGGTCAGGATTATTAGCAATATGATTTACTGTGAAATTCAAATTATGGTTTGTCAAAGTCTTTAACCATGCACCTGTAGCAGCATTAGTAACAAAACCCATTTCTACTGAACCACCTTTTTGTACTATTCCAATACCGTTGCCATTAGGAACAACTGTCAATGGATAAGCCGGTGTAGTGGTGCCTATTCCTAAATTCTGGGAGAAGGATTTAGAAATCGTAACTACAACAATAACCGTGATAAAAAACTTTCTCATTTTTTTCAATTAAATTATTTAAGCTGCATTTTTAAGTTGTTTCATTACCCCGCTTTTCATGCGGCGGCTTATTTCAGCCACCGATGAATCTTTCATAATGATATTGCCATCGTGAGTTACACAAAGGATGTGCTGGCGGATTGTCTTGATGGTGTCTTTGTATGTATCTAAAGAAATAATTATTCAGCATAGACTAAATGGCCGCTAAACTCTGAACTCAAATAAAATCCGGTAATATCATTAAGATTTCCTTGTAACACTTGGACAATCACTTTGTCTCCTGCATTCAGATATACCGTTGCATCAATAGTTAACTGAATCGTACTTCCTGTAGGACCATTATCAGGCAAATTGCCACGTACCACTTTCAATGTTGAATTATTTCGTATCAAACTAATCTCACTGTAATCAATATTATAGATTAGCGATGATATCCCCACTATCGTGCCCGCAGAAAAATGATACACCCCTGTAACAGGAGCAATAAAGGTATTTGGGTCAGGATTAGCACTAGAAGTATTAAAATCGTTGCCTGCATCGAACCGCTCGGATTGATACCCGATAGTTGTGTTAACATAAGATAGTATGGTAGGTGGATTGGTACCGGAACCGGAAGCGCTAAACGCAACCTTCCTGGGTTTCCAGGTTGCATTACCACTTGCATTGCTTGTAAGAATGGCGCCATCGCTTGGGTTGGTATTACCACCTGATATTTTTAAATTTCCATTTACATCAAGAGCAAGACCACTGATACTGGAAGTATAAAGCCCGGTGCCACTGGTACTGTAGCCAATAAGACCAGTTCCACTTATACTTGAACCATAAACACCTGTTGAAGTATTACTTGAACCAAGAACTCCTATACCTGATGCATTAAATCCCGATACTCCATGTCCAGTTGCTGAGGTTGTTGTTCCGTAAACACCATTACTATTCGAGCCTCCTGCTTCACCTCTTACACCAGCCTTACCGTTGCCGTCACTTAAACCGAATACACCATTCTCGGATGTTGAAGCACCCATTGCACCATACCCGGTAGAGCTTTCACCATATACTCCGACGTTTCCTATACTTTTACCGTAAATACCAAAACCAATAGTTGCAGTAGAATAAAGCCCTTGTCCAGTCCCCGAATTTTCAATTGAAACAGCAGCGGCACTGTTTAATATATTCGTTTGATAAATTTTCAATTGTTCACCACGATGATTTCCTGCAATCTGTACATTGGGTGAGGTACTACTGTTGTTGGAAAGCTGAAAGCTGCCTGTCTTACCTGCACCTTTATTAAAAAGGTTCACTAAAGTGTTTGTATTAGCAGCATTATTATTTTCACCATGAAATGCTGTTCCATTATCTGCATAAGATCTTATTGATTGTGATCCGGCCCCATTAGAAAAAGCAAAAAGACTCCAACCGCCTTCACCAGTAGTTTTTGCAGTTATGCCTGTACCAAACTGAGCAGTAGAAGAACCTTCAATAGCCGCACCGGTTCCCTGGTTGGTTACCTGGAATGCTGAAATTCCTGTATTAACTGTCTGTGAAAATGGTAGTGTCAATACTCCACCACTTGTATAAAGATTTTTCCATGCTGTGCCATCATAGGCCCAAAGTGTTTTGGTATCCGTATCAAATACCAGTAATCCTGAAACAGGAGATGATATGGCAGTGCGTTGTGCAGATGTCATGCGGGGCATTAACATGCCTTTAGTTGTACTGCTGATATCAAGCATTGAACTTGAAGAGGGGGATGTGATGCCAATACCAACTGCCTGCGAATTTGCATTTACAAAACCAATAATAAAGCTGGTAAAAAGGAGAAGATTTCTCATATAAGTTGTTTAAAAATTGATTTAATTAAGCTGCATTTTTAAGTTGTTTCATTACCCCGCTTTTCATGCGGCGGCTTATTTCTGCCACCGATGAATCTTTCATTATGATATTGCCATCGTGAGTTACACAAAGAATATGTTGCCTGTTTACCAAATGCGTACGATGCGTACGTACAAAACCAAACGGTTCCAGCATGAGTACAAACTCTTTCAGCACTTTTGCTGATATCATTTTGGTTTTATTGCTGAAATAGATTTTTGTGTAATTGCTGCTCGCTTCAAGGCGTACGATCTCTTCAGGGCTGAAAAAATATTTACCTTCTGAGGTGGCGAGAGTGATGGTTGATTGTTGAGTCATAAGTGTTTTTGTTTTGACACTGTAAAAATGGAAAACTGTTTTTCGGTTTAAAAATTTTACACAGCCATATGAGGAAATTTCAGATTAATATGCACGACGTTTCAATTAAAATGCAAAAGCAGGAAGTTTGAAGTTTTATACTAGCTAAATGACACAAACGCATCTCGTTTTAGACCCGCTGCATTTCGTTTGGGTTTTTGTGCAGCTCAATTGAAATGAATGCATATCTGCAGGTTAAACTTGTACAGCCCGCCTGTTTTTATTAGCTTTCCTGAATGCGAATACGGTTGATATTTATACTTTTTGTTTTATTGGTTATTGAGCTGAATGCATCAGCACAGGAAAGCCCCTTTGTATTCACTCATCTGAAAGAAAATGATGGGTTGGGTGATAATATTGTAAACTGTTTTTTGAAAGACAGTCGCGGTGTTTTATGGATCGGCACTTACAATGGCTTTAACCGATACGATGGGTCCAACTTTTTTGTTTATAAAAAAAGAAAGGGTGCTAGTTCAATGATAAATGAGGTGGTGCATAGTTTATGTGAGGACACCAAAGGAAATATCTGGGGTAGCACAGACAATGGTGTTTTTTGTTTCGAACCAATCAAAGACAAGTTTATTAATTATACTATCAGAAGTGTTGGTAAAGGACAAACCTTTTACAAGATCATTTGTGACAAACAAGGAAGTATTTGGGCAATTGGGCTATGGTCTTTACTAAAATTCAATGTGGACAAAAAAGAGTTTGAAGATGAGTTCATGCCAACTAATAACCGCGATTCTGTTGAATATTTCCAGATACGAAAAAATGGTGTGGTGAAGGATCCCTCTGGAAAAGGATTTTGGCTGGCAACTCGTGCCGGTATAATGTATTTTGAAATAGCAAAAAGAACATTCCTTCATTGCCAAAATCAACTCAATGATTCATTATTCAAAAAAAGAAATGTCTCAGCTATTTGCCTGTCACCTACAGGTAAAATTTGGTTTTGTAATAATGATCAGAAAGAGATCATTTCTTTTGATCCCAATAGCAGAAAGATATTGCAAAGGATCAGTATAAAAAATGAAATACCGGAAGCAGATGGGGCGACAATATTCGAAGATAATAATCATCGCTTATGGTTTTCAAGCCTGACCTATCAACTTTTATTGATTGATTTGGCAAATAATAACAAGATCATTGAACTGAAGCATGAGCAGGATGGTGATCGTACGGTTGTAACACAGTTCTTTTGGGATATTTTACAAGATGAATACGGAACTATCTGGCTGGGAACTCATGCAGGAATTTCAAGATGTAATCCTGAAAGAAACATTTATAAGGAATATAATTTACCGAAAAAGATCCCGGAATTGGCAAAGACTTCTATTTTATATTTAGAAGAAGATAAAGCGGATGAAAGTTTTTGGATGTTGACAAGGTCGTCACTGCTTATTCATTATTATCCGCGGAATGAGAAATATGAAGTGTTTGATCTATCTAAAGCAGAACCACAACCTAATGGAGTAAAACCGGGTTTTCCTAATTCTATCCGATTTATTAAAGACCTGGTTATAATTAATACATATACTGGGTCCTGGCAACTGAAAAAAGGTACTCAGAAGATCACTCCTTATACTTTTTTACCAAACGGATATAAAGATTTTTCATGTTCGGAAATGGCAATGGATGGAGATTCTGTTGTTTATTTCAATAACGGGAAAAAATTATTGTATTGGAATTACCTGAAAGATAAAAGTGAATTGATCTCTTATCCTCCAGATCCTGCAATGCCAACAGACCGAACGATCGCAGCAAGTATTGTATGTACTCCAAGCCATAAAGTTATTGTGGCTTCATACAATAATCATATTGCAATTAGAAATGGCAATGTACTGCAACGAGTAAAATTTATAAAGGACGATATGAAGGATGACGGGACAGGTTTGTTTGTCGAGGAAGATCCTAATGGAAATTTATGGATACTTAGTAAAGGAACCGGGCTTTATCATTATAATCCTGTAAATAAAAATTTACAATTCTGGGATGCGGCCGATGGCTTACCGAGTAATCGTATGCAAAGGTTCAAAGTTGATCATAAGGGCAGGGTATGGACAATATTTTATAACAAACTATCAGTATTTATACCCGGCCCTGCCAGGTTCTATAATTTTAAAATACCTATTTCCGAAAGCAATCTAAATTATACAAATCATCTTTCAGTACGATCCAATGGTAATTTGATCGCATCGATCAGGAATGAAGTTGTTGAACTTTTTCCAGATAGAATAGAAGCCATACCTGCAAAAAGAAAACCGATAATAAGCCAGCTAAGCGTAAATGGAAATAACTTTACAATCTTAAATGAAGAAATGATCAGGCTGCGTCCCGATCAAAACACAATTCGCATACGATTTGGAACACTTATTCACAAAGATTTGTTTCCTTACGACCTGGAATATATACTTGAAGGCGCCGAAAAAAGCTGGACAGTATCAACCGGGAATTCTGAAGCATCCTACAATAACCTTTCGCCGGGCAGTTATAAATTCAAGGTGAGAGTGAAAGGGAAAAATAACACATGGAAAACCGAAGAAGCTGTTTTACTCATTATTATTAAAACACCTTTCTATAAAACTACATGGTTCTTTTTAGCTGTTGCATTATTGTGTGTCGGCGCTTTGTTTTACCTCTACAGGTATAGGCTTGCACAAAGAGAAAAACTGCTGATGCTTGAAAGCAAAGCTCAGTTACTGGAGAAAGAAAAAGTAATGGTGATGTATGAAAGCCTGAAGCAGCAACTCAATCCCCATTTCTTATTTAACTCACTTACTTCTTTATCAGGGCTGATAGAAACTGACCAGCATGTGGCTGGAAATTTCCTGGAACAGATGTCCGGTATTTACAGGTATATTTTAAAGAACGGCGATAATGAAACTGTATCATTAAAAGATGAAATTGAATTTGTACAATTATATATTAATCTTCAACAGACACGATTTAAAAAAGGTTTACACGTAAATATCACTGTGCCGGATGAATACCTGCATTATAAAATTGCGCCGGTTACTTTACAAAACCTGATTGAAAATGCCATTAAGCATAATATCATTGATACTGCGTCACCTCTCACAATTGATATTTTTATTGAAGGAGATTACATTGTCGTAAAAAATAATTTACAGAAGAAGAATGTTGTAGAGACTTCAAACAAAAAAGGCCTGGCCCAGTTTACTTCACTTTATCGTTACCTGAGTGATCTGCCAGTCGTGATTGAAGAAAAAGAAAAATCATTTCAAATAAAAATTCCTTTAATATAAAACACAGCATATGAAAGCAGTAATCATTGAAGACGAAGAGATCATCGCCAAAGTGTTAGAGAATAAAATAAATAAAGTTGCTCCTGATGTGCAGGTGATACATGTATTGCCCAGCTTAAAGACTGCACGCAAATGGCTGGGTGAAAATGCTGAACCCGATCTGTTTTTTATGGATATACAATTGAGTGATGGGGTAAGCTTTGATATTTTTAATGATTTCAGTTTGAAATGTCCTATAATATTTACGACCGCATATGATGAGTATGCTATCCGGGCATTTAAAGTAAATGGCGTTGATTATTTGCTTAAACCGGTAAAAGATAACGAGCTTTCGGCTGCTATAGATAAATGCAGAAAGATGGTTGACAAAAGTGAAAGACCACCTGCTGATATAACAGAATTGATAAGATCACTGGCTAATCCATCCGCAGTATCAAAATACAAAGAGAAATTTATCATCAATGTACGCAATCAATGGATGCCGGTGAATACAAAAGATATTGCCTGCTTTAGCAAAGAAGTACTGAATTATATTTATCTCTTCAACGGCGAAAAATACATGATCGACTATGTAACATTGGAAGAGGTGGAAGAATTGCTCGATCCAAAACAGTTTTATAGAGCCAACCGACAATTCATTATTAATATGGATGCGATACAATCGGTTAAGCCGGTTGAAAATTCAAAATTGATTGTTCGTTTAAAAGAACCGAATCATAAATTGGAGATCGATATGAGCCGGTTGAAAAGCCCTGAGTTTAAGAAGTGGATGGATAGATAGACGGGTTGTTATAAATAATAAGTATTAAGATTTAATTCAATCAGGAGCCTTGCATATAACTTAATACTTATTATTTAAGGCTGTTTTACGCCGCGTTTCTCAATACCCGCATCACACCACTTTTCATTCTTCTTGAGATTTCTGCAACAGAAGAATCCTTCATGATAATGTTATTATCGGACGTTACACAAAGAATATGCTGACGGTTTACCAGGTGAGTTCTATGTGTTCTTACAAATCCGAATGGTTCCAGCATTTGCACAAACTCTTTCAGCACTTTAGCAGTTATCATTTTCTTTTTATTGCTGAAATAAATATTTGTGTAATTGCTGCTTGCTTCGAGGCGAACAATTTCTTCGGGGCTGAAAAAGTATTGGCCCTGGGATGTATTAATGGTGATCACACTATTTATGTATTGCATAATTTTTGAGTTTAAAAATTTGGATCCTTAATCTTCAAATACAAGGTGAGTATAAAAATTGCCACCAACAGTACCGGCAATTTGCCCATCATTTAGTTGTACTGCTTCTATCCATATTATGTCTCCTGCTAAAAGTTTTGCGTCCGTACTGTAACATCCGGTTGCTTCAGACTTATGAACGTCATCATAGCAAGCCAGCTGATAGGCTCTTAAGACACTTTCTACTCCAGCTCTTTTTAGTTTGATACTTACGCTTGCATACCAAATATTATAGACATCACTGTTTATTTGAATATGAACAGCCCCTCCTAAATTGTAAACTCCGTCTTTTGGAACAGTAAATGTGCTGGCATTAGCAGTTGGGTTCGAACCAACATGCAAAAAATAGGTATTGCCATAGTCATATTCTTCTGAATTGAAATGAAGTTTTGTATAAGAGTTATCTGAAATTCCTGAATACGCGGAATTAACACCTTTAACACTAAATGCAATCTTATTGTTTTTCCAAACCGCATTACCTGAAGCATCACTGGTAAGCACAGCACCGTCGGATGGGCTTGTATTTCCCCCTGCAATTTTCAGTTTTCCGTTTACATCCAGGGCAAGGCCGCTGTTACTTATGGCTTTCACTCCCGTTCCCGTGTTACTAAAACCATATGTTCCTGTTCCAGTCAGGTTATATCCATACACCCCATATCCCTGGTTGCTTGAAGAAGTTCCAAATACACCATTTCCGCCAGAACCGGTTCCTTCGCCTCTCACGCCGGCTGTATTGGTTCCTCCGCTTGCACCTATTATGGCGTTATATGCTGATGAACTTCCTTTAATGGCTACACCTACTCCATTGCTGTTAGTAGCGTTAATAGTGGGTTGTGCGTTGGAAGAGAAAGCGTATATAGAACTGCTGCTTCCGCTGGTTGCAATGATTCCGAACCCACTGCTTGATAATGCGTTTAACCCTGCACCGGAAACACTATTAGCATATACCCCACTACCGTTGGTACTGGTACCTTCTATTCCTGAATTTGAATTACTGGTTCCAGTTACGCCCGGCCCTTCCCCGCTTTTACCTGAAACACCAGTACCATAAGTGCTTTCACCTTCAATTGCATTGTAGTGTTCATCATTTTTTATTTTAAATGCAGTTGTAGTTAAGGCAACTGTATTGCTGTAGGGGAGTGTGAAACTATTACCCCCACCAGCAACCAGGTTTGTCCAGGCACTATTATTATAATACCAAAAACTATTGGTGGTAATATCATATGCCATCAGTCCGTTTGCCGGCGATGCAATTGCTGATCGCTGAGCAGATGTCATACGTGGTACCAGTAATCCTTTGCTAGTACTGCTTACATCCAGCATGGCACTGCTACCCGGTGAATTGGTTCCAATACCAACGCTTTGTGCATTGATAATAACTACTGCTAAAAGGGCAATGATGATAAACAGGAAAATTTTTTTCATTTTTAGTTTGTTTTAATTACATCCCAAAAATGTTTCAGGAATTCACGAATTAAAAATGAAAGGATGCGATCGGAATATTTGAAATGACGAAACGGATAAATTGAAATGCGAAATGAAAATGTATTTGTTTCAATTATTTCCCGGATAATAGTTTAGTTAATACTTATCAATGTACATTGAACCTAAAAGAGCTATGACAAATACGAAAACCATCCCGCATCAATGGGATAGTTTTTCACTTCACTGGCCTTTTTATCCGTTTCGCAAAATGAAATATCATTTTGGAACCTGGCCTTTTTGGCCTTCTTCTCTTTTGTTGGTATTTTGAAAACAGAATGAAAAAGACCTGTATTATATTTCTTCTTTTAATAGTAAGCGTTTCTTCTGTTCCATGTCAACAGCCTATTAGTTTTCATAAATTAACCGGCGCCGAAGGATTGAATGATGGGTGGGTAAATATCATAAGCCAGGATAAATATGGGTATATATGGATTGGTTCGATGGGGGCTTTGAACAGGTTTAACGGAAAAACTGTTAAAAGGTTTACACATATTCGTGGAGACAGTACTTCTCCACTACCTTCTATTTGCTATGCAATGGCTTGTGGTACAGATGGCCGTCTTTGGATAGCATTTTGGGATGCATTGGTTGAGTTTGATTATGAATCATCTTCTTTCAGGAGAATAAAAATTGCAGACGGTATTAATATAAATACAATTGTTCCCGTTGCAGATGATAAAGTATACTTCTCAGCAAGATCCGGTTTACGGTGTTATAACCCGATAGCCAACCGGTTTGAGGAACTGGCTATGCCAGGTGATAGTTCTACTAAAAAATTATTGGATAAAAGTCCTGCCTATCATGCCATTTATAAAAACGGGTTGCTTTATATAGCAACTAATAAAGGATACATTATTTATAATCCTGCAAACAAAAAGGCCACATTTTATCCTGTAAAAGAATTGGGTGAAAGAAATGTAAATAGGATAATGGTTGATAAAAAAGGCAGTATCTGGCTTAGTAATTACGGTGGGTTTAAACTACTAAGAATGGATGCAGTAAGCGGAAAAACTGAGGTGCTGGATAACCTGCTACTGGTTTACCAAAAGGAAACGCAGGGTCTTGCTATTGATTTTATTGACGGTAATAATAATGATATCTGGATTTGTACGTTTTTAAAAGGATTGCTTCATTATGATACTGAAACAAAACAACTGGTACAATATAAGAATGATATTCGTGTAGAGGGTTCTCTTTTAAGTAATATACTTTCCACAGCCTATATTAGTAAGGACGGTAATATCTGGATAGGTACCACATTAGGTTTAAACTATTTTAATCCCCGTAAAAATTTATTTAAGATCAGGTATCCTTTTGTCGATTCGTTTTTACATATATTTTCAAGAGGGATAGAGGAAGATCATGAAGGCAATCTTTGGTTTACAACAGGCAACGGCATTTCAAAATATAATGTAAAGACAGGTAAGTACAATGTGTGGCAAAATCAACCCGGCAAGCCTGATCAAATTTATTTGAATTCTGCCCGGGGTATTGCTGAAGATGCAAATCATGATATCTGGGTTGCTACCGGCGGAGGAATTAACCGCCTGAATAAAGCAACGGGTAAAATGGATTTTCTAACTATTAAAGACTCAATTCCGCAAGCTTTTTATTTCAGCCTCAATAAAACAAGCGATGGTACACTTTGGTTTGGCACCAGGGATTATGATGGACTGTATTATTACAAGCCATCGGAAAAAAAGTTTCACAGTATTGCCAACCACCCGGTATTAGGAAAGTATAAAGGGAACCCGGGTCGTTGTGTATTCGTGGATAGTAAAAAAAGAATTTGGATTGGATACAATGGTACCGGGCTTGTAATGTATGACCAGGTAAAAGGAACAACGCATTGGTGGAAAAGTACTGATAAAGGGACAAATACAATTATCGGGGATGTGGTAGTGAGTATAGTGGAAGACAAAGACGGGATGATATGGATCTCCACATTTAACGGGATAACCTGTATTGATCCCGAAAAAGAAAAGTTCACTTCTTATACTGAAGAAAATGGTTTGAAAAGTAATATTATCGGAAGCATAGCTGTAGATGACAGTAACCGGTTATGGTTTGGCACTGGAGCAGGTTTGGTAATGCTGGACAAAAGCAGGCAGCATTTTACACATTTCGGAAAAGAAGATGGTTTGCATATAACAGATTTTAATGAGCATTTCGCATTCACATTATCTACCGGCGAAATAATGATGCCATCCAACCAGGGATATGTAATGTTCAATCCGCTTAATTATAAGACAGACACTAATTCCATCCATTGTTTTATAGCGGGTATAGAAATTTCTGGAGGCCCTGTTGCTGATATGCAGGGGATAAACAAAAATGGAAAACTGAATTTAAAGCCAGAAGATAATTTCTTTACGATTGAACTGGAAGCATTGAATTTTAGCAACTCCGGGCAAACATGGTATGCCTATAAGCTGGATGGACTTGAAAAGAACTGGCATTATACACAGGACCCTAAAGCAGTTTATACAAGTGTGCCGGGGGGTAGTTATACATTCCGTTACAAGGCATCAACTAATGCGAATAACTGGAATGTAGAAGAAAAAATATTGCAGGTATACATCGGTACTGTATTTTATAAAGCTGGCTGGTTCTGGTTGCTAATTGGTTTTTTAATGATCGCTTTGCTTGTTTTCTTTTACCGCTTCCGGATGAATAAACAAAAACAAATTTATTCTTTAGAAACAAAAGCTGAATCACTGGAGAAAGAGAAAACAATGGTGCAGTATGAAAGTCTGAAGCAACATCTCAATCCCCACTTTTTATTCAATTCACTTACGTCATTGCGTAGTTTAATAAAATCAGATTCAAAAACTGCTGCCAGCTTTCTCGATGGCATGAGCAAAGTATATCGCTATGTTTTAAAAAGCGGCGAACAGGAATTGGTAAGGCTGCAAGATGAGCTGGAGTTTGTAAGAACTTTTACGGAATTACAGAAAATACGTTTCAAAGAAGGATTAGAAGTTAATATAAATATAGATGAGTCTTACTTCAATAAATATATTGCGCCGGTTACACTTCAGAACCTTGTGGAAAATGCTATCAAACACAATACGGCAGATAAAGATAGCCCGCTGGTAATTGAAATATTTACTGAAGAAGGTTTTGTTGTTGTAAGAAATAATTTGCAGCGTTATCGCATTGTGGAAACAAGTAATAAAAAAGGCCTGGCGAGTTTGCAAACACTATACAGGTATTATTCAGAAAAACCGATGGTGATAAAAGAAGACGATAAATATTTTACTATAAAAATTCCTTTGTTATGAAAGCATTGATCATTGAAGATGAAAATCTTATTGCAGAAGAAATGCGGGGTAATATTGCCATTGTGGCAGGCGATGTAGAAGTGTTGGATATGTTGCCCAGCCTGAAGTCTGCAAGAAAATGGTTTATGAATAATGCAGAACCGGATTTATTATTCATGGATATAAAACTCAGCGATGGTTTGAGCTTCGAATTGTTTGATCAATTTACTTTACAATGCCCGGTAATTTTCTGTACAGCTTATGAAGAGTATGCTATCCGTGCATTTAAAGTAAACGGGGTTGATTATCTTTTAAAACCGGTACAGGAAGAAGATTTAAAGCGGGCAATTGACAAAGTAAGAAGCATGAAGGAAACCAAATCGTTTATACCGGGTGATCTGCAACAACTGGTTAATTATTTTACTAATCCATCTGCAGTTAAGCAGCAATATAAAGAGCGGTTTATCATTAACAGTAATAATAAATGGACACCGGTTGAAACAAAAGATATTGCAGTGTTCTTTAAGGATAATCTAAACTATATCTACACTTTTAATGGTGATAAGCTGATCTATGACTTCTCAGCATTGGAAGATATTGAAGAAGTGCTTGATCCGCATTTCTTTTTCAGGGCTAACCGGCAGGCGATTATTCACATCAACTCAATTCATTCTGTAAAGCCTTACGGTAACCAGAAATTGATGGTACAGATAAAAGCTCCTCTGAAACTGGAAGTTGATATCAGCCGTGAAAAAGCTCCACTGTTTAAGAAATGGATGGACCGATAATAAAAAAGAAGCAACACCTTTCGATGTTGCTCTTTACCGCTACCTTCTACCATGAGTCCGTGTTCTATTGTCCGTCCAAGTAAAATATTTTAATTACACAATTATGGCATATCGATCATATGGATCCGTACTTTATTATTGATAAAGCCTTTTCCTTTTTTATCCCAGAATTTTACAACTACATCATAATACTCTTCTGCTTCCATCGGTGCACCCGTAGATACAGTGCATTTTAATAGCTTCGCTTCTTTTTCATTATAAATTCCGCCTTCCTTAAACAGATCCCTTTCATCAAAAATTATTTTACCGGAAGTATCAGCAATTTGCAGAGAGCAGCCAACCGCCACTCTTCCATTTTCAACAATCATTCCTTTGATATTATCATTTGTCAGGATAAAACTTTCGCCGACAGGGATGTCAGTGTGATTGAGTACTTCGTCATTCATCACCAGCATTACTTTTTCGGGCTCCATATTTTTATAATCAGAAACGAGCCCGGTAGAGAAATCTTTTTTAATACCAATGCTAATGCTACTTGTACAGGATGAAAGAAACAAAAGCAATCCGATTACAGATAAAGGCAATGCAAATTTTGTGAACGGTCGCATTTTTGGCCATAGCCTGAACATTGCTTCAGCCAGTTCGGCCAGGAGAAACAAAGAATAGGTTATCAGCCCAATAGTGGCGCCGGTACTTATTGTTTTTAAAATATTGATCGTTTCTTCCAATACAGGAATAGAAAAATCAAAGAAGAGTAAACGCAGGAATGCGTAGGTGATAAGGCTAAGGATGATAGCCAACAGAACCAGCGTTTTGAACACCCGGAGGTGGATCTTATTGCTGGTTCTGAGGCCGTCATTTAGAAATTTCATGAAAGATTGTTTTAGGTTTCTGGTTTTTGATGATACAAAGTAGGCGCATATTTAGCCTGGAAAAAAGCAAATATGAATGAACCGTACAAAAGTCTTAATGAAGTGACTTAATCTGAAGTTTGGCTGTAACTATATAAAGCTGTCGGATTAAGGTGCAGTACTTACATCCCATCTTACATTAATATTATTCTTTTGTGCATATTCTTGAAAAGCTCAGATGTGTCTAAATAGTTCTTTTTATAAACTACGCTTCAATTCAGATTTTATACCATTCATTAATCAATAGTGTCCACTCGCTAACTAAAACTTGATTTCGCTTTTGTACAGAAGTAATATTAGGTAACAAAACAAACGAACTATGCTGACCGCTTTAATAATAATACTTTTTGCAAAATTTCGCCGCCGGCAAATGCAACAGCAGCTGAAGCAGCAGCAATTGCTTAGCAATTCCGGAATTGGTTTTCACACAAAACTGGCAGAGGTCATGGAAGAACGATTTGCGATCAAAGGCTATAAAAAATTCTGCATTTTAGTATTGATCCGTGTAAGAGGAAAAGTAGTCTACCGGAAGATGCATACAATTTTAAAAGCAGATCAATCTTTGAAGACAGGTGATAGTGTAGTGATCAGGTATAATCCCGGTAAGCTGCGCCAGGTGTGGGTGAATAATGCAGCATAAATAATGGCTTCTTTCTTATCCAATCATACGAACTTTCTCCTAACAGTAATGAATTGCCCTGTCATCCTGAGCTTGTCAAAGGAGCGGGGCGCTTCTTTTTAAGCAGCTTTTAAAATGAATTCAAATCAATATATCATTTCATTGAACCGGAACTACGCTTTAATAAACGAATACGGCAATTCAATGGCTTTTATTTTTTGCGAGCTAAACGCCACCTCAAATTTGTGTTATGAAACAGAATAAAACCATTGACAGTTTAAACCTTTTTGCATTTATGATGCGACGTATATTGCTTGTATCAGTATTGCTTACAATTATTACCTGCATTGTTTGTAAACTGGGTGTATAAAATGAAAAACTTTTTAAAATATATCAGTCAGTTAATGCGAGGCAATCACCGCCGCCGCATTTATCAACAACTGCAGTGGCAGCGTTTCCTGTTGCGTACCGGAATACCGGCTACTGCGCAGGTACTAGACATGGTTCAGGAAGAAAGTGAGATGTATGATTATGTACAGATCCGTTTTTGGGTGGTACTTAAATTGCGGGGTATTATTACTTACCGACATATTCAAACACTGCTTAATAAAAAAGATATTCCGATGGTGGGACAAACAATTCATATACGCTATTGCCCTGATGATATGTCAAAAGTCATTATTCTTTGAAGACGATACAGGTACACTTTAATTGATTTTTCATACGGGTCACTAAAAATAATTTTTAAATAAGAGCTTTGCGGCTGATTTTTGCTTTAAATCTGATAGTATGACTGAAGAGCAGGTAAAATTGGTAAAAAAGACCTGGAAAATGGTAAGGGCAATTGACCCAGTGATGGTAGGGGATTTGTTTTACAGTAAACTTTTTAATGACCACCCCGCACTCCGAAATATGTTCCCTAAAAAAATGGATGAACAATACCGTAAGCTGATGGATATGCTGAGCATAGTTGTAGCCCGTCTCGAAAAGTTGGATGAATTAACTAATGATATTTCCGAAATGGCCCGGCGGCACGTAGGTTACGGTGTACGACCCGCACATTACAAAATGGTAGGCAGTGCATTGCTCTGGACCTTACAACAGGGACTCGGTAATGACTGGACACCAGAAGTAAAAGAAGCCTGGATAAAATGTTATAATACACTTGCTGATACAATGATCGCGGCCTCCACAACTCAAAATACTTAAAAAAGAAAAACCATATTTCATTTAGTAAATGGTTTGCTGTACCCGGCAAACCATTTTTAATTTCAGTAGTGCATAGTCTTTGCGAGGATAAAAAATAGTTGATCTGAAAAAGCAATTGATAAATCCCGCTAAAAATGGAGCAGGGTGTAAGGAGGGGAAAAGCCCCCGCATTCAAAAAATGGTTTGAGTGTTAACCAATACTACTAAATCAGATTATAACGGCCAGTAACACAACGGCGGAAACCAATATTACCAGCATCAGCATATCGATAAGCAACTCCCTTTTACTTCTAATTTTTTCCAAAATCTTCATAGCAGCAAATTAAGTAACTGGGCAGTCGTTGACACCATGTCTTTATTAAAAGGTATGACTGGTTTAGTAAAAGGGGACTGCCTGCTCTTGCTTTATGATCATCTGACATTAAGTAACCTGCAATAGTCGGAGAGTAGTATCTAAAACTGAAACACCAAAACCCACCGCCTTTGATGTATCAAGAGCGGTTTTTTTGTTAATGATTCCCGTTTACTAAATATAGATTCCCGTTGACGAGATAATCTTGGGAACGACTTCTTCATATTCTTATTTTGACGAATTGTTTTCAAAATCTAATAAAGAAATGAAAAATAAATTGTTCATAATTATACTGTTGATTAGTTTATCAGCTTGCCACAAAGAAGTTTTAGATGCACCAGAGATGCAATTGGAAGAAACTTCAAAAGTAAAAACAGCAACTTATGGCAATACGGTGTTTACTTATACGTACGATGCACAGGGAAGACAGCTAACCTGTGACAATAGTGATGGGATAAAAAGAAAATATGACTATCCTATTGGAAGTATTAAAGAATCGGTCTATAAAAATGGAATGCTGCAATATTTCTATAAAAATGATTTGAATACAGAAGGATTATGTTTCCGGGAAATAAAAAGTGATGCTCCAGGCTACGAACAGCTTTATGAATATAATCTTGATAGAACCTTGAATAAAGTCATTACAAAAAATAATGGAAGTATAATCCAGGTAATGAATTTTTTTTATAATAATCAAAATTGCGACAGCATCCGCTTTCTGGCTAACGGACAGCATATCCTCACAATAGTAAAGGATTATTACCTGGATAAACCAAATGCTTTGAAGAATGAAGTTTTTGGAAATCCCTATTACGGCAAGTCAAGCAGAAATATGATCAAAACGGAAACATATATTGATGCGGGCAGCCTTCCTGATCCTTGCATTAATTTCAATTATGAATTTGATGTTATTGGAAGAGTTAGTAAAGAAATAACTTCAAAAGGGAATAATACGAGTATTGGGTTATATACTTATTATTGAGTGCAATTAGAACATTTGGACAACCGCCTTTGATCATATCAGGGCGGTTTTTTTTATTTGCCGGATAGTAGCTGTGGCTAACCGTAGAATAGTTTTTTATTTTATTGGGGAAAGCCGGAATATATCTTAGATGATCATTTATAAAAAACAAACTGTATGAAAAAAATATTTTTATCTGCTGTACTATCAACACTAATACTGGTAACAGCATTTACTCAAAATGTGGGTGTCGGAAATAATAACCCATCTGAAAAATTGGATGTAACCGGCAATGTGAATATCAATGGCAATCTTAAAATAAATGGTTCTGCAGGACAAAGCGGACAGGTTTTGATGTCGAATGCAGCGGGGTCAACCACCTGGGGTGATCTTTCTGATTATAAAAATCATGTTGGATATTCACAGAATGGAACATGGAATGTACCGGCAAATGTTACAAAAATTATGGTTGAAGCGTGGGGCGGCGGTGGCGGTGGAGCTTCCGGCGGAGGCGGTGCAAGTGGTAGTTATATGCAGGCAATTAATGTTCCGGTTTCTGCAGGTAATCAGATAAATATTACTATTGGTACCGGCGGCACAGGCGCAACAACAGAAACTGGCAATGGAGTGAACGGACAAAACACCACTGTTGAAATTCCTGCCTTGAGCACAACTTTTACCGCTGGAGGTGGGGGTTTTGCTACGCAAGGCAAAGGTGGGATTCCGATTGTAATTGTACAAGCAGGTATTCCTTACCAAATTCATGTGCCCGGAAATAATGGCGAAAATACCCGTGAGTCTTATCAGCAATATAGCACTACTGAATTTTTAACTGTACGTGAATATGGAAATGGTGGGAATGCAGTAATGATTAACGGCGCATCAGGCGGTAAAGGAAAGTTTTTATCTTTTGATAATAGTACCCTGTTTGGATATAAACTTTTTTTCAGCACGGATGGACGTGGATACGGTGCCGGAGGCGGTGGTGGTGGTAATGGCAGCTCGCCTTACGGAGCAGCAGGTAGTGGAGGGGTTGTGATCATTCATTATTGAACCTGTCAATAATTTGCCCATTGCAATATTTTACTTTAGAGATTTTTAAGAAAGATTCGCCGTTTACTCGGTTGCAGCTACCTCACAGTAATATGATCGTATTCATGTGATTGCCTTTCAATATTTTACTTTTCAAAAAGCCGGGCTCAATTATTATTTTTTAAGCCGGTTTATTCTTTTAAAGTATTTTAGTTTTAAATGCAGTTGAAAAAGGCCCTGATCATATCATTATTGTTTTTATTTAATAGCAAACTATTAACTCAAAGTAATACCGTTTTCCAGCATTTGAATACTACAAACGGTCTTTCCTATATTGGGGTTAATGGTACCTGTGTCGATAAAAATGGTAATCTGTGGATCGCTACCGGTAATGGACTAAATATGTTCAATGGAAAAACAGTAGAAAAATATTTTGCTACGGAAATCCCCGAACTACAGAGCAGTAATATTGTACAGGTAACCTGTGACAGTAATAACCGGGTATGGATTTTAACAGCAGGTGGTTTTGCAACTCTTCTTGATGAGAAAAGAAAATTTCACAGGGTAGCAATATATGAAAATCAAAAACTGGTAAAAGTAAACTCCATATTGTATACAGCTAATTATGGAATCGTTTTATACTGCGGAAATGGAAATTATCATTTAAACCCGGATGCATTGCCCGGTAAACAGGATTCATTAACAAATAAGATATTCAGATTTTTACCTCTGAAAGGATATAGACGTGAGCTTGTAAAGGGGTACGGTCGTACAGTTGGGTTTGATGAAGAGTATTACCTGCTGGTTTTTGAAGATATTTTTTTTAAAGTAGCATACAAAGACAATACTGTTGAACGATACTATTTATATCCACACCTGGTCTCATTAATAAAATGGGGTACCAATGAATGGCTCGCCTGTGATAAAAAAACTTTTGAAGTAAAAGCTATAAACCTGGTGACAGGTGAGATCAGTTATCCGTTTAAAGACTTAAAGGATCAATTTGACCGGCCGATTAATTGCATTCTTAATGCAGCTGCAAGAATAAGCACCAATGAATACTTGTTTACTACTCAAAATGCAGGTATTTATATATACAATACTATTAGTGGTAAAATAAATAACTACCGGCACAATATTTCCGATCCTTCTTCCCTCAGCAACGATAATCAAAACATTGTTACAAAAGGAAAGGATGGCTGGATCTTTATTGTATGTAATCCGAAAGGCATCAGTTATTTTAACAGGAATGATATTATCAGTAATCAAACAGTATTTACAGACGGCAGAGGTAATGGATATGATGGCTTGATTGCCGGCATAACTACAAAGGATAATAATACCTATTACTTTGGAACAGTAAGTGGCATGATGGAGTGGAAACGAAATACCAACACAGCCACCTTTATAAATTTAACAGGAAAACAACCGAATCCTGTTTACGGAAATCAACAGGCTAGTTCTATCGTAATTGACAAATACGATAAAATTTGGGCAGCAACTGTTGATAACGGAATAGTGGTGATGAATAAAAGCCTGCAACAGATTCGGACAATAAAATCTGAGGAAGCAAATAAAAAATCTCTTAAAGTAAAAAAAGTTAACCGGTTATTGATCGGCCCCGATGAATTTATATGGGTATGCGGCCGGAATGGAATAAGCCGGATAAACCCGGTTAACTATGAAATTGAAAACTTTGAAAATTCCCCTTTGAAGCGATTAGATTCTTTCCCGGTAGTACCGCTCTATTTTTCTGATAGTAACAATCTTTGGATTGCTACTGCATTTGACGGAATGTATCATTATAACCTAGCCACAAAAACACTGGAGGAGGTTGCATCATATAAACCTTATTGGCGGGAAGGTATTTATGACCTGGGATCAGATAATGCGGGAAACATTTATGTAGCGGGCAGAAAAGGATTGAAAATTCTTTATCCGGGTGGCCGTGTAAAATTAATTACTCCAAAAGAGGGATTACTGATTGACGGGGGTGAAAGTATTTTACGGGATAAGCATGGTCGTATGTGGATCGGGAATGATATTGGGGTGGTCTGTTATAACCCGGCCGATTCAAGTCTGCGTTCATTTGATGTGCGGTACGGATTGAGTATTTATGGATTCCTCATTGGATTTTATTTCCAGATGCCAAATGGAGAGTTTTTCTTCGGTACCCCTAAAGGTGTCCAGTACTTTCATCCTGATTCTTTGTATAATAAAAAGGTAAGCCTTAATGTTTCGGTTAATAAAATTGAAACAAAAAGAATTACTTCCAATATTACCGGGTCAGAAATATTCCATCTTGTCGCTGCTGATAACAAGGTCACTTTTTATTTTGGTACCGTTGATTTCAGCCCTCATATCCGAACTTATTATGAATACAAACTGGTGGACCTGGATAAAGAATGGATAAAACTTGCCGATCAGAACTCTGTACGTTATAATTCATTGCCACCCGGTAAATACATTTTTAAAGTACGTATCAGCAATGATAACAGAAATTGGCAGGAATCCGATAACGAAGTGACGATTATAATTGCTGCGCCTTTTTACCAGACCTGGTGGTTTAAAACTGCAGGTATACTACTGGGCTTATTACTTATCTGGTATGTTTTGAAGTATTATCAAAAGAAGCAGGTAAAGCAAAGGGAAGAACTCGAGACAGAGTTAGTCATTAATTATTTCGCCTCGCAGATCAACCGTCACCAGAAAACAGACGACCTGCTGTGGGATGTAGCAAAAAATTGTATTAGCCGTCTCAATTTCGAAGATTGTGTTATTTACCTGAAAGATGAAGAGAAAAATATACTTATACAAAAAGCTGCATATGGACCTAAGAGCCCGGTGGATTTTTCTATTCATCAGCCGATTGAAATACCAGTAGGTAAAGGAATAGTAGGTACTGTAGCTGCAACCGGTAAAGCCTTGCTTGTTTCAGATACACAGGCTGATACAAGATATATTGTGGATGATGCCCGTCGCAATTCCGAACTTGCTGTGCCGATGATCGTGGATGGAAAAGTGATTGGCGTGATAGACAGCGAACATCATCGTAAAAATTTCTTTACACCAAAACACCTGCAGATACTTTCTACCATTGCTGTGTTATGTGTTAACCAAATACGACGAACCCAGGCAGAAGAAGAAAAACAAAAAGCAAGAATTGAAGCATTGCAAAACAAACAAAAAGCCGTTGAAACAAGATTGCAAAGTTTGCGTTTGCAAATGAATCCGCATTTTCTGTTTAATGCGCTGAACTCAATTCAGCAAATGATTCTTGCAAATGAGGAAATGGTAGCTACAAGGTATTTATCAAGATTTTCAAAATTGTTGCGTACCATCCTTGTTCATAGCGATAAGGAAACAGTAACATTAAAAGAAGAGGTTGAAATTCTAAAGCTCTATGTAGAACTTGAATCGATACGTTTTAAAGACGCCTTTCACTACGAAATAACCTGTGATAATGAAATAGATGCTGAAGAAGTAAAAATTCCTACACTGCTTATCCAGCCATTTGTTGAAAATGCCATTTGGCACGGGCTGATGCATAAAGAAGGACAACGAAATCTTAAAATTGAATTCATTGATAAAGATGAATTCATTCATTGCATCATTGAAGACAATGGAATAGGGCGAATACGGGCAAAGGAAATGAAGTTAAAAACCGGGCAGGATATAAAGCATACAAGCAAAGGCATACAAGTTTCGGAAGAAAGATTAAAGGCAATTCAATGTAATGGAGTGGAAGGTTCAATAAATATTATTGATCTCTCAGATGCAGAGGGCAATGCATCAGGAACTAGAGTTGAAATTATTTTTCCCACAAAAAACAACTGATCATGCTAAAAGTATTATTGATTGACGATGAGGAAAGGGCAACGGATGCCCTCCGGCTGATGATTGAAAAAACAATACCGGAAATACAACAAGTAAGAGTTTGTAATGACTCCCGTATTGCCGCCGATATTATTCATGAATATCAACCTGCGTTGATATTTCTTGATATTCAAATGCCGCACCTGAATGGGTTTCAGCTGCTGGAAAAAATGCCTAATAAGAATTTCAAGATCATTTTTACAACGGCTTATAATGAATATGCAATACAAGCTATCCGTTTCAGCGCATTTGATTATTTGCTGAAACCGGTTGATATGGAAGAGTTGCAGGCCACCGTTCATCGTTTTCTTGAAGGCAATGAAGATTACAAACAGCAATATGAACTGCTGAAAAACATTATGCATAATATACAAGTGCCTTCAGCAGAAGAGTTCAGGCTGGCATTGCCAACAAAAGATGGTGTTCATTTTTTACAGCCGCAGGATATTGTGCGTTGTGAAGCTGTTGGCAATTACACAAAATTTTTTGTCAGCAATAATAAAACCTACCTTATTTCAAGAACATTGGGTGAGTATGATACGCTACTCACTCCTCACAATTTTATCCGCACACATAAAAGCCATTTAGTAAATAAAAAATATATTTCCTTTATTGATCATGACGGTTTTGCTGTATTGAAAGATAATAGCAAAGTGGAGGTGAGCCGTAGAAGAAAAGAAGATGTGATGGCATCATTAAAGTAACTATTAAATAGCCTGTTCGTTTTGCAGGCTGTGGACTTACAGGGTATTTTCCTTCTTTAATATTATCTTCATGGCATGGGCTTACTCCAATTCATTACTTATGCCGGTATTTTTGTATTTGCATTGACCGGTGCATTCAAAGCAAGGTCATATAAAATGGATGTGTTCGGGGGAATTGTATTGGCTTTTGTTACAGCTTATGGGGGAGGAACGCTTCGTGATTTATTGATCGGGATAAAACCTGTGAACTGGATAAATGATAATGTAGCATTGGGCCTTGTATTTGCCGGCACTTTTTTTACTTTTTTGCTGAAGGAGAATGTGAAAAGGATAAAGCGTACAATTTTTTTTACAGATGCAATTGGTTTAGGATTATTTACGGCCTGGGGTATTGAAGTAGCCTTGCGAAACGGGGTGAATGATGTATATGCATTAGTAATGGGTGTTATTACCGCTACTTTCGGAGGTTTGATCGCCGATCTTTTTTGCAGTGTTATACCTAACCTGTTGAAGAAAGGAGAACTATATGCAACCGCATGTGCAATTGGAGGTGGAGTTTATCTGTTACTTAAATATATTCCTCTTGAGTATAATACCAGTTTAGTTGTTTGTGTGCTCGTTGTTGTAGGTATCCGCATTTATTCAAAAAGGAAAAGATTAATGCTGCCGGACATTTAACTATTGCTGCTGTTGTTGCTGCATCTCCATAAATCTTCTGTATGAATTATCAGGTACCCCGGGATTTTGCACCTGGTAAGTAAAAACAGGCGTCAATGAATCATCTTCTTTTTTAGGCGAACCATTTTCAATTGTTACAGATACTTCCAGGGTATGTTCAGATGATCCTTTATAAGTTCCTTTGACAGGAGTGCAATCAGAAAAACTTCTGCCAATAGCTAGGCGTACATGCCGATCACTTACTATGCAGTTATTAGTTGGGTCAAGACCGATCCAACCATAGAAAGGAATATAGGCTTCTACCCATGCATGCGTAGCACCTTCGCCCCGCAGCTCATGATTTTTTGGACAGATATAACCACTTACATAACGGGCAGGAATGCCAATAATACGCAACATCACCAATAACACATGGGCAAAATCCTGGCATACTCCAGCTTTTATTTTCCATATCTCATCTACTTTAGTTTCTACATTGGTGATACCTTTTTTGTATTCAAAATTATCATACACATGGGATGATAATAATTTACTCACTTCAAGAGGAGTAGCAGAATCACTTATCAAAGAAGAAGCAAGTGCCATGATTTCTGAATAGGAATTAAATTTTTCCAATGCAAGAAAATCCAGGAATGGGGCTTGCTCCGGAGCAGCATTCAACATTTCCCATTGGGTAGAAGCTTCTGCATCATCCGTAGGCAATTGTACTTCATGTATTATAACATCAATGGTTGATCGTATAGTAAGATCTGCATGTGGCTTGATCACTGAAAAATCTCCTACCTGGTTGCCAAAATAATCAGTGAATATTTCAACGTTTGGTTGGTGTGTAATAACGATCTCATGTTTTTTTACTTCCTGTTGCTCATCATTCAGCGGAAACAGCATTACCTGGTTGGCACTGTCAATAACAGGAGAAGGATATGTGTAACGGGTGATATGTTTGATACGGTACTGTGACATATTTACAAAATTCTGTTTATTCACGAATTACCAAAATAATATTGATTCAATCCTGAGGCTATTCCAAACAATTCATTCCGTGTTTGCTGCAATAAATTTTTGAGGCCATCACTGTCCTGCGGCTGGATATTACTGTATTTAACATTATTCATAGCACGGCCAATTAAAAATTCCAACTGCTCATAACTTTCAGGAAGACTTTCTGTTTTTAGGCGTTCAAAATAACGGGATATCTGCTGCAGGCAATATAAAACTGAATGCGGGAAACTGGTGTTGTACAAAATTTGTTGTAAAACAAAATCCACCTGGAAATTTCCGCGGTGTGTTTTTAAATACAACTCGTAACCTGATAATGAATAAAGCAGGTAACGTAATGCTGGTACTTCCACCGGTTGCTGTAAATTATAATTCAATTCTTTTAATTTTATGTCCAGCATATCGGCAGAAAGAAATGCCCGTTCGAGGAACTTGCCGATGTTCAGGTAATTAAAACCTTCACCGCGGGCCATAGTAATATCTACCGTGCCATGATATAGCATACCATGATGGATCAAAGTATCCATTGCTGATACGGGATCGCCAAACTGTACTTGTTGTTGTATATCTTCTGCGCGGATCAAATGATAATAATCATTCAGGCATTGCCATACTTCTTTAGTGATATGGTCCTGCACGGCTCTTGCATTTTCCCTCGCACGGGTTACATTATTAATAACAGAAGCCCTGTTGTTGCGGTCGAGCAGCATGTGCTCAATTACTTTTGAAGAATTGTCTTCAAAAATGATCGTTTCTTCAGCAGGCAAGTCACTATAAGCATGTAATACCTGGCTCCATGTAAAATCTTTTACTTCATCCTGCGACGATACATAATTAGTACGCAACAAACGAAGTACCCCATTCGTTCGTTCCATATAGCGGGCCATCCAGAAAACAGAATCAGCAACGCGGCTTAACATTTTAAAATAGCATTTGTTTTTGTGCAAGCTTTGAGCTTATAGCTTTGAGCTATGAGCCGGTCATGCATTTTTAAGATTTATTAAGTTTATTCATAAAGCTCATAATCATTTTTTCTTCTTCATCCAGCATTTGTAAACCCTGCGATAGTAAACCTTGGTCACCAAAGTTTAAAGCTTTTGCAATCAGAAACTGTGTTTCCAGCTCAAATGATGAGCCCAATGAAATTTCAACAAACCTCGAATAATCTTTTTCGCTGGTTCTGCTGCTTCCTTCTGCAATGTTTGAAGGAATTGAAACGGCTGCTTTTGTAATTTGTTGAGACAAGGCATATCTTTCACTTTTTGGAAAAGTATCAACAAGCTTATAACTTGTTACAGCAATGTCAAACCCTTTCTGCCAGATTTTTAGTTCTTTAAAATTTCTCATATGGTCAAGTTTTGATTTTGCTTTTTTTGCTCAAAGCTCATTGCTCAAAGCTTTACTTGCTTAACACCCATGTATCCTTACTTCCTCCACCCTGAGATGAATTCACAACCAGCGAACCTTCTTTCAATGCAACTCTTGTTAATCCGCCGGGAACAATATCAATTCCATCCGGCCCATACAATGCATAAGGTCTTAAGTCAACACGCCTTGGTTGCAACACGCCATTTATATAACACGGAGATGATGATAAGCTGATGATCGGTTGTGCAATAAAGCCTCTTGGTTCGTCTTCAATTGCTTTTTTAAACTCATCCATTTGCTCTTCTGTTGCGGCATTACCGATCAACATACCATATCCACCCGATTCATTGGTTCGCTTGATCACCATATTATTCATATTATCAAAAACCAGTTTCCTGTTTTCAGGAATACCTAATTGATAAGTTGGAACATTTTTTAATATCGGTTCTTCATTGAGGTAATATCTTATCATTGCAGGCACATATACATATACAGCTTTATCATCGGCCACGCCATTACCCATGGCATTTACAATAGCTACATTGCCTTTTCTATATGCACCATAAATACCCGGTACACCCAGCATACTGTCTGCACGGAAAACTAACGGATCAATAAATTCATCATCTACTCTCCGGTAAATAACATCCACTTGTTTCAAACCTGTTGTTGTTTTCATATACACACGATGATCATCAACAACCAAATCATTTCCTTCCACCAATTCAATTCCCATCAATCTTGCCAGAGTAGTATGTTCAAAATAAGCAGAGTTATAAATACCGGGACTAAGCAACACAACTGTCGGGTTACTTGTTTGACGGTTTGCTAATGCCATTAAATTTTTTAGCAGCAGATCCGGATAATCTTTTACTGAACGAACATGATTCTTTGGTAACAGGTCAGGGAAAATGCGGTAAGTAATACTTCTATTTTCAAGCATATACGAGACACCAGATGGTGTACGTAGGTTATCTTCCAGCACATAATAAGTACCGTCATGATCACGGATAAGATCGATACCGGAAATATGGGTGTAAATATCAAATGGCACTGGAACATTTACCATTTGCCGCACAAAATTCGGACAGGAGTAGATCAGTTTGGCCGGAATGATACCATCTTTAATGATAAACTGGTGATGATAAATATCTTTAAGAAAAATGTTCAGTGCTTTCAGTCTTTGCTTGATGCCTTTATCAATATGTTCCCACTCCGCCGCTTCAATGATGCGGGGAATGATATCAAAAGGAAATATTTTTTCAATGCCTTCGCCACTGCTGTAAACGGTGAAGGTGATGCCCTGGCTCATAAATAATTTTTTTGCCAGTTCATCTTTATGTGTCATTTCTTCAGCTGATAGATCTTCGATGGCCTTTACAAAATTCTTATAGGGTGTACGGATACCCGCTGCAGCAAACATCTCATCCCAGACCTTGGGTTGTACATGATATGATTGCAGCAATGAGTTATCCTTCATATATGATGAATTTACAAAAGAGTTGACAAACGGGTTATTAAGGTTGGGGCAATCGTTGAGGCGGGGTTCAGAAACTTCTATGTTCTTTTACCCAGTTACTAATATAGGATGCAATCTCTGAAGTAGGTGTACCGGGGGCAAATAATTTTCCTACACCCATTTCATTCAATTTTTTCATATCGTCTTCGGGAATAATGCCACCACCTGTTAGTAAAACATCATCCATTCCTTTTTCTTTCATTACATCTATCACCTTCGGAAATACAGTCATATGTGCACCCGAAAGAATGCTGATACCGATAGCATCCACATCTTCCTGTAAGGCGGCATTCACTACCATTTCAGGTGTTTGGCGGAGACCGGTATAAATTACTTCCATACCGGCATCACGTAGTGCGGTTGCAATAACTTTTGCACCCCGATCATGTCCATCAAGACCGACTTTTGCTACTAAAACTCTGATAGGTCGTTTCATAAAATGATTTAAGTCCCGATAGTCATCGGGATCAAAATTAAGCATTAAGTCAACGCATAAACTTACTCTTTAATTCAGCCACACCTTTTGTAATGATGCTGTTTAAAGAATCGTTACCATTCTCATATAAAAAAATCCTCATTCCATTCTCCCTGAAAAGTGGCATATTAATGGAATCTTTTATAGTCATCTTTTCAAATTGCTGAAAAACGATATCGTCTTTATCAGGGATCTCGTGAGCAACAAGTATTAAGTTTTTTATATCATACTTGTCTGGCATCCATAAAAGAAAGGAGGCATTGTCACTGTATACTTCAGGCAACTTAGCTTCTTCTCGATAATAATTTAATGCCCCAGCCGAAAAATAGCCATCGCCATAAACCAACGTTTTCATTTTTTGATCCTGTGGCAGGCTATTATAAACAGCTCCTGCTTTTAAAGCCATTTCTTTCCATCCCATCATATCAGCAAAATCCTGTGGCAGAGGATGCATGTCCTGGTCCTCCCATTTAAAACTTCCTGTTTTACTTAAGCCGGTTTTTTTATAATAGTTTGCAAGGGTTTCAGGTTTTGCCAATGGCATGATCAATGGCATCGCAAACAGACCTAATGCCAGTGGCAGAATAACCATTGCAAACCTTGTCCATCGTAACCGGATCTCAGTAGCTTTTTCCAATTGATAGGCGCCAAAGGCAAATAAGACGGGATAAGCTCCCAAAGCATAATAGTCTTTGCCCCTTAAAACAATCAGTAGTGTAATTACAAATAAGTAAGTCCATGCGATAAAGCGAAACTGTTTTCCTTGTCCTTTAAAAATTACAAATATCAATCCTGCGATCCAGATAAAAACACAAGGCAGGTTCATCATAAACTGACTGGTAATAAAGCCTAAGGCACTATTATACTTTAACTGTTCTTCCTGCAATTCATTCATATGATTGATAACTGGGAAACGATGATTGTACTGCCACCAAATATTTGGAAGGAATATCAGCAAGCCAATCAAACAAGCAAAATAAAAATGTTTATTGAGAAATATTTTTCGTTGACGTGTAAATAAAACACCGGCAAGAATACTTAAAGTGTAAAATGCAACTGAATATTTACTCATCATACCAAGACCTACGGCAATTCCAAAAACATAAAGCCATTTGTTTTGCTGAGTTTGAATAAAGCGAATAACTGAGAATGCCATCAATGTCCAGAAGAATACATCAAGGAAGCCTGGCATGAATAAAAAGAACAAACGCATATAACCATCAATCATAAAAGGAAGCCATCCCAGGAACAATGCAAAAACTCTTCCACCTAAAGAAAGAATGATCCTCCCAACCAACAGGAACGTTAAAGCGCCAAATAATGCGGGCCATATTCTTATCCAGAACATGCTAGCACCAAAAAAATTTGTGATCCATGCAAATACACTTAGCATTGGAGGTATTTCCATATAGCCCCAATCCATATGATTTGCTTCTGCAAGGTATAAGTATTCGTCACGATGCGGTTGGTAAAAACTATTTTGCAGAAAAAAGGGAGCTATAAGTTTAATAATAGCCAGTATGAAAAGAAAATTCCTTGTAGACCTGGTTGATTGCATAAGTTCAAGATAATTATTTTCAGGGTATTTAATAAATTACAGTATGCAATACAGAAAATTCGGCAATACAGATTTACTGATAAGTGAAATTGGCTTTGGCGCCTGGGCTATCGGTGGCGGTGCTATGATTGGCAATACAGCTATTGGCTGGGGTGATGCAGATGATGCTACTTCAGTAAAAGCAATTCATGCAGCATTGGATGCTGGCATTAATTTTTTTGATACAGCCGATATTTATGGCCTGGGTCATTCAGAAAACTTATTGGGTAAAACAATTGGTCATAAAAGCGATATTATCATCGCAACAAAAGCTGGTAATGTTTCAAGAAATGAGCAATTCACAGTTGACTATTCAAAAGAGTATATTCTGAAGGCTTGTGACGCTTCATTAAAAAGATTGAAACGGGGCGTAATTGATTATTACCAGTTGCATTCTGCCCGGATGCAGCATTTGCAAAATGGCGAGTGTATCGAAGCAATGCAGCAATTACAGCAAGAGGGAAAGATCAGGTATTGGGGTATTTCATTAAACACATTTGATCCATTACCTGAAGCTGAATATTTTCTTGGACATAAAATCGGGAACGGGTTTCAACTGGTGTTGAATTTGCTTAATCAAAAAACATTGCCATTGCTTAAGCAATCTGCAGAAAACGGCTATGGAGCAATCGTTAGAATGGCTTTGCAGTTTGGATTACTAACAGGTAAGTTTGATAAGGCAGCAGCGTTTTCTGCTAATGATCATCGGAAGAATCGTTTAACGAGAGAAGTAATTGACACATCCAATTCAGCATTGGGGCCTGTTTGGCAATTATGCAAAAAATACAATTGCAGTAAAACAGAACTGGCGTTGAGTTATATACTCAGCTATCCTGCGGTGTCAACTATTATTGCAGGGATAAGAACTCCTGAACAAGTAAAACTCAATACAAGTGGTTTATTACAACTTGATGAAGCGGATATGAAAATGATTGAAGAGTTAGGACGAGCTGATTTCATTAGAGTAATGAATCTAATTCAGCAACAAGGTTAACCAAAAGCAGCTAATGCTTTTTTAATCCGATTGATAGTTTCGTCTTTGCCGATAATTTCTGCAATATCAAATACACCTGGGCCAAATTTTCCGCCCACAAGCATAATGCGAAGGGGTAATAATACCTCACCTGGTTTAATTGCATTTACAGAGGCGATCTCTTTAAAATTATTTTCAAGTGTTACAGCAGACCAGTCGTTGTTTAGTTCATAATTACGGATGACTTCAGCGAAGAAAAGTTGTTTGGCTTCATTCCATTTAGGTTTAACTGCATCAACATCCCATTTCTCCGGTGATTTAAAAAAGAAATACGACTGGTCATAAAAATCAGTGAGCAATGTGCAGCGGTCTTTTACCAATGCAATCACTTTAGATAAAACAAGATCGTCAATATCGTTAATGCCTTTATCTGCAAAAAGATTTCTGACTCCCGGCGTCAAACTCCCGACTCCCAACTTCTTCAGCCATTCATGATTGAACCATTTTGCTTTTTCGTAATCAAATTTTGCTCCGCCACTATGTACTCTTTCAATCGAGAATTTTTTAATCAACTCTTCTTTGGTAAAAATTTCCTGCTCGCTGCCATCATTCCATCCAAGCAATGCAAGAAAATTTATAAAAGCTTCGGGTAAAAATCCTTTTTCCTTAAAGCCCTCCGTGAGTTCATTTGTTTTGGGGTCGGTCCAGCTCATAGCAAAAACAGGAAATCCATATTTTGAGCCATCACGTTTACTGAGTTTTCCATTTGGACCCAGGATCAATGGAAGGTGAGCCCACTGCGGCATCTCATCTAAACCGAATAAATATTTCCAAAGTAAAATGTGAACAGGGGCACTCGATAGCCATTCTTCTCCGCGGAATGCATGTGTTATTTTCATTAAATGATCATCCACCACCACAGCCAGGTGATAGGTAGGCATGCCATCAGCTTTCAATAAAACCTTATCGTCAACAAGAGATGTATCAAAACTTACTTCACCACGGATCATATCAGTAAATAACACTGTTTCATGCTCGGGCATTTTAATACGAATAACATGACGGATGTTTGAATCAAGTAAGTTTTTTACTTCATCAGACGACAGCGTAAGAGAGTTCCGCATTTTCATACGTATGCTCTGATCATACTGAGGTGAAGGATTTTGATCGGTTTTAAGATCCTGCCGCATCTTCTCCAATTCTTCAGGTGTGTCGAATGCATAATAAGCATGACCGTCTTTCACCAATTGCTCTGCATATTTTCTGTATGATTCTTTTCTTTCGCTTTGCCTGTAGGGTCCATAGTTTCCTCCATGCTTGGAGCTTTCATCTGGCACAAGCCCCGCCCATTCAAGGCAATTGAAAATATATTCTTCAGCGCCGGCTACATAGCGGCTTTGGTCAGTGTCTTCAATCCTTAAAATAAAATCACCACCCATGTTTTTTGCAAACAAGTAATTATATAATACTGTTCTTACCCCGCCCAGGTGCAGGCCACCGGTAGGTGAGGGGGCAAAACGAACACGAACTTTCTTTGACATGCGGCAAAGATAACCGCTAGACATGGCCTCCCCAACCGGTTTGATTATATTTGCTGTGATGACTTTTGTAACACCGCATTACGATAAACCAAAGAAGAATTCATTCATCCGGTATTTTCAACGTGATCATTTTTTTATTAAAACCCCCTGGTGGTTAAAGAAGTTATATCCCGGCTACGTGTGGGATATTAAAGCGACAGGAAAAAATTTATACCTGAGTTTTGATGATGGTCCTCACCCAACGATAACCCCATTTGTTTTAAAATGCTTGTCGGACTACAATGCCAAAGCAACATTTTTCTGCATTGGGCAAAACGTGCAGAAATACCCGGATGTGTACAAGCAAATAATTGAAGGTGGGCATTCAACCGGAAACCATACAAACCGGCATTTGAACGGCTGGAAAACACCCGATGGGGAATACCTCCAGGATATTCGTGAGGCATCAGCTGGTATCAGTTCAAATCTATTCCGGCCACCCTACGGCCGGATCAGGAAATCCCAGGTTCAGTTATTCAAACTGCAGTACCCTGAAATGAAAATCATCATGTGGAATATTCTTACCGGCGATTGGGCAGAAGATTTGAAACCGGAAAAATGTTTTGAACAAATAAAATCAAAAATCACGGCGGGTGATATCATTGTTTTTCATGATACCGATAAAGCCTTTGCCCGGCTTGAGTTTGCTTTGCCACGGGTGCTTGAGCACTTCACAAATCAAGGTTATAAGTTTGAAAGAATAGTTGTTTAAACGCAACTTTATAGTAGCTATATTGAAGAAAAAAATACTGGAATTGGTATAAATAGTTAGGGCCTGGGTAGAAACCCTGGCCCGTTTTTAATCCGTACCCTATGAAAACTGGTTTAAAGGTAAAATATTTTTTGAATTACCGCAATATAATTTCACGGCTATGACCGTCTACGGTAATCGTAGCCCTGTTATCGCAGGTCCCATCTCCAAAATTCAGAATTCCTTCCCAACGGGTAGTGTTGGAAACGTTTACTCTTCTTATTCTTACCTTACCTCTGACGATCCAGCGGCAATTAAATCTTTTAATGAGAGGTTCAATTATTTCAGCATTCCAGGCAACAATGATTTCGTGTCTCCTGGTGTGGCCATTGCCAAAACCTTCTACTTTCAATACCCAATCTCTTACGTTGGTAGCAGATATCCCTTCGATCTGGGTGATAGTATTGGTGCGGTTCCATTCTGTAAAGTCACCATTTGGCAGCGTTAGCTTTCCGCCAATCACTTCAACCTTCCATTTTTTAGCCAGTGCATTCACTTCGGCGATATTGGTGATCTTATGTGTGCCCTCCACTTTTACAGAGTCAACATAGAAACCATCGAATGTAGTAGTGGCTACAGCACCCGGTATAGTAAGGCGGTTGGTATAAACGATAATGATCTTTCCCCTTCTATTCCTGCCGTCACGGGTTGATGTGCAACCTGTACCAAAATCAAGCACAATTCTTTTAGGGAAAAGGGCAGGAGGACTCACTAAAGTAATTGTGACATCAGGGCATGCTGTGATACGTGCCGTCGCATCACCACCTTCTGTATTTGTTGCCATGGTACGGCCGAAAATTCCGGTCCCGCCTAAAGCAACATCTGGACTTACACCCATTACATCATCAAACACGTCGCTGAACATTGCTTCAGCTTCGCCATCTGATTCAGAACTTGCAACAGAGGCGGCTTCTTCCTGTTCAGGAGTTCCTTCACCGCTATTTTCTTTGTTACAGGCAATAAATGTAAAAGTGAGGGTCAAAATTGCGAGTACGGAAATTTGTAATACTTTAAACTTGAGTTTCATACACTTGGTTTTTTTAGGTAGTTAAACTTGTTACGACAACGGTTTTGGAAGGGGTTTATTGACTGAAGTTTAACGGTTTCTTAGATTTTTTCGCCAGATTTGCCTTCAAACCTATAAAAGAACATGCAGATTACCGATACCCATTCGCATATTTACCTTGACGAGTTTGCAACCGACAGGGCAGAAATGCTTTTGAGGGCTGAGAAGGAAGGAGTTAGGAAAATATTGATGCCCGCCATCGACTCTCAAACCCATGAGCAAATGCTGGCTTTGGAAAAACTTAATCCTGCTCAATGTTTTGCTATGATGGGACTGCACCCATGCTCAGTAAAGGAGAACTTCAAAAATGAATTGGCAATTGTAAAAAAATACCTGTCAGAAAGGAATTTTAAAGCAGTTGGTGAAATCGGGTTGGATTTTTACTGGGATAAGACTTTTGTAAATGAACAGATAGAGGCATTCCAGCAGCAAATAAACCTGGCTCTGAATTCCGATCTACCGATAGTCATTCATTCCCGGGAGTCGATTGATCAATGTATTGAAGTGGTCAAAAAGATGCAAAACGGAAAACTCAAAGGAGTGTTTCATTGCTTTTCTGGAAACATTGAGCAGGCGAATGAAATAACCGGGCTTGGGTTTTACCTCGGTATTGGCGGCGTGTTAACTTATAAAAAATCGGGGCTGGATAAAGTGCTTGAGCAAATTGATATGAAGCATATCGTACTGGAAACAGATGCGCCTTACTTAACTCCTGTTCCTTTTCGGGGTAAAAGAAATGAGCCTGCTTATATAAAATATGTTGCAGAAAAACTGGCTGAAGTAAAAAATATAAGCCTTGAAGAAGTGGCGGCGATTACAACTGCGAATGCTGAAATATTGTTTGGGAAGCTTTGATACTACTTCAATAAGAATTCTTTTAGCAAATTATAATCAGCATCAATCTTAGTTGATACTTTTTCCTTATCTATAATTTCTTTCACTGATATGGGCAAAGGAATTTTTTCTCCAATTACAGGTTCTACCACATCATAGAATTTTACAGGATGAGCTGTTTCTACAAAAATACCTTTTTGCCCAGGATGTTGATCTAAATATCTCTCCAACGCTAAATAACCAACAGCACCATGCGGATCGAGTAAATAATCGTTTGATTGTTTAATGACTTTCATCGTTGCTTTTGTTTCCTCATCAGTAATGCTTACACTACTTAGTTTTTCTTTCAATGATAAAAATTCATTGTCGAATAATTCCAATATGCGTACAAAATTGCTGGGATTACCTACATCCATTGCATTGGATAAAGTAGGTACAGCTTTTTTAGGCTGATAGTTCTGTGTATTCATGTAAACAGTCACGATATCATTGGCATTGCAGGCGGCTATGAAATGGGAGACGGGTAAGCCACTGATATGTGCAAGAATACCTGCACATATATTTCCGAAATTGCCGCTGGGCACTGATATAACAGGTGGATTATTTTTTTCTTTCCATTGTTTGTAAGCAAAGAAATAATAAAACTGTTGCGGCAGCCATCTTGCTACATTGATGGAGTTTGCCGAAGTAAGAAATAGCTTTTTATTTAATGCTTCATCAGCAAAAGCCTGTTTTACCATTTGCTGGCAATCGTCAAAACTTCCATTTACTTCCAGGGCCTGGATATTTTTTCCGAGTGTTGTCAGTTGCTTTTCCTGCACTGAACTTACTTTACCTGATGGATAAAGTATAACTACATCCACACCATCCACAGTATAAAATCCATTAGCAACTGCGCCACCGGTATCTCCACTGGTTGCGACCAGTACAGTAACATTCAGACCGCTTTTAGCGTCCCGACTGTTTTTTGAAAAATATCCCAAACAACGGCTCATAAACCTTGCACCAACATCTTTAAAAGCTAATGTAGGCCCATGAAATAATTCAAGTGATGAGATCTGTTCATTTACTTTCACTAATGGAATAGGAAAGTTTATTGTTTCTGCAACGATCCTTCTTAACTCTTCTCCTGGGATATCTTCACTCACATAAGGAAGAATAACCCGGAAAGCAATCTCTTCATTGCTAAGTTTTTCAATGTCTTTAAAGAATGATGGGTCAAAGACAGGAATATGTTCAGGAAAGTATAACCCTTTATCCGGTGCCTGCCCAAGTATTGTAGCTTCTTTAAAACTTACTACGGATGATTTTTTATTTAGACTGTAAAATTTCATACCCCTAAATCCGCCGCGGCGGAGAATTTATATACACTCTGATTATTGAGTGATGGTTGAATAATGTTGATTTGCGAACTGGAAGTTGAAGGGTGCGACGCAACGAAGTTCAATCATGGAACTAAAGCTGGAAACAAAATCATCAACTTACTATTATAAAGAACTTTTCTATTTAAAGAGAATAACCGACCTAAGTCGCCCCTTTAGGGGGACAGGGGGTATATCCCGTTTTTATTGATCGTTGTTACATGTGTATGATAATCTATCCCGATTTTATTGTAGACATCTTTCATTTCAGTTTCTACATTTTTTGCTGCTGCTTCATCTTTGCTTAGCATAAAAATTGACGGGCCACTGCCAGAGATGCCGCCACCTAATGCTCCTGCATCTTTGCTTCTTCTTTTCACTTCATCAAAACCAGGAATAAGAATGCTTCGTACCGGTTCGATGATCACATCTTCGAGACTACGACCAATCAAATCATAATCACCTTTGATAAAACCTGCAACGAGTCCAGCTACATTACCCCATTGCCTGATAGCATCTTTTAATAATACCTGTTGTTTAAGGATTTGTCTTGCATCGGAAGTCCTTACTTCGATCTGTGGGTGAACGATAGTAACAAATAAGGGCGGAGCATCAATACTTACAATATCCAAAGGATGAATGGAACGGATCAACGTGATGCCGCCGTAAATTGCCGGCGCAATATTATCTGCATGTTTAACTCCGCTTGCAAGCTTTTCACCATTCATAGCGAACTGTACCATTTCTTCGTTGGTAAAAATATTTTCAAGCAAATGATTGGCTGCATAAGCGGCGCCTGCTGCACTCGCTGCACTTGAACCAATTCCACTCCCGGGCTTTATATGTTTTTCTATTTCTATTTCAAATCCGATCTTATTCTCCATTTTTTCGATGATGGATAATAAAACAACACCGGCAACATTTTTTTCAGCTTCAGTTGGTAGATCGAAATCGTCTTTGTTTATGATCGTTACTTTTGGTTCACTAGTTAACCGAAGTTCCATTATATCATACGGCTCATTCAATGCAAGACCCAATACATCAAACCCGCAAACAAGGTTTGCAACAGTTCCGGGAGATTTTATTTTAATACTGTTCATCAATTATTATTTAACTGCCCGCATAATATCGGCAAATACGCCACTTGCTGTAACTTCAGCACCGGCACCGGCACCTTTCACTACCAAAGGTTGTTCGCTGTAACGGTCGGTGTAAAATAAAACAATATTATCTTTTCCATACAAGTGATAAAAATCGCTTTGCGACGGAATATGTTTCAAACCTACTGAAGCTTTTCCGTTTTCATAAGAGGCTACAAATTTCAGTTTGCAATTCTCTGCTGCGGCTTTTTTGTAAATGGCTTTGAAATGCTCTTCCAGTTTGGCCATCTCCTTATAAAAATCATCAACTGAACCTTTCATACAACTTTCCGGCAGGAAAGAGTTACAGGTGATATCTTCCATTTCAATTTGCTTTCCTGCCTCACGGGCTAATATCATGATCTTTCGCATTACATCTTTACCACTTAGGTCCAATCTTGGGTCAGGCTCAGTGTATCCTTCATTCTGCGCATCCTTAACTATTTCAGAAAAAGTCTTTTCACCGTTATAATTATTGAAAACGAAATTAAGCGTACCGCTAAGCACCGCTTCAATTTTATTTACTGTATCGCCGCTTTGCATTAGATCATTTAGTGTGCCGATTACTGGCAGACCTGCACCCACATTTGTTTCAAATAAAAATGGCGCATTGAATTCACGGGAAAGATCTTTGAGTTTTTTATAATTGCTGTAAGCCGATGAAGCCGCAACTTTATTGCAGGCAACTACAGTTATACTTTTTGCAAGTAGTTTATCATATACGGTGGATACTTCATCATTGGCTGTTACATCAACAAAGATTGAGTTGCGCAGATTCAGGGTAATAATTTTTTCTACAAATTCTGAAATACTTGCCTTTCCGTTTGCTTTCAGCGATTCTTCCCATTTGTTTAATTCTATTCCATCTTCCTTGATCAACATGTTACGGCTATTAGTAAGACCGGTAATATTAACCTGTAAACGTAAATGTTCTTTTAAAAACTCTTTTTGCTTAATTAACTGCCCTAGTAATTTCTTGCCGACATTGCCAGTACCCGCAATAAAAAGATTGATCTGTTTATAAGTAGTTTCAAAAAACTCTTCATGTAATACGTTAATTCCTTTTCTTACATCTTGTGTTCCGATCACTGCAGAAATATTTCTTTCACTGCTGCCCTGTGCAATGGCACGAATGTTTACACCATTTCTTCCAAGTGAGGCAAACATTTTTCCAGCAATACCTGTATGACTTTTCATATTATCACCAACTAATGCAATGATGGATTGATCATTTTCAATTACCAGCGGATCGATCTTGCCTGTTTCCATTTCGTAACTGAATGCTTTCTCAACTACTTTCTTTGCTTTACCGGTATTAACGTCATCAATAGCAACACAGATTGAGTGTTCAGAAGAACTTTGTGTGATCAGGATCACATTCACTTGCTCGAGTGCCAGGGCTTCAAATAATCTTTTGCTGAAACCGGGTATGCCAACCATGCCGCTTCCCTCCAAACTGATCAATGAAATTTTATTCATACTGGAAATACCGCGGATACTGCTCCCGTTTTTCTTTACATCGGATTCTATCAGTGTGCCATAATCACCAGGTGCAAATGTGTTCTTGATCCATGTACGTATTCTTTTTTTCATCACCGGGTGAATGGTAGGAGGATAAATAACTTTTGCACCAAAATGCGAAAGCTCCATTGCTTCCTGGTAGCTGACATTGGAGATGATCTTTGCATTGGCGACCAAACGTGGATCAGCAGTCATCATACCACTTACATCGGTCCATATTTCCAGGTCATTGGCATCAATTGCTGCGGCGAAGATCGCTGCCGTATAATCAGAACCACCGCGGCCCAATGTTGTGATTGAATCATGCGAATCAGAAGCAATAAATCCCGGTACAATAAATAAATTTTCTTTTTGCTGAGTTATAAAAGATCTGATCAGATCATTTGTTATTGCAAAATCAACAACGGCATTTCCAAAACCGGAATCTGTTTTTATCAACTCCATGGAGTTGGTCCATACAGCTGGAGTATTTTTAGCATTAAATGCTGAAGTAATGATTTTTGAGGAGATCAATTCTCCATAGCTCATCAGTTTATCTTTTGTTCGTACTGATAACTCATGCAGAAGGAAAATACCATTACAGATATCCTCAATTTCGTTGCAGTATTTTTTTACCTGGCTTAGCACACTACTCTGTTGCTGGATCGGAATTAATTCTTTCACCACATCAAGATGTCGGTTCTCCAATGTTTTTAAAGAATCTTTATACGTTTCATCGCCTTCTGCTGCAAGCTGACCGCTGCTGATCAATAGATCAGTGGTACCAGCAAGAGCAGAAACAACAACGATAAGTGAATCCTCTTTCAGTTTTGAGCTGACAATGGAAATTGTCTTATTGATTGCATCAGCATTGCCTACTGAGGTGCCGCCGAATTTTAAAACTTTCATATCGTGTATTCAAAAGGAATTAATTAAAATATTTTTTTCTTTTACTTGCAGCCTTTGCAGGCCCGGGGTTATGATATGGTAATTTACAATCCGCTTAGCGGATCGTAGTGGTTGTTGTTGTAATAATGGTACCTGCCATTGGAGTGATGGCGGAATGGGAGATGATATATGTTGAATGCTGTACCATTTATGATAGCCACAAAATAAACTTTTAAAGCCAATATAACAATCGTTAGGTGCAAATTATTTTACGAAAACGATGCCGGCTTTATACTCCGGCCAATTGGTGTATCTTAGCAAACCTGCTTGCCGGCAATAATATAATTATATAGTTGGATGGAATATCAATCTACGACTGCGTTACAGCAATTTAAGAACCTGGTCGGCATTAAGTTTCAGTTATACAACAGCCTGTTTACTTCATTGCCCTTTCATCGTATTGAAAGGACAGGGATTCTACTATCCTTGTTGCTCACTAATATTGAAGATGGATTTAAAAACAAGAAAAGTCCTTCTGAAATAATCGAAGAATTTTTTGACAAGCATACGACCTACAAAACAGAACAGGAGCGGATGGACCTGTTATTTCGTTTTGTTCAATATGCCGAAAGACAGGTTGTATTGTTTGATGCGCTTGAAGACGCTGCATTTGGAAAGGTAAATGATATGCATGGTACCGGAACCTTACATCATTTAAAAACGGAAATCGAAAGTGATGGCAAATCAAAAGAGCTGGCCGATAAACTAAAAGATTTCAGTATCCGGCTTGTATTGACTGCGCATCCTACACAATTTTATCCCGGTGCTGTGCTGGGTATCATTAATGATCTGTCAAAAGCAATTGCTGAAAATAATGTTAACCAAATCAATCAATACCTGCAGCAATTAGGTAAAACTCCTTTTTTCAAAAAACAGAAACCGTCACCTTATGATGAAGCAGTGAGTTTGATCTGGTATCTTGAAAATGTTTTTTATGCAGCAGCCGGAAGAATAGCAGGATTTTTAAAAAGAAATTTCAGTAATGAACTGACGCCGGAAAACCAACTATTGAAAATGGGTTTCTGGCCAGGCGGCGATAGAGATGGAAATCCTTTTGTAACTGCAGGAACAACACTTAAAGTCTCAGATGCATTGAGGGGTAGTATTATCAAATGTTATTATCTCGAAGTGAGACGTATCCGCCGCAGGCTTACATTTGAGGGAGTTGAAAATGTATTGGCCGAACTGGAAAAAAAGTTATATAATAATATTTTTATTCCCGGCGAGAGAACTGCATTAACAAAAGAAGAAATACTTGGAACATTACTGCAGATAAAAGAGACACTGATTTACCAGCACAACAGTTTATTTATTCACCTGGTTGAAAACCTGATCAATAAGGTTGAGTTGTTCGGGTTGCATTTTGCAACACTTGATATCCGGCAGGAGAGTTTCATTCATACCAGGGTTTTGAAAACTATGCAGGATAAAAATCCAGATCTATCATTTACATACATCACTCCTTTAACAAAGGTTGAACAGGAAAGCATAGAGCCTGTGTCAGATGAAATTGTAAGTGAAACCCTGGCCAGCATGAAAGTTGTTAAAACAATTCAACGGGAAAATGGTGAAGCAGGTTGTAATCGTTATATCATCAGCCAGTGCAATAAAGCTGAAAATGTTTTTGAAGTGATGGAATTGTTTTTACTCAGCGGATGGAAGGATGAAGAATTGAACGTTGACATTATCCCTTTATTTGAAACAATTGATGACCTAAAGAATGCAGGTAATGTGATGAATAAATTGTACAGCAATGAGCATTATAAAAAACATCTGCAGCGGAGAAAAGGTAAGCAGACGATCATGCTGGGTTTTAGTGATGGAACAAAAGATGGCGGTTACCTGATGGCGAACTGGAGCATTTATAAAGCCAAAGAAGACCTGACTAAAATTTCCAAGCAGTATAATATTGATGTGCTATTCTTTGATGGAAGAGGTGGTCCGCCTTCAAGAGGAGGTGGTAAGACGCATAAGTTTTATGCATCAATGGGAAAAAACATTGCCAACAAAGAAATACAACTGACAGTACAAGGGCAAACGGTGAGTTCGAATTTCGGGACGATCGATGCTGCACAGTTTAATATGGAACAACTAATGCATGCCGGTATCTCCAATGATCTGTTTTCTTTAAAACAAACAACATTAAAAGCAGATGAAGAAGAATTGCTGCAATCATTGGCTGAAGCAAGCTTTACAGCTTATACTGATTTAAAAAATCATCCTTATTTTCTTGGATATTTAAGCCATGCCAGCCCTTTACGTTTTTATGCAGAAACAAATATTGGGTCACGACCTGCCAAAAGAGGAAGCTCTTCACGATTTGCATTTAAAGAATTGCGGGCTATACCTTATGTAGGATCGTGGAGCCAATTAAAGCAAAATGTAACAGGGTATTATGGAGTCGGTTCAGCATTACAGAAAATGGAAGAAGAAGGGAAGTGGGATCAACTGAAAGAATTATACAGGCAATCATTATTTTTCAGAACATTGATTGACAATAGTGAAATGGCAATGAGGAAATCTTATTTTCCTTTGACTGAATTTTTATCAAAGCACCCGGTGTATGGCGAAATATGGAACAAGATCTATAACGAATATGAATTGACAAAACGTTATGTGATCATGCTGTCAGGAAAATCTGAGTTGATGGCTGATTACCCCGTTGAACAAATATCCATACAAATGCGTGAAAGAATTGTACTACCACTTACAACGATCCAGCAATATGCTATTACCAAAGTCCGGCAAATGGAAGAGCAGTTGATCAATCCGCCGTCTAAAGCCACGTACGAAAAAATGGTAATGCGTTGTTCCTTTGGTATTATTAATGCAGGCAGAAATTCAGCTTAGGTGCTTATCTCCTTTTCTCTTTTAATCTCTTAGCTAAAAAAAGGGCCCGCTGTAGAAACAGCCGGCCGTAATGCTTATGTCTGTAAGAGTTAAAAAAAAGTTTAATGATCCCTTGAAAGGAATGCATTTCATTCTGGCTGCTGATTCGTTAGTGTAATTGTTATTCCTTTTACAGGAATTAGAAGGCAATCGTGGAAAAAATCAATTCATCCGGGCTCACTTATCTGTTAATGCGGATTAAGTGTAAAAGTAACCCTTATTTTTTAGTTTCAAAAAAAATGGATCTGAAGAATTTAATAAAGAAAAGCCCCCCGTAGAAACGGGGCGCTTCAACGATTGCTTGCCATATGAAAAAGATGATGAAAATGCCTTGCGGCTAAGTTCAAATTTCTTTATTAATGCTATAAGCACTCTGTATTAATTTTTTATTATTTAGAATGAATAAACTGCTGCCAGCAAAAAGTTGCTTGCCGATTTTTTTGGGGCGCCGTCTTTGTCATAGAAAACTTCCTGGCTTGCATTATCCATTCTGTATTCAGGTATGAAAATAAAACCACCTAGTTTGAAATTGGCAGAAAGGGTTGTGGCAAAAATATTACCACCTTCTGGCGCAATTGCAAACATTTTAAGTTGGTTGTCATCATTGAAATATTCGCCACGTAGTGTCAGGCCAAACCATGGTTTTGGATCAAGATTAAAATATAATGCGGATCCCCACCAGCTTTTACCATCGACATTTTTAGCACCGTCCCACATTTGTGTACTATTGACTGTTCCATTAAAGCCGATATTGAACTTGTCACTGAATTTAGCAGTAAGCACTGCATCAAACTGGCTTGTTTTTGAGGTATCGAAATTTTTACCACCAACATAGTTCAGGTAAAGTTTTACATTATCGCTTGCTGCAAGACTGTACTGAGCGAGGAAGAATTTCTTATTGATATATCCTTCCAGGGGAATTCTGAAATCAGTTTGATTTGAAACGCCTACCATAAAACCATGCTTTCCTTTTGTGATATCAGCTTTCAGACCTGTATGTGAGAAAGGGCCATTGGTAAACATATAGCTCATACTATAGTTACGATTCAATTGTGGATCGAGTAATTCATAACCAACATGTGTTCCCCAGGTACCGGCAGTGAATTTTAGCCAGTCAGAAGGAGAGTAGGTGATATACATTTGTTTTATTGCCTGTGTTATTCCTTCATCAGTGTAAGCAAACTCTTTTGCGCGGGGCCCGAAACCCAGGTCCAGTACAGCGCCAACTTTATTTCCCTTGTGCTCAAGTTTTACACTGGCCATTCCCAATGAAAAACTGTTATGCGAGCCGGTGAAACTTGTATAAGTATTTGATTTTGTTTTGGCAAAATCATATTTATAATAAACATCAGCAGAACCAGTAATTATAAGAGTTGGTTTCGCTTCCTCTGTTTCAGGCGGTGCAGCGGTAGTATCTGAAGTTACCGAAGCTACTTGTGCATTAGCAAAAAGACCTACGGTAATGGCGGTTAGGGCCACAAAAAGTTTTCGTAACATTGTAATTGATTTTAATTGTTATTTAAAATTGGTACAGCCCCTGAACTCTGCCAGGAGTTCAGATCCTGGCTGTACCTTTTTATTAATAGGGTTAGTGCTTTTCTGCAAGTGTCTCTTTTGTTTCACCGTTATGGTGAACCAATAAATGACCCTGCATGTATTTTTCATTGTGCTGTGATTCATCGAGACCCAGTTCTTCTTCCAGTTCAGAAACACGGATCGGCACGATGACATTGATCAATTTGAAAATACCATATGATACAATAAAGCTATAGGCAACAACAATGCTCATGGCTTTCAACTGTGTAAAGAAGAATTCAGGATTACCATAAAATAAACCATTCGGTCCGCCAGGTATACCATGTACTGCAGTACTAGCAAATACGCCTGTCATTAGCATACCAACCATACCACCTAGACCATGACAAGGGAATACATCCAGCATATCATCCACTTTAGATCTTTGTTTGATAGAGACTGCAATATTCGAAACGATAGCACCTACTAAACCGACAATGATACTTTGCGGAATACCGACATAACCTGCTGCAGGAGTAATAGCAACCAGTCCAACTACTGCACCGATACAGAAACCGAGCACAGAAGGTTTCTTGCCTTTAATAATATCAAAGAACATCCAGGCAAGACCTGCAGAAGCTGCAGCTGTTGTGGTTGTTCCGAATGCATTAACTGCAAGCGTCGTTGCGCCTACCGCAGAGCCTGCATTAAAACCAAACCAACCGAACCAAAGCAAACCGGTTCCGATCAATACATAAGGAACATTCGCAGGTGGAATTTCTTTTTGATCAACATGCGATTTTCTTCTTTTCAAAACCATGGCACCTGCTAATGCAGCACAACCCGCTGTTATGTGTACTACTGTACCACCAGCGAAATCCCATGCACCCATCTTAGCAAGAAATCCTTCCGGATGCCAGCTCCAGTGTGCAACAGGTGCATACACCAGCAAGGAGAATAAAATAATAAACAGGATATAAGATGTGAAACGAATTCTTTCTGCAACGGCTCCAACTACAAGACCAGGAGTAATGATCGCAAACATCAATTGGAATAATGAAAACAGTGTAAGCGGAATTGTATTTGCCAATGGCCATGCGGCGCCTCCTTTTACTCCATTATAAAACGCAAAAGTGGTGGGGTCACCAATTACTCCACCGATTCCAGGTATTTGAATTGATTCACCAAATGCAAGGCTGAATCCACACACTACCCAAAGTACACCAACAATACCGGCGGCTACAACACTTTTGATCATTGTAGAAATTACATTCTTGCGGTTTACCATTCCACCATAGAAAAATGCAAGACCGGGAGTCATTAAAAATACCAGCGCCGTAGAAACAAGCACCCAGGCAATATCAGCATTGCTGTATTGAGGATCCTTTTCTCCCGGAACAAAATCGGCTACCGGTTTAACAAACATGGCGGCAATTGCTACCACGGCTAACAAGAGAAATGGCAAAATCTGCTTAGCGGTTTTCTTACTCATAAATCGTTGTTTAAAATTAAAAAATTATATATGTAATTCTCTTATTCAAAAATACAACACGATACCACTAACACATGTTTAGTTTACATATAATATTTATTTTAATGTTTGTATTTTTACGATACAACCTATTTTATTTGAAAAATCTTATTTATAATTCAAAAAAATGATTCAAAACAAAAGAACCGCCTTGTAAAAAGCGGTTTACTATTAAAGCGGATCACTAAAGCGATTAAACTAATATCTGCGCAGCATCTTTTCTTTCCAGTAAGGAAGTTCCGATAAGGAATTCATCAATTTTTCTTGCACATTCCCGGCCTTCGCTGATGGCCCAGACTACCAGGCTTTGACCACGACGGATATCACCGGCTGCAAATACTTTATTGATATTAGTACGGTAATCTTTTTCTGTAGCCCTTACATTTCTTCTTTCATCCAACTCAACATCTAACTGTTGAAGCAATCCATCATATTGCGGATTTACAAAACCCATTGCCAATAAAGCAAGCTCACATGGAATTTCTCTTTCACTTCCTGCTACTTCAACAAAAGAAGCAGCCCTTCCATCTTCAGTTATCTTCCATTCAAGGTCAACGATCTTTAATGCTTTTAAATTTCCATCGCCATCACCAATAAATTCTTTTGTAGCAATGGCCCATTTCCGATCAGCACCTTCTTCATGTGATGAAGATGTTTTTAAAGTCATTGGATAAGAAGGCCAGGGCATAAATGCTGTTCTTTCTTTTGGCGGTGTCGGTAGCAACTCAAACTGTGTTACTGATCTTGCTTTATGACGATTGCTTGTTCCCACGCAATCGCTGCCTGTATCACCACCTCCGATCACAACAACATTTTTATTAGTTGCGAAAATATCTGTTGGATAAATATTGCTTTCAATAGCTGGATTTGCAAATGGATCAAGGTTCGCGTTGCGTTTGTTCTGTTGCTTTAAAAACTCCATTGCATAATGAACACCTTTCAATTCTCTTCCCGGAATATTCAGATCTCTTGGAACAGTTGAACCACCGGCGAGAACAATCGCATGATATTCTCTCAGCAGGTCATTCACGTTTACATTTACACCCACATTTGCATTGCATTTAAATGTTACTCCTTCTTCTTCCATTAATTTTATTCTTCTGTCAACAACCCATTTCTCTAATTTGAAATCAGGAATACCATAACGTAATAAACCTCCGGGCCTATCATCTCTTTCAAATACAGTTACTGTATGACCGGCATAATTCAATTGTGCTGCTGCTGCTAATCCTGCAGGGCCGCTTCCTACTACAGCAACTTTCTTTCCGCTACGTTTATTTATTTTCTTTGGCTGAACAAATCCTTTGTCGAATGCTATTTCGATAATATGTTTTTCTATTTCTTCGATAGTTATCGCTGGTTGATTGATGCCGAGTACACAGGCTGTCTCACAAGGTGCAGGACAAATCCTTCCGGTGAACTCTGGAAAATTATTTGTTGATGCAAGGATCTCATAAGCCTCTTTCCATTCTTTTCTATACACAGCATCATTGAATTCAGGAATAACATTGCCTAAAGGACAACCGTTATGACAGAACGGAACACCACAATTCATACAGCGGCCTGACTGCTGATTGAGTTTCTCATCAGTATAGCGGTTGATGAATTCCTTGTGGTCATTCACCCTTTCTTCCACTTTTCTTTTTGTTGGAAGCTCTCTTGTGAATTCTAAAAATCCTGTTGGTTTGCCCATATAAACCCCCAACCCCTAAAGGGGAGTTTTTATGCACTCCGGTTAAGAAGTACTGTTTAAAATATTGTTGAATAAAACCACTAAGGCACTAAGTCACCAAGGTTCACAAAGTCTTCGTGCTATTTTGTGTCTTTGCGTCTTCGTGGTTCAAAAAAAATCAAATAAAGAACTGTATCGAAAGAATTAAAGATTCTTCGCCCTAAGTTCCCCCTTTAGGGGGACAGGGGGTTTTTGCAACGCTTTCTTATAATCCTTCGGAAACACTTTCACGAAATACTGCAACTGGTTATTCAGATCTTCTAAAATAAATTTCGCTATTGTACTTCCGGTATATTCATAATGCTTCTGCAGCATGGTGAACAATTCATTTTTATCATGCACATCACATGCATCCAGGTCAACCATCTCTTTATTGCAATTGATGCCAAACTTTCCTTTCACATCATATATATAGGCAATACCACCACTCATACCTGCTGCAAAGTTTCTTCCTGTTTCACCCAATACAATCACACGGCCACCGGTCATATACTCACAACCATGATCGCCTACCGATTCAACAACAACTTGTGCACCTGAGTTACGAACGCAGAAACGTTCACCGGCTTTACCGCGGATAAATGCTTCACCACTTGTTGCTCCATAAAATGCAACATTACCAATGATGATATTATCTTCAGGAGTATAAGTTGCACCTTTCGGAGGATAGATCACCAATCTTGCGCCACTCAATCCTTTACCACAGTAATCATTGGCATCACCTTCCAGTTCGAGTGTTAATCCTTTTGTATTGAATGCTGCAAAGCTTTGTCCCGCTGTTCCGGTGAATTTAAAATGTATCGTATCATCCGGTAATCCTTCACCCCGATGAATCTTTGTTATCTCGTTTGATAAAATAGTTCCGACGGTACGATCCGTATTCTTTATCAGGAATTCTTTTTTCACTTTTATCCCGATATCTATCGGGAACTGCTGAATTGCAGGCATTGCAGCTTCCAGCAATTTCCAATCCAGCACTTCTGTCAAACCATGATCCTGTTCTTCTGCGCAATAAAGCGGCTCGTAAGGAGATGAAGGCTCTTTATATAAAATGGGAGAGAGATCAAGTTTGCTGAACTTCCAGTGATTGATATTTTCTTTTACCTGCAAACAATCCACCTGTCCTACCATTTCATTTACTGTTCTGAAACCCAACTCAGCCATTATCTCTCTTAACTCCTGCACCATGAATCGGAAAAAGTTCACTACATGATCAGCATTGCCAGAAAATCTTTTTCTCAATTCAGGATCTTGCGTAGCCACACCAACCGGGCAAGTATTCAAATGACATTTACGCATAAGGATACAACCTTCCACAACAAGAGCAGCCGTTGCAACTCCCCATTCTTCTGCGCCGAGTAATGCAGCTATGGCAATATCTCTTCCTGTTTTCATTTGTCCATCGGCTTGTACAACAACTCTGCTTCTCAATTTATTTTTTACCAATGTCTGGTGTGTTTCTGCCAAACCAAGTTCCCATGGCAAACCAGCATGACGGATAGATGAAACAGGTGATGCACCTGTACCGCCATCATGACCACTTATTAAAACAACATCTGCTTTTGCTTTTGTAACACCGGCAGCAATTGTACCCACACCGGCTTTACTTACCAGCTTCACATTTATTCTTGCTTTACGATTTGCATTCTTCAGATCAAATATCAACTGCGCCAAATCTTCAATTGAATAAATATCATGATGAGGCGGTGGTGATATCAAACCAACACCCGGAGTGCTATGTCTTGTCTTACCGATCCACTCATCTACTTTATGTCCGGGTAACTGTCCACCTTCACCGGGCTTTGCACCTTGTGCCATTTTTATTTGCAGTTCATCTGCTTCTGTCAAATACAAACTCGTTACACCAAATCTTGCACTGGCCACTTGTTTGATAGCACTGCGCATTGAATCACCATTTTCTAATGGCGTATATCTTCTTTCATCTTCACCACCTTCACCGGTATTGCTTTTACCACCGAGACGGTTCATTGCAATGGCCAATGTTGTATGTGCTTCCCATGAAATAGAACCAAAGCTCATTGCTCCCGTCGCAAAACGCTTATAAATATTCTCAGCCGGCTCCACTTCATCAATAGGAATTGAATTCCGATTGCGTTTGAACTCGAACAAACTTCTCAGCGTAGCTGCTTTCTCACTCTGGTCATTTACATGCTTTGTATATTTCTTGAATGTTGCATAATCATTCATCTTAGTTGAATACTGCAACAGGTGAATAGTAGTAGGATTAAATAAATGAAACTCACCTTTACGTTTCCATTGATAAACGCCGCCAACAGGCAAACGATCAACCGGAATATCATTTTTACTGAAAGCAAAGAAATGTTTTACCAATGCTTCTTTTGCCAGCTCTTCCAAACCGATACCCTGTATACGACTCACTGCACCTGTAAAATATTTATCAACCACTTCCTGGTTCAGTCCCAGTATCTCCATGATCTGTGCACCCTGGTAGGATTGCAAAGTAGAGATACCCATCTTTGAAAACACTTTCAGCAAACCATCATTCACTGCTTTTACATAATTCTTGCGCAGCTCATCCCAGCTTAGTTCAGTTTGCAAGGTTCCATTCGCTTTCATATTGCGGATAGATGCCAATGCGAGATAAGGATTGATCGCCGTTGCACCAAATGCAAGCAAGCAGGCGAAGTGATGAACTTCCCATACATCGCCGGTTTCCACTACAATACCTACCTGTCCACGCAAACCTTTTTTAATTAGGTGGTGATGCACGGCTGCTGTTGCCAGCAACGAAGGAATATTCGCATGTTCACTATCTACTGCACGGTCGCAAAGGATCAGTACTTCAAAACCATCATGCACTGCATCTTCGGCATAGCGGCACAAACGATCCAGTCCATTCTTCAATGAATCAGGCTGACCATCTGCACGGAAATAAGTTTGTAATGTTTTTGCCTGGAAAATTCCTGTATCGATACTTCTTATCTTTTCCAGTTCTTTACTATTCAGCACAGGATGTTTCAATGCTACAGTATGACAATGCATCGGGTCCTCATCCAATAGATTTCCATTGTTACCCACAAAAGTTGCAAGGCTCATCACCATCCGTTCACGAATAGGATCGATCGGCGGATTGGTAACCTGTGCAAATAATTGTTTGAAATAAGAAGAGAGATGCTGCGGCTGATCACTCAACACCGCCAATGGAATATCTGTTCCCATCGAACCAACAGGTTCTTTTCCTTCCAGCGCCATTGGCTTCAACAAATTATCAATATCCTCAGTTGTATAGCCAAATGCTTTCTGGTATTTTAAAATAGATTCATCACTCAGGTGTGTAAACGTGACCCGCGGCTCAGGCAATTCTTCCAAACGGATCTTATATTGATTCAACCAGTCACCATAAGGTTGTTTAGAACAGATCGTTTGTTTCAGTTCATCATCGCTGATGATGCGGCCCTGCTCCATATCCACCACGAACATTCTTCCCGGTTGCAATCTCCCCTTCTCAATTATTATCTTAGGATCAACAGGCAATGCACCTGTTTCACTTGCCATGATCACACGGTCATCATTCGTTACACAATAACGTGAAGGACGCAAACCATTCCGATCAAGTGTAGCGCCGATCATTTTACCATCGGTAAAAGAAATAGATGCCGGACCATCCCAGGGTTCCATAATAGAAGCATGATATTCATAAAATGCTTTCTTCACCGGGTCCATCTGTTCATTGCCATCCCATGCTTCGGGAATCAGCATCATCATTACATGCGGCAGGCTGCGACCTGTCATCGTCAGCAGCTCGATCATATTATCCAGGCAGGCAGAGTCCGATTGATCATTCGAAACGATCGGCACCAGTATCTCCATTTCTTCTTTAGTAAACAAGGGCGAAGTAAACCCTTGCTCACTTGTCTTCAGCCAGTTCAGGTTTCCCTGCAGTGTATTGATCTCACCATTGTGAGCAATATAGCGGAAGGGCTGTGCCAGTCGCCAGGAAGGAAATGTATTGGTAGCAAAACGGCTATGCACCAAACCAAATGCACTCACCACTCTTTTATTGCTGAGGTCAGGATAGTAGGGACGGAGCTGCATGCTGGTCAGCTGCCCTTTGTACACAACTGTTTTATACGAAAGCGAAGCGATATAAAAACCGATCGCATCTTTTTTCACTGTGTTCAGAATGGTATGCGTTGCATATTTCTTCAGCACAAATAATTTCCGTTCAAATTCATCGGGGTTCTTGATATGATCAGGGCAGGCAATAAATACCTGTTCTATTTCCGGCTCCACGCTGAGTGCAGTTGGGCCAATGCCATCGGGGTTCACCGGCACTTTGCGGTAACATAAAATTTCCAGTCCCAGTTTTTCCGCAGAGCGGTTCAGGATATCACGGCACTCTTCACGCAGGCGGATCTCTTTCGGAAAGAAAACCACACCCACGGCATAGCGACTGTACGCTGGCAGGTGCACACCGAGCTTGATACATTCATCAAAGAAAAATTCATGCGGGGTTTGGAGCATGATGCCGGCGCCATCACCTGTATTTACTTCGCAGCCGCAGGCGCCGCGATGTTCCATATTTTCCAATACGGTAAGAGCATCCGAAATATGCTGGTGACTTTTGCTGCCTTTAATGCTGGCTACGAAACCAATGCCACAGGCATCATGTTCAAAGCGGGGATCGTACAGACCTTTGTTGCTTGCCATCGTTGATTGTTTACTCCCGAGGACGACGAAGTCGGCCGAAGGGATCTCCTCTAATAATAGTTAATAATAAATCGGAAATGTTATCAAACCTGAATGACTCCATAAATTCATCATTTATAGTTCATCATTCATAGTTCGAAAAACCTTGGCAGGCAACGTGGCTAAGATACGGCAAATAGCTTTTTTAACCTACCTGCACAGTAGGGTATTTGGCCTATTAATCCACATTTTTTCAATGTATCAAACAAGTGTTTGTAATAGGAGAGTAAGAATGATTATGGGACAGGCAGTATTACTACTATTAAGCTTCTGTTGCGTCGCACCCTTGTACGTCCGGTAGCTCTACTTAACAAGTCTAAAGATTTGACAACACTTTTTCACATTGACTTAAAGGTTGGCCTACTTATAGCAATACCCGCATGCCCTTCTATTCTTTTCTTTTGCAGTAGCAATATCAGTTGCTTCTATCTCAGTAGAACATTTTCTTAAACCTTGGCAATGACTTGATTTGTGGTAAGCCTCAGAACGTGGGCCATTACAGATATATACTTTATCGCTATTACTGCACCCCAATAGGGTAAGATTTATAAATAGTATTGTTATAAACTTTTGCATTTGCTTCAATTCTTAGTTTATTAGTTTCTCCAGTCCCACGGTGGTGTTGGACTACTATCTGCCCACAATCCAATTTTAGATTGCCTTGCTTTATTTTCAAGCTCAGCATAGGAACTATCATTAGAATATTTCTTAAAGTGCCACGCTAGTCCAGCTTTAATTAATTCCTTATTTAGATTCTGTCCCTTCTCATTAATTACTACACCAATTAATCTTTTATAGCGATCAAATTTTTGATCATTCTCAATCGTAACTGTTTGCCCAAAACAAAGATCAGAAGTAAACTGTCTTGCATTAGTGCCAAAAGGTTGTTTAGATTTGTATTCAGGACAGTCAATGTGAGCAAATCGTATTGTTAATGGTTTTCCGTTGAAAAGTATATCAATTGTATCCCCATCTTTAATTTTTATGACCTTACCAGTAATTTCCCTATTAATAAATTGCTCATTGGTATTTGAGCAAGAAAGCAACTGAAGATAAAATAAGAAAACTAAAAATTTAAAATTACTGTGTCTCATTTTTGTACTATTAGAAGGGATTACACACTTGTCCTTTATTCTTGCCAGCTATACAACCAATAGAATCAAAATCCCATTAAAAATAATATAGCTTAAAATCATAATTCTTGAAGCCCGTCTATCAAGTGTTTTTCTTTTTTCAATTTTCCCTTGAGAATGTAGTCTTAAGGAAATTGAAGAAATAATTAATGTTACAAGAATATAAATGAAACTTAGGAAATGCACAATATCAACAAATGAAAAGCTAATGGTTGCTGGAATATTAGCATCAACTACATATTTGTTTGCAACGGAAGCAAAGAGTCCACCAACGCTTAGCCCAAACCTTGGATCAACGTAATCAGGTCGAATAAAAAAGGCGAGAAAAGAAACTAAAAACGCAATGTATAAACCAGTAAATAATTTAAAGTATAAACCCCAGCTTTTTCTTGCTAATTCAATTACAAAAGATATATGGTGGAATCTCTTATCCTTGAATTTAGTATTGCGGTAACCAAAATCGCTTGGATAAGTTGTAAATTTTTTCTGAACATAAGATTTAGTAATGTTCCATCCAGGTATACTTAAATTCTTATCTATTTCAAAGCCATTTTTATCATCAGTTATATAAATAAATTCTACGCCAGCTTGAGCTTCGATATTTATCATCATACGTTGATTGTCGAAAGGGTAGTTTCTTAAATCCCAATTATGTGTTAGCTGGACTTTACAGTTTTTGTAGGTAATAAATGAATTAATTTCATTATCATTAAATGAACTGTATTCGTCAATTTTTTTAGCATTAACAATTTCGAGTTGATCAAAAAGGGAGACAGTATCAGTAGAATTACTCCATAAATAAAAATCTGCACCAAATGAGTTGTCGCTTGGCGAAAGATCATAAAGGGTTTTCAAGTATATTCCAATGTAGCTAGTGTCAATCTTTATTTGTGAAAATAAAGGTGTGGAAATCGAAGCCAGAAGAATTGCTATTAAGTTCTTCATGTGTTAAAAATGGATGGTGTATCTATAAATATATTGATTTATTTTTCTCTTGACTAGTCTCTTTTATGCCAAAGACTTTCTTTTTTTAATACTCAAAAAACTATATCTTCGGATAGTATAGCACCATCGTTCCATCTTGTCCCTATTAATTATCTCCTGATTAGTTAGCAAGTTTTGGCTAGTAAAACCCAAGTATAGGCTATATAGTAGCATCCTTACCTATGTGAGAACCATTTTATCATTGCAGGTGCATAAAGCAAGCATAGCATAATTAGAGAAGAACTCAATCATTTATCATTGAAAAGATCATTAACGCTAAAAATTTTTTACCAAGTATGGCACATGGTGTACAGTTACACCATACAACTATATCTTTTTATCTTCAGAAAAGATGCATCAATAATATATTTTAAATGCGATCCATTTATAGGCGTCAACGATTTGAGACGTACTATAAGTTGGAAAGTAAAAAATGCTTGGAAAGCTGAGATAGAAAATATCGGCCTAGTAAAGATGAATGATTCCGTTTTATTCAATAATAAACAGTTGAAATCGTCCCTTAAACTTATTGCTTATGGGAGAAGAGGAAGAAGAATAACGATGATTTTATTACTGAATGTTGAAAGGGTTTCTCTCCATCCAATTCCTGAAGTAACTATTGAAAGCATGCCAAACCCTTCAGTGCAACAATTGAAAGAAGATATTCTTCGTCACAATAAAGATTTAACAGACATATATTATAAATATCAAAATAATCACGAGTATCAAAAGGAATTAGAACTCGTAAATGAGATTCCTGAAAATTTAAGTCTACCGCAAATATCATTAATAGGTGAGATACAAGAATTGGAAGATGACCAGTATAAATATATTTCAGAACGATATCATAGTACATTAAAACATTACTCCCACAACCAAAACCAAACATCATGGACACCCGAACCGCTCTTAATTACCCTTTCAAACGCCCCGAAGAATTCACCGGAATAACAAGATTTCTTTGGTGGTGCTGCGGGGCAGATAAGAACATTTTAGCCCGCTGCACTTTTGCTGATCATGTAAAGTATGCATGTCTTGGCGGAATTGTATTCGCTACTGGATTATTAGCAGCCATTGCGGGTGGTTTTGCTTACTATATTATTTTTTCGCCGAAAGGAAATGCAACGGATAAGGATCCATTTAGTTTAACTATCCTTATTACTGCGATCGTATTTGGTCTTATTTGGGGTAATATTATTTTTAATCTTGATCGCTATATCGTTGCAAGCACGGGTAAGGGAGACGGTACAGAAAGAATAACTAAAACAGAATTCTTAAATGCACTTCCCAGGCTATTCATGGGTTCTATAATTGCTCTTACTATTTCCAAGCCCCTTGAAATAAGAATTTTTAAATCCGAAATAGATGCTGAGCTTGAGAAAAAACAAAATATTTTTCGGGCGGAGCAAGATTCTTTAACCAATACAAAGTATAACACAGAGATCGATCTAATACAAGGAGAGATTGATACGCTTACAAAGGAAGAAAGACTAATACAAACAAGAATAGATGCTGCGAGTGAGGGTTTGGCTTTTGAAATGAGCAAACAAGGGGGCTATGGACCAGAAGCAAAAAAATATGAACAAACAAGAGATGCTGAGCAACTACGAAAAGATAATGTTCATGGATTAAACAAGACCAAATATGATGAACTGGAATCTAGAAAAAAAGAAAAAATAAAATCAAGAGATGCGGAGCTAAAGTCAAACGATAACCAGAAGGAAGCATTAGATGGTTTGATGGAAAGAATAAAAATTTCACATGATCTTTCGCCAACAATATCGTGGCTTATTACTTTATTGTTTCTTGCCATAGAGCTTACACCAATCTTTTTTAAACTTATGGTAATAAAAGGACCTTATGATTACCTGGAAGAAAACACAAAAGAGTTAATTGTGGCTACTGAGGGCATTCATAAAATTCATACGGTAAGAACTGATAAGGCCGGTAAAGAATTTGAGGCGGAAACAGCTGTTTATTATACACCGGAAAAGCTAATACTTGAAAAAGGGCAATTGCTAAAAGCTCAAATTGAAATCTCTGAAAAATTAGCCGATAGGTGGAAGAATGAAAAGCTAGTTGAGTTGAATAAGGAAATAGAAGAGGCCAGAAAAAAGTTAAATGGTGACCAAGGAAGCGGAAGTGCAGCTCAGTCATAGTAAACAAATATGGTATGAATTTTTTCCTGACTATTATCGGCATTGATATTTATATTCTTGATAGTACGAAAACAGAGAAACGTACCGTTTTTGTATGGGCTGGTATAACTACATGCCTACTTTTTTGTTTGTCTATAATGAGTTCTTACTACATGATGACATATCTCGTAAAGGATTATATCCTTGATGCAGTGATTGCCTTACTTTTTTCAACTGTGCTTTTCAATTTTTATAGATTTACCATTAGTAGTATCATGTGGCGATCAAAAAAAGTTGAGATACCAACGGATGTAAGGTCACCCGCATTATCTTCAACGATCATTAAATTACTGACCTGTGGTTTTTTTATCATCATAGTAAGCAAGCCAATTGAACTTTGGATTTTTCATTCAGGTATTGAATCTGTTTTCGGCTCGCAAACAGAAACTAAACAACTATACAAGTATTTTTTCTTTCTTCATAGTCATTTCCCCGTCACATGGGTTATAACAGTATTTATACTTGCTGCCTTTCTGTGGCCTATTTGTTTTCGGTCGTTTATAAAAAAATATGGAAACAAGGAATATGAATCGAAACACTATGAAACAATGATAGGCATGGTGAGGACCAATTTCGTTTGGTTTGAAGAAAGCTATAATGATATTTTTAGAAATAAGCATAAAATCCATTGTGCTTTTTCTTATGAAGAAAGGTATTACGATGAAGAACATAATGTTTCAAACAGGAAGCTAGTAATTTATTCAGCCTATCGAACACAATTTGCAAACCCTCCTTTTAATACAATTCTTAAAGAGAAAATAGTGAACACCAAGGGAAAATCAATGAAGCACGGAACTAGCAAAGAATTCTTTGATCTTATTGACCAATTACCTATTCAATCAAAATGAAACATATCACCGGTATATTCAAGGGTAGATATAAAGGACAGGAAGTAGATCCATTGCGTCTCAAAACAATTAATACTCTTCATTTTCTTAATGTAGATGCCGGGGCTACGATTACTGATTGTAAATGGATTGATGATTATCGGAAAAGTGAATTTAATAAGCAACTGTTGAATGTAAACTCGGTTCCTTCAGCTGATGTTTATTTTAATACAACAAATCATCCAAACGAAAAGCCTTTTAGGGAAAATCTACATTCATGCATTCTTATTGATCCATCTATATCAAATGTTATGCATAAGGATGGATATACATATGGAGATATTGAAGGAAAGATTTATGGTACTATCGGTAGTATAAAAGACTCAACTACAATAACCACAAACGGCATAGAATTCACTCCAATATATAATTATGAAAAAACTGCCTTGCCAATAACAATTGCTAACCCTCTATCAGACTTTATTGTAGAAAAACCATCTACTTGGCGATGGGGTTCGATCATACCAGTTCTACTTTGGGCTTTTTTTTTAGGGTGGGGTTTGTGGTGGCTCATCAATCACAGAGGCTGTAATAGAATAAGGCAAACCAATTTCGACAATACAAAAACGGATAGCATTCCTGTAAAAGATGATAATGATAGCTTACAGTTTAATTCAAAAAACATAACATTTAGTGTGTACGATTGGTATCTGGAAGACCATGATACAGTGTCGCTTTACCTTAATGGTATATCTATCAAGGAAAATATTCCATTGTCGTTACAACCAGTTTCCTGGGTTGAGCCTACTGTTAATCATGGGAGAAATGCACTGTTGATTGAGTCGGTAAATGATGGACTATCCGGCCCAGCTTCGCCAACAATTGAGATCAACGATGGTAGGAATGTAAAAGTTTTTCAGATGAGAGTTTATCGTGGTAAACCAAAAAAGATTTATCTCAACATCAATCAATGAAACCTGGCTCAAAATATTATTTACAGGCAACTATAAGGGCAAATTATTCCGGGTTCAACAGGGATGATAAGAGCACAAAAAGACAATCTCAATTTCAACTTAAAGATCTTTTAAATACCGAAATATCAAACATCCAACGAATCGATGGATACGATTCAAAATATTTGACTGTCGGAGATAATTATTTATTCTTTCCTGATTTATATGGTGTATTGCTAAAACATGGTGGGACTTATTACAGGATAAATCTTTCCAATTCTTATCTCACAGACATCAGGCTCTCAGAACATGGAAAAGATGGAATTTACTCCTTTGGTAAACTCGAGGGAATTGTAAATGCAACTATTGAAAACCCTATTCAGGAAACAGTATTGCCAAAAGTTTTAAGTTATAGTGATAGTTCCGAAGAAAAACAGATCACTGTTACCAACAATACGTCCGGTGATCTTACACCTGTGGACATAGATACAGCAAAGCCTATAAAGACAACAGATCAAAAAAACAAATACATAAATGGAGGATCAATATTTGGCTGTCTCACTCTTTTAGTATTAGGGATAATTTTACTTGGAGCATATTGGAAATCAATTGGCATCTTTTTACTTCTGCTAGGCGGCATATTGTTTTTGGGTTGGCTGTTCGGCTCTATCAGGCAATGGATCGGTTATATAGTGGCTGCTCTTGTGATCATTGGAATATTAAGTTGGTTCTTTTCCACCACCAGCAAAACAAAATCCAGTTTAACGGAAAGAGGTAAGGACGATGCTCGGGAAACATCGACTATACGAAAAGATACAACTCAAAAGGATAAGAGTGATTCAATTCTTATTGTGCATCACCGCAATTGGAATGACTATGCAGGCCATGCATATGAAACAGATTTAATTATAAGACAAAATGATTATTTAAATTCTAAACGATTTCATTTCGGTCTATCAGATGGGTATACAGGCAGCGAACACGAGTTCTGGAGAAATATTTACAATCAACTTAGCAATACCGACAAAGGTGGGTTGCAATTCATTTATGAAAAACTCGACAGTATTGCTCGCAATGATAATATGGATCAGGTGCAGTTTGCAAATATGGTTGTAAGTTGCGTGCAGGATATTCCTTATGTCCTTATTTCCAATCTCGATTGTGACAGATATAAAATAGAAAATCCACAGGATGTTTCGGTCATCAATCAAACCGGTTGTTTCGGTCCATCAAAGTTTGGTGTGCAATCTCCAACAGAGTTTATGTATAACCTAAAAGGTGATTGTGATACAAGAACTCTTTTCTGCTTTACTGTTTTATCACGATTCAATTATGATGTGGCAATACTTAACAGCAATCAATACCGACATTCAATACTTGGAATAAACATTCCTGTAGAAGGAGAATATAAAATGTACAGAGGTAATAGGTACTATTTGTGGGAAACAACAGCCAAGGGGTGTATTCCCGGCTTTATATCTCCTGATTATAGAAACATGAGTTATTGGGATTTTATACTTCTATCAAAATAAAAAATTATGAACACAAAACTTTTTTACTTATCGCTTATTGAATGGATTTTGAGTTTGGTAATTGGTGTAGTTGTTTTATATGTAACCTATCTTGTATTTCGTACATGGTTCAAGAAAAGATACCCAACTGAAAATGATAACCTCGCATTTAAAATTTTAGTAGCTGCTATATTGTTTAGTACAGGATATTGTATTAGCGGCGCCATACAGTCGATAGGAAGTACATTCAAACTTTTGGAAGCACAAGGACTTTCTGGCGGAATTTATATTTTTGAATGTATTAAATATGTAGTTGTATATGTAATAATCGGATTGGTGGTATCTATGCTGTCTAATTTTATTACTCTTATTTTTTACAATAGCATCACACGTTCTGAAGATGAACTTCAGGAAATAGCAAACGGCAAACTTAGTTATGCAATATTGATGGCAACTATTGTTATTGTCATTTCATTATTTACCAAAGATGCTTATATAAACATATTGGAATCTATAATGCCTTATCCAGACGTACCTGTATTACCTAGGTAACTTCAACTTTGGCTCGTGTCCGTAAGTGAGGCAGCCCGGTTGTCGCCCCACGCAACCGAATAAGCAAAATCTGACAGTATAAATTGAATAACAAAAAAAGTGATGCGGAAAAAAGGCTCGTGAGGCACGAACCCTGGCTGCAGTTTTAAACCCACACCAACCTGTCCCGAAGACTTTCGGGAGCAAACCCCACGCTGACAGTAAACAAAACAGCCAAAATTATTTGCTCCTGTAAGAATCTGTTATCTTTTAGGTACTAATAGGAAAAGGAACAATGACGTGAACGAAAAAGAACAGAAATACATTTTCGATGATTGGCTCGGTAGCCATAAAGCCCTCATCTTTAAAATAGTTCGTGCTTATGCATTTACTATTGCCGATCGGGACGATCTTTTCCAGGAGATCATAATACAGGTATGGCATTCTATCCCATCGTTTAGAAAAGAGTCTTCCATTATTACATGGATATATCGTGTATCGCTCAATACAGCTATTAAATGGACGAAGAAGGAACGAAAACATAGCCAATCTGAAGCAATTGAAAAGATGGAACATATTTTACATGAGAGCAGGATACAAACTGATGAACGCCTGGTTTGGCTCTATGAAGAAATATATAAACTCGATGAGATCGATCGCTCCATTACTTTATTACTGCTGGATGGCTTTAGCTACAAAGAAATGGCTTCTATACTGGGCATTACTGAATCAAATGTTGGAGTGAAGATCAACCGGATAAAAAAACTATTGATAGCTAAAACTAAAAAACATGATTACTATGGAATTTGAAGAACTGCAGAAGATCTGGAACGCACAAGACAACAAACCTTTATATGCAATAAATGAAAAAGCTATGTATAACTATATTTTGTCAAGAAAGAAACAAGCTCACCATATTACCAATATTAGTGAGTTACTACTGATCTTTGTAAATATCTTTTCCGGAATTTTTGTTTTTGCAATGAGTTATTTCAAACAAGGCGGGAACATCTTTATGTATGGTTTATCGGCCTGGATGTTAGGCAGCGCATTGTTTATCCTGGTCAGCCGGATCATAAGAATTAAGGGCAACAACCGGTTTGATCGGTCCATGCTTGGCGATCTTGATCACGCCATTTCAGTGGCAACATACCAGGTTCGTATTTCCAGAATAATGCGTTGGAATATTCTGCCGATCGCGGCACTCTGCATTCTTGGAATTTGGGAAAGCGAAAAACCAGTTTGGATAGCTGTAGTACTACTGATCTTTTTTGCCTTAACTTTTTATGCGAGTGGATGGGAGCATAAAATTTATGAACGTAAAAAACGTGAATTAAAAACATTACAAAACAAGTTAGGAAGCGAGGATTAAATCCTTGATTCCAACCATTGACCTTTGTCAACTTCTCGACAAATAAAATCAAGAGAGTTATTAGTTGTTAGCTCTATGGTATAATTTGTTTAGCGTTCCCAACACCAAAACCACCAACATGAAGAGTAATAACAGCACTTTCAAACTTAAGCTTTTAACTGTGTTAAGTTTTATATCAGTTCTCATCCCAATCTTAATATGGGTATTATGGAGTTACTGTTTTAATTCACAAACTAATCAGGCTGACAGAGTGAAAATGTTTGAAAGCTATTTTCCAGAATTCCTAAACGGACAATTTACTATCTCTCTAATTTCTTTATTGCTTTGTGTTCTTAGCATAATTCTATCTTCTATTTATTTGAATAGAAGGACTCCTTTATTAAAGGCTATCAGCATTATATTAATTGTTGCAGGTGGTTTAATGACACTGCTCTCATTGTTTTCATTAATGTAACCTTCGTATTGTTTCGTGTCCGTAATTGAGGCAGCCCGGTTGTCGTGTCCCTTGGCTGCAGATGCAATTGCAGAAGCTCATGCCAGCGAAACTAAGCATTAAAGTGCCATAAAAAAAGAAGACTGTTTTTTTAGGACAGTCTCTTTTTATAATCTTATGAAAGATAAATGTTATAGTTTTTCCTTTACCTCAACACCGCCCATAGTGCCTTTTTTCTTCATCACCATACCCGATTCACTCACCAGCACTTTCATTTTATCAGTACCTTTTTCAAGGTCAATTTCATAGGCTTTTGTGTTCTTGTCATTTTCTTTATCTACGTTTTTAATAGTGAACCCATCAAATTGTGAATTGAGTGTTTTTGTAACAGCAGCAGGTAATGTAGTAAAATCGCTAATGTTTGTAACCGTTCTTATCCACTCACCCTGATCATCGTACCATGTCCAGTAATTGCTGCCATCCAGGTTATAAGTCACCATATAATCACTGGTATCCATCGAAGGCCATTCATACCAGGTCCATTCAATTGCGTCAATTGGTTGATATGTTGTCCAAACGGTATTACTTGCTTTTGGATACTTTGTTTCAAATGATTTTTTTGTTTTTTCAGGAACAACAACAGTGGTTGTTGAATAGTTGGTTGCAACTTCTGATGATTTGTTCACTGAAGTATCAGTTTTTACATCAGACGTTGCACTCTCTGTAGAACTTTCTCCGCATGATGAGAGAATAATTATCCCCAATGCAGGGGCTAATAATGATTTAAGTTTCATTTTATGTCGTTTAGTTTAATATTCACGGGATTTTTATTCCCTTTTAAGTTTATACGTTTAATTATCGTGCCAATAAAAGATTTGTTTGTAGGAAAGCACTTATCAGAATGCAATTGCCTTCGCCTTGGTTCGTGCCTGCCTGCCGTAGGCAGGTCCGTAGCGAGTGCCCCGATGTCACCCCACGCATCGGAACGATTAAAGGAGTATGTGGTTATTAGTTGAATAACGAATGGTGCTGCGTGGGCGACAGCACGAAATATCAATTCGTTCAACTGTTCATGTATTTTATCAGAGGTCAGCACCATTTAATAAATAAAAAACCCTCTCAGAATTTGAGGGCTTTTTAGAAAGGAAGGGTCTAATGGTTATTACGGTAACACAACAGCATCAATCACATGATTCACGCCATTGCTGCA